>WBZS01000164.1_pt1 | contig 122896 bp, 97 predicted proteins | sample 5204201 | NCBI WGS metagenome assembly WBZS01 (sample SAMN12344357, study PRJNA552823) | activated sludge metagenome | biome: Activated sludge suspended growth; feature: Nitrification reactor; material: Wastewater; isolation source: activated sludge from nitrification reactor of wastewater... | reverse complement strand
ACTGGCCAAGGACTTCGAGAACCTGACGCGCGTCCACGCCGCCTTCATCATCCTCGCCATGATCCGCCTGATGCTGCGCCGCCTCGTGCGAGCCTGATCTCAATGGCTGTTTTTAGGGACGGACTCTCATGCCGGATCGCATCGGCGGCCGCTTTGACCGCTACAAGAACCGCGCCTTTTGGTACGGCCGGGAGGACAAGATCAATCTCCGGTTACCGGCGTTGATCGACGCCTTCCAATCCCGCCAACTCGCGACGCTGCAACTGGCCCGCGACCGCCTCCAAGGGGTCGCCAAACTGCGCGCCGCAAACGGCGAGGCATCAGGCCCAGCATAAGCTGGGTCGTGAATTCTTGGCATCACCGACGGGGGCCTCCGCAGGGTAGTGCCGAAGGGCACGTGGTATAGTCGGGGCATTCCGAATCACTCCCCAAGGCCGTTGCCAAGATGAAAGTCAAAGCACAGACACACGCGATCGAATCCGATCTACTCGGGCACGTCGCACTCGACCGCGTGTTCGCTCCGATCGACAAGGACGTTGAGATCCCTCTCGATCTACCGCGGTATTGGGGGCGCAAGTACGGCAATTGGCTCAGCTGGGCGGAGTTGATCGACAAGCCGCGCGTGGTGCTGCTGGCCGAGGCGGGGTGCGGCAAGACCGAAGAGTTCGAGGCGAGGACGCTGATCCTTCGGCAAGTGGGCCGATTCGCCGTGTTCGTGCGTGTCGAGGACCTCGCGGACGACGGCCTCGATGCCTGCCTGAACGCGGAGCTGGCTGCCTTGCTCGCGGCCTGGAAGGCAGGCAGCGAGCGGGGGTACTTCTTCCTGGATTCGGTCGACGAGGCGCGGCTCAACCGGCGCCGGTTCGACAAGGCGCTGCACCGGCTGGCGCGCGAGCTCGACGGCGCGATTGGCCGGGCCCATGTCTATGTGTCGTGCCGCATTAGCGATTGGCGGGGACGCGAGGATTTCGACGCGGTGAGCCGTATCCTGAAGGCTCCGGCGCCGCAGAAAGGCGAGACAGAGGACCCCGAAAGTCAGCTGCTCGATCCGGTGTTCAAGAAGGAGAGTACGCGTCCGGCCGTTGCCGCCAACGACGACGTGCCGCAAGCACTGACCGTCGTGCGCCTGGCTGCGTTGACCGACGCCGAGCGTCGGGCACTGGCGCTCGGGCGCGGGGTGACCGATGTCGATCGGTTTTTGCGCGCGATCGCACAGCGCGGGCTTGATGTGCTGACCGAGCGACCGGCAGATCTTCTCGAGCTCGCCGAGTATTGGAAGAGCAAGGGGCGGTTCGCCTCGCTCGCCGAGATGACCGAGCACGCAGTCACCGTAAAGCTGAGCGAGCGCCTGCGGGACCGGGCCGACAACGGCGTGCTGACCGCCGAGAAGGCGCGGCACGGCGCCGAGCGGCTGGCGGCGGCGCTGACCCTCGGCCAGACCTTCACGCTGCGTGCAACTGCACAGGAGGCCGATCCGGCGCTTGCGGCCTCGGCGATCGATCCTGCGGCAGTATTGCCCGACTGGACCGACGAGGAACGCGGCGCGCTGTTGCGGAGGCCGATATTCGCGCCAGCAACCTACGGGCGCATCCGGTTTCACCATCGCGGCACGCAGGACTATCTGGCGGCGTGCTGGCTCGCGCGTCTACGGGAACGAGGATGTCCGCGCCAGCGAATCGAGCGCCTGCTGCTGGCTGAGCGGTTCGGCATTGCCACCGTCGTTCCTGCGCTGCGCTCGGTGGCAGCCTGGCTCGCGCTGGGGGACAACGACCTATGCAAAGCGATCATCGCGCGCGAGCCGATGATCCTGATCCAGCATGGCGATCCGGGCTCACTGCCGATGGCCGTGCGCGATGCCCTGTTGCTCCGGATCGCCGAGCGGCACCGCGGCGGCAACATGTACGGAGATCGCGTCGACGACCGGGCGATCTGGCTGTTCGCGCATAAAGACCTGGCAGAAGCGATCACGGCGGCGTGGAGATTGAACCCGCGCGAGGAGTTTCGCGGGTGCCTGTTGCGCATGATCAGAGAGGGGCGGATTGCGGCCTGCCAGCCGCTGTGGCGCGAGGCGCTGGAAGCGGGCTGGGCAGCAAGCTGGCTTGCGATAATCGCGTTGGAAGCTGCAGCTGCCTGCGGTGACGACTCGGCGTTGGCCGCACTCGCAACCAATATGAAGCAGGCGCCAGGCGACATCAAGGAAAGCCAAGCCGCTCATCTGGCGACGGCACTGTTCCCCGACCATCTCGACGTCAGGGATTTCAAGACCGTGATCGAAGGCTGCGTGCCGCTCTCCAGGAACGCCGTCGGCGGGTTCGCGGAGCGGATCTCGGACCTCAGTGCCGCCTGCCGCACGGGGGAGCAGCGGCTTGCCTTGATCGGGTTGCTTACCGATCTCGCGTTGGAGAAGCCGCACCGCCCGGGCATTGGAGGTCGTGAAGTCCGACCCGTCGGCAGATCTCCGTCTGCTCTTTGTCCAAGTCAAGGACACTGCGCGCGTCTTCGCCGCGCCCGTCAGCCTGCTTGGCGAGGCCGCCCAACGGTTCCTGACGGATCAGGATTACCTCTCCGTGAACACCAAGCCAGAGGTGGCGAACCTCTGGCGCGTCTATAGCGCGGTGAAGAACTGGTACCAGCAGAATGGCATGCCGTTCACGCCGGACGTCACGCTAGCCTTCGCCTTCCACGGCAGCTGGCGGAATTTTGGCAATGTCCGGGGAGCTCGCAACATGCAGCTCACCAATCTCCGGAATTCCATGCCGTCGGGGCGCTTCACCATGGACATCCTCGACTGCGATGATCTCCTTGAAGGGGCCATCCATTCGGGTATCTCGATACGGCGCGACATTGACAATGTCGGCGCAATTCCCTTGCCGGGTCGGTCCGAGGCGTCGGGATTCCTTTGTGTCATCCCCGGTGCATCGATCGTGTCGGCATTTTCCCGCCACGGACTTGACGAGAACGGGGCTTCGGTCTCGACGCTCGATGACCACTTTTTTCTGGATAATCCTCGCCACTACCTCGGCGAAGCCGCCCGCTTCAATCGGGGTGCGACTGCACTTGCCGCCAATCTCCGGCGAGGCCACCAAGGACGGGTGATCGCCTGCCACAACGGAATCGTCGTCGTGGCGCGCGACGTCGACTACGACCCGCAGGCACGCCGCCTTACCCTAGTCACGCCGCAGATCGTCAACGGTTGCCAGTCAACCTATATGATGCAGGCCTGCCGCGACGTCCTTGACGGCGCCAATGTAGTGGTCAAGGTCGTCAGGACTGACAGCGAGGACCTCAAGGACGCGGTCATCCTAGGATCGAACACGCAGGAGGAGGTCGACGAGTACGATCTCCTTTCCCGACACCGCTTCGTCCGCGAACTCGAGCGGGAGTTCGAGCGCCATGCCGAGAACCGTGCCGAAAACCGCCTGTGGCTCGAGCGCCGCTGGTGGGAACGCACCCTGTGGCGCGAGGAGGACCCGAACTTCCGGGTCCCCAGCAACCAGATTCTGACGCCCCGTCAACTCATGGATGGCTTCGCGGCATCCATCCTGGGGCGACCCGATCTCGCCCACGGCAATCCCCAGCAGCTGCTCAGGATGACCTCGCGCGGCGAGATCTTTAGTCCGCTGCATGAGCCCACTCTTTACCGCGCGATCGGCTGGCTGGTCGTGGCGGCCCGCAACTGGGCACACGACGTGGATGAGGATTGGAAAGACCTCCCCACCGAGCGCGGCGGATATGGCTCCAGGCATCAGTACATCCATGCGCTCTGGCGTCTTGCCGAAGCCAGCCCGGACATGACCGCCAGCGAGGATATCGCCAAAGGGCGTCCGGCACAGATGCGCTTCGAGGACCTCATCAGTAAACTTTCGGATCAGTCCCGCCGCAGGAGCCTGACGTTGAATGCAGCGGATGCCGTCCAGCGGGCGGACGCCGAGGCGCGGAGCCAGGGCCGGGATATGCGCAACCGTCAGGCTCGCCAGTGGTTCACGGAGCTTGTCGGCCAGGAAGCCGACAAGCTCAAGAACGCACGTCCCAAAATCGGTGCGTAGGCAAGTGACGCCAACCTGGGGGTCGGTGGCACTGCCGGCCCCCTCCGCGCTCCCGCTGAGATGAGTCGCCTGTCAACAAGTCCAGGAGTCGTGCATGAAACGCAATTGCTGTGATGCCATCTCGTTGCGCGAACTCCGCAACGACGTCGAGAACAAGCAGGCCGAGGTGCCGCGCTTTCGGGCCGACTACGGTTGCCGACTGGTCGCGCTGTCGGGAACGGTCGGCTCTGATGGCATCTTGCACCGGGCCGATCTGTTGAGCCCGCTGTTGTCGGGCCAGCGCACCGACGAGGCGCTGGCCTTGCGGATCGGCTACGATGCCGCTTCGTCAAGATTGGAGGTGGGGCTCGCCGGTACCGCCCTCGGCGCCTCCGAGGCTGAGGCCGATGACCGCCAGAAGATACAATCGACTATCCTCGAGTCCCTCGTTCGGGCTCAGTTTCCGGGCTTTGTCTTCCGCGCATTCGGGACGCCGAACGGGGCCACCCACCTTCCGGACGTCACCACCATCCTCCGCCCGATGGGCCGTAGGATTGCCCCGCGCCGGGCGCAAAGCCGCGAACCCGGCCCGCAGCTGGTCGACGCAAATGCGGACAGCGTCCTGCTTCCTGCCATGGGATTGTCTGCGGAGCGTCTGGCCGCAGCAGTCGAGCTGCTGAAGGCGCGAGGGGAAAGCGCGTCCATGAGTATTGCTCTACGCATGGTGCGGTTCGACGCTTCGGGCCTCCGCCAAATCCGGGAGGCGCGAGAAGCGGCAATCGGAAACGAGCCGAGATCGTCGGTCGAAGCCGTGCGCCAGATCGCCGAGACGTTCAGCGACGACGCCCTGATGACCGCGTTGCTCGACGAGGCAAGCGGGGTCGAGGTCACGCTTGCGATCACCAGCGCAACGCCGCTCGACGAAGCCAGCCGCCGCATGCTGTGTCATGCCGCGTTCGGCGTCGAGCCCGTCGAGGCCGAGACTGTGGCTGCGCTCGATCTGTCGTCGATCTACCCGCGCGCCTTCGCGCTATCGCGCGCCGTCGCTGGCCTCGCCGGCGCCGGTCTGATTGCCTTGAAGCGCCTGCCCGCGCTGTATGAGCCACCAGCTTCTGGCGGCCTGGTGCTCGGCTCGACCTCCGACGGTCGCTCGGTCGCGATCACCGAGGCCGACCGAGCCATGCACACCTTCGTCATCGGGGCCACCGGTACCGGCAAGTCGACGCTGGTCCTCAATCAGATCGTCGCCGACATGGAGGCTGGGAGGGGCCTCGCCCTGCTCGATCCACACGGCGACCTGTTCGAGGCCGCGCGAGGATTGGTACCGGCACATCGCCAGAGCGACGTCGTGCTCGCGCATCTCGGCGATCCGGATCATGGCTTCACGATGAACGTACTGGCCGGGCTCGGCGGCGATCCCGCGATCGAGCGCAACGCCACAGTCAATGGCCTCATCCGTCTGTTCAAGAATTCGCTTTGGCCCGGCGTTCCGGAGGCGTTCGGCCCCATGTTCGAACTGTATTTCCGCCACGCCCTGCTGCTGCTCATGGAGGCCGGCGGCGAGACCGCGACGATCCTCGACTTCGAGCGCATCTTCCAGGATGCCGGGTTCCGGCGCGAACTCATCGAGCGCTGCGACAACCAGAGCCTCGCAGACTTCTGGCTGAAAACCGTCGAAAACTGCACGCACGACGAGATCAGCCTCGAGAACATCGCGCCCTATATCATCTGCAAGCTGGCGCCATTCACCACCAACGCCTTACTGCGCCCCGTGCTCGGGGCTACCACCTCGAGTCTCGATCTGCAGACCGCGATCGGCCAAGGCAAGATCGTTCTGGTCAACCTTGCCAAGGGCATCCTCGGCGAGGGCTCGGCTCGCCTCGTCGGCGCGCTCATCACCATGCGGCTTGTGGCAGCGGCGCAGAGCCAAATGCGCGTCCCCTATGCCGAACGGCGGACGTTTACGGCCTATCTCGATGAGTTCCAAACCTATGCGACCGAACATATCGCCGAAGCCATCGAAGAGACGCGCAAGTACAAGTTGCGGCTGGTTCTCGCTTGCCAGTCGCTCGGCCAAGTCGACGGACGCCACAACCGTGCCGACGTCGGGCACAGCATCATCGCGAATGTCGCCAACCTGATTGCGTTCCGGCTCGGCGTCGAGGATGCGCACACGCTGTCAAGATGGTTCGCGCCGGGCTTCGGCGTCGAGGACATGCTCTATCTTCCAAACCATACGGCGGTAGCCCGGCTGCTTGCCAACGGCCAAGCGCTTCGGCCGATCGAGTTCGGCTCACTGCCGCCGCCTGGGACGGTGGCCACACGGAGGCAGTAGACGTACGCGGCGTGGTATAAAGGCGGGTGCTTGTCGAGTGGTGTAAAGAGCCGGTGATGGAGGAGGCAACGGCGTGCTGGCACTTTGACGGAGGGCGCATTGTTGCGCTCCCGATAGCGGACCGCCGTAAGGCGATGCCCGAGGTGAGGCGATTTCGGGTGCAACGAAGGCTGCGTCGCCGATCAAGAGGCCTACATGGCTGACGGCGCAAGCCATGAGCTGGCGGAGGCTGGCCCTGCTGGCAGTCCATTCACTTGGCAAGATCTTCGATGAGATCGTCGATTGTCGCCTCTTCAGGTATGGCAAGGCCTCGGCCCTGCATCGCATCCGCAAGTGACGGATCCCAAGGGCAAGGGGCAGGATTGCCGACGAGTGGTGCACCGGCGAAACGAGCAGTAGCGTCGAGGTAGTGGTCCGTTGTGAAGCGCCAGGGAGCCGCACCGCAGATGCTCATGACGGTCGCAGCGATCCTGAGCCCGGCCCAGTCGAAGTCACCATGATGGCGCAGTCTGGCCCCGGCAACGGCGAGTGCGAGCAGCAGCGTCCGCTGCGCGGCCGCCGGCATTCCCTCGGTCGATACGAGGGGTGCGGCGGTATCGCCCAGGCGATCGGCGACGAGCGCGACCACATTCGGGTTCTCACAGACCGAGATCAACCGACCCGAAACGTCGAACGACGGGGGCGCGCGAACGAGCGCGCGCAGCGTGATGTGGGTGGGCTCGCCGGCCCGACCCAATACTCCGCCTCCGGTCAACGGCAGGTTCAGGACCAGCGCAGGGCGTGCGAGCTCATTGACCAGAACCCCGGCGCGCGCCCAGACGTGGCGGTCGCGCTCGCTGTCCGCCGCAGACCGGACGTTCGTCGGCTCGTCGCTTCTGAGGACCTCGGCGCGGTCGGTCTCCGCACTGGCCTCCTCGCCCGGCTGCTCGTCATGGATTTGAGCGACGCGATCGCCATGGCGGAGCGCGGCCAGAACCAGGGTCGCCACGGGCTGGCCGGCATCGAGCGCGTGGGCGTCGCCTAGAATGCGGGCGGCAAGCTCGGCCCGCGCCGTGCCAGTGGCCGGCAGGGCGGCGAGAACACGCGCCACCCGCCCGCACAGCGCCTCGGCGGCATTGGCGTCCTGGCGCGAGAGACGCTTCAGCAGACCGAGCCCACCGGGAGTTGTGAGACAATCGGTGAGCCTTGCATCCGAGCACCCGCCGACGACCCCGCTCCAACGGGCGGAGGCGGCCAGTCTCGCTTCGGACCGGCGAACGATCGGTCCATCGAGCTGTTCGAGTGCCGCCTTGAGCGACGTGGCGAGGCCGGCGTGCATGAGGGCGGTGTCAATCGCGGCCACGTCGACCTCGATGGAGGTGGCATGAACGCGCACCGGCCGGCCCATGAGCGAGGCAATGAGCGCCACCTCGTCCGTCTCGAGCCCGCCGAGTCGGAAGCGCGTGGGAGCCGTGCCATGTGACGAGACACCCTCGAACGGGCGGCGCAAGCGTCTGCGCAACGGCGCGCGCTCGGACCCGCCGAGCAATCGCGTCAGGCGCTCGTCGATGCCGGTCGGCTGGTCGCGGCCGGTCATGGCGGCGGGAACCTGCGGTCGGGATCGGTCTCAATCCGGCGCGCCTTGCCGTCCCAGGTCCAGCGCGAGACATGGACCGCGTCGATGCCCTCGCGGCGCTGCAACTGGCAGATCGAGACGCCAGGCAGCTCCGCGTAGCACGCCCACTCGCGCTCGCTCGTGATGACGAAATCGAGGTCGAACTCGCGGATCAGGGCCATGCAGTGCCTGCGCGCAGCGTCGTCGATGCCGGCGAAGGCCTCGTCGAGCAGGATCAGGCGCGGGGCGAGTGACCGGCTCTCGTCGGCAGGACCGTAGAAGCTCGACACGGCCGCGAACAGCGGCACCGTGAGGCCGAGCGCGCGTTCGCCGCTCGACGCCGGCCCCGACAGCTTGCGCCAATCATTGTCCTGGAAGCGCTCGATGCGGAACTTGTGCCAGCGGCGATAGTCGAGTGCGCGGGCGAGCAGATCGACGAGCGAACCCGAGGCGCCCTCGGCATCGGCCCGCTCGCGCTCGGCCACGATGCGATCCTGAAGCATGCGGCCGACGACGTCGCGATCCTCCGCGGCCCAAAGCTCGGTATTGGTAGCGAGCAGGCGCTTGCGGGCCGCCGCGAAACCGGACGGCGCGCCCTCTTCCTCGGTCAAAGGCTGCCAGACCAGGCGGTAACGGACGCCGGTCGTGGTCGGCCGCCGGTAGAGCTCGGCGTTGATGCGCTGGTGCTGCGCTTCGGCCGCCTGCAACAGGCGCTGGATCTCGGCCGCGATCTCGGCCTGGAGGTGGTTCTCCAGGATGTCGCGCTCCTTGGCGGTCAGAAGCTTGCTGCGCGCCTCGATCTCCTCGCCGAGCCGCCCGATCAGGGTATCGGGCCGCTCGGGCCGGTTCTGGTAGAGTATGCGCACGACCATGCCCCAGTCGGTGCTTTCCGCCTCGGCCCGCTCGCCAAGCGCCGACAGCTCGCGCTGAAGGTCGCCATAATCGCTTGTCACCTCCTTCTGCACGCGCGTCCACGCGGCTTCGTCGTCGGCGATGTGGGCGAGTTCCTGCTCCGTCTTTCGTGCGAGGTTCAATGCAGGATCTATGGTCCAGGCGGAGCCAAGGTCGGGGATGGCCACGTCCGGCCACGCAGAGGCGAGCATTCCAGTTGCGCAAAACCGCTGGAAGGTCTGGACTGTTGTCGCCCGCGCCGCCGACCGTTCCGCGAACACTGCCTCGGCCGTGCGCGCCTGCTCGGCCGCAACCGCATGACGCTTGCCGGCTTCCGTAAGGTCAGCCGCGGCCTTCTTGACGGCGGCTTCGGAGGCGTCGCGCTGCTTTCGCGCGGTGTCGATCCGCCGATGGATTTCCTCGACCTTCGCCCCCACCGAGGACATGAGCACGTCGAGCCGGGCAGAGGCTGCTTCCGCTGCACGGCGCGCTTCGGCGGCCTCGGTTTCACGGCCGAGAAAGTCGTCGCGTGCTTCGCCCGCGCGCTGCTTCTGACGCACCGCATCGCCCGCGGTCCGCACCGCCTCGCGTGCCACACGAGCTAGGTCGTCAAAAGCATCGCGACAGCTCTCCAATGCCGACGCGACGCCATCGAGCGCTCCGGATGTCGTGGGCAGTCCGAGGTCGGCGGCGTCGGACGAGAGCTTCTGGCGCGCAGCGCGCACGGCCGCATCCGCCTCGCGGAAGAGCCGCTCGCTCTCGGCCAGCCGCTCGCGGACCCGCATGACGACCTCGGCCGCCACGGCCGCCGCGGCCTGGGCGGTGCGCAGCGCATGGTCGGAGGGTTGCGCCCGCCATTCCACTTCGGCGGCGGCGCGGTTGCCGGCGAGACGGAGAGACGCCTGATCGATGCGGGCGAGTTCGGTGGAGACATCGGCGAGGCGCGCGTCGATCTCTCCAAGCCGCCGCTCCCGCGCAGCCGTGCGGGCGGCAAAGCCGATGTAACTGGCCTCGCCCTTCGTCCACGCTCCGGCGAGCGGCCCGAGGCGAAAGCGGCCGTCGGGCGCGACCCAGCTTTCCCCATCGCCGGGGTCCTCGGGCGCGCACGCGATGCCGGCCAGAAGCCTGCCGACGTGGTCCGATGTCACCGGACAGCCCTCGGGCACGGTCGGCACCAGAAAGGCGCGGAGCGTTTCGCGCGCCTTCGGCCGCCGCATGATGCGCGTATCCGCGAGCGGCGTGCCGTCGCGCGCCTCGATCCGACCGTCCGGATCGACCCAGGCGTCGAGCAGTCCCGAGGCTTCGAGCGCGGCTTCGAGGCCGGCGCGGGCTTCCCGCGGCACCGTGCTCCTGAAATCGATCAACTGCCACAGCGGCGCGCCGGCTCGGGCGATGCGCGCATCGGGTGCGCGGGTCAGAGGGGCGGGCGGGGTGATGTCGGCACCTTCGACGAGGCGACGGCGCTCGGCGTCGAGCACGTCCCTCTCGCTCGCGAACGCGGACCTCTCGGCGTCGAGTGCTGCGGCCTCGGCGGCGAAGCGGAGCGCTGCCAACTGCTGTGCGCCTTGGAGCCCTTCGAGCGCAGGGTTCGGGCCGGCGCACGTCGCCACCCAGGTTTGAAGCGCCTCCGTCATGCCGGGACGCTTTTCATCCAAGACCGCGAGATGCACGAGCGTGCCCAGATAAGCGTCCCACACCTCGGCGAGGCGGGCCCCTTGGTGAGCGACGGCCTCGTCTGCATCGTGGCGCCGCATCTCGGCCGCCGTCGTCTCCTCTTGGCGCTCGTCGCGGCTTTCGAGCCGGAGCCGGCACTCCGCATCGGCTGTGGCGACCTCCGCCAATCTCCGACGGATCGTTTCGACGTGGCGCCGCCGCTCGACGAGCGCCTGGCGCATCTCCGATGCCATACCGTCGATCCCGCCGGGCATCGCTACGAGCGCGGACACGTCCGCCGAAACGAGCGCCGATCCTGCCTGCGCCGTCAGTCCTGCCGCGACCGTGGTTGCGGCGGCTTTAGTGCGGACGGCGAGCAACGTCGCTGCGGTCCGCGCGCCCTTTGCTTCGAGCTGCCGCGCCTCTTCCTCGTTTCGGTCGAGCCGGAGCCGCGCCGCATCGCGTGTGCCCTCGGCCGCCTGTCGCGCGCGCTCGCGCGCCTCGGCGTCCCGCTTGACCTCGTCGAGCCGCTTGGCATCCTGCATCTCGGGACTGCCGAGTAAGGTCTCTAAGCGCGTTGCGGCATCAGTGTAGGCGTCCTCGCTCAGCTCGTGGCACGTACGGGCTTCCGCCTCTGCGGTGCTCGTGCGCGCGAGCTGATCGACGGTCGCGTTGCGAGACTGGCTCGCACTGTCGAACTCGGTCTGCGCCTGCCGCACGAGGCGCGCCTGCCGCCGGCTCTGCTGCCCTGCATAGATGCGATAGCGGGCATCGAAGCGCGACACCGCGGTGCCGAGCTTCTGATACCGCTCGAGCTGGCGGCGATCATCTTCCAATTGGCTCATGGCATCGGCGACGTCGGTCAAGAGATCGGATGACAGCGGTGGCAGGGCCTCGCTCAGCGCATCCGATAACAGGCGCTCATCCGGCTTCTTTGAGAGCTGCGGCTGGCGCAGCTGGATCAGAGTGTCTATCAGCGCGTCATAACGCTGCTGTCCGAGGCGGAACAGCCGCTCGTCGACGGCGCGGCGGTAGCTCGTCGCGTTGTCGAATACCTGGCCATGGCCCTGCAGGCGCTCTCGCAGCCGCTCGCGGGAGAGTACGACGCGATTGTCGTTGATGAGCCAAAGACCCTCGCCGATGCGCAGCGGTACCTCGCTGTCCTCGACGATGAAGTACCAGCTTTCGACCTGCGCCCGCGCCGCCGCAGCGGTGAGCCCGGCACCGAGCGTCAGGAAATGTTCGCGGCCGTCGGCGTCGCGGCGGCCGAACTCGATCCACGCATAGCCCGTGCGCCGCTCCTGGACGCCGAGCAGCAGGTTCCAGGCCATCCTCTTGCCGGCATCGCCGTCGGGCTCGATGCGCGAGGACTTGAGCTGCGCGTCGAACAGGAACGGCAGCGTCAGCGACAGCACCTTGGACTTGCCGGTGCCGTTGTTGCCGCGGAGCAGCAGATGGCCGTCACGAAACCAGAACTCCTCGCTGTCGAAACGGAACAACTCGATGAGCCCCAATCGCAGCGGCTGCCAGCGCCCTCGTACCGGACGCGGCAGCGTCGGTCGCCGTGGCTCGTGTTCGAGACTTTGCGGGAACATTTCGTTCATGGCATCTCCAGCGGCAATCGCGCGCCGAGACGTGGCGAGGCGGGCTTGGCCTCGTCCGGTGTCTCGATGTCCCCGAGGGAGAAGCGGGCGATGGCCGGCAGCGGGCGGATAATGTCTCCGTGTCGAACGACGAGGTGGAGGTTTTCGAGCCGCGCGACGGCAATCTGCGCCAGTTCGGTCTCGGCCCCGGCCACAAGCGCCGACTTGCGCCAGTACTTGCCGAACGACGCCTTGGCCGTTGCGAGGTAGGCCGCGATCTCCGCAAACGACAGCGCCACCTCCGTATCAGGTGACGCGGCACGCACCTGGCCCGCGAGCAATTCCGCCACGAGCAGCGTGACGTGCGCCTCGGTTCCCTCTGCCGGCATCTCGACATCGGTGAGCGCGCCATCCGGATCGACGAGTGCAAGCCCCTCGGCGCGCTGCTCCGCGACGAGACCTACTGCCTCGGCCAGCCGCGCCGCCATCGCACCGCGCTGGTTCGTGATATAGGCGAGCGTCTCGCCCGCCAGATCAGCGAGATAGACGACGGGATCGTCGAGAAGGCAGCGGGCCAGCCGATGCCGGATCGCGGTACGCCGTCCCTCGTCGCTGTCGACGACGACCTCGTCCGTCAGGGCCAGCACGCGCGCGTCCGTGGTCGCCGGGCAGCTCTCCGGCGGAAACGAGGATGGGCCCCGCACCGCGGCGAGCACGCCGGCGAGCATCGGCCGCCGCACGTCGTAGAGGGCGTCCGCGCGGCTGTCGCCGCTGCTCCGCACATAGGCCTCCTCCTCGCCCGCGACCAGCACGAGGATGCCGAGACCGATGAGCGTGCGGCAGACGGCGACGAGTTCCCGCCGCTCGGCTTGGGTGGCAAGCGCAAAGCTGAACCCTGCGGCCGCAAGCTCGGGATCGGCCGCGAGCAGCAGGATCTGCTCGCCGATGAGACGCAGCGTGATCTGCTGATCCGCGCGCTCGAGGGCCGCGCACGCGAGGCAGAAGAGGACGTAGCGCCGCCGATCGTAGCCAGAGAGTCCGCGCAAGCCGGAAGAGTGGTCGCCCGGCCGTTTGTAGAGGCGCGCTCCGTCGCGATCGACATCGAGCCGCCAGCCGGCCTCGCGCTGGAACCACTCCGTGAGGTCGTCGGCATGGCGTCGGACGAGCGGAAAGGCGGGATCGGTCGGTGACATGAGCGGCTGCATGAGGAGCGCGCGGGTGGCCTCGCGCAGGTCCTCCGCGCGCGCCTGCCGCTGGTGCTCGGCGATGGCGCGGGCCCCGGCTCTGTTCTCTGAGCGGCCGTTGCGTCCGCCTCGCTCCTGGCCACTCATGCCGGCGTCACCGTGACGATATGGTCGCGTCCGCCGAAGCGTCCGTCCGGGGTCTCGATCTCCGCCCAGGTTTCGGGCCCGAGCGGTTCGAGCCGGATCTGCAGCGCGCCATCACCCGAAGGCCGCTCGACCGTCTGATCGGGTGCCGCCTGCTCGCCGAGCGCCTCGGCCAGCAGTGACAGGAACAAGCTGAAGGCACCGCTGTCGAGCTCGCCCACCTCCGACAGCCGCATCGGCCGCCCTGTCGCGAGGCGCGCCTTCGCGCTTTCGATCTGGCGGTGCTCTTCCTGGTTCTCCAGCGCCAGGAGCCGCCTCGCCTCGTCGCGCGATTTGACCTTGGGCGGACCACCGCGGGCGACTGCCTCGCCATGGGTCCTCAGCCGCGGATGGATGCGAAGGGGCGGGGCCGCTGCCCATGGTGTCGAGGCCGGGACGTTCTCGTCACTGTCGGCATCGAGCGCGAAATGCCGCGCCGGGTTCAGTGCGAACGCGGCCCGGGCGAGGCGGTGGCCGTCGGCATCGCTCGTGGCCTCAGCGAACCAGCGCGCGAGGGTGCGAAAGTCTGCGGAGCGGTCGGAGCGACCGCTGCGGCGCTCGTTCAAGGCCGTGATCGCGCTCATGAGCTGCGGGATGGCCGCGACCGCGCGTTTGCGCAGAAGGTCGGACTGGGCCGGCTCGTGGCCGGTCGCGAAGAACCAGCCCGTGAACCCGCTCCAGCGCTCGCGCCAGATATCAAGCCGGCTCGTCCGGGCGGCCACGACCGCGTCGTGTCGAAGACGCGCCTCCGACACGAGGCCCGCACCCGGGGCCGCATCCTTCGCCTCACGCTCGGCAACGACGAGGAGGATCGCATCAATGCCGGGCGCGAGCGCCGCGATGTCGGCCCGGATGCCATCCGAGCGCGCGATCAGCTCGCCGATGAACCGCTGCAGGTACTCGATGAGCCGCGTCTTGTAGTCGACGAGCGCCGCCTCGCCGCCCTGCTGCAGGTCGATTGAGCGGGCGATGCCGGCCATGAACGCCTGGGCGTTGTCGGCGAGGCTCTCGAACACCCGGACAAGATCGCGCAGGATCTCGTGCGCTTTGACTGCGTCCGGCTGGGCCTCGCCTGCGATCCGTAGCAGGGCCCCGAGCCGGCTCGAAATGTCCTCGAGTGCCACCGATTGCAGTTCGGCGCGCCGCCCGAGCATCTCGGCGAACGTGGCGAGGGCCGCCTCCGTCGCCTCGCCGCCGTGCGACAGGCGGTAGAGATAGCGTGCGCGGTTGAAGTCCTCGAGCGTCGAGACGCGCTGCGTGTCGTGCTGGGCCTCGAGGTTGCCCCACGCCACCAGTTGCTGGAGCGCGGCATTCACGTCTTCACTCAGAGGCCTCGGGCCGCTCCAGCGCGCCTCGGCCAGCACCTCGTCGGGCCTCAACTGCAGGCGGTACTGGCGCTTGGCGCGAGCGAACACGTCAAGAACAGTGCGGTACAGCGCCGCCTTCTCGGCAGTCACATGCTGGAACAGCAGCGCATCGGCCAGCTGGCGCATCCCCGCCCCCTCTCCATGGCTCCATGGCCCTTTTGATCTACATTTGTTCTCATTGCTTGTCGAGTGGGGGCCGTCGACATCCTTGGCCGGTGGTCAGCGGACTTATCCGATAGGCCGGTGACGGAGTGATCTCTGGTGCTGAGCGCCGGGAAGCCTTGTCCTGGACGCGACCGAGTCCGATCAAGCCTTCCTGGCTACGCTCCGGGCCTCTTCCAGCAGCTGCCCCGCCGGCACCTTCAGCCCCTTCGCGATCTTGTCGAGGATAATCACGGTCGGGTTACGGACGCCGCGCTCGATGCCGCTGATGTAGGTCCGGTGCAGGCCGCATTGGTCGGCAAAGCTCTCCTGCGAGAAGCCCTGCTCCTCCCGCAGTCTCTTGAGGTTCAGCCCTAGCCGGCGGCGTACGTCCATCGGCTAAGGGTTTCGACACCTTAGTCGATCGATCTACAGACGATGATTCTCATTTGTCTCGACTTCACAGGCAAAGGAAGCGATCTGGCGGTCCCGGCAACGATACTTATGAGTCTCGGCCATGACCCCAACACTCCCGATCGCTCCCAAGACCGTCCGTTACATCAAGCTCGGCGCCGGCGGCAGCTTCGCCCGCGCGAGCCTCGACAACGGCGAGCTTCAACTGGGCTACCACGAGGTGCCGCACGACCTCTGCGCCGCAGGCGACTGGGCGGGCGTGCTTCGGCACTTCAATACAATTCGCCGAAGCACGGGCAAGGCCAAGGACTCGACGCGCGAGGTCCAGGATTTCTACACGCTCGGCTCCGATTGCCTCTGGATCACGTTCGCGGACGGCCTGCTCTGGTGGGGCTTTGCCGATCCGGAGGTGACGTGGCTCGGGACCGATCACAACCGGTCGGCCTCGCGCGTGCGGCGCATGATCGGCGGCTGGCGCAGCACCAGTATCCTGGGCGTGCCCCTGCGCATGAACGACCTGACGACGCGCCTGACCCAGGTCGCGAACTACCGCGGCACGATCTGCGCGGTCCGCGCCGAGGACTATCTCCGTCGCAAGATCAACGCCGAGGAGGAGCCGGTGCGCCGCGGCTTGCGGGCGGCATCGCCGCCGCCCGCGTCATCATGCTCCTCGTCGCTCATGCTGCGGCCTCCTCTGTTGCCGCGGAGGCGGCCTCTGCGTTGCGCGCCGCCGCGACCACGGCGAAGGCCTCGCCGCTCCCCGCGAGCACCGGCTCGAGCCGTGTCGCCGTCTTGAGCCGAGCGAGGATGACGTCGCAGTAATGCGGATCGAGCTCGATGCCGAAGCCGCGGCGGCGGGTCTTGTGCGCGGCGACAAGCGTCGTCCCGGACCCGGCGAAGGCGTCCAGAACAATGCCCTTGGGCGCCGAGCAGTCGAGGATGGCATCGGCGACCAGCGCCACGGGCTTGACGGTCGGGTGCATCGCGAGGTCGCCATCGCGCGTGGCGCTGAAGGCGTTGGCGCCGGCGTAGGACCAGACGTTCGTGCGGTAGCGGCCGTGCTTGCCGAGCTCGACGTTGTTGATGTGCGGCGCGGTGCCGGCCTTGAAGACGAACACAAGCTCGTGCTGCGAGCGGTAGAGCGAGCCCATGCCGCCGTTGGTCTTGGACCAGACGCAGAGGTTCTTGAGCTCGGTGTAGGTTCCGCGCGCCGCGGTGAGCACCTCGCTCATGTGCCGCCAGTCCATGCAGACATAGTTGATTGCGCCGTCGGCCGAGGCCGCGACGAGATTCGAGAACACGCGGGCCAGGAAGCCCGTGAACTCGGTCTCGCTCATCTCGCCCGAGGCCATGACGAACTCGCGATGCTTGGCAGCACCAAGGCCCGAGACGTGGCCGTCGATCTTGACGTTGTAGGGCGGGTCGGTAAACACGAGCTGCGCCGTCTCGCCCGCGAGCAGACGCGTGTAGGTGCCGGCATCGAGCGCGTCGCCACAGATCAAGCGGTGCGGGCCGATCTGCCAGAGGTCGCCGGGGCGCGTGACCGCGGGTCCAGAGACGACCGGCACCTCGTCGGCCGGGTCGGCCTTGGCGGGCGGCGCCTCAAGGCCGTCGATCAAGACGTCGATCTCGGCCATCTCGAAGCCAGTCGCCGTGAGGTCGAACCCGAGCAGGCATCAATGGATCCCGCGGCGGCTCGACCTCGGCTCGACCGTTGCAACGTGCATGCTCGGTGCGACAGGCCATCAGACGGCATGGGCCTATCCGTGCTCAATATGCCGGTGGTCGTAGAACGGTCGTAGAAAAGACGATGGCCGGCTTGGAGTACTCCAAGCCGGCCAATCGCGTTCCGCATTGCCCCGCGTCAGAAGCGGACCGCCAGACCTGCCTTGGCGCCGTAGGTGGTCGTGGTCTCGCTGAACTCGCCGAAGCCCGACACGCCCGCCGTGATGTCCTTCGTCAGCTTGGCGTCGAGACCAGCCTCGATGGTCCCGGCCACCTCGCTCACTTTGCCGCTGTTGACGATGCCGAAGGTGGTGATCGAGCTGTCGAGTTCGCTCCACTTCACACCGCCGCGCACGAAGGCGATCGAAGCCGGGGTGATCATCTGATGCAGGCCGACGGTGCCGCCCCAGGTCAGCATCCGGTCGCGCGAGCCTTCGACGGAGATGCCGATGCTGTCGGTGAATGCCTTGCCGTCGCTGATCCCGTAGCCGACGAAGGTGCGCAGATCGAGCACGGTTCCGGCGGCGATAGGCGTCGCGAAGCCGGCGATGCCCATGCCGACGGCGCCATCCGCCTTCTTCTTCGCCGTCGAATTGTAGACGGCGTTGGTCAAGTCGTGGTCTGACCAGTTGAAGGCACCGATACCGGCGAAGTAGAACCCCGTCGGACTGGAAGCGCGCAGATATCCACCGGCGCCGCGGTTCTCGCTCTCGTCCTTGCCGGTTGCCCACTTCGTATGCCCGCCGCCGACGAAGCCGAAGGCACCCAGGGCGACGCGATTGCAACCCAGACCCAGTGCACTGCCGACGTCGGTGTCAATTCCGCCCGAGAACGACGAGCTGTTGGCCGAGCCGTTGCCGGTCATGTCGGACTTGCTCGTGTCGACCTGCGCCCAAGCCGTGTGGCGGCGGCCGCCCTCGCAGCCCGACGGGGCCGCAGGCTGAACGCCGGAGTCCTTCAGGCTGCCCGACGGGGCCGGAGCCTGCGCAGTGGCGAGGGAGCTGCTCGCCGCCATGTCTCCAATGCGGCCAAGCGCACCGCCCGAGCCGAAGCCGAGGCCCGCGAACGTGCCGGCAGCGCCCGCGAGCGCCGAGCCGGGGTTGGCGTTGCCGATAGCGCCACCGTATCCGCCGACCGAAGTTGCCGAGACGTTGGGAGCCCACTGCAGGTAAAGGCCGAGCAACGGATCCTCGACCAGCTTGTAGACAACGGCGCCGGTCGAGGGATCGGACGCGAAGACGTAATTCGTGGAGGCGACCATCTTCGCATAGCCGCCGAGGCCCGGATCGAGCATCTTGCCGGAGGCATTCTTGCCGTAAGGCGTGATGAGGGCAATCGAGCCCGAGGATGCGGTCGGCGCGGCGCCCGTCATCTTAAGGTCGACGATCGACGTTGCGTTGGCGGACAACTTGTTGCCGAAAACGATGGTATCGGCCGTGCCCTTGTTGCCCGTGCCGGTGCTGGTGTCGAGAACGGCGCCGCTGTAGTGCTCCACGCCGGTGTTGTGGCTTGCCGTGAAGTCGACGTTCTGGACGATCTTGCTGCCGGCCGCCGACGTGAAATCGCGGACGAACAGCGAGTCCGTCGCTTTGGGCGCGGTACCGCCGTAGGTCTGGTCGATGATGCCGCCCGTCTTGTTGATCATGTCGGCGCCGATGCCGCCTGCAGCCAGGTATGTGAGCCCCTGGCGGGTGTTGATCAGCCCAGCGTTGTTGATGGTCGTCTGCGCTGTGACGACGTTGGTCTGCGCGCCGACCGTATCCGAGTTCGGAACCCAAACCGCGCCGGCGTTGTTGTTCAACACGTAGGGGCCGCCGGTGATCTGCAAGCCACCGATGATCTTGCCGCCGCTGTCGTTGTTGACCGTCGTCGCGCCGAGAGAGTTCCACAGCGCCGTGCCGCCGTGCGTCGTTGCGGCCCCGTCGTCACTCAGCGTGGTGATCGTTCCGGCGTTGTTGATTGCCAGCTTGCCAGCGGTGGTCGTGGCGATGCCGACGCCAGTCGTGGTGTTGCCGGCCACGGTCGAGCCGGCACCGATATCGATGCTGTTGGTCGCCGTGGTGACCGTCGAATTGATCCAGATGCCATCGTGGGTGAGGCCGGTGACGTTCTTGCCGGGAGCAACCGAGATGTTGACGGTGCCGGCGCCGCCGTTCACCGAGTAGATGCCGTCGTAGTTGCCCTGGATGTTTCCGTTGCCGCTGACCGTCTGCGCGGCGGCGACCGAACTCATCCAGATGCCTTCGCCGAGGTTGGCCCCATTGCCGGCCAGTGCCTTGATATCGGCGTTGTTGGTGATCGTGATGGAGCCGGTGTTGGAGAGTGCGGCGACGCCGTTGAGGCCGCCGGTGATATTGCCGTTGCCGCTGATCAGCGTCGCGTCGTTTCCAGCCCACGTCGCCACGGCGCCGGTCGGACCGAACGCGCCGGAACCGACGACGTTCTTGCCGGTGAGATCGCCGTTGTTGGTGACTGTGATCTTGCCGGTCGTGGCGCCGCCACCGATCGTGCTCAGAAGGACAGCTGAATCGTTGCCGCTGATGGCCTTGTTGCCGGATACGGTGATGTCGCCGCCATAGGTCTTGGCCCAGACGGCGTCGTCCGCCTTGCTGGTGATCGTGTTGTTGTTCGTAACATTGATGGGGCCGGTCAGCGTCGTAACATCGACACCGAGACCGACGCCCTGGGCGCCACCCTGACCGAGAATGGCGCCGTTACCGTCGATGGTGACCGGCTTGGTGCCGTTCGTCACGTAGACGTAGATGCCGTCGAGAGCACCCGTGATGGCGCCGTTGTTCTTGATGTCCACGGCCGAGGCGCCGAGAGTGCGGACGTCAATGGCGCTGCCCAGCTTTCCAGTGATGGCGGTGAAGTTCTGGATCGTGGTGTCGCCGCTCGCGGCCACGGCATAGAGCGGGCTCACGAACGTGATGCCGCTGGTGCCGCCATTGATCGTTCCGGTTCCCTTGCCATCGGCCGTGAGCTTGCCGCTGGAGGCACCGGCGAGAATGCCGTCCGTGACGGAGTTGATCGTCCCGGCGACGTTCTGCGTCGCATCACCCTGATTGCTGCGGGCCCAGATGCCCACCGAAGGCGAGGTGACGACGACCCCGGGTGCAATGTTGACGGTGTTCGGCCAAGTTGCGGCGAAAGCGTCGAACTCCGTGTTGTTCAGGATGCTGGAGTTCTGGTTACTCGTCACGTTGACGAGCTTGGAGCCGGGCAGCAAGCCCGAGATCAGGTACGGATCGGTCGCGTTACCGAAGGCGATGGGTGCGCCTCCGTTTATCGAGACGTTGCCACCTGCGAGGGCCGCCGGGGCCTGGAGGGCGACCAGCGCGGTCGCTGCGGCCGAAGCGAGAAGGCGCGCCGCACAATTCGTGTACATACCCGAGCCCGTCTCCCGGGCCTTGCTCACACACTGCGACAATTCAACGGCACACAACTTCGACATTGACATCCCCTCGACTTCACTCGGTTCCCCCCTTGTTGCCGGGCGACAGGCTCCAGCTGAGGGGTACACCGCACATCGCGGACAACTGAGCGGGAACGAGGTGCGCGGTCAACCAACTGATTCGTCGTGATCTTTCTCGAAATCGGCTAATTCACAGAAAGGCCCAGACCAATTCATATTCGGACCCACGAGCGCTTCAATTTTGTGCCTGGATTTGTTCCAATCGCGGGCCGTGGAGCGCGAGCCGCTCACGGGGCGGGGACACGGAAGACATAAAAAAAACATGAAAGAACAATGCCGTAGAGCTGGATTCACCACACGACTCCGTGTTGCGCTGACGCCACAATCATTTGGTTTTCATAACCCTCGGTGGACACAGGGAATAATCTTCGCGCCGACGTACGGCGCCCACAACCTCGGGTGGGCACAACAATGACGCGCCTCTACGTACGCGCGACGGAACTGATCGGTTTCGAGGATCTCGTGGCGGGCGGCACGCCCTCCGCGCCCGAACTGCTCTCGATGGCGGGTATCGATCCGATCAAGCTGAGGCAGCCGGACACGCTGATGCCGTTCCGGAATTGGGCTCATCTGCTGGAAATGGCAGCGGACAAGCTGGGCCGGCCCTCTCTGGGATTGGAGTATTCGCTCGCCGGACCGGACCACGCGCCGGCACTCGGACCGCTGATCCTGTTCTCGAAGATGACAAGCAGCGCACAGGACTGCGTCAATCTGAGTTTGCAGTACTGGAAGTACCACACGAACGCCTACACGATCCGTCAGTTGTACGACGACGCATCGAACCTCGCCGTATTCCGCTTCGTCCTCAACTCGGAAGTGCCGGCGACACGGCAGTACGTAGAAACCGCACTGTCCAACATCGTGCGCCTGGCGAGGATCGTGACCGGCTTCCATGAGATCAACCCGACGCTCGTCAGGTTCCAGCACGGTCGTCCAGCCGATGCGGCCCTGCATGCCCAAGTGTTCCGGTGTCCCGTGGAGTTCGATGCCGAGCACAGCGAGATCCTGTTCGATCCCGCCTTCCTCCAGCATGAGCTTAACGGAAGTCTCGCGCTCGTCAGGCCGATCGTCGGCCTCTACATTCGCCATCGCATCAAGTGCCTGCCGGTCTACGACCAGACCATGACCAAGACCGTCGCGCTCGCCATCCCGAGCGTCCTCGGCGCGGGAAACTGCAATATCGGTTTCATCGCCGCGTCGATCGGCCTGTCGACGAAGAAGCTCCGCCGACTGCTCGCCGCGGAAGGAACCACGTTCTCCGATGTGCTCGACGAGGTCCGCTCGCGGCTCGCCCGCGAGTACCTCGAGCGCAGCGACGCGCCGATCGCCAGCATCGCGCGATTGCTGGACTACGCCTCCGCGCCGCCGTTCATTCTCGCCTTCAAACGCTGGACCGGCGAAACCCCGAGCGACTATCGCAGCTCCCGGCGTGCGCCAAACGCGTGACACGCGCGCATCCCAAGCCGGCAGCCGCCGACGTTCGGGCGTTGCGACGGCGCCCGTCGGTGTTATCCTGGCACGTACTGAACGTGCGCCGCCGAGGCCGGCAATGCTGAACCGCATTCGCGTGCTCGAGGTCGATATCACCACGCTCGACGTCGACGCCGTCGTCAACGCCGCCAACGAAGCCTTGGCGCCGGGGGGCGGTGTGTGTGGCGCCATTCATCGCGTGGCGGGGCCGAAGCTCGCGGTTGCCTGCGCCCAGCTGGGCGGTTGCCCGACGGGCGGAGCCCGCATCACCCCGGGCTTCAACCTCAAGGCACGCCACGTCATTCACGCCGTCGGCCCCATCTGGCACGGCGGCATGCACGGCGAGGAGCACGCGCTGGCTTCGGCCTACCGGGAAAGCCTGCACCTCGCCTATGCGCACGATCTGGCCAGCATCGCCTTTCCAGCCATCTCGACCGGCATCTACGGCTTTCCGGCCACGCGCGCCGCGTCCATCGCCGTGGAGACGATCGCCAGTGAGCTCGCCCACCTGCCGAGCATCAGCGATGTCGTGCTGGCCTGCTTCGGTGCACCGTCGGCCGAGCTGCACCGCGCAGCGCTCGCCGAGCGCCTGCCGCGAACGGCATGAATTACCATCATTTAATCTGGCCCGTCGCAGGCCCGCCGCCGCCGCCGCACGAACGCGCGCACAGGTGAAAAACGACGCCCGTTCAGCGCCTTGCGCCTAAGCGTCAGATGCCTGTGCAGGCCAGAGCCGGGCCTACCCCTGGGCCCATGGGGCTGCCGCCGCCTCAATCCCGTCGACAATTTGACGCCGACATGAGTTGAATAGAGCGTCGGCGCCACGGTACGCGTGGCCTTTCCGTGCGTGGAACCGGGACGGCAACCCCGGGCACGGGAAGCCGGGACCTGACGGCAACGCCAAGCGGACCCGGCAAGCCGGGGCCGTGACGACGCCTGGAGAGGTCCGACGCGACCCGGTCGTCCTGACGAGGGCGGCCGCGCACGCCAGGCAAGGGCGGGAGGCTGGAAGAGCTATGGGTTTCGATCTCAAGGCGGCGGCGGACAGCGCCGGCACTGCGGTGCAGAGCTTGCCGCAGAGCCTGCCGAGCGCCCGCGACGTGATGGCCTGGCTGCCGAGCGCAGACGTGTTGCGCCCCTTCAGCGGCCTCCTGTTCCTGGCCGGCCTCGTCATCGCCGCACGCGCCATGCTGCTGCACACCGCCATCGGCAAGCGGGCGGCGCGCGGCCTGGAGGAGATGCTGTTCTCCAACTGGCGGCTGGCGCTGCTCGGCGCCACCGGCCTCGTCCTCTCCCTCGCCTCCGGCTACACGACCTGGGACGGCATGCGCGCCTTCACCGGCGAGGGCGTGCTCTCCGCCATGGTCACGTTCGGCATCCAGGGCGTGATGCTCATCGTCGCCTGGTTGATCGGCGAGAGCTTCGCCACCGGCATGAGCCACCGCCCCGAGCGCAGCGAACCGCGCGCCGGCTTCACCCGTGGCTCGCAGGCCGCCCTCGGCGGCGTGGTGGGATTGCTGCTGTTCCTCGCGATCATGGTGCTGGTGCTGCAGTCGACGGGACAGGTCGACGTGCGCAGCGCGTCCGCCGCCGACCTTGGCTGGAGCAAGTTCGGCGACAAGGCGCTGATCGTCGCCGTCGGCCTGCTGCTGGCGGCGCTGATCACGCTCTATTCGGCCAGCGACATCGTCGCGCCCTACCTGCAGAGTTCGCGCGTCATCCTGAAGAATGCCGTGCTGTGGATCATGTTCCTGTCGTGCATGGCGACGAGCGTGTTCTTCTCCTTCAATTCGCTGTTCTCGGTGATCTTCCCGCAGGACCAGCGCGTGCGTGCCGCCGAGCTGCGCGCCCAGAACCAGGTCGCCGGCATCGTCGCCGACATCGGATCGGCGATCACGACGAAGCGGCTCAGCGAATCCGAGGAGCTGTTCAACAGCGACGGCTGGCGCGCCTACGACAAGCAGCTGTCGGCGCTGGCCCACGCGGCGCAGGGATCGTCGACCGAGATCGAGACCTACTTCAACAACAAGATCGAGGAGCGCAATCGCGCCATCAAGCAGCAGCAGGAGCGCATCACCACGGCGCAGTCCAGTCAGGCCGGTCTCGCCAGCAAGAAGGTGTCGCTGACCGACGAGCTGAGTGCCATAGAAGCGCAGCGTCCGGGGCTGGCCGCCGAGTTCGCGGAGAAGAAGGCCGCGCTCGACGCCCGCGCCAAGGAGGTCGATGCCAAGCGTGTCGAGGCCATGGCCGAGGACAAGGGCGTCGAGGGCTCGGGCAAGGTCGGGCGCGGGCCGATGTACCGCCAGCGCATGGACGAACTCGGCAAGCTGACGGACTACATGAAGATCGGCGAGGAGCGCGTGAAGGACGCGCAGAAGCGCCTGTCCACCGTTGAAACCCGTATCGCCCAGATCAAGCGCGAACTCGCGGCGCTCGATGGAGACCTTGCCAAGTACAAGGGTGAGGCGGAGACCGCCGAGCAGCGCATCAAGCTCACCCAGGAGCAGCTGCCGACCGACAGCAATGCCCGTGTCGACCCGGCGCGCATGCTGCCGGCGTTCGAGTCCCTGCGCGCCGAGTTTCGTCAGGAGCCCAACGCGGATCGCCTCAACAAGGTGCAGCAGATGTGCGGCCAGATCCAGACCGCCATGCTGACCGCCACGCCCGAGACCAAGAAGAAGGCCGCCGGCGTCGACTGCGATCCCAAGCACGCGGCGGAAGCGGCGCAGCTGGTGTTCTCGCTCAACGAGGGCTCGCTCGCCTTCAAGCAGGGCTGCGAGGGCGGCGACAAGCTCAACCAGCACAAGAGCGCCGACGCGCTGTTCGGCTTCGCCCGCAAGTGCCTCGCCGACAGTGGCCTGCCGTCGAAGGAGACGGACGGGCTGCGCAGCAAGATCAATACCATCGAACTCAATCGCGACGACAAGGCACATCCCCTCGTCGCCACCGTCAACGCCTTCATCGACGGCAACCGCCTCGCCTATCTCGCCCTGTTCATCGCCCTGTCGATGGACATGCTGATCTTCATGTCCGGCCTGTTCGGCGCCAACGCGGTGCGCTCGCCGCTGTCCGACGTGCCGAGCCTGAAGCCGCGCAGCGCCCAGCAGCTGGAGGCCATCATCGAGACGGCGCTGCTTCCCGACAAGTTCCACGCGGCGCAGATCGTGCGCGCCGCCATGCACCCGATCCAGCCCGTCAGCGGTTTCACCAACGAGGTCCGCCTGGCGAGCCTCGATCCGGACACGGCGGCCCGCGTGCGCACCGTGCTCAACGCGGCGGCGACCATCGGCGCCGTGCGCCAGGTGACGCGCGCGGACGGCCAGCAGGTCGAGGGGCATTACCTGGTGCGCGCCGAGCTGAACGAGTTCCTCGGCCTCCTCATGCAGCGCGAGCTGAAGCACAACGCAGCCGGCGCCGAGCGCGGCATGTCCATGCACGAGCTTGAAACGCGCATGACGGAAGCGCTGCTCCCTGACGTGCGCGAGACAGCCAACGTGTTCCTCGCCCACCTGCACCCCATCGAGGAGGAGGACGGCTTCACCTCCGAGATCAACATGGCGGAGGTGAAGGAAGGCGGCCCGGAGCTGGTCAGCCGCGTGCGCATCGTGCTCAACGCCGGCAGCACGCTGGGCAAGATCCGCCAGACGGTGAGCACCACCAACGAGCGCATCGCCGGCCGCTACGACGTGCACAAGGACCTCTACAAGACGCTCGCACGCCTGCGCGCGCGCAGCCTCGTCGGCGGCTGGAGCGTGCCGCAACTGGCGCCGCCGTCGGCGAGCGCGGCCGGCGTGCAGTGGGGCGGCAGCCTGAACAGCCAGCATCCGGCCTTGCCCGCCGCCAGTGCCATGCCGCAGCAGCCGCTGTTGCAGCATCAGGCGCAGCCACCGCGGTCACCCTCGGCGGGTCCCGACCAGCAGCCCGCCGCCCAGGACGCGGCGGCCGCCCAGCCGGTCCCGGCCTATGCCCAGCAGGCCCAGGTGCGCGACTCCTACGTCGCGGCCCTGCTCAACGCCATCGGCGTCGACTACGAGCATTACCTCGCCATCCCGCACGAAGCCTACGGCGCGGCGGTGGCGGCGAGCGAAGCCTTCTTCCATGCCCGCAAGACCAACGCCCTGCTCGACGACGAACTGGCCACGCGTGACGACGAAGCCCGCAGCGCGCTGATGCAGGTCAAGGCGCGCATGCGCCAGGGGCTCGATCCGGAAAACAGCTGGGCCTTCGAATCCGCCAGCAAGGAGGTCGAGGACAATCTTCCGGTGCTGATGATGCTGCCCGGCGCCCGCTACGACCAGGTGCTGCTGACGCTGATCGCCAGCCTGGAGGAGGCCAACGGCGATGGCACGCTGACGCCGCAGGACGCCGCCTTGTATCGCGCGTCCGTCGGGCTGCGCGGCGCGCTCGCTGCTGGCGTCAAGACCAGCCAGCAGGGCTGGTCGGCGGTCGAACAGGCGCTGCTCGGCCTCGCGCGCGGCACGCACCTCAACCTGTACGGCGCCGGCCGCCAGCTCAACTCCTGAGCGGCGGCGGTCGGCCCGTCCCGGGGAATGCGGCGGCGGGAGCGACGTTGCCCGCCGCCTTTTTCGTGCTGGCAAGGTCGTGGATCGGCCCGGGTCAAGGCCCCGGGCGGCGCGCTTCGTCTTGACGGCCAGGGCAATCGGCCTTGACGACCACGACGGGCCTCGCGTATCAGTTGGCGGGCTGGCACTCACATAAGGCAAGTGCCAACAGACCTGCCGGCGCGGCTCGTGTCCGCCCGCACGCCCCCTCAACAGATTGAAAAACGGAGCGTTTTCACGCCATGAAGTTTCGCCCCCTGCACGACCGCATCGTCGTGAAGCGTGCCGAGAACGAGACCAAGACCGCCGGCGGCATCATCATCCCGGACACGGCCGGCGAGAAGCCGAGCCAGGGCGAGGTCATCGCCGTCGGTCCCGGCGCCCGCGACGAGACCGGCAAGGTCGTGCCGCTCGACGTCAAGAAGGGTGACCGCGTGCTGTTCGGCAAGTGGTCGGGCACCGAGGTCAAGATCGACGGCCAGGATCTCCTCATCATGAAGGAGAGCGACATCATGGGCGTGCTGGAGAAGTAGGCCCGCCATCCAAGACCTGACGGAGGACGACCATGCTGGTCAGCTGGCCTGGAGCCCAGCCGCTCTCGGATGCGGCCATCCTCATCCTGCTGTTCCTCGCCGTCCTCGCTCTCACCGCCCTCGTTTTCCGATTTGCACGCCGTCGCGCCGCGCGTGACCGCGCCAACGATACCTCAGATCAGGACTGATCCCCACATGGCAGCCAAAGACGTACGCTTCTCCGCCGATGCCCGCGAGCGCATGCTGCGCGGCGTCGACATCCTCGCCAACGCCGTCAAGGTGACGCTCGGCCCCAAGGGCCGCAACGTCATCATCGAGAAGAGCTTCGGCGCTCCCCGCACGACCAAGGACGGCGTGACGGTGGCCAAGGAGATCGAACTCGAGGACAGGTTCGAGAACATGGGCGCCCAGATGGTGCGCGAGGTGGCCTCGAAGACCAACGACGTCGCCGGTGACGGCACCACGACCGCCACCGTGCTCGCCCAGGCCATCGTGCGCGAGGGCCTGAAGTCCGTCGCCGCCGGCATGAACCCGATGGATCTGAAGCGCGGCATCGACAAGGCCGTCGCCCAGGTCGTCGAGGAGATCAAGAAGAAGGCCAAGAAGGTGAAGAACTCGGCCGAGATCGCCCAGGTCGGCACCATCTCGGCCAACGGCGAGAAAGCCATCGGCGACATGATCGCCAAGGCCATGGACAAGGTCGGCAACGAGGGCGTCATCACCGTCGAGGAGGCCAAGAGCCTCGACACCGAACTCGATGTCGTCGAGGGCATGCAGTTCGACCGCGGCTACCTGTCGCCCTACTTCATCACCAACGCCGACAAGATGGTGGCCGAACTCGAGGATGCCTACATCCTCATCCACGAGAAGAAGCTCTCCAGCCTGCAGCAGCTGCTGCCGGTGCTCGAGTCGGTCGTGCAGACCGGCCGTCCGCTGTTGATCATTGCCGAAGAAGTCGAGGGCGAGGCACTGGCCACGCTCGTCGTCAACAAGCTGCGCGGCGGCCTCAAGGTTGCGGCCGTCAAGGCACCGGGCTTCGGCGATCGCCGCAAGGCCATGCTGGAGGACATCGCCGTTCTGACCAACGGCCAGACCATCAGCGAGGACCTCGGCATCAAGCTCGAGAACGTCACCCTCGACATGCTGGGCCGCGCCAAGCGCGTGCGCATCACCAAGGACGACACCACGATCGTCGACGGCACCGGCAAGAAGAAGGACATCGAGGCCCGCGTTGCGCAGATCAAGGCGCAGATCGAGGAGACGACGTCCGACTACGATCGCGAGAAGCTGCAGGAGCGTCTGGCGAAGCTCGCCGGTGGCGTCGCCGTCATCAAGGTCGGCGGTGCGACCGAAGTCGAGGTCAAGGAGCGCAAGGACCGCGTCGACGACGCGCTCAACGCCACCCGCGCCGCCGTGGAAGAGGGCGTCGTACCGGGCGGCGGCGTCATGCTGCTCAAGGCCTCGGCTGCCATCACCGTCACCGGCGACAACGAGGACCAGAACGCCGGCATCGCCATCATCAAGAAGGCGCTGCAGGCGCCGATCCGCCAGATCGCCGAGAACGCCGGCGTCGAGGGCTCGATCGTGTGCGGCAAGGTGCTGGAGTCGAAGGGCTTCAACAGCGGCTATGACGCCCAGAACGACGCCTACGGCGACATGATCGAGAAGGGCATCATCGATCCGGCCAAGGTCGTGCGCACCGCCCTGCAGGACGCCGCCTCGATCGCGGGGCTGCTCATCACCACCGAGGCCGGCATCGCCGAAGCCGCCAAGAAGGACGATGGCCACGGCCATGGTCACGGCGGCGGCGGAATGGGCGGAATGGGTGGCATGGGCGGCATGATGTAAGCTCTTTGCTGGGCGCTTCGGCTGCCCACACGGCAGCCGCGCCGGCCGAGAGAAACAGCCGATTGCCAGGTGCAGAGGGCGGCCGAAAGGCCGCCCTTTCGCTTGCGCGCCGCCCATGCCTTCCCTGCTGGAACTCGGGCAAGCCCGAGTTCAGATGGCGGCATGATGTAAGCTCTTTGCTGGGCGCGTCGGCTGCCCGGTCCATGCGGAGCATGGCTCCGCCATCGGGCAGCCGCGCCGGCCAAGAGAAACAGCCGATGGCCAGGTGCAGAGGGCGGCCGAAAGGCCGCCCTTTCTTGCGCGCCGCCCATGCCGTTTGCCTGCGAAGGCGGGCGGGCCCGACCTCGTCCGGCGGCGTGATGTACGGGTGAACGCCGTGGGTCAGGCCGGACGCGACAGCACAGCGTAGTCGGTATAGCCCCGGTGCAGGCGCGACAGTTTTGCGCCGAGGCCGTGTCGGGCGGCCACCGCCGCAAGACAGGCGTCGAGGTCGGCGCGCGGGCTCACCGTATAATGGCGCAGGAATGCGAACAGCGCGTGCTTGAACACCAAAGGCAGATGTTCGCACTGCCCGAAGTCGACGATGTGCAGTTCGCCGCCCGGTGCGATCATGCCGGCCGCATGATCGAGCGCATCCCGCCAGCGCGGGATCATCGACAGCGCATATGAGAAGAACACGCGGTCGAAGTGCGCGACGCCGAGCGCCTCCTGCGCGTCGAAGGCCGTCGCGTCACCCTGGGCCAGCGTGACGCGATTGGCGAGCCCCTGGCGCGCCAGCGAAGCCCGCGCCGTGTCCAGCATGGCATTCGAGACATCGACACCGTGGATGCGGGCGCGCGGATAGGCGCGGGCGATGCGGGCGAGATTCCACGCCGTGCCGCAGCCGATTTCCAGCACACTCTGGCCACCGACGGGCTTCAGGTTGCGGATCAGATGCTGCCGGCCGATCAGATAGTGCGTGCGCGTGCCGTCGTAGATGTAGCGCTGGAAGCGATAATGGCGGTCCATGCGCTCGGCATCGCTGCGTACGGCGTCGGTGGCAGGGCTCGACCGGCTCATGTCAGGCCGCCTTCACGTAGAGGTGGAAGCCGCCGTAGATGGCGGAACGGTCCTGCGCCGTGAAGCGCCGCGATGCCTCGGCCTCGTAGCGCCACTGGCCGAGGATGTCCGCAGGTACGCGGCCCGGCAACAGGGTCGGCTCGGCCGCCGTGCGGAAGATGACGCGGGCACCCGGACGCGCCGTGCGCGTGATTTCGCGCCACAGCGCCGTCAGATCGGCGTCGTTCATCCAGTCCTGCGCGTCGAGCAGGACGTAGCGGTCGAGGCTGCGATCCGGCGAGCCCTTGAGGTGATCGGTGAAGCTGACGTGGCGCACGGCAATGCGATCGACATTCTCCTTCAGGGCCGCGAACTGGTCGGCAGCGAGATAGGGCGGCAGCGCGCCACCGGCGGCACCGCCGTAGCTGCGACCAAAGGCCTGGCGCGCGAAATAGTTGTCGGCGAGCGGGAAATCGCACGCGAGGCGCTGCAAGCGATGGTGCAGGACCGCCGCGATGCCATCGGCATGGTCTCCCGCCAGGGACTTGTATTGCGCCGGCGGAATGCCCAGACCGAACAAGGATGCGGGGCGGTCGATGATCCAGCGCACGGTGCGCCGGCGCAGCAGCGGAGCAAGCTCCGCGTCGAAGAAGGCCCGCTGCTCCTCGACATTGCGGGCGGCGAGCATGCGGACCGGGTCGACGCCGTGGGCGCGGGCCAGCAGGTGCGCGGCGGTGATGAAGCGGCCGAGCAGGCCGGCGCGGTAGAAGTTGCGGGTGAACACCTCGATGCGGCGACGCCCGCGCCAGTCGCGGCCGGTCCAATAGGCGAGGCTGTCGGCATCCAGATGCGGCGCGACGCAGGCGTCGAACAACGCTACGTTGGACGCCCGCGCGGCATCGCCGAACATGGCGAAGAAATCGTCGTGACCGAGCTGCCGGGCGGCCACGATCTTCATGCGGTTCAGCGCCACGTGCGCGGCGTTGAGATCGACGGCGGTGATGTGCTCCGGCCCGACCGTGGCGTAGCTCAGCAGGTTGCAGCCGCCGGACGCGATGGTGACCATGCGACTCGAGGAATTCAGCTCGAGCGCGGCAAGATCGACGACCGGATCCTCCCAGATCTGCGGATAGACGAGGCCGGAGAAGGCAAACGTGAATAGGCGCTCGATGGCGCCCTCCGCCGACAGCAGCTTGCTGCGGTTGACGGCGGCGCCGACGAGTTCAGCGCTGGCGCGGCGAGCGGTGGGGGCAGGTTGTGACACAGGCGTCTCCATGACGTCAAAGTTCCGGACAGGCGCTCGATCGAGCGCTGATATCGTGTGCAGTAGGGTTGATGCCGGCGGGATGGGCGGCGGAGCGATGGGCCGCTTCGATGTTGGCCAGGAACTGGTCTGCGGCGCGCGCCCAGCTGAAGGTGACGGCGTGGGCGCGAACGTCTCCGCGATCGAGCGTCAGCGCCTTCAGCGCCGCCGCGCGCAGGTCGGCATCGAGAATGCCGGTGACGCCCGGGCGCACGAGATCGACGGGACCGGTGACCGGGAAGGCGGCGACGGGCAGACCGCAGGCCATGGCCTCGATGAGCACAAGACCGAAGGTATCGCTGCGGCTGGGGAAGACGAAGACATCGGCCGACGCGTAGTGGCGCGCCAGGTCGTCGCCGGACTTCGGGCCCGTGAACAGGGCCTCCGGATAGCGCTGGCGCAGCACGCCGAGGTGCGGCCCATCCCCCACCATGACCTTGCGCCCCGGCAATTCGAGATCGAGGAACGCCTCCAGGTTTTTCTCGCGTGCCATGCGGCCGACATAGAGGAAGACCGGAGCACAGTCGCCGAATAGCCGCGTGCCGCGCGGCCGGAAGCGCTCCGTATCGACGCCGCGTGTCCATGGCAGCAAGTGCATGAAGCCGCGCGCCGCGAGATCGGCGGCCAGCGATCGCGTCGCAACCATCGTCCCGTGCGAGGCATTGTGGAACCGCCGCGCCAGCGCGTAGCCCCAGCTTGCCGGGATGCCGGCGTAGGCGGCGCCGTATTCAGGCAGCTTGGTGTGGTAGCTGGTCGTGAACGGGCGCCCCGCCGCGCGACACGCCGCACGGACCGCCCAGCCGATCGGCCCCTCCGTCGCCACATGCACGAAATCCGGCGCCAAACGCTCCAGATGCCGTTGCACGGCCCTGCGTCCCGCGACCGCCAGGCGAATCTCCGGGTAGCCCGGAAGCGCCACGGTGTCGAAGGCAGACGGCGCCAGGAAATCGACCACGATGCCGCGGCCTGCGAGCTCATCCGCGAGGCTGGCATAGGTCGTCACCACGCCGTTGACTTGGGGTGGCGCCGCGTCGGTCGCGATCAGGATGCGCATGGTCACGCCGCTGCGGCCACCGCCGGCCGCGGCATGGCGACGACATCGTGCTGCGCTTCCTCGGCGCGCCAGTCGATGACCTGCATCGTGCCGTCGTGTGCTTCCGCGATGGCCGTGCAGCTTTCCACCCAGTCTCCGCAGTTGAGGTAGCGGATGCCCTCGATGTCGCGGTCGGCTGCGTGATGAATGTGACCGCAGACGATGCCGTCGACGCCGCGCCGGTGCGCCTCGGCCGCCAGCACCGTCTCGAATTCGCCGATGAAGTTGACCGCCGACTTGACGCGATACTTGAGATAGCCGGACAGCGACCAGTAGCCGAGCCCGAGGTGACGGCGGACCCAGTTCAGCGGGTGGTTGATCTTCAGTGCCAGCTCGTAGCCGACGTCTCCGAGGAAGGCGAGCCACTTGGCATAGCGGATGACGACATCGAATTCGTCGCCGTGCATGACGAGCAGCCGCTTGCCGTCGGCCGTTTCGTGCACCGTCTCGCGCATGATATCGATGCCGCCGAAGCTCGTGCCGCAATAGTCGCGCAGACCCTCGTCATGGTTGCCGGGAATGAAGATGATGTGCGTGCCCTTGCGCACCTTGCGCAGCAGCTTTTGCAGCACGTCGTTGTGCGATTGCAGCCAGACCGGACCGCGCTTGACGCGCCACAGGTCGACGATGTCGCCGACCAGATAGACGGTCTCGGCCTCGTGGTGACGGAGGAAGCGCAGAAGCGCCTCGGCCTGGGAGGCCCGCGTACCGAGATGAATGTCGGAAATGAAGAGCGTGCGATGGCGTTGCGGCGGCGTGTCCTGTGTGTGCATGTCCTGCGTGTGCGTGTCCCGCGTGTGAGGCCCCATGGCGCGGCGTCCTTTTTCTCCTGCGTTTGACGCAAGAGTGGCGAGACTCTCATTGCAGGGGTGTGACAGGTCACCGGCCGTTCACCAGCGCGTGCACATTTCTCGCACGCGCGGCGATCTGGCCCATCCACTGTCACAGGCGTTTCATCCGAAGCGCGCCTGATAGCTCCCCATCGAAACGGGGGGCCGGCCGTCGCCGGATCGGCCGTCTTCGCGCGGGACCTGTTGCGAGCCATGACACCGTCGATAGGAATTGCGACCGAGCAAGGTGCGGCACGCCGCGCCAGCATCCTTGTCGTCGAGAGCCGGTCGGAGCTGTCGCTGCTGCTCGACTATTATCTGTCGGCACTGGGCTATCGGATCGAGCTTGTCGAGCGTGGTGATGCTGCCGAGCGTCGGCTCGCCGGCTGGCGCCCGGACCTCGCCGTCCTCGACTGGGCCAGTTCCGGCGTTTCCGGCATTGAGCTGCTGCGGCGCCTGCGCAAGATGCCGACCGGCGATCAGCTGCCGATCCTGCTTCTGGCGGCGAGCCGCGACCGGCGCGATGCCGAGCACGCCATTGCCAGCGGCGCCGATGACGTCGTGACGGACCCCTATGCGCTCGGCGACACCGCCGCGAGGATCGCCGCGCTCCTGCGCGTTGCCATGCCGCACGCCGCGCCGGCTGCAGTTGCACAGCCCGCCAGCGCGCTTCCACTCAACCCCATGACGCGGCGCTTGCTCGGTGTGTTTTCCGCCAGCGCCGGCCACGTCCTGGACCGACGCCACATCCACCAATCGCTCTGGGGGCCCGATGTCAGCTTCTATCGGCACACCGTCGACGGTCATGTCGCGCGCCTCAGCCGCGTGCTGGTGGCGCAGGGGCGCTGCGGCACGATCACCTGCCACGACGAGGCCGGCTATCGCTACGATGCGCCGTAGGAAGCTCGTGGTGGCCGCTGCCATTGCGGCCGCTGGCGCCGTCGTCGCCGGAACGGTCGCCTGGAGCGCGGCCGCGGCGCGCCGGCTGGGCCAGCTCGAGGGCATCTGCGTAGCGCTCGACATGACCATGGCGCATGGCCTGATGGACGAGCCGCAGCGCTCCATGGTCAGCGATGCGCTGGCGAGCCCCGTCAACCCCTATTTCGATCGCATGCCGCTCAAGCGGTTCGAGATTGCGCGGCGCTGCCGGCAGGTCTCCGCCGAGCGCTGGAACTGGAATTGAGGCGGATCGACCGCATCGCCTGTGCCATTTTATTGGTACCGCCTCCCCGGATCGAACGGGGGACCTCTAGATCCACAATCTAGCGCTCTAACCAGCTGAGCTAAGGCGGCTTACCAGGATGGCCGGTCTCCGGCGGCGCGCTTCGCGCAGCACATCAAGACAGGCAGACCAGGCGCGACACGCGCCCGTCGGCAGCCTTATATGGGGCGGCTCGGTATCCTGCAACCCCGAAACCAAGGGTCGCGCCGGGCCGGATCGTCCTGGCGTCGTGTCGGGCGCGCACGGAAGGCACGTTGGGGAGGCCGCCTTGGGGGAGCCGCCTTGGGGGGGGGCGCCTTTGATCGGCTGCGGGCGGCCCCACGAATTCGCCCCAATGATGGGTTTCCAGGGTGCATGCTATCGATCGGGAGCCTGCCTACCATGGATCCGGGCGGCAACCACGGGGCTGCCCTGACGACTGGCCGCCGATCAGACGACCGGCCTCGAAGACGACCGGACGGCTGAACGCGGCTGGGCCTCGAAGCACCGGCCCGCCCCCGCCAACACCGCGCGGCATAACCCGTGCGGTTCACATCCCAGGTGGAGAATGATGCCGGCCAGATCCAACACGCCCGCTGCCACAGCCACTGCCGCCACTGCGACGGCTTTCGCGGGCGTCATCGCCGCGCTGGCGACGACCGTGGCGGTGCAGGCCGCGGAATACTGCGTCGCGTGCACCGGGCCGGCGGCCGTCTACCGGTGCGCTCCGGACGGCGCCGGCCTGGGCACCGATCCGCGCCTGCAGCTGCTGTGCGCGAGCGAGCTGGCGCGCTCTGGAAATCACGAGAGTTGTAGCGTTCGCCGTGACACCACCGGGCCGTGCGAAGGCCCGCAGCGGGTCGTCAGAACGCCCTCGTTGCCAGCGGCGACGACACGCGACGAGGACAGCGCCGCGCCCCAAGCTTCGGGCAGCGGTTCGCCCACCGGTTCGGGCGCGGCCGGTCCGAGTTCAGCCGCGGCAATCCCGGATGGTGGATCGACGCCGGCCGCCGGCCGCGCGGCAAGCCCGTCCACGGCGGCGCGACAGGATGTAGGAACACGTGGTGGGGAACCTGGCCCGGCGAACCAGGCGCCAGCGAACGCGGTGGATGCCGTCAGCAGTGCCGCCCAGCAGGCCGGCGGCGCGGTCGCGGATACGGCCCGCTCTGCGGGGCAGATGGTCGGCGAAGCGGGCTCGGCAGCCGGCAAGGCCGCCAAGAAGAGCTGGAAATGCGTCTTATCGCTGTTCTCCGACTGCTGAGCGGAGACTGCAGAGCGGAAGCTCCAGCGCCCGCCGGCGACAGCCGACGGCGCGATCGCCTCAGTTGACCGCCAGCCACTCGCGCGCCAGACGCTGCGCCCGGGCAACCTGCACCTTGGTCAGCTCGCTGGCGATCTCGGCGCGATAGCGACGGGCTTCCGTGTTGCCGCGCAGAGCCGCCAGGTTGAACCACTTGTGCGCCTGCACGAGGTCAAGCTCGACCTCGCGACCGGCACAGTACCTGAGACCGAGCTCGAACAAGGCGTCGGGCGCGCCGCCGGCCGCGGCGGCCTCGCGAAGGTCGAAGGCAGACATGTCGAACAGCGCCATGGCGCGGATACTCCGTACGAAACCGATCCGAGGCGCGCGTTACATCGAGGCCCAATGTCATCGGGCGCGTTCGAGGCCGGCTCGCCGAGGCAGGAGCTGAACGCGCTTCAAACGATCCGCAGCCGCCACAAGCGAAAAACTACCGCCGACACGGCTGACACGCGGTAAATGCCTCGATGTTTTTTCAAGGTTTTTCATCGCATTAGATGTAAGCCTTGGATGGAGGCACGTGCCCTTCCGGGACATTTGTTGCGCGTTCGGACGAGGTTTCAGCACTTGGTAGCATCCGGCGCAACGCCTGCTAAACCATGCCATTAAAAACACACGGATATTCCGCTTCCAGGCCACAGTCGTGCGTCGGCCCAGCGACGTTCAGACACGGTTCATGCGGTGAGGCGTAGTGCTTTATGGCGTTCTGGCGGTGCTGTTGCGGCACCGAGGTGTTGGACGGCCCCCGGCTCGCCCCGTATAGTGGCGGGCTCGGGAGCGATGAGCGGGAAGGGGGGACAGATATGCTTCGTTTTTGCGCCGTCGTGTTGCTCTGCCTGTCGTGCGCGGCCTGCGCCAACGACGGCTCGTTCGGTTCGCAGGCTGGCCGGATGCACCTGATCGGACCGGCTGCCGCGGCGGAACCCGCCGACGCCGGGCACAAGACGCTGGCCTCCAAGGTGATGTCCGCCATCGCGCTCGAGAAGGTGACCGGCCGCAAGCCCGATCCCGAGCGGCTGATGCAGCTCGACTGAGCTGGGGGCCGCATTTCGGACGGCCCGTACGACCACAAGCCTTACGACCCACAAACCGAAAGCGATGATCAGGCGCAGGCTCTCCGGCCCGCGCCTGAAGCATGTGTAGGGTCGTCAGACCGGATTTCACGGCGCGAAGCGGTCGGCATGAGCCTGCGCCCAGCCAGCCTTGAAGCGCTTGTCGCTGGTGCCGAGTAGAAGCTCCCCCTCACGCAAGGCCGGATACAGTTCGGCGAAGGTCGCCACCATGTTGCCGTTGATGCGCCGCGAGACATGCTCGAGCCTGATCTGCCCTGGATCGGTCAGTCCGGCGGCAGCGACAAGCTCGGCCAGCGCATGCACGGTGCCGGCATGAAAGTTCGCCACCCGCTCCGCCTTGTCGGCCACCACCAGAGCCCGCTGGCGTGACGGATCCTGCGTCGCGACCCCGACGGGGCAGCGGCCGGTATGGCAACTCTGCGCCTGGATGCAGCCGACGGCGAACATGAAGCCGCGCGCCGAGTTGCACCAGTCGGCGCCGAGCGCCAGGGCGCGCGCCATGTCGAAGGCGGAGACGATCTTGCCCGAGGCACCGAGGCGGATGCGCGAGCGCAATCCGGCGCCGACCAGCGCATTGTGGGCGAACGACAGCCCGTCGCGCAGCGGCATGCCGACGTGATCCATGAACTCCATGGGCGCCGCGCCGGTGCCGCCTTCCTTGCCGTCGATGACGATGAAGTCCGGCGTGATACCGGTCTCCAGCATCGCTTTCACGATCCCGAGAAACTCCCAGGGATGGCCGATGCACAGCTTGAAGCCGGTCGGCTTGCCGCCCGACAGGCGCCGCAGCTCGGCGATGAAACGCATCAGCTCGAGCGGCGTGGAAAACGCGCTGTGCCGCGCGGGCGAAATGCAATCGACGCCAGCCGGCACGCCGCGCGCCGCCGCGATCTCGGCCGAGACCTTGGCCGCGGGCAGCACGCCGCCGTGCCCCGGCTTGGCGCCCTGGCTGAGCTTCACCTCGATCAACCGGATCTGCGGGCTCGACGCCGTCTCGGCGAAGCGCTCGGGCGAGAAGCCCCCCTCCGCCGTGCGGCAGCCGAAATAGCCGGAGCCGATCTCCCAGATGAGATCGCCGCCCGCCTCGCGGTGATACGCCGAAACGCCGCCCTCGCCGGTGTCATGCGCGAAGTTGCCGCGCTTGGCGCCGATGTTGAGGGCGCGGATTGCCGCCGCCGACAGGGCGCCGAAGCTCATGGCCGAGATGTTGAGCACCGAGGCGTCGTAGGGCTGCGTGCAGTCCGGCCCGCCGATGCGGACGCGGAATGGCGCCTTGGCCAGCGGCGCCGGCGCCACCGAGTGACTGATCCACTCGTAGTCCTCGCCATAGACGTCGAACTGCGTGCCGAACGGCCGTGTCTCCAGCGAGCGCTTGGCCCGCTGGTAGACGATCGCCCGCGTGTCGCGCGGGAACGGCGCGCCGTCCTTCTCGCCCTCGAACAGATACTGGCGCAGCTCCGGCCGGATGTCCTCGAACAGGAAGCGCAGGTGCGCCGTGATGGGATAGTTGCGCAGGACCGCGTGCCGGCTCTGCAGCAGGTCCCAGGTGCCGAGCGCGGCCAGCAGGGCCGCGATGACCGTCGCCATGCCCAGCCACGGGTGGCCGGCCGTCCCCTCCGTCAGCAGCAGCGCGCCGCCGAGCAGCGCCGCCAGCCAGCTCGCAGCATAGGCCCAGAAGCGCGGCGCGACGAACTCGCTCAGCCGATCCATGATCGTGATCTCCCGGATTCCGAGGTCAATGCGACCGCGGCAGCATCCCGCGCCGCCGCGCCCCCGCCCAGAGATCACTTCGGCGCATGGCGGGGGCCGACCCGACGGCCGACGTCAGTTGGCGAAGCGGAAGTGCAGCACGTCGCCGTCCTTGACGACGTACTCCTTGCCTTCCAGTCGCATCTTGCCGGCGTCCTTGCAGCCGACCTCGCCCTTGTGAGCGATGTAATCGTCGTAGGCGATGGTTTCCGAGCGGATGAAGCCCTTCTCGAAGTCGGTGTGGATGACGCCGGCCGCCTGCGGCGCCTTGGTGCCACGATGAATGGTCCAGGCGCGCGCTTCCTTCGGGCCGACGGTGAAGTACGTCACCAGATCGAGCAGTTCGTAGCCGGCCCGGATCAGACGGTTGAGGCCCGGCTCCTCGAGGCCCATCTCCTTCAGGAACTCGGCGCGGTCCTCAGGGGGCAGGCCGGCGAACTCGGCCTCGATCTTGGCCGAGATGATGACGCAGGCCGCATGCTCGGCCTTGGCGCGCTCCTCGACCCTTTTCGAATACGCGTTGCCGTGCGCGGCGGAAGCTTCCTCGACGTTGCAGACGTAGACGACGGGCTTGGCGGTGAGCAGCGTCAGCGCCTCGTAGGCGGCGAGGTCGTCGCCCGTGAGCTTCGGCAGGGCGAGACGGGCCGGCTTGCCCTCGCGCAGCAGCTCGAGCGCGGTGTCGAGCGCGGCGAGCTGGGCCTTCGCCTCCTTGTCGCCCTGCTTGGCCTTCTTCTCGGTGGCCGTGCGCCGCTTCTCGCAGCTTTCCATGTCGGCGAGCATCAGCTCGGTTTCGACCGTATCGGCATCCGCCGTGGGGTCGATACGGTTCTCGACGTGGGTGATGTCGTCGTCCTCGAAGCAGCGCAGCACGTAGGCGACGGCATCCACCTCGCGGATGTGCGAGAGGAATTTGTTGCCGAGCCCTTCGCCCTTGGAGGCGCCGCGCACGAGACCGGCGATGTCGACGAAGGTGAGCCGCGTCGGGATGATGGCCTGCGAGCCGGCGATGGCCGCCAGCTTGTCGAGACGCGGATCGGGAACGCCGACCTCGCCGACGTTCGGCTCGATGGTGCAGAATGGATAATTGGCGGCCTCCGCCGCCGCCGTCTGCGTCAGCGCATTGAAAAGCGTCGACTTGCCGACGTTCGGCAGGCCGACGATGCCGCACTTGAAGCCCATGATTGCTGATCCGTTTCCGCTTGTTCGCTTTGTCGGCGCAAGGGCTACACCGACGGGGACCCGTGCGCAACTCGCGCGGATTTGCCGCCCGGCGTACACGGCATGTTAGCCACCGACTGCTAGGGTGCCGTGAACTTGGCCGGACCGCCGCATTGCGTCGATTGCCGCCTTAAAGTGATAGGACCAGAATGTCGTTCTCGCGTGACTACCGCGCCAACCGTCAGGCCGAACAGAACCAGCGCATGATGATTGCCGCAGTCGTACTGGGCGGCGTCGCGGTACTGGGACTTGGCGCCGCCGGTCTGATGGCCCTCAAGGGCTCGCCGTCTGGGCCGAAAACGGCGGCCCTCGCCGCACCGAAGGCGGTCGGACAGACGAAGGCGCGCAAGAACGCCGAGCCGTCGTTCGACGAGCTGGTGCAGGAGTACTGCCGCCGAGCCACGCTGATGTCGCGCAACCCGATGGATCGCTCCAGCCGCAAGGACGAGATCGAAGAGTGCGTCGAGCACCTGGACCGGGACTCGTTCGCGCAGGCCCTGCCGAAGCTGCGCGCGCAGGGCATGCTGAGCAATTGAATGCCGCGAATGCCCGGCGCGCGGGCCGCCGTCTGGCCGCCGCGCGCGCCTCGTTCACTCCGGATCGCGGGGATAAGCCCCGCGATGACTTGTGCGGCCGTGACATGTCTGTAACGATCATCGGCGCGCAGCGCGATCGTGGCCGCCTCGCAGCTCGCGCTCACGCGGCGGCGGCGGCCTTGACGGCGTCGCAGATCTCGCCGACCACCTTGTTGACCAGCACCTCGTCATCGCCCTCGGCCATGACGCGGATGACCGGCTCGGTCCCGGACGGGCGGATGACGAGGCGGCCGTTGTCGCCGAGCTTCTCCTTGCCGCCCTCGATGGCCTTCTTGACGCGCTTGTCGTCGAGCGGCTTGCCGCCGGCATAGCGCACGTTCTTGAGAAGCTGCGGCAGCGGCTGGAAGCGCGAGCACACCTGCGACACGGGCTTGCCCTGCAGCACCACCTCGGCCAGCACCTGCAACGCCGAGACGAGGCCGTCGCCCGTGGTCGTGAAGTCCGACAGCACGATGTGGCCGGACTGCTCGCCGCCGATGTTGAAGCCGTGCTTGCGCATGTGCTCGGTGACGTAGCGGTCGCCGACGGGCGTACGGGCGAGCGTCAGGCCGAGGCTCTTCAGGTAGCGCTCGAGCCCGAGGTTCGACATCACGGTGGCAACGATGCCACCGGCGGCCAGCTTGCCGCGCCGCTGCCAGCTCTCGGCGATGACCGCCATAAGCTGGTCGCCGTCGACCAGGTTGCCCTTCTCGTCGACGATGACGACGCGGTCGGCGTCGCCGTCGAGCGCGATGCCGATATCGGCGCGCACCTCACGCACCTTCTCGATCAGGGCTTCCGGCGCCGTCGAGCCGCACTTGTGGTTGATGTTGAGGCCGTTCGGCTCGACGCCGATCTTGATCACCTCGGCACCCAGCTCCCAAAGTGCCGCAGGGGCGACCTTGTAGCCGGCGCCATGCGCGCAATCGATGACGATGCGCAGACCATCCAGGCGCAGGTTCTTCGGCAACGTGCGCTTGGCGAACTCGATGTAGCGCTCCTGCGCGCTCTCGACGCGGGTGGCGCGGCCGATGCGCTCGGCTGGCGCCAGCAGCTTCGAGGTATCGCCGTCGATCATGTCCTCGATCTGCTTCTCGATCTCGTCCGAGAGCTTGTAGCCGTCGGGATCGAACAGCTTGATGCCGTTGTCGTGCGAGGGATTGTGCGAGGCCGACAGCATGACGCCGAGGTCGGCGCGCAAGCTGCGCGTCAGCATGGCCACGGCCGGCGTCGGCATCGGTCCGAGCAGGAACACGTCCATGCCGACCGAGGTGAAGCCTGACATCAGCGCCGCTTCCAGCATGTAGCCGCTGAGGCGCGTATCCTTGCCGATGACGACGCGGTGGCGATGCGGCCCGTTCTGGAACAGCTTGCCGGCCGCCATGCCGACCTTCAGTGCCACCTCGGAGGTCATCGGATGGCTGTTGGCGAGCCCACGGATGCCATCGGTTCCGAAGTAGCGGCGCGACATGTGCTGTTCCCTTGTTCCTGGCTGCAATCCGGCCTCGCCTGGCGGCCGCGCCGGGTGGGTCCGGTGTGCGGACCGCCCTGTGGCCTCAACCCGCGCTTGGCGGCGAATGGTTAACGCGGCGTCGGTTTAGGACTTCGTTTAGCAAAGTTCCGCGCGCCCGCAAGATGTAGCAAGTCCCGCGCCAGGCTTGGCCGCACCGCCAGGGAGCCCATCAGTTGCATCAGCGCCACGCGCTGCGGCCGTTCGGCCCTGAGCGCCGGCGTCCGCGCCCGCGCCGCCGCAATTTCGGCCGCTCGACCGGGGAAGGGGTAGGGCCGGCGCGACAGGCCCGCCTGGAAGTGTCGCCGGCCGGCGCCCCCGGTTAGACGCGCGGCCGGGAATCGGCGCATACGAGGGCGCGTCTTGATGTGACACGAGGGTTTGAATGGCATTCTTTCTGGCGGTCGCCAATCGCAAGGGCGGCGTGGGCAAATCGACGGTCGCCGTCATGCTGGCGCAGACGCTCGCCGTCTGGGGCGCCAAGCGCGTGCTGCTGCTCGACCTCGACTCCCAGTGCAACGCGTCGCTGATCCTGATGGGCGGCCAGGGCTGGAGCGAGGCCCGCAAGGCGGGCCGCACCATCGCCGACTATTTCTTCGACCTGTTCGACGGCACCGCGCCGGTCCCGCGCGACTACCTCGTGCACGGCGTCGGCGATGTTGCCGGTCCCAACGGGCGGGCGGCCACCATCTCGCTGCTGCCGGGCTCGCTGCTGCTCGAGGACGTGCAGGGCGAGCTGTTCCTCAAGCAGGCGACGCAGAGCAACGATCCCGACATCGTCGCCAACCGCGTGCGCGGCCGCCTGGAGCAGCTGCTGCGCCGCTTCGCGGGCACGTTCGACGTGGTGGTGCTCGACTGCGCGCCCGGCCTCTCGTTCGCCGCCCTCGCCGCCCTGAAGGCCGCCGACAAGGTGATCGTGCCGTTCCGCCCCGACTACGTGTCGCAGCTCGCCGTCGACCGCATCGCGCTCATCATCGAGGGCAAGCGCAACACGGAAGAGCTGGAGGACGTGCCGATCGAGGCCCGCCGCTACGCCTGCCTCGCCAACTACGTGCGCGACAACAGCCAGGACCGCAGCTTGATCGAGCAGATCGAGCTCTATCATCCCATGCTGAGCGCCCGCCTGTCGCAGCGCGACGGCATCGCCAATGCCTTCGATTTCGTCTCGACGCGACGGCCCATCGAGGAGAAGTATGGCGATGCCATCGCCGATGTCCGCCGCCTCTATGATGAGGTGGCGCCGATGATCCAGAACGCCGCCAAGGGAGCCTGACGCCATGGCCAAAGCGACCAAGCAGCTGGGCGGCGGCGCCAAGGACAAGTATTTCCGCGAGCTGTTCGCTGCCGCGCCCGGCCTCGACGCGAGCATGGCGCGCAAGCTCGCCGAGCTGACCAGGAGCGAGGTCAGCCAGGTTCGCATCCGCCAGCCGCTCGGCGACCGGAGCCGCCTGTTGGGCGAGAGCGTCCAGGCGAAGCCTGGCAAGGAAGATGGGGCGAAGCCTGGCAAGGAAGTCCAGGCGAAGCCTGGCAAAGAAGTCCAGGCGAAGCCTGGCGACGAAGATGGGGCGAAGCCTGGCGACGAAGATGGGGCGACGCCCGGCGCGAAGTCCGCAACGGCACAGCCCGCGGCTCCGGCTCCCGCGGTCGCTGCTCCGACCACACCCGAGGCTCGGCCGGCTACCGCCACGGCGTCTCCCGCTGCCGCCTTCGATCCGTTCGCCTTCACCGCCGTCGTCGTCCTGAAGCGGCAGGGCGCGGAAGCGCTTTCCAAGCGGCTGGCCGAGATCGATGAGCCGGCCCATCTGCGCCTGCTCGCCGACAAGCAGCACCTGGGCGTGCCGCCCGACGCTCACGATGCCGCCACCTTGCGTGCCGCCATCCTGAAGTCGGCGCAGGCTCGCATCGACGATCGCCGCGCCGCCGCCAGCTGAGGCGCGCCGCTTTTCACGGACGCCTCCGCCGGCGCCTTCAATCGCGCAGGATGCGGGCGAGGAACTGGCGTGCCCGCGCGCTGGCCGGCTGCCTGAAGAAGGCGTCGCGCGGCGCGTCCTCGACGATGCGGCCCGCATCCATGAACACGACGCGGTTCGACACGCGGCGGGCGAAACCCATCTCGTGGGTGACGATCATCATCGTCATGCCCTCGCGCGCCAATCCCGTCATGACCTCGAGCACCTCGCCGACCATCTCGGGGTCGAGCGCCGAGGTCGGCTCGTCGAACAACATGGCGACCGGGTCCATGGCCAGCGCGCGGGCGATGGCCACGCGCTGCTGCTGGCCGCCGGACAGCTGCGCCGGGTGCTTGTCCTTGTGCGCAAGGAGGCCGACGCGGTCGAGCAGCGCTTCCGCCTTGGCCCGCGCTTCGTCGGGCGCGCGACCGAGAACCTTGTCCTGAGCCAGCGTCAGATTGCGCAGCACGGTGAGATGCGGGAACAGCTCGAACTGCTGGAATACCATACCGATGCGCGCGCGCAGGCGCGGCAGGTCGGTGGCGATGTCGGCCACATCCGTGCCGTCGACGTGAATGCGGCCGGACTGGAACGGCTCGAGCGCATTGACGCACTTGATCAGCGTCGACTTGCCCGATCCCGACGGCCCGCAGACGACAACGACCTCGCCCTTGGCAACGGACGTGGTGCAGCGGTCCAGCACCTGCACGGCGCCATACCACTTCGAGACGTCGCGGATGTCGATCATCGGCCTGTCGTCCGGCATGTGGCTCCCCCTTCAGCGCGCGACGGCATGGCGCTGCTCGAGCCGGCGCACCAGCCGCGAGGCGGCGAACGAGATGACGAAATAGACCAGCGCAGCGAACAGGTACATCTCGACCAGACGGCCATCGCGCTGCGCCACCTTGCTCGCCGCGCCGAGCAGATCGGTGATGGACAGCACGTAGACCAGCGACGTGTCCTGGAACAGGATGATGGTTTGCGTCAGCAGCACGGGCAACATGTTGCGCACCGCCTGCGGCAGCACGACGTGGCCCATGGTCTGCCAGTAGGAGAGGCCGAGCGCGGTCGCCGCCGCCGTCTGCCCGCGCGCCACGCTGCCGATGCCGGCGCGCATGATCTCGGCGAAGAAGGCGGCCTCGAACAGCGCGAACGTGATCAGCGACGATGCGAAAGCGCCGACCTTCATCGGCTGATCCGATCGCGTGATCCATTGCCCGATGTAGGGCACCAGGAAATAGAACCAGAAGATGACGAGCAGCAGCGGCAGCGCGCGCATCAGGTTGACATAGGTGGAGGCGATCCAAACCAGCACCCGGGAGCCGGACAGCCGCATCAGCGCCAGCGCCGTGCCGAGCACGATGCCGATCAGGCTCGCCATCAGCGTCAGGGTGATCGTGAAGCGCAGACCATCGACGAGCACGAAGCCGAGCGAGCGGCGGATGACGTCGAAATCGAAGCCGCCCATGGCTCGCCCTCTCCTCTAATGCGCCGCGCCGCCCACGCCGGGGACACCGACGCCGGGCACGGCGAGACGGCGCTCCAGCAGGCGGGCGAGCGCGGTGGCGACGAGGTTGATGGCGAGGTAGATGAGCGTCGCCGCCGTGAAGGCCTCGAAGACCTGGAACGAGAACTCCTGCATGGCGCGCGCCCGCGCCGTCAGCTCCAGGAGGCCGATGGTCAGCCCCACGGACGTGTTCTTCAGGTTGTTGAGGAACTCCGAGGTCAGCGTCGGCAGGATGAGGCGATAGGCCTGCGGCAGAAGCACGTGGGCGTAGGCCTGCGCGGTGCCGAGGCCGAGAGCGGTGGCGGCAGCCCGTTGTCCGCGCGGCAGGGCCTCGAGGGCGGCGCGGACCTGTTCGGCGATGCGCGCCGACGTAAAGAAGCCGAGGCAGACGACGGCGGTGATGAAGGGCGCGTTGGGCAGCTGTTTCAGCCAGGTGCCGGCGGCTTTCGGCAGCAGCTCCGGCAGCACGAAGAACCACAGGAACATCTGCACCAGCAGCGGGATATTGCGGAACAGCTCGACGTAGGCGTTGCCGAAGGCGCGACCCCAGCGCAGCGCTCGCGTGTTGCCCGGCAGCGTGCGCGCCACGCCGACGAGCGATCCCAGCAGCAATGCCAGCGCGAATGAGGCGAGCGCGGTGGCGATCGTCCAGCGCGCGCCCGACAGCAGCATGTCGAGGTAGGTGCCCTGCCCGTCCGGCGACAAATCGGAGAAGATGCGCCAGTTCCAGTTATAGGTCATGCGGCGCACCTCTGACGGGAATGGGCATCAACGCACGGAAGCGCTACTTGTAGCTGGCGGGGTCGCCGCTGTCGGTGGGGGTGTCGAACGCCTTCTGCAGCGCCGACGAGAGCGGAATATTGAGCGTGATGCCGCGCGGCGGGATGGGCTTCGAAAACCAGGTCGCGTACAGCGACTTGATCTCGCCGCTCTTGAAGATGCCGAGCATGGCGCCATCGACCACGGCCTTGAAGTCGGGATCGTCCTTGCGCAGCATGATGCCATAAGGCTCGAGCGACAGCGTCTCGTCCGACATCACATAAAGCGACGGGTCCTTCGCGCCGGCGGAGAGGCTGGCCAGCAATACGTCGTCCATGATGAAGGCCGCCGCGCGGTCCGTCTCCAGCGTCAGGAACGCTTCCGCGTGGTCCTTGGCCGCGATGATGTTGAGGCCGAGCCCCTTGGCGGCGTTCAACTCGACGAGTTGCTTGATATTGCTGGTGCCCGAGGTCGAGACGACGGCCTTGCCCTTCAGGTCGTCGAGCGTTTTGATGTTCGATGCCTTCTTCGACAGGATGCGATTGGCGGCGACGAAGTGCGTGTAGGTGAAGGCGACCTGCTTCTGCCGCTCCAGGTTGTTGGTGGTCGAGCCGCATTCGAGGTCGATGGTGCCGTTGGCCATCAGCGGAATGCGCGTCGCCGAGGTCACCGGGTTCAGCTTGATGTCGAGCTTGTCCATCTTCAGCTCGAGCCGGATCGCCTCCGCAAGCTTCAGGCACAAGGCGTGCGCATAGCCGACGACGTGCTGCTGGTCGTCGTAATAGGAGAACGGCACCGAGGACTCGCGATGGCCGATGGTGATCGAGCCGCTGTCATGGATCTTCTTCAGCGTGCCCTTGAGGCCATCGGCGAACGCCGATTGCGCCAACAGCATCCCTGCAAATGTCAGCGCGCACGTTCCGGCAAGGCCGAGGATCGTGGTTCTGATCTGCGCCCTGGCTTTCGGCGTCATGCTTTCAATCTCCTGTTGCTCGCAGCGGAAGTGGCCGCACGCGTTCAGCTCACTTCGCCGCCGTCGACGCGCGGCCGTTCGATCGCCGCGCTCGCGGGTTGGCCCGCTGCGGCCGCAGTGGCCGCTGACGGCTGCGCCGCCGTCTCGCGAAAGCGGTTGGTGATGGGATAACGCCAGTCGCGGCCGAAGTTGCGCGCCGAAATCTTGACGCCCGGCGCCGCCTGCCGGCGCTTGTATTCGGCGAGTCGCAGCAGCCGCGCCACGCGCTCCACCGTCTCGGCCGCATGCCCGCGCGCCACGATGTCGGAGAGCGCCATCTCGCGTTCGACGAGACAGACCAGCATGTCGTCCAGCTGCTCGTAGGGCGGCAGGCTGTCCTGGTCCTTCTGGTTCTCGCGCAGCTCGGCGGTGGGCGCCTTGGTGATGATGCGCTCCGGGATGACGATGCCCCTGGCCGCCGGCCCGCCCTTGACGCCGCGCGCCCCCTTCGGCACATGGCCGTTGCGCCAGCGCGACAGGCGGTAGACCTCCATCTTGTAGAGGTCCTTCACCGGATTGAAGCCGCCGTTCATGTCGCCGTAGATCGTGCAGTAGCCGACCGACATCTCGCTCTTGTTGCCGGTGGTCAGCACCATGCCGCCGAATTTGTTGGAGATGGCCATCAAAGCCGTGCCGCGCGCACGGCTCTGGATGTTCTCCTCCGTGATGTCGGGTTTCGTGCCCGCGAACACCGTCTTCAGTGCCGACGCAAATCCGCTGACCGGCGCCTCGATTCCCACCACGTCGTAGCGCACGCCGAGCGCCTTGGCGCAGCCGGCCGCGTCGTCGAGACTGTCGGAGGACGTGTAGCGGTAGGGCAGCATCACGCAATGCACGCGCTCCGGCCCGATGGCATCGGCCGCCAGCGCCGCGACGAGCGCACTGTCGATGCCGCCCGAGAGCCCGAGCACGACGCCGGGAAAGCGGTTCTTCTCCACATAGTCGCGCAAGCCCAGCATGCAGCCGTGATAGGCCGCTGCCGCGTCCTCCTCCAGCGCCACCCGCTCGCCCGTCTCGCACGCCCAGCCGCGCCCACGGCGATGCCAGGTGGTGAGCGTGACGCGCTCCTCCCAGGCCGGCATCTGCACGGCGAGCGAGCGGTCGGCGTTGAGCACGAACGAGGCGCCGTCGAAGACCAGTTCGTCCTGGCCGCCGAGCTGATTGACGTAGGCGAGCGGCAGCCCGGTCTCGGTGACGCGTGCCACCGCCACGTTCATGCGCACGTCCGGCTTCTTCCAGTCGAACGGCGAGCCGTTGGGCACGAGCAGCATCTCGGCGCCGCACTCGGCGAGGCACTCGCACACCTCGTCCTTCCAGATGTCCTCACAGATGGGCGCGCCGATGCGCACGCCGCGAAACGGGATCGGGCCAGGCAGCGGTCCAGCGTCGAACACGCGCTTCTCGTCGAACACGCCGTAGTTGGGCAGATCGACCTTGGGCCGCACCGCCTGCACGGCCCCGCCATCGATGAGCGCCACCGCATTATAGAGCTTGCCGTCCTCGGGCCACAGCGCCCCCGTCAGCACCGCCGGGCCGGGGCCGAGCTCGCCCGCCAATGCTTCCAGCCGCGCCCGGGCCGCGCCGGCAAAGGTCGGGCGCCGCACCAGGTCCTCGGGCGGATAGCCGGAAATGAACAGCTCCGGGAACACGACCAGGTCGGCGCCCTGGCGGGCCGCCTCGTCGCGGGCGCGGCGGATCAGCGCCGCGTTGCCGTCGAGGTCACCGACCGTGGGATTGAGCTGGGCCAGGGAGATTTTGAGCGTATCGATCATGGAGCCGGAGCTTAGTGCCTGACGCCGGCAATTTCATGCGCTTCTTGCGCCGCAGCCTGCCCCCGGCGCGCCTCGTCCGGCGTCGGCCCGGGCGGGCGGCGACGCGGGCCATGCGCGAGCGGTGGACATTGTCAACGAATCTGGATTAAGGGTCTGGCGCCGACGCCGGACGCCTGCTATAGGGGCGCCTCCGTCGCTGACGGTATTCCGCGGTAGCTCAGTGGTAGAGCGTCCGACTGTTAATCGGATGGTCGTAGGTTCGAATCCTACCCGCGGAGCCAGTAACCACCTCAGAGCGTTGATATTTTTCGGATCACGCGCGGCTGTTCGCCGGGGTGCACCTGAGAGTTCCGGCTATTCGCCGTCGCTGGCAGCGACGAACTCGCACAGGCTGCGCAGATCATTGATGGTCACGTGCTCGCGCTCGACGCTCACGCCCATAGGCCGCAGCTTGGCCAGCGCCCGCGACAGGCTTTCCGGCTTCATGCCGAGACGATTGGCCAGCAGCATCTTGTCGTACGGCAGTTCCACGGTCTGCGGCCCAGGCCCGCCCGAGCACAGGTTGATGAGGAAATCGGCGACGCGTTGCGGCGCCGTCAGCACCTTCATCTGCTCGATCTGCTCGACCAGGAACTTCAAGTGGTGCGACGCCGACGCCAGCATCGACAGCGCCAGGTCGGGCTGCTCGCGGATGCGCCGGCGCAGCATCTCGCCGTCGATGCGCACGAGGCGGCAGGTCGTCACCGTCTCGGCCGCGACGGGGAAGCGCCCGCCGAGAAAAATGGCGGCTTCGGCGAACGTCTCGCCTCGGCGGAACACGCCGACGACCGCCTCGCTGCCGTCCGGCGTCATGCGGTAGATCTTCACCCAGCCGTCGAGCACGACGAAGAAGCAGTCGGCAGGCTGGCCCTGCTGGAACAGCAGCGTGCCCTTCTCGTAGACGCGCACGCTCTGGGCGCCGAGAAAATCACGCGCCGCGGCCTCCGAGATGGCGCCGAACAGCGGCGTGGCGCGGACGATGCGGAAATCGGCGGCATCCATCTGGTCGTCTCCACATGCGGCTGAGGTCGCAAGAGGGGGAACGCAGGCTGAATAGAATGAGCCAACGGGGAACGGTATTCTACACTGCAGGGTGGCGTCGCGCGATGCGGCTCCAAAACCAGCCCTTGGCCGGCGGTAAACAGGACCGCTCACGCGAGGCGGCCGATGTCGGCCTCGCGCCGCGCCCTTCTCCGCTCGCTCGGCCGGATCGACGATCCCGTCAGCGGGCCGGCGCCATGCCGCCCATGCCCCCCATGCCACCGGCCGGCACCGCCACCGGCTTCGGTGCGGCGGAGCCCGTGGCGGCCGGTCCGAGGCTCTCGACCATCTTCTGGTATTCTTCGTTGGCGTTCGGCGGCAGCTTGTGTGCGATGCCGCGATGGCAATCGATGCACGTCTTGCCGGCGGTCAGCGCCTCCTGGTGCGTCTTGGACGCGCGCGGCTCCTGCAGCGTGTAGTCCATGTAGTCGAACTTGTGACAGTTGCGGCACTCGCGGCTGTCGGTCGTCTTCATGCGCTTCCACTCGTTGCGGGCAAGTTGCGTGCGCTTGGCGTTGAACTTGTCCGGTGTCGACACCGTGCCGAGGAAGTGGTGGTACAGCTCGTTGGACGCCTGGATCTTGCGCACGATCTTGTGCTGCCAATCCTTCGGCACGTGGCAATCGGGGCAGGAGGCGCGCACGCCGGACTTGTTGGAGTAGTGCACCGTGCTGCGATACTCGGCGAACACGTTCTCCTTCATCTCGTGGCAGCTGGTGCAAAAGCTCTCGGTGTTGGTGAGCTCCATGGCCCAGTTGAAGCCGCCCCAGAACAGCACGCCGGCCAGGATGCCGCCGAACAGCAGCGTGCCGAGCGCGATGGTGCCGGACGGCCGCCACAACCAGCGCCAGAGGCGCGCGATGGCGCCGGGGTTGTCGGTATTCGTATCGCTCGCCATGTGTGCGTTCTCCTGAATGCCCGCCTGAACCGGCTCACTTCGCCTGGGTGGCGTTCTGGAACGTGTTGTTGACGAGCGGCTTGGCGTCCGCCTGCGGCACATGGCACTGCTGGCAGAAGTAGCGCGTACCGGCCACCTTATCGAGACGCGCGCCCTGGCGGTCGACGTAATGCGTCTCCGACACCTTCGGCGCCTTGGCCTCGATATGTCCCGGCCAATCGTGACAGTTCATGCAGGCGTTGTTGGTCGACGTGATCTGGTAGCCGTCGATCTTGTGCGGGATGAGCGGCGGCTGCTGGCGATAGGCGCGGCCGAAGCCGCCCATGGAGAACGACTGCTTGTCGGCGTCCGGCGCCATGTTGGTCTGCTCCAGCGTCTTCTCGCCGCCGAGCGCCTTCAGCTCCTGCGCGGCGGCCGGCACGGCCTGTCCCGTCAGGGCCACGCTCGACAGGGCCGCGAGCGCCAGAATGGCGCCGATGGGCCTGGAAAGTGCCCGATGCAAGGTCAGCGTCATGGTTTCTTCTCCTCGGGTCTGCCGCGCCGTCACCGGCGCGTTCTGCCTGTTCAGGCCGCCTTGGCGGCGGATGCGGGTTTGGAAGCGGCCACCGCCGACGCGGAGGCGTTGTTGTCGTCGGGTATTTCGAGATGCTGGTCCGTGCGCAGCGCGTAGCGGAACACGCGCTCGGGACAAACGTCGATGCAGCGTCCGCAGGACGTGCAGTCGCGCGACAGGATGACTGGACCGGCACCGCTGCGCGCGCCCTTCAACGCCGGCGAAATGACGTGCATCTCGGGGCACACGGCGTAGCAATCCATGCAGTCGTCGCACAGCGCGCGCTTCGATGCCGAGACGCGCAGTGCCCCGTGCGTGTTGAGCAGGCCGTAGAAGGCGCCGACCGGGCACAGGTGCCCGCACCAGGCGTTCGGCGCCACCAGCACATCGAGCGCGAAGATGGCGAGCGCGGACAGCGCACCCCAGGAGAGGCCGAACAGCAGGCCGCGATGCAGCGTCGTGATCGGGTTGACCAGCTCCCAGGCGATGCTGCCGGTCAGCGCCGCAGCTGCGAGCGCGCCGGCCAGCACATAGAGGCGCGTCGCGCGGGCGAGCCGCCACGGCTTCATGTCGAGGCCGAGCCGGCGCCGTGTCCAGGTGGCGGCATCGGTCACGGGGTTGATCGGGCATACCCATGAGCAATAGGTGCGACCGCCAATGATCAGATAGGCGACGAGCACGATGCCGGCGCCGATCAACGCCGAGGCCTCGGGGACGTGGCGCGCCAGCAGGCTCTGAGCCGCGACCAGCGGATCGGTGAGCGGCAGCACGTCGAGCGTCAGCGAAGCGGCCAGCGTGCCTTTGGTGATCCACAGGCCGAGCCAGGGCCCGGTCGCGAACAGCAGGAAGAACGCGAGCTGCGCCGCGCGCCGTGCGATCAGCCAGCGGTTGGCGGCGAAGAAGCCGTGCTGCGCGCGCGCGGCAGCGCCGGGGATGCGCGGCGTGCTGCTCATGGCTGGCCTCCCGGCTTCATGCCGGGCAGCATCACGCGCGGCGGACCGGACTCCGGCATGGGCGGCAGCGGCGCGCCGCCGACCGGGTCGGGCATGCGCGTCGGCAGGCCCTTGATGCCGGGCACCAGCTCGCCGCCGGCCTTCTTCTTCTCCTCCCAGCCGAGCTTGTAATGGCTCTGCATCGCGCCCTTGGCCAGCGCCACCGGCAGCACCTTGATGGCGGCCTCCTCGAGCACGCACGACTTTTCGCACTTGCCGCAGCCGGTGCAGGCGTCAGAGTGCACGACGGGCTCGAAAATGGCATGCTTGCCCGTGCGCGTGTTGTGCGTGCGCTCGAGCGTGATCGCCTTGTCGATGGCCGGGCAGACGCGATAGCAGACGTCGCAGCGGAGCCCTTGCATGTTGAGGCAGGCTTCGCGATCGACCAGCGCCGCGAGGCCCATCCTGGCCTTCTCGATTTTGGTCAGCGACTTGGCCAGCGCGCCGGTGGGGCAGGCTTTGACGCACGGGATGTCGTCGCACATCTCGCACGGGATGCCGCGCGCCAGGAAGTAAGGCGTGCCGATGGCAGGGCCGTCGCCGACCTCGGCCAGCTTCAGCGTCTTGTAGGGGCAGGAGCGCACGCACAGGCCGCAGCGCACGCACGCCGCCAGGAAGTCGGGCTCGGGCAGGGCTCCGGGCGGACGCAGCGTCGAGGCCGGCAGCGCCTTCGACTGGCGCGCCAGGCCGCCGAGGCCGGCGCAGGCGAGCGCACCGACGCAGGCGAGCTTGCCCATCTCGGCGATCGCCCTGCGGCGCGCCGGATCGGCAGGCTTGCTCTTGCTCGTGGTGTCGTCGGCCATGATCGGCACTCGGTCAAACCGTGGCTCGTCTCTCTCTCCCCTCGGGGGGAGGGATGGGCTCCCCTCGGGAGGGAGGGATGGGGTGAGGGGCTTGCGGCTTTCTCGGAGCAAGCCGGAAGCCCCTCACCCGCCATGTCTCGCTCGCGCGTGACATCGCGGCCTCTCCCCCGAGGGGAGAGGCGAATGTCGACTAGGCCGACACGACCTTGCAGGCGCACTTCTTGTAGTCGGTCTCCTTCGAGATCGGGCAGGTGGCATCCAGCGTCAGCTTGTTGACCAGCTGGCTCTCGTCGAAGAACGGGATGAACACGAGGCCCTGCGGCGGCTTGTTGCGCCCCTTGGTCTCGATGCGCGTCACCACCTCGCCGCGCCGTGTCTGCACCTTGACCACCTGGCCACGATGGAAGCCGCGCTTCTGCGCGTCGTCCGGGTGCATGAACAGCACCGCGTTCGGCACCGAGCGATGCAGCTCCGGGACGCGCCGTGTCATCGAGCCGGAGTGCCAATGCTCCAGCACGCGGCCGGTGCACAGCCACAGGTCGAAGTCGTTGTCGGGGCTCTCGGCTGCCGGCTCGTAGGGGCAGAAGATGATCTTCGCCTTCTTGTCGGGGAAGCCGTAGAAGGACACCCCTTCGCCCGGCTTCACATACGGATCATAGCCCTCGCGGAAGCGCCACAGCGTTTCCTTGGCGCCGACCACCGGCCAGCGCAGGCCGCGCGCGGTGTGATACAGCTCGAAGTCCGCGAGGTCGTGCGCGTGACCGCGACCGAACTGCGCATATTCCTCGAACAGGCCCTTCTGCACGTAGAAGCCGAACGCCGCGCTCTCGCTGTTGTCGAAGCCCTTCTGGCACTCGGTGACCGGGAACTTGTTGACGACGCCGTTGCCGTAGAGCACGTCGAACATGGTCTTGCCGCGCACCTCGGGCTTCTTGGCGATCAGCTCCTCGGGCCACACCTCCTCGATCTTGAAGCGCTTGGCGAACTCCATGGTCTGCCACAGATCGGAGCGCGCCTCGCCCGGCGCCGTCACCTGCTGGCGCCAGAACTGGGTGCGCCGCTCGGCATTGCCGTAGGCGCCTTCCTTCTCCATCCACATCGCGGTCGGCAGGATGAGATCGGCGGCGAGCGCGGTGACCGTCGGATAGGGGTCGGAGACGACGACGAAGGTCTCCGGGTTGCGGTATCCGGGATAGCCCTCCTCGTTCATGTTGGGCGCGGTCTGCATGTTGTTCGTGCACTGCACCCAGTAGGCCAGCAGCTTGCCGTCCTTCAGCGCGCGATGCTGGGCCACCGCATGCAGGCCGATCTTGTCGGGCAGCGTGCCGGCTGGAAGCTGCCAGATGGCTTCCGTCGCCGCGCGGTGCTTCTCGTTCGTCACCACCATGTCGGCCGGCAGGCGATGCGCGAAGGTGCCGACCTCGCGCGCGGTGCCGCACGCCGACGGCTGGCCGGTGAGCGAGAACGGCCCGTTGCCGGGCTCGGAGATTTTGCCGACCAGCAGATGCACGTTGTAGACGAGGTTGTTCACCCACGTGCCGCGCGTGTGCTGGTTGAAGCCCATCGTCCAGTAGGAGACGACCTTCTTGGCGGGGTCCGCGTACAGCTCGGCGAGGCGCTTCAGCTTCTCGGCCGGCACGCCCGACAGCTTGGCCGTGTACTCGAGCGTGTAGGGCTCGACCGACTTGGCGAACTCCTCCAGCGTGATCGGCTTCATGCCGGCCGGCGTGGCGGCATTCTTCTGATCCTTCTCGAGCGGATGCGTGGGCCTGAGGCCGTAGCCGATCTCCAGGTTCGTCGTCTGGAAGTTGCAGTGCTTGTCGACGAACTCCTTGTTGACCTTGCCCGACTGGATGATGTGGTTGCAGATGTAGTTGAGGATCGCGAGATCGGTCTGCGGCGTGAACACCATGCCGTTGTCGGCCAGTTCATACGACCGGTGCTCGAAGGTCGACAGAATGTGCACCTCGCAGCCGTCGTGCGTCAGGCGGCGATCGGTGAGACGCGACCACAGGATGGGGTGCATCTCGGCCATGTTCGAGCCCCAGAGCACGAACGCGTCGGCCTTCTCCAGGTCGTCGTAGCAGCCCATCGGCTCGTCGATGCCGAAGGTGCGCATGAAGCCGGCGACGGCGGATGCCATGCAGTGGCGGGCGTTGGGATCGAGGTTGTTGCAGCGGAAGCCGGCCTTCATGAGCTTGGAGGCCGCATAACCCTCCCAGATCGTCCACTGGCCGGAGCCGAACATGCCGACGCCGGCGGGGCCGCTCTTCTTCAGCGCCGCCTTCCACTTCTCGGCCATGATGTCGAAGGCCTGATCCCAGCTGATGGCCGTGAACTCGCCCTGCTTGTCGAACTTGCCGTTCTTCATGCGCAGCAGCGGTTTCTGCAGCCGGTCCTCGCCGTACATGATCTTGGACAGGAAATAGCCCTTGATGCAGTTGAGGCCGCGATTGACGGGCGCATCCGGGTCGCCCTGCGTGGCGACAACCTTGCCGTTCTTGGTGCCGACCAGCACGCCGCACCCCGTACCGCAGAAGCGGCACACGCCCTTGTCCCAGCGGATGCCGTCGGACTTGCCGGCGGCGGCGGAGGTGGCTGCCTGGGCGGCGGCCTCGACCGCCGGTAGACCCGCTGCGGCGGCGGTGGCGGCGACGGCACTCGCCTTGATGAGGGCGCGGCGGTCGATGGTGCTGTTGGGTGTATCGGTCATGGTCTTGCTGCCCCTTCTCAAGCGGCCGACGCGGCGCGGCTGCCGACGTCCTGGGATGGCTGATCGAAGTGATGGAAAACGAGCGCGGCGGCGATGACGCCGTCCAGGCGGTGGATGCTGCCCAGCGTATCGAGCGCCAGCGTCGACGGCGTGTCCTCGACGGTGACGACGATGCGTCCGCCCGAGGCCGTCTCGTGAACCTCGACACCGGGCAGGCCGGCCAGCGCCTCGGCGACGCGCGCGATCCTGTTCGGATTGGCGTGCACCAGGACGCCACACGTGTTCATGCCCACATTCGCGACATTGCTCGGGGCCGTGCTCATGGTCGCATCTCCTGGCGGTTGACGCGCGTTTCAGATGACGCGGAGCTTGTATGAAAGTACAAGCCAAGCGCCACGCCCAAGCGCCCGCAGCAACCCCGCCGCCGCAGCCGTCTCGGCGAGACCGGAAGGCCGGACGGGGTAAGCGGACGAGGTCGATTCAGCGGCAGTGTGCTGCGCAGGGTGGGTTGCGCATCTTGACTTTTGCTAAGCGCGGTGACGCTTGCGCGGGATCAAACGGCGCCCACGGCACGACAAGCAACCCGTTGTATTGTATTGTCTATTCCAAGTCGTCAGCCGAGCCGCGTGGCCGCAACCCACCACGAAGGATGAAGCGCCTTGATGGCCGCCGCAGCCGCTGTCGCGGACTGCCCGCTGCCATAGACGCCGAAGCAGGTGGGGCCACCGCCCGACAGCTGCGCGATGCGACAGCCGGGCTCGGCATCCAGCGCAGCCAGCACGTCGCTAATGGCCGGCACGACCTCGACTGCCGGCACCGACAGGTCGTTGCCGATGCTCTGCATGAGGCGCGCGATCTCCTCAGCCGAAGCGAAGGCGCGCGGGATCGCCGGGCGCGGCGGCTCCGCCGGGATGCCCGCCGCACCGAGGCGGCGGAACACCTGCGCGGTCTTGTCGGCCGGCACGGGGAGCATGGGATTGACCAGCACCGCGTCGAGCATCTGCAGGCCGACCGGCTGCATGCGCTCGCCGATACCCCACATGAAGGTCGGCGTACTTGCGACGCACACGGGCACGTCGGCACCGAGCCGCCCCGCGATGTCGAGCCAAGGCACCGACCGCGCCAGCTCCGGGTTGGCGCGGCGGATCGCCCGCAGAACCGCCGCCGCATCCGCCGACCCGCCGCCGACGCCGGCCGCCACCGGCAGGTGCTTCTCCAGCGTGACGTGGCCGAGCGTCAGCCCCGGCTCCGCCTCAGCGGCGAGCCGAAGCGCGCGCGCGATCAGGTTCTCGCCGACGATAGCCGACGCTCCGGGGCCTATGACGGTGACACCGGTCGCGACACCCGGGACCAGGGTGACGACATCGGCTGGCGACTCGGCGAAGGCGACCAGGCTTTCCAGCGCGTGATAGCCGTTCGGCAATTTGCCGACGACCTTCAGCGTCAGATTGACCTTGGCGCGGGCATGTTCGACGATTGGTGTTTCAGGCATGGGTCCAGGCATGACAAGGCGCCAATTCTCCTGGGTCGGATGCCTATCCCAGGGGCCGCACGGCGGCCAGCCAAAAACAAGGCCAGCCCCCTGTCGAGGGCCGGCCCTGCGCGACGTGCTCTACGCACGCCCACGAAACATCATCACGCCACCACGGGACGTCACCACGGGACGTCATTCCACCACGGGAGTTCATTCCACCACGGGACGGGGCGTCGAGGGCCGCCGGCGGTGAACGGGCGGCTGCGGCTGCGGCGCAACTTCGGTGTGGGCCTCGCGCGTGGGCTTTTTCGTCGTCACCTGCGGCACCGGCTGCGGCAGCCCCTTGATGAGCTTCTTCTTGATCTTCTCCGCATCCTCCGGCTCCGGCGACAGCGTCAGCGCCTGATCCCACTGGAAGCGAGCCTCGCGCTGGCGACCGACGCGCCACAGCGCATCGCCGAGGTGATCGTTCAGCACCGGGTCCTCCGGGCGCAACTCCACCGCGCGCTCCAGATAGCGCACCGCGTCCTTCCAGTTGCCCTGGCGGAAATGCGCCCAGCCGAGGCTGTCGACGATGTAGCCGTCGTCCGGCTTCAGCGACACCGCCTTCTCGATCAGCTGCATGCCCTGCTTGAGGTTCTTGTTCTGGTCGATCCACGAATAGCCGAGGTAGTTCAGCACCAGCGGCTGGTCGGGATAAAGCTGCAACGCCTTCTGCAGGTCGACCTCGGCCTTGGCCCAGTTCTTCATGCGCTCATAGCTGGTGCCGCGCGAGTAGTAGTAGATCCAGTGCCGCTTCTCCGGCTTCTCGATCATGGCGATGACGCGGCTGTAATAGTCTACCGCTTCCTCGTAGCGCTTCCTCGCCCGCATGATGTTGCCCAGCGCATCCAGCGCCTTGAAGTCGCCCGGATCGGCGGCAGCGACCTTCTCCAGGATGTCCCTGGCCTCGTCGGGCCGATCGAGCGAATTGAGGTCGAGCGCCTTGCGGATCTCGATCGCCGGTTGCAGGGCAGTGCCCTTCGGAATGCGATCATAGGTGGCGATGGCGTCGGTATACTTCTTCGCCGTCTCGTAGCCGCTCGCCAGCGCCGAAAGAGCGAACGGCTGCTCGGGTGCCAGGAACAGCGCCATCTGCAGATAGAGCACGCCGAGCGAGACGCCGCCTTCGCCGGTCAGCGCTTCGCCGAGGCCGTAGAACACCTCGGCCAGCCCCTGCGTGGCGTCCGGCACCAGCAGGCGCACACGCTCCCCCGCGTCGAGGCGGTCGCGCAGATCGCGGGCCAGCGGATGCCCATCGCCCTGCGCGCGGTCCATGTGCTCCTTCAGGATCGACTTGGCGAGCCGTGTATCGCCGAACGCCGCCGCGTGCTGGGCGTAGGCCAGCGTCGTGCGCAGCGTGCGGTTGTCCTGCTTGAACACCTTCTCGAACTGGGCCCGCGCCTCCATGGTGCGGCCGCCGATGTCGGCGATCAGAGCCTTGTGATAAGCGACGTAGAACTGCGCCCACTCGGCCTGCTTCGGCAGGTCGGCCAGCTCCAGGGCACCTGGGGCATCGCCTTGGGCAAGCTTGACCCAGGCCCGCGCCAGGGAGCTGGTCAGCTCGCCGATGGGACCGGTGCCGGCAACCTTGAAGTGCGTATCGGCCTCCTCCCAGGCGCCGCGCTTGAAGGCGTCGAGCCCGAGGAAGACATGCGCCATGCGGTGCTGCGGCTGCTTCTCGACCAGCTCGCGGCCGAGCTTGCCGGCATCCGCCCAATCACCCGTCGAGACCTCCATCAGGAACGCCTGCTCGAGCACGACCTCGTTGCCGGGATCGAGGTCGAGGGCGCTGCGGTAGAAGTTGGCCGCCTGCGTGGTGTCCTGCTGGGCGCGCGCAAACCGGCCGGCGAGATAGCTGCCGAGCAGCGAGCGCGAGGCGTCGGCGTCCTCGGCTGAGCGCGCATGCCCCATCTGCGGGCCGGCGAGACCGAGGCACAGCGCGGCGAGCGCGGAAGCCGCGGCCGGACCCAGACAGCGGAGAGCGAGGCGACGTCGTGAAATGCGACGTCCCGGACGTCTCGTCATACGCGGTGATCCTTGTTCCAGCGCGGAAGGTCCTGGCGCGCGCGTGCGCGGGGGTTCGTAACCGAACTTGCCGATGCACGCAAAGTAGCAACAAAAAGGGCAGCTTGGCGACTGTGGGCTGCGTCGTGGTCAACAATTCCGTATCCCACCCCCGGGGCGAATTCCGAAGCCACGCCCTTCAGCGCATCGTCGATGTCTGCATTGAAAAGCAAGGCAGAAATTCGGGCCGGAGGCGACGGCAGCCGCAAGGTGCGCGCAGAACACTCCTACCTCGGAGCACATTTTTCCAGCGGCGGCAAATGCGCTCAGTCTCTCCTCAGAGGTCGAACGGTGCGGCGCGGCCTCCCTTGCGGGCGTGCCGGGCAGCCTCTTCCTCGTCCACCGCCGCGGCGTCGGCATCGAAGATGATCCGCTCGAGCCCCGACAGCGCCACGAAGCGACGACCCCGCGCCCGCCCGATCAGCGTCAGCCCGGCCTTGCGGGCCAAATCCACACCCCAGGCGGTGAAGCCGGAGCGCGAGACCAGCACGGGGATGCGCATCTTGACGGTCTTGATGACCATCTCGGAGGTCAGGCGGCCCGTGGTGTAGAAGATCTTGTCCTCGGGCGTCATGCCGTGCCGGAACATGTAGCCGGCGATCTTGTCGACGGCGTTGTGGCGCCCGACGTCCTCCATGTAGACCAGCGGCCGGTCTTGCTCGCACAGCACGCAACCATGGATGGCGCCGGCCTTGAGATAGAGGCTCGGCTGCATGTTGATGGCCTTCGTCAGCGCGTAGAGCCAGCTCGTTCTGAGCCGCGCCTCTGTCGCCAGCCGAATGGTGTCGAACTCCTCCATCAGGTCGCCGAACACCGTGCCCTGGGCGCAACCCGAGGTCTGGGTTTTCTTCTTGAGCTTGTCCTCGAAGTTGGTTTGCACCCGCGTGCGCACGACGACCGTCTCGATGTCGCCGTCGTAGTCGACGGCCGTCACCTCGTCGGCGGCGCGCAGCATGCCCTGATTGAGAAGGTAGCCGAGGGCGAGCAGCTCCGGGTGGTCGCCGATGGTCATCAGGGTGACGATCTCGCGCCCATTGAGGAACAGTGTCAGGGGCCGCTCGGCGGCGACCGAGGTCTCGACGCGGGCGCCGGTCTGGTCGATGCCGGACACCACGGCCGAAAGCCGCGCGTCGTCCGGATCGGGGCCGACGAGCAGCCCGGTGGGGGGCCCGGCGAGCGGCCCAGCGAGCGGCGCGGCGGGGGGCGCGGTTCCCGACGCTTCCCCCCCGGACAGCGCCGACATGGCCAACGGTTTTGGGCGCACGCGCGGCTTGGGCGGAACCGGCGGATGCAAGGCCGGGCGACCGGATGGGGAACGGGCCGAGACCGGCCCCGATGCCGATCCGTCCGCGTCCTCGTGCCCCCGGGCGGGGTTCGCGGCTGGCGCCCCGAGGCCCCGTTGCCGGGCTGGGGCCTTCTCGGAGGCCGATCTGGCGGCTGGCGCCTTGGCGCGGGCGGGCTTGCGGGGGGCTTTCACGGCGGCTCTGGTGTCTGGCGCGGAAGATCGCGGGCGGATGGGGAGGCGGCGGCGCATCATGAGGGGGCGGCGGGCCGGGGCGCAAGGTCGCTGAAACACCCTCGAAAAAACTCGTTCGACTGGGCTGGACCGCCCGTTGACACACGACTTGGCGAGGCAGAGGATTTGCGGCGACGTCAACAAGACCGCCCGCGTCCCCCCCGGCGATCCGCATCCACCAGAACCGCACACCCCCGGCCGGGCCAAGCGACGACGGACGGCGACAAGCCGGCAGGAGACGACCACCATGGCAGGCACGACAGGTACGGCTCGGGCGCCGGAGGCGCCGCGCGAGCCGTTGCATTGGGGCGTATGGGTGATCGTGGCGCTGCTCGGCGCCTTCGCGCTCGGCACCGTCGCGCTGAAGCGCGGCGAGAGCATCAACGCGGTCTGGCTCGTCGCCGCCGCCGTCTGCGTCTACCTCACAGCCTTCCGCTTCTACAGCCTGTTCATCGCCGACCGCGTGCTGAAGCTCGACGGCAGCCGCACGACGCCCGCCATCCGCCACAACGACGGCCTCGACTATGTGCCGACCGACAAGTGGGTGCTGTTCGGCCATCACTTCGCGGCCATCGCAGGCGCGGGGCCCCTGGTCGGCCCGGTGCTGGCGGCGCAGATGGGCTACCTGCCCGGCACGCTGTGGCTGCTCGCCGGTGTCGTCTTTGCCGGCGCGGTGCAGGATTTCATCATCCTGTTCATCTCGACGCGCCGCGACGGCCGCTCGCTCGGCGACATGATCAAGGGCGAGATGGGTGACATCCCCGGCATCGTGGCCATGGTCGGCATTTTGATGATCATGATCATCCTGCTCGCCGTGCTGGCCCTCATCGTCGTGAAAGCGCTGGCGGGGAGCCCCTGGGGCACCTTCACCGTTTTCGCGACGATCCCCATCGCCATGCTGATGGGCGTCTACGGCCGCTTCTTCCGCCCGCACCAGATCGGCGAGATGTCGGCCATCGGCTTCGTGCTGCTGATGGCGGCGATCTTCCTCGGCCAGCCGATCAGCGAAAGCCCGACCTGGGCGCCGATGTTCACCTTCAAGGGCGAGTCGCTCGCCCTGATGTTGATCGCCTACGGCTTCATCGCCTCGGTGCTGCCGGTCTGGCTGCTGCTGGCACCGCGCGACTACCTGTCCACGTTCCTGAAGATCGGCACCATCCTGGCGCTGGCGCTCGGCATCATGATCGTCATGCCGCAGCTCAAGATGCCGGCGGTCAGCCGCTTCATCGACGGCAGCGGCCCGGTGTTCGCCGGCTCGCTGTTTCCGTTCCTGTTCATCACCATCGCCTGCGGCGCCGTCTCCGGCTTCCACGCCCTGATCTCGTCGGGCACGACGCCGAAGATGCTCGAGAACGAGACGCAGGCGCGCATGATCGGCTACGGCGCCATGCTGATGGAGAGCTTCGTCGCCATCATGGCGCTGATCGCGGCCAGTGTGCTCGATCCGGGCGCCTACTTCGCCATGAACAGCCCACCGGCCGTCATCGGCGCGGATGCCGCAGCAGCAGCCGCCAAGATCTTGAGCTGGGGCTTCGTCATCAAGCCGGAGGACCTGACGCAGCTGGCCAAGGATGTCGGCGAAACCACCATCCTGTCGCGCACCGGCGGCGCGCCGACGCTCGCCGTCGGCATGGCGCAGATCCTGTCCAACGTCATCGGCGGCAAGGCCATGATGGCGTTCTGGTACCACTTCGCCATCCTGTTCGAGGCGCTGTTCATCCTGACCACGGTCGACGCCGGCACGCGCGTCGCCCGCTTCATGATCCAGGACCTCGCCGGCACGTTCGTGCCCTTCATGAAGGACACCAAGTCGTGGGCGGCGAACCTCATCGCCACCTCGATCGCGGTCACCGGCTGGGGCTACTTTCTCTACCAGGGCGTGGTCGACCCGCTGGGCGGCATCAATACGCTGTGGCCGCTGTTCGGCATCGCCAACCAGATGCTGGCGGCGATCGCCCTCATCATGGCCACCGTGGTGCTGTTCAAGATGAAGCGCGAGAAATACGCCTGGGTCACGATCCTGCCGGCGACGTGGCTCTGCATCTGCACGCTGACGGCCGGCTGGCAGAAGCTGTTCCACCCGGACGCCAAGATCGGCTTCCTCGCGCTCGCCAACAAGTTCGCTGCCGCCGCCGCCGAGGGCAAGGTGCTGGCCCCCGCCAAGACCCCGGCCGACATGAGCCGCATCGTGTTCAACAACTATCTGGACGCGGCGCTGTGCGCGCTGTTCATGAGCATCGTGATCGCCATGATCGTGTTTGCCGTGATGAACATCCGCAAGGCGCTGGCCTCCGACCACGTCACCACCAGGGAGGTCGGCTATGACGGCAAAGCTGTTTCGGCGTAGCGCGCCTGACCTTGGCGGCCTCGCGCAATCGCTGTCGACCGCCGTGAAGCGGGTGGCGCAGACGGCGAACCTGATGTGCGGTGTGCCGGACTACGACACCTACGTCCGCCACCGCCAGGAGCGGCATCCCGGCGAGCCGGTCATGTCGCGGGAGGAGTTCTTCCGCAACCGGCAGAGCGCCCGCTACGCCGACGGCTCCGGGCGGGGCATGCGCTGCTGCTGACGACCCCGGCAGCGGCCCCCATGCCTCCCATAACCACAAGCCGGCGCAGATCAGCACCGGCTTCACCTTTCTGGCGATGCGGCCAGTGAGCCGGGTGACTTGCCGGCTGCAGTCTGCCATATCCATATCTGAGCCGAGCGCTAGGGTCTGGCGCGCGCCACCCGGCGCGCCTGCCCTTGCGACCAACTTCGAGACCCGCTCCCGACATGCTGAGCTGGCTGAAATTCGCGAGGAGACGACGCATGGCCGTTTCAAAGACCGAGGTCCTGGACAAGCTGCGCCACGTGAAGGGCCCGGAGCTGGAGGGCAACATCGTCGACCAGGGCCTGGTGTCCGAAATCCTCATCAAGGACGACCGCGTCTATTTCTCCATCACGGTGCCGGCCGACAAGGCCGCCGAACTGGAGCCGCTGCGGCAGGCGGCCGAAACAGTGGTGAAGCGCCTGCCCTCGGTGGCCGGCGTCACCGCCGTGCTGACCGCCGAGGCCGCCAAGGGCACTGCTGGCAAGGCGCCGGCCCGCGGCGGCAACGTCGCCGAGCATCCGCGCGTGGCCGAGGCGCGGGCACGCGGGCAATCGGGCGACACAGCGTCATGCGGCTCGGGCAACCGCCCGGCGGCGCCAGCGGCGGCGGCCAAGCCTCAGGCTCCGGGCGTGCCGGGCGTCCGCCACATCATCGCGGTGGCCTCCGGCAAGGGCGGCGTCGGCAAGTCGACCACCGCCGTCAACCTCGCGCTCGGCTTCCAGGCCGTGGGCCTCAAGGCCGGCATCCTGGACGCCGACATCTACGGCCCCTCGCAGCCGCGCCTGCTCGGCCTCTCCGGCCAGCCGGAGCAGGACCGCAACGACCGCATCCTGCCCATGGTCGGTTACGGCCTCAAATCGATGTCCATGGGCTACATGGTGGACGAGGCGACGCCCATCATCTGGCGCGGTCCGATGGTGGTACAGGCGTTGAACCAGATGCTGCGCCAGGTGGCCTGGGCCGACGCCGGAGAAGAGCTCGACGTGCTCGTCATCGACATGCCGCCCGGCACCGGCGACGTGCAGCTGACCATCGCCCAGCAGGTGCCGCTCAGCGGCGCCATCATCGTCTCGACGCCGCAGGACCTCGCACTGATCGACGCCCGCAAGGGCCTCAACATGTTCCGCAAGGTGGACGTGCCGGTGCTCGGCATCATCGAGAACATGAGCTATTTCGTGTGCCCGAAATGCGGCGAGCGCTCCGACATCTTCGGCCACGGCGGCGCCCAGCACGAGGCCGAGAAGCTCGGGCTGCCGTTCCTCGGCGCCATTCCGCTGCACATGGACATCCGCGAGCGCTCGGACGCCGGCACGCCGATCACGGCCACCGCGCCCGACAGCCTGCACGCGCAAATCTACCGCCAGCTCGCCGCCAAGGCCTGGGCCGAGGTCGGCGCGGCGCAAGGTCACCGCATACCGCCGCCCAAGCTCACCGTCTCGCCTGCCGGCGACAGCCTCAACGTCGCCTTCGACGGTCGCAAGGCCTTCGATCTGCCGGCCGAGATGCTGCGCGTGATGAGCCCGTCGGCCGAGGTGCAGGGCCACTCGGAGGCCGAGCGCGTCGTCGTCGCCGGCAAGAAGAGCGTGAAGATCGCCGAGCTGTCGCCGGTCGGGAACTACGCCGTGCGCATCGCCTTCGACGACCGTCACGACACGGGCCTGTTCACCTGGAGCTATCTGCAGCAGCTCGACGCCGAGCGCGACAGCCGCTGGAGCAAGTACCTCGCCGAGCTGAAGGCGAAGGGGCTCTCACGCTGAGGAGCCGGAGCGCGAGCGGCCGAGCCGCTCCGCCGGCCGCCAGCCCGCTCTCGTCAGGGCGCGAAGCTCAACGCAATCGGCGCCTTGCCGATCAGCGCCGTATGGCCGCCGAGGAAGACCAGCCAGCCGTAGAGCGCGAGCCCCACGGCCACGGCCGCGATGTCGCCGCCGAGGCTGCCCTTGCGCGTGCCGAGCGGACCGAGGCCATCGGTGCGCGACTTCAGCGAAATGCGGTCGTACACCGCCCAGGCGAGAAACGAGCCGAACAGCAGCACGCCGGCCAGATCGCCGTTGGCGAGCAGGTGCGCCAGCGCCCACGTCTTCACCGCCGCCAGCATCGGATGCTTGACCGCGTCGCGGATGCGCGAGGGGATGTAGGCGGCGGCGAGCAGGATCATGGCCGGCAGCATCAACGCCAGCGCGACATGGCGCATGGCGACCGGCGGCGTCCACAGCTGCGGGTTCTTGCCCGGCATCAGCTGCAGCTTGTGATAGCCGAGTACGATCAGCACGAGCCCGACCGCCGACAGCAGCGAGAAGGCGATTTTGTACGTATTGGCGCCGAAGCGGGCGACGAGACCGGAGCGCAGGTCCGCCTGCGTCGGCAGCAGATGCACACCGAGGAAGATCAGCAGACCTAGGGCAAGCACCATCATGTCGGAGGCTCCTGGCGTTTCGACGGCACGGCAGGTCGATGACCTGTGTGGGCCAGGATGTTTGGCATTCCCGCCCCGCCTCGGCAAGTCCGTCACCGCCGCGGCACCGAGCGAACGAGCAAGCGGCCTCGCCCAGCCGCCCTCAAGCGAAGAAGCCCTCGGTGAAGCAGGACTTGAGGCGCCGCCGCCGCTCCTCGAACAGCGCCGGTTGCTCGACGACATCGGCAACGCCGTCAGACACTGTGAACATCAGCCGGCCATCACGCTCGACGACGCGCGCGGCTTCCGCGACAAGCTGTTGGCGCCGATACTGGCCATCGAACTGCGGGCCGAAGCAGCACGCCCACGGCAGATCGGGCAGGCGGCGATAGGTCTGTCGCGCCCGGGCATCGAAATGATCGACCCGCCGCACGCTGCCGTCCTCGCCGACGTGCGCGCTCAGTGCGAACTCACCTGCTATGCCGAGCTTGAACGGCCCGTCGGCCTCCGCGCCCGCATAGGGGTGCAGCATGGCGAACGACGGCGTCATGACGGCGCACAGCCGATCGAACAACGCCCACCAATCGATGCTTCTGCGCCAGTCCGACTTGAACTCGAACTGGCTGTCGTAGACGCGCGGGCCCGGATGAGAAAATCGAGCACTGTTGCGCAATGGTGTCGAGCGCTTCCACTCCACGCCCATCACCACGCCTGAACGCACCTGAGGCGCCTTACGGTCCGTCTGCGAGTACATGTTGCGGTCGCAGTCCCAGACGCGGGCGAGGTCCTCCGCCGAGGTGATGACGCGCGTCAGCGATCGAAGATAACCGGCCTTTTCCGGCAACAGGCGCGGGCTGGTGTCCTCGAGTGCTTGCCAGACGGCGAGCCCCACCTCGCGCCGATCGAGGTCGGCGTAGGTGGTGATGCGGATCAGCACGTAGGGCTTGGCCACGGCTCCGGTCCCGGCTGGCCGCTACCAGAGGCCGCCGCCGCTGGGGCCGACAGGGGCCTGCGGGCGACGCGCATCGTCGGTGCCACCGGCGGCATTGGGAGGCGGCGCCTTCTGGTCGGAGAAGCCGATCACCGAGTAGGCGTCGTCGGGCTCCTCGCCCGGCTTGAAGGCTTCCATGATTCCGTCGGTGTCGCCCGGCTGCGTGCGCAGGCCCGTCTTGAGGCTGACGCGGACGAGCTTGACGCCGGGCGGCACGCGGAAGGGCGCCGGTGGCTTGTCGGCGATCGCCATCTTCAGGAAATTACCGAAGATCGGCGCCGCGATATGGCCACCCGTGTTGCCCTTGCCCATCGGCCGCGGCGTGTCGTAGCCGATGAAGACGCCGACCACGAGGTCGGGCGTGTAGCCGACGAACCAGGCGTCGCGCTCCTCGTTGGTGGTGCCGGTCTTGCCGGCGATGGGCACGCCGGGCAGCTTTTCCTTGAGCACGGTCGCGGTGCCGCGCTGCACGACACCCTCCATGATCGAGGTCATCTGGTAGGCGGTGTGCGGGTCGATGATCTGGCGCCGCTCGTCCGGCACGTCGGGCTCGATCTGCCCCTTCCATCCCGTATCGGACTTGCAGCCGTTGCACTGGCGGTCGTCGTGGCGCCAAACCGAGCGGCCCCAGCGGTCCTGGATGCGGTCGATCAGCGTCGCCTGCACCTGACGGCCGCCGTTGGCCATCATGGCGTAGGCGCTGGTCATGCGCAGCAGCGTCGTCTCGCCGGCGCCGAGCGACATGGAGAGCACGGGCAGCAGGTCGTCATAGACGTTGAAGCGCTTGGCGTATTCGGTGATCAGCGGCATGCCCATGTCCTGGGCGAGGCGCACCGTCATCTGGTTGCGCGATTTCTCGATGCCGATGCGCAGCGTCGAGGGGCCGCCGGACTTGCCCTCCTCGTAGTTCTTTGGCGTCCACACTTCCTTGCCGGCGCCCTGGTCGATCTCGATCGGCGCATCGAGGATGATCGAGGTCGGCTTGTAGCCATTGTCGATGGCGGCCGCATAGACGAGCGGCTTGAACGAGGATCCAGGCTGGCGCTTGGCCTGGATGGCGCGGTCGAACTGGCTCATGGCGAACGAGAAGCCACCGACGACGGCGAGCACGCGACCGTTGTGCGGGTCCATGGCGATGAGGCCGCCGCCGATCTCCGGGATCTGCATCAGGCTCCAGGCGCCCGAAATATTGTCCGGATCCTTCGGCGCCACCCAGATCACGTCGCCGATCGACAGAATATCGCCGACCGACTTGGTGTCGGGCTTCTTGGTCCCGCCGGCGACATTGCGCGCCCACTTGACCTCGTCGTGCGCGATCTCGACCGCCTCGCGCGCGGCGACCAGCGTGCCGTCCTGCTGGCGTGCGGGCTTCAGACCGACGATGGCCTTCGATTTCTGCACCTCGAGCACGACGCCGACGCGCCAGGGCTGAATGTCCGACGGACTGTCGATGGCGCCAAGCGGCACGCCCCAGTCGCCCGACACGTCGATCTTGGCGACGGGGCCCCGCCAGCCCTTGGAGCGGTCGAAGTTGACGAGGCCCTCGATCAGCGCGCGGCGGCCCATCTGCTGCAGCTTGGGGTCGAGCGTCGTGCGCACCGACAGGCCGCCCGAATAGAGCTTCTCTTCGCCATACTGCGACAGCAGCGTGCGCCGCACCTCTTCCGCGAAGAACTCGGCGGCGAAGATGTGGGCGCCCGAGGGGCGTATGTTGACGGTCAGCGGCTTGGCCTTGGCGGCCTCCGCCTCCTCCCTGGTGATGTACTTGTTCTCGACCATTTGGCCGATGATCCAGTTGCGCCGGATCGTCGCCGCCTCGGTCTTGCGGAAGGGGTGGTAGTTGTTGGGCGCCTTGGGCAGGGCGGCGAGATAGGCCGCCTCCTCGACGGTGAGGTCCTTCAGCTCCTTGTTGAAGTAGTTGAGGCTCGCCGCGGCGACGCCATAGGAGCCGATGCCGAGATAGATCTCGTTGAGATAGAGTTCGAGGATCTTGTCCTTCGAGTAGGCGCGCTCGATGCGGATGGCGAGGATCGCCTCCTTCACCTTGCGCTCCACCGAGCGCTCGCTCGACAGCAGGAAGTTCTTGGCCACCTGCTGCGTGATGGTCGAGGCGCCCTGGTCGCGCTTGTCGCCGCGTTTGATCTTGTTCTCGACCGCCTTGATGATGGCGCGCGCGAGGCCCTGGAAGTCGATGCCGTTGTGCTCGTAGAAGCGACGGTCCTCGGCGGACAGGAAGGCGCCCAGCACGCGCTTCGGGATCGTGTTGATCGGCACGAAGATGCGCCGCTCGCGGGCGTACTCGGCGATCAGCGAGCCGTCGTGCGCGTGGATGCGCGTCATCACCGGCGGCTCGTAGTTGGCGAGGCTCTCGTAGGACGGCAGGTCCTTGGAGGCGCGCCACAGCATGTAGCCGACGCCGGCGGAGGCGACGAGGAACAGCACGACACCGAGGCCGAACGTGAAGCCGAGAAAGCTCAGCAGCCAGCTCTTGCGGCGCTTCTTCTTCTTCGGCTGGGCCGGCGGTGGCAGAGAGGGAGCTCGCATCAGGCCTTCACAGGTTTCGTGCGCTTCACTTGTCCGGCAGGGCGTCGGCCGCCAGGAGACGTCGGGCATGCGTTGGCCGCCGGGCAGGCCCAAGCCCTCGGGGGCAAACGCTGGACCTTGCCGAGCCGCACGGCCCCTTGCGGTCCGCTCTCGGCCAGCACCCCATGCCCTGGCCACGCCTTGGCCACGCCCTGGCCATGCCCCGACCGGGAGCAATCTAAGCCGCCTTGCTGCACCGCAGCAAGTGGCCGCTTCCGAACGGGCGCGACATTACCACGAAATGTGGCTTTACGCCGTCGCCGGGCATGCGGCGGCGACGATTTGCTTGTGGGCGGCGCCCCCTCCGTCAACGGCGCCCATACCATCCCCGAGACCCCACGTGCTCACGGGGCACGGGAGGTGCGCCGCGAGAAGTACGTATCGACGGCGCCGGTGATGGAGGCGGCCACCTGCTTCTGCCAGGCGGGGCTGGTCATCAGCTTCTCGTCCTCGGCGTTGCTCATGTACCCGAGTTCGATCAGCACCGAGGGCGAGCCTGTCTGCTTCAGCACCTTGAACGCCGCCGAACGCTGCGGGTCGCGCGCCATGGAGATGCTCTTCGCCAGCTTGCCGACCAGCACGCGGGAGAACTCGGCCGAGAAGTTTGACGTCTCTCGCTTCATGAGATCGATCAATATGTTGCGAACTTCCCCTGGTCCTTCGCGGTTGGCCGCCGGAAGGCCGGCGACGAGGTCCGAGGCGTTCTCCTTCTCGGCCATCAGCCGCGCCTGCTCGTCGGAGGCACGCTCCGACAGCGTGTAGACCGTGGCGCCGCGGATGGCCTTGGCGACCGCCTTGGCGTCGATGGAATCGGCGTGAATGGACAGGAACAGGTCGGCCCTGGCGGCGGCCGAGCGGCTCAGGCGCTCGTCGAGGGAAATGAAGACGTCCTTGGCCCGCGTCATGCGCACATCGTAGCGGCCGGTCGCGGCAAGGGCCGCCTTCAGCTCGCTGGCCACTGCCAGAACAACGTTCTTTTCCAGCACGTTGCTGGTGCCGACCGCGCCGGGATCGATGCCACCGTGGCCCGGATCGATCATCACCACCGGCTTGGCGCGCGGCGCTTTGTCTCCCGGCGGAGCTTCGCCAGCCATGCCTCCGGGGCCGGAGGCACCCTCCGGAGCCGCACCAGGCACCGCGTCCTCGAATAGCGACGGCCGGGACGCCGCCTGCTCCGCCGCGCGGGCCGCCCCCGTGCCGTCACCGAAGCTGCGAGCATCGGTTGGCACCAGCACGATGTCGAGGCGTACCGTCTGGCCGTCCTTGGCGGCGATCCATTCGGCCTTGCCGATGCGAACCGGGCCGGCGGTGTCCAGCACGACGCGCGCCTTGTCCTCGGCCAGCAGGCCATAGCGGAACGCCGAAACCAGGCCGCGCCCGCCTTTGCCCGCGCCGGCCGGCAAACCGAACGCCACTTCAGGCAGATCGACAATGACGCGATAGGGATCGGCAAGGGTGAACACCTCCGCCGTGACACCCTTCGACAGCGTCAGGCTGAACGTGGTGGCGGCCTTGTCGCCGGCCAGTGCGGCTGCCGTGGCCCGGGTGGGCTCCCCAGCCAGCGCGGAATGGTCCAGCGCCAAGCCCGTCGCAGAGATCACGCCTGCCGCCGCGCGGACGAGGACCGCCAGCAGCCGCCCGAAGCCCGGCCGCGACGGCACGCGGCCCGGCATCGTGGGCAGGCCTCGACCCTCCGGCGGCCTATCGCGCATCACGTGCCCCCAGCACCTGTCCCCCCCAGCGCCTCGTCGGCGGGCCGCAGCGTAGAGCCCCCCATGCAGTTCAGCCACCCGCCCTCGCCGCATCCCCCTTCCGGCCCCTCCCGGGCACGCATCTCGGCCACGCACATCTCGCACCCGACCGATGGTTGCGGCAACCACCCTGATCCCACGTCGGACGACTTCGACCGCTCTAACCGGCAGGTCACCAGCGGCGGCTCCCGCCTGTTCGGATGTGAAACCGGCCTTAACGCATTATTCGCACCTTTTCAGCACCTTATCTTACGGCCGTCGCGGCAGCACAAACGCGCTTTGGTACTTATACACACTTGCCATCGCGGCGACGAAGCTTTAAGACTAACGACGCGAGCTACGGAGAGTTCGCCGCCCGGCGCGAGAGCATTCGGCTCAGGCGACAATTCGGCCCATGGCGGCGATGGCCGGCCAGGGCTGCTGTCGCGGCCTGGATTGCCGCAACAACTGGCGGATGAACTTCACGCAGCGACGGGGTCACCTACGCGAGCGACGGGGTCGATAGCATCGGCCTGCGCTTTTCCTGGCAGCACCGCCCACCGCGCGCCGCATCCTGATGGCGCGCGAGCGATCAGGACGAGAGCCGCAACGGCGCGCCCCGGCTTTACATTTGTGACGTTTCCGTATGCCCGGCGTCCTTGCCCGTGAAAGGGAGGCGAAGGCGCCGGGGCCACGATGGTGGCACGCCGGTCGACGGTGTGCGGCCTCGAATCGTCCACCGCAATCGTCCCCCATTGCGCGGCCCGCACCGGTACCCGGACGGCCGCGAGACATGCAACCGGCCAGCCGACCTCGTCCGGAGGTTTCCGTTCCGGGGTTTTCCGGCCCAACCCAACCCTAGACGCCCAACTCGCGATCGAACCCTATGCAGACCGCGCGCCTTCCAGACCGCCAGCCCGTGTGCTCCGCCCTCGTCGGCGGTGCCGAAGACCGGCGCGTGGATGCGTTGCTCCCGGCAGCGCGCGCGGTCCTCATCCAGCTTCTCACCCACTCGTCTCTCAACACAAAGGCGCGCGCCGGTTCCCGGCGTCACGTCGCCACCGCACGGCCGCCGCAGCGGCCTGTAGCGGGGTCTGGTCGGATGCTCGACCGGCGCGCGAAGGAAAATCCATGTCCAACAAGATGCTCATCGACGCCACGCACCCGGAGGAAACCCGGGTCGTGGTACTGCGCGGCGGCCGGGTAGAGGAGTTCGACTACGAATCCGCCGCCCGTAAGCTGTTGCGCGGCAATATCTATCTCGCCAAGGTGACGCGCGTGGAGCCCTCGCTCCAGGCGGCCTTCGTCGACTACGGCGGCAATCGCCACGGCTTCCTCGCCTTCAACGAGATCCATCCGGACTACTATCAGATCCCGATGGCCGACCGGCAGGCGCTCCTCGACGAGGAAGCCGCGGCCGAGGCCGAGGAAGAGGCCGCCGCCGACGCACGCGCCGAAGCCCTCGCCCGCCGCCGCGCCCAGCGGGATCAGCAGCGCGACCAGCGCCGCTCGGGTGGCGACGATAGTCGCGACGAGGATGGCGACGACGAGGACGATGCCGTCGAGACGGTGTCGGGCGAAAGCGACGACGAGCAACCGCAGGAGGGCGACGACCGCAACCGGCGCTCGTCGCGTCGCCGCCGCAGGGGCGGTGGCGGCGGGCGCGACCGTGATCGCAACAACCATCATCGCGGCGGGCGCGGCGACGATCGCGGCCGTCGGTTTTCCCGCGAAGCCGATGACGCCGCCGCCTCCGGGAACCCGGACCAGCGCGCCGATGATGAGCGCGGCGACGATCATTCGGAGCGGAACGACACACCGCGGTCGCACGACGACGCGGCCCATGGCGCGGATCACACCCGGGCCGATGACGCGGCGCCCCACGCGGACCACGACTCGCATGCCGCCGCTGCCGACACGTCGCACGCCGACGATCGGGGCGAGGCCGGCGCGCCGCAGACCCATCGCACTCTGAGCGAGGCGCGCGGTCTTGGCGACGACGTGCGTCGCGACGAGGTCGCCCATGTCGCGGTCGCCCATGTCGCGCCGGAAGCGCACATGCCGCACGACGACATGCCGCGCGGCGAGCCTGCGACTGACACCCACCACGCTGCCCATGCTGATCCTGCTGGCGAGGCGGAGCATCGCGCCGATACCGCCAAGCCCGGACGCGAGCACGCCGAGCATCACCACGCCCGTGCTCATGAGGCGCATGACCACGAGCACCATGCGCATGAGCTCCATGCCCACGAGCACCACGCCCCCGAACGCCACGCCCACGAGCACAGCGACGCCAGCCGCGGCGACATCCCCGCCCCGCGCGGCAACGTCGAGGACGAGGGCGTGCAGGAGGTCAACGGCGCCGCCGACGCCGAGGCGATCGAGCAGGTCGGCAACGAGGACGCGCTCGACGAGTACGCCGTGCGCCCGCGCCGGCGCATGCGCAGCTACAAGATCCAGGAAGTCATCAAGCGGCGCCAGATCATCCTGGTGCAGGTCGTCAAGGAGGAGCGCGGCAACAAGGGCGCGGCGCTCACCACCTACCTGTCGCTCGCCGGCCGCTATACCGTCCTGATGCCGAACACGGCCCGTGGCGGCGGCATCAGCCGCAAGATCACGCAGCCGGGCGACCGCAAGCGCCTGAAGGCCATCGCTGCCGGGCTCGAGGTGCCGGAGGGCATGGGGCTCATCATCCGCACCGCCGGTGCCGCGCGCACCGAGCAGGAGATCCGGCGCGACTTCGAGTACCTGCTGCGCCTGTGGGAGAGCGTGCGCGACCTCACCCTGCAATCGGTGGCGCCCTGCCTCGTCTACGAGGAAGGCAACCTCATCAAGCGCTCGATTCGCGACCTCTATAACAAGGACATCGACGAGATCGTGGTCGCCGGCCGCGAGGCGCATGCCGAAGCTCACGACTTCATGCGCATGCTGATGCCGAGCCATGCCAAGAACGTCATCAACTACCGCGAGCCCGAACCGCTGTTCACCCGGTACCAGATCGAGCGCCAGCTGAACGCCATGTTCAGCCCGTTCGTGACCTTGCGCTCGGGCGGCTATCTCGTCATCAACCAGACCGAGGCGCTGGTCGCCGTCGACGTCAACTCGGGGCGCTCGACGCGCGAGTTTTCCATCGAGGAAACCGCGCTCAACACCAATCTGGAAGCGGCCGAGGAGATCGCCCGCCAGCTGAAGCTGCGCGACCTCGCCGGCCTCATCGTCATCGACTTCATCGACATGGAGGAGCGGCGCAACAACCGCCGCGTCGAGAACCGCCTCAAGGACGCGCTGCGCTTCGACCGCGCGCGCATCCAGGTCGGCCGCATCTCCCACTTCGGGCTCATGGAGATGTCGCGCCAGCGCCTGCGCACCGGCGTGCTCGAGGGCTCGACCTCGCAGTGCCCGCACTGCCAGGGCACCGGCATCATCCGCTCCACCGAGAGCGTGGCCCTCGCCGTGCTGCGTGGCCTCGAGGATGCCATCATGGCCGGCGCGCGGGCGTCGCTGATCGCGACGACGACGCCGACGGTGGCACTCTACATCCTCAACAACAAGCGTGCGTTCATCACCGACATGGAGCGCCGCACAGGCCTGCCGATCGTGGTGCAGGGCTCCGACAAGATGCAGGGCGCCAACTTCACGGTCGAGAAGGGCGCGGGCCCCGTCCAGCCGGCGCGGCGCTCCGAGCGCACCGCCGTGAACATGGACTGGGGCTTCGAGAGTGACGCCGACAGCGACGTCGACAGCGAGGTCGGCATCGCCGACGCCGACCTCGACGATGGCCGCGAGACCAGCGCGCGCAGCGACGGCGGCACCAGCAGCCGCGGCGAAGGCAGCGACAACGACGGCGAGCGCGGCGAGGACGGCCGGCGTGGCCGGCGCCGCCGCCGCCGCCGGGGACGCCGTGGCGACCGGCCGGAGAACGAGCGGGGCGAGAACGGTCACCGCCTGCAGGAGGCCGGCAGCGGCGAGCAGGGCGACCAGGGCTTCGACGACGACATGGGCGAGGACGCCGAAGCGTTGCCGTCGGGCGAGCACGCCCCGCAGCGCACGCACGGCGAGCGTACGGCCGAGCGGGTCGACGCCGCGCCCAACGACCAGCGCCAGCCCGCCAATGACGACGGCGACGACGGCGACGAAAGCGAGGGCGATGACGGCCTGACGGCGGGCGGCGACCCGGCGCAGGATGGCGACGGCGAGCGGCGCAAGCGCGGCCGTCGGCGTGGACGGCGCGGCGGCCGGCGCGGACGTGAGCGCATGGCCGGCGCGGACGGAGACACACAGACCGACGACGGTCCGACCGAAGGCGCCGCTGATCCGGCTGCCGACAACGGCACCGAGAGCGGCGAGCAGGCCCGCTCCGCGGCAGCGCCGCACGGCCGCTTCGAGCCGACGGACGAGGCCGCGCAGGAACCGGCGCAACCGGAGTCTTCGCCGCGTGCCGGGCACGCCCCGGCGCAGCATGACGAAGCTCCGGCCCGTGCCGAAGCTCCGGCACGCGAGAGCCGTCGCTCGCGCCGGCAGCCTAGCGAGGCCGCCACCGAGCCGCTCGGTGACGCAGCCGGCGAACCGATCATCAGCCCTCCGGGCGAGGAGGTGGTCGCGCCATCGGTCGTGCTAGCCGAGACGCGCGCCGTCGAGACGCCCGCCGTCGAGCCGGTGGCGAGCCGTCGCCGCACCGAGACGTCGAGCACGCCGCGCATCGAGCGCGTGGTACTCCGCGCCGATGATGCAACGCCGGAAACGCAGGAGATCGAGCCGCAGGCCGCTACACCGCGCAAGGGCTGGTGGAGCCGCAAGCTGTCGAGCTGACGCGCAGCAGCGGGGCGGCCCTTGGCCGCCGCGCCAGGCGCGCCGGATTCGCTCAGAGCCCAGATTCGTTCAGAGCCCAGATTCGTTAAGAGCCATGAACCCCGCGGCCCTCCAGGGTCCGCGGGGTTTGTCGTTCCGGCACCAATGAACGGGCGCATCCGCGTGCCGAGAAAGCCGCTCGCCGGTCTCGACGGTATCAGGCGGCCAAGCCAGCAATCCGGGTCAGGCTCGAACCGCGACGATAATGGCCTCTGTCAACGTGAACACGGCGTCGTTGGCGTCCATTTGCGGCGCAAGGAACGCACGCAGCGTCGGCGGCGCCTCGTCCAGCATGGCGGACAGGCGGGCAATGCGTGCCGGCTCGCAGCCCAGGCGGCGTGCCCAGTCGCCAAGCTGCATGTCCTTGCGCATCAACTCGGCATCGCGCGGGGTGAGCCCCGCATGCCGCAGCAGCGCCAGCCATTCCCCGAGCGGCAGGGCGCGGACGTGGCTCGGATCGCGCAGCGCCTCGAAGGCGTTGTAGGCGCCGGCCGCCGCGCCGATCTCGGCCTCGGTGGCGCCCGGCGAGGTCACGGCATCCGGCGCCACATTGTCGACCAGCGCCAGCAGGCCGCCCGGCACCAGCACGCGCGCCACCTCGCGGGCAAAGGCTTGCGGATCGGGGAAATGGTGCGCGGCGATGCGGCAGGTGACGACGTCGAAACTCGCATCCGGAAACGGCAGCCGCGCGGCATCGATGCGCGCCGTCGTCATGTTGGCGAGCCCGCGCTCGCGCGCCAGCAGAGCCGCCTGTTCCAGCATCTCCGCCGTGAGATCACCCGCGACGACCGATGCCACGTGCGGCGCGAAGGCAGCCGCCGTATGCCCGGCGCCCGTCGCCACGTCGAGCGCGCGCCAGTCGGCACGCGGCGCCGTCAGTTCGACCATGCGCTGCAGGCTGGCACCCTTGGCGTGTACCGCCGAGGTCGCGTAGGCCGCGGCGTGGGCACCGAACTGCTGTTCGGCCAGTGTCCGTATCCGTGTCATGTGCACACCTTCCGATGCAGCCGCCCTGGAGTGCCCGCGAAACCAATAGGGCGGCGACCGCATCGCGGCCACCGCCCCTTTCGTCACGCAAGACGCCATCCGATCCGGCGCAGGCCGGTGTCAAATGGGGCGCCCGCGCGTCAGTGCAGGCTGGCGATCTCCAGCTCGTCGCCGATCGCCTGCCCCATGGCCGCCGACATGCTGTCGGTGAGGGCCAGCGGCGTGCCGTCGGCGGCATGCAGGGCATAGAGGTTGACGCCTGTCGGCATCTCTTCCACGGCAGGAAACATGGCGCGCGCCTCGTCGGTCGTCATCACCTTGATGTAGGCGACACGACCACCGCCGAGCCGAGCCAGCTCGTGCATGCTCATCACCGGCACCCGCACGGCATTGCGGGCGCGCTTGGCCGCGACCTTGCCGCCGGGCGCCTTGGGCGGGAAACGACGCGCGACCGCCGCCGTGGCGGCTTCGGCAGCCGGCGCATCGGGGACGAGCGCTGTCGGTCCCATCGTCTTGGGCACGAGGGGGACGGACACCTTCAGCGCCGCCGAGCGCACCTCGAACGGCTTGCCGGCGTCGGCCGGCGCATCCTTCACCGGCGCTGCCGTCTTGGCGGGCACAGCCTCCTTGGCTGGCGCAACCGGTTTGGCGGCACGGACGGGCGTAACCGACGTCTTGGTTTTCTTCTCGCTCATGACGAACCCTCCTGATGGAGCTGTTCACGGCCGTGGACCAAAGCCCGGGCCGCTGGCCAATCGGCTCGCGCTGTTTTCTGTCGAGACCCTTGGGGCCAGGTCAGCCCGGCTTCTTGGCCTCGATTTTCGTCCGGTCCGCAGTATGGCCGACATTCTTGTCGGCAGCATGCCCTTCAGCCGGACTGGCCGGTTTGGCGGCGGCCGGCCGCGCGCCACCGATCTCGATGCGACGCACCAGCCGCTCGGGCTCGATGCGCACCAGATCGATGGCCAGCAGGCCATTGGCCAGATCGGCGGCGCGCACCTCGATGCCCTCAGCGAGCACGAACGTGCGCTGGAACTGGCGCGCCGCGATGCCGCGATAGAGGTACTCGCGCGTCTTGTCGTCCTGCGACTTGCCGCGCACGGTCAGCTGGCGATCCTCGAGCGTGATCTCGATCTCGTCGCGTGTGAAGCCGGCCACCGCCAGCGTGATGCGCAGCAACTCGGCCCGTCCGCCGTCCTTGGCCGCCCCGTCCCTCGCGGCGATGTCCCTCGCGGCGATGCGCTCGATGTTGTAGGGCGGATAGCCGTCACCGGCGCTCTTGGCGGCGCGATCGACGAGCCGCTCGATTTCCTCGAAGCCCAGCAAGAGCGGGCTCGACATCATGGAAAGGCGGGTCATGGCGTCAGGTCCTTTGTGGAAGCGACCTTGGATCTTCGCCCGGCGCACCGGTTGCCGAGGCAATCGCTGCGCCGATACGTTCTTCGCTTGAGACCGGCAGGCCCGCTTGCGGCACCCGCTCGCATCGATGATATGGGGCGCCGGGTGTCCAGTTCAAGCCGCGCTCGAAGGCTGCCTCCGAGGGGCTGGTCATAAACCTGCTCCAGTTGCAGGTGAAGAACGCGGCGGTGGAACCGCACCGGAGCTACCGGCCACCAATCAACCTACGGATTTTTCGGGGGAATTACCAATCATGTCGAAGCTGCTCATCACCCGCGCCACGGCCGCGCATGGCCTGGCCGCCGCCCTTGCCCTGGTGCCCGTCCTCGGCCTCGCCGCCGGCACGGCACGGGCGCAGGACAAGCCCGCTGCCGCCGCCACCGCCGAGCCCGATTTGACACCGGAGGAAAAGGCCGAGCGCGAGGGCCGCAAGGCCTGCAAGGTCGCCATCTGCGCGGCCTTCCACAACCGCAAGGCCGGCGACGACATCTCCTGCTCGGTCCTGAAGACCTGGCGCAAGAGCCAGCTCGACAAGATGATCTCCAAGGCCAAGGTGTCGTGGCCCTACGGCGCCGTCAAATGCACGGCCGAGGTCAAGCTGAAGCGGGAGGCGCTGGCCAAGGCGATGACGGACGACAAATTCGAGAGCCAGCTCGACAAGCACAACGTCGTCTGCACGGTGGAGCGCGAGAAGGAAGGCCCGAGCGAGATCAAGTTCGACTTCTCGCCCAAGATCACCTTCGAAAAGGGCAAGGCGACCAAGGCGCACCTCAACTGGGGCAAGATCGAAGCGCCGACGCTGGTCAAGGGCGCCATGTGGACGGCCACCGCCACCGACAACACCTTCAACGTGCTGCAGTCGACCATGGTCGAGGACATCAACGACTTCATCGGCAAGAAGTGCGACGAGGTGAAGAGCGAGTGGGAAGGGAAATAGGCCGTCGCGGCCTCAGTCCTTCGCAAGCGCAGATCGGACGAGGGGCGCCCGCGACGGCTCCGGGCGCCTCCTCCTCCGGGCGCCTCCTCGGGCGCCTCCTCGGGGCGCGCCTCCTCGACGCGATCAGGTGTCGTTGCGATCAGTCGGTCAGGGCCAGACGACGCGCCTCGGCGACGATCTCGCCCAGCACACCGAGCGCCAGCGCCGCTTGCGTCTTGGCACCGGGCACGAGGCCGATCGGCCCGCGCAGGCGATCCAGGCGCGCCGCCGGCACGCCCAGCCGGCGCATGGCCTCGACACGGTGCGCGTGCACGCCGCGGCTGCCGAGCGCGCCGACGTAGAAGCCGGGCGCCGCCAGCAGGTCCGCGAGCAAGGCCGGCTCGCTGTCGTGTTCGTGGAAGGCCAGCACCGACGCCGTCCACGGATCGGGCCGCACCGCGTCGGGAATGCGGTCCAGCCGCGCGAGGTGCCGCGTGCCGATCGCGGCATCGGCCAGCGACGCGGCCAGCGCCGCCTGGGGCGTCAGGACGGTGAGATCGAAGCCGACGCACGCCGCCAGCCGGGCAAGGCCATCCACCACCGGGCTCGAGCCGACCAGCAGCAGCCGCAGCACCGGCTGATGGACGCGGCGGAACGCCGGCCCGCCGGGATATGCCGGCCCGCCAGCCGCCCGCTCGACGAGCCCGCTCGGCGGCAAGGCCGCGCCATCGCGCGGCGCCGGCAGCACCTCCACGAGATGGCGCCCACCGACGAGGCCGGTCGACAGCGCGAACGGCCGCCGCGCCGCGCGCGCCGCCTGCATGGCCGCCAGCGTCGCAGGCTCGAGCCCCTGATCGATCAGCACCTCGATGCGCGAGCCGCACGGCAGTGCGAGATCGAAGTATCCGTCCGGGCCACCGAAGCGCACGCGCCGGTTGCGCGCCTCGGCGATGGCCGCCTGGGCCTCGCCGACGATGGCCGTCTCCAGGCACCCACCCGACAGATAGCCGACATAGCGACCGTCGGCATGCACGGCCATCTGCGCCCCGAGCGGACGCGGTCCCGGCCCGCCCTGTCCGATCAGCGTCACGAGGGCGCAGCGCGCGCCACGCGCGGACCAGCCCGCCAGCTGCGGCAGCACGTCCTCTCCGGCGAGCAGGCCGCCGCTGGTGCCGATGCTCGGCTGGTCGTCGCGCCCGCTCACGCCGTGCCCTGCTGCGGTCCCCCCGGCGGCCCTCCCGCCGCGCCAACGAATGGCCTCGGCCCTGTCTCCTCGGCGGCCTCGCCGGCACGCACGGCCATGGCCACGGCCACCGTCGCGACGCCGAACATGGCCATGTACCAGAACTGCCAGAGCCCATAGCTGGGCGCCAGAATGGCGGCCGCACTGGTGAACGTGGCGAGCGCATAGGGCTGCACCGCCGGCCTCAGCCTGCGAATGCCATCGAGCACGGCGAGGCCGAAGGCTGTGAACAACGCCGCGCCGATCAGCCCGAGGTCGAACCAGACCTGGAGGTAGGCGTTATGGGGATGCTGGGCGATGCCGGGCTCGGCCTCGGGATCGCCCGTGCGCTGCACCGCCTCGCGCTTTTCGCTGGCGCCAAGAACGTAAGCGGCATTGACGCCGTGCCCGATCAAGGGTGCTTCACCGATGCGCTTCACGAACGTGCTGAGAATGGAGAACCGGTCGGCCGCCGAGCCGCGCTCGAGCTTGGCCAGCAGCCAGGGCGAACGGTCGAGCCCCGTCTTGTAGGCGACCTGCAGCCCCGGCAGGATCAGCATGGCCGCCACGACCCAGCCCGCCGCGACGAGCCGCAGCGCCAGCGTCTGCGACACGAGGCACAGCGCCCACGTCGCCGCGCCAACGACCACGGCAAGCTTGGCGGTCTCGCTCTCGCCGCGCAGGATCGCGAACAGCCCGGCCGTGATGCCGATCCCCTGCACCAGCCGGGCCCAAGGCGGGGTCAGCGTGGCGCGCGCGGCCAGCAATCCGGCCGGGGAAAGCAGCGCCAGCGCCACCAGATGACGGTTGAGCCCGACATCGCGGATGGCGGCGACGCGACCGTCGGCCCAGGTGTAGAGCCAGTGCGGCGACAGCTGCCCTTCCCGGAAGCCGAGCAGATTGATGGCGCCACGCTCCAGGACCTGCCCTGTCAGCAGTTCGACCGCCAGATAGACGGCCCCGGCCAGCACGCCGATCCAAATGCCTTCGCCGAGCCGGAACGCGTCCGGCTCCCGCGCCCGCACGACGCCGAGACAGGCCGCCACGGCTCCGAAGACGAACACGGCGGCGACCGCCGCCTTGCCAAGCGACTGCATCGGCCCCGGCGACCACAGCGCCGACAGGCCTGCCCATGCGAGCAGCGCCGCCGCCGCGACCACGATGCGCCTGGCCACCGGGTAGCGCCGCTGGACAGGGCCGACTTGTCCCACTGTCTGCCATTGGAGCCACATGTCGGCGGCGATCATCGCTGCCACCAGCACGACATAGGTGGCCGCAAAGGTGCGCGGCTTGGACAGGCCGACCGCGATCACCACCGCCGCCAGGGTGCCGATCACGGTGCCCCAGATGCGATCCGCGCGGGCATGTTCGGCGCGGCGCGGCAACCTCAGAGCGGTGATGCTGGCCACGGGACCTCCTTGGGCTTCGGGTGCGTGGGATGCGGGTGCTCGGCCGCGGCCTTCGCGCGCCGGACGACGCCGACGGGTTGCATGGGCCAGATTTCGTGGGCCCGGTTCTATTGCGCTTGCCCGGCGCCGGCAAGTCGCCCCGGGCTTGCGACCTCGGCGACCGAAGTTGGGGGGCGACCGGGGTTGGGGACACCCGGCCTGCCGGGCGATGCGGCGCCCGGTGAATGCCTGTATAATAGCAGGCGGAACACCGCACGAACCGGAACCGGGACGCTCGGCGCGGCTTGTTGGCGGGAGGCCGTCGGACTAAGACCGGGTGCCCGTGAGCCTTGCGCGACGCAGCCACGTCGCCGGGCGCATTCAAAATTCCGCGCAACGAGGACAGGCCTTTGGGGGCAGACGACAGCAGACCGGCCGCACCTTCCGACGCCGCCAAGCCGGCGCTCGGCGCCCTGCAGCAGTGGCTCGTCGCCCGCTCGCGCGGGGAGAAGCGCGCCCTGCTGGGGCTCGTCGATTTCCTTGGCCTGTGCCTGCTGCTCGGCCTCGGCATCGGCCTGCGCTACATGTCGCAGGGCCTGACCGGAACCTGGCAGCAGCTTCTGCTGTTCGCCGCCGGTCCGCTGATCACGGTTGCCGCCTTCGCCTGGCTCGGGCTCTACAAGGTCGTGACGCGCTACATGGGCGCGCGCGGCACCACGCGCATCGTGCTTGGCGCCGTGCTGTCGGTTCTGCTGTGGTCGCTGCTGGTTTTCATGTCCGGCCAGCACGGCGTCTCGCGCACGGTCATCCTGGGCTACGGCATCGCCGCCGTCCTCGTCCCCTGGACGACGCGCAAGCTCGCCGCCATGTTCCTGCGCTCGTCCGGCGTCGAAATCGGCAAGGTGCTCGACAAGCCGCTGATCCCGGTCGTCATCTACGGCGCCGGCCCCGCTGGTCAGAGCCTGCGCCGGGCGCTGGCCGACTCCGATCGCGACGTGATCGGCTACATCGACCGGCAGGAGAGCATCTGGGGCCAGTACATCGGCGACACCAAGGTGTTCCGGCCCGACAAGATCCAACGCCTGATCGACCGCGAAGGCGTGCGCGAGGTTCTGCTCGCCATTCCCTCGGGCCAGCGCCAGGAACGCCGCTCCATCCTGAAGGAGCTGGAGGGCCGCCCCGTCGCCGTGCGCATGATGCCAGGCATCGAGGAAATCGCCAGCGGCCGCATCCGTGTCACCGACCTGCGCCCCGTCGATCCCGGCGACCTGCTCGGCCGCGATCCGGTGCCGCCGATCATGCAGCTGCTGAAGCGCAACATCGAGGGCAAGGCCATCCTGGTGACGGGCGCTGGCGGTTCGGTCGGCTCCGAACTCGCCCGCCAGATCCTGCGCCTGGAGCCGCGCCGGCTGGTGCTGTTCGACGTCTCGGAAGCGGCGCTCTACGAGATCGAAACCGAGCTTGCCGAGCGCCTCACGGCCATGCGTGCCGGCGGGAGCGCGAGCGGCTGCGCCACCGCGATGCCGGAGCTGATCGGCGTGCTCGGCTCGGTGCTGGACGCGACGCTGGTTGCCGAAACGCTGCGGCAGAACCGCATCGACACCATCTATCACGCCGCCGCCTACAAGCATGTGCCCATCGTCGAGCACAATCCGGTGGTCGGCCTCACCAACAACACCTTCGGCTCGGCCGTGGTGGCCGAAGCCGCGCGCGCGGCCGGCGTCGAGCGCATGGTGCTGATCTCGACCGACAAGGCCGTGCGGCCGACCAACGTCATGGGCGCCAGCAAGCGCCTCTCCGAGCTGGTGCTGCAGGCGCACGCGGCGGAAAGCGGACCGACCGTGTTCACCATGGTTCGCTTCGGCAACGTGCTCGGCAGCTCGGGCTCGGTGGTGCGCCGCTTCCGCGCCCAGATCGACGCCGGCGGGCCGATCACCGTCACGCATCCCGACATCAACCGCTATTTCATGTCGATCCCGGAAGCGGCCGAACTGGTGATCCAGGCCGGCGCCATGGCCAAGGGCGGCGAGGTGTTCGTGCTCGACATGGGCGACCCGGTGAAGATTCTCGACCTCGCCCGCGTCATGGTGCGCCTCAGCGGCCTCGAGGTGCGTGACGAGGCCAACCCGGACGGCGACATCGCCATCACCTTCACCGGCCTGCGCCCGGGCGAGAAGCTGTACGAGGAGCTGCTGATCGGCTCCGGCCGCGGCATCGCGCCGACCGAGCATCCGCGCATCCTGCGCTCGCACGAGCCGAGCCTGCCGACGCCCGAACTGAAGCGCGAGCTGGAGGTGCTGCGCGCCGCCATGATGGCGCGCGACATCGATGCCATCCACGCCCTGCTGATGCGCACCGTGGAAGGCTACACGCCCGACAAGCGCGCGTCCGCCGAACTCGCCAACCGCGCCACCTGGACCGGCGCCACGCGGACCCTGCACTGACATGTCAGCAAACCCCGCCACGGCGCCCGCTGCTTCGGCGGCCGTCAAACGCATCGCCATCATCGCGCCCTCGGGCCGCTCGGCTGCCGCCCTGCGCGGGCCACTCATCGATGATCTCGTGGCGCGCCGGCATCGCGTGCTGTGCCTGTCGCCGGTCATGACGGCCGGCGATGTCGCGGAGCTTGCCACACGTGGCGCCGAGACGCGGCCCTGGCCCGAGCCGGAATCGTTCCTGCGCCTCGTCGCCGACCACCGCCAGGCGTCGGCCCTGCGCGGCATCGTCGCCGGCTGGCAGCCGCACGTGGCGCTGGCCTACGGCGAAACCACGCTGGCCGCCGGCCTCGCGGCTGCCGGCGCCGCCCGCGTGCCGCACCGCGTGGCGCTCATCAACGGCCTGCCGCCCTCGTTCGAGCGCGAGGCGCGGCAGCTCCGCAGGCCGCTCGCCTCCGCCACCACCCTGCTGTGCCAGAACCGCGACGATCTCAGCCGGCTCAGGGCGGCCGGCCTCGTGCGTTCCGATCAGCCGGCGTTCGTCGTCGCCGGCAGCGGTGTCGATCTCGTCCACCACGCGCTGCAGCCGCTGCCGGGCCTCGCCGACGGCCTCGTGTTCTGCATGATCGCGACGCTGGACCGTAGACGTGGCGTCGCAGACTACCTCGCTGCGGCGGCGCTGCTGAAGCCGATGGCGCCGAACGCTCGCTTCCTGCTCGCGGGGCCCGTGCCGCCGGGCGACGCCGACATCCCGAAGCTGCTGGCGCAGGCGGCCGGCACCGTCGAATACGTCGGCGCGGTGTCCGATGTCCGCCCGCTGCTGGCACGCACCCACGTCTTCGTCTATGCCTCGCACGGGGAAGGGTGCCCACGCGCCGCGCAGGAGGCGCTGGCCGCCGGACGGCCCATCGTCACCACCAACGCGCCGGGCTGCCGCGACATGGTCGACGAGCGCGTCAACGGCTGCCTCGTCACACCGGGCGACGCCCAGGCGCTGGCCGACGGCATGGCGAGCTTCCTGCGCCGGCCGGACCTGATCGCCTCGGCCGCGCGCGCCAGCCGCGTCAAGGCGGAGCGCAACTTCTCCGTCAGCGACATTTGCGCCGCCACCCGGCAGGCCCTCGGCCTCGCCTGACGCGATCCGCCGCCCGAGGCGACGCCGGCCCCGACACGGGTCAGGGCAGGTCAGACGCGCTGGCGTCCCGCAGGCCGAGCCACGGCACGCCGTGCGCGCGGCCCTGCACGCGCGCCGCAACCTCGGCCAGAACCAGGGCCGCCGCATCAACGCCGCAGGCGCGCGCGAAGCGGCTCAGCGCCGGTTGCGCCGAGATGGCGATGACGCGCGGCACGGCCGGGTGTCCATCGCCTGCGGTCCCCACCTCGACATCGACGGCGGCGAGGCCGAGCCCGACGGTGAGCGCGGCGCGGCGGGCAATCTTCGGCACCGCGGCGACACGCCCCGTCACATCGGCCGTCAGCTCGGGTCCGTGCGCCTCGGCAATCGCCGCCACGTGGCCGCCGACCACGAGGCAGCGCAGCAGCCGCGCGCCCGGGCGCGGCGCCGGGTCTGCCGTGCGATCGGCGAGGCGGGCCAGCGCCGACGCGAGCCGCACGCGATCCAGCAGTTGCGCGACCAGCGCGGCATTGCGCAGCCGGTCGAGCGCATCGGCGGAATTGAGCGACAGCGCGCCGAGCGCCTCCAGCTGACGCACGCAGGCATTGGCGAACGCCGCGCCTTTGCCGGGGCCGAGGCGGGGCACGACTGCGTCGTAGTGCGGCAAGCCACGCCCCTGCTCGCGCAAGCCGCCGGAACCGTCGAGGGCCAGTTCCAGCCCGGCGACGTCGAGCACGTCGAGGCGATGGCCGAGGCGCTGCGCGGCGGCGGCAAGGCGCGCCACCGAGCCGGATTTCGGCCGCCGTGTCACCAGCGCGATGGCGAGCGGCCGCGCCGCGCCGCCGCCCGCCCCCAGGCGCGGATAGGCGGCATAGGACAGGCGCGGCTGGCGGAACGAGCCGGCCGGGTCGATCAGCACGCCAGCGGGCACGGCCTGGCGGCCGAGCAGCATGCGGTAGCTCATGGCGGCGCGGTTGGTCAGCGTCAGCTCGATCGGCCAGCGCCGCCCGGCGATGACGATGTCGGTTGCGATGACGGCCCGCATCTCGCGTCCGCCATTGGAACTCGCCACCTCGCGGCGCTCGAGCAGGGGCGCCGTGCAGGCGATCTCGAGCGCATCGCGGCCGGGCTCGGGATGCACGAGAAAGCGCACCATCGGCCGCTCCGGTGGCCCGAACGGCTCGATCAGATGCGCGTGCAGCGCCGAGGTCTTGGCACCGGTATCGACCTTGGCCTTGATCGCCGGCAGGCCGAGATCGGGCAGTGCCACCCACTCCTCCCAGCCGAGGATCATCGGCTTCGTCTGCGGCACCTGTCGCGGCCCTCCCACAGCTGGATTTCCCAAACGCACTGCGCAACAGGCCGCCTTGGCCGCGGTCATGCCGCCCGCCGCCCCGACCGGGAGCGCCTGTCCCTGACCGGGCGCTCAGTCCCGGGGCGGACATTGACCGCATCGGCGCATCGCGTCCACCGCCGCCAGACGATAGCATCCCGCGACGGCGATTCGCGGATACGAGGAACAGGCGCCATGCGGGCAACACGAACACCGGCGGCGAAGCTCGCACCCGACCGGAGCGGCAGGGGTCGCCGCGCGCGCCGGCCGGCAGGGCCACGCCTGGCGGCGCCAGGGCTGATCGCCATCTGCCTTTTTGCGTCCGCCGCCGACGCCGGCCGCCGCCAGCTGCCGGTGCGCACGGCGCTCGACCTGCATCTGGCGGCGCCGCGCGAGGTCGACAAGGTGGAGATCGCGCTCCCCGATCCCGGCAGCGCGCGGGCGCAGCGCCGCCCCGTGAGCGACCTGCTGCTGGTTGCCACCGCGCTCGACGCGCGCGGCATCGACGCCGCCCTCACGCTCGGGAACGATGCGCCCACGGGCCTCAAGCCGCTGTTTGCCGTGCGGCTGCTGGCCGTGTCCGGCGGACGCCTGGTGCGCCATGGGCAGGCCACCTGCCGCGGCTGGCTCGACGACGCCAGCGGCTGCCGTCTCGCCTGCGACGGCGGGCGCTTCCAGCTGCGCCGCCAGCGTGGCGAGGACGGCGTTTCCGTGCGTCTGGTTCTCGGCGGCGCGGCCTCGGCGGAGGCGAGCGAGGCGCTGGACGGCCGCTCCGGGCTGCTGCTGTCGGCGTGCGAGCGCGATGGCGAGGCGGAGATGCGGCTGGTGCCGGCCGGCGGCAAGCCGTCAGCCGAGATCGCCTTCAGCGCCGATTGAGGCGGAGCGACGGGCCCTTCAGGGCTTGTCGCGGCCACGGGTGAGCGCGCGCGCCGAGATATCAGCTGCGGCGCCCGTTTCGTCCGAGCCGACCTCACCCGCCGGGCTCGCCCCGCGACGCGCCCGAGCGGCGTTGAACGCCTTGCCGTGGTCGGCGGACCAGGGCTTGTGGCTGCCCGGCGGGCAGTTGACGTGGAACGGGTTGTGCCCCGGTTCCGGCCGGGCCGCGGGCCACGGCAACAGAGCGAACCCTAGACTGGCAACGCCGGCCAGTGACAGCCCGACGACCGCGACCACGGCACGCCTCATCGCGCTCCTGGTCACGGCGCCGCGGTCCGCTTCGTCTTGCGCGGCGCACGCCTGGCAACTGCCGGCTCGCGCGGGGCGAAAGCATCCGCAGTCAGAGCCAGCACCTCGCCTTCGCTCTCCGCCGTGTCCAGCCACAGGAACGGCAGCGCGGGATAGGCCGCCTCGATGACGGGCCGGCCCATGCCGATCTCCACCACGAGGGCGCCCTCGGGCTCCAGGTGGCGGGCCCCCTCGTCCAGGATGCGGCGCACGATGTCCATGCCGTCGACGCCGCCCAGGTGCGCGATCTCGGGCTCGGCGCGGTACTCGGGCGGGAAGGCCGCCACCGCCGCCCGGGTGACGTAGGGCGGGTTGGCGATGACGAGATCGTAGCGGGCATCGCCCACCGGCGCGTAGAGATCGCCCTGCAGCAGGCGGATGCGATGCTGCAAGCCATAGTCGGCGACATTGCGGGCGGCAACGGGCAGCGCATCGCCAGAGATGTCGACGGCGTCGATCTCGGCCTCGGGAAACGCCAGCGCCGCCAGGACGGCGAGGCAGCCGGAGCCGGTGCACAGCTCCAGCACGCGGCGAACGGCGCCGCCATCGGGCACGATGCTGCCGAGCCCATCGCCCGCGATCAGTTCGCCGATGAACGAGCGCGGCACGATCACGCGCTCGTCGACGTAGAAGCGGTGGCCCTGGATCCAGGCGCTACGGGTCAGGTAGGCGGCCGGCTTGCGCGTGGTGATGCGCCGCTGCAGCAGATCGGCGATGCGCATGCGCTCGGAGCGCGATAGCCGCGCATCGAGCCAGGGATCGAGTTCGTCGACCGGAAGATCGAGCGCGCTGAGGATGAGGAACGCCGCCTCGTCGAGCGCGCGAGCGGTGCCATGACCATAGACGAGCCGGTTGGCATTGAAGCGGCTGGTCGCGTAGCGCAGCCAATCGCGCACGGTGATGAGGTCGTCGATCGCTTCGGGCTCGATGTCGGCCCTGGTCGCGGGAAGCGGCATGCCGTCTCCAAGGTTGTCGAATGAAGCTCGGGTGCGGGGATCGACCGCGCATCGCGGCCGCCAACGATGCCGCCCCTTTATCGCGTCCGGCGCCGGCAGGGAAGCTGCGGGCGTGTTCCAGCTGCCCAACGCGCCCAGGACGGCTCAGGCGCCAGAAGCGCCGCACGAAAAAGCCCGTACCCGCGCGGATCGAGCGCGCGGATACGGGCTTGGAGAACGCGGGAACCGCGGCTGAGCCAGACCTGCTTACTTCTTGGCCAACAAATCGCGGATTTCCTTGAGGTAGACCTCGGTCGGCGGCGGCGGCGGCGGGGCGGCGGGCGCCTCGGCAGGCTTCTTGTCCATACGCTTCTTGGCCTCGTTCATCGCCTTGACGAGCAGGAACACGGCGGCGGCCGTGAGCAGGAACTTGATGACGGCGTTGAGGAACAGGCCGTACTTGATGGCAACGACCTTGGCCGGATCGGCGTCCGTCTTCAGGACGGCCATGTAGTTCGAGAAGTCGACGCCGCCGAGCAGCAGGCCGATCGGCGGCATGATGACGTTGTCGACCAGAGTCGACACGATCGGGCCGAAGGCGGCGCCCATGATCACGCCGACGGCGAGATCAACGACGTTACCCTTCATCGCAAATTCTTGAAATTCCTTGAGAATGCTCACGACTCTTCCCCTCGTGTTGATGAGCACCGGTTGAGCTTCGGCCTCCGGTCGCTCGACGCCCCTAGGCAGAACCGGATTTCAACGCAGCCGACTGGCCAGCCGAATCGCTGCGTGTCCGGTCCGCTTTCGCGGCGCGATGCTAGTCCGACCACTGCCTTGCCGCAATCCTTATCCACCTTCGTCGGGCTTGCTAACGGAAAATTCGTTTCGGCTCGGCTCAAGGCGCCGAGGCCCGGTATGATCGTTCGCCGCGCGCGTGCCCGAGCCCTCGCGGCTCGAGGCCCGATGGCGCCGCCATGCGGGACGTGGACGGGATCAGGTGATCGGGGACAGCACATGACTGAAGGCGCGGCCACCGCCGCAATGCCATCCACGGCACCCGCCGCGCCGTTGTTCGAGGGCGGGCAGGTCGTCGCCGTCGCACTCGGCTACGTATTCCTGCTGTTCCTCCTGGCCTGGGTCGGCGACCGCTATTTCCGCGCCCGCAGCGACGCGCGCGGGCGGCCGCTGATTTATGCACTGTCGCTCGGCGTGTTCTGCACCTCCTGGACGTTCTTCGGCTCGGTGGGTCTTGCCGTCCGCACCGGCTACGACTTCCTGCCCGTCTACCTCGGCCCCGTGCTGATGTTCGCCGTCGGCTGGCCATTGGTCATGCGCGTCATGCGGCTCGCCAAGAGCCAGAACATCACCTCCGTCGCCGACTTCCTCGCCTCGCGCTACGGCAAGAGCGAAGCGGTCGCCGCCGTCGTGACCGTGCTCGCCGTGTTCGGCATCCTGCCCTACATCTCGCTGCAGCTGAAAGCCATCGCGGTCTCCATCGAGACCATGCTCGGCGGCACGCCGCTGGTGTCGACCGAATTGCCGAGCATCGGTTTTGTCGACACGGCCAGCGTCATCACGCTGGCGCTCGCCGCCTTCGCCATCCTGTTCGGAACGCGCCACGTCGACGCCACCGAGCACCAGGACGGCCTGATGCTCGCCATCGCGGCGGAGTCGCTGATCAAGCTGGCGGCCTTCATCGGCGTCGGGCTGCTGGTCGTGTTCAGCGTCTACGATGGTCCCTCCGACCTGCTGACGCAGTGGACGCTATCGCCCACCGTGACGAAAACCTTCGCCAGCGGCTTCAACGGCAGCACATGGTTGACGGTGACATTCCTGTCCTTCACGGCCGTGCTTCTGCTGCCGCGCCAGTTCCACGTCGCCATCGTCGAGAACTATTCCGAGACCGAGGTGCGGCGGGCGGCCTGGATGTTCCCGCTCTATCTGGTGCTGATCAACCTGCTGGTCATCCCGATTGCCGCCGCGGGCATGCTGCGGCTGCCGGCCTCGCTCGCCGACCCCGACTTCTACGTGCTGACGCTGCCGATGTCGGCCGGCTCGACGACGATGACGCTGGCCGCCTTCATCGGCGGGCTGTCGTCCGCCACCGCCATGGTCATCGTCGAGACCATTGCGCTCGCCATCATGATCTGCAACGGCCTCGTGGTGCCGATGCTGCTGCGGCGGAGCAGCGCGCGGGCGATCGCGCCGCAGAACATGGCCGGCACGCTGCTCATGATCCGGCGCGTTGCCATCCTGGCCATCCTGGTGCTGGCCTACGCGGTGTTCCGCGCCTTCGGCAAGTCGCAGGGCCTGGCCCAGCTCGGGCTCATCGCCTTCGCGGCCACGGCGCAGCTGGCACCCGCCTTTTTCGGCGGCCTGATGTGGCGGCGGGCGACGGCACGCGGCGCCATCATGGGCATGCTGATCGGCTTCGCGATCTGGCTCTATACGCTCGTCCTGCCGTGGGCGGCGGAAGCCGGCTGGGTGCCGGCGGCGGTGCTGCAGGACGGCCCCCTCGGGCTCTCCTTCCTGCGTCCGCAGGCGCTGCTCTACATGCAGCTCGAGCCGTTGACGCACGGCGTGGTGTGGAGCGTCGGCGCCAATCTCGCCACCTACGTCTTCGTCTCGCTGCTGCGCGAGCCGGCCCCGATCGAACGCCTGCAGGCCCACATCTTCATCGCCGAGGAAGGCTCCGGCCCGCAGCAGCCGACGACGCTGCGCAACCTGCGCACCGCCATCAGCATGGGCGACCTCGTCGGCACCGCCGCCCGCTACATGGGCTCTGAGCGCGCCGAGCGTTCCTTCGCCGAGTACGCGACGACGCGCTCGCTGCCGATGCACCCGATGGCCGAGGCCGACCTGCACGCCATCCGATTTACGGAACGACTCCTGGCCAGCGCCATCGGTGCCGCCTCGTCGCGGCTGGTGCTGTCGCTGCTGCTGAAGCGCGGCAACGTCTCCGGCCAGACGGCCTTGAAGCTGCTCGACGATGCTTCGGAAGCCCTGCAGTACAATCGCGATCTGCTGCAATCCGCCCTCGATCAGGTGCGCCATGGCCTGTGCGTCTACGACAAGGACATGCGCCTCGTGTGCTGGAACCGCCAGTATCGCGAGTTGCTCGACCTGCCGCCGGAAATGGGGCGCGTCGGAGTACAGCTCGACCGCGTGCTGCGCTACTGCGCCGAGCGCGGCGACTATGGCATCGGCGCCACCGACGAACTCGTCGCCAGCCGTCTGATGAAGCTCGCTGTCACAAAGGAAACGCATCAGGAGCGCACCGCCGGCGGCACGCGCATCCTGGAAATCCGCACCAGCCCGATGCCGCAAGGCGGCATCGTGACGACCTACTCCGACATCACCGACCGTGTCGCGGCCGCGACCGCACTCGCACGCGCCAACGAAACGCTGGAGCGGCGTGTGCGTGAGCGCACCGCCGAGCTGCTGGAAGCCAACACGGCGCTCGCGGTGGCCAAGAGCAAGGCCGACGAGGCCAACCTCGACAAGACGCGCTTCCTCGCCGCGGCGAGCCACGACATCCTGCAGCCGCTCAATGCGGCGCGCCTTTATGCGACGAGTCTCACGGAGCGCGCATTGCCGGCGACCGAGGCCAAGCTCGCCGACAACGTCGATGCCGCACTGTCGTCGGTGGAGGAGATCTTCTCGGCGTTGATCGAGATCAGCCGCATGGACTCCGGCCGCCTCGAGGCCGAAATCCGCGATTTCCCCCTGGACGACATCTTCAAGCAGATGCAGGTCGAGTTCGAGCCGCTGGCGCACGCCAAGGGCCTGGCGCTACGCATCGAGCCGACGACGCAGTGGGTCCGCTCCGACCGCCGCCTGCTGCGCCGCGTGCTGCAGAACCTGCTCGCCAACGCCATCAAATACACGCGCTCCGGCACCGTGCTGCTCGGCGTGCGCCGTCAGGGTGCCGGCCTGTCGTTGCAGGTGCTCGACACCGGTCCCGGCATCCCGCAGGACAAGCAGCAGCTCATTTTCAAGGAATTCCAGCGCCTCGAGGGCCCGGGCAGCAACGTGCGCGGTGTCGGCCTCGGCCTATCCATCGTCGAGCGCATCGGCAAGCTGCTGGACCATCGCATCACGCTGCGCTCGACCGCCGGACGCGGGTCCAGCTTCGCCATCAGCGTTCCACGCGCCGAGCCGCGCGTGCTGCCGCGTGCCGAAACCGGTCCCGGTCAGCAGACCGGCAACCTCGCCGGCATCACCGTGCTCTGCATCGACAACGAGCGCGCGGTGCTCGCCGGCATGGAGGCGCTGCTGACGGGCTGGGGCTGCAAGGTGGCGACGGCGCCGAGCAAGCTCAGGGCAGAAGCGCTCATCACCTCCAGCTTCTCGCCCGATGTCGTGCTCGCCGACTACCACCTCGATTCCGGCACCGGCGTCGATGCGGTGCTGGCGGTGCGCGCGGCCCTGCAGCGCGAGGTGCCAGCCGTCATCATCACCGCCGATCACACGGCGGAAGTGCAGCGGCTGGTGCGCGGGCACGGCTTCGCGATCCTGCGCAAACCGCTGAAGGCGGCAGCGCTGCGCGCGCTGATGGCGCAATACGCCCCTCGCCGCGCCTCGGCGGCCGAGTAGCCGCAAGCTGCGAACGGGTGGCACACGCGTGCTGCGGCGTCAGGAAACGAACCGAGGTAGAGACCGCGCGGACGGATGCGCCATTGCGGCGTCAGTTGGCGATCTTCTGCCAGTCGCCGCTGTCGATCTTGTTGATGGCGATCACCGCTTGCGTGCGGCTGTCGACGCCGAGCTTCTGCAGGATGGCGGATACGTGGGCCTTGATGGTCGCCTCGGAAACACCAAGTTTGTAGGCGATCTGCTTGTTGAGCAGTCCCTCGCCCAGCATCATCAACACGCGCACCTGCTGCGGCGTCAGCGTCGAGAGGCGCGCCAGCAGATCGTCGGTCTCGCGGTCGCCGGTCGCCGACAGGTCGATGTCCTTGGGCGTCCAGATATTGCCGTCGAGAACCGAGCGCACGGCATTGCGGATGTTTTCCACAGGCTCGGATTTCGGCACGAAGCCCGATGCACCGAATTCGATGCAGCGGCGAATGGTGACCGGATCCTCGTTGGCCGAAACCACCACAACCGGGATTTCCGGGTGCTGGGCGCGCAGAAAGAGCAGGCCGGACAGCCCTTGCACGCCGGGCATCGACAGGTCGAGCAGAACGAGATCGACCTCCTTGCCGTCCGAAAGCCGCCCCGTCAGCTCGTCGAGCGAGCCCGCCTCGCCGATCTCAGCTTCCTTGAAGGCCGACGTCAGCGCCTGGTTCAACGCACCGCGGAACAGGGGATGATCGTCAACGATGACGATTCGAAGAGACGTCATGCACCCTCCGCCAGGACACCTTGCCGCGCGGCGTGGGAATGCCGCCTCGCCGATGTCGGGTTATGGCTGATTCGACCACCTGCGCCAGCGTTCCGCCGAAAGCAGCTGGCTCCAAGTTGCAGGCAATCCTGTCAAGACCGTGCTGCCGGCTGCCCAGGGCTGCACCGCAGGACCGACCCGCGTCGCAGAACTGACACATGGAGCGATATATGCAAGTCGGGTATTCTCATGGCAAGAGCTACATGCACAGCTCGGTTACGCGACCGGCAGGGGGCAACCACACCATCCGCGGGCTGACATGATGCAACGCGGCGCGGGTGTATGGCATGCCACGAAAATGGCCACGCCCCCGCCGCGCCAGGGATACGGTCGGCGCCACCGCGGTGGGCCGAAAATGGGCAGTGGCCGGCAGCGGACAACGCCTGCGGGCACGGCGCGAGCAGGACGGGGGAGACGGGCACATGATCGAGCGCAAGGAGCGCAAGCCGTACTGGCGGCATACCAAGTGGCAGATGCTGGCGAGCCTGCTGCCGTTCCTCGCCGTCGTGCTCGTGCTGCCGCACTACGCCGACAAGCTCAACCCCGGGAAGCTGCTCGGCTTCCCGCTGGGTTATTTCCTCTCCCTGCATGGCATCATCTTCATCGCCATCGTGACCGTTGCGAGCTTCGTAAACCGCCAGGATGCGGTGGACCACTGGCACGGGGCACACGAGGACGCATGACGCTCAGACCTCCGTCCAGGCTGGTCAACCCGCGCCTCGGCACCTACTTCGGCATCTTCACCAGTGGCCTGGCTGGCCTCGTCGTCATGTCGCTGCTGCTCGAGCAGCTGGGCTGGAGCGCGCCGCTGCTGCGCGGGCTGCTGCTCGGCCTGCCGCTGGTGTTGTACGTCATCATCGGCGCCATGGGCGTCACACGCGAACCCGGCGACTACTTCGCCGCCGGGCGGCGCGTGCCGGCGGTATACGGCGGGCTCAATCTGGCGGTGACCGCGCTCGGCGCCACCGGCCTGCTGGCACTGACGGGCGAACTCTTCGTCATCGGCTACGACGCCCTCGCCATCGTCGTCGGCGCCGTCAGCGGCTTCGTGGTGCTGGCGGTCCTGCTGGCGCCGTTCCTGCGCAAGTTCGGCGCCTTCACGGTGCCGAGCTATCTCGGCCGCCGCTTCGACAGTCGCGCGTTGCGCATCGCCTCCGGCCTCGTCCTGATCGCGCCGACGCTGCTGATGCTGATCGCCGAATTGCGCATGGGCGCCCGCGCCGTCACCGAACTCACCGGCTTCGGCACCGGCACCGGCGTGGCGCTGCTGCTGTTCGTGCTGCTGGCGGGGCTCGGAGCCGGCGGCATGCGCTCGCTGACCTGGAGCGGCGTGGCGCAGGGCATCACGGCGATGCTGGCGCTTCTGGTGCCGCTCGCCATCGTCGGCGTCATGCAGACCAACCTGCCGCTGCCGCAGCTCAGCCACGGCCCTGCCGCCAAGCTGGTCTGGCGCCTCGAGCAGACGCTGGGCTTCCCCAATATCCAGGCCGCCGCCTGGGCCGCCGAACTGCCGGGCGAGGGGTTCCACGCCATGGCCAAGAAGCTCGTGTCGCCGTTCGCCAACGTCGGCGAGGCGGCCTATCTCGGCCTCCTGCTCACCGTCATGGCCGGCATAGCGGCATCGCCCTGGCTGCTGCCGCGCGTGGCGGCGGCCCCCGGCGTCTATGAAGCGCGCAAATCGCTCGGCTGGGCCACCTTCTTCTTCGGCGTCGTGATGACCAGCCTCGCCGCTGTCGCCGTTTTCGCGCGCCAGCTGGTGATGGAACTGGCGGCAGCGCAGACGACCAGCATCCCGCCCTGGCTGTCGCGCCTCGTTGCGCACGGCTTCGCCGACATCGACAGGTCGGCCGCGACGCTGAAGGCGCAGAGCGTTCTGTTCGACCGCGACGCGGTGCTGCTGACCCTGGTGCCCGCCTTCTCCCTGCCCGACGTGCTGCTCTATGTGCTGCTGGTCGGCGTCGTGGCAGCGGCGCTGGCCGCCGCGGGCGCCAGCCTGCTCGCGTTCGGCAACATCCTGGCCGAGGACATCGTCGGCGGATTGGTCAGCGATCCCGGTCCGGGCGAGCGCCGCATCTGGATCGCCCGCGCCGGCCTCGCCATCGCCGCCGCCTGTGCCGGCCTCGCTGCCCTGGCGCCACTCGACCCGCTGAAGCTCGTGCTGTGGGCGCTGGCTCTGACCGGCTCGGCCGCCTTTCCCGTGCTGGTGCTGTCGATCTGGTGGAAGCGCATCAACGCCTACGGGGCCCTGGCCGGCGTTGTGACCGGCTTCACCGTGGCGCTGCTGGCCGTGCTCGCCGGCGAAACGCACGCGCTCAACTTCGACAGCCCGCTCGCCGGCGTGTTCGGCATTCCCGCCGCCATCCTGGCCACGATCTCGACCAGCCTCGCGACGCCGGCGCCGGGCCGCCACCTGCTCGAGCTGGTGCGCGACATCCGCATCCCCGGCGGCGAAATCCTCTACGACCGCGAGCTGCGCATCGCCCGCCTCAAGAAGCGCCAAGGCATCAAGACCAGCTGAGGCGGCCCCTAATAGACCTCCTGCGGCGTCGACGTACGGCAGGCGCTGAGGGCCCTGCGGATCGCATCGACGAAGCTGTCACCCTGCGCCTCCGCCAGAATATTTCCTTCGCAAACCAGTAGGCTGGGAACCAGCTCCGGCACAGCCATATGCCCCGCCGCCTGCACGGCCCAGATGCCGTTGAACGACCCGACCAGTTCGGTCTTGAGTGCCTCGATGCAGCTGCGGTCGCCGCGCGATGCCAAGCCGATCAGGGCCTGCCCGCGAATTTCTGGATTATCGTCGCTGAGAAGGCCGGTCAGCGTCTGCCGCAACTCAGGGTAGTCCAGGCTGCACAGCTCGGCGAGACCAAACGACGCCCAGTCACGCACGCTGGCATCGGCATCGCCACAGAGCTGCCTCAGCCCTTCGGTCGCGCGCCGTTCGTCGTGACAGCTGAGGCCGTGCACGACACCGCGCCGGACCTCGACACAGGGATGGTGCAGGAGCGCAAGCAGCGGCGAGATGGCGCGCGGACTACGTCTGTGGCCAAGACCGTACGCCGCTGAGGCTACGACGTTGGCATCGCTGTCGTGCAGGGCCGCCAACAACAGCGTTACGCTGTCGTCGAAAAAGGGTGTGGCGCGACCGTAGCCCAACTGCGCGAGGATGTCGGCGCCGAGCTGCCGCTCACGCGATGCAGCGGCCATGACCAGCGCTTTCGCGGCCAGGAACTCGTCCTCGCCGCCACGCTGGTGCAGCTCCGCAATGCAGTCCCAATACGCTTGAACCTCGCCGTCGTCCGGGGATTGCGGGTCATGCCTCGAAGCCGCGGCTATGAGCGCGGTTGTGTCCATGCTCCTCCGGTCCGGCGCACTCATGGCACAAGCCTCACCCCGCGCAGCGGGCGATGATGACCTCGGTTTCGCCCCAGCTGCGGCGGTCGATCTGCGCGAGCCCGTCCGGCAGGCCGAGCGGCGCCGCACCTTTCCGTTCCTCGAGCACCACGACGGCGTCCGGCGCCAGCCAGCGCCCGGCCACGAGCGATCGCAGAGCCCGCTCGCCGAGCCCCTGGCCGTAGGGCGGATCGAGCAGTGCGAGGCCGAACGGCGTCATGTTGCCGGCCGGCCCGAGGTCGGTGGCGTCCCGCCGCCAGATCTTGGTGACGCCGGTCAGCCCGAACGCCTCGACATTGCGGCGGATCAGCGCCCGCGCCTCCGGCTCGGTATCGACGAGCAAGACATAGCTCGCCCCGCGCGACAGCGCCTCGATGCCAAGCGCTCCCGTGCCGGCAAACAGGTCGATCACGCGCTGGCCCTCGAACGCGAAGCCGTCGATGCCATGCGCTAGAATGTTGAACAGGCTCTCGCGCACGCGGTCGGAGGTGGGCCGCAGCCCCTCGTGGGCCGGCGTCGCGAGAGCGCGGCCGCGCAGGGTGCCGCCGACGATTCTCATCACGCGGCTCCGCCCCCGTCTCCGCCCCGCTTGGGCCCATCCTTCCAGCGCGCCTTGCGGTCGTCGGCCGTCTCGACGAGGCGGAACTCGGCGGCGATGGCCGATCCGAGCTGGTCCGCCAGCATGCGGCGGCGCACGGTCTCCACCTGGCCGGGCTGCAGGTCGAGCAACTGGAACGGCCCGTAGGAGACGCGGATCAGCCGGTTCACATCGAGCGCCAGGGTCGACAGGATCTTGCGCACCTCGCGGTTCTTGCCCTCGCGGATAGCGACCGTGAGCCACATGTTGGCGCCCTGCGTGCTGTCGAGCGTCGCCTCGATCGGCCCGTAGCGCACACCCTCGACGGTAATGCCGTTCTTCAATTTGTCGAGATCGGCCTGGGTCACGCGGCCATGTGCGCGCACCCGGTAGCGGCGCAGCCAGCCGGTGGCCGGCAACTCGAGATGGCGGGCCAGCGCGCCGTCGTTGGTCAGCAGCAGCAGGCCCTCGGTGTTGAAATCGAGACGGCCGACCGAGACCACGCGCAGCATCTCCGGCGGCAGCGCGTCGAACACGGTGGGCCGGCCCTGCGGATCGGCGTGGGTGGTGACGAGACCGCGCGGCTTGTAGTAGCGCCACAGCTGCGTCGGCTCGACGCCGGGCAGCGGGCGGCCGTCCACCAGCACTTTGTCCTTGGGGCCGACATCGCGGGCAGGCGTGCGCAACACCTCGCCGTTGACCGAGACGCGGCCGTCCTCGATCCAGCGCTCGGCCTCGCGGCGCGAGCACAGGCCCGCGCGCGCCATCGCCTTGGCGATGCGCATGTCGCTGCCGGGCGCGCCGTCCGGTCCGGCCATGGGATCGCGCCGGTGCGCGACCTGACGCGGCGCCGGGGCCCGCTGGGTGCTGGGCGCCGTCTCGTCGCCGAACGCGCGCCCGCGCCCCCGCGGCCGTTCCGCACCGCGTTCGCCGTCGTGGTTGCGCTCCTGCCCGCGCGAAGCCGCGCCGCCCGGCCTGTGGTCGCGGCCGAACTCGCGGCGGCCGTCGCTCCGCCCTTCGCCGCGTGCCTCCGGGCGCCCCTCCCGGCGCGCATCGTCGCTCCGGCGCCACGGCGGCGCGCGCTCGCCGTCGCGCCCCTCGCCACGGCCGCCCTCGGCGCCGCCGCGCGCCCGCGAATCCCGCTCGCGCGAGCCACCATCCCGGGCGCCGCCATCACGCGGGCCTCTCTCCCGGGCCCCACTCTCTCCAGAGCCGCGGCCGCCCGAGCGGGAGCCGGAGGATTGACCGGAACGGGGTTTCGACATCACAACTCGCGAAGGCTGCTCGAACGGCGTCATCCGCGCGCGTTCGATCGATGAAGACGGGATCGGGATCACCTTATGGCACCGCCGGGCCGATTGAGCCACATGGACCTTGCGCTTGCCGAGGCCGAGCAGGCGGCGGCGCGCGGCGAAGTGCCGGTCGGCGCCGTCGTGGTCGATGCCGATGGCCGCGTGCTGGCGGCCGCCGGCAACCGCACGCGCGAATTGAACGACCCGACCGCGCACGCCGAGGTGCTGGCCATCCGCGCCGCCTGCGCCATGCTCGGCTCCGAGCGGCTCAACGGATGCGATCTCTACGTCACGCTGGAGCCGTGCCCGATGTGCGCGGGCGCCATCTCCTTCGCGCGCGTGCGCCGCCTCTACTACGGCGCGGCGGACCCCAAGGGTGGCGGCGTGGCGCACGGGCCGCGCGTTTTCGCGCATGCCACCTGCCATCACGTCCCGGAGGTCTATGACGGCCTCAGCGAGGCGCCTGCCTCGGCCCTCCTGCGCCGCTTCTTCGCCGCGCGCCGCTCTTGAGCGCGCCTCAGAGGAGGCTGGACGCGCGGGGCATCGGGCCGTACCGGGCTGGTATCAGGCGCCACAATCGGTTGCTATGCTCCGCCAGGCCCGACCGATCGTCGGGTGGACAGCAGGAGGACCCATGGGAGCCAACGAAAATCACGCCAAGGCGCTGCTGCGGGCCTTGATCGCCGCCGGCGCCGCGCCCGACAGCAATGTCGCCAACGCGCAGATCGCCCAGTGGGGCAAGGACAGCAGCCTCGACCCGGACGATGTCGACGCCGCTCTGGCGCATGCGACCAGCAAAGGCTGGATCGACCGCTCGTCGTCGCCGGCCGGCACGATCAGGCTCACACGGGCCGGCTTCGACAACGGCAACGCCGCGCCGACCGACGCCTGATCGGCGGTTCCGACGTCACGCATCGTCGCGCCTGGCGCGACGATGCGGGAGGCGTGGCCGCCGACCGGGCGCCCCGTCGCCAGCCGCGAGCCGGGGCGGCTCGGCGATCTGCGCCGGCGCGGCCGCCAGCACGCGTGTCAGCGCCGTCTTGAAGCGCTCCTTGGCCGGCTGGGCGGCGGTCAGGATGTCGTGGAAGCGCAGGAAATCCAGCACCTGGAAATGGCCGGTGCCGGCCTCGATCAGCACATCGGGCGCCTGCGAACGCAGCTTCTCGCGAATGATCGAGCGCTCGAAGATGAAGGCCGTCGCCCAAAGCGCTTCCGTCGCGGACGGATAGGCGCGCTTGTCGTGCGGTACGGGCGTGCCCGATACGTCGATGGCGACGATGATGTCGGCCTTGCCGGCCAGCAGGTCGAAGGGCAGCGGATTGACGAGACCGCCGTCGATCAGAGCCCGGCCCTCGTGCATCACGGGCTGGAAGATGACCGGCAGCGCCATGCTCGCCGCCACGGCGCGGCGCAGCGGGCCGGACGCGAACACCACCGGCTGCTGGGCGTAGAAATCGGACGCCACCACCTGCAGCGGAATGGCGAGACCGGCAAAATCGAGCGCCAGGTTGCGCGGCATCAGCACCTCGAGCAGCGCGGCCGGATCGAGCAGCGCCGAGCGGGTCGAGAACAGGCTCAGCAGCGAGCCGGTCCGCGCCGCGAAGAGTTCGCGCAGCAGACCGAGGCGCTCGCCGAGGATGACGTCGCAATGCGCCCTGATCTCGCGCGCCGACAGGCCGGAAGCATAGGCGGCACCGAAAATGGCGCCGATGGAGGTGCCGGCGATGGCCACCGGCTTGATGCCGAGTTCGTCCAGCGCCTCCAGCATCAGCACGTGCGCCAAGCCGCGCGCGCCGCCGCCGCCCAGCGCCACCGCCACGGTTGGCGTGCGGGCGGGAACGCCGCCGACGTCTTTCGCTCCGAGCTTCGCCGCACGCATGGCTGCACCTCCGGGACATTCGCGGCCTGGGCTCGCCGCAGCTCCGCGCGCAGCCGCCCAAGACCGTCAGACCGTCAGGCCGTCAGGCCGTCAACTCGTCAACTGTGCGCCCTGCTCGCGCTCCACGGCGCGCCAGCCGATGTCGCGACGACAAAAGCCTTCCGGCCAGTCGAGCTGCGCGATGGCCGCATAGGCCAGCGCCTGCGCCTCCGCCACGGTGTGCCCGCGCGCGGTGACGTTGAGCACACGGCCGCCATCGGCCAGGATGCGGCTCCCCTCGGCTCGTGTGCCGGCGTGGAAGATCTCGACGCCCGGCATCGACGCCGCCAGCCCGAGCCCGCGAATCTCGGTGCCCTTGCGGGGCGTGCCGGGATAGCCATCGGCCGCCATCACCACGGTCAGCGCGGCATCGGCGTGCCATTCCACCCTGCAGCGGTCGAGCCGGCCCTCGGCCGTGGCGCTCAACGCGTCGAGCAGGTCCGACTTCAGGCGCATCATCAGCACCTGCGTTTCCGGATCGCCGAAGCGCACGTTGTATTCGATCAGCTGCGGTCCCTTGTCGGTGATCATCAGGCCGGCGAACAGCACGCCGCGGAACGGCGTGCCGCGCTTTTTCATCGCCGCCACCGTGGGGCGGATGATCTCGGCCATGGTGCGCTCGACCATGGCCGGCGTCATGACGGGCGCCGGTGAATAGGCCCCCATGCCGCCGGTGTTGGGGCCGGTATCGCCGTCGCCGACACGCTTGTGGTCCTGCGCCGCGACGAGGGCCAGCGCGTGCTCGCCATCGACGAGAGCGAAGAAGCTCGCCTCCTCGCCGACGAGGAATTCCTCGATCACCACTTCCGCACCGGCGGCGCCGAACGCGCCGGCAAAGCAGGCGTCGATGGCGGCCTCGGCTTGCGCCCGCGTCTCGGCGATGACGACGCCCTTGCCGGCGGCGAGACCGTCGGCCTTGACCACGATGGTGCCGGCCTTCTGCCGTGCCAGATAGGCCTTGGCGCTCGCCGCATCGCGGAAGCGGCCGTAGGCGGCGGTCGGGATGCCGAACTCGGCGCACAGATCCTTGGTGTACCCCTTGGAGCCCTCGAGCTGCGCCGCCGCCTTCGAGGGGCCGAACACCCTGATGCCCTGCGCGGTCAGGCTGTCGGCGAGACCGGCGACGAGCGGCACCTCGGGGCCGATGACGACGAGGCCGATGGCGTGCTTGCCGCAGAAGGCCGCCACCGCCGCATGGTCGGCGGCATCGAGCGCGACGAGGGTCGCGACCTCGGCAATGCCGGCGTTGCCCGGCGCGCAATAGAGCCGGTCCAGCTTCGGGCTCGCCTTGAGCCGCCAGGCCAGCGCATGCTCGCGGCCACCGGACCCGATCAACAGCACGTTCATGTCAATTCGCTCTCGCTTGTACCTGGCTCTTCGGCTTCCTGGCTCTTCGCGGCGCTCGCACCCTTTTGGCACGCCCTCGGAACTCACCGCCGCCCGAATCGCTCGGGCAATGTCCGCCGGCCCCACGCGGCGACGAACCCAGCCCCAAACCCGCCTCCGCGTGCATCTTGTGCATACATGCAGCTGGGAGCCGGCGCATCGGCCGAGGTGGTGTATCATCATCCATGCGCCGGCAACACGCCGCGTGTGACCGCATCCGGAGGAAATCGCCCGCTTGTCACGCCCCGCCGCCAGCAAACCGCGCCTCGCCGCCTCCGACGAAGCCGCCGCCAGCGGCTCCAACGCGCCCGAGATGTCGATCTCCGAGCTTGCCGGTGCCATCAAGCGGGCGCTGGAGGACGGCTTCGGCTATGTGCGGCTGCGCGGCGAGGTTTCCGGCTACCGCGGTCCGCATTCCTCCGGCCACTGCTATTTCGCCCTAAAGGACGACAAGGCCAAGATCGACGCCGTCATCTGGCGAGGCGTCTGGGGCCGCCTCAAGGTCAAGCCCGAGGAGGGCATGGAGGTGGTGGTCCAGGGCCGCGTCACCTCCTACCCGAATTCCTCGAAGTACCAGATCGTCATCGAAGGCCTGGAGCCGGCCGGCGTCGGCGCCCTGATGGCCGTGCTGGAGGAGCGCAAGCGCAAGCTCGCCGCCGCCGGCCTGTTCGACGACAGCCGCAAGCGCCGCTTGCCGTTCTGGCCGCGCGTCGTCGGCGTCATCACCTCGCCGACCGGTGCCGTCATCCGCGACATGCTGCACGGCTTCGAGGAGCGCTGCCCGACCCACGTCATGCTGTGGCCGGTGCGCGTGCAGGGCGAAACCAGCGCCGCCGAGGTGACGGCCGCCGTGCGCGGCTTCAACGCGCTTGCTCCCGATGGCCGACTGCCGCGCCCTGACGTGCTGATCGTCGCCCGCGGCGGCGGCAGCCTGGAGGACCTGTGGGGCTTCAACGACGAGGCGCTGTGCCGCGCCGTCGCCGAGAGCCGCATCCCCGTCATCTCGGCCGTCGGACACGAGACCGACTGGACGCTGGTCGATCTGGTCGCCGACGCCCGCGCGCCGACGCCGACCAAGGCGGCCGAGTGGGCGGTGCCGAAGCATTCCGAGCTGACCGACCAGACCGCCAAGTTCGGCCTGCGCCTCGGCATCGCGGTGCGCCGCGTCCTCGACGGCGCGCGGACGCACCTGAAGGCAGCGGCGCGTGGCATTCCCCGCATCGAGGACCTGCTGGGCCTGCCGCGGCAGCGCTTCGACCATGCCGAACGGCGCCTGTCGCATGCGCTCAGCGCCAACACGCGGGCGCATCATACCCGTTGGGCCAAGGCCGCCGTGCGCCTGTCGCCGCGCCTGCTGGAGGAGCGCATGCGCCGCGCTCGCGAACGCATGACCACGCTCGCGCGCGCCAAGGCGGTTGCCATCGAGCGCTCCACAGTCGAGCACCGTCGCCGCCTCGATCGCAGCAGCCACGGTCTGGCGGCGAGCACGCTGCTGCATCGGATCGCCGCCGCGGGCGATCGCGTCCGCGCTCTCGACCGGCGTCTCGCCTTCGCCATCGAAGGCCGCGTCGAGCAGGCCAGGCGCCGCCTGTCGAGCACCGCCAGCCTGCTCGCAACGCTAAGCTACCAGAGCGTGCTGCGGCGCGGCTTCGCCATCGTGCGCGACTGCGACGGCATGATGCTGCGCTCGGCCGCAGCGATCGGCCCGGGCCAACGCCTCGACATCGAGCTGGCGGACGGACGCTTCGCGGCCGACGCCGTCGGCACCGAAGCCGCCGGGCTGTCGGCACCCGATCTGGCGCTGGAGGAGCAGACCAGACAGGCGCAGGCGAGGACGCAAGCCTGCCAACCCCAGGCGCGCAGCTCGGTGCTGTCCTCCGAACCGCGTCGGCAGCCACGCAAGCGCTCGTCGTCGGATGGCGGCCAGGGCGATCTGTTCTGATCGGCCCATCCCGGCGGGGCTGCGGTTGGGTCCTGACGTCAGTTGTCTGACGTCAGTTGTCTGCCGTCAGCCGGCCAGTCGTCAGTTGGACTGCGGCGCGACGCCTTCCTGCTCGGCCAGCACGTTACCGGCGAGATAGAGCGAGCCGCAGATCAGCACCCGCTTGGCGCTCACCCCCAACGCTTCGGTCCGCTGCAAGGCGCTCGTCACATCCGGGGCCGTCTCGGCGACGAGCCCGACCTCGCGCGCCACCGCCGCCAGCTTGTCGGGCGCGAACGGCGCCTCATGCGCCCCGGGGATCGGCACCGTCACGACGTGGCGCGCCAACCCGCGGAACGGCGCCAGGAATCCGGCCGCGTCCTTCAGGCCCATCATACCGACGATGAGGTAGAGCGGCTTGGAGCTGCGCTCTTCCAGATCGGCGAGCGTCTGCGCCAGCATCTCGCCGGCGGCCGGGTTGTGCCCGCCATCGAGCCACAGCTCGCTGCCGGTCCCGAGCAGGCGCGGCAACGGCCCGGTGTCCAGGCGCTGCATGCGCGCCGGCCAGCGCACGTCGAGCAGACCCAGCTCGAGGGCGCGCTCGTCGATGTGCTGGCCCTTCAGCTGCAGCGCGGCGGCGATAGCGGTGCCGGCGTTGATGATCTGATGCCGTCCGAGCAGCGCCGGCCGCGGCAGATCGAGCACCAGATCCTCACGCTGCACGATGAGGCGACCGCTCTGCTCGTAGGCGTCGAAGTCCTGTCCCCACACCACGAGCGGACTGCGCGCCTTGGCCGCCTCGACGCGGATGACGTCGAGCACCACGTCCTCCTGCTGCGACACCACGCAGGGCGTGCCGCGCTTCAGAATGCCGGCCTTCTCGCGCGCGATCCTGTCGACCGTGGCGCCGAGCTTGTCGGCGTGATCCATCGACACCGAGGTGATGATGGTGAGCGAAGGGCGCTTGACGACGTTGGTGGCATCCAGCCGGCCGCCGAGGCCGACCTCGAGCAGCAGCACGTCGGCCGGCGTCTCGGCGAAGGCGAGGAAGGCCGCCGCCGTGGTGATCTCGAACTGGGTGATATCGTCGCCATCGTTGACGGCCTGCGTGCGCATCAGCACATCGACGAGCGCGTCTTCCGAAATGGGGCGCGCGCGGCCGTCGGCGTCGGCCAGCTCGATGCGCTCATGGAAGCGCACCAGATGCGGCGACGTATAGACGTGAACGCGGCGCCCGGCGGCCTGCAGCATCGCCTTCAGGTAGGCGGTGACCGAGCCCTTGCCGTTGGTGCCCGCGATGTGGACGACGGGCGGCAGCTTGTCGTGCGGATTGCCGAGCTTGGCCAGCAGGCGCTCGATGCGCCCCAGTGACAGGTCGATGAGCTTGGGGTGCAGGAGCTTCAGCGCGGCGAGAAGCTGGTCGCTGGTCGGCTTGCTGGTCTGCATGCCCGCATGGCTCCAGATGTTGGGCTTCTTCGAGCGTGCGGCCCTGCCAGCACCGGTCGGGATCGGCGTCCTGGCGAGACTACATCAGAGCCGCGCGCACGCCACCGGCGAAACGTCCGCCATGGCCCGATCCGCCCACGCCCCCGATCCGCCCACGCCAGGGACCAGCTCGGCACCGGACCCGCGCGGCGCCAGCGCTCGCCACCGTTGCGACCGTCGTCAAGACCGGCGGGTGCCGTCGTCGGGAGCCTTGGCCGCCGCCGTCGGCTCGGAGCGATCCTTGGCCGGCGCCTCGGCCGCCTTGTCCTTGCCGGCGTCGACGCGCGTCGCATCCTTGCGCGCCACCGCCGTCTGCGGCTCGTTCGGCTTGGCGACGACGACGCGCGCCGCCGCCTCGATGTCGCTGCCGCCGACCAGCGGCGAACTGCCGTTGACATACGGCTTGCCGTTGACCTTGCGCGCGCGGCTGGCGAGGCCGCCCGCCATCAACAGACGGCAAATGGTCGACAGCGTCTCGCGCATCTGGTGCCGATGTACGACCATGTCGACCATGCCGTGGGCCAGCAGGTATTCCGAGCGCTGGAAGCCGTCTGGCAGCTGCTCGCGGATGGTCTGCTGGATGACGCGCGGGCCGGCGAAGCAGATCAGCGCACCCGGCTCGGCGATGTGGATGTCGCCCAGCATGGCGTAGCTCGCCGTGACGCCGCCGGTCGTCGGGTCGGTCAGCACGACGATATACGGCAGCCGCGCCGCGCGCAGGCCCTGCACGGCGATGGTGGTGCGCGGCATCTGCATCAGCGACATGATGCCTTCCTGCATGCGCGCGCCGCCGGAGGCCGCGAACAGGATGAACGGCGACTTGGTCTCGACCGCGCGCCGCATGCCGGCGATGATGGCTTCACCCGCCGCCATGCCGAGAGAGCCGGCCATGAAGCGGAAATCCTGCGCCGCCACGACAACCGGGCGACCATCCAGCGTGCCTTCGCCGACCAGCACGGCGTCGTCCAGCTCGGTGCTGGCGCGGGCGTCTTTCAGGCGGTCGGTGTAGCGCTTGCCGTCACGGAACTTCAGCGGGTCCTGCGGTACCGCCGGCACCGGCACCTTGTCGTAGCTGCCGCCATCGAACGTGTGCGCCAGCCGTTGCGGGGCGCTCATGCGCTCGTGGTAGTTGGAACCGGGATAAACGAACTGGTTGGCCTCCAGATCCTTGTGGAAGACCATCTGCCCGGTCTCGGGGCATTTGCGCCAAAGGTCGTCCGGCACCTCGCGCTTCTTGGTCAGGAAGCTGCGGATCTTGGGCGGAACGACGTTGTTGATCCAGTTGTTCACCACTTGCTTTCGCTCCTCGATGCCCGGCGCCCGCAGGCCCGGCCATGCTCGTGCGTCAAATTCGACGGTTCGCCTCGCCGGTATCATTGCCGACGGTATCAATCGCCGCTCGTGATGCTGCAATGCAACATATTGCTGAGTTCAGCAAGCCGAATGCCACGTCGTCCAGCGGTCGGCCTTGCGAAAAACTACCGCAGCCCGGTGTTCAGCGCAGCGCTCCGGCGATGCTCTTCACCAGATCTAGGACGGCCGGCACCGTCTTGCCAGTCGCCTGCCCCTTGGGCGACAGACTCTTTTCGATAGCGGTTACCAGCGCCGAGCCGACCACGACGCCATCGGCCCCCTTGGAGATGGCGCGTGCCTGCTCCCCCGTCTTTACGCCGAAACCCACGCAGACGGGAAGCTTGGTCGCGGCCTTGATGCGCGCAACCTGCTGCTGAACGTCGTTGGCCACCGGCGCCGCAGTCCCGGTCACGCCCGTGATCGAGACGTAGTAGACGAAGCCGGAGGTGTTGGACAACACCGCCGGCAGGCGCCGGGCATCCGTGGTCGGCGTCGCCAAGCGGATGAAATTCAAGTTCTTTTTCATGGCCGGAAGGCACAACTCGTCGTCCGCCTCCGGCGGCAGGTCGACCACGATGAGGCCATCGGCGCCGGCCGCAGCCGCGTCGTCCAGGAAGCGCTCACGCGGGTAGACGTAGATCGGGTTGTAATAGCCCATGAGCACGATGGGCGTTTCGCTGTCGTGCTTGCGGAAGCGCGCGACCAGATCGAGCGTCTTGTGCATGTTCTGCCCGCCATGCAGAGCGCGCAGCGATCCCGCCTGGATGGCCGGGCCGTCGGCCATCGGATCGGAAAACGGCATACCGAGTTCGATGACGTCGGCGCCGGCCGCCGGCAGCCCCTTCATGATCTCGAACGAGGTCTCGAGGTCAGGGTCACCCGCCGTGACGAACGTGACCAGCGCCGGCCGGCCCTCCTTCTTCAGGGCCGCAAAACGGCGGTCGATGCGTGTCTGCTGCATGGCGGTGGTCTTTATCCAGGCTGGAAAGTCTTGCCCGGGGCAAGCGCCGCGCAGCGGACGAGCCGGCTGTCGGCGGTCGCCGCGGTGCGATGGCGGGTGGCGAAGGTGTAGTCGGGGTCGCGCAGCATGTCCACGAACGCCTGCGCGGTCGGATAGCGGGCAATGAAGGCGAGGTCCCAGGCCTCATGCGCGGGGCCGATCAGCGTCAGCTCCGGCCGGCCGATCCACAGCTGCCTGCCCCCCACGCGCTCGAAGATCGGCGTGGCGGCCAGCGAGTAGCGGCGGTACGCCTCCGCACCCGAAACGGCGGGCGCCTCGCCGTGCTCCGGATCGCCCGGCGCGTAGGTCGCGACCGGCTTGAAGCGCAGCAGGTTGAGCATCTCGACCGGCTGATCCAGCGGCAGCCCGAAGATGGCCTTGAACGCCTCGCGCGTCGGATTGACGAACTCCATGCTGCCTCCAGTCAACCTGCCTCCGGCCGCCCGAAACGGATCGGCTCACGCCTTCGGCATGCCGGCCTTGGCGCGGGCGGCGTCGAGGATGTCCTGGATGCGCGGCTGCGACAGGTCCTTGTCGCCGCGCCCGCACATGTTCATGACCAGGAGGTCGTCCTGCGGCAGCGTCGGCGCCAGCTTGATGACGTGGGCCAGCGCGTGGCTGGGCTCCAGCGCCGGAATGATGCCCTCCAGCCGCGTGCACAGCTTGAAGGCCTCCAGCGCCTCGTCGTCCGTCACCGAGACATACGAGACGCGGCCGGTATCCTTGAGCCAGGAGTGCTCCGGCCCGACGCCCGGATAATCGAGCCCGGCCGAGATGGAGTGGCCTTCCAGGATCTGCCCGTCTGCGTCCTGCAGCAGGTAGGTGCGGTTGCCGTGCAGCACGCCGGGGCGGCCGCCGTTCATCGATGCGGCATGACCGTTCGGCACGTCGAGCCCGTGCCCACCGGCCTCGACGCCGAAAATCTTGACGTCATGATCGTCCAGGAACGGGTGGAACAGGCCGATGGCGTTGGAGCCGCCACCGATGCAGGCGACGAGCGTATCGGGCAGACGGCCTTCCACGGCCAGCATCTGCTCCTTCGTCTCCCTGCCGATCACCGACTGGAAATCGCGCACCAGCTCGGGATAGGGATGCGGGCCCGCCGCCGTGCCGATGATGTAGTAGGTATTCGAAACGTTCGACACCCAGTCGCGCAGCGCCTCGTTCATGGCGTCCTTCAGCGTGCCGGCGCCGCTCGTCACGGCATTGACCTTGGCGCCCAGCAGAACCATGCGGTCGACGTTGGGCTTCTGCCGCGCCACGTCGGTGGCGCCCATGAAGATTTCGCACGGCAGGCCGAAGCGGGCGCAGACGGTTGCGACAGCGACGCCGTGCTGGCCGGCGCCAGTCTCGGCGATGATGCGCGTCTTGCCCATGCGGCGGGCGAGCAGGATCTGGCCGAGGCAGTTGTTGATCTTGTGCGAGCCGGTGTGATTGAGTTCGTCGCGCTTGAAGTAGACCTTGGCGCCGCCCTTGCCGCCCGCCTTCTTCGCCACGGCGCGGAAATGCTCTGTCAGCCGCTCGGCGTAATAGAGCGGGCTCGGCCGGCCGGCGTAGTGCGTGTTGAGCGCGGTGATCTCGGCCTTGAAGGCGGGATCGGCCTTGGCGGCGTTGTACGCCTTTTCCAGGTCCAGGATCAGCGGCATCAGCGTCTCGGCGACGAAGCGGCCGCCGTACAGGCCGAAGAAGCCGCGCTCGTCCGGCCCGGTGGCGAAGCTGTTGAGCTTGCTGTCGGCGGACTTGTCCTTGTTTTTTTTCGTTGCCATCGCGGTCTTCCGGAGGAGGGGTTCGTGGGGGTCAGGCCTGTTGCTTAGCGGGCTTTACGGCCTGAAGGAAGCGCCGGATCAAATCGGCCGACTTCTCGCCCGGCGCCGTCTCGACGCCCGAGGATACGTCGACGGCCGGAGCGCCCGTGAGCCGGATCGCCTCGGCGACATTGGCGGGATCGAGGCCGCCCGACAGCATCCAGGCCGCGCCGAGCTGTGGCGTCACGCCGGCGAGCGCCCGCCAGTCGAAGGCGAGGCCGTTGCCGCCGGGCAGCACGGCGCCAGTGTTCGCGAGAGCTTTCGGCGCCTTGGCGTCGAACAGAATGATGTCGGCCACCTCACGATAGGCGAGCGCCTCCGCTGCGTCCGCAGCCGTCTCCACCTTGATGGCCTTGATGGCCGGGCAGGCGCCGAGCCGTGTCGCCGCGCGGACCCGCGCCGGTGTTTCGGAACCATGCAGCTGAATGAAGTCCGGCGCCACCTCGCGGCCGACACGCTCCAGCAGGCCGTCATCGGGATCGACCAGCAGCAGCACGGTACGGGTGCGCCCGCGCGCGTGGCCGGCCAGCCGCGCGGCCTCGGCCAGATCGACGTGGCGCGGGCTTGGCGCGAAATGCACGAGGCCGACATAGTCGGCGCCGGTGCCGATGGCGGCGTCCAGCATCTCGACTGTCTTGAGCCCGCAGATTTTGACCTTCACTGCCGGCATGGCCATCCTTCAACGCTGCTCATCGTGCCGCCGCTGCAGCGCCTTGCGCGAGGCGGCGAGCGCGCCGGTCACGGCGAACACGGGCCACCGCGACGGGTCGACGATCGCGGGCGGCGAAATCGATCGCCGCGCCGGTCAGCATGTTCCGGCGCGCCCGTCTCCTGCGTTCCGGACGTGCCAGCGCCTGCATGCAACGAGCGACCAGATCGCCTCGACGACGCCAAACGGCCAGGCACCTTGCAGGAAGCCATAAGCTGAGCCCAGCGCACAGGCGACGGCGAAGCCGAGGATGTAGACCGGCCCGCGATCCTCAAGCGCATAGAACAGCAGCATGAGGGATACGGCCAGAAGGCCGAACAGTGTCAAGCCGTCGAGGGCCACGGGGAACGAACCTTGCTTTTAAGTCCCGAACTGGCGAAGGAACCCGGGGAGACGAGCAGATGAGGCTGCCTCAACGCTTGCCGCCCGCCACGGCGAGCTGGCGCGTTCCGCCGGCGATCCCCTTGGCACCGCCACCGGCCTGAACCTGGGCGTCACGCTCGCGAGCCAGACGATCGGCCTCGGCTCGCCAGCGCACGGCCTCCTGGGTGCGGTGACGCGCGGTGCGACGCCAGCGGCTCTGGCCGATCCACGCCGCCGCACCGCCCGCGAGCACGCCGATCAGCAGCGCGCCGAACAGGTAGGCATAGAACGGCAGACTGACCGACAGCGCCGGCGCCTCGGGCCGAAACGGGTCGAGGACCAGCTTGACCGCATGACGATTGGCCACGGCAATTGCGACCAGTACGACCGCGAGGGGGAAGGCGAGCAGCAGCGAGGCGATACGTTTCAGCACGAGCGGGTGCCTTCTCGTTGGCGTTGGCTCAAGTGATAGGCCGGAAGCGTTGCCGGATCGTTAGGCCGGCCCGTGTCGTCAAGCCGACGATGCGCCTCGTCGCGGGCGGCTCCCAGCTGCAAAGTTGGACGGACCAAAATCGGTCGGTGCCGGCCGGGGAATCCGCAGCGCCCGATCTGAGAACCGGTCGCATGCCTGCAACCGCTCCACCCCGGCAGCCCGGCAGCCCGGAACCTGTCCGCCACTCTAGCGCGCCGACAACGATCGCGCCACGACCACGCGCAAACGCACCCCTTGGGCGCCCGTCCGCACGCGCCGCGCGGCCGCGAGCGCCGCCCGACCGCTCAATCCGTATTCAGGCGGTCGCGCAACTCCTTGCCGGTCTTGAAGAACGGCACGAACTTCTCGTCCACCGACACGGCGCTGCCGGTGCGCGGATTGCGGCCCTGGCGTGCCACGCGATGCTTGACCGTGAAGGCCCCGAAGCCGCGCAACTCCACGCGATCGCCCCGCGCCAGCGCATCGACGATCTCGTCGAAGATGACGTTGACGATCCGCTCCACATCGCGGTGATAGAGATGCGCGTTGGACGTAGCTATGCGTTGGATCAGCTGCGACTTGATCATGGGACGGGGGCCACCTTGCCGGAAACTTTTCCTTAGTTTTCAGCAGGGTGCCAAACCGAGACGAGGCCGTCAAGGCTGAGAGCGGACAATGTTCCCTCTCCGAACATGGATTTCATGAAGCCGGCGGCGCCGGAGCCGACCGCGTGACCGATGGAGCCGGTGATGGCCGACAGGCCCCACTCGTCGCTCTTGGGCTTCCAGTCGACGATCTTCAGGCCCTTCTTGATGCCCTTCTTCTCCTCCAGCCACTTGACGGCCTCGGCTTCGCCGCCGATCTCGTCCACGAGCTTTGCGGCCTGCGCCTCGCGCCCCGTGAACACCTTGCCCTGCTTCAGTCCCTCGACGTCCGCGACCTTGATGCCGCGGCGGCTTTCCACCAGTCCCTCGAACCACTTGAAGCTGTCGCCGATCAGCCCCTCAAGCGCCGCGCGGGCCTGCTCGGAGATCGGCTCATAGGGCGACGGCGCGGCCTTCAGCGGCCCGGTCTTGACCTCGTTCATCTTGACGCCGACCTTGTCCAGCAGCGCCTTGACCTCAGGCCACTGCATGATGACGCCCATCGAGCCGGTGATGGTATTGCCGCGCGAAACGATGTGGTCCGCCGACAGGCCGACGATGTAGCCGGCGGAGGCGGCCAGCGTGCCGAACTGGGCCACCACCGGCTTGTCCTTGGCGATCTCGCGCAGGCCCTCGTAGATGGCCTCGCCGCCGGTCGTGGTACCGCCCGGCGAGTTAATGAACACGAGGACGGCGTCGACGTTCTTCGCGTCCTTGATCTTCTTGAGCATTTTTATCTGCTCGCGCTTCTCCTGGATCATGCCCTCGATGCTGACGCGGGCGATCTGATGTGGACCGATCCCATCGAGCCCATCGCCCTTGATGGCGAAGGCGCCGATGGCCAGCGCAACGCCAGCGATGGCCGCGGCGCGCCAGACGGTGACGTGCCGGCGCAGGCGGCGGCGGTCGAGGACGGTTTCGGTCTCAAGCGTCATGGGCTCGGAATGCTCCGTTGGATCGGGTCGGTGCTACGCGCGTGGCCGTGGCTCGGGCCACAGAGGAAACGCGCCAGCGTTAACGAAGGGTTACGGCACAATCGAGGAAAGCAAGGATCGGGCCGCTCCGACAGGAGCGTACGGGCTCGGGCGGTCCGTTGCAGGCTCGACACATGCGAAGAGGGCGCCGAGCCTCCCGGCCCCGCGCCCTCCGCATCAATCGAGGCGGATGCCTCGAGCAACGATCCCGGATCAGGATCACTCCTGGTCGCCCTCGCCCTTCTTCTTGATGGCGGCCTTGAAGATGTCGCCGAGGGAAGCGCCCGAGTCGGACGAGCCGAACTGCGCCACGGCCTGCTTCTCCTCCGCGATCTCGAGCGACTTGATCGAGACCTGGATGCGACGCGCGGCCTTGTCGAGCGAAAGCACCGCGGCGTCGACCTTCTGGCCGACCGTGAAGCGCTCGGGGCGCTGCTCGGAGCGGTCACGCGACAGGTCGGAGCGCTTGATGAAGGCGGTCATCTCGGCGTCGGCGAGCTTCACCTCGATGCCGTTCTCCTGCACGCTCGTCACCTCGCAGGTGACGGTGTCGCCCTTCTTGTACTTCGACAGCGTGTCGAGCGGATCGCCGCCGAGCTGCTTGATGCCGAGCGAGATGCGCTCCTTCGTGCTGTCGACGTCGAGCACCACGGCCTTCACCGTATCGCCCTTCTTGTACTCCTTGATCACCTCGTCGCCCGGGCGCGCCCAGTCGAGATCGGAGAGGTGCACCATGCCGTCGACGTTGCCGTCGAGGCCGATGAACAGGCCGAACTCGGTGATGTTGCGGATCGGGCCTTCGACGGTCGATCCCTTCGGGTGCTGCGACAGGAACGAATCCCAGGGATTGTCCTGCGTCTGCTTGAGACCGAGCGAGATGCGGCGCTTGTTGGGATCGACCTCGAGGATCTGAACCTCGACCTGCTGGCTGGTCGAGACGATCTTGCCGGGGTGGATGTTCTTCTTGGTCCAGCTCATCTCGGAGACGTGGATCAGGCCCTCGACGCCCGGCTCCAGCTCGACGAAGGCACCGTAGTCGGCGATGTTCGTCACCGTGCCCTTGAAGCGCGCCTGGACCGGGTACTTGGCCTCGATGGCCTGCCACGGATCGGACTGCAGCTGCTTCATGCCGAGCGAGATGCGCTGCGTCTCCGGATTGATGCGGATGATCTGCACCTTCACGGTGTCACCCACATTGAGGATCTCGGAGGGGTGGTTGACGCGGCGCCAGGCCATGTCGGTGACGTGCAGCAGGCCGTCGATGCCGCCCAGATCGATGAACGCACCGTAATCGGTGATGTTCTTGACCAGACCCTCGATGACCTCGCCCTCCTTGAGGCGGGCGACGATCTCGGTGCGCTGCTCGGCACGCGACTCTTCCAGCACCGAGCGGCGCGAGACGACGATGTTGCCGCGGCGGCGATCCATCTTGAGGATCTGGAACGGCTGCTGCTGATGCATCAGCGGGCCGATGTCGCGCACGGGGCGGATATCGACCTGCGAGCCGGGCAGGAACGCCACGGCGCCGTCGAGATCGACGGTGAAGCCGCCCTTGACCTTGTTGAAGATGACGCCCGTGACCTTCTCGTTGGCCTCGAACTGCTTCTCCAGGCGGGTCCAGCTCTCCTCGCGGCGCGCCTTGTCGCGCGACAGCACGGCTTCGCCCAGCGCATTCTCGACGCGGTCGATGTAGACCTCGACGGTGTCGCCGACCTTGAGGCCCGGGTCCTTGCCGGCGACCGCGAACTCCTTCAGCGGCACGCGGCCTTCCATCTTCAGGCCGACGTCGATGATCGCCATGTCCTTCTCGATGGCGACGATCTTGCCCTTGGCGACGCCGCCTTCGTAGACTTCGTTGGCACCACCCATGGTCTCGGCCAGCAGGGCCGCGAATTCGTCATGGGTCGGGTTCATATCGCTCATTAAGTGCTCCGTATCAGCCGCGCACCGGCGGCTGCCTTCTTGGGTTGCGGACCGGATCACGCCCTCGCCTCGCCCACGCGGTTTTCGTTGCGCGCGGGCGTATCGAGCCGAAGCCAGCCCTGGGTTGTCTTGGATGCCAGACGGCGCATAGCCCCTGACGTTTCTCGGCAGGACTGCCGGAAAGCAAGGGGCGTCGCGCTGGCGATGTCGGGATGCTTGACGCGGCCGTGACGGGCAGTTGCTGCCCCACCGGTCGAATTCGGGCCTCGCGTTTCGCGAAACCCAACCGGGCGATCTTACCTCCAGATCGATCCGACGGCGCGTCGAATGGGCGCGTACATACAGGAGCGCGCCGGCACTGGCAAGCGCGCGACGGCCTGAGAACGCCGCAGCGGATGCCCGCGCCGAGGCGGCGCGGGTGCGGGATCACCGCGAGGACATCTCGCCGCACGCGAAAAAAGTGCGCGAGGATCGCGCGGGTAAAAGTTGCGTTAACAGATTTTATACAATTTTAGGTTGTAATCTCCGCATACCAAAGTGACGTGCGGATGTCCTGCGCAATGGGTCGCGCGACCGCCGTCCATCGCAGGAGTGTTGTGTATTGCGTACCTCCTCTGCCGCCGCGCCCATGGGCGCCGGCGTCGTCCCTGCACGTTCCGTTTCCATCCCCCACCGCGCGGCGCTGAAAGCCAGCCTCAGCGGTATCGCTGTCGCGGCCATCCTGCCGATGACGGCGGGCGACGCCGAGGCGCAGTTCATCTGCTCGCAATACGGCGGCAGCTTCGGCGGCGCCGTCGCCGGCAGCACCTCTGTCGTGTGCGGCCAGGGATCGGTCTCGACCGGCTCCAACTCGGTAGCCTTCGGTCTCAAGACCCAGGCCACCGGTGCCTACACCACCGCGGTCGGCTTCCAGGCGCTATCGACCGGACAGAACACCACCGCCGTCGGTTCCTACGCCCAGTCGACCGGCACCAATGCCGCCAGCTTCGGCTCCCTGGCTCGCGCCGACGCCGCCAACACCACGGCGCTCGGCGCCTCGGCCGAGGCGACCGGCGACAACGCCACCGCGACCGGCAGCTCCGCCACCGCCTCGGGCGCCAATTCCACGGCGCTCGGAAGCAATTCCTCCTCGACCGGCCTCAACGCCACCGCGCTCGGCAGTGGAGCGCGTGCCGAGAACGAGAACAGCATGGCGGCCGGACGCGGTGCGCGCGCCAGCGGCATCGCGTCGACCTCGGTCGGCACCGTGTCGCGCGCCGAGGGCGACTACGCGACCGCGCTCGGCGTCGACGCCCGTGCGACCGGCACCGCCAGCACCGCCAGTGGCGCCGGCGCCCAGGCGAGCGGCGCTTCCTCCTCGGCCTTCGGCCAGGGCGCGGTGGCCAGCCAGGCGTCGTCGACGGCTCTCGGCACGCAGGCGCAGGCCGCCGGCTTCAACGCCACGGCGACGGGACAAGGCGCCAGCGCGGCGGGTACCGCGGCCTCGGCCTACGGACAAGGGGCCACGGCGGCCGGCATCAACGCCACTGCCGTCGGCCAAGGGGCCAGCGCCGGCTTCGTCAACAGCGCCGCCTTTGGCCAGGGGGCCAGCGCCTCGCGCGACAACCAGCAGGCGTTCGGCACGGCGACCAGCACCTACACCCTGTCCGGCGTCGCCTCGGCGGCAAGCGCCGCCCAGCAGAGCGGCGCGCGGCTCGCCGTCACCTCGGACGCCAACGGCAATCTCGCCGCCATCTCGCCGCACGCGTTGTTCCTGTCGGGCGGCTCCAACAGCGTCGCCGTCGGCAACGGCAGCAGCGCCAACGGCGCCTCCGCAACCGCGGTCGGCCACAACGCGGCGGCGGCCGGCGACACCTCGACCGCGATCGGCAGCGGCGCCACGGCATCGGCCACGGGCGCCGCGGCGGTCGGCAACGGTGCGCGCGCCTCCGGTCTCAACGCCGCAGCGCTCGGCAACGGCGCCGGCGCCTCGGGAGCCTCGGCCGTCGCGCTCGGCAGCGGCGCCACCGCCGCCGGCAGCAAGGCGGTCGCCCTCGGCCAGGGCGCCACCGCCGCCTACGCCAACTCGACCGCCGTCGGCACCGGCGCCGCGACGACGCGCGCCGGCCAGGTCGCCCTCGGCACCGCGGCCAGCACCTACACCGCGGCCGGCATCGCCAGCGCAGGCAGCCGCGCCACGCAGTCCGGTGCCTTGCAGGTCCTCACCACCGATGCCCGGGGCAACCTCGCCGGCGACGGCGGCGCGCTCTACGGCCGCGTGCAGGCCGTAGAGGCGCAGACGGCGAGCAACACCACCGCCATCGACGGCCTGCAGACGCGCGTCACCAGCACCGAGGGCAAGGTGTCGGCGCTCGAGACGCGCGCCACCGCCACCGAGACCAATGTCTCCAACCTTCAGACGCGGATGACCTCCGCCGAGGGCAACGTCACCAACCTGCAGGGCCGCATGACGACGACGGAAGGCAACGTCGCCACACTGCAAGGCGACGTCTCGACCCTGAAGGGCCAGGTTGCCGGCAACACCGCCGCGATCTCGACGCTGCAATCGCAGAGCGCCTCGAACACGGCCAACATTTCCGGACTGCAGACCCGCATGACGGCGACCGAGACCAACGTCACCGACCTGCAGGGCCGCATGACGACGACGGAGCGCGATGTCTCGACGCTGAAAACCCAGACGAGCACCAACACGACCGACATCGACAGCCTGAAGACGCGGGCGACCACCACCGAAGGCAATGTCGCCAACCTGCAAGGCCGCATGACGACGACCGAAACCGACGTCGGCACCTTGAAGACGCGCGTCACCGATACCGAGAACCGCGTCACCGGCGTGGAGACGCAAACGCGCACCAACACGACCGATATCGACACGTTGAAGACGCGTTCCACGGCCACCGAGCGCAACGTCGCGACGTTGCAGACGCAGACCGCCACCAACACGACGGACATTTCCAGCCTGAAGGGGCGCGTGACGACGACGGAGAGCAACGTCAACACGCTGAAGACGCGCGTCACCAGCACCGAGAACCGTCTCACCAACACAGAGAACCGCGTCTCAAGTGTGGAGACTCAGACCCAGAACAACACGACGGAGATCGACGGCCTGAAGACGCGCACGACCACCAACGAGCGCAACATATCGACGCTGCAGACGCAGACCAACACCAACACCACGAACATCACCAATGTGCAGAATCGCGTCACCAACATCGACAACCGTGTCACGAACATCGACAACCGCGTCACCAGCCTCGAGACGTCGCAGAACGAGCAGAACAACCAGATCCAGAACACGAACGCGCGCGTCGAGCGCAACGAGCAGCGCACGACCCAGGCCCTGAACGGCGTCGCGGTTGCGCTGTCCATCGCCGATCCCGTGCTCAGCTCCGGCGACAAGATGGGCTTCCGTGTCGGCTGGGGCTCGTTCGGCGGCTACAACGCCTTCGGCATGAGCTCCATCGCGGTGCTGGAGCCCAACCTGCTGGGCGGCGGCGAGACGCTGTCCATCAGCGGCGGCCTCGGCATCTCGACCGGCGGCGACATCGGCGGCCGCGTTGGCATGCAGTTCACCTGGAAGTAGCCGGCCGACGGCGCGCTCCATTGTCCCGCGCCCGAGCCGGCTCTCGATCCGCGCCACGTGGCGCGACGATTGCCACCCGATCGCGCCATCGGCCTGAGCGCATCGACGCATGAGACGAATTTCAAGCTTCAACGGTCAGACCAAACCTTCGGGAGGCGTCGTGAATCACACAAGCCAGCATCCCCAGGCTGCCCGGCAGCACGCCGGCGACGACGGGCACGAACGGGAGATGCGCGCGGCGCATCTGCCGCCACCCTTGCCACCGTGCTGGCCACAGCTGCCGGCTGCAGCGACGCCGGGAGCTGCACGACAGCTCGAGCAACACCCCGCGCGCGCGCCTCGGCACGGCCAGCCCGAACCGTCGCGCGCCCCATTGCCGGCATCGGGCGGGGCTCCGCGCGTCGCTCCCCTCTCGTCGCCGCGTGCCCCTCTGCGCGCTGCCGACAAGCCGCGGCCGTCCCGTCGGACGGCGAGCCGTGCCGCGCTGCCACGGATGAGCGGCCTCCTCGCCGCCGCCGCGCTATCGTTCGTAGCCGTGCTGCAGAGTGTCAACCAGCCGGAACGCGAGGCCCCCGCCGAGGCTGCCGCGCGCCGAGACACCGCCTCCCCATTCCAGACGGCGAGTGCCGTGCCGGGTCCAGGCCCGGCGTCCGAGCCCGCCGCGACCACCACCAAACCGGTCGCCGCCGAGACCGCCCTGTTCCTGGTCCGCTCGACGCTGCTGGCGCTCGAGAACGCCAACCGGACCGGCAACTATTCGGTGCTGCGCGAGCTGGCGACCGTCGAGTTCCAGAGCCGCAACACGGCCGGCGACCTCGCCCGCATCTTCGCCGACCTGCGGCGGCGCGGCCTCGACCTGACACCGGCGGCCGTCAACGTGCCGCGCATCGCCGGCCCCGCCATCCCGGAGGCCGACCCGAACGGTGGGCCGCCGCGCCTGCGTCTGGACGGCAGCCTCAACGCCGGCCGGCAGACCGTCGGCTTCGACCTCGTGTTCCTGGCCGTGGACGGTCAATGGCGCATGGACGGGCTGTCGATCCACGCCCCGCAGGCGACGGCCAGCCATGCGCCGGCACCGATGTAGGCGCCGAGGCAGGGCGCCGGTGGCCGGGCCGCTGTCGCGGCTCTCCCTCGGGCCCATTCGCCCTTGGTCGACCTCCCTTGGTCGACGCGACGAGACGGCGCAGCTTGCGCTCCCGCAATGCGACATAGGACAGATTCCGCGATGGTGTCGCACGAGCCGCCAACGGCAGGCTCGTGCCAAGCCGCAGCCCCACCCGGCTCGCGGCCCAACAAGGAACCATGAGCAATGAAGCCCATCGCCATTCTTCTCGCCGCCGCCTCGCTCGCCACCGGCGCCGCCGCCGCGCAGGCCGGCACCGTGCGCTCGCTCGTCCTCACGCCCGGCAAGGGTGTCAGCTTTTTCATGGGCGCCAAGCACGGCGTCACGCTGTTCACGCCGACCAGCGGCGGCTGCGATCTGACCGTCGCCCTCGCTGACAAGCTCGACCAGGAGGGCATGGCCCAGACCTCGTCGTCGCGCATCAAGATGACGGTCGTCGCCGGCAAGCCGGCCCGCATCGAGACCGCCGATGGCCACGCCCTGGTGTTCGACTGCGCCGCCGACGGGCAGAGCATGAAGCTCGACATGCCCGAGGACTTCAAGTTCACATCCAAGGGCTGATCGCGCTCGGCCACAATTCGCAGGCGACGCAGGCGGCCGGCCGGGGACACCCGACCGGCCGTTGTTGCGCCTGCACGGCTGGCTTTCACCGCCGCCCCCTGCCGGATGCGATCCTGGCTCTCCCCCGCCTTGCGCATTGACCCGCGACCCGCCATCCGTATGTTTCGCCGGCCCGCGCTTTGCCGCCCCGGCGCAAGCGGCCGCGACCTGCGATCCTGGTGGACCCGGAACAGCCATGTATGAAGCCGTCACCCGCGGCGTACGCGTCCGCGTCACGCCCCGCTTCGTGGAAGAGCAGTCGAACCCGGAGGAGAACTATTTCTTCTGGGCCTACACCGTCGACATCAGCAACGAGGGGGCCGACACGGTGCAGCTCAGGTCCCGCCACTGGCGCATCACGGACGCGACCGGCCACACCGAGGAGGTGCGCGGCGCCGGCGTCGTCGGCCAGACACCGGTCATCGCGCCCGGCGACACCTTCACCTATACCTCGGGCTGCCCGTTGAGCGTGCCCTCCGGCATCATGGTCGGCAGCTACCAGATGAGCGGCCCCGGCGGCGCCCGCTTCGACATCGCCATCCCCGCCTTCTCGCTCGACAGCCCCCACGCCGTCCGCACCGTGAATTGAGGGCGGGGCACTGGGCGGGGCACCCGACCGACACGTCCGCAAGACCCCGAAGTCGCGGTTTTGAAACTTGCGCCGTGCCGCCGTGTCCGCTCTCAACGAATAGCGTCTGAACGTACCAGCGACGCTCGCACCCTCGACGCCACGAATGAATTCGGCCAGATATGTAGTATGATAAATCGCCGACACCTGGTGAAATGCACTGCAGGACTGGCCGCACTTGTTGCTGGAGGGTCTGCGACGACCTCGGGATCGGCCGCGGGCAAGTCGTCAGCGAAAACCGCTGGCTTCAGAGCGCCGCTCGAAAGCGATCCGCACGAGCTGACATTCATGCAATGGCCGTCTCGTGCCGCCATCTATGGTGGGCAAAGCGAACTTGAGGCCGTTCAGTCAAAGATCGTGCTGATTGCCAAGTCGATTTCCAAGTTTGAACCTGTGACGGTTCTAGCGCGTCCGGATCAAATTGGCGCAGCCTCCAAGGTGCTCGGTTCCGACATTACCGTGTGGCCGATCACTACGGATGATCTTTGGTGCCGTGACGCGGGTCCGACGTTTGTGCTCTCAAGCGATGGCCGAACGGCTGTATCGGATCTCGGCTTCAATGGGTGGGGCGGAAAACAGAGCCATGCGAATGACAGCTTGATTGCGAAGCGGGTTGCCGAGCGGCTAAAGCTGCCGCTGTTTGCCAACGGACTCTTTGGTGAGGCTGGAGGCGTGGAAGTCGACGGCGCAGGAACAGCGATCGCGCATGAAAGTTCATGGATCAACAAAAATCGGAACAAGCAAAGCAAGGCAGAAGTCGAGCGGCTGCTACTTGACGCTCTAGGTGCCGATAAGATGATCTGGGCTCCCGGCATAAAAGGGGCCGACATCACTGATTACCATATCGATGCGCTGGCTCGGTTTGTAAAGCCGGGGCAAGTACTCATCCAATTGGGTAAGACGCCGGACCGCAGCGATCCATGGTCGGTCGCAGCCTTCGAAACGTATCAGCTTCTAAAGGCCGCTCGGGACGCGCAAGGACGGTTGCTCGACATCGTGGTCCTTCCAGAGCCGCTGCACATCCGATCGCGGTCGAAGAGCTTCGTATCCAGCTATGTAAACTACTACGTGTGCAACGGCGCCGTGATCGGTGCGGAGTTCGGCGACGACACCGCCGACGCCAAGGCTCAGGAAGTCCTAAGAGTCCGTCCCTAAAAACAGCCATTGAGATCAGGCTCGCACGAGGCGGCGCAGCATCAGGCGGATCATGGCGAGGATGATGAAGGCGGCGTGGACGCGCGTCAGGTTCTCGAAGTCCTTG
>WBZS01000163.1_pt1 | contig 123331 bp, 107 predicted proteins | sample 5204201 | NCBI WGS metagenome assembly WBZS01 (sample SAMN12344357, study PRJNA552823) | activated sludge metagenome | biome: Activated sludge suspended growth; feature: Nitrification reactor; material: Wastewater; isolation source: activated sludge from nitrification reactor of wastewater... | reverse complement strand
GCGCATCAGGAATTCGCGCGGTTCCGCCGCTCGCGGCGGGGGCCCTTGGCCCCTGGGCCGGCGCAAGGGAAGGTCAAGATTTTCGCCGGCCGGTATCACCCTTCCTCGGCCTTGGCTGGAGAGGACCGCGTGCAGCGCACGTCGGTGCCCGGCCCGGCTGCTAACGAGGCGCCCCGTCTCCACGCCGCATCAGGTCTTCGAGATGGCAGCACGCGCGCCCGCCACGGCCTAGGTGGCGGTGGCGAGATAGGCCGCGAGGCGGGACTTCAGTTCCTCGCCGACGGTGCGGGCGGCGCGGTTCTCGGCGTCCTCGCTGGCGCGCACGTTGGAGAAGATCGACTTCACGCGCTCGAAGCTGGCGCGGCCGGTGCTCGTGCCCTTCAGCACCACCGACTTGTCGGACACGCGCACGAGTACGAACTTGGCCGTCAGGTTGTAGACCGCCGACTGCGCATTGCCGTCGACGCTGACCAGCGTCGAGATGATGTTCTCGGTGACCGAAATTTCCATGCGGTACAGCGGCGAAGCGGCTTCCCCGGCGCCGCCGGTCGAATGGAAGATCAGCTCGTTGCGCAGGCGCTGCCCGACGCGGCCGGGAATGGGCGCGTACTCGATGCCGGCGAGCTTGGTGGTGACGTCGGCGCCACCCAGGCTCGAGGTGCCGTAGAGCGGACGGAAGCCGCTGCCGTCGGCGCAAGCACCGGCCAGGGCCGCGAGCACCAAGCCGCAGGCGAGGGCGCCACCGCGAACGGCGCGCCACGCCATGACCGAAGCTCCGTCCCTACGCTCGTCAGACGACGACATTCACGATCCTTTGTGGGACGACGATGACCTTCTTGACCGGCTTGCCCTCGAGCGCGCGAACCACGGCTTCGAGCGCCAGCGCGGCCTTTTCGACCTCGTCCTTGCCGGCTGTGCGCGCGATCTTCAGCTCGTCCCGCCGCTTGCCGTTCACCTGTACGGCAATGGTCACGCTGTCGTCAACGAGCAGGGCCGCCTCGGCCTCGGGCCAAGGCTGTTTGGAGATCAACGTGTTGTAGCCGAGCCGCGCCCAGCACTCCTCACCCAGGTGCGGCATCATCGGCGCCACCATCTGCGCCATCAGCTCGCCCGCCTCGCGCAGCGCCCAGTCGAGCCCCTGGCCCGCGCCGGCCGCCTCCGGCTTGCCGATGGCGGATTGAATCGCGTTCGCGAACTCGTACAGCTGGGCCACGGCGACGTTGAAGCGCAGGCCCTCGATGTGGCGCCCGACGGCATCCAGGCACTTGTGGGCGGCGCGGCGCAGCTCGGTCGCATCCTCGCCGAAGCTCCCGGGCCGCCCGCCTTGCCGAGGCACGCGATCCGCAATCTGATCGATCTGGCGCCACACGCGCTGCACGAACCTTCCGGCGGCGGATATGCCCTCCTCGGTCCAGATCACGTCGCGCTCGGGCGGACTGTCGGAGAGCATGAACCAGCGCGCGCAGTCGGCGCCCCAGTGGGCGATGATGTCGTCCGGATCGACGAGGTTCTTCTTCGACTTCGACATCTTCTCGATGGAGCCGATCACAGCCGCCTTGCCGGTGGCGATCTCGGTCGCGCGGCGGGCCTCGCCTTCGCCCTCGAAACGCACCTCGGTCGGCAGCAGCCAGGCCCCTTCGGCGGACTTGTAGGTCTCGTGTGTCACCATGCCCTGCGTGAACAGGGCCGCAAACGGCTCGCGCGGGATCGCCGGAGCCTCCTGAACCCGGCCGCCGTTGGCCTTGCCCGACGCCGCCTGTCCGCTGTCGCTCAAAGCGCGGAAGAAGAAGCGCGAGTAGAGCAGGTGCAGGATCGCGTGCTCGATACCGCCGATATACTGGTCGACGGGCAGCCAGTACTGCATCGCGGCCGCATCGACGGGGGTGCTGGCCTTGGGGTCGGTGAAGCGCGCGTAGTACCACGAGCTGTCGACGAACGTGTCCATGGTGTCCGTCTCGCGGCGCGCCTTCTTGCCGCACGACGGGCAGTCGACGTGCTTCCACGTCGGATGGCGCTCGAGCGGGTTGCCCGGCTTGTCGAAGGTGGCGTCGTCGGGGAGCCGCACGGGCAGGTCCTTGGCCGGCACCGGCACCACGCCGCAGCCGTCGCAGTGGATGACGGGGATCGGGCAGCCCCAGTAGCGCTGGCGCGAGATGCCCCAGTCGCGCAGGCGGAAGTTGACCTTGCGCGCCGCCACCGGTGCCTTGCCGAGCTTGTCGCCTTCCAGCTTTTTCGCCACCGCCTCGAAGGCTTCGCTTGTCGACAGCCCGTCGAGGAAGCGCGAGTTGATCATGGTGCCGTCGCCGTCGTAGGCCTTGTCCTTGACGGCAAACGTGGCCTTGTCGGCGCCGGGCGGCAGGATGACCGGCACCACCGGCAGGTCGTACTTGCGCGCGAAATCGAGGTCGCGCTGGTCGCCCGACGGACACGCGAAGATGGCGCCGGTGCCATAGTCCATGAGCACGAAATTGGCGACATAGACCGGCAGCAGCCAGTCCTTGTCGAGCGGATGGGCGGCGCGGATGCCGGTATCGAAGCCCTTCTTCTCCGCCGTCTCCAGATCAGCCACCGAGGTGCCCATGCGGCGGCACTCGGCGCAGAATTCGGCGAGCTTCGGGTTCTTTTCGGCGGCGGCCTTGGCCAGCGGATGATCGGCGGCAACAGCCAGGAACGAGGCGCCGAACAGCGTATCGGGCCGTGTCGTATAGACCTCCAGCTCCGAGTGGCCTTTCGGCGCCGTCTTCTTGTCGAGCGCCCAGCGCACGGACAAGCCCTCGGAGCGGCCGATCCAGTTGGCCTGCATGAGGCGCACCTTCTCCGGCCACTTGTCGAGGGTGGCGAGAGCTTCGAGCAGCTCCTCGGAATACTGCGTGATCTTGAAGAACCACTGCGTCAGCTCGCGCTGCTCGACGAGCGCACCGGAACGCCAGCCGCGCCCGTCGATCACCTGCTCGTTGGCGAGCACGGTGTGATCGACCGGATCCCAGTTGACCTTGGACGACTTGCGGTAGGCGAGGCCGCTTTTCAGCAGGTCGAGGAAGATGCGCTGCTGGTGCTGGTAGTACTCCGGCGCGCAGGTGGCGATCTCGCGGCTCCAGTCGAGGGAAAGCCCCATCGACTTCAGCTGCGCCTTCATGGTGTCGATGTTGGCGTAGGTCCACTTGGCCGGGTGCGTCTTGCGCTCGATGGCGGCATTCTCGGCCGGCATGCCGAAAGCGTCCCAGCCCATGGGATGCAGCACGTTGAAGCCGCGCGCCCGCTTGTAGCGGGCGAACACGTCGCCCATGGTGTAGTTGCGCACGTGGCCCATGTGGATGCGCCCCGACGGATAGGGGAACATCTCCAGGACGTAGCACTTGGGGGTCTTGGTGTCGGCCGAGGCGCGGAAGATGTCCGCCTTCTCCCATGCGCCCTGCCAGTGCTTCTCGGACTTGGGCGCGTTATAGCGTTCGCGTTCGCTGGCCATGGGGCTCGTGATCTTTCAGGCTGGATGCGCGTGATGCGGCGCATAATTTGTGCGGCGCGTAATGAGCCCCAAGCGGGGGGCGAGGTCAAGGCGCCCATACGCGGGGAGCCTTCGTGCTGGCGGGCGTGGACAATTGGGCATGAGGCCGAGGGAGGCGAAATGAGCGGGCCGGCGGAGCGGCTGAGGGCCGTCGAGGCTGAAATCGTGGTGGCAGCCCGCGAGGCCGGCCGTGATCCTGCGGCAGTGCACCTCGTCGCGGTGTCGAAGACGTTCACGGCCGACGAGATCGAGCCGGTGCTGGCGGCCGGCCATCGACTCTTCGGCGAGAACCGGGTGCAGGAAGCGAAGGCCAAATGGCCCGCGCTCAAGGCCCGCTATCCGGGCACGCAGGTGCACTTGATCGGACCGCTGCAGTCCAACAAGGCGCGCGAGGCGGTGGAACTGTTCGATGCCATCCACACCGTCGACCGGCCGAAGATCGCGGAGGCGCTGGCGGCCGAGCTTGGGCGGGCCGGCAAGGCCATGCCGCTGTTCGTGCAGGTCAACACCGGCGAGGAGCCGCAAAAGGCGGGCATCGCACCTGCCGAGGCGGCGGATTTCCTCGCCATGTGTCGTGACAAGCTGCGGCTGCCGATCGCCGGCCTGATGTGCATCCCGCCGGTCGACGAGGAGGCATCCGTGCACTTCGCATTCCTGGCCAAGCTCGCCCGGGAGGTGGGCCTCAGCGGCCTCAGCATGGGCATGTCGCACGACTACCGCGCGGCCATCCAGTTCGGTGCCACCCACGTGCGGGTCGGCAGCGCCATTTTCGGCAGCCGCGACTGAAGGGGCGGGCGCTCCTCAACCGAAGTGCGACCAATTGGTCGTACTTGCCGCGGAACCGTTGCAGATTTCCAGTCGCACCACAACATCCAAAGGTGCCGAGCCAAACGGTGGCCCGGCAAGCGAAATTCGGGAGTGGAACACATGAAGCGGGTTGTGAAAACTGCGACAGCGGTTGCGACGGCGGCCCTGATGGCCGGCAGCATGGCGTCGGGCGCCTTCGCCAAGCCGATCAAGATCGGCAAGGCACCGACCAAGATCGTCGTCGTACCCAAGGGCGGCGGCCATGGCCATGGTCATAGCCACCGCGGTCGCAACATCGGCATCGGTATCGGTGTCGCCACGGCCGCTGCGCTCGCGGCAGCCGCCGCCGCCAACGCCAGCGAGGGCTCGCCCAGCCAGTGCCGCCGCTGGGACCGCCGGTGCGATGACGGCGAGGGTTGGGCCTGCCGCAAGCTGGCGAAGTACTGCGATTGATCCCGTCGCCTCGAAGTCAATAGCGTTGGGAACAACGAAGCCGGGTGGAGGCAACTCCACCCGGCTTCGTTCGCTTCAAGCACCCCAAGCACCCGACGGGCGAGCACCGCCGGATCGACTATTGCGCCGTCGCACCCGCTTTCGAGTTGCACGCTGGCGCGGCTCGATCGGAGAGCGCCTCAATCGAGGATGTGGCTGACCATGCCGTCGGCGAGCTTGGGCTCGAACCAGGTCGATTTCGGCGGCATCACCTGGTTGTCCTCGGCAACCGCCATCAGTTCCTCCATCGAGGTCGGATAGAGCGCGAAGGCGATCGCCATCTCGCCCGACTTGACGCGCGCCTCCAGCTCCTCCAGCCCGCGCGCGCCGCCGACGAAGTCGATGCGCTTGTCGCGGCGCTGGTCGGCGATGCCGAGGATGGGTTCGATGACGTGCCTGGCCAGGAGCGACACGTCGAGCTTGGCGACGGGATCGTTGCCCGGCACCAGCTTGGGATCGATCACGAGCTTCGACCAGCGGCCATCGAGGTACATGGCGAACTCGCCGGTCTGCGTCGGCTTGGCGGCCTTCAGATCTGCAACCGGCGTCACCTTGAAGGCGGGGGACAGCCTGGCCAGCACATCGGCCGGCTTCAGGCCGTTGAGGTCGCGGATCAGGCGGTTGTAGTCGAGGATCGTCATCTGGTGATGCGGGAACAGCACCGCCAGGAAGCTGCGGTGGGAGGCGGCCGCAGCCGGCTGCTGGCCGGCGCGGGCCTTGGAGATGCGCTCGGCGGCCGCCGAGCGATGGTGGCCATCCGCGATGTACACCGCAGGCAACGCCTCGAACGCCTTGGTCAGGGCGTCGATCTTGCCCTGCTCGGCGATCACCCACATCTCATGACGGATGCCGTCGTCCGCCATCACGTCGACATCTGGCGTGCGCGCGGTTTCGCCGGCGATCAGCGCATCGATGTGCGGCGCCGCATCGTAGGCGATCATGACCGGGCCGGTCTGGGCGTTGACGGCCTCGATCTGGCGCACGCGGTCGTCCTCTTTGACCGGCGTCGTGAACTCGTGCTTGCGGATGCGGTTGGTGCCGTAGTCGGCGACACTGGCCGCCGCCGCGATGCCGGTCTTCGACTTGCCGAGCCGCGTCAGGCGGTAGGCGTAGTAGCACGGCTGGTCGTCGCGGATCATGGCGCCGGACTTGACGAGCTTGTCGAGATTCTCGGCCGCCTTGGCGTAGACCTGCGGGCTGTAGGTGTCGATGCCCTCGGGCAGGTCGATCTCCGGCTTGGAAATATGCAGGAACGACAGCGGCTTGCCCTTGGCCCGCACGCGCGCCTCGGCCGACGAGAGCACGTCGTAGGGCGGTGCGATGATCTCGCTGGCGCGGTCGGGCTTGGGACGCAGGGCGCGGAAGGGCTGGATCAGCGGCACGGGCTTGGCTCCTGGATGCGCGGATGGAGAGCGAAGCGGCTCCTTTAGCGCGCTTCGACACGTTTGTGCACTGCCGCGAAGGGTGGACAGCCGCGCGCGTCCGACGGACCGCGCCAGCCGCGCTGATCCAAGGCCGGTCGGGCCGTGCGCCGGCGGGCTTACACCAGCTCGCCGCGCAGCATGCGGGGCACGTCTCCGGTAAGGCCGGCCGCTTCCTTGACCAGCCACGCCTTCACCGAGGGGAGCCGATCGACGACGCCAAGGCCGATGTCGCGCGCCGCTCGCATCAGCGCCCAGTCGTTGGAGAACAGGCGGTTGAGGCCGTCGAACGCCGCCGTCGAGGACAGTGAATCGAAGCGGCGCCAGCGCTCGTAGCGTTCCAGCGCCGAGGCGGCGCCGATATCGAGCCCGACGCGCGCCGTCTCGGCCAGCACCTCGATCAGCGCCGCGCAATCGCGCAGGGCGAGATTGAGCCCTTGCCCCGCGATGGGGTGCACGCCGTGCGCGGCATCGCCGGCGAGCGCCACGCGCTTGGCCACCGTGCTGCGCGCCAGGTGCATCTCCAGAGGCCAGGCGGCGCGTGGCCCGGCGAGCGTCACGGCGCCGAGCTTGCCGCCGAAGCGCTGCTCGAGTTCGGCCAGGAAGCCAGCGTCGTCGAGCGCCATGATGCGGCGCGCGGCGGCAGCTTCCTCGCTCCAGGTGATGCACGAGCGGTTGGCGCCCCCCGCAACGGTCGGCAGCGGCAGGATGGCGAACGGCCCGGCGGGGAGGAAATGCTGCACGGCGGTGCCGTTGTGCGGCAGCTCATGAGAGACGGTGGCGACGATGCCGCTCTGGCCATAGCCCCAGCCGACGGTCTTCAAGCCGGCCATGTCCCGCACCGGCGAGCGGCGGCCGTCTGCGGCCACCAGCAGCGCCGCCTCCAGCCGGGTGCCGTCGTTCAAGGTGATGGCGATGGCGCCATCACCCGCCGAGAAGCCGGTAATCTCGCGGCCGGACAGCATGGCGATGTTGGGGTGGCGCGCCGCCTCGGCCAGCAGGGCCGCATCCAGCACCGCATTGGGTGCGATCCAGGAGGCGGGCTCGCCGGAGGGCAGCATGTTGTCATAGGTCAGCAGCACCGGCCGCATGCCGGCGTCCAGGCGCGAATCCGTGATCTCGATGCGCGTCACCGGCTGGCAGGCGTGGGCGATCGCCGGCCAGACGCCGAGCACGTCGAGCACCGATTTCGACGACGCCGACAGCGACGAGCAGCGGCTGTCGGGGGCCGCCGTGCCGGCTTGCCGCTGCACGCGGTCGACAAGGGCGATGCGGATGTCGCTGCCCAAGGCCTGGCTCAGGCCGCAGGCGATGGAGAGGCCGGTGAAGCTCGCGCCCGAGATGACGAGATCGTAGCGGTCGGCCGCCCCTTCGGTGGTCGGCCCGGTCGTGGTCGCGGTGGCGGTCGCGGCGGCGGTCGCGGTTGCGGTTGCGGTCATGGTGCCTCGCTGCGGATCGAATCGCCGGCTGTGTGGCCTGTCGCGGTGTGGCCTGTCATACTGCTTAAGTACGTCGCGCCGTTGATACGGGTGGCTCGACGCCAGTTCACCTAAACGTTAATCTGCTTCGACGTGTCGCACGTCCCTGCCGTCACATCATCCGGGCCGAGATCGCCGATGCTGCCGTTGCAAACGCCGCCGCGGGTCTAGGCGAGGCCCCTCGAAACCGATCAAAACCGCGGATGCCGCTCTCGCAGCCATGACCGATCGCAAATCCGCCCCCGTCAAGTCAGCCCCCGCGCTCACATCGAGCGCCCACAAGGCCGGTGCCCACAAGGCTGGTGTCCAGAAGACCGGAGCAACGGCCAAGGCGCCTGCCCCAGCCGCGTCGCCGACCAGCGGCTCGGCGGCAGGTCCGGCATCGCCGGCACTCGAGCGTCTCGTCGACATTCTGGACCTGGAGCGGCTGGAGCAAAACCTGTTTCGTGGCCGCAGCCCCGACAACGGCTGGCAGCGGGTCTACGGTGGCCAGGTTCTGGCCCAGGCGCTCATCGCTGCCCACCGCACCGTCGATGGCCCCCGCCTCGCGCATTCCCTGCACGGCTATTTCATCATCGGCGGCGACCCCAAGCACCCCATCGTCTACGACGTCGAGCACGTCCGGGATGGGGCGAGCTTCGCCACGCGGCGCGTCAAGGCACTGCAGCACGGGCGCCAGATTTTCCTCATGACGTGCTCGTTCCACGTCGTCGAGGAGGGCTACAGCCACCAGCAGCCGATGCCCGAGGTGCCGGAGCCCGAGAGCCTGCCGAGCTCCGCCGAGCTGATGCGCCAGCTGGTCGACAAGCTGCCGGCCAACATGCGCGGCTACTGGAGCAGCGAGCTGCCCATGGACATGCGGCCAGTCGACATGTCGCGCTACCTGTCGCGCCAGCCGCTCGACCCCAAGCAGATGATCTGGATGCGCTCGAACGGCGCCTTGCCGGATGAGCAGGCGCTGCATAAGGCGATCCTGGCCTATGCCAGCGACTTCACGCTGCTCGACACCGCGCTCATCGGCCACGGCAAGCTGCTGTTCGATGCCGACATCCAGCTGGCCAGCCTCGACCACGCCATGTGGTTTCATCGTCCGCTACGCATCGACGACTGGCTGCTCTATGTACAGGACAGCCCCAACGCGCACGGCTCGCGCGGCTTTTGCCGTGGCTCCGTATTCAGCCGCGACGGTACCCTGGTGGCCTCGGTGACGCAGGAAGGCCTCATGCGGCAACGCGACTCTGCCTTCCTGCTCAAATAATAGGCATTGCCTGGATTTTGCTCGCCGAAGCGGCAGCAATTGCCCTGCGGAATTGACCTCCCGTTGGGCAGTCCCGAGACTTTTTGTTTTATTACAATCACTTAGATGCGCACCGGCGAGTTGGCACGCGTCTTGACTCCTTAAGCCCCGGTTACCGCCGCCAGGGTGGCGCGGTGAACGCAGTGCTTGGCCGGTTCGTGAGAGCTGAGCCGGCCAACAGGGAAAGGGGGTGCTGGAATGAAACTCATCATCGCAGTCATCAAGCCGTTCAAGCTCGAGGAGGTGCGCACCGCACTGACCGATCTCGGCCTGCAGGGCATGACGGTCACCGAGGTGAAGGGCTACGGCCGCCAGAAGGGGCACACGGAAATCTATCGCGGCGCCGAATACGCCGTGAGCTTCCTGCCTAAGATCAAGATCGAGGTCGTGGTGCCCTCGGGCCAAGTCGACAAGGCCATCGAGGCCATCCAGAAGGCCGCCAAGACCGGTCAGATCGGCGACGGCAAGATCTTCGTCTCGCCCATCGAGCACACGGTGCGCATCCGCACCGGCGAGGCCGACGACGACGCACTCTAGGTCGTCACGCTCATCCGATTGGCACTCAACCAGTTCAATTCTTCCACGGAGTTCCGCCACATGATGTCACGGACCCTCAGGCTCATGGCAGGAGCAGCCGGCGCTGGCGCCGCAGCCCTCCTCCTCCTCGCCGAGCCCTCTCTTGCCCAGGAAGCGGCGGCCAAGGCTGCCGATGCGGCCGCAGCTGCCCCGGCGGCGCCTAAGATCGTCCCCAACAAGGGCGATACGGCGTGGATGCTCGTTTCCACCGTGCTCGTTCTGTTGATGACGATCCCCGGCCTCGCCCTCTTCTACGGCGGCCTGGTGCGCACCAAGAACATGCTCTCGGTGCTGATGCAGGTGTTTGCCATCGTCTGTCTCGTGTCGATCATCTGGGTCGTCTACGGCTACTCGATGGCCTTCACCAACGGCGGCTCGCTGAACGACTATGTCGGCGGCTTCTCCAAGATCTTCCTGAAGGGCGTCAATGCGGAGTCGAACGTCGCCACCTTCTCCAACGGCGTCGTCATTCCCGAGTACGTCTACATCGCCTTCCAGATGACCTTCGCCTGCATCACGCCGGCGCTGATCGTCGGCGCCTTCGCCGAGCGCATGCGCTTCTCCGCGCTGCTGGTGTTCATGGCCCTGTGGGTCACCATCGTCTATTTCCCGATGGCGCACATGGTCTGGTACTGGGCCGGCCCGGATGCGCTGGGTGATGCCGCCAAGGCCCTTGCCGCCGCCACCGGCGACGATGCCAAGGCCAAGGCCCAGGCCGCTCTCGACGCCGTCAACTCGGATGCCGGCAAGATCTTCCAGTGGGGCGCCATCGACTTCGCCGGCGGTACCGTCGTTCACATCAATGCTGGCATCGCGGGCCTTGTCGGCGCCCTGGTGCTCGGCAAGCGCGTCGGCTACGGCCGCGAGCACATGGCTCCGCACTCGCTCACCATGACCATGATCGGCGCCTCGCTGCTCTGGGTCGGCTGGTTCGGCTTCAACGCCGGCTCCAACCTCGAAGCCAACGGCACCGCCGCTCTCGCCATGATGAACTCGTTCGTCGCCACCGCCGGTGCGGCGCTGGCCTGGATGCTCGCCGAGTGGGCCCACAAGGGCAAGCCGTCGCTGCTCGGCCTCGTCTCGGGTGCCGTCGCCGGCCTCGTCGCGGTGACCCCGGCCTCCGGCTTCGCCGGCCCCATGGGCTCCATCGTGCTCGGCCTGCTGGCGGGCGTCCTCTGCTTCGTCTTCTCGACCTCGGTCAAGAACGCGCTCGGCTATGACGACAGCCTGGACGTGTTCGGCGTGCACTGCATCGGCGGCATCCTGGGTGCTCTCGCCACCGGCATTCTGGTCAGCCCCGATCTCGGCGGCACCGGCATCCTGGACTACACTGCGAAGCCCGGCGAAGGCGTCGTTGCGGCCTACTCGATGTCGACCCAGATGCTGGCGCAGCTGAAGGCCGTGAGTGTCACGCTGCTGTGGTCCGGTATCGTCTCCGCGATCCTCTACAAGCTGGTCGATATCGTCATCGGCCTGCGTCCCGCCGAGGACAAGGAGCGCGAGGGCCTCGACGTCACCGAGCACGGCGAGCGCGCTTACAACTACTGAGTTCGATCGACGGCCTCGGGGGAGCCAGCTCCCCCGGGGTTCACCTGCGACGCTGTTCCTCCCACGGACTGCTCCCGACCTCGAAGCCCGGCCGCCACGCGCGCCGGGCTCTTTTCATGCGCCGCGCCTGGTTGCGCCGCGGCCTGCGATCGCGGACAGACGATGCCCGAGCCGACCGCCGCGCGCTGTCACCCGAGGACCTCGTCGACGAACGCGGCGTCTATCAGCGCTGCCAGCGCCATCGCATCAACCGCGACTGAGGGGGCACGACGCCTGCCACATGTCGGCAGGCATCCACACGAGCGCGCGCCGCGGCAGGATTTCGAGCAGGCGTCGCAGATGGCGAGCGGAAACCGCGAGGCAGCCTGCGGTAGGAGCGAAATCGGGGCGCGAGACGTGGAGGAAAATGGCGCTGCCGGCGCCGCGCACACGCGGCCGCTGGTTGTGCCCGATGATCACGATCACGTCATAGATTGCGTCGTCCTGGCGCCAAAGGTGCTCGGCACTGCGCGGATAGGGATGCCTGATGAACCGATTGTAGTTGGCGTCATCCGGCGCATCGCACCAGCCGTCCAGAGGGCGCAAGGCACGGATCTGCAGCAGAGTTCGCGGGCGCGGGCCCCTGTCGGAGCGGTAATAGACGGCCGTGAACGGCCAGCGTCCGACCGGCGTCGCGCCGTCGCCCTCGCGCTTGGCGGTGCTGCGGCCGCTGCGCCCCAGGGCGCACGGGATGCGCCACGCCCCGATGCTCAGCAGTCCCCGCGTCGCCGCCCGCGAGCGCGCATGGACAACGGCCAGGGTCGGCCTGCTTTGGCTTGCCTTCACTGTTCACCAATCCTAAGAGTGCTCCCCGCCGGGGCCTTGCGCGTCTGGCACCATGGGGAGACCGGATGCCGGCGATGCCGGGCGACCTGACGGTGGCCCCGCCAACGGCCAGCCAACGTCTATGTCCCGTCCGCTCACGGTGGTAGGCTTCACGCCGCCGCAAGCCAATCAAAAAGACGTCCCGCGGGGAGACCTGAAGAAATGACCACGGCGCGCCGGATTCTGATCGTGGACGACGACGAGGATCTGCGGGGATCGCTGAAGGATCAGCTGGCGCTGCACGACGAGTTCGAGGTCACGGCGGTCGGCACGGCGGCGCGCGGCATCGAAGCGGCGCGGGCCTCGCACCACGATCTGGTGCTGTTCGATGTCGGCCTGCCGGACATGGACGGCCGCGAGGCCGTGCGTCTGCTGCGCAAGTCGGGCTTCAAGAGCCCCATCCTGATGCTGACGGCGACCGACAGCGATGCCGACCAGATCCTGGGCCTCGACGCCGGCGCCAACGACTACATCTCCAAGCCGTTCAAGTTCGCCGTGCTGCTGGCCCGCATCCGCGCCCAGCTGCGCCAGCACGAGCAGAGCGAGGACGCCGTCTTCACCATCGGCAGCTACACATTCAAGCCGGCCTCCAAGCTGCTCATCGACCCCTCCGGCTCCAAGGTCCGCCTGACCGAGAAGGAGACCTCGATCCTCAAATACCTCTACCGGGCCGGCGACAAGGTGGTGTCGCGCGAGGTGCTGCTGCACGAGGTGTGGGGCTACGCGGAAGGCGTCACGACGCACACGCTGGAGACGCACATCTACCGCCTGCGGCAGAAGATCGAGAAAGACCCCTCCAACGCCGAACTGCTCATCACGGAACCCGGTGGCTACAAGCTGGTGCCCTGATTTTCCCTGTGAGCCCATGCATTGGCTCGGCTCTGCAGCCCGCTTTCGCGGCCGGTCCTCGCCGCCCTCGTCCCTACTTATCCCTGTCTCGCCCACAGCTTTTGCCGTGCGGCCGCAAGCGCCTTGCGCCGCCCGGCAAAATGGGGAACTCTGAGCTGCGTTAGGTGTTGGTCGTTATTGTTGCTTTGTTGTTCCGCTGGCGGTGGAGTTTGCCAGCCTTCGGGTGCCCAATCTCGTTTCGTTTCGCACCTTGAAACCCGTGACAGTCGCGTCAGTCCGCGTGCTCGCCCGAGTTTTGAGCGTTGCGCAACCAGTCCGAGACAGGGTCCCCGTTCCATGGCTATCGATATGCTTGTGGCGCCGTTTCTGCGCCTGCCGATCTTTTCCGGCCTGAAGCCGCTGCAGATCACCGAGATCGTTCGCCGCGCCGAGCGCATCGTCTACCGCCCGGGCCAGATCCTCATCGAGGAGAACGCGGAGGCCGACGCCGCCATCGTCATCGTCGAGGGCGAGGCGGTTCGCGTCAGCGGTCCCGATCTCACCCAGCGCGCCGAGATCGTGCCGAAGGGCGCCCTGCTGGCCGAGTTCGGCATGCTGATCGAGACGCAGCACACCTCCACCGTGGTGGCCCGCACCAGCGTGCGTGCGCTGCGCGTGCCGCGCGCCGAAATCCACGCCATGATGGCCGAGGATCCGGCTGTCGCCGATCATTTCGTGCAGATCATCGCTAGGCGCCTGTCGCGCCTCGCCGAGGAATTGCGCCGTGTGGACGGGCTGCTCGCCGGCCCGGAGATGCGGCATGGAGAACCCCGCCAGGGCGATGCGTGGCACGGAGCGCCGCGCGCCGAGCCACATGGCGCCTCGCTGCATTAATCTGCAGCGTCTCTCCTCGAGCACGAAAGAGCATTCGCGTGACGACAGCGGCAAAACCGGCCATCGAGGTCAAGATCCTCGACGAGAGACTTCGCGAGTGGGGTCTGCCGCGCTACCAGTCGGCGATGGCCGCCGGCATCGATCTCATCGCCTGCTGCGAGCAGACCGTCGTGCTCCCGCCGGGCGCGCCGGCGGCGCTGATCCCCTCCGGCATGGCCATCCACATTGCCGATGCGCACATCGCCGCCGTCGTGGTGCCGCGTTCGGGGCTCGGCCACAAGAAGGGGCTGGTGCTGGGCAACCTGATCGGCATCGTCGATGCCGACTACACCGGGCAGGTATTCGTCAGTGCCTGGAACCGCAGCGGCCCGGGCACGGAACCGATCGCGATCGCGCCGGGCGAGCGCATCGCGCAGCTGCTGTTCGTTCCCATCGTGCGGCCGCGCTTCGATATCGTCGCCGAGTTCTCGGCCACCACGGACCGTGGCGCCGGCGGCTTCGGCTCGACCGGCGTCGCCGCACGGCGCTGAGTCCGACGCGTCAGCCGGCGGCAGGCGGCAGGGATGGCTGGCGGCGATCGGTCAGGCTTCGCCCGGACCCCCGAAAAAGCAAAACGATGCCACGCGGTGATGGCCTGCGGAAACGGCGGCCCGTACGGCGCATCGGCGCGGCTCGCGCCAGGGCGGGCCGCGCCGTTTCCCGGCAATTCCGTTCCCGGAATCTGGCTTGAAGCGCCATTCGTTTGCTGCAACAAGCCTTGAGCCGCCGCCTGAACGCAGCCACATTGCGCACCAGCGCCACGATTGGTTGCCGTCCACATCGCCTAGAACTGGCAGGAGCCCGCCCATGTCCGATATGCCCCAGATCAAGACGCTTGCCGCCGCCACGAGCTGGGGCCGCGGCCGGGTCTACGCCAGCATCGCCGAGACCATCGGCAACACCCCGATGGTCAAACTCGGCAAGCTCGCCGTCGCCGCTGGCGCCAAGGGCAACGTGCTGCTGAAGCTGGAGTTCTTCAACCCGCTGTCATCGGTCAAGGACCGCATCGGCGTGTCGATGATCGACAGCCTGGAGGCGGAGGGACGCATCACGCCCGGCAAGAGCGTTCTCGTCGAGCCGACCTCGGGCAACACCGGCATCGCACTGGCCTTCGTCGCCGCTGCGCGCGGCTATCGCCTGATCCTGGTGATGCCGGAATCGATGTCGCTGGAGCGGCGCAAGATCCTCGCCCACCTCGGCGCCGAACTCGAACTGACGCCGGCGGCGGGCGGCATGGGCGGCGCCATCGCGCGCGCGGCCGAACTGGCCAAGGAGATCCCCAACGCCGTCATCCCGGCCCAGTTCGACAACCCGGCCAACCCGCTGGTGCACGAGAAGACGACGGCCGAGGAAATCTGGTCGGACACCGCGGGAAAAGTCGATGCGCTGGTCGTCGGCGTCGGCACGGGTGGCACGCTGACCGGCGTCGGCCGCGTGCTGAAGGCACGCAACCCCAACCTCAAGATCATCGCCGTGGAGCCCGCCGCCAGCCCGGTGCTGTCCACCGGCAACAAGGGCCCGCACAAGATCCAGGGCATCGGTGCCGGCTTCGTGCCCTCGATCCTGAACCGCGACCTGATCGATGAGATCGTCACCGTCACCAACGAGGTGGCGTTCGACACCGCCAAGCTGCTGGCCCGCCAGGAGGGTATCCCCGGCGGTATTTCCACCGGCGCCAATGTCGCTGCCGCCCTGACCATCGCGGCGCGGCCGGAGTATGCCGGCAAGACGATCGTCACCTTCGCGCCGTCGCAGGCCGACCGCTACCTGTCGACCGACCTGTTCGCCGATCCGACCAAGCCGGCCTGACGCGCTGTCGCTGCATCGAGAGTCCTGCTGAAGTTGGCAGCCTCCGGCGCGGTACGGGGGCTGCCATTCTTCGTTATGGGGCGTGCGCGGGCCAAAAGTCCGTGTGGTGCCGAGGCTACAGCGCGAACGGGACTGCAGCCGGCACGCGCATATTTGATCCATGTCAGATTGACCGCCGTTTGGTCGCGCCTTAGCGTTTCAGAGCATGTTCAGAGGTCGCACCAGAGCCGTCGCGTCGTTGCTGCTCGTGCTGGCGCTGCTCGCCAGTACGTGGCTGCGCCACGCCGTCGTCTCTCCGACGGTTCATGGCGCCGCCATCGCTGCTTCCGCTGATCTGGCCGCGGCGCTGGCCAGCGCCGGCGCCGATGCTGCCGGCGTTGCCGGTGCGCGCGACAGGCTCGACGACGTCCCGATCTGCCATCGCGATGCCGCATCGGGCAACGGACTTCCCACCGACGGCCCCGCCGGCAGCCCCCCGCATTGCTACCTGTGCGTGATCGTCCTCGCCACCACGCTCGGCGGCATCGTCTTCACAGTTCTGGCGGCCCCGCAGGACCAGTCCAGCGTCGCGTTCGCCGATGCGCCGTCGGTCACCAGGCGCCTCGTTCCAGCGCCCGGCGGGCTCGGCAGTCGTGCGCCGCCCGCCCTGGGCTGAGCCGGAGCGCGTTCCCCACCAACAAGTTGCCATTTGTCCGTTCCGCAGTGCGTTGCACCGGACGGCGCCTCATCGCTATGCGAGGACCTGCCATGATCCCAACCCTGCGCGGCCGCCTGTTGCGCGCCGCTTCCATCGTTGCTCTTTCGACAGCCTCCGCGGCGCCACCTCTGCCCGCTCTCGCCCATGGCGACCACGGCGGTGGCGGCGGCATCGTGCTGCCGGCCGGCACCACGCTCGCGACCGTCAGCTACGACGTCACGCAGTTCCGCCCCGTCAGCGACGAGCGCCTGACCGAGCTGTCGGCGCAGGGGCAGAACGCGCACGGCTTGCGCGACCTCGCGGTCGCCTCGCTGTCGCTGGCGCACGGCCTGACGCGCGACCTGACGGTGGCGGTCCGCATTCCGTATGTGGCCAACCACGGCATCAACGAGACCAGCGAGGACCCGGCCGAGCCCGGCGTCATCGTGCGAGGCGGCGTCTACGGTTTCGGCGACATCTCGGCCACCGCGACCTACCGCGTGCTGCGCGACGCGCGCACTGGCCTGGAGGCCTCGCTCATCCTCGGCTTCCGGGCGCCGACCGGCCGCACCGATGCCGTCGACCGCAATGGCGAGCGGTTCGAGACCGAGCACCAGCCCGGCAGCGGGTCCTGGGACGGCATCTTCGGCGCCGCCCTGTCGCAGGAGGTGGGCCGGCTCACCTTCAGCGGCAGTGCCACCTACACGCTCGCCGGCACGGGGGCGCAGGACACCCGGCTCGGCGATCGCATCGCCTACGGTGCTGCCGTCACCTATCGGCTCTGGCAGCAGTTCGGCGGGCATGATCATGCCATGCACCTGGGCGCCCGGCCCGACGGCATCATGCATCACGGCGGCCCGAAGCCCGGCGGCGGACAGGCGGCCCACGAGCCGGCGCCGGCCGGTGACGGCCACGTGGGCCATGCGCATGCCACGTCCACCAGCGGCACGGCGCTCGACGTCTCGCTCGGCTTCAATGGCATGTGGTGGGATCGCCAGACGATCGCCGGGGTGAAGGACGACAATACCGGCGGCCATATCCTCTACATCTCGCCGGGCCTGCGCCTGACGGTCGACAACTGGGCCGCGTTCGTCACGGTCGGGGTGCCGGTTGCGCGCGAACTGAACGGGATCCAGTCCGAGCCGACGCTGAGCCTGTCGACCGGTGTCGCCGTCAGGTTCTGACCCGCCCGGGCGCTCGCTTGGCGCACGCTTGGCGCACACTGGGAGACAGCGGAGGTTGGAGGCATCGCGTATGGTAACCCTGGCGATTTCGGCGATCCCGCCACCATGCCCCGCATGGACCGCGGCGAAGTGGCTCGGCGCCGTTGTTGTCCTGTCGGCCCCCCTGGCGCTGTCGGTCGGTCAGGCCGGCGGCGCGCAGGCGCACGAGACCAAGGCCGGGCAGCTCAAGATCGTGCACCCCTACGTCAAGGAGCCGCCCCCCGGCGTTACGGAAGCGGTGGTATCGATGACCATCCGCAACAGCGGCTCCAGGCCCGATACCCTCCTGGCCGCGACCTCGCCGCGGGCAGCCTCCGCTGTCATCGTGGCTCCCCCGGCGGCGGCGGGCGGCACCGTGGCCCAGGGAGCGCCCGCGCAGGACCGCATCGACATCCCGGCTGGCGGCAGCGTCAAGCTTGCGCCGGCCGGTCCCCTCATCCGTCTCACCGGCCTGACGAAGCCGCTGACGAGCTACGACACCTTGCCGCTGTCGCTGACCTTCGCGCGAGCCGGGCGCATCGAGGTCGAGGTGATGGTGGAGGAGGGCGACGGGCCGCCGGCAGCGGCACCCGCCAGGTAGGCTCGACGCGTTGCGACCGAGGCCGTCGCAGCATGGCGACGAGCCGCGGAAAACCGCCTCGGATCGCGGCGATGTTGCACTGCACGCTGCGGGGACCGAAGTGCATCTGCACGGCGGATGTCGCAGGGCGGACTCGCCTGTTGATGAACATCTCTTTTATTTCGCGAACTTAATGTGTTGTTGCGGCATGTTGCAAAGCATCGAGAGCACTTTTGCGCTGCGGTGGCTTGCCGCCCCCCGCCAGTCCTATTAACCATTGGGTTCGTATCGGCAGAGGGTCGATGCGGCGAAGACGGAAACAGAGGGGACTGACACGTGAGCATTTTGCGTATTCTTTTCGTGGCGGCGATGGTTTCGCTCGGCCTGATGACGGCGGCGTCGGCCGGCATTGTCGCCAAGGTCGACCTCAACGAGCAGGAAATGGAAGTCTGGGTCGACGGCCAGCACCGCTACACCTGGCCCGTGGCCACCGGCCGCCGTGGCTACGAGACGCCGACCGGGCGCTACCGCCCGCAGCGCCTGGAGCGCGAGTGGTATTCCACCAAGTATGACGACGCCCCCATGCCGCACGCCGTGTTCTTCAACGGCGGCTACGCCATACACGGCAGCGGCGGCCGCAAGGGCCGTCCGGCTTCGCACGGCTGCGTGCGCCTCGATCACGGCAACGCCGCCACGTTCTTCAGGCTGGTGTCCGCGCACGGCGCCGGCTCGACCCGCATCGTGATCGAGGACTGATCGAGGACCGAACGCACGGGCCTTCCGCCTCCGGCCCGAACCGGACCATCGAAAGCCCTTCCGTTGCCAGCGGGAGGGCTTTTTGGTTCGCGTGCCGCGCCGTCGCCGGCCGCCACCCGCGCGGGCGGCTTTGCAGGCCGACGCCCGCCGGGTAGATTGCCGTCATGATCACACAGAACGCCCCCGTTCGCCCGCGCCTGACAGGCGAGGAAATCCAGCGCTACAAGCGCCACCTGCTGCTGAAGGAGGTCGGCGGCCAGGGCCAGCAGGCGCTGAAGGCGGCGCGTGTGCTGGTGGTCGGCGCCGGAGGACTCGGCTCGCCGCTGGTGCTCTATCTCGCCGCCGCCGGCGTCGGCACCATCGGCGTCGTCGACGATGACACGGTGAGCCTGGACAACCTGCAGCGCCAGATCGCGCACGACACGGCCCACGTCGGCGCCCCCAAGGTGGAAAGCGCCCGCGACATGGTGGGGCGCCTCAACCCGCACGTCGCCATCGAGGCGTATCCCGTGCGGCTCGACGCCGGCAACGCGCTCGATCTTATCGGCCGTTACGACATCATCGCCGACGGCTCGGACAACTTCGCCACCCGCTATCTGGTTTCGGACGCCTGCTACCTCGCCGGCCGCACACTGGTGTTCGGCGCCGTCGGCCCGTTCGACGGCTATGTGACGACATTCAAGCCGCATCTGCGCGACGCCGACGGGCAGCCCTACCCCTCCTACCGCTGCATCTTTCCGGAGGCGCCGCCGCCAGGCACGGTCGCGAACTGCGCCGAAGCCGGCGTGCTGGGCGCCGTCGTCGGCGTCATCGGCACCCTGCAGGCGGTGGAGGTGCTGAAGGAGATCGTCGGCTTCGGCGAGACGCTGGCCGGTCGCCTGCTGCTGTACGACGCGCGCGGCGCCCGCTTCGAGAGCGTCAAGGTCGGCTGGGACCCGGACAACCCGCTGTCGGGCCGCTCGCCGACGATCACCGACCTCTCGGCACACCCAGCGTCGGCGACGACAACCGGCCCGGCCTGCGCCGCGATCTGACCCAGGTCAGCGCGGCGTTCGCCTCTGTCGTCTCCGCGCGACACGCGACCGAGAAGGCTGGCTGACGATCGCATCAGCTGTCAGGCGCTTCAGCAGATGCGGGCGCGCGGCACGGACATGTGGCCGTGGTCAACGCAACATTCATGAGTTTGTGCTTCGATATCAGACGGTTTCGCGTTGATTGTTTGCGTTCGAGAGCCCTTGCCATGGCCGTTGCCAGCCTCGCCCCCAGCCGCCTCGTCCTCGTCGATCCGAGCAACCCGGATGGCGCCCGCGAATACGGCGGCCTGCACGCCATCTCGCCCATGCTGCTCGGCCTCGCAGCGCCGTTCGTGCTGCTGCTGGTGCTGGCGCCGGCGGCCTTCATCAGCCTCGGTGTCGCCGCTCTCGCCATCCTGATGCTGATCATGGTGGCGGCAACCATCATCTTCGTGCACGGGCTGCTGACCAGCGGCCGCATCGCCGCCGTCGCATTTGATCGCGATCGGCGCGCGGTCGACATCGTCGAGACCGGCACCTTCTCGCGCTCGGTGCAGACGATGCCGTTTTCCGAGGTGTCGGCCCTGCGCGCCAGCCCGCACTACGATCGCGACGGCTATCGCTACGTCACCACCGAGCTGGTGCTGCGCAGCGGCGAGACCCTGCTGCTGCCGGTGGCGCCCACCGAGCAGGAGCTGCGCGCGGTGCGCATCATGCTGGCCGAGCGCTGAGCCGCAGGCGTTCTTGCCATCACCGGCTCTGCGCCGCCTGGCGTTGCACGCCGTCATGCGAGCGCCGTGCCGGCCCGACGACACGCCGCCAGATGCAGTGACGGCCGGAGCGGGAGGGCTCCGGCCGTCACTGTTTCCACGCGAGGCGATGCGGGCGAACGATCCAGCCACCGATTGCAGCGGCCCGAGCGTCAGGCGGCCTTCTTGGCCAGCAGGTTGCGCGCGATCATGGCTTCCGCGATCTGGATGGTGTTGAGCGCGGCGCCCTTCAGCAGGTTGTCGGATACGACCCAAAGGGCGAGGCCATTCTCGACGGTGGCATCCTCGCGGATGCGGCTGACATAGGTGTCATACTCGCCGGCGCATTCCACGGGCGTCGCATAACCGCCGGGCTCGCGCTTGTCGACGACGGCGACGCCGGGCGCGTTGCGCAGCAGCTCGCGCGCCTCTTCCGGCGAGATCGGCTTCTCGAACTCGATGTTCACCGCCTCCGAGTGGCCGACGAACACCGGCACGCGGACGCAGGTCGCCGACATCCTGATGCGCGGATCGAGGATCTTCTTGGTCTCGACCAGCATCTTCCATTCCTCCTTGGTGTAGCCGTCCTCCATGAAGACGTCGATCTGGGGAATGCAGTTGAAGGCGATCTGCTTGGTGAACTTCTTCGGCTCGACCTCCTGGCCGGGCACGTACTTGCCCTTGGTCTGGTTCCACAGTTCGTCCATGGCGTCCTTGCCGGCGCCGGACACCGACTGGTAGGTGGCGACGACGACGCGCTTGATGGTGGCGACGTCGTGCAGCGGCTTCAGGACGACGACGAGCTGCGCGGTCGAGCAGTTCGGGTTGGCGATGATGTTCTTCTTGGTGAAGCCGGCGATGGCATCGGCATTGACCTCGGGGACGATGAGCGGCACGTCCTGGTCGTAGCGCCAGCACGACGAGTTATCGATGACGACGCAGCCCTTGGCGCCGATCTTCGGGCTCCACTCCTTGGACACGGCCGAGCCGGCCGACATCAGGCAGAAATCGATGCCCTTGAAGTCGAACTGCTCGAGGTCGTGGCACTTGAGGATCTTGTCGCCGTAGGAGACTTCCGTGCCCATCGAGCGGCGCGAAGCAATGGCGTACACTTCGTCGGCCGGAAATTTCCGGTCGGCGAGCACGTTCAGCATCTCCCGGCCCACGTTGCCCGTGGCGCCGACAACGGCAACCTTGTAGCCCATAGCGGTTCTTCGTCCTGAGCTTGCATCCCGGATGAGCCGGGACGGCCGCGGCGCCTATCGCCGCAGCTCTCCAGCACAATTTTGTGCACGAGCGATGTACGCGGGCTCGCCCAGCGATTCAAGGCTTCTTACGTGGTAGCGCGGGCTTAGCCGGCCTTGCGGGCACGCACCGGCGGCGCCGAAGCGCCTGTGTCCCTCGCGGCGGACCCATCGGTGGCCGCCGCCGGCACGGCGAGGGCGGACGACGACGGCTCGCTCGACGGCGGCGGCGGCGCGAGCGGCGTGTCGGTTTCCGGCCCGATGTCGACGGCGCGGTCGGCCGGACAGGCCAGCAGCCGCGCCTTGGCCTGCACGATGGCCCCCGGCACCGGCAGCGCACCGAGCAGCACGCGGGCGTTGGCCACGATGTTGAACAGGCCGCGCGCCGTGCTCACGGCGAGCCAGAAATAGTCCTGACCCGTCAGCGGACTGCGGATGCGGCGGGCGGCCTCGATGCGGCCGGTGACGAGCGCCACGCAGCGCAACTCGCTGGCAGCCGCAACGTTGGGCTCGGCGCTGCTTCCGACGGTGAGTGGCGCCACGCCGCCGATCGGCATCAGCTTGGCCGGCGCCGCGCGCTCCAGGAAGGCGGCGGGCGACGCGTAGACGCTGGCCTCCGCCGCCAGGCCCAGCACCTGCACATTGGCCGAGAAGCGCACGGATGTGGTCTCGATGAGACGGAACGGCACCATTTCCAGCACCAGCGGCAGCGGCCGGTCGCCGTCGGCCAGGGCCGGCATGGCCAGGACCCAGCCGCCTGTCATCGGGTCGTTGCGGTCCAGCGCGATGGCGCTCTGCACGTCGACGCGGACCGAGCCGAGACCTTTATGGAACGGCGTCAGGCCGACGAGGCGGCGGGCGAGCGATGCCACGTCGCCGTTCGCGCTCGCCCCGGCTCCAGCGGCCGCCGGCGCCAGATGCAGCCAGAGCTGACCGCCACCGGCCAGATCGATCCGCTTATAGTCGCCGTGCGGCGTGGCAAACAGCTCGCCCGGTTCACTAACGATGCGCGCCAAAATGTCGGCGCCCGGGCGTGGCCCCTCGCCGGCCACCCCGATACTTCCCAACGACGTGAACAGCATTACGCGAAATCTCCCCGCGCTGTGAGAGGCACAAGTGGCTCGCGCGCCGGCAGGCAAAGGCCCTCACCTCCGGCCGGCGGCGAGCGTGAACGAAATTGGTCGCACGAACACGGCGTTCGCGAAAAGCGCATGACAGAGCAATAAAACGAGCGTGACCCCGGGAGCACAGAGCAGTCGCTGCTCACAATGTCGCCCCAATCGCATGGGCCGCCGCTCTCCGCTGCGCGGTAGCGCGACGCCGCTCGGGCCGGTGTCGGCGGCGCGCGGGCAGCGTGCGGGACAAGCGCCACGAAAAACCCCCGGGACGGGCGTCCCGGGGGCATCTCGAACGCGAGGCGCGCGCCACACGCATCGCACTGTCATGGCGCGATCGAGGTGGCGCGGATCCCTGTGATCAATCACCACCACCGGGCTTCGGCGAGAAGAACTTGGCGAACTTGTCGGCGACACCCTTGAAGCTGTCGGCGTCCGCCGGCGCCTCCTTCTTGGCCGTGATGTTCGGCCACTTCTCGGCGTAGTCGCGATTGAGCTCCAGCCATTTCTCGAGGCCGGGCTCTGTATCCGGCTTGATGGCCTCGGCCGGGCACTCGGGCTCGCAGACACCGCAGTCGATGCACTCGTCCGGGTGGATGACGAGCATGTTCTCGCCTTCGTAGAAGCAGTCGACGGGGCATACCTCCACGCAATCGGTGAACTTGCATTTGATGCAGAGGTCGTTGACGACGTAGGTCATTGCTCGCTCGGGTCCCGGTTCTTTGTGGTCTCGTAGGGTGCAGTTGGTGCCGTTGGTCCACCGGTGCTGGCCGGAGTTGCCCGCCACCGTCTCGGTCTAGCCGTCGCGGCCGCGCAACCTGTCCATCTGCCGGCGGTCGCGCTTGGTCGGGCGGCCCGATCCGGACGGGCGGACGGCACCGGCCGAAGGTGCCTCAGGCGCGAGAGGTTTGGTCGCAACCGGTGCCGGTGTCAATTCCTCATAAAGCTGCCGGGCCACCTCGGCGGCGCCGCGCCGCTCGCCACCGGCCAGCACCCGCAGCACACGCACCCTCGGTCCAACGGACACCGTGATCACGTCGCCGGGCTTCAGGGTTTGGGCCGGCTTGTCGGCCTTGACCTTGTTGACCCGCACCTTGCCCGCCGTGACCAGCCCGGCCGCCAGCGTCCGCGTCTTTACGACGCGCACGAACCACAGCCACTTGTCGAGCCGTTGGCCAGGGGCCGGCGACGCGTCCTTGGCGGGGCTGGCGCCGTGGCCCGTCATTTGGCGTCGCCGGGCTCCTTGCCGCGCTTGTCCATGGCCTCGCGCAGGGCGACGAGCTTGGCGAAGGGGGAATCCGGGTCCGGCCCCCCCTTGCGCTGCGGAGCCGAGGTGTGCACGGCCGGGCCACGGTCGTCGCGGCGCGGACGATCGCGCCGTCCACCGTCGCGACCACCGGCATCACGTCCGCTATCCCGACCCCGGTTGCCATCACGACCCTGTGGTGGACCGCCACGGTTGCGATCGCGGTCGTTGCGGTCACCGCCGCGTGCCTCGCCCGCGCGGCCCTCGCCACCCCGCCCAATGCGGCGGTCGTCGCGCTGGCGGTCCCTGTCGCGGTCGCGGCGCTGGCCGCCGTCGCGGTCGTGTGCACCCTGCGGGGCGCCACTGGCCTGGGCATCGGCTGTCGCGGCCGGAGCCTCGCCGCCCTCGGACGGAGCCGTCGCAGTCCCGGCCGGCTGGGCGGCCGCATCGTGGCGGCGCGGGCCGCGATCACGATTGCGATCCCCCCCGCCGCGCCGCTGGTCGCGGCCCTGATGTTCGCGGCGCTCGTGCCGCTCGTGCTTGTGCCGGCGCGGCCGCCAGACCTCTTCCATCGGCGGCTCGGATGGCGCGGCGGCGGGTTCGCTGGCGGCTCCAGAAGCTGCCGGGCCGGCCTCGGGTGAACCGGCGGCCTCGCCGGCCGTGCCCGACGTCGCCGCGTCCGCAGCGACGGGAGCGACGGTTGCGGCACTCGCTGCCACGTCGGCGTCCGCGGGTGCGACAGGCTCGACGAGCGCCGTCGGTGCCGCGGCCGGCTCGGCCGTCGCAGCGGTGGCGGCCGCAGCCTCGGTCGCAGCAGGGGCCGGGCTGGGATCAGCCTCGGCCGTGTCGCCGGGGGCGTTGCCGGCGGATGCTGCCTCGGCCGATACGTCGCCCGGCGTGGCCGGCGCCGTCGGAGCGGCGGGACGCGGCTTGACGGGGCGCCGCTCGAGACGGAAGCCGAGCGCCTTCAGCACGTTACCCAGTTCCTCCGGCGAGCAGCCGAGGATCGACATCATCTCCGGCGTGACGATGAAGCCGCCATCGCCAGTCGAGCCCTTGGGCGGCGTCGCGCTCGGATTGTCGGCCGGCGCGCGCCAGGCGAGCAGCGGACGGATCAGGTCGGCCAGCCGCTCCAGGATGTCGAGGCGCACCGCGCGCGGCCCGCACAGGTGGTAGCCGGCCGCGCGGTAGAAGGCGTCGGGGATGGCCGGATTGGCGGCGACCGAGGTGAGGCCGGCGCGCGGCGGGTCCGGCATCTTGTCGAGCGCGAGACCGTTGGCGCCCGCGTGCTTCAGCGACCACAGCGTCAGGGCGAGGTCGGCGGGAGCCGGCTTCAGCAGCGGCGGCACGAAGATGTTGAAGGCGCCGAACCGCACGCCGTACTTGCGCAGCTGCGAGCGCGCCGGCTGGTCCAGCGACTTGATCTCCTCGGCGATGGTCTCGCGCTTCAGCACGCCGAGGTTCTCGACAAGGCGGAAGGCTATGCCCTTGGCGAGGCCCTGTACGTCCTCGGCGGCGCCCAGCTCGACGAGCGGCTTCAGCTTGTCGGCGACGACTTCCCCGATCCACGTCTGCAACCGCTGCTCGACCTTCTCGCGATCGGGGGCGGACAGGTGCTCGTCGGCGAGCAAGCTCACCTGCGGCTTCAAGGGATCGGTGCCGGCCTCGACCTTGCCGACCTCCTCGTCGCGCCACAGCAGCGATCCCGCGCGCGTCAGCTTGAAGGCATCGGCCTTGGCGGAGGCGACACGGCGCGCCCGCATGCCGAGCTCGCGCGAGAGCACCTGCGCGGCGGCGAGGCGCGCGGCCTTGCCGTTGACGCTGTCGCCCATCGCGTCCGGGTCCGGCAGGAACCGGAAACCCTTGAGGACGCCCACCTTGTGGTTCTCGACGCTGATGGCGCCGTCTTCGCCGATCTCGGCTGTCAACTCTTCCTTGTCCCGCATGCCCTTCATCAGTGCGCTTGTCCGTCGATCGACGAACCGTTGGGTGAGACACTCGTGCAGAGCGTCGGAGAGACTGTCCTCGATGGCGCGCGTGCGCCCCTGCCAGTGCGCCGGATCGGCGAGCCAGTCGGCGCGGTTGGCGACGAACGTCCAGGTCCGGATGTGTGCCAGCCGGTTGGCCAGCGTGTCGATGTCGCCATCGGTGCGGTTGGCGTAGTCGACCTGCTTGGCAAACCAGTCCTCCGGAATGCGCTCGGCGCCCGTCCGCAGGTACTTGTACACCGTTGCGACCAGCTCGGCATGGTTGGCCGGCGATATCTTTCGGTAGTCGGGGATCTGGCAGACCTCCCACAGCCGCGTCACGGCGGCGGGCGAGGAGGCCAGCTCCGCGATCTCGCGATCGGCGGCCACCGTTTCCAGCGCCAGCACATCGTCGGCCATGCGGGCCCGCGTCAGGCGCTGCTCGCGCGGCACCTCGCGCAGGCTGTCACGCAGGCGGTCGAGGGAGCGGAAATCGAGGTCGCGGTTGCGCCATTGCAGGGTGCGCACGGCCTCGAAGTTGTGCGTCTCCAGCCGTTCCACGAGGTCCGGCTCCAACGGATCGACGCCGCCCGTCACACCGAACGTGCCGTCGTTCATGTGGCGGCCGGCGCGGCCGGCGATCTGCGCCAGCTCGGAGGGCGTCAGATTGCGGTGCGATTGGCCATCGAATTTGCGCACGGCGGCGAAGGCGACGTGATCGACGTCGAGGTTGAGGCCCATGCCGATGGCGTCCGTGGCGACGATGCAGTCGACGTCGCCGGCCTGGTAGAGCGCCACCTGGGCGTTGCGGGTGCGCGGCGACAGGGCGCCCAGCACCACGGCGGCGCCGCCACGCTGGCGGCGGATCAGTTCGGCGATCGAATAGACGTCGTTAGCCGAGAAGGCGACGACGGCCGAGCGGCCGGGCAGGCGCGTGATCTTCTTCTCGCCCGCGTAGGTGAGCTTGGACAGGCGCGGGCGCGTGATGAAATTGGCGCCGGGAATGAGGTCGGAGATCGCCTCGCGCATGGTCTGCGCGCCGAGCAGCAGCGTCTCCTCGCGGCCGCGCGCATTGAGCAGCCGGTCGGTGAAGACGTGTCCGCGCTCGGGATCGGCGCAGAGCTGGATTTCGTCGATGGCCAGGAAATCGACCGCCACGTCCTGCGGCATCGCTTCGACGGTGCACACCCAGTAGCGGGCGCGCTCCGGCTTGATCTTTTCCTCGCCCGTGATCAGCGCGACCTTGTCGGCGCCGACGCGCGCGGCGACGCGGTCATAGACCTCGCGCGCCAGCAGGCGCAGCGGCAGGCCGATCATGCCGCTGGCGTGGCCCAGCATGCGCTCGATGGCCAGATGCGTCTTGCCGGTGTTTGTCGGGCCGAGAACGGCCGTCACGTGCCGGATGCGCGTTTCGAGATCGCTGGCCAACGTGGCGCCCCTCATACCCGAACCCGTGCGGGCGACCGGATCGGACGCCCGCACATCTTTCGGTCATGTGGATTGCACTGCGGGCAGCTCAGATCAAGCTTTTCGTGCACCGCTCGCGGCGGATTCGTCTCACCGGCTCAGCGGCATGCCGTGCGGGCGGGGATCAATCAGTCGGTCAGCGCGATGGCGCCGGACGCGGGCCCCTGGATGTCGACGCGCTGCGCCGTCAGCACGGCGGCGCCGAAGCCGGTCGGCACCGTGATCTGGTGCGGCACGTAGATTTCCGCGCTCGGCACCGGGCGCAGCGCCACCTCGATGCCGGTCTGCTCGGCCAGGTTGCGCGTCTCCTCACTGTGGCGCTTGTGACCCGCGATCGGGATGAAGCGCACGCGGCAAACGTGCACCGTTTCCGGCTGGCCCTGGGAGCCGGCGATGCGCTCGTCACGGCGGTGCGACAGCACGAGATCGAAGCGCTGCTTGCCGTCGAAAATCGACAACTTGCGCGCGCACGGATCTGCGCCGGCGGGCACGCGCGCCAAGGCCAGCACGGCCGACAGCGGGTCGAGCACGCCCCTCAGGTGTTGCTCGCGCACCGGCACCTGCTCGGCGGTGTCCTCGGGCGGCGGCAGCATGGATATGTTGGTGATGGCGTCCTGTCGGAAGCCAAGCTTGACGGAGCCCGAGCGCGAGGACGACTGGAAGTCGAAGCTGTAGCCGCCCGGATGCGGCTGGGTGTCGAGCGTGCCGGCGACGCGCGTGATGCCGCGCCAGGTGAAGGCACCGAGCAGGGCGGAGAGGTCCGCGTTGCCGTCAGCCTGGTAGCCCTGCGGCCCGATGCTGGTCTGGAAACGGAAGCTGCCGATGTCGAAGCCGTTGAACGACACCTTGTAGAGGGCCGTCACACGCGAAGGCCACCTTTCGCCACCGGCCAGCGCGGGAGCCTGGAGACCGGCCAGGGATGCCGCGCCGAGCGCAAGACAGCCGAGGGTGCGGGCGAACGGGAGGGAACCGCGCTGCGAACGCAGCCAACGCAGGGTAAGCATACTCGACAAGCCTCAACTCGACTTCGGCCTCGGCCTCGACCGGGATCCATCCGACTGAACGCGGATTGGCCCCGTACGCGACAGGCCTTGGGGTACGTGCCGTTTGGGACCATTGTGTGTCCCGGGCGGCGCAGCGACTGAGCCCGAACTGTGGCCCCACAGCGGTTAAAAATCCGCTAGCGGCCGGATCGTTCCAGGATGCTCGTTCCAGGATGCCGCCCGAAATCGTCCGATCGGCTTGCCGGGCCGCACGGCGCTTGACGGTGCGCCGGCTCGCCCGTATAGAAGCGCTCGATCGCTCCGTCGGCCTCGCGCCGGCGGGCTTCGCTATTCCATGAACGGCATCAGGAACGGCGCGACACGAGGCCATCCCGGCCATGCGGCGGGGTGGAACGGCGGCGCGGCCCACGGAGTTTCGACCATGACCAGGCGTTGTGAGCTGACCGGCAAGCTGCCCCTCTCCGGGCAGCTGAGGAGCCACGCCGAGAACAAGACCAAGCGCAAGTTCCGCCCGAACCTGTGCAACGTGACGCTGATCAGCGACGCGCTCGGCCGCAGCTTCAAGCTGCGCATCTCGGCCCACGCCTTGAAGTCGGTCGAGCATCGCGGCGGCCTCGACGCCTTCCTCGCCAAGGCCTCGATGGAGGATCTGTCCGAGCAGTGCCAGAAGATCAAGCGCGACATCGCCAAGGCCAAGGCCGACCAGCCGAAGGCCGCCTGACCTCTTCACGGCCTGAACCCCTTCACGGCGCATTCGCCATCTTGATCACTTCCAGGCGCGTCGTTCCTCATCCGGACGGCGCGCCTTCGCGCGTGGCAACTCGTGCGGCCGATCAAGCGGCCGGAGCATCAGTCAGGGCTCGAGCGCAAACTGGAGCAGGACGTTGCGCTGCAGGCGATAATTGAAGTTGTCGTCCGAGATCATGCTGACCACGATCTCGCCGGCTGGGCCCGTGTGCACCGCCAGGCCCTCCATGTTGTCGATCTCGTGCGCCGCGCCGGCCGTGATCAGCACCTCGCCACGCATCGGGGCTCCCGAGGCGCGCCCGGCGCTCAACTCCGCGGCCGTGAAGCGGCGCAGCTGCATCTTCGGCCCCGACAGCCAGTCGCGCAGGTAGAAGCGCCGCTCCAGCACCAGCATGCCGCCGTCGGGAAGGCCGTGGCAGTCTGTGAGGTCGAAGTTGTCGCTCCGGACCAGCGCCAGCCGCCGCCAGTCGCCACCCGGCGCGCGGCTCCGCTGGGTGGGGCCGGCTGAAGGCGCGATCCAGCCGACGTGGTCCTCGCCGTCGGGAAACCGCTCCGCCAGCGTCACCACCGATCCGGCCAACGGACCGTCTCCGCCGAGCCGGCAAACCGACTCCAGCCCGGTGTTGCGCCACATCTGCGCGGTCTCCGCCGGCACCGGCAGATAGCCCTGCAGCGGCCCGACGCCGTCGCGGCCGATGGCAAAGCGCCCGATGCGGTGGTTCTGCTCGAACGCGATCAGCGCCTCGCCCCGGTCGAGGGTGCCGGCGACCACGGCCAGCCCCTCCGAGTCCCGGTCGCGACCGCGCGCGAACGGCAGGCCGTCGAGGTCGCGCAGCGGGCCGATGCGGGCATCCGTGATGCCGGCAGGCGCGGCGCCGTCGTAGCGCAGCTCGGCCGTCAGCCACGAGCCGGTGTCGGAGATGGCCAGCAGCCGCCGTCCCTGCGCGTCCAGCGCCAGCCCCGACCAGCCGCCGAAGTAGGCGTTCGGCGAGGTCAGCACCAGCCCGCCGCGGAACGTCAGCTTGCCGAAGCGCGTCGGGCCGGTCTCGCCGCTGCTGCGCGCGAAGTGACGGATCGGGGTCGCACCTACCTCCAGCGGCATGTCGGCCAGCAGTCGCACCTTGGTCGGCCATTGCGACCGGGCGACGGGGACGGAAAGGACGATCAGGGCCAGGGCTATGCCCCAGCCCTTCGCCCCGGCGCGGCGCAGGCGTTGCAGGGGGCTGAGCGGCACCAGCTTCAGTGTGCGGCGAACGCCGAATCCGAGGGACAAGGCCCGCTCGTCGCGGAACTGGATCACGATCGCCTCGACGCCGTTCGGCTTGGCCGTTGCGATCTCGAACAGATGCACTTCATCTGCGACCGGATCGCTGAATAGCTCGCTGCCCACCTCGGCGGCGGAAAGGGTGCGGCTCAGCACCGGTCCGTGGTCGAGCGGCAGTATCTGCGCGATCTCGTCCCGCGTCCTGCCCCTGAAGGCGTGGTCGCCGAGCCGTGCCGGGTCCAATGGACTGAGATGCCGGACGACGCGCACCATCAGCGGCGGCGCGCCGCCGACCTTGCCGGTGGTGTCGGCTGGCCTCATGCGTGCTTGCGGCCTTTGGCCGACGCTCTGCCGCCGCCGCGCGCGCCGGTCTTGGTGGGCGCGTTCTCCTCGAACAGCTCGACGAGCTTGTCGGTCATGGCGCCGGCGAGCTCGGAGGCGTCCGTGATGGTGACGGCGCGGCGGTAATAGCGCGTCACGTCGTGGCCGATGCCGATGGCGATCAGCTCGACGGGGCTCCTCGTCTCGATCTCCTCGATCACCTGCCGCAGGTGGTGCTCCAGGTAGTGGCCGCTGTTCACGGACAGTGTCGAGTCGTCGACCGGCGCGCCGTCCGAGATCATCATCAGGATGCGGCGCTGCTCGGGCCGCGCCATCAGGCGGGAATGCGCCCAGTGCAGCGCCTCGCCGTCGATGTTCTCCTTGAGCAGTCCCTCGCGCATCATCAGGGCGAGCGAGCGCTTGGAGCGCCGCCAGGGTGCGTCGGCCGTCTTGTAGATGATGTGGCGCAGGTCGTTGAGGCGGCCGGGCGTGCCGGGCTTGCCGGCGGCCAGCCACTGCTCGCGCGCCTGTCCGCCCTTCCAGGCTCGCGTCGTGAAGCCCAGGATCTCGACCTTCACGCCGCAGCGCTCCAGCGTGCGGGCGAGGATATCGGCGCAGCAGGCGGCAACCATGATCGGGCGGCCGCGCATGGAGCCGGAATTGTCGAGCAGCAGCGTCACCACGGTGTCGCGGAAGTCGGTGTCGCGCTCGCGCTTGAACGACAGCGGTGCCATCGGGTCGATAACGATGCGCGGCAGCCGGGCGACGTCGAGCGTGCCTTCCTCCAGGTCGAAATCCCAGGCCCGGTTCTGCTGGGCCAGCAGGCGGCGCTGCAGGCGGTTGGCGAGGCGCGCCACGGCCGCCGACAGGTTCTTCAATTCCTTGTCGAGAAAGGCGCGCAGGCGCTCCAGTTCGTCCGGCGTCGACAACGCGTCGGCCTCGACCTCCTCGTCGAAGGCGCGGGTGAACACCTTGTAGCCGAAGCGCTCCGGGTCATCGAGCACGGACGGATTGGGCCGCCAGGGCTGCGGCGCATCGCTTTCGTCCGGGCCTTCGCTCTCCTGCTCGCGGTCGTCGGCGGGGGCGGCCTCGGCGGTGTCCGCCACGTCGCCGGCCTCGCTGTCGGACGCGCTGTCCTCGGCGCTCGCTTCGCCCTCGCCGCCCTCCTCGCCCTCCTCGGTGTCCTCCTCGCCGCCCTGCGGGTTGTTCTCTTCCTCGTCGTCGCCCTGCTCGGTCTCGCCGCTGTCGGCGTCCTCGGTCAGCTCCAGCTCCTTCAGCAGCTGGCGCATCAGGCGGGCGAAGCTCTCCTGGTCCTCGGCGACGCCCTCCATGCGGGCGAGCAGCCGGTCGGCCTTGGCATCGAGCAGCGGCTGCCAGGCGTCGACGACACCCCTGGCGGCAGCCGGCGGCTTCAGTCCGGTCAGGCGCTGGCGCACCAGCAGGCCCAACGCATCCTCGATGGGGGCATCCTCGCGCGACTGGATGTGGGCGTAGCGCGACTGCGCGAAATGGTCCTCGATCTTGGCCGTCAGGTTGTCGGCGACCCCGGCCATGCGGCGCGCGCCGAGAGCCTCGATGCGGGCCCGCTCCATGGCCTCGAACACGGAGCGCGCCGGGCCGGAGGGAGGCGCGAGACGCGCGTGCAGCTTGGCGTCGTGGCAGGCGGCGGTCAGCGCCAGGCTGTCGGCGTGGCCGCGCACCACCGCGATCTCGCGCTTCGACGGCACGCGCGAAGGCTCCGGCAGGTGCACCTCGTGGCCGGAGAGCTCGGGTCGGCCCGGCCCGAAGCTGACGTTCATGTCGGCATCGCCCGCGATGGCCCGCGTCGCCAGCCCGAGCGCGCGCTTGAACGGCTCGGCGGGGGCTTCCTTGCGCTTGTTGGTCTGCGGCGGCTGCACCATGGACCCTGCTGGCATGGGGGTTGTTACCGTGTCGGCCGCGCCGGCTATTTGTGCCGGCCGATCCACAGGTTGAGCCGCGTCTCGGACGTGGCCTGCAGGGTGTCGTTGTAGAATGCCAGCCGCACGATGCCAACAGGCCAGCTGTCGGCCCGCCAGACGTACGTGACGATGGCGATGTCGCCGAGCTGCTCGCGCCGGGCCTGGATGCCGGGGCAGCCCATGTGGGCCGACACCTCGGCGTAGCTGGACCCCGTGCGCAGGCTGTCGTAGCGGCCCTTGTCGGGCCGGCACGCCGTGTCCGGCATGTAGAGCGGCGAGGCCGGCAGCCGGAACGCCAGCGCGAGCGTCAGCGCCAGGAGTGCCGTCAGCGTGGCCGCCACCTTTGCCACCGTGCGCCACATCGCGACACCTCGCCTGCAAGCTAAAGGACGCATCCGCTGCGCGCGGCGGCGGCATAGGACGCCAGCTCGGGCCGCAGGATGGGGCAGGTGGCAAGAAAGCGGTCGATCTCGGCGATCATGTGGTCGCGATGGTCGGGAATCTATCCTTGCGGCGGCATGACGAGGACGTACCCGGAGCCCTCGATGTAGACGCGGCCGGCGTCGTCGGTCATCTCGCCCTCGAGCCTGATGATGTGGCCGCCGAGCTTGTTGGAGGGCTCCTTGCCCGTCACGCGCCAGGTCGAAATGGCGTCGAGATCGACGGGCACCGCGCGCTTCAGCTTGTAGGTGAATTCGAGCCCCAGCGCCGTGCCGTTTCGCGTCGTGTGCTCGGCGATGACGGAGACGAACACGCCCGTCGAATGCCCGGCCGAGGCGATCAGCTTGCCGAAACGGCTTTTCGCGGCCGCTGCGTCGTCGTGATGCCAGGGATTGGTGTCGCCGACGGCGGTCGCCACGGCCTTGATTCGCTCGGCGGTGAACAGATAGCGCTTGGAGAAAGTCTCGCCGATGTCGTGCATGAGCTGGTCCCGAGTGGTGATCGCCCGCGTGATTCGCAAAGCGATCGGTGCGCAATACAATTCGAGCATGGCGGCCACGGGGCGCGCAATTGGGAATGCGGGGCTTCGTAAATAGGGCGGCAGGCCGAATGCGCCGTCATTTCGCGCCCGCAAAAAAAGAAAACCGGAGGCGCGAGCGCTACCTCCGGTTTGACAGTCTCGGCTGTCCTTCTTTGAAGCGAAGGCCGTCCTCGAGGGCTTCGGCGGTGCCCAACCGCCTCGGCTCCAGCGGACGGCGCTAGCTTCAGGCGGCCTTCTTGGTCTTGCGAGCGGCGGCCTTCGGGGCGGCCTTCTTCGCAGGAGCCTTCTTGGCAGCGGCCTTCTTCGCCGGGGCCTTCTTGGCGGGGGCCTTCTTCGCAGCAGTCTTAGCCATGGTCTCTCTCCTCAGATGTTTGGGTCTCGAATCAGCTCGAGACAAAAAAATGATGCGCAAGTTCGCTTGTTTTGTTGACATGCAAAATGAATTCGCGGGTGAGATTTTTGAGCAATAGGGCGAAACTGTTGCGTAAAGTCCTCATTTTTCGTGTCGAATGAGGTCGCTAGGTGCTTTTTGCGATGTCAGCTCGCAGCCGCGCCTCGCAATTGAATGTGAAATTGAAGCCTTCGCGCGTGATGCGCGCTGCATTCCTCGCCGCGCGAGTCGTGTTTTCGACGTGTCGCGTGCGTGCCCTGCGCGCGTCATCCGGCACATCGCATGCGCGGTTCTCGTCGCCGGACGCGCGGGCATAGCTGCCGTCGTGTGCGAGCCGGAGGCGTTGGCGCAACGCGCCATGTTCTCGCCCACTTCGGCAGCGAGTTGGGAAGCGTTGCACGCGTGCGAGCGTTGTCGGCCGGCGATCGAGACGATCGGAATGAGCCCCGCGCCGCGCAGTCTGCCGTCGCAGCTCGTCTCGACGATCGACCGCTCGAGCGCTCGCGTACAGCCCTCGTCATGGATGTGACACGCGGTTTCGCTAGGCGAGGGCGGCAAAGGCAGCTTTCGCCGGCCAGCGTCGCGCGAGCGGACGGACGGAAGTGAGCGTCGAACCGGGAAGGCCCTTGCAAAGGGACCGCACGCAACCCGGTCGCGCCAAGGTCTCAACAATCAGGGAGCGATCCATGAGCCGCAACATCCTCATCCTGGGGACGACGAATTCCGCGCGCAGCATCATGGCGGAAGCCTACATCAATCATATCGCAAAGGGGCAATGGCGCGCCTACAGCGCCGGCTCCCGCGCCACCGGGCTGGTCAATCCGCACGCCATGGCGGTGCTGACCGAGGCGGGCATCCGCACCGAGCCGGGCCTGCGGTCGCAGTCCTGGCGCGATTTCGTCGGGTCTGATGCGCCGGCCATGGATGTGGTGGTGACGGTGTGCGACGAGGCGGCCAACGAGAACGAGCCCGCCTGGCCGGGCTGCCCGCGCCAGCTGCACTGGATGCTGCCGGACCCGGAGGCGCACGCCATGACGCCCGAGGAGCGCGCGGCAACGTTCCGCGCCGTGTTCGGCCTGATCAAGAGCCGCATCGATGCGTTCCTGGCCGAGGAGGTGGCGCATCAGGCCTGGAGCACGCGCCGCCAGCCGCGCCGCGCCGCCAGCCGCTGAGGCCGGGGACCCTGCCCCGGACGCCCTCGGAGGTGGACCTTGCCGCGAGACCCAATGAAAAAGAGCCGGAGCGGTTGCCCGCTCCGGCCCTTTTTTGTCATCCGGTCCAAGGCGCGCTTCAGGCAGCCTTGGGGTCCTGCGCTTTGGCGGCAGCCTCGGCCTTCGACTTCACGTCGAGCACGGCCATCATGTAGCCGACGCGATCCTCGACGGCCTCGGCAAGGAGCGAGAAGTAGTTGGCTTCCTGCGGGACGATGTCGCTGATCACCTCGCCGTACTCGAAGCGCAGGTCCGCCTCATGCTTGCGGGCGATGGCCTGCATCTTGGCGTTCTCGGACAGGCAGCTCATGAACAGGTGATGCACGCCGCGGTTACGCGCCGAGCGGATCACGCGCCCCATCAGCTCCGAGCCGAGGCCCTTCTCCTGGAACGCCTTCTCGACCGAGAACGCAGCTTCGGCCTCCTGGCCCCAGGTGTCGCCCAGCTTGCGCAGTTCCGCGGCGGCGCGAACCTCGCCGTCCTCGAAGTAGCCGAACACGATGGAGCCCATCTCCGTCATGCGGCTCGCATATTCCTCGATGAAGGTGTCCGAGACGCCGTGCGCGAAGCGCATGCGGCGGCTGTCACGGTCGAGGCGAAGCAGGTGGTCGCGAAACTTGGCGGTCTCGTTCGGCCACAGCTTTCTGATGCTCCCTCCCCAGTGCCGGTGCTCGCTCATGATCTCAATACTCCGTTCTGGTGGCTGATCATCGGCCGGTGCGCCCTGCTCTTTGGCGGCGAGGCTGCCCCGACCTGTATTTGACGTTTAGGGTATCACATCCACGTCGAATGTGAGGGCTCTTATTGCGTCGCACAATAGGGCGTGACCATGACAAAAGTTTATACAAAGCCGCGAGATATGATCAGCCATGCAAAATATGACAGGCTTCGTTGCTGCATTGCCGCATGACGGTACGGCCGTATGCACTTTAGTTACCGAACGGCGTGCGGAACGCCGTTTGCAATGCGCACGGAATAGTCCCAACGGACGAGAGTCGGCGTAGCGTGCACGGCAGCTATGCGCTAAGCGTCAGCCGCGCTGACGTGGGCCGGCTTTCTGGCGACGTAGCGTTCGGGGGGCGATGCATATTCGGGGATCGCAGGCGATCATGACCAGAACCGGGGTCTTGGCCCGCTACGAGGGCCGGCTGGCGCGCGGCGAGATCGAGACCGATCCGGCCCAGCACGAAGCGGCGCGCCGTCTCGACGCCCTGTCGGCGGCTCTGGGGGCCTGGGGCAGCCGGCCGCGGGGACTGTTCGCGGCGCTGCGCTCCAGCCGGCCGCAGGCTCCGCGCGGACTCTACGTGCACGGCTCGGTCGGGCGCGGCAAGACCATGCTGATGGACCTGTTCTTCGACGCGACGGCCTTCACTCCGAAGCGGCGCATGCACTTCCATGAGTTCATGGCCGAGGTGCACGATCGCATCGCCCGCGCCCGCCAGGCCGATCCCGGCGATCCGATCCCGATCGTGGCCGGCGAGATCGCGGCGCAGGCGGGCCTGCTGTGCTTCGACGAACTGCACGTGACCGACATCGCCGACGCCATGATCCTCGGGCGTCTGTTCACGGCGCTGTTCGAGCGCCAGGTGGTGGTGGTCGCCACCTCCAACTCGGTGCCCGCCGAGCTCTACAAGAACGGCTTGAATCGCCAGCTGTTTCTGCCCTTCATCGACCTCATCGAGACGCACATGGACGTGCTCGAGCTGAAGGCCGCCAAGGACTTCCGGCTCGACAAGCTGGCCGGCCGGCAGCTCTATTTCGCGCCCGACGACGCTGCCGCGCGCGCCGCGCTCGACCAGCACTGGGAGCGGCTGACCGGCCACCACAAGCCGGAGCCGGTCGACATCGAGGTGAAGGGGCGCCATCTCGTCGTGCCGGTCGCCTCCATGGGCGTGGCGCGGTTCGCCTTCGCCGATCTGTGCGACCGCCCGCTCGGTGCCGCCGACTACCTGCAGATCGCGCACCACTTCCATACCGTGCTGATCGACGGCATCCCGATGCTGACACCGGACCGGCGCGACGTCGCCCGCCGCTTCATCAATCTGGTCGACACCTTCTATGACAACCGTGTCTGCCTCATCGCGTCCGCCGAGGCCGAGCCCGATCTGCTCTATCCGGCCGGCGACAACGCGACCCTGTTCCAGCGCACCGCCTCGCGGTTGACCGAAATGCGCAGCGAGGCGTTCCTGGAGGGCCGCGAGGCGCGCATCGGCCGCGCCCCGCCTCCGGGCCACAACCCTTCCGACGCCGAGCCGTTCGACATTTGAACCTGTCCGGACCCGGTCAAACCCTGTCACGTGCGCGTCGCGCCGCAGCGGCATGCACCAAACCTGCCATGCTTGAGAGTGAGGACAATAATGGTCTGGGATGATCTCGGCCGCGATGCCAAGAACGAGACGGCCAAGGAGCGCGACCGCCTGATCGGTGTCTATATCGGCGTGCTCGCCGTGCTTCTGGCCCTGTGCACGCTCGGCGGCTCCAACGCCACCAAGGACGCCACGCTGAAGAATATCGAGGCCGCCAACACCTGGGCCTTTTTCCAGGCCAAGAACATGCGCCGCCACGTGCTGCGGCTGGACAAGGACGCGCTGGAGCTGCGGCTCGTCACCGAGGCCGGCTTGACGCCCGAGGCCAAGGCCGCCATCTCGGCCCGCATCGCCGACTACACGAAGCAGGATGCGGCTTTGACCAGCGATCCTGACAAAGAGCCCGCCAAGCGAGAGGGCCTCGATCAGCTGTGGGAGAAGGCCCGCGCGCTGGAAGGCGAGCGCGACCTCGCCATGCGCAAGGACCCCTACTTCGACTACGGCCAGGCGCTGCTGCAGATCGCTATCGTGCTGGCCTCGGTGGCCATCGTGGCCGGTGGCAATGCCGTGCTGCTGGCCTCCGGCGCGCTCGCCCTGCTCGGAGCGCTGCTGACCTTCAACGGCTTCACGCTGGCGGTGTCGGTGCCCTGGATGGGCTGACGCGTGCCTCCACCCCGGGGCGCACCGGTCGCATGTGTCAGGCGGCACGAAGCGTGCTATCAGCTGTCGCCATCCGTCCGCCGCAAGGCATCCGCAACGACGAGACCGTCATGACCACCGAGGTGCCCAAACGCTTGACCGAAATGGTCACGTGCGCGGGTTGAGCCAGCAAGCTCGCCGCCGGCGAATTGTCCCAGGTCCTGGGCAACATCCCCGTCTCGAGCAACCCCAACGTCCTTGTTGATTTTCGCAACTCGGACGATGCGGGTGTGTTTGCCTGGGAGGCCGGCCCGGCCCTGGTGCAGACGGTCGACTTCTTCACGCCCATCGTCGATGACCCGTATGTGTACGGCCAGATCGCGGCCGCCAATGCATTGTCCGACGTCTACGCCATGGGCGGCCGGCCGCTGACGGCGCTGGCGGTGGCCTGCTTCCCGAAGTCGGGCCTGCCGCCCGGCACCATCGAACGGGTGTTCCGCGGCGGCTTCGACAAGCTCGCCGAAGCGGGCGTCGCCCTGCTCGGCGGCCATACGGTGCAGGACCCCGAAATCAAGTTCGGCTACGCCGTCACTGGCGCCATCGATGCCAAGCGCGTGTGGTCGAACGCGGGCGCCAAGGTCGGTGACCGCATCCTGCTGACCAAGCCGATCGGGACCGGCATCGCCACCACCGCCGGCAAGAACGCGCGCGCGCCGGAGGGGCTGCTGGCGGCGGTGACGCTGAGCATGCGCTCCTTGAACAAGGCCGCCGCCGAGGCGCTGGTTGCCGCCCGGCTGCCGGTTCATGCCTGCACCGACGTGACCGGCTTCGGCCTCATCGGGCACATGTCGGAGGTCGCCAACGCCAGCGGGCGTTCGATCGCGCTCGACGCGGCGCGCGTGCCGCTGTTTGCGGGCGTGCGGGACATCGTGGCGGCGAACCGCAGCGCCGGACTCGCCTCCAACCGCGCGCATTTCGGCGTCGGCGTGCGCGTGGCCGAGGGCGTGGCGGGCGAACTGATCGACCTGTTCTACGACCCCCAGACCTCCGGCGGGCTGCTGCTGTTCGTGGCACCCGACGCGGCGGAGCCGGCGCTCGCCGCCCTGCGCGAGGCCGGTGTCGCGGCCTCCGAGATCGGCCGCGTCACCACTCGCTCCGGCGCCACCGTCGACATCGTCTGATCCCGCCCTCTTGATCCCGCCCTCTTGATCCCGGGCCCTTGATCCCGGGTCGGCGGCCGAGCCCCGCACGCGGGCCTTGCTCCGCCCGCTGTGGCCCGGTAGCTAGTTGGACCTCATTCACAAGCAACCCATCTGAACGGCTGAAAGCACAAGCAATGGCCACCACCTACAAGCTGCTCCTGCTCCCCGGCGACGGCATCGGCATCGAGACCATGGCCGAGGTCGAGCGCCTGATCGCCTTCTTCAACAAGAAGAGCAACAAGGCCAGGTTCGAGACCCAGTCCGACCTCGTCGGCGGCTCGGCCTACGACAAGCACGGCGTCTCCATCACCGACGAGGCGATGAAGAAGGCGCTGGCCACCGACGCGGTGATGTTCGGCGCCGTCGGCGGTCCGCAATGGGACAAGGTGCCCTACGAGCACCGCCCCGAGGCCGGCCTGCTGCGCCTGCGCAAGGACCTCGACCTGTTCGCCAACCTGCGCCCCGCCATCTGCTATCCCGCGCTCGCCGACGCCTCGGCCCTGAAGCGCGAGCTGGTCGAGGGCCTCGACATCATGATCGTGCGCGAGCTGACCGGCGGCACCTACTTCGGCGAGCCGAAGGAAATCGTGACGCTGGAGAACGGCGAGAAGCGCGGCGTCGACACCACGGTCTACACCACGCGCGAGATCGACCGCATCGCCAAGGTCGCCTTCGATCTCGCCCGCCGCCGCCGCAACCTCGTGCATCAGGCGGCGAAGTGGAACGTCATGAAGACGGGCGTGCTGTGGCGCGACGTCGTCACCGCCACGCACAAGGCCTATGCGCCGGACGTGCGGCTGGAGCACATCCTGGCCGACAACTGCGCCATGCAGCTGCTGCGCAACCCGAAGCAATTCGACGTGGTGCTGACCGACAACCTGTTCGGCGACATCCTGTCGGACGAAGCCGCGATGATGACCGGCTCGCTCGGCATGCTGCCGTCCGCCTCGCTCGGCGCACCTGACGCCAAGACCGGCCGTCGCAAGGCCATGTACGAGCCCGTGCACGGCTCGGCGCCCGACATCGCCGGCAAGGGCCTCGCCAACCCCATTGCCACCATCGCCTCGTTCGCGATGGCGTTGCGCTACTCGTTCGACCTCGGCTCGGAAGCCGACAAGGTCGAGACGGCCATCGCCAGCGTGCTCGACAAGGGCCTGCGCACGGGCGACATCATGCAGCCCGGCATGACCAAGGTCGGCACCACCGAGATGGGCAAGGCCATCCTCGACGAGCTGACCCGGCTGACGGCGTAAACGCATGCCGAGCGCGAGCGGGCAAGGGCCGCCGTTCTGCTTGCAACGCGAGAGCGCCGGGGGGCGGTGAGTTCCCGGCGCGCCTGCACGACGCGCCGATCGTCTTTGCCCGACTACTCCGCGGCGCTGGCGGCAGCCGCGACCGCCGCCACCTTGCAGGCGCAGAACTTGAACTCGGGGATCTTGCCCATGGGGTCGAGCTGCGGGTTGGTCAGCATGTTGGCCGGCGCCTCGGCGAAGGCGAACGGGATGAACACCATGCCCTCGGCGACGTCACGATCGGCGCGCACTTTCAGCGTCACCTCGCCACGCCGCGTCGTCACCGTGATGAACTGTCCCGGCTTCAGCCCCATGCGCTCCACATCACGCGGGTTCATGCCGGCGATAGCTTCCGGCTCCAGCGCGTCGAGCTGGCTGGCGCGGCGCGTCATCGAGCCGGTGTGCCAGTGCTCGAGCAGGCGGCCGGTGGTCAGCACCAGCGGGTACTCGGCATCGGGCAGTTCATCGGGCGGCAGCAACTCGGCCGGCACGATGCGGGCACGGCCAGACTTGGTCGGGAACGAGTTGACGAAGATGATCTCGTTGCCGGGCTTGTCGGGGCCATCCACCGGATAGCAGACGACGCCTTCCTTGGTCATGCGCGCCCAGGTGATGTTGGACAGCGAGGGCATCACGCCGGCCATCTCGTCGAACACCTCGCCGACGTGTCCGTAGTTCCAGTCGAGGCCGACGCGCTGCGCCAGTTGCTCGATGAGGCGCCAGTCCTGCCGCGCGCCGCCCGGCGGGTCGACCACGGGCTGAGACAGCTGCACCTGCCGGTTGGTGTTGGTGAAAGTGCCCCACTTCTCGGCATGCGCGGAAGCCGGCAGCACGACGTCGGCGTGCCAGGCCGTCTCGGTCAGGAAGATGTCCTGCACCACGAGGTGCTCGAGGTGGGCGAGCGCGTCGCGCGCATGCTGCACATCCGGGTCCGACATGGCCGGGTTTTCGCCCATGACGTACATGCCCTTGATCTTGTCGTCATGGATGGCGTGGATGATCTCGACCACGGTGAGCCCGCGCTTGGGGTCGAGCGGCCGGCCCCACAGGCGCTCGTAGCGGGCGCGCACCAGCGGATCCTCGACGGAAATGTAGTCGGGATAGACCATCGGGATGAGGCCGGCGTCGGAGGCCCCCTGCACGTTGTTCTGGCCGCGCAGCGGATGCAGGCCGGTGCCCTTGCGGCCGATCTGGCCGGTGACGAGCGCCAGCGCGATCAGGCAGCGCGCATTGTCGGTGCCGTGGGTGTGCTGCGAGACGCCCATGCCCCAGAAGATGATCGACGCCTTGGAGCGCGCATAGGTGCGTGCGACCTCGCGGATGGTCTCGGCCGGAATGCCGCACACCGGCGCCATCTTTTCCGGCGTGAAGGTCGCGACCTTTTTCTTCAGGCCGTCGAAGCCCTCGGTGTGCGCCTGCACGTACTGCACATCGACGAGGCCCTCCGTCACGATGACGTTGAGCATGGCGTTGAGCAGCGCCACGTCCTGGCCCGGCTTGAAGTTGAGCACCTTGCTGGCGTAGCGCGCGATGCCCTGCGTCTGGCCGCGCGGGTCCATGACGTAGAGATGCGCGCCGCGCTTGGCGGCCTGCTTCAGGTAGGTGGCCGCGACGGGATGGTTCTCGGCCGGACGGGCGCCGATGACGATGATGCAATCGGCTTCGCGGGCGGCGGTGAACGGCGCCGACACGGCGCCCGAGTTCAGGCCCTCCATCAGCGCCGCCACGGACGAAGCGTGGCAGAGCCGCGTGCAGTGATCGACGTTGTTGGTTCCGAAGCCCTGGCGGATGAACTTCTGGAACAGATAGGCTTCCTCGTTGGAGCCCTTGGCCGAGCCGAAGCCGGCGAGCGCATTGCCGCCGTGCGTGTCGGCGATGCGCTTCAGGCCGGAAGCCGCCCTGTCCAGCGCCTCATCCCAGGTGGCCTCGCGGAACACGGTCCGCCAGTCCTTGCCCTTCAGCTGCATGTGCCCGTCTTTCGGCACGTCGTCGCGGCGGATCAGCGGCGTCACCAGACGGTCGGGATGGTGGATGTAGTCGAAGCCGAAGCGCCCCTTGACGCACAGCCGGTTCTCGTTGGCCGGGCCGTCGCGGCCGTCGACATAGAGGATCCTGTTGTCCTTGACGTAGGCCGTGGTCTGGCAGCCGACGCCGCAATACGGGCAGATGGTGTCGACGCTCTTATCCTCGTAGGCGATGCGCTTGCCCGTCTTGCGGTCGACGAGGTTCGCTTCCATCAGCGCACCCGTCGGGCAGGCCTGCACGCACTCGCCGCAGGCGACGCAGGTGGAGGCGCCCATCATGTGATCGAAGTCGAACACGACCTTGGCGTTGTGGCCGCGATAGGCCATGCCGATGACGTCGTTCATCTGCACCTCGCGGCAGGCACGCACGCACAGGCCGCAGTTGATGCAGGCGTCGAGATTGACGGCGATCGAGCCGTGGCTGTAGTCGCCCTCGCTCTTGTGCTTCTGCCCCGGCAGGCGGCTGGTCGGCGTCACGCCCATGGCCTCGACCCAGCCCCAGAACTTGGACTTCGGGTCGTGCGCCAGATCGGGCGACGGCTGATCGGCGAGCAGCAGCTCGAACACCATCTCGCGCGACTTTTTCGCGCGCTCGGAGGCGGTCTTGACCTTCATGCCGGGCGCGGCCTTGCGCTGGCAGGAGGCCGCCAGCACGCGTTCTCCCTCGATCTCGACCATGCAGGCGCGACAGTTGCCGTCGGCGCGGTAGCCGGGCGCCGGGTTCCAGCACAGGTGCGGGATCGTCGTGCCCTGCCGCTTGGCCACCTGCCAGATGGTCTCGCCCGGAAGAGCCTCGACCGCCTTGCCGTCGAGCTCGAAGGTGATCTTTGACGTCGTGTTGCTCGTCATGGCCGTTGTCCGCTTTCTGTGAGCCGCCGCTTGCGCGACGTATTCCCCTCCCCCTTGCGGGGAGGGGTTAGGGGTGGGGGTCTGCAAGGTTCGCAACGATGCTGTCCATCACTCCGGCGAGGTTGGAGCGAACGTCTTCATTGGTGTAGCGGACCACGCGAAAACCCTGACTGATCAGATATCGTTCTCTCGCCGCGTCTGATGCAATCTCGGCCTCGGTGCCATACGTCGCGCCATCCACCTCGATGATCAGGCGCTGCGCGAGGCAAACGAAGTCGACGACGTAGTGATCGATTGAAGCCTGCTGGCGAAACTTGTGTCCTTGCGCTTTCAGTCCTCGAAGGTTGAGCCAAAGCTTCCGCTCGGCATCTGTCCTGTTTCGTCGAAGCCAACGTGCACGCTCGTTCGCCACCGGCTCCACCCCACCCCTAACCCCTCCCCGTCAAGGGGAGGGGAACACGGTGCAACTCGCCTCACTTCACGTCGTCGGGGAAGAACTTGATGACGCTCGACAGCGGATTCGACGCCGCCTGGCCAAGGCCGCAAATCGATGCATCCCGCATCACCTGGGCGAGATCAGCGAGCAGCGCCTTGTCCCAGCTCTTCTCCTGCATGAGCTTCACCGCCTTCTCCGTCCCGGCACGGCACGGCGTACACTGGCCGCAGCTCTCATCCTCGAAGAAGCGCATCAGGTTGAGCGCAACATCCTTCATGTTGTCCTTGTCGGACAGAATGACAACCGCATGGCTGCCGACGAAGCAGCCGTGCTTCTCAAGCTGGCCGAAGTCGAGCGGGATGTCGCCCATCGACGCCGGCAGAATGCCCCCGGAAGCGCCGCCCGGCAGATAGCCCTTGAATGTGTGGCCATCGGCCATGCCGCCGCACTTCTCGATCAGATCGCGCACCGTCGATCCGGCCGCCGTCAACACCACGCCCGGGGTCTTGACGTGTCCGGACACGGAATAGGAGCGCAGGCCCTTGGCTCCGTTGATGCCCATGGAGGCGAACCACTCGGGCCCCTCCTTCAGGATGCGCGGCACCCAGTACAGCGTCTCGACGTTGTTGACGAGCGTCGGCCGGCCGAAGATGCCGACCTGCGCCACATAGGGCGGGCGATGGCGCGGCTCGCCGCGCTTGCCCTCGATGCTCTCGATCATCGCGCTCTCTTCGCCGCAGATGTAGGCACCCGCGCCGCGACGCACGGAAACCTTGGTGTGGGGCGCGAGGCCATGCGAAGCGAGCTTCGGCACCTCGACCGCGAGGATCTGAAGCACCGACTGGTACTCGTCGCGCATGTAGATGAAGACTTCCTGCGCCTCCACCACCCAGGCCGCGATCAGCATGCCTTCCAGGAACTGGTGCGGGCGGGATTCCAGATAATGGCGATCCTTGAACGTGCCCGGTTCGCCTTCGTCACCGTTGACGGCCATCAGGCGCGGGCCCTTCTCGCCACGCACGAGGCTCCACTTGCGCCCCGTCGGGAAGCCGGCGCCGCCGAGGCCGCGCAGGCCGGCGTCCGACATCATGGCGATGACGTCCTCGACCGAGCGCTTGCCGGCCAGGCACTCGCGCAGCACCGTGTACCCACCCTCGGCGACGTAGCTGGCGTAATCCTGGTAATCGAGCATCTCGGGATGCGTGGCGCCGTGCGAGACGAGCTTCTTCACCTTGGCCACGGTGGCATTGTCGACGTGGTAGTGGCCGACATGGACCGCGGGCGCCGTATGGCACGAGCCGACGCACGGCGCGCGCAGGATACGCACGTCCTCGAGCTTTTCCTGGCCGAGGGCCGCGATCAGCTTCTCGGCCCCCGCCATCATGCACGACAGGCTGTCGCACACGCGCACCGTGATCTTCTCCGGCCGCTCCTCGCCATCCTCGACGAAATCGAAATGGGCGTAGAACGTCGCCACCTCGTAGACCTCGGCCATGGGGATGCGCATCAGCTCGGCCAGGCCGTGCATGTAGGCAGCCGGCAGGCAGCGCTCGGCGTCCTGGATCTTGTGCAGGTATTCGATCAACAGCGGACGCGGGTAGGGTCCCGGCCCGATCAGGCGCACGACGGCGTCGACCTCCTCCTGGCGCAGCACGCGGCCGCGCTGGAACTGCCGCGCCGAACGCCGGCCGGCTCCAGGATGGACACGGCGCGGCTTGGCACCCTCACCCGCGCTGCCGCCCGCACCGGATTTCGCCATGTCGCTCATCTTCCTGCTGGTGGTTGCTCGCCACGGCCGGGGTGACACGCGACCGCAATCGGCCGAGTGACGGAGCTGGCATCGGCGCGACAAGCGCTCGTGGCTCGTCGCTGCGTCGCCGCTCCCCGAGAGGTGGCGCAAGTTCGTTGGTCGTCGCTCAGGGAAGGCCGAACAGCATCCAGCCGAGAACCGCAGCGCACGTGACTGCACTGACTAGTCCATATTCCTCGCCAGAAGTAGACCAAAGTTGGAAGATGTTGTCGAGCCGTGGGAGGCAACCAGCCGCACGCGACAATGGTCGCGGGGGATCGCCGCCCAGGCGGCCAGCGGAACAAGGGGGCACGACCTGCTCAGGTGCCACGCGGCTTAGCCCGGGCCGTGGGGGCCGCATTGGCCGGGTCATCCGGCCACGGATGGCGCGGATATCGGCCGCGCATCTCGGACTTCACCGCTGCCCAGGAGCCGGCCCAGAACCCCGGGAGGTCGCGGGTAATCTGGATCGGCCGGTGCGCCGGCGACAGAAGATTTAGCGTCAGCAACACCTTGCCGCCGGCGATGGCCGGGTGCTGCCTGAGCCCGAACAGCTCCTGAACGCGGATGTGCAGGGCCGGCGCCCCCTCGTAGTCGATAGCGTGGCGGTTGCCGGTCGGCGCCTCGAAGTGGGTCGGCGCGTCCGCCTCCAGCCGCTGGCGCAGCGTCCACGGCAGCAGGGCGTCGAGCGCGGCGCCGAGATCGTCGGCAGCGACGTCGACGAGGCGGGTCTTGCCGCCCAGGTACGGTGCCAGCCAGGCGCCGGCATCACGCGCGAGCGCGGCATCCGACAGGTCCGGCCACACCGAAGGACGGGTTGCAGGAGCAGCGCTCTCCGCGCCCCCGGGCTCAGCCCCTCCCGCCTCGGCGGCGCGCAGGAAGGCGACGCGGTCGCGCAGTTGCAGCTGCGCCTTGCTCCACGGCAGCCGCGCGATGCCGAGCCCGGCCAGCCCCTCGGCCAGCTTGGCGGCCGTTTCATCGTCGACCTGGACGGGGCGCGGCTCGCTCGCCAGCACGATGCCGCCGAGCCGCCGCACCAGCCGCGCCCGCAGCGCCGCCGCCTGCGGGTCGAAGCTCACGTCATGCCGCTCCGTGATGCGCTCCGCCGCCAGCGCCGTCACCTCGGCTTCGTCGGTGGCGGCTGCCAGAAGGATACGCGTCGCCGCCGCGGCGCCGGACATTTCGCCGACGACGAGATACGGCGCGCGCGCCAGCGCCTGAGTGCCCTCCATGATGCCGCCCCGCCCATTGGCGAGCACGAACTGGCCGGCGGCGCCGCGCGCCTTGGCGATGCGATCCGGATAGGCCAGCGCCAACAGCGCTGCGGGCGAACCCTCTCTGGCCCCACGCGCCTCCGTGCCCCCGGAGCGAGGGGCCGGCCGAGCAGGCTGCGCCGGTTCACCGCACCCTTGAGGCGCGCTGCCGGACAGGGCCTTGCTGGCGGCGCGTGCTCCGCGCGCCCACCCCTCGGCGAGACGGCGCATGTCGCCAGCGCGGCGCGAGCGGTCGCGGCGGAACTGCTCCAGCCGATGCACGAGGTCGACATCGTTGCCGCCAAGGCCGCGCTCGACCAGCACCGCGGCGATTTCGGCCGCCTGCTCCGCCTCGCCCATGGCCGCCGCCGCGACGAGCATGCGGGCAAGGCGCGGCGGCAGCGGCAGGCCGCGCAAGGCCCGCCCGGTCGGCGTCATGCGACCATCCGCGTCGAGCGCCGACAGGGCCACCAGGTCCTCGCGCGCCGCATCGAGGGCTGCCGACGACGGCGGATCGAGCCACCGCAGCGTCGCGGGATCGGCGCCCCATTCGGCGCAGTCGAGCACCAGCCCGGAGAGGTCTGCAGCGCGGATTTCCGGTGTAGCGAACGCAGCCAGCGATTGCGTCTGCGGCTCGTCCCACAGGCGATAGCAGACGCCGGGCTCGGTGCGACCGGCACGCCCGCGCCGCTGGTCGGCGGAAGCACGCGAGACGCGCACGGTCTCCAGCCGCGTGACGCCGACGCCCGGCTCGTAGCGCGGCACGCGCGCGAGACCGCAGTCGATGACCACCCGCACGCCCTCGATGGTGATGGAGGTCTCGGCGATGGAGGTGGCCAGCACCACTTTCCGCGTGCCCGCCGGCGCCGGCTGCAGGGCGCGATCCTGCGCGCCCATGTCCATGGCGCCATAGAGCGGAGCGATCGCGATGGCCGGATCGGCGATGCGCTCGCCCAGCCGCTCGGCGACGCGGGTGATCTCGCCCTGGCCGGGCAGGAACACGAGGACCGAGCCGGTTTCGGCGCGCAACGCGCGCAGCACCGCGTCCGCCACCTGATCCTCGAGGCGCGCGTGCGCGTCGCGGCCGAGATAGCGCGTCTCGACGGGATAGGCGCGGCCCTCGCTGGCGATGACCGGGCAATCGCCGAGCAGCGCCGCGACGCGGCCACCGTCGAGCGTGGCAGACATGGGCAGGATGCGCAGATCGGGCCTGAGCGCGCCGGCCGTGTCGAGCGCCAGCGCAAGCCCCAGATCGGCGTCGAGCGAACGCTCGTGGAATTCGTCGAACAGCACGGCGCCGATGCCGTCGAGTTCCGGATCGTCGACGACGAGGCGCGTGAAGACACCTTCGGTGATGACCTCGACGCGCGTCTTCGGACCAACCTTGGAGGCGAGCCGCGCGCGCAGGCCGATGGTCTCGCCGACGCGCTCGCCGAGCGTCGATGCCATGCGCTCCGCCGCCCCTCGCGCAGCGATCCGGCGCGGCTCCAGCACCAGGATCTTGCGGCCCTGGAGCCAGGCCTCGCCGAGCAGGGCGAGCGGAACGCGCGTCGTCTTGCCGGCGCCGGGCGGCGCCACCAGCACGGCACAGCTGCCCGCGCGCAGCGAACCACGCAGGTCGTCGAGTACGGCATCGATGGGCAGCGGCGTGTCGAACCTCATGGCCGCTTCATGCGGCAGCCGGCGCCCCTGCGCAAGCGCCCTCGGGTGCCCGCCGATGGCCCCGCCATTCGGCCACGGGGCTTCAGGCGTTGGCACCGTCGACGCAGGTGCTCCTGGCGTCCGCCCGCCAGCCGCGCGCCGTCCAGTCCGGGGAGCGCGGCGTCTTCGCTTCCTCGGTCGTGCGGGCCACGAAATAGAACTCGAAGCAGTTGGAGCCCGAGCGCTTGACGCGGAAGCAGCCGCCGGACGGGTCGGAGTCGTAGATGGTGCAGAAGGCGCCGTTGACCAGCGACCAGCGCCCGCCGCTCGCGCGCACGTCGTCACGGTAGGCGATGCGACCATCGGCGCCGTAGGTCTCGCTGAACGTGCGACCGCTGCGGTAGTGCCCGTCGATGGCCTGCCCGCCGAGCGCGGCCCTGATGTCGGCCTCGCTCATCCAGGCTCCGGACCCGGCATCCTCGGCCATGGCGCACGACACTGCGCCCGCCAGCATCGCTGCGGCAGCAGCAAGGGTTGCGGAAACGGCACGCGGCATGGCGCGTTGGGCGGACGTCATGGCTCGACCTGCAAGGCTTGGGCTCTGCGCGAAGCCTACCATGTAGCGACAGATTGTGGCGAGGTCTGCACATCGCCGTGCGACGGCTGGCCCCGGCCGGAGCAGATCGGGACCAGCTCGCGGCGTCAGGCCACGTTGCGGTCGACATCGACCCGGGCGCCGAGCATGCGGCGCAGCGTGCCGTCGCGATCCTTGAAATGATGCTTCAGCGCGGCGGCGACGTGCAGAAGAACGGCGATGATGATCAGCTTGCCAAGAACGGCGTGCATGCCCTTGCCGATACCGGCCACCAGCTCGTTCTTCACCGCCAGCAGCTGCGGAATGAAGGGGATGCCGAACAGGCTGATCGGTCGCGCGCTGCCGATCGAATACAGGATGCCCGAGAGCGGCAGCAGCAGCGTGCACAGCAGCAGGATGCCGTGCGTGGCGTGCCCGATGCGCTTTTCCAGCGGCGTCAGCACCGTGACCGCGTCCGGCATGCCCTGCCGGGCGCGCCAGACGAAGCGCCACAGCGCCAGCGCCAACACCACGACACCGAGCGACTTGTGCAGCCCGACGAGCGCCGACTTGCCGTCGCTGCGCGGCATGTCCTCGAGCACGAGCCCGAACACGACGAGGCCGATCATGCCGAGGGCAATGAGCCAGTGCAGGGCGACGGACTTGGGGCTCAGCTGTTCACGGGTATCGTTCATGGTGTCCTCGAGACGGTTGCAAGGCTGGTCGCGCGCGGGAGCATTAGCAAACGCGAAGCCGACTGACCATCGGCTCCGCGTCGCGGGCTATCGCGATGGCGATCCTTGTCAACGGAGGATGCCGGCTATTTCTGTCGCCGCTTCCACTCCATGAACTCGCGGAACATGGCCTCGTCGTTGCTCCCGCCGGCACCCGGCGCACCTTGCACCGACGGCGGGCGCGCCGCCGGGACCGGAGCCGGAGCCGGAGCCGCCGTCGACGCCGCCGGCTCGGGCGTCGCCGCCACGGCGGCCGTACGCTTGGAGGCGCCTTCCAGCCACTCGGTCGCGGCCGGGAAGCGCTTCCAGCCCGGCAGAAGGGCGGCGAGGTTGACCTCCTTCCACTTCGGGTGGCGCGGCTGCTTCTGGAATTCCGCGAGGCGATTGAACAGCGCGTTGACGAGCCGCGTGACGCGCTGGTGCCGATCGGTGTTCTTCGGCCAGTTGTAGGCCGCCAGGACGGTGCCGACGGCAACCGTCTCCATCGGCTCGCCCGGCGGCACGAGATTGGGATAGTCCTCGTTGCTGATCTCGGCCGGCAGGTAGTCGTCCTCGAGCGGCTGCGTATAGGGCACGGGCAGCAGTTTGAGGCCATCGCTGTCCTTGATCGTCGACAGGATCGACAGCGGCTTGCCGTCGAGCATCAGCGTCGCGGCGATGCGGCCGGTCTTGACCGCCAGCAGCGCGTCGGCCTGGTTCATGTTGACCGGTTGCGGGCGGATGCCGAGAATCTCGAAGATCAGCCGGCCGGAAACGTCGGCGCTGGAGCCGGCCTCGCCGAAGTTGACCGTCTTGCCCTCGAGGTCCTTGATGTCCTTGATGGCGCTGCCGGCGACCACGTGCAGCTCCTCGTTGTAGAGCTTGGTCACGTAGACGAGGCGCTCGCCGATGTTGGCGCCGGCGGCTCCGGTCTTCTTGAAGTGGCGCAGGATGTCGGTCTGCGTGATGCCGAGATCGACGCCCTTCAGCTTCAGGATGTCGAGCACGTTCTGGCCGCCGCCCTTGCCGACGATGGGCAGGATGCGCAGCTCCTGGTCGTCGAGCACGGCCGAGATGTCGTAGACGAACAGCAGATAGGTGCCGTTCGGACTGCCCGAGATGATGTTGACGGTGGTGTCGTTGACGCTCGGTGCGTGCTCCAGCACGCCGCTCCGGCTGGCGCGCTGCGCCTGGGCCTCGTCGGCGCCGATCCCGCTCGAGGCGACGACGGCTGCTGCAAGCGCCATGCAGAGCGACTTGACGGCACGATATCGGATGGCTCGCATGGGCTTCATTCCTTCGTGTTCCTGATTGCGGTGTCGGCGGCGGAGGCCTCGGCGCGTCCGCCGCGGCTGGGCTTGTCGCAGGGCTCCTGGCGTTCCGGCCATGGCGCGTTCTTGCTCACGTAGTCGCTCACCGCCGCTTCGAGCAGCGGCGCCAGACGCGCCCGCATCGGCTGGATCTGGCCGGAAATCTTCAGCCATTGCGAGCCGTGCCACTGCTGGATGTAGGTTGGACGGTGACCGTTGTGGTCCTCGCAGGACAGCTGGACCGGCTCGGTGAAGCCGTCGAAGCCGATCTCCTTCAGCCGTGCGGCGGAGATGTCCAGGCTCTCGAAGCCGCGCCGGACATCGGCGCCGTCGACGTTGCCCTTGCCGGTGATTTTCTGCGCCGTGCGGATCGCCTCGGCGATCAGCATCGAATTGTAGACGCCGTGATTGTAGACCAGCTCGCCGACCTCGTCGGGCGAGGCGACCTTGCTCTTCTGCTTGGCGACGACGTGCTTCAGGATGTCCTGGATGGCCGGATAGTTCTGGCCGACGTTGTGCCAGTTCAGCGTCTTGAAGCCGCTCGCCGCCTCGCCGACCGACCGCATGTCGCCGTCAGATGGCCACCAGATCGAGAAGAAGTGCGACATCGGGAAGCCGACGGTCGTTGCCGTCTTGACCGCTACGGGGTTCATGTTGCCCCAGCCGAACATGATCATGTAGTCGCGCTGGTCGGCCATCACCTGCTGCCAGAGCTTCGCCTGGTCAGCCATGTTCTTGGGGTCGACGGGATAGAGCTTCAGGTCGAAGCCGAAGTCCTTCGCCAGCTGCTCGATGAGCGGGATCGGCTCGCGCCCGAAGCCGGCGTCGAGATAGATGTAGCCGAAGCGCATGCCCTTCAGCCGGCGCATGCCGCCGACCTCGGTGCCGATGTGCGTGAGGATCATCGTCATGCCGTCCCAGTAGGTGGCCGGCGGATTGAATACCCACGGGAAGGCGCTGCCCTTGGCGGAGGCGGACAGGCCATAGGCCATCGACAGCAGCGGGATCTTGTCGGCGGCGAGCTTGGGCAGCAGCTTCAGCGTGATCGCCGTCGACCACGGATTGACCACCACCGGGCGACGCGATTTGACCTGCTCGTAGCAGGCGACACCCTTGTCGGTGTCGTAGGCCATTTCGCATTCCTCGATGACGAGCTTGACGCCGCCGATGCCGCCGTCGCGCTCATTCAACATGGTCAGATAGTCGCGCATGCCGTTGGCGATGGGGCCACCCGAGTTGGCGAACGGCCCGGTGCGCAGCGTGAACAGCGGCACGAAGATGCCGTCCTCGGCGGCGGACGCCGACCGGGGCACGCCGCCCGCGCCGAGGATGACAGCGAGCGCGATGCTGGCCAGTCCGGCCCGGGCGATGTGGGCCTTGGCTCGGTTGGCCTCGGCAAATTTGGCCATGTGGCGTATCCTTTCGGCCTTGGAGGGCTCAGCTCAGCTGCGGTGTGCGGGTGCGCACGGCGACGGACGGGATGGCGCCGTCGGGGCCGCCTGCGGGATCGGCGGCCCCATCGGCCGTCGCCCAGGGCCGAGACGGATCGAGCGAAGGCGGGCTGGAGCCATGTCGTACGATGCGCGCCCGGATCCGCCGTGCCAGGCGCTCGACGCGCCGCGCGCGCGCGGCCAGGAGATCGGAGATGGCCCGCTCCAGCTCGCTCACGCCGAAACGCGCGTCGTGCTCGGATGCGGCTCCGTCGCCGACGCGACCGCAAAACGCGATGGCGCAGAACTGACCGGCTGTCTCGCCGGCAAGGCGCGCCCTGATGCGGTCGACGGCCTGCGCATCCCGCAACCGATCGGCGTTGGTGACAGCCAGGATCGCGCGCTGCTTGACGCTGCACGGCAGCGTTTCCCAGAACCGCCGCTCGCTCTCCCGCCACGCCTGGCCGGCCCGCGTGCACCAGATCGGCAGATCGAACCATGCCAGGCGCACATGCGGTTGCTCACCCAAGCCGCAGGTCGCGGGCGTATCGACGATGTCGTGCAGCGTCAGCCGCGACACCGGCAGACCGATTTCCAGGCTCCGGAGGCCTGTTGCCGCGGCGTCCTGCAGCCGATCGAGCGCCAGACGGCGCCGCTCGTCGCCGACGACCACCGAAACGTCGGGCACCGCGGCATGGCGCACGACGGTTACGACGCGGGTATTGGCAACGGCAGCCTCGGGCAGCACAGCATCCCCCAGCAGGGCATTGACGAGCGCCGTCTTGCCGGCGTTCTCCTCGCCCAGAACCACGAGGCGCGGCCGGCGCATGAGAATGCTGTCGACGCGCTCGACCGCCGTGCGCACGTCATCGCAGACGCTTGCGGCGTGCTCGGATGCCCTATCGGCTGGTGGCGACGGCGGTGGCACGCTCTCCTCGACGATCTGCGGTTCCAGGAGCATCAGCCGCCCCCGGGGGTGGGCTGCACCGCCTGGCGCAAGGCCGCGGCCAGCGCGGCGATGTCGCGCATGACCGCGTCCGCCGTTGCGGATCGCTGCTGCAGCTCCGCCATGTAGGCGCGCTTGGCGGCGATCGCCTCCGGACTGCGCGCCGTGCCGAGTTGATCGCTCAGCGAACGGTAGTGCGCGAGCAGGCGCTCGTGCTGATCCCGCAGCGAGGCGACGATGGCTCCGCTGACGCCGAATGACCACTTGGTCGTCGCGTCGATGCGCGCCTCCAGGTGCGCGGTGCAGGAGTCGAGCAGTTCGTCGACGAGCGGAAAGAGGTCACTGCGCACCAGCTCGAACAGCTCACGGCTGCGCTCTTCCGGCGTCGGCCGTCGCGACCACCAGGCGCGCCACCAGGGCAAATGCAGGTCGAGCACCAAGGTCGTGGACAGAGCCGTCATGCGCGGCGGCGCCGACGTCGTGGGCCGCGGCACGCTTTCCATTTCCGAAGGCGCCTGCCGTCCGGCCATCAGGGCCAGCAGCAGCTTCAGCTGCGGCACCACCTCGCAGCGCAATTCCTCGATGCGCAGCTCGGCATGGCGGTAGCCGCGGATGAATTCCTCGGCCAGCGAGCGTCGCAGGTTGTCGGTGCTGCATTGCCAGTCCCGGCATCCGCTGCCGTCGGACAGGGCGCCGAGCAGCGCGTCGGCCTCCCGGCTCGAGAACCTGTCGATGGCCCCGATCATGCGGCCGCGCAGGGCCGTTGTTTCGTGGGTCGCCACGTCGCCGAGCTGCTTGCGGAACACATTGGCCGCCGTCTCGATGATCTTCGCCGCCTCCTCGAGCCGCGTCATCTTGTCGTTGAGGCGCCGCAGCTCCTCGCCCGACTTCTCGGCTGTCACCAGCGACTGTTCGAATTCGCTCGACAGGCTCGTCAGCTCCAGCTCGGACCACTGCCGCGTGGCGGCGGCCATCTCGCCGAAGCTGGCAACGAGCTGGCTTTCCACATGCGCCAGACGCGAGTCGCGCAGCAGCCGGTCGAGCACCGCGTGGACCTCCGGCAGGCCGGATGCGGCGACAAGCATCTCGCGCACTTCGGCCGACTGTGCGCCGCCCAGCGGCACCGGCTTCACGACATCCTGCCGGCGCACCAGACCGGCCTCGGAGAAGTAGGCCAGCCAGCGCGCATCGAACTCGGGGGCGGCCTGGTCGGTTTCGGCCGCGAGCGCGAGCTGGGCCCACCATGCGGATCCGGCGACAACCGGAATGTCGGAACCCGGCAGCTCACGCTCCAGACGGCGGCGCACGAACTCGACCACGGCATCGCGCTCGCGCCGGATGTCACCCAGCTCGTCGATGCGATTGATGAAGACGACGACCTGCTCCTTGTGCAGGCCGCGCAGGATGCGCAGCAGCGCGATATCCGACGCGCCGAGCGGCTGGCGGGCGCTGACCACGATCAGATGCACGTCGGCGCCGTCGAGGCAGCTGCGCGTGATCTCGTCGCGCACCATGAAGGGGTCATTGGTTCCCGGCGTGTCGATGACGGTGGTGCCCACCGCGAACGGCCCGCCCTCGAGGTTGAGTTCCGCCGATCGCGTGATGTCGGAGAACTGGCCGTCGAACGCGCGCCGGGTTCCGGCCGCGCTCACGTCGCCGGCACAGACGTAGCGGCGCAGGATTTCACTCGAGATCTCATTGAAGCCGTGGCCCTGCCCCAGCATCGCGGTGAACTCGGGGCCGAGCCGGCGCTCGGCGCGAGCCCGCAGGGCACCGATATGCCGGCGCAGCATCTGGCGCTCGAAGCCCGGCACGAAGCGCTCGGTCAGTTCGCCCAGGCGCCCGCCCGTGTCCGCGAGCTGCTGCCACTCCTCGGCGGTGAAGAAGTGGAACGTCGCGGCGTGCGCTCCCTGCCAATGCTTGAAGTTCAGGCGCGTGATCGCCGTCGTCCACGGATTGACATCGGTCGGCAGCAGATCGTGGCGCGCGATCAGGGAGTTGATGAACGAGGTCTTGCCGGCCTTGATCTGACCGATCACGGCGATGCGATAAACCTGCTCCGACAGCAGCCGCAAACCTTCATCGACGAGCGCCGCCTCCTGCTCTCCCAGCGCCGTCTTAAGCCGCTCGCCGATCTGCGCCAACTCAGCCGAAACCTTGGCGAGCGTGCCTGCAACAGATGCCTGCCCCATGGTGCGCGTGATGTCGATGCCCGATGTGCGCTGCCTTTCGCAGAGATGCCCACTTTCGCGGAAAGGCACTCCCATTCCGTCCGCTCCCTGCACAGCTCCGGCCACGCCGATTATCCACAGCTTTTTGCTTTTTCCATTTGGATGAGGCAGGCATGTACCGGTTGCAACTTTTTTGTTATTCCAACGCCCTGCAAAATAAAATGACGAAACGTCGTGCCGGGGCATTGTCTCGCGACGCATCGTCCGGTGGCGGATATCGTCCAGCCGACATCGCCGACCACGAGCAAGTGCGCGGCGCAGCGCCGATTTTTGCCGACCGCCTCCTGTGCACGCACCATCGCGCCGGCACGCTGCGACCGCGCTTGCATGACCGCGTCCCGACGATCCAGATCGGGCGCGGCTTCAGCCTAAAGTGCAAGCCATGCTGTCGAAGGCCGGGGCGGTCGAATATTTTTTCCCGACAGCGCGGAATATCTTGCTGGCGCGATCGTTTTTATGGTCCGGCCAAATTGCGTTGAATTGGCTTTCGGATAAGCGCGGACTACAGGCCACAAAAATATTGGCGGCGATCGCACGCGATGGTCGCCGGCAAGCGTTCTATGACCAATAGCGGCGGCCGGATGCGCTGGCGTCGGGCCGGCGGGCTGTGTGTGTCCCGGTCGAGGTCGGCCGGGGTGGTGGCGAAACGGAAGGCGGGTATAGCGTATGGCGAAAGCGGTCGAGCAACCTAAGATCGATGACTTGAAGCGTCTGCTGCGGCGTCTGGAGCAGGTTTCGTCGGATACCGACATCGTCCTGGGCAGTTCCGTGAGCCCTGCGGCAGGCAGCGGCAAGGACGCGGCCAGCGCGGCGAAGGCGCACGAACGGCCGGCCGCGCGCAGGCTCGGCGCGGCGGACGGCGATGGCATCGGCCATGACGGCAAGTCTGCGTCTCGACAGCCGGCCACTGGCGGCGGGGGCTCAGGCGCGTCTGTTGCTGTCAATCCCTCTGATCCGCCCGCGCCCGCCGTCATTCCGCTGGCAGCGGTCTCGACAGCGGCTCGACCCCCAGCCGCCGCCCAATCCGCTGACGCGGGGCAGGACGGCACCGGGGCGTCCTCCACTCCGGGTTCGACGGCTCTGGCCCCTGCGCCGCTGGCCGCGCTGACGCCTCCACCAGAGCCGGCCCGATCGGGACGCTGGACCGTCTTTGCTGCCGGCTTGAGCCTGGTTCTCGCCGGAGCCGGCGTCGCGGCTTGGCACCTCGAAGCCGGACGGCTGCCGAAGGGCAAGTCCACCGACCGTGGCGCCGGCGAGGCGGCGCCGGACTTCGCAGCCGCCATGCGCCAGCAGCAACGTCAACCGGGTCCGGCGATGCAGGCGGCCGGCGCCTCCGCGGCCTCGTCGGACACCGCAGGCAGCATCGCTGCGGTGGATGCGCCGCGCTCACCCGCGTCCGAGCCTCGTGCGGCGGTCGACGTGTCGCCGCCACCGCCGCCCGACCGGCAGCCCGCCGATGCCGTTGGCGAGGCGCGCCCCAAGGGCGCAATCGGCGAATCCGAAGTATTGCGGACGCAGCCGCAGCGCGGTCGCGACAAATTCGACTCGGAAGTGCGACTGGAAGCCTATCTCGAGCGCGGCCAGCGCCTCATCGAGGAAGGCGACCTGACGGCGGCGCGCTCATTCTTTCGGCGCGCGGCGGAGTCGGGCGACCCGCGCGGCGCGCTCGCACTCGGCATGACCTACGATACGAACTATTTCGCTGAACTCGGCATTCGCGGTCAGCAGGGCGACGACGCCGCTGCGGGTCAATGGTATCGCAAGGCCATGGACCTCGGATCCAAGGACGCACTCGACCGCCTGGAGCGCCTCAAACAGCAATAGCCGCCAACCCCACCTGCGGCCGTTACCCGGGCAATCCGAGCGCGGCCGCGATATCGTGCAACGCCGCCTTTTCCTTATCGCTGACGCGCACGCCGCCAAAGCCGAGGAATCCGCCTTCCTTCGCGGCCTCTGCTACGCGCGTCGCGTTGGCGAAGACCCACCTCTTGAAAGCCAGCGCGTCGTTCGGCGCCTTGACGTCGAGGATGCCAGCCACCTCGCGCAGCGTTTGAATGCTGCGTCCCGTGACTTCCGACAACGGCACGCCCTTGAACTGCTCTTTCATGGCCTCGCGCGCCATCGCACGCCCCTCGGCAGTCTCGATGTCTGCAACGACAGCCTTCACCAGCTCGTCGCTGCTATTGCGGCCCTCAGCAAATCCTCGGGCATTGGCCAGCCCCTCCTTCAAGGTGCCCCATAAGCCATGCGGCTCCGCAGCCGTGATGGCAATGCTCGCCACCATCGGACTCTCGATGAGTTTTTTCCACTCGTCAGGCGTGAACGACTGTTTGATGGCCACGGTTATTCACCCTTGATTAGTGCGCCAACGGGAACGACTGCTGCTCGCGCCACGCTGCGCATCGCGACATCAGAGCCAATACGTCTTGCGGCCCAGGCAACATTGCCTCGACGCCCATTTCGCGACTCCGAGAGACAACGAACTCCGTGTCATTGATACAATCACACACACCAGAAAGCGTCATGGATATTCGCGCCTGAGCCTGGTCGCCAATGCACATTCGAGCAATTTCGCGCTCGCTTTCACACCCGACTCCGATTGTGCCGATGCCCATCACCGTATTGTTGAATACGACCCCCATGAGCCCGACGTTCGCAGAAACAATGCCAATTTGAGACTGCAGCGAAGCATGCCCGTTCAAATCCGCGCCCAAGCGCATGACGCCCACATTATCCGAATCAATTGAGAATATGCTCATTTTCATATCGCCATTGATTTGCGACGTATTATTCGGAACCGAGGTGGTGCTCGCGCCGAATTCGCCCCGCTGAGAATACGAGACGCCGCCGCGCCGCCGCCCACCGGCTTCAGGCGCATCTTCGCGATGCCGCCCCTGCCGCCGAACCGGCGGCGGATCGTGCGATATCCGAACGACGGGCTCGTCGCGCCACTGCGGCGATGCCGTCAGAAGGAGATCGCGCGCCTCGATGTATTCGACCGCAAACAGCGGCTCGCCATCGATCTGGTCCAGCTGCCAGCGCCGCCCCGTGCCGGTCAGAAGGAATACCGCGACGCGCTGGCCGTTCTCATAGGCGTTGCGGAACTTCCGCGACGGATCGGGATCAGGATCCGGATTGTCATCGTCGTCGATCGAGGCGTCCGTCACCACGATCTTGATCCGGGGGCCCTTGTGGGTAATTTCGGCAGCGATACTATATGAGGAATACGTCTGTGAACGCATGCCCGAGACCGACTTGCCGGCGGCCACGTCGAAGGCCACCGCCGATACCATGCGCTGCGTCAGCAGCCTGTACATGAACTGTCCGAGACCCGGCCAGTATTTCTTGTCAATAGCTACGGAATGGGCTTCCGCCATATCGATCTTGTAGCTGCGCTCCATGCGCCGGCAGCAAACCGAAACTGACATTTTTGCTCCCATGGTTGGCGCGTCTCGAACCTGAGCCCGCGCACCTGCACCCGCCCCGAAGGGACGCTTACCCCGAAAAGTCGCTGGAAATCATTTTGGCCTGGGTGCGGAGGCAACACTGTGGCAAGGACGAAGCACTTGCGCGAATTTGCGGCACCGCGTGACTGCACGGCAACATCATGGTGGAACTGCTGATCCGGATCAGCGCGCCGTGCCCATGCACACGTGTCCGCAATTTGGTCAGCGGTCGCGGTCAGCGGTCGAGGCGGCTTGCGCCCAGCCGCAGTGCGTTGCCGATGACGGATACGGATGACAGGCTCATGGCCACAGCCGCCACCACCGGCGACAGCAGCAGCCCGAACAGCGGATACAGCGCGCCGGCCGCGAGCGGAATCCCGAGCGCGTTGTAGCCGAAGGCAAAAGCGAGGTTCTGGCGGATGTTCGCCATGGTGGCGCGTGCCAGCGCGTGAGCGCGGACGATGGCGCGCAGGTCGCCCTTGGGCAGCGTCAGGCCGGCACTCTCGATGGCGACATCGGCGCCCGTCCCCATGGCGATGCCGACATCGGCAGCGGCCAGCGCCGGCGCGTCGTTGATGCCGTCCCCGGCAAAGGCCACCTTGCGGCCCTGTGTCTTCAGCTCCGAAATGAGGCGGGATTTGCCGACCGGCGACACTTCGGCGTGCACCTGCGTGATGCCGAGTTGGCGCGCCACGCTTTGAGCCGCCAGCGCATTGTCGCCCGTCGCCATCACGAGGTCGATCCCGCGCGAGCGCAGCTCGGCCAGCGCCCGCGCGGCTTCCGGCTTCACCGTGTCGGCTATTTCCAGTACGGCCGCGATCCGACCATCGACAGCGAGGATCAAGGCCGTGCGACCCTCGCGTCCCGCCTCGCGCACGGCCGTCTCGGCGCGTGCCATCTGCTGCTCGTCCTCCGGCATGCGCAGGATGGCGGCACGGCGGATCAGGGCCGCGTTGCCGAGCAGCACGTCGCGCCCCGCCACGCGCCCGCTGACGCCTGCACCGGTGACGGCGGTGAATGCCTCGGCCTGCGACACCGACACGCCTCGGGCTTCGGCACCTTCCACGATCGCCCGCGCGATGGGGTGCTCGCTGCCGCGCTCCAGGCTGGCGGCCAGAGCCAGAAGCCCGGCATCCGCCCTGTCGCCCCCGAGAACACGCACAGCGGCGAGACTTGGTTTGCCCGCGGTCAGCGTGCCGGTCTTGTCGATGACCAGCGTATCGATGCCGGCCAGTGTCTCCAGCGCCTCGGCGTTGCGCACCAGCACGCCCTCGCGCGCGCCGCGGCCGGTCGCCACCATGATCGACATCGGCGTGGCGAGGCCGAGCGCGCACGGACAGGCGATGATGAGCACGGAGACGGCGGCGACCAGAGCGTAGGCGAGCGAGGGGCTCGGACCCCAAAAGAGCCAGGCGAGGAACGCAAGCCCCGCGATCGCGACGACCGCCGGCACGAACCAGCGCGCCACGCGGTCGACCAGGGTTTGGATCGGCGCCCGCGAGCGCTGCGCCTCTGCGACGAGCGCGATGATCTTCTGCAGCACGGTATCGGCGCCGACCTTGCGCGCCTCCATGACGAACGTACCGTTGCGGTTGATGGTGCCGCCCGTCACCTCGTCGCCGGCACCCTTGTCGGTCGGAATCGGCTCGCCGGTCAGCAGCTGCTCGTCGACCGCCGAGGCCCCATCGCGCACCAGCCCATCGACCGGCACCTGGTCGCCGGGACGAACGCGCAGCCGGTCGCCGACCTTCACCTCGGCGAGCGGCACGTCGGTCTCGCTGCCGTCGGCGTCGACACGGCGGGCGAGCTTCGGCGCCAGCCCGACCAGCGCCCGGATGGCACTGCCCGTCCGCTCGCGCGCCTTCAGCTCCAGAATCTGGCCGACCAGCACCAGCACGATGATGACGGCGGCGGCCTCGAAGTAGACATCCACGGTGCCGAGCGCGCCCGCATGGCTGCCGTGGGCCCGCATCGCGGCAGGGAACAGCCCCGGCAGCAGCGTGGCGACCAGGCTGAAGAGGAACGCGGCCGAGACGCCGAGGCCGATCAGCGTCCACATGTTCGGCGCGCGGTTGCGCACCGAGGCAAGGCCTCGCTCCAGAAACGGTTTGCCGCACCACAGCACGACGGGTGCCGCCAGCAGGAGTTGGACGAACTGCGCCGCACTCGGTCCCAGCCAGCGCTCGATGGGCACGCCGACGTGGGAGCCCATGGCGAGAATCACCAGCGGTACCGTGAACAGCGCGCCGACCTTCAGGCGATGCGTGAAATCGACCAGCTCCGGGTTGGGGCCGGCATCGGCGGGCGGCACACCCATCGGTTCCAGCGCCATGCCGCAGATGGGACAGGTGCCGGGGCCGTCCTGCACGATCTCCGGGTCCATCGGGCACGTGTAGCTGCTGCCGGCGGGTACGGCAGCCGCTTCGGCGGCGGCGGCGCGCGCCTTGGCTTCCGCGTCGAGATAGCGGGCCGGCTCGGCGATGAAGCGCTCGCGGCAGCGCGGATTGCAGAAGTAGTAGGTGGCACCGCCGTGATCGGCGGTGAGCCGGGCGCCTGCGATGCGCACGCTCATGCCGCAGACGGGATCGATGGCCATGCCGGCGGCGCCCGCGCCGCTCGCATGGGCCGCGCTATCGTGCCCGCCACCGCAGCAGCCCGCTTCACTTGCCTCTCTCCTCGGGGGAGAGGCAGACGCGGCCACCCCTTCAGAGCGGCTTGCGATACCGTGCTCCCGCGTCGGTGAGGGGGCGTGCGGCTGTGCGGGAACCGCGCGGTGCCCGCTCGCCACCGTGTCGGACGTTCCCTCGTGCCCGCCGCAGCACGAGCCGCCGGCTGCCGGCATGCCATGCGGCACATCCGAGGCCATTTCGAGATAGAGCGCGGGATCGGCGGCGAAGCGATCGCGACAGCCGGCACAGCAGAAGTGATAGGTCTCGCCCTCGTGCTCGAAGCTCGGCTTGCCGGCGTCCAGTCGCACGCTCATGCCGCACACCGGGTCGGTGGCGAGCATGGTCCTGGAGGCGTCCGCATCGCTGGTGTCACCCCCGTGCGACCGCGCCGGAGGCTTGCCGACCGACTTCTTGAACAGATCGCTCATGGCGTCCGAACTCCTCGACTGCAAAGGGCGAACCTCGGGCGTGCGATACCCCACTGGGGTATTTCACAATTGACGGTAATACCCCCTCAGGGTATCCGTCAATGATGCAGGACAAGACCCGGAAAGCATGCCTCAAGCGGCTGAGCCTGATCGAGGGCCAGGTGCGCGGCCTCGCCCGCATGATCGAGGACAACCGCTACTGCATCGATGTGGTGACGCAGATCGCCGCCGTGCAGGCGGCCTTGAAGCGCACCGAGCAGGAGATCCTGCGCGATCACGTCGGCCATTGCGTCGAGCATGCCATCAGCAGCGGTGACCCCGAGCAGGCGCGCGAGAAGATCGCCGAGCTGGTGGGCGTGCTGACCCGCGGCCAGCGGTGAGGCGCGGACCGCGGGCTCACACGTGCGCCGCGAAGGCCGGGACCTCGGGCCAGAACACACGCGCGAGTGCGCTGACGCTCGACGGCGAGCCCGAGGTCAGCAGCGTCAGGCGGCCGGCCGTGCCGGCGTCGGGCGAATATTCCGGGTGGCGCGCCAGATAGTCCTCGAGGCTGTCGGCGACGATCTCCGGCTGCGACAGGATGCGCGTGAACGGCGGCAGGTGACGGCGGAAGACGTGCTCGACCAGGGGAAAGTGCGTGCAGCCGAGGATGGCGCGATGCGGCGGCACGCCGCCGGTCTGGCGCATCAGCCCCGCGACGCCCGCGCCGACGAGCGCATCAATCTCGTCCGCACCCGCCGAGCGTTCGATCGCTCCCGCCAACTCGGAGCAGATCTGCTGCACGACCTCGACCTTGGGGCAGCGCTTGCGGATCTCTTCCGGATAAACGCCCGATGTCACCGTGCGCGTGGTGCCGAACACGCCGATGAGGTCGGTGTTATACTTCTGCGGGTACTGCGGCGAGGTGACGGCCCACGGCGTCTGCGTCGCGGCCTCCACCGTCGGCGCCACGATGCCGAGAATGTTGTGGCCCTGCCGCCAGGGCGAGGCGGGCAGCCACTCGCGCTGCAGGCGCCGCGCCGCCACCGCCGTCGCCGTATTGCAGCCGAGCATGACGAGCCGGCAACCGCGCGCGAACAGGGCTTCGCAACCGGCCCGCGTCAAGTCGACGATCTCGTCGGACGAGCGGTTGCCGTAAGGCACATGGGCGTGATCGCCCAGATAGACGAAGCGCTGTGCCGGAAAGCGCTCCAGGAGCGCTCTCAGCACCGTGAGGCCACCGAGGCCGGAATCGAAGACGCCGATCATGGGCGACGACTTGCGCCATTCGGGCGTATGGCGTCAATCGGCAAAAGACGAGGCCGCCCGGCGCGGGAAGCGCCGAACGGCCGCGAATATTCAAGCGGACGGGAGGTCGAGCGTCCGTGGCCCGGAAGCCCGAGCCCGCCACTTGGGGCTCACGCTCTACGCGCGCTCAGCACTGGCGCTCGCAGAAGCGCAGCGGGCCGATGCCGGTGCAGACCTGACGGCAGCGGTCCATGTGGCGGTGGCGCCAGTGACGGCGCTCCACCGAGACCCGCTCGCAGTCGGGCCCGACATGGCGGTGCCAACCGTACTTGCCCGGCTCGGCCTCGCGATGGCAGCCGTGCGCCGACGCGGCCGATGAGCCGGCCATGGCCAGCACGATAATGGCCAGCACGATACCGGCAAAGGCAGTCAGGGTGATGTTGCGCATTCGGGGACGTCTCCTCGGTTTGGGGGATGCGGCACCGCTCGGCGGCGGCCCGTCGCCACAACGTCCAGGCCATGCCAGAGTTTCCGCTGCGCTGGAAGCGTCCAGGTTCGCAGCGCCAAGCACGCGTCTTTCTTCTGCGCCTCCAGCCGCGAATGTGGAAACGGAACCCGCCGGGGGCCCGCTCAGACGGCATCCTACTCCGCCGCCTGTGTCTTGCTGGCCGCGGAATGCTCCTGGTCGGCGGTCTTCAAGGCTTCGAGCGAGGGCATCGACACGGTGTTGTAGCCGCAGTCGACGAAGTGCACCTCGCCCGTGACGGCTCCCGACAGCGGTGAGAGCAGGTACAGAGCGGAGCCGCCCACCTCGTCCAGCGTCGGCGTGCGCTTCAGCGGCGAGTGCTCCTTCTGGAAGTTGAAGATCACGCGCGCATCCGAGACGCCCGCCCCCGACAGCGTGCGCATGGGGCCGGCCGAAAGCGCGTTGACGCGGATGCCCTGCGGCCCGAGGTCGGCGGCGAGGTAGCGCGTGGAGGCTTCCAGCGCCGCCTTGGCGACACCCATCACGTTGTAGGAGGGCACCGAGCGCGTGGCGCCGCCATAGGACAGCGTCAGCAGCGAGCCGCCATTGGGCATCATCTCGGCGGCGCGCTTGGCGATCTCGGTGAACGAGAAGCACGAGATGACCATCGTATTGGTGAAGTTCTCGCGCGTCGTGTTGACGTAGCGGCCCGACAGCTCCTTGGGGTCGGAATAGGCCAGCGCATGCACCACGAAATCGAGGCTGCCCCACTCCGACTTGAGCTTGGCGAAGACGTTGTCGATGGAGGCGGTGTCGAGCACGTTGGCCGGCTCGACGATGGTGGAGCCGATCGACTTGGCGAGCGGCAGGGCGCGACGGCCGAAGGCGCCATCCTGATAGGTGAAGGCCAGCTCGGCGCCGTGCGAGGCCAGCAGCCGCGCAATGCCCCAGGCGATGGAGCGCTCGTTGGCCACGCCCATGATGAGGCCGCGCTTACCGGCCATCAGCGGGCCGGGCTTGGCGAAATCGGTATCGGCCATGGGGGTCCTCGTTCTACCGGTACTGTCGGTGGCGTTGCTGTGGGCGACGGTATCCAACCAGCCTCGCCCGCGGTGATAGAAGTTCATATCGCGGTATCCTTCGAGCGTCGTTTGCCGCCAGGATCTATTGCCGCGATATGACAGCCGTGCAGTTCCCGGGGTGACGCCCGGGGCAAGTCTCGCGAACATTAACCTTGGTGACGACGGAACACGAGGGTGGCATTCGTGCCGCCAAAACCAAAGCTGTTCGACATCACACAGTTAAGGGCCGCGCCATCGACCCGTTTGCGGACGATCGGCATGTCGGCGAATGCCGGATCGATCTCCTCGATGTGCGCGCTCTCGCAGATGAAACCGTTGTTCATCATCAGCAACGAGAAAATCGCCTCCTGAACACCGATCGCTCCCAGCGAATGCCCGGATAGCGACTTGGTGGCGGCGATCGGCGGCACGTCCTTGCCGAACACGTCGCGAATGGCCTGGATCTCGCGCTCGTCGCCGACCGGCGTGCCGGTGCCGTGCGGGTTGATGTAGTCGATCTTGCCGACGCCCTTGCCGTCCAGGCCCTGCATGGCGAGCTTCATGCAGCGCACTGCGCCCTCGCCCGAGGGCGCCACCATGTCGAACCCGTCCGACGTGGCGCCGTAGCCGACCACCTCGCCATAAATGCGGGCGCCGCGCGCCTTGGCGTGCTCCAGCTCCTCGAGCACCAGCGTGCCGGCGCCGCCGGCGATGACGAAACCGTCGCGGTTCTTGTCGTAGGCCCGCGAGGCGGTTGCCGGTGTGGCGTTGTAGCGGGACGACATGGCGCCCATGGCGTCGAACAGGTTGGACAGCGTCCAGTCCAAGTCCTCGCAGCCGCCGGCGAAGATGATGTCCTGCTTGCCCCACTGGATCAGCTCAGCCGCGTTGCCGATGCAGTGCGCGCTGGTCGCGCAGGCCGAGGAGATCGAATAGTTGGTCCCTTTGATCTGGAAGGCGGTGGCGAGCGCGGCCGATGGCCCCGAGCACATCGCCTTCGGCACCTCGAACGGGCCGATCTTCTTCGGCCCGCCGGATTTCAGCGTCACCTCGGCGGCATCGACGATGGCGCGCGTCGACGGGCCACCCGAGCCCATCACGATGCCGGTGCGCTCGTTGACGACGTGCTTCGGCTCGAGACCGGCATCGCGGACCGCCTGATCCATGGCGATCCAGTTCCAGCCGACGCCGGTGTCCATGAAGCGCTTGGGCTTCCTCGGCACCATGGCGCCCCAATCGAGCTTGGGCTCGCCGTGCACCTGGCACTTGAATCCGAGTTCGCCGTACTTGTCGGCCCGCGTGATGCCGGACTTGGCCTCACGCAATGAGGCCAGAACCTCCTGCGTGGTGTTGCCGATCGAGGAGACGATCCCCATGCCGGTGACGACGACGCGCCGCATGCCTCGAAGCCCTTTCTGCCTGTCTTTCGGCCAGCCTGCCTACCCCAGCGGCTCGGCCTCATCATCGTTCGTGTTAGCGCTTGCCCTGGACGGCGTCGCCGCATCCGGCCCAGGGCCCGTCGCCGCATCTTACGCCGCCGACGGCGCCTGTCCGGTCTCGAACAGGCCGACGCGCATGTCCGTCGTCGTATAGATGACCTTGCCGTCGGCCTTCAGCGTGCCGTCGGCGATGGCCAGCTTGAGTTTGCGCAGGATGACGCGCTTGACGTCGACGACATACTCGAGCTTGCCCGTGGTCGGCAGCACCATGTCGGCGAACTTGACCTCGCCGACACCGAGCGCGCGGCCGCGGCCGGGCGCGCCGAGCCAGCCGAGAAAGAAGCCCGTCAGCTGCCACAGGGCGTCGAGCCCGAGGCAGCCCGGCATCACCGGATCACCGTCGAAGTGGCACTTGAAGAACCAGTCACAGCGTGGGTTTCCAGCCACCTGCAGCTCGGCCACCACGAGGCCCTTGCCGTGTGCGCCGCCGGTCTCGCTGATCTCGGCGATACGGTCGAACATCAGCATCGGCGGCAGCGGCAGCTGGGCATTTCCCGCGCCGAACAGCCGGCCATGGCCGCACTCGATGAGATCGGCAAATTCGTAGCTCGCGCGGCGTTCCGCCATGACTTTCCGTCGTCCCCCTGACCCGCAAATCCGGCCACGCGCATGCTCCTCGCCAGAAGCAGTGCAGGCGGCGGCCGCCGACGCGCCTGCCGAATGCTCCGGCAGACGCGCGACCCCATTCACCTTCAATAGGTAAACATGGCAAGCGTCAAGTGCGATGCCCCGCCGCCCCGCCCCCTGTCCCGGGCCGTTGCCGAGCCCTCGCGCGCATCACCCGGATCGGCGTGCACGGCGCTCCGAGACCAAGTGACCGAGGCTTGACGAGTTGCGCTCGACAACACCTCGGCTTATAAGCAGAATCCGCGTCGCTCCGCAGTTGTCATTTGGCCCGCGGGGGCGTGTCGGTTGCGCCGGCAGGTGCCAACGTCGTTGGTCCGCAACGAAGGTTCGACAAGCGAAACAAGTGATGACCGTCCCTGCCCTTGCACCGTCCCTGAGCACGGAAGACCTGGAGGCGCTGCTGCGTCGCGCTGGCTTGCGGCCGACGCGCCAGCGCACGGCGCTGGCCGGTCTGCTGTTCACCGGCCACGATCGGCACGTCACCGCCGAAACGCTGCATGGAGAAGCCGTCGCCTCTGGCGAGCAGGTGTCGCTCGCAACCGTTTATAATACACTGCACCAGTTCAAGCGCGCCGGCCTGCTGCGCGAGTTGGCGATCGATGGCACGCGCGCCTATTTCGACACCAATGTTTCCAATCACAACCACTTCTTCGTCGAGCACGAGGGCGAACTGCTCGATATCGAGAACCACGCCATCCGCGTCGACGGCCTGCCCCAGCCGCCCAAGGGCCTGCGCATCAGCCACATCGACGTCGTCGTCCGTCTCGTTCCCGACGAGGATTGAAACCCGGCGAGGACTGATTTGCCGCGCGCGGTGGCGGCCTCGCCGGCTTGCCGGCTCCCCAAAAGGCGTGATGCGCAACGGTTGCCCGCTGCGCATCACCTGTCGTGCCTGGGACTTGCGTGCCTAAGAAATGTCGGGGGGGCAGGCCCGCTACCCGGTTATCCAGCCGTGGCGACCGCAGCCGCTCCGGGCGTGGGGTCCTGCGCCTCCTGTGCCCTGATGAGGCGGGCTCGCCAGGGCTTCAGCACCGCGATGGCCAGCAGGGCTGCCACGATGTTGGCCGCGGCCGCGATCATGAACACGAGATCCCAGCTGCCCGACGCCTTCTGGATGGTGCTGGCGTAGGGCACGAGGAGTGCAGCCGTTCCCTTGGCCGTATAGAGCAGGCCGGCGTTGGTGGCCGCGAACTTGCTGCCGAAGGTATCGGTGCAGGTCGACGGGAAAAGCGAGTAGATCTCGCCCCAGGCGAAGAACACGAAGCCCGACAGCAGCACGAACCACAACGGATCGCTGCCCCACAGGTAAAGCATGTAGATGCCGACGCCTTCCATCAGGAAGGCGATGAACATCGTGTTCTCGCGCCCGATGTTGTCCGACACCCAGCCGAAGAACGGACGCGTCAGACCGTTGAGCAGACGGTCGATGGTCGCCGAGAAGGTGAGCGCCGCCATCGTCAGACCGAACATGGTGACGGGAACGTCGGCGATCTTGAGGTCCTTGGCGATCGGCGACAGGTTTGCGGTGACCATCAGGCCGCCGGCGCCGACGAACACGAACATCAGGTACATGAGCACGAAGATCGGCTGCCCGTGCGCGATGACGATGCTGCCGCCGACGAGAAAGATGTAGCCGGCGAGCGCCAGCGGGATCCAGAAGCCGAGGCCGGCGAAATACATGGCCAGACCACCCGCCAGCGCAACCAGCGCGATGGCGATCCAGGCCGAATAGCGTCCAATGATCTCTGACGGCCCGTAGTGGCGGCGCGACTGGATGATGCGAGCCTTGAAGGCGCCCGGCACAGCATCCCCCTTAGGAGAGGCCATCAGGAGCGCGAACAGGCAGATGATGATGCCCTGACCGATGCCGAAATAGAGGAACGTGTTCTGGAACCCGGAATCGCGGATCATATTCTGGATCGGCACCACGGTCAGTGCCGAGCCGGCTCCGAACCCGGCCGCGGTGATGCCGGCGGCGAGGCCGCGCTTCTCGGGGAACCATTTCAGCGCATTGCCCACAGCGGTGCCGTAGACGCCGCCAGCACCGATGCCGCAGACGATCATGGCGGCGTAGTAGCCGTCCAGGCCGCCGAGCGTAGTGGCGCGGGATGCCATCCACCAGCCGATGCCGCACAGAATGCCTGAGATGATCACGACGATGCGCGGACCGTACTTGTCGACGAACCAGCCCTCGATGGGGACGAGCCAGGTCTCGAACAGCACGAACAGCGTGAATGCAATTTGAATGTCAGCCCGTTCCCATTTGAATGTCTTTTGAATTTCGGGAACGAAGAAGGTCCAGCCGTACTGGTAATTGGCGATCATCACCATGATGATGACGCCGATCGCAAGCTGCCCCCAGCGAAACGCGTCGCTGGCTTGCGCCGGGGTCTGAGCTCCGGATGGTTGGCCCATTGGCGTTTCCTTGTTTCCTCGCGGTTTCTTATTGGCCCGGCTCGACTCTTTTGCCCCTGATCCGATTGGATTGCCCCCCTCGGTCGGTCGTATCGTGGTCAAGCCTGGGATGCCAGATAACGTATCCCAGCCATGCACGAGGCGCAATAGTGCTGGACGGCGACCGAGGGCGCGAATGCTGGCCCACGACTGTGCGCGGCCAGATTAAGTTGTCGTTTCGACGGCGATAACTCTGCCTTAATGCGGTGATACGGAGACATGCGCAGTTGATGCGATGTATTGCCCCGCCATCGTAGACCTGGAAATACTTGCATTCGCGACTTTGTCCCGCTTGCCCGAGCCGCGAAGGGCACCCGCGCCCTGCGCGCGATCTCCCACGGCACCCCAGCCCGTCGCGGACGCCAGATTGAACCAGATTGAAGCTGACGACCCAAAAGGCATACGGTATACCAGATGCCAATTGCGGTCCTGACGATGCGGGGCTGGCTTGGACAATGACCGGCCCGACGTGCTGGCCGAGAGGGGGAAATATGAAGGTTTGCATCTACGGCGCGGGCGCCATCGGAGCGCACATCGGCGTGCTGATGAAGCTCACCGGCGTCGATGTCTCCCTCGTATCGCGCGGCGCCAACCTGGAGGCGATCCGCGCCAATGGCTTGACCCTGATCACCAAGGAGGACGGGCGCGAGGTCGAGAAGAGCGCGCGGATGCCGGCTTCCGCCAACCCAGCCGACCTCGGGCCGCAGGACTACGTCATCATCGCGTTGAAGTCGCATCAGGCGTGGGAGGTTGCGGAGCAGATGAAGCCGCTTCTCGGACCCGATACGGCCGTGGTAACGGCCCAGAACGGCGTGCCTTGGTGGTACTTCCACGGCCTCGCCGGTCCCTACGCCGAGACGCCGATCGCAAGCGTCGATCCGGGCGCGCGGCAGTGGACCGCCATCGGGCCGCAGCGCGCCATCGGCTGCACCGTCTACCCGGCGGCCGAGATCGTGGCGCCGGGCGTGGTTCGGCATACCTATGGCGATCGCTACAATCTGGGCGAGCCCAATCGCCAGAAAACGTCGCGCGTGACGCGGCTTGCCGAGGCGTTCAATGCCGCCGGGCTGAAGTCGACCGTTTACGACGACATCCGCAACGATATCTGGCTGAAGCTTTGGGGCAACCTGTGCTTCAATCCAATCTCCGCCCTCACACACGCCACACTCGATGTGGTGGCCACCGACCCCGATACGCGCGCGGTTGCCCGCAGGATGATGGAGGAAGCCGAGACTCTGGCCCGCAAGATGGGTGTGGAGTTCCGCGTCGACATCGAGCGGCGCATCAACGGCGCCGCCTCGGTCGGCGCCCATCGCACCTCGATGCTGCAGGATCTCGACAAGAAGCGTCCGATCGAACTCGATGCCCTGTTGACATCAGTGCAGGAGATGGGCCGCCTCGTCGGCGTCGAGACGCCGACCATCGATATCGTGCTCGGCCTGACCCGCCAGATGGGGCGCGTTGCCGGCGTCTACCCGGTATTCCCCGAGGCCGCCGGCAAGGCGTGAGCCTCGTCACGCCGCGCTCGGGCCGCGGCCGGAGCCCGCGCGGCTGCGCGTGCTCCGCCTCCGGCGTGCGCCCATCGCGCGACCGCCGCGGCGCACGCCATGTGCTCCGCTTGCGATGGCCTACGAAAGCGGCGCTTCCCCTGTTTTGTGCACTGCAATATTTTGCGGTTTCACTGGTATACAAAACATTTCGCGCTGGAGTCTGCCATGACATCGCTGGCCATTTTCGCTCCCTCGAGCGCCAAGAGCCGATTCAAGCTTTCCGAGCTGCGGCATCTCCTCTCTGTTGTCAGCTTCTTCAGGGCGGGGACGAGGTCGACCGACGGTTCCTGGGCCGATGGCGCCCGAAGCCTCTAGGCGCATCGTTCGGCCGACCTCCGGCGGCGCACCCCCATCCGCCCTTTCGCCCGGCAGCCTCGACTGCTTGGCCATTTCCGCCCGGTCAAGGATAGGTCGCGCGGCGCGCGGGCCGGCCTTGGATGTGGCTCCGTGGGCGCCCGCCCCGATGCCACATTTGCCTGCCAATATCTGGCGTTGCATGGCCTCACAGGCGAAACTCGTTTACCATTTCCGCATTGCACAAACGTCGGCCGGCGACGTTGTCGTTAAACAACCGCAGCAACCTGGGTTAACGAACGCAACGACAAGAACGACAAGGTAGGTACCATGTGGCGTAGAGCGCTTGTGAGATCAGCCCTTCTTTCCACCTCGCTGTGGGCGCTGAGTGTGCCGGCGGCGGCCGGCTGGGAAGGGCCCTGGGCCGAAAAGCCGTTCTGGGAACGCAGCGAGGCGCCGAAGAAGCACAAGCAGGTCGCGGCACCGAAGCCGGTCAAGGCGCCGAAGGCCGTCGTGGTGCAGGCCCCTGTCGCCGCGAAGGCCAAAGCCAAGCCGGTGGTGGCGCAGACCAGCGACGACGATGACGACGATGCACCGAAGGCCAAGAAGGGCAAGGTCGCGGCCGCCAAGGCGAAGCCCGAGGTGCCGGAGGTCGTGCAGGGCGGCGCCCGCCCCGACATCGCGCCCAAGGCGCCCGAGACGGTCGCGTTCGGCGGCAGCTACCCGGTCGGCTCCATCGTCATCGATACGGCCGGCCGCAAGCTCTACTACGTCAAGGCGGGCGGAATGGCGTTCCGCTATCCGATCGCCGTCGGCAAGGTCGGCTTCACCTGGACCGGCACCGAACAGATCGCGCGCAAGCAGGAGTGGCCCGACTGGGTGCCGCCGGCCGAGATGCGCGAGAGGAAGCCCGAGTTGCCCGAGCGCATGACCGGCGGCATCAATAATCCGCTCGGAGCGATGGCGCTCTACCTCGGCAACTCGCTCTACCGCATCCACGGCACCAGTGATGCCAGCTCGATCGGCACGGCTTCGTCCTCGGGATGCTTCCGAATGCACAACGCGCATGTGGTGCACCTGTCCTCGCTGGCCGGCGTCGGCACGCAGGTGACCGTTCTGAAGAACCTGCCGTCCAAGATCGCCTCGGCCGATTGACACGAGCAACAACCTCTGGATTTCCAGACGGCCGCCTGGTGATCCCGGCGGCCGTTTGCGCATCTGAATGAGGCGAGGGCCGGGGGCCGGCGCCTAGGGTGCGGCGGCGCCGGCTGCGAGGGGGAAAAACACGCCGCCGCTCCAGAGGCCGGAGCGGGACGGGTCGCCCTCGTCCGGCTCGGCCAGCGCCACAAGATCGTAATAGAGAGCGCGGTTGACCAGCGCCTCCAGCCGGCCGCGCACCAGCACATAGGGCTTCAGGCCGCCGCTGCCCGGCTCCACCTCGAAACGCAGCGGGTGGTCCGCGCCGATGCTGACGATATCGTCGACATTGGTGCGCAGGATGAGTTGCTGCGCCCTCCCCTGGCCTCGCCGCTCCATCTCCACTGCCAGGAACGGCGCATCCTCGACCGCGACATCCACCTTTTCGGCGGGAGTGACGAGGTAGGTGCGCCCGTCCGCGTCCTTGCGCAGAACGCGGGCGAAAAGCTTGACGAGCGGCAGGCGGCCGATGGGGCTGCCCTGGTAGACCCAGACGCCGTCGCGCCGAATCCTCATTCCGATATCGCCGCAATAGGGCGGGTTCCAGCGCTCGACAGGCGCCGTGCCGGCCGCCGATGCGGCCTTCATCAGCTCGTCCAAGCCATTGATGCTGCTGGTCGGTTCAATCTCGGCCATGGGCTCCATCCGATGCCGTCGCGGCCTGCCGCCAGCCGCCTGGATTACCTAACATTTATTTGACGCCGCGCGCTGCCCCCCAGATGATCGCCGCCAGTTCGCCGGAAACCGGTGCGCATGTGCGGATCGCTTCGCTTGGACGCTTGCGAGCGTCCGATCGTTCCACGCCGCCTGCCCCGACCCGAGACCAGGACCCGACGCCAAGCCTGAGCCGACGCCAAGCCTGACCCGACGCCAAGCCTCGCACCCCAAATCCTGGCACCCCACCCCGGCACCCCGAATCCCGGCATCAGACCAAACGGAAAGCTTCGCCCAGCCATGACCAACGTCAGCACCATGCCGCAGAGCGAGACCCAGATCGTCGAACGCCTGGAAGCCGCGGCCGAGAAGGTTTCGCGCGCCCACAAGGCGGCCGGCCAGGTCATCTTCGGCCAGGATCAGGTCATCGAGCGCACGCTGATCACCATCCTGTCGGGCGGCCACGCGCTGCTGATCGGCGTGCCCGGCCTCGCCAAGACGCTGCTCGTCGATACGCTGGGCCGCGTGCTCGGCCTCGACGCCAAGCGCATCCAGTTCACGCCCGACCTGATGCCGTCCGACATCATCGGCGCCGAGGTGCTGGAGGACAACCCCGGCCAGCGGCGCTCGTTCCGCTTCATCAAGGGCCCGCTGTTCACGCAGCTGCTGATGGCCGACGAGATCAACCGCGCCAGCCCGAAGACGCAGTCGGCGCTGCTGCAGGCCATGCAGGAGCATCACGCCACGGTGGCCGGCCAGCGCTATGACGTGCCGCAGCCGTTCCACGTGCTCGCCACGCAGAACCCGCTGGAGCAGGAGGGCACCTATCCGCTGCCCGAGGCGCAGCTCGACCGCTTCCTGCTGCAGATCGACGTCACCTATCCCGATCTCGCCGCCGAGCGGCGCATGCTGCGCGCCACCACCGGCACCGAGCAGGCCAAGCTCGAGGCCGTGCTCGACGCCAACGAGCTGATGGCCATCCAGCGCCTCGTGCGCCAGATGCCGGTGCCGGACAAGGTGGTCGAGGCCATCCTGCAGCTCGTGCGCTCGGCGCGTCCGGGTGCCGGGGGCAATGCCGAGACCGACCGCCTCGTCGCCTGGGGGCCGGGTCCGCGCGCCAGCCAGGCGCTGATGCTGGCCGTGCGCTCGAAGGCGCTGATCGACGGCCGCCTCGCGCCCTCCGTCGACGACGTGCTGGCGCTGGCCGAGCCGATCCTGAAGCACCGCATGGCGCTCTCGTTCGCGGCGCGCGCGGAAGGCCAGGACATCGGCGGCGTCATTGCCCGCCTCGCCGGCGCGCTGGGTTGAACGCGCAGCGGATGAAGCCCATGGCGGCCAACAGCTCCCCAACGCCGACGACAGCGCCGCGCGCCGCCGAGGCACAAGCTCAGGCTCAGGCTCGGGCGCCCGCGCCGGGGCATGGCAGCCTGCTGACGCTCGAGCGCGACGCGCATCGCCTCGCCGATCACCTGCCCGACCTGCTGGTCGATGCCAAGCGCATCGCCCAGACGGTGGCGCATGGCATCCACGGTCGCCGCCGCGCCGGCACGGGCGAGACGTTCTGGCAGTTCCGCCCCTATCAGGTTCCCGACAGCGCACAGCTGATCGACTGGCGCCGCTCGGCCTCCTCCGACCACCTGTTCGTGCGCGAGCGCGAGTGGGAGGCGGCGCACACCATGTGGATCTGGCCCGACCTGTCGCCGTCGATGCGGTTCCAGAGCCATCTGTCGAAGACACCGAAATCGCACCGCGCGCTGGTGCTGGCGCTGGCCGCCGCCGAGATGCTGGTGCGCGGCGGCGAGCGCGTCGCCCTGCTCGGTCTCACCACGCCGACCGCCTCGCGCAAGGCGACCACCCGCATGGCGGAGGCCATTGCCGCCAACCCGGGCTCGGACGTGCTCACCCACAGCCTGCCGCCGCGGGCCCGCATCGCGCGCTTCTCGGGCGTGCTGCTGATCTCCGATTTCCTCGACCCGCTGCCCGAGCTGGAGAGCCGCATCACGGCGCTGGCGGGAGAGGGCGTCACCGGTCACATCGTGCAGGTGCTCGACCCGGCCGAGGAAACGTTGCCGTACGACGGCCGCACCGAGTTCCACGCCTCCGAGGGCGGCGAGCGCTGGGTCGCCGACCGCGTCGAAAGCCTGCGCCCGCAGTATCTGGCGCGGCTGAAGGCACATCGTGACGGCCTCGCCGACATCGCCAAGCGCCTGGGCTGGACCTTCCTCGTGCATCGCACCGACCGCTCACCGGCCGAGCCGCTGCTCGCGCTGGTGATGGCCCTGCAGGGCGCCGCCGGCCACTACCGCTGGACCGGCATCGAACCGCATACGGCCGGCGCCACACCCGCCAAGGGAGGCGCGGCATGACACCGGACTTCCGCCCGAAGGCGCCGGTTCCTCTTGCCTCTCCCCTCGGGGCGCGGCCACAGCGCGCGATCGCTTGGTGCCACCCTCAGTCCGCGCCGGTGAGGGGGCGTGCACCACGCGTCACACCGGCCGATAGCCCCCTCACCCCGCCCCTCTCCCCGAGGGGAGAGGGAATGTCGTGGTGCGAATCGCGGAGGCACGGCATGACCGGGTTGCTGCATTCGCTCATGCCGACGCAGGCCCACTTCGCCTCTCCCCTCGGGGGAGAGGCCGGCGCGGCCACAAGCGTCGCAAACACCACTTCGGCGCACGTCCGCGCCGGTGAGGGGGCGGGCCGCACCCACGACTTTGGCAGCCCCCCCCTCACCCCGCCCCTCTCCCCGAGGGGAGAGGGAGAAGATGGACGCGCGCGCTCGGCGCCGCTGGTGACGGGAGGCACGGCATGACCGGGCTGATCGCCTTCCTCAACCCGTGGCTGCTGGCTGGCCTCGCCACGCTGCCGCTCATCTACTGGCTGCTGCGCACGGTGCCGCCGCGACCGCGCCAGGTGGAGTTCCCGCCGACGCGCATCCTGGTCGGCATCGAGAACCGCGAGAAGACGCCGGCGCGCACGCCGTGGTGGCTCCTTCTCATGCGGCTCGCCGCCGCCGCGCTGGTCATCCTGGCGCTGGCCGAGCCGGTGCTGAACCCGCGCGCCGACAAGGCGTTGAAGGGCTCCGGCCCCGTGGTGCTGGCCATCGACAGCGGCTGGGCCTCCGCCCCGCGCTGGAACGAGCGCATCGACATGGCGACGCGCCTTCTCGCCGAAGCCGAAATCCAGAACCGACCGGTCGTCGTCCTGCCGACGGCCGGCCCGGCCAAGACCTTGGCCGCGCGCATCGAGCCGCCGTCGCAGGCGCGCTCGACGCTGGCCGCGCTGCAGCCGCAGCCGTTCGCCCCCGATCGCAAGCTCGCCGCCGATGCGCTGGAGGCAGCGCTGGCGGCTGGCGCGATCAAGGAAGCGAGCGTCGTCTGGCTCACCGACGACATCGACCACGCTGGACAGGCCGCCGCTTTCGCCGACCGGCTGGCCCGCATCGCCGCGGGCGGAACCTTCGCCGTCATCGGCACCGCTGCCGGAACCGAGCCGGTCGCCGTCACCGCATCCGTCGGCGCCAACGGCAAGCTGGAAGCCGGCCTGTTGCGCGCGGGTGGCGCGGCCCGTGAGGGCAGCGTGAGTGCCTTCTCCGCGCGCGGCCAGCGCCTCGGCGACGCCCGCTTCGCCTTCAAGCCGGGCGAGACGGCGACATCCGCCACGTTCGACCTGCCGCTGGAGCTGCGCAATCAGGTGACGCGCATCGAGATCGCGGGAGAGCGCTCGGCCGGAGCCGTGTCGCTGCTCGACGCGCGCTCGCAGTGGCACCGCATCGGGTTGCTGTCCGGCGAGACGCAGGAGCAGGCGCAGCCGCTGCTGGCCGCGCTCTACTACATCCAGAAGGCGCTGGCGCCCTACGCCGAGCTGGTGCGCCCCAAGGGAGCCAACCTCGCCGCCGGCATCGAGGAGGTGCTGCGGCAGAATTCGTCCGTCATGGTGCTGGCCGACATCGGCACGCTGTCGGGCGACATCAAGACCACCGTTGCCAAATGGATCGAGAAAGGCGGCGTGCTGGTGCGCTTCGCCGGTCCGCGCCTGGAAAAGGGCGGCGACGACCTGATGCCGGTGCCGCTGCGCCTGGGCGGCCGCACCCTCGGCGGCGCGCTGTCGTGGTCGACGCCGCAGCCATTGGCCCCCTTCGAGGCCTCGAGCCTGTTCGCCGGCCTCACCCTGCCGCCGGATGTCACCGTCAACCGGCAGGTGCTCGCCGATCCCGCCCGCCTCGGGCCAGAGGTCGCCGTGTGGGCGCGTCTCAAGGACGGCACGCCGCTGGTCACGGCCTCGAAGCGCGGCCAGGGCCAGATCGTGCTGTTCCACATCACCGCCAACTCGGACTGGTCGAACCTGCCGATGTCCGGCCTGTTCGTCGACATGATGCGCCGCATCGCCACGCTCGGCGTCAACGGCGGCATCGGCAGCGGCGAGGCCACGGTAACGACCGCCGCCAGCAGCGAGACGGATAGCGCACCGGTCGCCAGCGAGGCCGCCAACGTGCTTCCCCCCATGCAGACGCTCGACGGCTTCGGCACGCTGAAATCGCCGCCGCCGACGGCACAGGCGATCACGGTGGCCGATCTCGCCACCGTCGCCGCTTCGCTTGATCACCCGCCCGGCTACTACGGTCCTTCGACCAGCCCACGCGCCGTCAACATCGCCGGGCCGAAGACGCAGCTGGCGCCTTTGCCGAAGCTGCCGGCCAAGGCGGAGCGTCGCGGCCTCGAGGGCGATGCCACCAAGCCGTTGAAGCCGGCGCTGCTCGGCCTGGCGCTGGCCCTGATCCTGGGCGACGTGCTGGCCGTGCTGCTGCTGCAGGCCGGCGGCCTCGGCATGCTGTTGCGCCAGCTGACGCGCCGGCCCGGCGCCAGCGGCGGCGCGGCGGCCATCGCCCTGCTCGCCGCGGCCACCACCGCGCTGCTGGCCACGCTGGCGCTTGGTCCCGCTCCCGCCTCGGCGCAGACGGCGGCGCCCCCCGCCCGCGCCGCCAGATTGCCGGCGCCCGCGCCGTCGCAGGCGACCGACGCGCTGGCCCAGCGCGCCACGGGCAAGGTGACGCTCGGCTATGTGCTGAGCGGTGACGCTGCCACCGACGACACCAGCCGCGCCGGCCTCGCCGGCCTCGGCCGCATCCTGGCGCTGCGCACCTCGATCGAGCCCGGCGAGCCGCAGGGCGTCGACATCATGACCGACGAGATCGCTTTCTATCCGGTGCTGTACTGGCCGGTGCTGCCAACCGCGCGCACGCTGCCCTCGCCGGTGCTGGCCAAGATCGACGCCTTCATGAAGCAGGGCGGCATGATCGTGTTCGACACGCGCGACGCGGGCCAGGGCCTGCCCACGGGCCTGTCATTGTCGACGCAGGATGGCCCGCCCTTGCAACGCCTGCTGGGCGCCCTCGATCTGCCACGCCTGGAGCCGGTCCCCGAGACGCATGTCCTGACCAAATCGTTCTACCTCCTGCGCTCGTTTCCAGGCCGCTGGGACAACGCGCAGATGTGGATCGAGGCCGACAGCGCGGCGGCCAGCGCCGCGGCGCCCGACAGCGGCCGCAAGGCGCAGCACGCCGACGGTGTCACCTCCATCGTCGTCACCGCCAACGACTTCGCCGGCGCCTGGGCATCGGATGAGCGCGGCCGGCCGCTGTATCCGGTCGTTCCCGGCGGCGAGCAGCAGCGCGAGATGGCCTACCGCACCGGCGTCAACATCGTCATGCATGCGCTGACCGGCAACTACAAGGCCGACCAGGTGCATGTGCCCGCCCTCCTGGAAAGGCTCGGCCAATGAGCAATCACATCGGCGAGCCGCGACATGTCCTCTCCCGGGGCGGGAGAGGATGCCGGCAGGCAGGTGAGGGACTTCACGCCGATCGTCGTGCGAGCGGCACGTCCCTCATCCGCCCGTCATCGCGGAGCGATGCTCCGCATCGACAGGCACCTTCTCCCGTCCCGGGAGAAGGAAGATCCTGCGAACCGGTTCGGGAGCTCGAAGCGCAATGAACTGGTCGGTCGATTTCGCGCCCATGCTGCCGGGGCCGCTGCTGTGGGTCGCGGCGGTGATCGCGCTCCTGCTGGTGGCGCTGCTTCTGCTGCGCCGCTCGCGCGGAGCTCTGCTGCGCGCCCTCGCCATCGGCGCGCTGCTGATGGCACTGCTGAACCCGACGCTGCGCGAGGAAACGCGCGACAGCCTGGCCAATGTGGCGCTGGTACTGGTCGACGAGAGTGCCAGCCAGACGCTGTCGACGCGCCCGGCGCAGACCGCCGCCATCCGCGCCGATCTGGAGACAAAACTGGCGGGCATCAAGAACCTCGAGGTCAAATGGATCACCGCCGCGCGTGCCAATGACGGCACCTCGGGCACCAACCTGTTCGACGACCTCAACAAGGCGCTCGCCAACACGCCGCCCGATCGCCTGGCCGGTGTCATCATGATCACCGACGGTCAGGTGCACGACATCCCGAAGACCGCGGCCAATGCGGAGCATCGCGCTGCGATGACCCTCGGCTTCGACGCGCCGATCCACACCCTGCTCACCGGCAGGCCCGGCGAGTTCGATCGCCGCATCGAAATCATCAAGGCACCGCGCTACGGCATCGTCACGCAGTCGCGCGACATCGAGATCGCGGTGCGCGAGACCGGCGCCAAGAGCCGGGCCGGCGAGCCGGTTTCGCTCAACGTGCGCCGCGAGGGCAAGCCGGACGAGCGCATCGACACCACGATCGACCGCGTGGTGAAGGTGCCGATGCCGTTCCCGCATTCGGGCACCAACATCGTGGAGATCGAGCTGCCGACGGCGCCGGGCGAGTTGACGGGCGCCAACAACCGCGTCGTCATCGCGGCGGAGGGCGTGCGCGAGAACCTGCGCGTGCTGCTGGTCTCGGGCGAGCCGCACGCGGGCGAGCGCACCTGGCGCAACCTGCTGAAATCGGATGCCGCCGTCGATTTGGTGCACTTCACGATTTTGCGCCCGCCCGAGAAGCAGGACGGCACGCCGATCAACCAGCTGTCGCTCATCGCGTTCCCGACGCGCGAGCTGTTCTCGGAGAAGATCAACGATTTCGATCTCATCATCTTCGACCGCTACCAGCATCGCGGCATCCTGCAGATGCTCTACTACGACAATATCTCGCGCTACGTGGACCAGCACGGCGGCGCGCTTCTCGTTGCCGCCGGGGACGACTACGCCGGCGCCCTGAGCCTGTCGCGCACGCCGCTCTCGCCGGTGCTGCCCGCCATGCCGACGGGGCGCGTCATCGAGAGCGCGTTCAAGGCGAAGCTCTCCGGCGACGGCCTCAAGCATCCGGTCACGCGCGGCCTGGCCGGCGCCAACGCGGAAGCCGGCAAGGCGCCCACCTGGGGCCGCTGGTTCCGCCAGGTCGAGGTCGACACCGATCGTGGCCGCACCGTGCTGGCCGGTGCCGAGGACAAGCCGCTGCTGGTGCTCGACCGCAAGGGCAAGGGCCGCGTCGCGCTGCTGACCTCGGACCACGCCTGGCTGTGGGCGCGCGGATACGATGGCGGCGGGCCGCATACCGACCTGCTGCGCCGCCTGTCGCATTGGCTGATGAAGGAACCGGACCTCGAGGAGGAGCGGCTGATCGCCTCCGCCAAGGGCCTGAAGCTCACCCTCGAGCGCCGCTCCATGGAGGCCAGCGTATCGCCGGTCACGCTGTCGGCGCCCGGCGGCGAGACCACGGAGGCGCGCCTCGAGAAGGCCGGCGACGGCATCTGGCGCACGACCATCGATGTGAAGGTGCCCGGCCTCTACAAGGCGCAGACACAGAGCCCATCGGGCCAGCTCACGGCGGTCGCCCATGCCGGCGTCGAGGACCCGCGCGAGATGAGCGAGGTCGTCGCCACCGCGGACAAGCTGAAGCCGATCGTCGAGGAAACCGGCGGCGGCGTGTTCTGGACCAAGGGCAGCGGCCTGCTGTCGTCGTCCGACCCGGCCGCCGTCGAGGTGCCGCGCGTGTCGATGCTGGCCAATGCCAGGGTGCTGGCCGGCTCGGGCTGGATGGGCCTCAAGGATCGCGAAGCGCACGTGACGCGCGGCGTCAGGCTGACGCCGATGTTTACCGGCCTGCTGGCACTCGCCGCCCTGCTTGCCTTCCTGGCGCTGGCCTGGTGGCGCGAAGGCAAGTAGCGTCCAGCAGAGGGCCGGGGCTGGCTGGCCCAGGGGGCTGGCCCTTCGCGTCGGCGGGCTCCCAGGTAGCCTGGCGGGTGGGCGGCCTGTCCATGCCGGAACGCCAATCGCGTGAGCCGCGGCCGGCCACCGCCGCCATGGCCCATGCCGACCGCGTCGGCGCAGGGACCCCGCCGGACGACGCCGAGCCTGGAACAGCTCTCCCGGGGTCACCTTGGCGTATTGATCTCGGCACTGTATCTGGTATACCAAATGTGGCACACGAGATGCGGCGTGCCCCTCAATGGGCGTGACGACCGTCGTTCTCGTCTTGGAGCTCGATCACCATGACGGCCAACGCCATCGATCTGCCGATTGCACCCGCCGACAGCATGGACCGGCTCGAGGTGTCCGCCATCGGCTCCAGCGCCAGCCTCAAGACGCGGGCCTACAATGCGCTGAAGGCGGCCATCATGCGCATGGACATCTATGCGCCGACGGCTGAACTCCGGCTCGACGAGCGCGACCTGTCGGCGCGCTTCGGCATCAGCCGCACGCCGCTGCGCGAGGCGCTGGCGCAGCTCGACCGTGAGGGGCTGGTCAAGATCCAACCGCGTCGCGGCATCCTCATCGCCCGCAAGACCAAGCCCGAGATCCTGGAGATGGTGACGGCCTGGGCCGCGCTCGAGAGCATGGCCGCGCGCCTGGCCGCCACGCGCGCCACCAAGGACGACATCGCCACGCTGCATGCCCTTGTCGACGGTTTCACCCAGGATGCGGTGGCGCAGCAGATGGGTGAGTATTCGGACGCCAACATCGCCTTCCACGCGTCCATCATCAAGGCGAGCAAGTGCGCGCTGATCGCTGAATTGACCGAGATGCTGTTCTTCCACGTGCGTGCCATGCGCCGCCGGACCATTGGCGATGCCGACCGCGCGCAACGCTCGATCGCCGATCACAAGCGCATCGTCGCGGCCATCGAGGCGGGCGATGCGGAAGGCGCCGAGCGGCTGGTGCGCACGCACACACTCAAGCTCGGCGAGCACATCGAGAAATTCGTCAACCTCGACTGATCGATAGCGGCGCGCCGCGGCGGGCCAGGGGCACACGACGGACGAACCAGGACACGACCAAAACAAGAAGAGACGAACGGGAAGGAAACATCGGCGATGACAAAGGCCCTCGACGGCATTCGCGTTCTCGACTTCACCCACGTACAATCCGGCCCGACCTGCACGCAGCTGCTGGCGTGGTTCGGCGCCGACGTCATCAAGGTGGAGCGTCCCGGCGAAGGCGATGCGACGCGCAAGCAGCTGGTCGACGTGCCCGGCGCCGACAGCCTCTATTTCACGATGCTGAACCACAACAAGCGCTCGATCACCATCGACACCAAGAACAAGGTCGGCCGGGAGCTGCTGGAGCGGCTGGTGCAGACCTGCGACGTGCTGGTCGAGAATTTCGCGCCCGGCGCGCTCGATCGCATGGGCCTGACCTGGGAGCGCATCCAGGCGCTCAACCCGCGCATGATCCTGGCCTCGGTGAAGGGCTTCGGTCCCGGCAAGTACGAGGACTGCAAGGTCTACGAGAATGTGGCGCAGTGCGCCGGCGGCGCGGCGTCGACAACCGGATTCCGCGATGGCCTGCCGCTCGTCACCGGCGCGCAGATCGGCGACAGCGGCACCGGCCTGCACCTGGCGCTCGGCATCATGACGGCGCTGTTCCAGCGCGAGCGCACGGGGCGCGGCCAGAAGGTGCTGGCACCGATGCAGGACGGCGTGCTCAACCTCTGCCGCGTCAAGCTGCGCGACCAGCAGCGCCTCAGCGCAGGACCGCTGAAGGAGTATACGCAGTTCGGCGAGGGCATTCCGTTCGGCGACGCCACGCCGCGTGCCGGCAACGATTCCGGCGGCGGCCAGCCGGGGCGCATCCTGAAGTGCAAGGGCTGGGAGACGGATCCCAACGCCTACACCTATTTCATCACGCAGGCCGCCGTCTGGAAGGACGTCTGCGACGTCATCGGCGCGCCGGAATGGAAGACGGACCCCAACTACGCGACGCCGTCCGCGCGGCTGCCGCGGCTCAACGAGATTTTCGACCGCATCGAGCAGTGGACGATGACCAAGACCAAGTTCGAGGTCATGGAAACCTGCAACCCGCTCGACATCCCGGTCGGCCCCATCCTGTCGATGAAGGAGCTGGCCGAGGACGAGGGGCTGCGGGCGACCGGGACCATCGTCGAGGTCGATCATCCGACGCGCGGCAAGTACCTGTCGGTCGGCTGCCCGATCAAGATGTCCGACAGCCCCGTCGAGGTGCTGCGTTCGCCGCTGCTCGGCGAGCACACCGAGGAGATCCTGCGCGACGTGCTCGGCTACTCGGCGGAGGAACTGGCGAGGATCAACGAGTCCGGCTGCACCGGACCCGCCAAGGCCATGGCGGCCGAATAGGTCGCCAGCCGGCGGCGTCGAACACGCGGGAACGCGCGCCTTTTCTGGCCGGGGTGGTCGACAAGATCGCCCTGGCCTCTTTTTTCCAGCGCCCGGACCTGCGCATCAATCAAGGACGCGATGGCGCATGGCCGCCCCAGGCGCCGAGCGTGCGGGCGCTGCCGTGATCGAGGTACCGCGGCGTGACGCCGCTACCGGGCCCGGCATCGACAAGCTGCGGCGCTACCGTGCGCATGGCGAGCCGGACGGCATCGTTCGCCATGGCGGCGTCCAGGACGTCGGGATCGCTCCAGACCAGCTCGCCCTCCTCGAGGCGGGCATAGATCCGCCCCGTCGCGAAATCGGCGAAGTCCACCGCGCGCATCTTTTGCGCGCACTGTGCGAGGAAGTGCGCGTGCGCCTCCGATCCCGCCGCCGTCTCGGCGGGATAGAGTTCGGCGGGCGAGCGGGCCGCGATATTGATCTTCGCGAAGCGGTCGACGTTGACGAGTGCATGAACGTCGAGGATCGCGATGTACCCGTTGCTGCCGAAGGCGACGGTGCGCGGTCGCTCGCCCTCGGCGACGCTGTTGTCGAGGAACTCATAGTGGACGTCCATGCTCGGCTTCCTGGCCCACAGGAAGAACAGCCGCGGCATGCCCGTGTACGCCTCGACGTTGTGGGCCAGGATGTCGTCGAGGGCCTTGTAGCGGCCGAACTGCTCACCCCGCTTCCAGGCTCGCTCCACCGTCGCCTCGGGTGGCGTGATCATGAAGTTGAGGTAGACGGTATTGCCGAAGCGGGTCAGCAGGCGGCTGCCGTCCTCGCGGCCGGGCTCGCTGGCGAAGCTGTCGAAGCGGAAGCGGTCGATCAGCAGATGCGTCATGCGTCCGCTCTCGCCCTTCAAGGCCATGTAGCGATCGAGCTTGCGATCGATGATGGCGAGCTCATGCCCCGTCAGCGTGCCGGCGTAGCGCCGTGCCGCGCCGAGCGACGCATAGTCGAGCAGGTATTTCCGCCAGATGTCCGGGCTGACGAGCGCGAATTCCTGCCACGCGACGCCCAACGTCCGGGCCAGTTCCCGCTGTAGCGGTCGCATGGTGCTCTTGCCGGACGCCGAGGCGCCCTTGATGTTGATCACCACCGGCTTGGGCTGTGCCGGCAGGACGCGATAGGCCTCGGCCACCGCCGCCTCGGCCACGTAGGGGGCGATGAGGCGGCCGATCAGCGCGCTGCCATATCCATTGCAAACGAGCGTGAGGCACAGCGTCTCGAACAGCGATTGGGAGCCGATGAGGCGGCCGTGGCGGTGGTAGATCGCGGCGCCGATGCGCGCGAGGCTTCCGTACAGCGCTTGCGCGAGCGGCTCCTCGGCCGCAGCCGCCTTGGCCGCCCACTCGCCCTGGAAGCGCTGGTGATCATCCTCGACGGCAACGCTCGGCGGCCTGGGGTCCGCCGCCGAAGGACGCCGCGTCAACCTGGCCAGCCAGCCCCGACGCGCGGTCGCCTCCTGCGCGGCAGGCGGTGCCGAGCGATCGCGAAACAGCGTGCGGCGCAGCTCGGCGGCGGCCTGCGCGGCGGCGTCGCGGCGCATGTCCGCGAAGGCCGACGTCACCTCCGGCATGTGCGGCGCGATGTATTTGTCCATGATGGTCTGCGTCATGGCGCGGAAGTTGATGCCGAGGTGCTCGTATTTCTGGCCGTCGGGAACCGAGAGATCGGCGGTGATCCTGATCAGCAATTCATGCAGGACCAGCCGTTCGGGACGCAATTCGGTGAGGTCTTCCCAAGGAAGGCCCGTGAAATCGGCAAGCTCCAGCGCGGCAGCGACGCTCGTGGTCGCGTTGGCGTGTCTCAGAAGGGTGGAGAGCGGCAGAAGTTCGCGCGGGAGGTCCGAAGCCAGGCCCGGGTTCCAAGGTCCCAGCACGATTTCGCGAACGTCTGCGCTCATGGCGCTCTCCCTCCGCTCTCTCCTGCGTGTCAACGACGACGGTGCTGGAAGGGCAGCGAACTGTCCAGTCGGGACGGCCACCCTGGCGATCCTCGCAAGGATCGCGCCGCGCCCCGGCACGATGGGCTGCTCAAGGTCTCGCGGGGCCGGACATCGCGCGCCGCATCGCATCGGCGCGGTGCGCGCTTGTCATGAATTTAGAACTATTCTAAAGATTGCCATCCCGAAGCTGCGGACCATGCGGCGCGGCGGTGAGCATTTGAGCGTTGGCGGCAGCGAGAGACAACGAAATGACGAACGAAACCAAATGTCCGTTCACGGGTGGCCGGGTCACGCAGAACAAGGACTGGTGGCCCAACCAGCTCGACCTGACAATTCTGCACCAGCATTCGGCGTTGTCCAACCCCTTGGGGTCCAAGTTCAACTACGCGGACGAGTTCAAGAAGCTCGACCTCGCGGCGCTGAAGAAGGACCTCTATGCCCTGATGACGACCTCGCAGGACTGGTGGCCCGCCGACTATGGTCACTACGGCCCGCTGTTCATCCGCATGGCCTGGCACAGCGCGGGCACCTACCGCATCGCCGACGGGCGCGGTGGCGCCGGCACCGGCACGCAGCGTTTCGCGCCGCTGAACAGCTGGCCCGACAACGGCAACCTCGACAAGGCGCGCCGTCTGCTGTGGCCACTGAAGCAGAAGTACGGCAACAAGATCTCCTGGGCCGACCTGATGGTTCTCGCAGGTAACTGCGCCCTGGAGTCGATGGGCTTCAAGACCTTCGGCTTCGGCGGCGGGCGTGCCGATGTCTGGGAGCCCGAGCAGGACATCAACTGGGGCAGCGAAACGGCGTGGCTGTCGACGAGCGACAAGCCGAACAGCCGCTACAAGGGCAATCGCCAGCTCGACAATCCGCTCGCGGCCGTGCAAATGGGCCTCATCTACGTCAACCCGGAAGGGCCGGACGGCAATCCGGACCCGGTCGCCTCGGGCCGCGACATCCGCGAGACCTTCGCCCGCATGGCGATGGACGACGAGGAGACCGTGGCGCTGGTCGCCGGCGGTCACACCTTCGGCAAGGCGCACGGCGCCGGTGATCCGAAACTCGTCGGCCCCGAGCCCGAGGCGGCCCCCATCGAGGCCATGGGCCTCGGCTGGCTCAACGCGCATGGCTCCGGCAAGGGTGCGCACACCACCACGTCCGGCCTCGAGGGCGCCTGGAAGCCGAACCCGACCAAGTGGGACAACGGCTACTTCGACACCCTGTTCGGCCACGAATGGGAGCTGGTGAAGAGCCCGGCTGGCGCCCACCAGTGGCTGGCCAAGAACGTCGCCGACAAGAACATGGTCGTCGATGCGCACGATCCGTCGAAAAAGCACCGGCCGATGATGACCACGGCCGACCTCGCTCTGCGCTTCGATCCCATCTACGAGCCGATCTCGCGCCGCTTCCACAAGAACCCGGCCGAGCTCGCGGACGCCTTCGCGCGCGCCTGGTTCAAGCTCACCCATCGCGACATGGGCCCCAAGGCGCGCTACCTCGGTCCCGAGGTGCCGAAGGAGGACCTGATCTGGCAGGACCCGGTGCCGCCGGTCGACCACGCCGTGGTCGGCGACAACAACATTGCAGCGCTCAAGGAGAAGATCCTCGCCTCGGGCCTCACGACGGGTGAGCTGGTCGCCACCGCATGGGCTTCGGCCTCGACGTTCCGCGGCAGCGACAAGCGCGGCGGCGCCAACGGCGCGCGCATCCGTCTGGCGCCGCAGAAGGATTGGGAGGTGAACCAGCCGGCGCAGCTCGCGACCGTGCTGGCGAAGCTGGAGCTGATCCAGAAGGAGTTCAACGCCAGCGCCGGCAAGAAGAAGGTGTCGCTGGCCGACGTCATCGTGCTCGCCGGCACGGCGGCGGTCGAGGCAGCGGCGAAAAAGGCCGGCGTCGTCATCGCGGTCCCGTTCTCGCCCGGCCGCACGGACGCCTCGGCCGAGCAGACCGACGCGGCCTCGTTCGACGTTCTGGAACCCAAGGCGGACGGCTTCCGCAACTATCTGGGCAAAGGCCAGACCCGCGCGCCCGAGGAGCTGCTCGTCGATCGCGCGCAGCTTCTGGGGCTGACGGCACCCGAGCTGACGGCGCTGGTCGGCGGCCTGCGCGTGCTCGGAGCCAACCACGGCGGCTCCAGGAACGGCGTCTTCACGCAGCATGTCGGCGTGTTGAGCAACGACTTCTTCGTCAACCTGCTCGACATGAGCACCGAGTGGAAGCCGGTTGCCGACGGCACCTTCGAGGGCCGTGACCGCAAGAGCGGCACCGTGAAGTGGACCGCGACGCGGGCCGATCTCGTGTTCGGCTCCAACTCCATCCTGCGCGCCGTGGCCGAGGTCTATGCCCAGTCGGATGCCAAGGACAAGTTCGTGCGCGACTTCGCGGTGGCCTGGGTCAAGGTGATGAACGCCGACCGCTTCGACCTCGCGGTTCACGCGTAACGCTCCCGAGTGCTCGCCCGATCCGATCAGTTCGGGCGAGCGCCGCTGGACGTCGAACGTCTCGAAGTAAACGCTGAGGCGGCGCGGGGGGAGCGGGACCCGCACAGCCCAAGGCCGGGAGCGAGCCTGCACCAAGCCCAGAGCGCCCTCATTTCCAAGTGCGGTTTTCGGCCATTGTCGCCACTGATACCGGCCGGCGAAAATCTTGACCTTGCCTTGCGCCGGCCCAGGGGCCAAGGGCCCCCGCCGCGAGCGGCGGAACCGCGCGAATTCCTGATGCGCGGAGCGTCAGGAATTCGTGCGCAGGGTATGGCGGGCTGGCATCGCCCGTGGGATCAAGCTGCGAGATCGGGACTTGGTCCCTGTCGCTCCATGCGACGTTCCCTCGGGGTGGCCTCTGCGCCAGACCTCAAGTGCTCCTCCCGCGTCCGCCAGCATCATGACCCGATGCGCATGCAGGCACTCGGCACGCCGGCGACCATGGAACACCTCACGGCCCTGGCGCGAAAGGTGGGGGGCGCGCCGATTTGCTTGAACCGCGACGGGGCCGGCATGCGAAAGTTCCCGAAATCCGGCTGATTCGGGTCGGGCATACATCCCAGGACGCGCTCGGTGCGACCAGGATGCGGGCGGGAACTTCGGCGGGAAAGGCGACCCCCATGAGTTCGGGCAACGTGAGTGCGGGAAACATGAGCGCAGGCAACGAGTTCCGTACCGGACTGGATGCGCTGGCGGCGCGCTCGGTCGGCATCATGGCGGCCTGCGCCAACGCCGAGAGCGCCAAGCTGTACCTCGTGCTGCCGTTCCTCGGCTGGCTCGGCTATGACACCACCAATCCCTACGAGGTCTATCCCAATCATCTGGTGAGCCAGGGGGCCGCGGGCCTGCCGGGCGGGCCGCCGACGGCCCTGCCGGCTCCGTCGTCTGCCGGCGCGCCGGCCAACGTCCTTGTCAGCACCAGCGCTGCTGTCCCGACGACCGGCGTCGCGCGCATCGATTTCGCGGTGCTGCGCGGGCCCGATCCGGTCATCGCCATCGCGGCCGGCGAGGTCGGCGGCGAGCTCGACAATTCCGCCCGCGCCCTGCGCGCCTATTTCGACGCCGCGCGCTCGGTCAAGCTCGGCATCGCCACCGACGGCGTCGTGTTCGACCTCTATGTCGACGCCGACGAGCCCGGCCGCATGGACGCCGAGCCGTTCCTGTCGTTCGACCTCGAGGGCATCGCGCGCGGCGGCCTCGCCGAGGAACTGCTGGAGCCGCTCGCCGCCATCACCAAGCCGAACTTCGATCCTTCCAGGGTCGCCGAGCTGGCGCACGTGATGATCGTCAAGCGCCGCCTGCGCAAGGCGCTGGTCGAGGAGGTCAAGGGTCCGACGCTCGACTTTTGCCGCTTCGCGCTGGAGCGCATCGGGCTGCGCAACGTGCGCAGCGAGGCGGTGGAGCGGCACTACGCGCCGCTGATCCGCGACGCCTTCGAGGAATCCCTGGTGCTGCCGGTGCTGGAGCGTCTGCGCGGCGACGGCATCGCGCTGGGGGCCGCCGCCGCCAATGCGCTGCAGCCGGTGGAGCAGCGCCTCGCGCGGGCGGAGCGCGAGCTGTCGATGCTCGCCTATGTGCGCCGTCGCCTGGCCTACCTGATCGAGACGGAAGCGCAGTTCGCCGGCCTCGACGACGTGCATATGAAGGACTACGTCGGCCGCACGACGTTCTATTACCACCGCGAGCGCAAGGGCCGCCTGTTCGACCTCATCGAGGCCGCGGACGGCTGCCACAAGTACGTGTTCCCCGACCCCATCGGCGCCATTGCCACCAACCGGCTCGGCGATCTCGACGAGGCGTTGAAGGCGGTCTACGAGACGCGCGTGCTCGAGATGGGCAGCATCGCCTTGCAGGCCCGCAAGGCGCGCATCGCCTGAGACTTGCGCGCGGCGCGGATAGCGGAAACCGGATCGGCCATGGTCTCCAATCTTTCGACGATCGGTTTCACGTTCGGCGACGATGCCGGCTTTCGTGCCGCCATGGCCCGGCTCGCGGATGCGGCCATCGAGCGGCTTGCCTGCGAGGGCGGCGAATACGCCATCTGGCGCTCGCGCACCGGCGCCGAGATCTGGTTCCACCTCGCACCTGCGTCCGACAGCGGCGGTGAACGACAGATCGTCGGCCTGACGCCGTTTTTCGAGGGCCACAGCGAGCTGGTGGTCGAGGTCGAGCGCCTGTTCCAGCGTGACGGCGACACGGCACTCGAAGGCTCGGTCACCGGCTGGGTCGCGCCCGAGGCGAGCGCGGAGGACGGTTCGGAGGCCGACGACCTCGGCGTTGGCGCCTATCCGATCGTGTTCGATGCGGTGGACTTCGCCGCCCTTGCCGGACGCGAGCTGCCCGACGTCTGGCGGGTGCGCCTCGCCGGGTTCGCGCGCGAGCTGAAGGCGCACGCCGACGAGGCCGCATTCCATGCCGCCGATGCCGGCCCCGAGCCGAAACTGGCGGCGCAGGCGTTCCTGCCCATCGGCCTCTACGACGAGGCCGAGGACGGCGAAGCGGAAAGCGCCGCAATGCCGCGCAGCATCGCGGTGCTCACCGGCCGCGTCGTCGAGCACACCCGGCTCGTCAACGAGGAGAGCGGCAGCGCCTTCCACTGGCTGCTGGTGGAAAGCCTCGCTGCCACCTACGACATCATCGCCGATCCGGAGATCGTCAGCGGCGAGATCGTGCAGGGCGGCACCGTCGAGGTCGCCTGCTGGCTGTTCGGACGCATCCTCGCCGACGACTGATCGACGCCGATCAAGAATGAAAAAAGCCGCCGGAAATGATCCGGCGGCTTTCTTCTTGATCGTCGGGCGGAGCCGTCAGTTGCGGCGGGGTCCGCGCGGGCCGCGGCCGCCTTCGCGGTCACGGCGCGGCGGGCGCTCGGCCGAGAACTGCTCCTCGGGGGCATCACCTTCCTGGCGCGGGATCTCCTTGCCGGTCGTCTGGTCGACGATCTTCATGGAGAGACGCACCTTGCCGCGATCGTCGAAGCCGAGCAGCTTGACGAACACTTCCTGGCCCTCCTTGACCACCTCGCCGACGGTGGCCGGACGGCCGTTGGTCAGCTGCGAGATGTGCACGAGGCCGTCCTTGGCGCCGAAGAAGTTCACGAAGGCGCCGAACTCCATGATCTTGACGACCTTGCCCTTGTAGACCTGGCCGACCTCGGGCTCCTGCGTGATCGACTTGATCTTGTTGAGGGCGATTTCGATCGACTCACGCTTCGACGCCGCAACCTTCACCGTGCCGTCGTCGTCGATGTCGATCTTGGCGCCGCTCTCTTCGACAATGGCGCGGATGACGGAGCCGCCCGAACCGATGACCTCACGGATCTTGTCGGTCGGGATCTTGATCGTCTCGATGCGCGGCGCATGCTCGCCGAGCTCGGTGCGGGCACCCGTCAGCGCCTTCGACATCTCGCCCAGGATGTGCAGACGGCCGGCCTTGGCCTGATCGAGCGCGACGCGCATGATCTCTTCCGTGATGCCGGTGATCTTGATGTCCATCTGCAGCGACGTGACGCCCTCGGTGGTGCCGGCCACCTTGAAGTCCATGTCGCCGAGGTGGTCCTCGTCACCCAGGATGTCGGACAGCACGGCGAAGTCGCTGCCCTCCTTGATGAGGCCCATGGCGATGCCGGCGACCGGCGACTTCAGCGGCACGCCGGCGTCCATCAGCGCGAGCGAGGTGCCGCACACGGTGGCCATCGACGAGGAGCCGTTCGACTCGGTGATCTCCGAGACGACGCGGATGGTGTAGGGGAACTCGTCGCCCTTGGGGAGCAGCGGACGCACGGCGCGCCAGGCGAGCTTGCCGTGGCCGATCTCGCGGCGGCCGGGCGAGCCCATGCGGCCCGTCTCGCCCACCGAGTAGGGCGGGAAGTTGTAGTGCAGCAGGAAGCGCTCCTTCTTGGTGCCTTCCAGCGCGTCGACATACTGCTCGTCCTCGCCGGTGCCGAGCGTGGCCACCACGAGAGCCTGCGTCTCGCCGCGCGTGAACAGCGCCGAGCCGTGCGTGCGCGGCAGCACGTGCACTTCCGACACGATGGGGCGCACGGTGACGAGGTCGCGGCCGTCGATGCGCTTGTGCGTCTTGACGACGGTGCCGCGCATGATCTCCATCTCGACGGCCTTGAAGGCGGCACCGATCTTGACCTTGGCGGCGGCGTCACCTTCGGGGATCTCGATGCCGGAGGCGACCAGCGCCTTGGCTTCGTCGACGAGGCCGTAGCGCTTCTGCTTCTCCTTGGTCTGGAAGGCCTCGCGCAGCTTGTCGCCGGCGACGGCGCGGACCTTGTCCATCTCGGCGGAAAGGTCGGGCGGGGTGAACTCCCACGGCTCCTTGGCGGCGACCGCTGCGAGCTTGATGATGGCCTCGATGACCGGCTGGAAGTGCTTGTGGCCGAACATGACGGCCTCGAGCATCAGCTTCTCGGGCAGTTCCTTGGCCTCGGATTCGACCATCATCACGGCGTCGTTGGTGCCGGCGATGACGAGGTCGAGGCTCGACTCGGCCATCTCGTCGATCATCGGGTTCAGCACCAGCTCACCGCCGACGACGCCGACGCGGGCGGCGCCGATCGGCCCGAGGAACGGCAGGCCCGAGAGCGTCAGCGCGGCCGAGGCGGCGACCATGCCGAGGATGTCGGGATCGTTCTCCATGTCGTGCGACAGCACGGTGACGACGACCTGGACCTCGTTCTTGAAGCCCTCGACGAACAGCGGGCGGATGGGGCGATCGATGAGACGCGAGGTCAGCGTCTCCTTCTCGGTCGGGCGGCCTTCACGCTTGAAATAGCCGCCGGGGATCTTGCCGGCCGCGTACGTGCGCTCCTGGTAATTGACGGTCAGCGGGAAGAAGTCGATGCCGGGCTTCGGGTTCTTGGCGCCGACGACAGTGGCGAGGACGCTGGTCTCGCCGTACTGGGCGAGCACGGCGGCGTCGGCCTGGCGGGCCACATGGCCGGTCTCAAGCGTCAGCTTGCGGCCACCCCACTCGATTTCCACGCGATGGATGTCGAACATGTCTTTGGTCTTTCGGTTCTATCTCGTTGCGGACGGACGTATCGGTCGTGCCGTGCGGATCATCCACCCTTGCGGAGGTGATCGGTAGAGTTAATGCGGTTGCACGGACGACGGCCGCGCCAGCACCACAGGATCAGTTCCGGGGCCGGCGCGGCTTTTTTTCGTGTCAGCTTGCAGGACCCCAAGGCTCGGGGCGGCGCGACATCAGCGGCGGATGCCGAGCTTCTCGATGATCGACTGGTAGCGCTTGTCGTCCTTGCGCTTGACGTAGTCGAGCAGCTGGCGGCGCTGGCTGACCATTTTGAGCAGGCCGCGACGCGAATGGTTGTCCTTCTTGTGCGTCTTGAAGTGCTCGGTCAGGTGGTTGATGCGATGCGTCAGCACCGCGATCTGCACCTCGGGCGACCCCGTGTCGTTGGCCTTGGTGGCATTGGCCTTGATGACCGCAGCCTTGGCAGCCTTGTTTTCCGGTTTGATCTCCGACATCGGTTTTATCCTTTCTTGTCTGGATGTTGGGCGACGCCGCCGGGGCATGTTGCCTCGGCATCGTCTCAGCGGCCACGGCCGGGATGTCGTCCAGCCGGGTCGGAATGCACGCGCGCGCCGGCTCCCATGAGAGCCAGCGCGGCTGGGCGCCTTATACACGAGTGGCGCTCCCGCGCCAGGGGGAATGCAGCCCTGGGGGCGCTGCAACCAACGCGCACTGAGGATGGATCGCCGCTGCGCGCCCACGACGGCCGGGGGCGGCTCGGCACGGGCCGACGTGGCGCGGGGGTCACAGGCGGGCAGCCAAGGCGGGCTCGAGCCGGCGCGTGGCCTCGACTCTTGGCCTGCGAGCGGCTTAGCTGGTGGGAGTTTGGTACGGGCCTGCGGGCGGGTTGTGTGCGCGGGCGTCGGGGGAATTGGCTTATGCGTCGTGCAGTGGTCGGACTGGTTGGCAGCGTGGCGTGCCTCGCCGGCGCAACGGCGGCGCAGGCCCTTGATATCGGTGTAAATTTCGCCAACGCCGAGACCAACTTCGGCACCGTCAATACCTCGCTGTTCGGGCTCGGCTCGCTGTATTGGCAGCAGCGCGGCTCCACCACCGTCACCTACGCCATGGACATCGACAGTCCGGAAGCCCGGCGCGCCAAGGCGGTGGCGGCGGAGGCCATCGAATCCTCGGCGCCCAAGGGCCTGTCGTTCAGCTTCGGCTTCACCGGCCTCGAGGTGCTGAGTTCGGCCGCCATCCAGGCCGAGGTCAGGCGCTCGGCGCGCATCTACGTGCGCAAGGTCAAGACCGAGCAGTATGCCTCGCCGCTGTCTCTGCTCAACGCGCCGACGCTGGCGGGCGAGCGCGCCTTCTTCGCCACCTTCTGCCCGGCGGAGAGTTGCCGCTTCGTGTTCATCTACCACGTCACGAAAGTCGACGAGGGCGGCTTCGGCTTCGGTCGCGCGGTGACGGCGGGCGGCAAGCTCGCCTTCCCGGGCACGGCGAGGATCCAGGGCTTCGAGGCCAAGATCGGCTACGACAATTCCTCGGCCTTGAACTGGGCCGGCGACGGCTCGCCGATGTTCTACCGCCCGATGTACGTCGTGCTGACCAAGAAGGGCGACGATTACGTCTTCCTGCCCGATATCCCCAAGCGCCAGGTGGCGAAGGCGAAGCGCAAGTAGCCGCGGCAACGCGCATCTGAGTCACGCGTGCCCCGCGGCGCATGCAGCCGCACCGAGTTCACCCCAGCAGGCGGCGGAATTCGTCATAGCCGTAGGAGCGCAGCACGCGGTAGCGGCCATCCTCCTCCAGAACGCCGAGGTCGGGGCGCGGCGTGCCGTTGAAGACGGTGCTCTTGACGAAGCTGTACTGCATCATATCGGTGAACACGAGGCGGCTGCCGACGGCGAGCGGCGCCTTGAACGAATACTCGCCGATGATGTCGCCGGTCATGCAGGTCTTGCCACCCAGGATGTAGCTGTGCGGATGCTCGCCCGCCTCGCCGGCGCCGAGGATGGCGGGGCGATAGGGCACCTCGAGCACATCCGGCATGTGGCAGCTCGCCGAGGTGTCGAGGATGGCGATGTCCTTCTCGTTGTGCGCGAAGCCGATGACGCTGGCGACGAGATAGCCGGTGTCGACGACGATGCCGCCGCCCGGCTCCAGGATCACCTCCACCTGGAAGTGCGCGCGAAACGCCTTGATGGCGGCGATCAGCTTGGCCACGTCGTAGCCGGGCTTGTTGATGAAGTGCCCACCGCCGACGTTTACCGCCTTGGCGCGCGCGATGTAGGGCGCGAACTCGCGCGCCACGTGCTCGATGAGGCCGACCGAGCCGTCGGCCATGCTCTCGCACAGCGCGTGGGCGTGGAAGATGTCGATGCCGCCGTCGGCCCACGGCAGCTTGTCGATGTCGGCCTTGATGGTGCCGAAGCGCGAGCACGGCGCACAGGGGTCGTAGAGCGCGCCACCGAGCGTGGCGTTGGAGTAGCCGGGATTGATGCGCACGCCGATTCGGGCGCCCGCGGCGCGGGCCAGCGGCGCGTAGCGGGCGAACTGCTCGGGCGAGTTGAAATAGATGTGGTGCGCGATCTTCGTCAGCCGCTCGACCTCGCCCGGCGCATAGGCGGGCGCGTAGACGTGCACCTCCTTGCCGAACTCCTCCGCGCCCATGCGCGCCTCGTATTCGCCGCTCGCCGTGGTTCCGTCGAGGTGCGCGCGCATCATCGGGAACACGGCCGGCATCGCCCACGCCTTGGTGGCGAGCAGCACCTTGGCGCCGCTCTCGCGCCGGATGCGATCGACGGTGGCGAGGTTGCGCTTCAGCGCCGCCATGTCGAGCACGTAGGCGGGCGTCTGCATCTGGGCGGGAAGGCGCGAGGTCATGTGAGGGGGCTCCGGGAAAAGCTTGCCGCGTGACGGCGGCGCGGTCCTGGAGCCTGCCGGCCGTCAGCCGCCCTCGGTCGTGCCCCAGGCGCGATCGAAGCGGCCCGCCCTCAGGTCCTGCGGTGTGATCCAGAACTGCGCCATGCCCATGTCGCAGAACATGAAGTCCTCGTCGACGGCAAAATCGCTGTCGATCTGCAGGAGCAGGATGTTGCCCTGCTCGTGCATCGCGTCCGCGGTGCCCTGCACGCTGGTGGCCGCGCCGAGCATCTGATGCCGGTTGATGGAAATCTCCTCGCGCGGCTCGCCGCCGAGATAACCCGGGAGCTGCGAGACCACCGCCGGATGCTGCAGCTCGTCCGGCGTGGAGCGCAGCCCCTGCAGCACCGGCACCGGCTCGCCCAGGGCGCGCTCGATGGATTGGAGGGTGCGGCGGTCGGCTTCTTCGGACGCCTCGCCCTGGAAGTAGAGCTCGACGCCGGGGAACGTGTCGATCACATGCGCCCGCACCGGCACCGAGGCGAAATGCGTCTTGTTGTGCGCGTAGGTGCCGCGCATCTCCTCGTAGCTGTGACCGATCAGCGGCAGGTTCGGCGGCGGCTGGCGCTCCGGCCCGGCGGCCTCGGCGAAGATGACGCGCGTCAGATCGTTCTCGCCGCGATCCCCCCACAGCATCTCCTCCTCCATGTCGGCGAAGAAGAACAGCATGCCGGAGGGCGGCAGCGCGGGGCCCGACGGTTTATCGAGCGGCGTCGCGGGCAGTGTCGCAAGGTCGATCTGGGCCAGGAAGTGCAGCGCGAATCCGGTTTGCGGGTTCACCGGCCAGGCGACGTTTCGCGGCAGCGAAGGCAGGCCGCCGAGCCGGGACAGCGTCGCGTGTCCTGGCGCGCGCCGCAGCCAGATGGCGCGCTCGCGGATGTCGTCGAGGCGGCGCGGCCGATAGCGCACGTTGGGCGGCAGGAAGGAAGCACCGCCTGAACTCCGCAGGTCGGAGGGCTTCTGGTCGGAGCCGTCTCGGTCTGGCTCACAGCCCTCGTTCCGCGCCAGAAAACCGGCCAACCTGTCGAACAACCCCATCGACGCCTCCGCTGGCAATATTCGAGGGCGCCATTTCTATCAGCCTCGGCTTAAGGACGCGGAAACGCCGGGACGTGCAAACGGCGACGGGGCCGGCGTCTGTGGCACCGGCCCCGTCGTGGCACATCAGATCTTGAGATCTTGGTTTGGTCGGGCGTGAGCGGCGCTCAGGTCTTGACCGCGAACAGCTCGGCCTGCGCGCCGGCCTTGAGCTCGGTCATGTGCCACGGCAGGCCCTGGCGGCCGATCTCGTCCATGAACGGCTTCGACGGCAGCTGCTCGACGTTATAGACGCCGCCCGGCTTCTTCCACGCGCCCTTGAACAGCATCATGGCGCCGACGACCGGCGGCACGCCCGTGGTGTAGGACACGGCCTGCGCGCCGGTTTCCTTGAAGCAGTCGGCGTGATCGCACACGTTGTAGATCAGCGCGCGCTTGGCCTTGCCGTCCTTGGTGCCGGTGAAGATGCAGCCGATGGACGTGCGGCCCGAGTAGTTCTCGCCGAGCGAGGACGGCGGCGGCAGCAGCTCCTTCAGGAACTCCATCGGGATGACGGGATTGCCCTTGTACATGACGGGATCGATGCGCGTCATGCCGACGTTCTGCAGCACCTCGAGGTGCTTGATGTAGTTGTCGGAGAAGGTCATCCAGAAGCGGATTTGGCGAAGGCCCTTGATGTTCTGGACGAGGCTCTCCTCCTCCTCGTGATAGATGAGGTAGCTCTTGCGCGCGCCGACCTCCGGGTAGTCGATCATGCACGAGATCGACAGCGGATCGATCTCGATCCACTTGCCCGCCTTCCAGTATTTGCCGCGCTGCGTGACCTCGCGCAGGTTGATTTCCGGGTTGAAGTTGGTGGCGAACGCCTTGCCGTGGCTGCCGTCGTTGCAGTCGATGATGTCGATGGTCTCGATGGTGTCGAACAGGAATTCCTGCGCGTAGGCGCAATAGATGTTCGACTGGCCGGGATCGAAGCCGCAGCCGAGGATCGCCATGATGCCCTTCTTCGCGTAGCGGTCCTGGTACTTCCACTGCCAGGAGTACTCGAACTTGGCGACGTCGCGCGGTTCGTAGTTGGCAGTGTCCATGTAGTGCACGCCCGTCTCCAGGCAGGCATCCATGATGGGCAGGTCCTGGTAGGGCAGCGCCATGTTGATTACGAGATCCGGCTTGACCCTCTCGATCAGCTTGACGGTGGCCTTCACATCGTCGGCGTCAACCTGCGAAACCTCGATCGGCGTCTTGCAGCGCTTGGCCACCGCCTCGCAGCTCGCCAGCCGGCGCGACGCCAGATGCACATGCTTGAACACATCGCGGTTCATCGCGCACTTCTGGGCGGTAACCGATCCGGCGGCGCCGGCGCCGATGATGAGGACGTTGTCCAATTCGTTTGTCTCCCGAAGGCTGCGAGCCAGCAGTTGTTGAACGCGCCGACATTTATGGTGCGCGGGGCGGGGGTTCAAGCGGTTCGTAGGGCTGGAGGGCCTGCGAGCGTGCCGGCCCGGTCGCAGGTGACCGCGCGGCAGGCGCCCGCATGTTGCCACCGGCTCGTGACGGCTCGATGTCGTCGTCCGCCCGGCAAATTCGGCGTCGACTGGAGAAACGATGGCGGGAGGAGCGGGGCCGGGCGCCGAAGACGTGCCGGCCTACCGGGAAGAGATGGTGCCCAGGGGCAGAATTGAACTGCCGACACCGTGATTTTCAGTCACGTGCTCTACCAACTGAGCTACCTGGGCATTGGCTCGCGAACGGCCTCGAAAGGCGGCGCGAAGCCTGGGTCTTATAGTGACAGGATCGGGGCCTGTCCAGCCGCATTCGCAGCTGCGATGTGGGCCGCCACGGGCCCCCTCGCAGGCCACGGCGCAAGGCGCGGAGCGGCGCGCGCCGCGCGTCAGGAGGCCGACGGGTGGATGGGCCGCTGCAGCAGCACGAGAACGTCGGTTCGCACGGCGCCGGTGGCATTGGCCAGAACCCACGAATCGTTGCCGAGCCCGGGCCGCCTGGCGGCGTTGGCGGCGTCGCTCGGGTCGTCGCTCTTCTTGTCCAGGGCTACGACCATGGCGACCGAATCGCCGCCCTTCTCGAACACACCCGACGCCATGCCGAAGGTCAGCGGGGTGGCGCTGTCCGGCGTCCGGCTGAGATTGATGAAGCGCATCATGGCGGAACTCTCGTCGACGTCGTGCAGCACGATGTAGACGTTGCCGCCCAGCACGATGACGGTGCCCTCGAATTCCTGCGGCATGCGGGTGGTCGGCGACCAGAGCTTCGCCTCCAGCACCGAGCGATTGCTGCGGCGTGCGATGGACAGCGCCTCCGACACGATGCGAGCCTCGCGCACGTCGTAGCGGAAGATGCGGTAGGAGCCGCAGACCGCCGTGATGACATCGGGCGGCAGCGCGGCCGGCGAAAGGCGTAGCTCGACGGTGGCGGACGGATCGGCCTCCGCGGTGGCCGCCTTGAGGATGGCGTCGAATTCCTGCGGCGGCAGGAACAGGTGGCCGCCCTCGAGACTCGGAATCCAGGCGCGCCAGAACTTGACGAGCTGCCGCAGGTTGTCGCGATAGGCGCCGCGGTCGCCACTCAGCCACTGGCGGATTTCATTGCGGCGAAGGCTGTTTTCCTCGGTGCCGAAGTACTGCTCGACGAACTCGGCCTCGCTCACGCCGAAGGTTTCCAGCAGCCGACGCAGGTTGCGGGAAAAATCCTGGTTCTTCGGGGTGCTCTTCTTCGACATTCAAACTCACGCAAGACGCGCCTGATGCGTCGTTCCTGGGCAGCCCGTCTTCCGGGCTCATGGCAGTTCCGGCCGCCAGTCATGCCAAAATCCGACAAAAACTACCATGTCGCCAGAGAAACGTCATGAATGCGCACAACTAGCGGGCGTTGTATGGTTTAAAATTATGTGGATGTCCGGCCCCGGAACGTTATCCAAGCCTGTCCTGTGTTGGTATTGAGATCATTCGCCGAACAGGATGCCGATCTGCCGGAAGCTGGCCCATGCAATGATTTGCCATGAACTAAAATACGCGCAATGATAGTGCGTAGTGCGGCCGGTTATTGACAATGCCTTAACAATGGTGCATATTAAGCACGCTCAAGGCGCGTATTAACGCTGAGAGTGCGGATTACAAGTGAGAGTGGGTGCACAAATGACGAATCTGTTCAAGAAGTCTTCGTTCCCTGTTGCGGGGGCGGCTCCTGCCCCCAAGGCGGTGGACCTTACGCTGCACGGCCTGTCCAGCCGCATGCTGGACCTCGACGATGTCCCGGCCCTGATGTCGCTGTCCTACGACAGCGCCGTCGAGATGAAGGTGCCGCATCTCTATTGCCCCGAGCATAACCACGACCACCTGGCGGCCATTCTGGAGCGCGGCGTGAGCTTCGGCGTCTGCGACGTCGAGGATCGCTCCAAGCTCTGCGCGGCGGCGATGTTCGTGCCCATCGATGCGGGCATTGCGATGCTCAAGGACTTCGAGTCGGCGCACGTTTTCATCCGCCCCGACTGCCGGTCGCTTGCTGTCGTTCGTGTCCTGTTCGGCGCCGTCCGGCGCTACAGCAACGAGACCGGCCGCACGTTGCTGGTGCATCAGGTCAGCTACTTCGATGCCCTGGCGGGCCGTACGACGCAGACGGAGCGTGTGCAGCGGCTCTACCGCTGGCTCGACATGGACGGCAGCTACGGCATCACCTTTGCGTGCCGCCCTCTGGCGGCGGAGGCGGCGGAGTAGCATCGGCGACTGAGGACCTAGGGTCCTCACGTGGCGCAAAGGTGTGGCGCGGGCCCGCGAGTGCCCGCGCCACATGCGTTTATTCAGGGTGGGCGAGCGAACGGGCGGCAGCGCGGACCCGCGCGCGGCGGGTCACGCCAGCTTGGCGGTCGCTTCCATGGCCAGCCGGCCGGCGTCGTCGCTGGCCCACAGATGCACGGTCTTGCCGCCGGCAGCCGGGCTCCCGCAGACGCGGAACGGATGCGGCGCGAACAGCGGCATGACGGCGCGGAACGTGAACGTGCGCAACTCCGCCATGGGCAGCTCTCGGCGCAACAGGTCGACGAGCAGCGTGGCGATCAGCGGGCCATGCACTATGATGCCTGGGTAGCCCTCGTCATCGATCGCGAAGCCGGGGTCGTAGTGGATGCGGTGGCCGTTGAAGGTCAGCGCCGAATAGCGGAACAGCAGCACGGGATCGGGTGTCACCACGCGTTCCCATTCGGCCTGCGTGGCGGCCATTTTGGGTGGCACGTCGGCCGCCTGCTGCTCGCGGTAGACGATGTCGCGCTCCTCCGTCACCGCCAGCCCCTCGGCACCGGCGAAATCGAGGCGTGCGTTGACGAACACCAGCGGACCGCTGCGGCCGCGCTTTTCCTCCACCGCCTGGACGCGCGCCGTGCGGCGCACGGGCTCGCCGATGCGCAGTGGCCGGTGGAAGGTGAGGCGACCGCCGGCCCACATGCGGCGCGGCAGGGGAACGGGCGGCAGGAAGCCGCCGCGGGCGGCGTGTCCGTCGCGGCCGAGACCGCTGGCCCGCGTCGTCGGGTTGCAATAGATCAGGTGCCACATGGGCGGCAGCGCCATGCCATCGACGAACGGCGGATCGTCGCGGTCGAGCGTGGCGGCGAGCGCATTGGCCGGGAAGGCGGCGATGCGATCGTGGCGCTCCTCACTGGTGCCGATCCACTGCCGCAGGTAGCCCATATCGACGATCATCGTGCCGTGATCCTCCACGTCGGCGGGCACCCGGATGCAAAGCGCTACGCATCCGCGACCGCGAGCGCGCGGCACTTGAGCATATCTTGCCGCGCGCGAAAATGGGGGAATGATCGCCGCCCTGTCCGGCCGTGCGTCACGTCCGGACACGTCGAGCCCGCGGGTGCGGTGGAGCCCCGTCGCGGGATGCTCGCCCCCCGATCCCGTCATCACCGCCGCCGGCGCGATCGCGCCATCTCCGGCGAAACTGTGCGCCGCCCCAAAGGGTGCTATTGCCCCTGGACCCGTTGGTGCGGCATTTGGCCGGGCTGCGGACATGAAGCAGCGCGCGCGGTTTTCTTTTCCGGTGCGGCGGGCGAGACTGTCGCGACGACCCTCCGCCGTCCCGCATCCGAGGGATCCGCATGACCGCAGCCCACGGCCTCGCCTTTTACCAGGACGCCCTGATCGTTCTCGCCACGGCCGGCGTCGTGGTGCCGATCATGCACCGCTTCAACGTGACGCCGGTGCTCGGCTACCTGGGCGCCGGGGCGCTGCTCGGCCCCAACGGGCTGGGTGCCCTGGCCACCCTGGTGCCGCCGCTCGGCTACGTGACCATCACCGACGAGGCGGATCTGGCCAGCCTCGCCGAGCTCGGCATCGTGTTCCTGATGTTCGTCATAGGCCTGGAGCTGTCGTTCGAGCGCCTGATGACCATGCGCCGGCTGGTGTTCGGTCTGGGCGGGCTGCAGATGCTGCTCTGCTCGCTGTCGATCGGCCTGCTGGCGCCGCTGTTCGGCAATTCGGCCGCCGCCAGTGTGCTCATCGGCTTGAGCCTGGCGCTGTCATCGACGGCGGTGGTGCTGGAATGGCTGTCGCAGCGACGGCGCATGGCAACAAGCCTCGGCCGCGCCGCCTTCGCCGTGCTGCTGGCGCAGGATCTCGCCGTGGTGCCGATCCTGGTCATCGCCGGCATGCTCGGGGCCGCGCCCGAAGGCGCCGCGCCGCAGGGTGTCGTGCAGGCGCTGGTGCAGGCGGCGCTGTTTCTCGGCGTGATGGCGCTCGCCGGCCGCTATGTGCTGCGTCCGCTGTTCCGTCTCGTCGCTGCCGCCGACAGCCCGGAGCTGTTCATGGCGGCGACGCTCCTGGTCGCCATCGGTGCCGGCGTGCTGTCGGCGAAGGCGGGCCTGTCGATGGCACTCGGCGGCTTCCTGGCCGGGCTGTTGCTGACCGAGACCGAGTACCGCAAGGCGGTGATGGCGGTCATCGAGCCGTTCAAGGGCCTGCTGCTCGGCGTCTTCTTCGTCTCCATCGGTATGCGCATCGACATTCTCGCCCTGCTGCGCCAGCCGCTGTTTCTGCTCGCCTGCGCGGGCGGACTGGTGGCGTTGAAGGCCCTCATCGTGGTGCCGCTGGGCGAGCGCTTCGGCCTCGCGCGGTCGGCGGCCATCGAGCTTGGCCTGCTGCTCGGGCCCGGCGGCGAGTTCGCCTTCATCGTCATCGGCATCGCGGCCGCGTCGGGCCTCGTCGCACCGTCCGTCGCCGGTCTGCTGCTGGCGGTGGTGGCGCTGACCATGGCGGCGACGCCGGCGCTCGGCTTGCTGGGGGAGCGGCTCGCCGCGCGCCTTGCTCCGGCCCAGCCGTTGCCCCTCGCCCTGCTGGAGGCGCCGCCCGAGGATCGCGGCGCGCGTGCCATCGTGGTCGGAGCGGGGCGGGTCGGACGGCTGGTGTCGAGCCTGCTCACCACGCACAAGGTGCCGCACATCCTGACCGACCGCGGTTCGGCGGTCGTGCTGATGGGGCGCAAGGAGGGGCTCGACGTCTACTACGGCGACGCCAAATCGGCTGCATTCCTGCGCAGCTGCGGCGTGATGAACGTGAAAGCGCTCATTCTGACCATCAACTCGGCAGCCGAGATCGACGAGATCGTGTCGGTGGCGCACGGGCTGCGCGCCGATGTGCCGATCATCGCCCGCGCCCGCGACGCGGCGCATGCCCGCAAGCTCTATCAGCGCGGCGTCACCGACGCGGTGCCGGAGACCATCGAGGCCAGCCTGCAACTGTCGGAGGCCGCGTTGGTGGCTCTTGGCCAGCCGATGGGGCCGGTGATCGCCTCCATCCATGAGGAGCGCGACCGCTTCCGCCGCGAACTGCAGGCCTCGATCGGCTCCGAGCGTCCGGTGCGCGGTGTGCGCGCTTCGATGCTGAAGGCGGCGCGCAAGGGGGGCGAGGGCGATGCCTCGTCGAGGTCGTGAAGGCCGCGCGCGTGATCGGCCATGGACTGTCAGTCGTGGACGGCGGCGCGGATGATGGCCTTGCGGGCGGCTTCGGCCAGATGGCGGTCGTCACCGCTCCATTCGCCGCACCACTGGTGGTGGTCGGTGGTGGGGAACTTCTGCACGATGGTGCCGCTCTCGGAATTGACCAGAACGGCCGGCGGATAGCGGTGGCAATGACCGGACGTGGCCGGTGTCGCCACCTGGTCGACGACCCAGTAGACGCAGACGGAGCAGGCGGGGCGCAGCTGGTGCATGGGCGGTCTCCCTGGCGAACAGCGCCTTGGCCCGAAGGGCCGCGCGAGCCTCGCCACTCGACAGGATACCTCGCGACATCCTACGGAATTGCAAACCATGCCTCGGGCCTCCGGTCCGACCGCCTGGACACCGGCAGAAGCAGTCAACCCGACACGGGATGCAGCCCGAAACATGAAGCGTCTCGTCGTTACCGCCGATGATTTCGGCCTCTCCCGAGAAGTCAACGAGGCCGTCGAGCTGGCGCATGCGCGCGGCATCCTGACGTCGGCGAGCTTGATGGTCGGCTCCCCGGCCGCCGCAGATGCCGTGGCGCGGGCGCGCCGCCTGCCGAACCTGCGCGTCGGGCTGCATCTGGTGCTGATCGAGGCCGAGCCGGTGAGCCCCCGCGCCAGCATTCCCGGTCTCGTCGGCCCTGACGGACGCTTCCGCACCGACATGGCGGCCTATGGGCCGGCGCTGTTTTTCTCTCCGGCGCTACGGCGTCAGCTCGGCGAGGAGGTCGCGGCCCAGCTCGCGGCCTACCGCGCCACAGGGCTGCCGATGGACCACCTCGACGCGCACCAGCACTTCCACATGCATCCGGCCATCGCGACCGAGATCGTGCGGCAGGCGGCGCGCTGCGGTGTGCGCTCGGTGCGCACGCCCGTCGAGCCGCTCGCCGTGCTGGCCAGGGTCGAGCCGATCCGGCCGGGTCTCGAGGCGCGCATCGCGGCACCGTTCGCCCGCCGGTTGGATACACGTTTGCGCCGCGCCGGCTTCGCGACGCCGGATCAGGTGTTCGGCCTCGCCTGGAGCGGCGCCATGACGGCATCGCGCGTCTCCGGCCTGCTGCGCCAGCTGCCGGACGGCTTGAGCGAGCTCTACACGCATCCCGCCACAGCCGGGGGCTTCGCGGGCGCCGCACCCGGCTACCGCTATGCCGAGGAGCTGGCTGCGCTCATCGATCCGGATGTGCGCGCGGCGCTGGCCGAGAGCGGCGCGCGCTGCGGCGGCTATTCGGATTTTCTCGCGTGAGCGTTCCCCGCATGACCACATCTCGGCGCAGCGTTCTTATCACCGGCTGCTCGTCCGGCATCGGGCTGGCCTCGGTGCGCGTGATGAAGGCGCGCGGCTGGCGCGTGCTGGCGACGGCGCGCAAGGCCGACGATCTGGCGCGGCTCGCCCGCGACGAGGGCGTCGAGGCGCTGCAGCTGGAGTTAGCCGATCCCGGTTCGGTGGTGGCCTGCGCCGAGGAAGCCCTGGCGCGGTGCGATGGCCATGTGACGGCGCTGTTCAACAATGCCGCCTTCGGTCAGCTCGGCGCCGTCGAGGACGTGCCGGGCGACGTGCTGCGCGCCCAGCTCGAGGTCAACGTCGTCGGCCAGCATGAGCTGGTGCGGCGCCTGCTGCCGGCCATGCGGGCGGCGCGCGAGGGACGCATCGTCCAGTGCTCGTCGGTGCTCGGCCTCGTGGCGGCGCCCTATCGCGGCGCCTATTGCGCCTCCAAGTTCGCGCTCGAAGGCCTGACCGATGCGCTGCGCCTGGAGCTGCGGGGCAGCGGCGTGCACGTGTCGCTGATCGAGCCCGGCCCCATTCGCACGCGCTTCGTCGCCAACGCGCTGGAGCGCTTCCGAGGCAGCATCGACATCGAGGCGTCGCCGCATGCCGAGGTCTATCGCGCGCGGATGCGCTCGATGGAGGCGGGCGGCAAGTCCACGTTCAAGCTGGAGCCGCACGCGGTGGCGGCGAAGCTCGTGCATGCGCTCGAGGCGCGCGCGCCGCGACGGCGCTACTACGTGACGCTGCCGACCTATGCCGCCGCCGCCATGCGCCGCGTGTTGCCGGCGCCGCTGGCCGACTGGCTCGCACTCAAGTTGTAGCGCGGCTGCGGAGTGGGCAGCCGAAGCGCCGGGCGAAAAGCGCGGCTGCGGCGTGGGCAGCAGAAGCGCCGGGCGAAGATAGCGCGGCTGCGGAGTGGGCAGCCGAAGCGCCGGGCGCCCGTCACGCGCGGTGGTAGGGGTGGCCCGAGAGGATGGTGGCGGCGCGGTAGAGCTGCTCGACGAGCACGACGCGGGCGAGGCCGTGCGGCAGCGTCATGGCGCCGAGCGACAGGCGCAGCGTGGCGGAGGCCAGCACGTCCGGGCCGTGCCCGTCGGGGCCACCGATGAGGATGGCGACGGCCTCCGTGCCGCCATCGCGACGCCGGGCCAGCTCGCGCGCGAAGGTCTCGCTGGCCAGTTGCTTGCCGCCTTCATCGAGGACGATGCGCAGCTCGGCACCGGCCGCAGCCTTGAGCAGCCGCTCCGCCTCGTCCGCCTTGCGTTGGGCGACCGATCCGGCCCGCGACTCCGGGAGTTCGACGAGACGCAGCGGCCCCAGCGCCAGGGCGCGACCCGCCGCGTCGAAGCGCTCGGCATAGCGTGCGTAGAGGTCACGCTCGGCACCATCCTTGAGGCGGCCGATCGCCGCCAGGGTTACGCGCATGCGGCAGGGTCCCGCGGATTGGAAGACAAAAAGCAAAAGCGATCCGGCGCTGGCTGGTCCCCGAGCGCCGGATCGCGAATAGATGCAATGGCCGACCTGGGCCCGACCTGGGCCCGACCTGGGCCGATGGGCCCGACGTCAGTGCGCGGTCGGATCGGCCGGGCGCTCGGCGGACCACATCTTCTCGAGGTTGTAGAACTCGCGAACCTCGGGGCGGAAGACGTGCACGATGATGTCGCCGGTATCGACCAGCACCCAGTCGCAGGCCTCCTTGCCCTCGACGCGGACGCGGCCGAAGCCGTCCTCCTTGAGCTTGCGCTGGAGCTGGTCGGCGATGGCGCCGACGTGGCGATCGGAGCGCCCGGAGGCGATGACCATGTGGTCGCCGATCGAGGACTTGCCCGCCAGCGCGATGCTCACGACCTTCTCGGCTTTCGCCTCGTCGAGCCAGTGAACGATCTTGGCGAGCAGTGCGGCCGACTTGTCCGTCGCGGACAGGTGGTCGGTGGCAGGTGTGCCTTTGACAGCACCCTGTGTGCCGGTGCGCATCGTGTGCTTGACGTCCTTTGCGTCTCGAGCCCTGCGGGACCTGCGGCGGTCGCTGGCTTCAATCCAGCGCGGCGCGGCCGATCGATCCGCCGCCACGGGGGAGCGCGCGCAGCATGCTTCCCGTTGCGAGACAAAGAATAAGCGGCCCGGGCGGGGCATTCAAGCGGCATCGGAAACGGGTAGTGTCTCAGGTGTTTTGAATTTTCTTCGGGCGGCCGGTCTTGGGTGCCGCCGCGTCCATGATGGCGCAGAGGTCTTCCATCGTCATCAGCTTGTCGGTCAGGCCCGCGGCCATCGCCGGGGTGACGCGCAGCGTTTTATGAGTGCGCATCCAGTTGTAGAACACGAAGTAGAGCGACAGCGCGTAGATGTGGCTCTCCAGCTTTTTGCTGAAGCCGTTCGTCAGTCGGGTGAACCGCCGCATGCTCATGCGCATTGTGAGGTTCTGGCGCTCGACGTAGCTCGTGCTGATGTGATCGGGGTCCGGGTCGCCCTCGATAGGCGTCTTGATGATGCCGGTGCATTCGGCCGGGCTGTAGCGGCCCTTGGCGCTCTCGGGTGAGGCGCCGTAGAGCTTTATCAGCTGCGCAAAATCCACATCGGCGCCGAACGCCCCTTCGACGGCCTGGAGATAGGCCTTGAGGCCGTCTGACGTGAGCTGGACGCGGGTGGCCAGCCGAGACGCCAGTCCGTCGATGAAGAACTTGGCCGAGCACGCATCGCGCGGGCCGACGAACCACTGAATGATGAGCTTGCTGTCCGCGTCGATGGCCGTCCACGTCCAGGTGTCGCCAGCGCCCTCAATGGGCTTCTTCATGCTGGCGACGTTCTTCTGCTTCGCCGCCGTGAAGCTCCAGATTTCATCGACCTGAACGCGCTCCGCCTTCACGCCGACGACGTTCTTGTCGTGGAACGTCATGCACGCCTTGCCAGCGTCCTCCAGCAGCTTGGCGACCGTATTGATCGACACATCGCAAACGCGGGTGACGGAACGCATGGACGACCCCTCAACGAGCATCGAGAGGATTTGGACGCGCTTGTCTGTGGGCAGCTTGCTCATGCCCATAAGATATGATGCACGATGCTTGCCGTCAAGCATCACGTCACCAGTCGAAGCGATGGCCGCAGTTTGGTTTCACCGCTGGCATGTGTGGCAATGACGTTGCCGTAGAGACGTTGGAATTCATGCGCGTGGAGGTTGGATAGCTTCACCAAGTCATCAACAGTGTAGTGTAGAGCGCCCAAGTGAGCTTTCAGGATGGCTGGAAGTACAGATGGAGCGTCATGGGGAAAATCTAACTCCGCCGGCTCCCGCAACCGCCAACCTTTAACGCTCAGTTGTTGCCAAAGGTAGCGGCTTTGGTTGTCTGTTAAAAATCCCTGCGCGTGAGCACTCATCAAGAGTGATTGCATGGAAACACGCCACTCCTTTTTCAGAGCAGCAAGCAATTCCAACGAAATTTTTCTTCCTCGAAACACTTGCTTGATTTCATTCGGAGGTAGAAGGAAGTTCGCAGCGAAACGATTGGCCTCATTCTCCATACTCGCAGTCGGGAACCTGTGCATTACAAGGTGGCCCAGCTCATGGGCCAGAGTATATCTGATGCGATCTGCGGGATGGGCCATATTAAGGAGCACGATCGGGGGAGAGCCGGGCGCACTAAACGTGACGCCGCTCACTTGCGCTCCGCCGAAATCCGACCCGGCAATGATTATGCCGGCGCGCTCCATGAGGTCGGTCAGGTTCCCAATAGGTCCATTCGATAGCTTCCAATGCGCGCGCACAGTGGCGGCTATCCGCGCAACATCCTCGTGCCTCTCCACATCAAGCACCGGAATATTTAAGGTCGCCGTATAATTCACGTTTTCTAGAAAGCGACGAATATGGAACAGCCGAATGTTCAGCTCGGCTGTTATCATGTCGATTTCGCGAGCAGAAACGTCAGAATGACCGCGCAGCATCGCGTGGACGCTCACGGGAGGCCCGTACACCGGGTCGGTAATTTGAAAAAATTCCCTGGGAACGTCGTAGACTATAGACGCGCGATCCAAAACCTCATCGTCAGCATCTATAACTCGGTTCTCAAGGCGAGAGACGACCGCTTGGGCAATGTGAAGGGCGCTTGCCGCATCTTTCTGCGTCATCCCACGCCGCTGACGCGCCAAGCGCAAAAGGTCTCCGGGGTGCGCCATTTAGCGTTCCCCGCCAGTGCCTTCCTCGGGCTTCTGCTTGGGCGCAACCAACTCGTCGCCAGCGGTTCCCGGCCCCGCCGCCGGACGATCGAACGGGAATTCGATTACGCCAGCGCCCTCATCGCGACCGATTTCGTAAGCCCATACGGCCTTGTCGCCGTTCCGCGCGACGACCAATATCGTTTCGAGTCTCGTACCGATCGCGTTGGAAGACCACGTAAATTCGACCTTATCGGCCTCGGGCGGCAGACCTGGCAGTGACTGTTCGGGGTCTGTGAAATCTAACGCAGCCTGGGTCGGTATATTTTGCCCGAGGCCATCTTCGTCGCCTTTCTTGAACCTGCCGATGACAAGGTCACCAAAGCAGACCTTGAGCGTCTGGGGCTCGTCGAAAACGCGACAGCGTGGATCGGCGCTGAACTCATCCTGTGCCGCGCGTGCCACGGCATCAAAAACGTAGTTTGCGGATGTGCGTGAGTACAGCATCGGCTTGTACCCCTTCGACAGCCTGTACCCCTCGATGTCCCGCCACTCGGCCCACCCGCGTTCGAACACCGAGATTATCCGACCATGGAAGTCGGTTAGTGCTTCTTTAACGCGGGTCTCGTCAGGCTCGGCCATAGTGGCGCCCCTAGAATCGCTTCATCTAGGCTCACCGTACCAGTGAAATCTGCAAATTCAACGAAAAATATTCAGATCTTATTCTTCCACCGTTTTGCCGCTGCCTTTTTCGCTATCTCTAACCGCCGCTTAGGGTCCATCTTCTCAGCGCGAGCTTTACCTCCCCGACGCCCAAGGCTGACGGCGGCGGCATCCTTGCCGTCGTCGGTCAGTTCCTCCGGCTCCTCTCCCGTGGCGATCCTGGCCACGCGGACCGCGTTGGCGATCACGTCGGCCGGGCGCTTCTCTCCCTTGGGGCCTTTTGGCATCATGGCTTCTTTCGATTGGCGACGACCTCAGCGATCTCTTCCGGGCTAAGCAGTAGGTCACCAACCTTGATCCACGGCACCTTGCCATCATGGTGGATCAGCGAGGCTGCGTGGTTGATCGCCTGCCTACACTCCCACCAAGGTTCAGGATTAGGGACAGGCGGAGCATTGACTGACTTGATGTCGAAGCTAGGCGCGGACGGATCGATGCCCTTCGGCAACCAGATGAGGACCGCCGACGCATTATGCGGGATGTTGGGTCTGTAAGGTCCATCGGCCATGGCTTAGCTCCTCCTGCTTTGCGGTAAGCATAGCAGGAGGTGCGTGCGTTGCGACCTCAAGTCAAGGGGTACTCAGGAAACACCTGAGACACTACCCGGAAACGAAGCTTTTCGGGCGTCGGGGCGCGCGGCTCAGCCCGATGCAGCCCCGAAAGCCGTCACGAGCCCCAGAACAGCAGCAGCAGCGCCGCTGCACCGGCTTCGGGGGCCAGATTCGGAGCGCCGTCATCGGAGAAGGCCGCGTAGTAGTCCAGTCTGGCGCGCATCTCCTGCACCTCAAGCTGCGTCTCCCTCTCGAGGTCGCGCGCGCCGGTGCGCGCCTGCTCCGTCAGCTCGGCGACCAGCGCGACGTGGGCCTCGGGCGACATCGCCTCCGGCCCGGGGGCTGATGCGGCTGTGGGCTTGGTCCGCGACACGGGCTGGCGATCTCCGGCGATTGAAATGCTGTCGGCAACGGTAACGTCCAGCAGTTAAGCAACAATGTCTCCGTTCTCGCGCCGCCGCAGGTCCGACGACGACAGCGGCGACAGGCGTGTGGTCAGCAGGACCCAGGCCGGCGGGCGGCGGCCCGGAAGGCGGTCGGCGCGGGGTTCGGGAAGGCGATACGATGCCAGCGTCCGGCCGGCCGGGGAGGCGAGGGCCGGCAACCGCCAGCCGGGGCGGTCGACGACGGCGAGGGGGACGCGCGCCGCGATGCCGCGCCAGTCTCGCCAACGCTGGAACTGGGCAAGATTGTCCGCGCCCATCAGCCAGACGAAGCGAACGCCGCGCGCGCGACGGAGTAAAAATCCCAGCGTATCGGCGGTGAACGACGTTCTGATCTCAGCCTCAAGCCCGCTGACGCGGATGCGGCGGTGTCCCGCGAGCCGGCGACAGGCGGCCATGCGCTCGGCCAGCGGCGGCAGGGTTGTCTTGTCTTTCAGAGGGTTACCGGGCGTGACCAGCCACCACACGGCATCCAGCCGCAGCCGCTTCATGGCCGTCTCGGCCACCCTCAGATGCCCGGCATGAGGCGGATTGAACGATCCCCCCATCAGGCCGATACGCTGCCCCGCGCCGGCCACCGGCAGCCGCGCCGTGGCGGATATGACAGGCGGCGCCGAGCGGCGAAAGGACGACGAACGGGGCGGCATGCGGCTGCTGGGTCTCGAAGGCTCGGACGACATTGGCGACGGCGGGACGCGTGGCGTGGCGCGCGGGCGCTATTGGAAGCACCCTACCGGCGACTGGCGGTGTTTGCGAGTGGCCATGCTCGGAAAGCGAAATGCTGCGCGGGGGGCGGATGCGGCTTGAACCGGGGGCCGAGACGGGGCAGGGTCCGCCCTCGTTCGCGCCGGGGACAATAATGCCGCTGGCTCTCACCCCAATCTTTACGGGGCAGGAGGGCGGAGGCAGCCGCACGGCGCCACGGGGAAGCAAGGGACGACGGCATTCAATGTTCAGCGAGAGACTGACGGAACTCGGCGTGGTGGTGGAACGGCACCTGGCGCACCTGCTCGACGCCAAGCGTCCGGGCGGCATAGAGGCCGGCCGGCTCGGCGAGGCCATGCGGTACGCCACGCTCGGCGGCGGAAAACGCTTCCGCCCGTTCCTGGTCGTGGAGACGGCGGCGCTGTTCGGCGTGCCTGAGACGCAGGCGCTCAACGCGGCCGCCGCGCTCGAATGCATCCACTGCTATTCGCTGGTGCATGACGACCTGCCGGCCATGGACAACGACGACCTGCGTCGCGGCCGCCCCACCGTGCACAAGGCGTTCGACGACGCCACCGCCATCCTGGCCGGCGACGGTCTGTTGACCTTCGCGTTCGAGATCCTGGCCCGGCCCGACACGCATCCCGATCCGGCTGTGCGCGCGGAGCTGGTGCTGGGCCTCGCCCGCGCGTCCGGCTGGGAAGGCATGTGCGGCGGCCAGATGCTGGACCTCGAGGCCGAGGGCGTGGCCCAGGACCTCGACGGCATCCGCCAGATCCAGGCCTTGAAGACCGGCGCGCTCATCCGCTTCGGCGCCGAAGCCGGCGCCATCCTGGGTCGCGCCAGCGCGGGCGACCGCAAGGCCGTGGTCGACTATGCCGAGGCGTTGGGCCTCGCCTTCCAGGTGTCGGACGATCTGCTCGACGCCGAGGGTGACGCGGCGGCGGTCGGCAAGGCGACAGGCAAGGACGCGGCGGCCGGCAAGGCGACGTTCGTGTCGCTGATGGGCCTTGACGGCGCCAAGACCAAGCTCGCCAGCCTGGAGAAGGAAGCCGTGTCCGCCCTCGACCGCTTCGGCCCCAAGGCCGCCGTGCTGCAGGAGGCCGCCCGTTTCATGGCGACGCGCAAGAGCTGACCCGCCGGGCGTTCCGGCGGCCCCCGGTTCGCTATTGCAATGCATGTGAAGGCGGGCCCCGTTTTTTCCGCTCCCGACATGAGGTGCGGCGGTGCCGCAATCTTTCCTCTCCCGGGACGGGAGAGGATGCCGGCAGGCAGGTGAGGGACTTGAAGCGGGGATCCGCCCCTCCAGGGCACCTTCTCCCAAGGGAGCAGGATAAGGAGTGACGGTTGCATGAAACTCGATCCCGGCTATCGCCGTGCCTTCGTCACGGGGGCCTCGGGCTTCGTCGGCTCGGCGGTGGCACGCCAGCTGGCGGCGCAGGGCGTGGCGGTGACGGCGCTGGTGCGCGCGACGAGCCCACGCACCAACCTCGACGTGCCCGGCATCACGGTGGCCGACGGCGACATGCGCGATCCCGCCTCCGTGCAGCGTGCCATGGGGGACGCCGATTGCGTGTTCCACGTCGCCGCCGACTATCGGCTGTGGGCGCCCGACCCCGAGGAGATCGTGCGCAACAACCGCGAGGGCACGCGCGTCGTCATGCAGGCGGCGCAGGCGGCGGGCGTACGGCGCATCGTCTACACGAGTTCGGTCGCGACCTTGCAACTGCACGACGACGGCAGCCCGTCCGACGAGACGCGGCCGCTGACGCCGGAGACCGCCATTGGCGCCTACAAGCGCTCCAAGGTGGTGGCTGAACGGCTCGTGGAGGACATGGCGCGCAACGGTCTGCCGGTGGTGATCGTCAACCCGTCGACGCCGATCGGCCCGCGCGACGTGCGCCCGACACCGACGGGCCGCATCATCATCGAGGCTGCCATGGGGCGCATGCCGGCCTTCGTCGATACCGGGTTGAACCTCGTGCATGTGGACGACGTGGCACGCGGCCATCTGCTGGCGCTGCAGAGGGGCCGCGCCGGCGAGCGCTACATCCTGGGCGGCGAGGACATGGAGCTCGGCCGCATGCTGGCCGAGATCGCGGACCTCGTCGGCCGGCGTCCGCCCACCGTGAAGCTGCCGCGCCGCGCGCTGTTTCCCCTCGCCTACGGCGCCGAAGCTGTGGCGCGCGTCACGGGGCGCGAGCCGTTCATCACCGTCGATGGCTTGAAAATGGCCAAATACCGCATGTTTTTCTCGAGCGCCAAGGCGAAGCGCGAACTGGGATATGCCGCCCGCCCGGCGACGCAGGCAATCGCCGATGCGCTCTCCTGGTTCCGCGACCACGGGATGCTGCGATGAGCCCGGCACCCGGCAACCCTTGCCAAGCCCGGCCCCCTTCCCCCTCTCCCCCCGGGGAGAGGGGCGGGGTGAGGGGGCTGCTGCACGGCGCACCAGCGGCGCGGGCCCCCTCACCCGGCGCGGAAGGAGCCTCGGCGCGAAGGCTTGGATGCGTCCCGGCCGCGCCGGCCTCTCCCCGAGGGGAGAGGCGGAGGAGGCCGGATGATATGGGCGGGACCTGGCTCCACATGTACCGGGAGAGGCGACACGAAAGGCGCGGCGGATGGCAGCTGAAATGAGCGCGGCTCTCGCCAATGTGCCGCTCCTCGTGGCCGGGCTCGGGCTCGCCATCTGGCTCTATCTCGTGCTGGCGCACGGCGGCTTCTGGCTGGCCCGCCCGCAGGAAGCGGCGGACGACCCGCCGATGCCGAAGATCTGGCCCGATGTCGTCGCCGTCGTCCCAGCCCGCAACGAGGCCGATATGCTGCCGCAGAGCCTCGGCTCGCTGCTGGCGCAGGACTATCCGGGCCGCCTGCGGGTGATCCTGGTCGACGACAACAGCGACGACGGCACGGCCGACGTGGCGCGCGCCTTGGCGGGGGCCGGCGAGCGCCTGATCGTGCGCGATGGCAAGCCTCTGGCGGCGGGCTGGACGGGAAAGCTGTGGGCCGTGTCGCAGGGTGTGGCGCATGCGGGAGCGTTGCCCGAACCGCCGCGCTATCTGCTGCTCACCGACGCCGACATCGCCTACGCGCCGGATGCGCTCGCCCGCATCGTGGCGCGCGCGGAGGATGGCGGGCTGGTGCTCACCTCGTCGATGGCCAAGCTGCGCTGCGAGAGCCTCGCCGAGCGGGCGCTGGTGCCGGCGTTCATCTTCTTCTTCGATATGCTGTATCCGTTCCCGTGGGTGAACGATCCCGACAAGGCGACGGCGGCGGCGGCCGGTGGCTCCATGCTCATCGATCGCCAGGCGCTGGCGCGGGCCGGCGGCATCGCCTCCATCCGGGCGGCGCTGATCGACGACTGCGCCCTCGGCCGGCAGATGAAGGAGCAAGGGCCGATCTGGCTCGGACTGACCGAGCGCGTGACAAGTCTGAGGCCCTACCCGGCGTTCGGCGACATTCGCCGCATGGTGGCGCGCTCGGCCTATGCGCAGCTCCACTATTCGCCGCTGCTGCTCGCTGGTACCGTACTCGGCCTCGGCGTCACCTATCTGGCGGCACCGGTACTGGCGCTCGTCGGCACGGGCGCCACACGCTGGCTCGCGCTCGCCGCCTGGGCGCTGATGTCGCTCGCCTTTCTGCCCATCCTGCGCTTCTATCGCCTGTCGCCGCTGTGGGCACCGACCCTGCCGGCCATCGCCGCCACCTATCTGGCCTTCACGCTGGATTCGGCCTATCAGCACATGATGGGACGCGGCGGCATGTGGAAGGGACGGGCGCAGGCGATGCCCGGCTCGGAGGCCGGCGCGGCCGGCCAGCCCGGCAGCGACAAGCCCGATTGACCACAAGCCCGATTGACCACGAGCCCGATTGACCAAAGGACGGCGATGACGACCACGGCGCACGACATCAGATCGGGCAAGGGCGAGCACGACGAGAACTTTCCCGTCGCCTCCGTGCTCGTGGCGCCGCATCACCGGCCGCCGATTCTGGCCTATTACCGCTTCGCGCGCGCCGCCGACGACGTGGCCGATCACGCCACGCTCCCAGAGCAGCAAAAGCTCGACATGCTCGACCGTCTGGAAGCCACGCTGCTGGGAAAGAGCGATGCCGAGCCCGACGCACTGCCGTTGCGCGCCGCGCTTGCCGTCTACGAGCTGTCGCCGCGCCATGCCCTCGACCTGCTGACCGCCTTCCGCCAGGACGTGACGCAGCGGCGCTACGAGACATGGGCCGAGCTGATGCGCTACTGTCGCTATTCGGCGGCACCCGTCGGCCGTTTCGTGCTCGAGGTGCACGGCGAGAGCGAGGCGACGTGGCCGGCCAACGACGCCCTGTGTGCGGCGCTGCAGGTCGTCAATCACCTGCAGGACTGCGGCAAGGACTACCGGCAGATCGACCGCGTCTACCTGCCGCGCGAGACGCTGGCGCAGCACGGCGCGCGCCTGGAGGACCTCGGCGCCGCCAGGGCGACACCGCAGATGCTCGCCGTCATCCGCGATCTCGCCGCACGCACGGAGACGCTGCTGGCCGAGGCCGACATGTTCGCGCCGCAGATCCGCGATTCGCGGCTCGGCATCGAGGTCGCCGTCATCACGCGGCTCGCCCGCAAGCTCAACGGCTGGCTCGCCACGCGCGATCCGCTGGCCGAGACGGTGCATTTGTCGAAGGCGCACGCGCTGGCACTGGCGGGAGCGAGTGCCGCGCGCGAAGGGCTCGCCCGTCTGGTGCGACGCCCGCGTCCCGCGACTGCGACGGGGAAGCTGCCATGACGCAGGTTTCGGGTTCGTCCACGACCGCGACGCCGGCCGCCAAGAAGAGCAACTTCTACGCCGCGCTGCGCATCCTGCCGGCGGAGCAGCGCGAGGCCATGTTCCAGGTCTACGCCTTCTGTCGCGCGGTCGACGACATCGCCGACGAGGGTGGCCCGCGCCCGGTACGCACCCACGAGCTTGCGCTGTGGCGGCAGGACATCGACGCCTTCTATGACGGCCGCGGCGTGCCGGCGCGCCTGCTTCCGCTCGCCGGACCGATCCGCCGGTTCCACCTGGAACGCGCGGATTTCCTGGCTGTCATCGACGGCATGGAGATGGACGCCCGGGCCGATATCCGGGCTCCTGACTGGGCGACGCTGGACCTCTATTGCGACCGAGTGGCGAGTGCCGTCGGCCGGCTGTCGGTGAAGATTTTCGGTGTGCCGCCCGAGCATGGCCCGGCGCTGGCGCATCATCTCGGGCGCGCGCTGCAACTCGCCAACATCCTGCGTGATCTCGACGAGGATGCCGGGCTCGGCCGCCTCTACCTGCCGCGCGAGGCGCTGCTGGCGGCCGGCATCGAGTCCAGCGAGCCGTTGCGAGCGGTCAACGACCCGCGCATCGGCGCGGCCTGCGCGGACGTTGCGGCGCGGGCGCGCGAGCACTTCGCGCAAGCCCATCGCATCATGGCGCAATGCCCGCGGACGAGCGTGCGCTCGCCACGCCTGATGGCCAGCGTCTATCGCGCCATCTTCGACAAGGTGGTGGCGCAGGGCTTCACGCCGCCACGCCGCCGCGTCTCGACGCCGAAGCATCGCATCCTGTGGGCCGTGCTGCGGCACGGGCTGCTGTGATGGCGTCGTCTCCCGCACGCGGCCAGGTGGGCGGTCTGCCGCCGGGTGGTGGCACGGTGCACATCATCGGTGCCGGCCTGGCGGGGCTGTCGGCGGCGGTGCGGCTGGTCGGCGCTGGCCGCAGCGCCGTCGTGCACGAGGCGGCGCGGCACGCGGGCGGACGCTGCCGCAGCTATTTCGAGCCGGCGCTGGGTCTGCGCATCGACAACGGCAATCATCTCGTCCTGTCGGGCAACCGGGCCGCCTTCAGCTATCTCGACGCCATCGGCGCGGCCGACAAGCTGGAGGGGCCGGCGCACGCCGAGTTCCCGTTCGCCAACGTGGCGACGGGGGAGCGCTGGACCTTGCGCATCAACGACGGCCGCCTGCCGTGGTGGATTTTCGCCAAGGCGCGCCGTGTACCCGGCTCGCGCGCCGGCGAGTACCTGGCATTGGCGAAGCTGCTGGCGGCGCGTCCCGGGCAGACCATCGCCGACGTCATCGGTGCGCACGGCCCCCTCTACGACCGCCTGTGGCAGCCGGTGCTGCTGTCGGCGCTGAATACCAATCCCAAGGAAGCTTGCGCCGTGCTGGCAGGCGCCGTGGTGCGCGAAAGCCTGGCGCTCGGCGGCAAGGCCTGCCGGCCGATGGTGGCAGCCGAGGGGCTGGCGACGGCCTTCGTCGATCCGGCGCTGGCTTACCTGGAGAGCAAGGGCGCGCCGGTCCGTTTCGGCTCGCGCCTGCGCAAGCTTGTGTTCGGCGCTGATGGGGCCTGCGTCGCGGCGCTCGACATGGGCGAGGATGGCGAGATCGCGCTGGGGCCGCAGGATCGCGTCATCCTGGCCGTGCCGCCGCAGGTGGCGCGCGGCATGGTGCCCGATCTGACGGCGCCGGACGCTTTCCGCGCCATCGTCAATGCGCACTACAAGCTGGCCGCCTCCGAGCTGCCAGCGCCGGGTATGCCGCCGCTGCAGGGCGTGGTGGGCGGCGTCGTCGAATGGCTGTTCGCCTTCCCGGATCGGCTCTCGGTGACCATCAGCGCGGGCGACCGCTTGCTGGAGACGCCGCGCGAGGAGTTGGCGCGGTTGATCTGGCGCGAGGTGGCAGCGCTCGCCGGGTTGTCGGCGGAGGCCATGCCGCCGTGGCAGATCGTGCGCGAGGTGCGCGCGACCTTCGCGGCCACGCCCGAGCAGGAGAAGCTTCGGCCGCCTGCCGCGACGCGCTGGCCGAACTTAACGCTGGCCGGAGACTGGACCGCCACGGGGTTGCCAGCAACCATCGAGGGCGCTATCCGCTCAGGACACAAGGCCGCCGATCTCGTGCTCGGCCGCGCCGGCTGAGCCGGCCGCGCAAGGGGCTTCGCGCCGGCAACGGGTTCCATGGATTGCGCGGTTGCGGCGTCCGCGACATGGCTATGGGTTTGCCGCGAGGCCGGAACGTGTAGGAGTGTGCAATGTCCGTCTCGACGCTTGCAGCCACGGCGCGCCTCGATGCGGCCGGCCTCTCGATGGCCGAGCTGCAGCGCGGCATCGACAGAGGCGCGGACGCCCTGCTCGCGCTCCAGCAGCCGGACGGGCACTGGGTGTTCGAGCTGGAGGCGGACGCGACCATTCCGGCAGAATATGTGCTGCTCGTGCACTTCCGCGGTGAGCAGCCGGACCTGGAACTCGAGCGCAAGATCGGCGTCTATCTGCGCCGTATCCAGGGCGCGCACGGCGGCTGGCCGCTGTTCCACGACGGCGCCTTCAACATCTCGGCCTCGGTCAAAGCCTACTTCGCGCTTAAGATGATCGGCGACGACATCGACGCGCCGCACATGAGGCGGGCGCGCGAGGCGATCCTGGCCAACGGCGGCGCCGCAGAGTGCAACGTCTTCACGCGCACGCTGCTGGCTCTGTTCGGCGAAATGCCCTGGCGCGGCGTACCGGTCATGCCGGTCGAGATCATGCATCTGCCGCGCTGGTTCCCGTTCCACATCGCCAAGATTTCCTATTGGGCGCGCACGGTCCTGGTGCCGCTCACCGTTCTCTATGCGCTGCGCCCGCTGCCGAAAAATCCGCGCGGCGTCCACGTCGCCGAGCTGTTCACGGTGCCGGCGACGCAAGTGCGCCGCTGGCCCAAGGGTCCGCATCAGAAGGCGCCGTGGAGCCAGATCTTCGGCGCCATCGACCGCGTGTTGCAGGTGGTGGAGCCCTATTTCCCGCGCGGCTCGCGCAAGCGCGCCATCGAAAAGGCGCGTGTCTTCACCACCGAGCGCCTCAATGGCATCGACGGTATCGGCGCCATCTTTCCGGCCATGGCAAACTCCGTGCTGATGTTCGACGCGCTGGGGTATCCGCCGGATCACCCGGACCTCAAGATCGCACGCGCCTCCCTCGACAAGCTGCTGGTGGTGAAGGGCGACGAGGCCTATTGCCAGCCGTGCCTGTCGCCGGTGTGGGATACGGGCCTCGTCGCGCATGCGCTGCTCGAGGTCGGAGGGCCGAAGGCCGAGAAGGAGGCCGTGCGGGCGCTCGCCTGGCTGAAGCCGCTGCAGGTGCTCGACGTGGTCGGCGACTGGGCGATGACCAAGCCCAACGTGCGTCCCGGCGGCTGGGCCTTCCAGTACAACAACGCGCATTATCCCGATCTCGACGACACCGCCGTCGTCGTGATGGCCATGGACCGCGCGCGCGGGCAGCTCGCGGCGGCCGGCGCCGACGTGAAGGCCTACGACATGGCCATGAGCCGCGGCCAGGAGTGGATCGTCGGCCTGCAGAGCCGCAACGGCGGCTTCGGTGCCTTCGATGCCGACAACGACTACGAGTACCTGAACCACATCCCGTTCTCGGATCACGGCGCATTGCTCGACCCGCCGACCGCCGACGTCACGGCGCGCTGCGTCTCCATGCTGGCGCAGCTCGGTGATGCGCCGGGCGCGCGCGAGAGCATGCGGAAGGCCGTCGATTACCTGCTGAAAACGCAGGAGAAGGACGGCAGCTGGTACGGCCGCTGGGGCATGAACTACATCTACGGCACCTGGTCGGTGCTGTGCGCCTTGAATGTCGCCCACGTCGATCCGAAGGCGCCGGCCATGCGCCGCGCCGTCGCCTGGCTGACCGCGATCCAGAACGAGGATGGCGGCTGGGGCGAGGACGGCGAAAGCTACAGGATGGAGTACAAGGGCTACGAGGTGGCGCCGAGCACGGCCTCGCAGACGGCGTGGGCGCTGCTCGGCCTGATGGCGGCCGGCGAGGTCGAGAGCCCGGCGGTGAAGCGGGGCGTCGCCTACCTGGCGCGGACGCAGAAGCCCGATGGGCTGTGGGGCGAGGAGCGCTTCACGGCGACCGGCTTCCCGCGCGTGTTCTACCTGCGCTACCACGGCTACGCCAAGTTCTTCCCCGTGTGGGCCCTGGCCCGCTATCGCAACCTCACCGCCTCCAACTCCAAGTCCGTCACCGTCGGCATGTGAGGCGATGGAGCCCATGGCGAAGCTTGGTCCCTCGTTCAGCGGCGCGCTGCGGACGTTCTCGTTCTGGGTCGCCAATGGCACCCTGGGGCAGCCGCTGCTCGACGGGCTCGACTACCGCGAAACCCTGATGCGCGAGCCGAGCGCGCTGGAGATGGTCTACGCCATTTTCGCCAACGTCATCGAGCTGGACGCTGATGGCAGCGTGCTCAACGCCAAGCACGCCGAGCGGCGGGCGGCATCTTGGCTGCGCTCCTACCTGGACCCATCGTTCGCTCCTTCGCCGCCGCTGGAGGACTGGGAGACCAAGCTTCACGCGCCGCCGCCACGCATCGATCCGACTTGACCGCATTCCAAAATCGACTTGGCCTCAGATCGATGTCGATCTGCGTGAACTATCGCGTTCGATGCTTGAGGACGGCTTGGGGGATACGCTGCAATGACTTTCACGGTAACCGACCAAGTCGCGCTTGCCCGCATTCTGGATGCCGCACGAGCCTCAGATTGGCAGGCCGCGCATCAGGCAGTTTGGGGTGCTATCACTATTAACAGGCTGCATTAGCAGCCTGCTGAAAAACCCCGGCCTGACAGGGTTCTCTCTGACGGGACTATTCCGGTCGGTTTCAAATCGACGGGTAAACCCAGACCAAGATGACGACGACCAGGGTGTAGAGCATCCACCCCGGATGACGGCCGGCGGTGGCAACGAAATTCCCGGTAGCACCGAATCCGAAATTTGCGATCGCGGCTATTATGATCGCTTTACGCAGCTGGCTGGCGTCCAGCCACACCAGCGCGATCAACAGGCATCCGAATGCAACCCACGCTACGGTGCTCGCCTGCCAGACAAGACGCAGGAGCAATTTCAAGCGTGGCCGCGTCGTGGTCGTTTCGGGAAAGACGTGCGTTTCTTCAAGAATACCGTGTATGATGGCCACGGCGATCGCGAGAGCGCCAGCGAATTGAAGGAGGATGTCGCCATTCATATAGGTGCTTCCGCGATAGTGTTGGTTGTCGCCTGGACGTGCTCGGCGATTTGATCGGACAACCGCTGCAGGGCCTGCCGGCTCTCCACCAGCATTCCGCCGTTTGCTTGAAAATTGTGGGTCATATCGTCCCAGACATCGAGCGTGACGTCGGCGCCCTTTGACCGCTGCACCTCGGCAAAGTCGCGGATCATGTCGACGAGGATCTCCTTGCCACCCGCTTGCAAGTAGATGGGCGCCAAGTCTCGGTAGTCATGGTGGATCGGCGACAACTCTTCATCGCTGAATTTTCCCGTGCCCTTCAACCAGTTCGCATATCGTATTGCCTGATAGCCCTGCACGAGATCGAATTTGTTGTGATTGAAGAGTCTCGCGCCGCGTGCGCTGATATCCGTCCAGGGACAGAGTCCAATAACTAGGGCCGGTTGCGGCAGCCCGGCATCCCGCAAGGCAATCATGGTCATCAATGCCAGATGGCCTCCGGCAGAATCACCGGCAATGACAATTCGCTTCGGATCGACGCCCTGCTGATTCAGCAGATAACGGTATGCGGCCACACCGTCTTCCAATTGCGCGGGATGGGAATGCTCGGGTGTCAGACGATAGTCGGGAACGAAGGTGCGTATTCCTGTTGCCGACACGAGCACTTCGACCTGCCGCCGGGATACGTCAGCGTAGAATGCGTAACCTCCGCCATGGAAATAGAGCATCACGGCAGGTGAAGTCATCCGGTCCGGAACCACCCATTCCGCCTTTGATGCTGTGGACGGCTCCTCCTCGGGCGCGGACAGCGCCTGCGAAGTGGTTGCCGATGAGGTGACCACGATTCGGAGGAGGCGAGCATGCAGACGGTCACCACCATCGGTCTCGACATCGCGAAG
>WBZS01000162.1_pt1 | contig 124058 bp, 120 predicted proteins | sample 5204201 | NCBI WGS metagenome assembly WBZS01 (sample SAMN12344357, study PRJNA552823) | activated sludge metagenome | biome: Activated sludge suspended growth; feature: Nitrification reactor; material: Wastewater; isolation source: activated sludge from nitrification reactor of wastewater... | reverse complement strand
CGCGACATCACTCAGCGGCTGTCCAGTCGAGAAGGAGCCGCGCAGCTTTTCACTGAGCCAGTAGACGATTGGTGTCCCCGGGATCGCCGCGAAGTCTGCGTACGACGCGAGGTGGAAGCCCGCATCCTTGGTCCGGACTTGAAGAGCGATACTCAGCGCGGCGACCTTGTCCGCCTCGGAGGTCCCATCGACGAGGCGGATGAAGGTGCCAGGACGCTTGCGGGCGGAACTGCGGGCCTCGGACGGCACGTTCGCCAGGACGAACGCCGTCGACGAGACGACCTCTCCCCCGATCGAATCGAAAGCGCGAGCACCAAGGTGCAGCATCGAGGTGATGCGCTGGTTGGCGAGGAGCGAGGCGCGGAGCTTCTCGTAGGAGCTGAGGAACATCCAGGACTGCATCGTGATCATGGCTACCGTGCCCCGTGGCCCGGCGAGGTTGGTGCAGCGCTCGATGAAGCCGGCGAACAGGTCGGACTTGCTATTCGGGTACTCGTCCTTCATGAACTGTGAAAGCAGGGCGTTCATCTGCTTGCTGCCCATGTACGGGGGGTTGGCGACCACGACTGCGTAGTCACGCGTGAGGTAGGTCGCTTGGCCGATCACGCGTTGCGCCCTGATGAGTGCGTCGGCGCGGAAGAGATCACCATCGTCGTCGAGCGTCGTGAGGTGCTGAGCGAGTCGACCGGTCAGGGCCGAGTTGGGCCGGATGAGGGAGCCGAAGGTGTCGGCCTCGGCGAACTGGTTCCAGAACGCCTCTTCCGCCTGACGGTCGCCGTCCTTGGTCACCAGGTAGCTCAGCTCGTCGGCGCTGAACGAGATCGGTTCGAGCACAAAGACATTCGGCTCGACCGGGTTCTTCAGGAAGAGCTTGCGCTTGGCGGCGGCCTTCATCGTCAGCGCGAAGGCGGCGAGAGCACCGGCGCGCTGGTCGATCTCGGTGCCGAAGAGGTTGTTGGTGAGGATCAGGCTCGGGATCTGCGAGGGCGTGTAACCCTCCTCCTCGTAGATCGCGTAGAGGAGGTCAAACGCGTAGGTGAGCATGTGGCCGGAGCCGCACGCCGGGTCGATGACCTCCAGTTCCTCCGGCTTGGTGATCGTGAGGAAGTTGGTCTCGTCGTCGACAGGGGCGATGTAGTAGTCCATCTGATCGACGAGTCGGGATTGAGGATGGTTGAGCATCCACAGGCGGCCGAGGGAGTTCTCGACGAGGTACCGGACGATCCAGTGCGGGGTGAAGAGTTGCGTGGCGGCGGGGATCTCGTCGGCGCCGGCTTTCTTGTTCTTCTTGAAACCGGCGAAGACCTCGTCCTTCCGCTCGGAGATGTAGAACTGGTAAAGCCAGCCGATGACTTCGACGTCCTGGCACACGGCCTCGGTGAGCACTTTCACCGAGCGGCTGAGAACGGAGTCCTCGGCGAGCAGGTTGGCGGGGATGAGCAGCTCGGTGTAGTCGCCTTCGCGCTCGAACATGAAGGGCATGGCCCGGTTCCAAAAGCGGCAGTAGTCCGCGAGGAGCAGCGCGTAAGCCTCGGCCTGGGCATCGATGCCGGGTCGCGGCCGACGGGTGCCGTTCAGCAGTCCCGCGATCCTCGCCACGTCCGCGCCCTTCACGACGTCACCATCGATCTGGCCGCGCTTGGCTGCGGCGAGGACCTCGGGCTGGCCGACCTGATCGGCTGCCGGCGAGACGACGCCGATACCGGTGTAGCCGTTGGCGTCCATGAAGCGCAGGGCGATGATGCGGTTGAACCAGGTGTAGGCGACTTTGTCGGCGACGTGCGCCTTACCCTTGTCGCCGCCACCGCCGGCCGCGATGGCCCGCTCCAGCGCGGTCACGGCTCCGGGCTGCTCGACGCGTTCGGGCGACCCCTGGGCAAGCACCGCGGTGATGCGCGCGCTGACCTCGCGGATGAGTTCCGTGCGTGCCGACGTGGCAAAAGACTTCAGCGGTGCGGTGTCCATCAGAGCGTGATTCGCTTTCCGGCGTTGAGGGTCGCGACGAGCGCGGCGCGGTACTTGGCGAGGTAAGTGTCGACGTCGGCCTCGGACTCCAGCACACCCGACGCCCCGGGAACACTGATCGACTTGACCGACACCATCGGCTTCGGCGGCGGGGCGTCCTCGCCTGCCCCCTGCTGCGCCTCGACGAGCCGGCTCAGCAGCGCCGGGTAGTCGTCCTCCTCGAAGGTCGCTCCCGCCTGGAGGATGAGCGCCGCCTGGGCCTCGCCGCAGAGTCGCGCCAGTATGGCGTCAATCCGCCGAATCACGGTCTCCTGCGCGTCTGAAGTGGCGTTGGCGTAATAGGCGCTTCCGAGGATCTCTGCCTTGCGACCCTCGATCGCCGCGGTCACGTCGGCGCGCTTATCGGCGACAACTTCGTCGAGCTGGCCGCGCAGGGTGTCGACTGCGGCCTTGAGCTGGTTCATCTTGTTACCGCGGAAGGCGTTGAAGTCTGCGAGCAGGGTCTTGACGGTGTCGGCACTGCCAGCGGGGAGGTAGCCGAGGTTTCCGGAGTTGGCACTCAGAAGCGCCTGCGCCTCGTCGAAGATCTTGGCCTGCTGGCCGTTGAGGAACGACTTGATCGGGTCGATCAGGTCTTCCTTGGCTTCGAGCAGCTCGTCGGCCTTGTCGAAGGCGCTGAGGTACCAGTCGGGCTGTTTGCCGACGACCTCGTCGAGCAAGATGACGACGTCGGAGAGCTGGCTGACGAAGGGATACCGGCTGCTGGCGACCAGGGCATTGAGTTCGTCGCGCCGCGAAGCGAGCTTGTCCCTGCCGAACCGTGCCAGTTCAGCGGGGTCGCTCGGTACCGCGCCCTCGTCGAAGAAGTCGGTGCAGAACTTCTTGAACGTAGCCACCTTCGCCTGGTCGTAGGCCTTCTGCGGCGCGACGACGACGTGCTGGTGCTTACCCGTGTTGCGGATCAGCGTGGCCGCCTCGGTACGGACGACCGGGTTGGAGTCGACGCTCAGCGCCACCTTGCCGTTGCCGACGAGCCAGCCCAGCACGACCTCGATGGATCCGAGATCCCAGCCGTAGGGCTTGGTCTCGAAGCGGTCGACGATCTTCTTGATCGTCACCTGCTCGCCCAGACCCGTTTGGGTGATGATCCAGGACTCCATCTCGGTGCCCGGCGAGTTGAGCAGGCTGGGCGTTTCCGCACCGAAGAGGCCCGTGTCGTTCTGCACGGCGCCAGCGACTTGCTGCTCGGGGAACACCTTGCCGCCGAGCAGGCCGAGGCTCGTGTAGGTGCGGCTGACAAGTTCCTGGAACCCGTCGGTCACGCGCCCGACGGCGTCTTGCGAGTTGGAGGTGACTTCGGCGGCATGGATGATCAGCTGCGCCTTGCCGACGGCGTGGCGGAGCCGCTCGATGAGTTCCTTCTCGCGGTCGGCGTTGAGTACCTGCTTGGACTGGAGGATGGCCTGCATCGAGGGTGTGGCACCGGAGTTGGTGCGCTGCTTGGTGTACTTCTCGGTTTTGAGCAGCAAACGCACGTCGGCGAGCAGCCGCTTGTCACGGCCGAGGAACACCCGCAGCTCGTCCCTGCCCATGCTCTGCGCAGCGATCTCGGAGTCGCTGTAACTCGTCTCGGGCGTGATGAAATGAATGGTCAGCTCGCGCTGGTTCCCCTGCACGATGTCGTCGAGCTTGTAGCCGAACGGGAAGTCCTGGCCGTTCTTGGCGTACTTGAGCTTGTTGGTCTTCAGGATGTCGGACGCGAGGTACCGGAAGAGCTTGCTGGACACCTCGGAGGAGTCGATGTCGACCGCCTTGACCTCCTTCTCGATCTCCTGCTCCTCGTTGGTGAGGTACTCGTACACGTTGCCGTTGCGCTGCACGTACGACTGCGTCTCCAGCAGGTTGAGCGCCTCTTGCACCTGCTTGCCCAGCCCGGTCAGGTCGAGCCCGAAGCGGTCGTAGACGAGCACGGTGAGGTTACGGGGCGTCGCCTTGAAGGTGTCGACGTACTTGACCAGAAACAGTGCCTTCAGCAGCCGGTTGGCGAGGATCGTGATGTCGGACCCGGGATCGGGCAGGTGCTTCTCGGCTTGGAGGACGGCGCTCTGCGCTGCAGACTTCAGCGCGGCGCTGATACCCGCGAACATCTGGTCGAAAGTGGCGAGGTAGCCCACCTGCTCGCTGCCGATGCGCTTCGCAACCTCCTGAACCACGCCGAGCATCGAACGCTCACCGACCGAGCTGTTCTTGCCCTCGAACATGTTGTGGTCCGAGAGTCCCTCTATGGCGGCCTGGAACATCGGAATCTGGTAGGTGACAAAGGGATACGTGTTGACGAAGCGGGCTTCGTCCACGTAGTTGCGATAGGTCTTCGCGCCGTCGACGAAATTGAAGATCGTCGGGAAGTTCGCCGCCTGCGCGGAGTAGATCGTCTCCAGCGCGGTCGCGCCCGCGTCGTTCTTCTCCAGCAGACGCTTGCTGATGACCTCCTCGACGTCCTGGCTGGTCAGCTTCACCTTGGCGCTGAACCGGGCCTGGATCTTCGAGAAGTCGTTGCCCTGCTGCCTGGTGCGGTCGCCGATGACCTTGTCCATGTCCTCCTGCGAGGTGACGAACACCCACGAGCGTCCCTTGCACTTGGTGTTGAGGGACTCGGCGATCGTTTGAAGGTTGAGCATGAGCTTGACGTCGTCGGCGATGAACTGGCCGACCTCATCGACGAAGAAGTTCAGCCGGAATCCGTTCTCCTGCTTGTCGATCCATGCCTTGACCGACGTTGCGAAGTCCTCGATCGAAACGGCGTATGACTTCTGGTACTGGGCGATGATCCCGGGGTTCGCCTCGCCGTTGACCTCGGCGAACGCCTTGTCGATGTTGTGGCCTTCGAGCGCGGTCTGCTCACGCCCCTGCGACCAGTCGATGCCGGCGTGCCTGGCGAAGGCAGCTTTGAACGCGTCGTACTGACCGCGCTTGTCGAGGTCTTCCTCGAATCGGGCAACTGCGCCGTCGTTGCCGAAGTAGCCGCGGCTCTCGTCGAAGACCTTGACAAACACTTTGAGGAGCGCATCGGTCTGGTCTTTGGCGATCAGGGTCGCCTTCTGGTCAATATTGAACAGCAGGCTCTTGGCCGGGATGGCGGCGGCCTTCTTCAGCGATGCGATGAGGAATGCATCGTTGGTCTTGGCGAGGAAGCTATCGCTCACTTTCTCGCGCGGGAACGCCTGGCCCTCAACGTCGCCGAGGAGGTGGGCGAGCATCTTGAGCAGGTGAGACTTACCGGAGCCGAAGAAGCCCGATATCCATACGCCGTTCGCGTTCGTGTAGTTGGTGTACTCCTCCAGCAGCGGCGCGACACCCTTCGCGGCGTCGTTGGTGAAGACGTATTCCTCGACCTCGATGCCCAGGTGGTCGGCGTCGTCGGCCTTGACGACGCCCTCAATCGAGCGCGTGACGTCTTTGAGGAAGATCTCGTTGAGTTTCATCGGGTCATGCTTCCTGGTCGAGGATGCGCTTGGCGCGGTAGAAGGAGTCGTCCTTCAGCTGGCCGAACAGCACGAGTGCTGAGCCTTGCGTGGCCGACACTTCGTACCGCCCCGGGAAGAACATCAGCATCGGCTTATGCGAGACGACGGTCTGCAAGTTGTTCAGTACCGTGTGCGAGCGTACGAACGGGAACACCTCGCCGATGCCGGTGAGGAAAACGATGTCGAACGCCTCGTCCGCGATGCGCTCCTTGATCGCCGGCGCGAGGTGAATCTGAGGGTCGAGCATGTTCTGGAGCATCCTGAGAAAGTCGGGCTTCTCCATCGTCGGCTCGGCCACGAGGACGCGCTCCCACACGTTGCGTGCCTTGAGCAGCTCGATACACAGCTTGTAGAGATTGATCTCGAAGACCTTAATGCCCAGCTCAGTGTCGAGCTTGGTCTTGATGCGCTTCTTCGCGTGCGCGACGTCGAGCGCCCACGTCGGGTCATAGTCATAGATAAAATGGGCGACCTCGTTGCCCAAGCCCTCCATCTTTAGGAATCGCTCACTACTGAGCACCTTGAACAGGTGCTGCTCCTGCTGAGTGAGGGTCGTCTTCGCTGACATCACCCTCACGCCACCCTGGCCGGGAAGAAGCGGATGTCGCTCGGCGTGCGTTGAGTCAGGCAGTCTGCGACTTGAGATGAGAGAAGCACGGGTTCGATGTGCCCTTGCTTGGTCAGGAGGCCGGCTTCGACCATCATCCTGAACAGCACCTGCCGAAGCTTTTTGTAGGACTGTTCAGTGACTTGACCGAGTTCGTCGTGCCACATGACCTTGGAGCGATAGAAGGAGTCGAACTCGTCGTAGGTAACTGTGCCCGCCAGCGTTAGGAACCGTTCGTGCAGCACTTCCTCGGCGAACTCCCCGATGAGGCTATAGAAGCGGCACGCCGCCACCCACATCAAGTGGCCACGCTCCGTGGACGTGCCGTCGGCGACGATCTGGAGCTCGGCATCCGTGAGACATTGCAGGCGCGGGATGAGAGCGCGCAGGACGCGGGTATTCGTACTGGCGACGCGACTCTGGAGCAGATTGTCGTGCTTGACTCGTGCTCGGGTTGCGGTCCAGTCCTGCTCGTGCAGGTAGATGGGCGCGACGAGGGCAGCTTCAGCCGAGAGCAGGGACCCAGTAGTAAACGAGAGTGCGTAGCGCGGTTTGCGCGGCGTGTCCGTCATCATGCGCACCTCCTCCGGGGCGACCTGCAAAGTCGATCAGAATAGCGGGACCCTCCGACACAAAATGCCTAGCGGGCTCCGTGTTTAGCCGGGCGGACTCGCCGCGTCGGAGACAGCAGCACCACCAGATCGGACCCACTCATCGACTTCGCTGGCCTGGAACTTCCAGAGTCGGCCGACCTTGTGGGCAGGCATTGCCTTATCGGCGATCCACAGATAGATGGTGTCCTTCGTGACGCCAAGGTGGGTGGAAATATCGTCGGCGGACAGCCAGGGCTCAGACATGGCGATGGGCACCTCCGCTTCGGCAACAGCCCCGGTGTGACCGAGTTTTGCCGAGCTTAGCCGAGGATGATGCCGGATTTGACGCGGTCGACAAGATGTCGAGGATCCCGGGTATCCCACCCAGCGTCAACCTGGATCGCCTCTAGTGTGCAGCGGTACAACTGTGCCCCTTCAAGCGCCGACGGAGGGTCGGCGTCGAGTCGCGCAAACTGAATTTCACCCAACGCCAGGAGTTGGAATTCGACAAAGGGCAGTCTCAGTACGACGGTATTGCTATCGCCGGATACACCGTGGCTGACCTAGAGGGCGTCCTGCTGGACAACTATCGTGAAGCGACCGGCGCGGAGTCGACCAAGGAGATTCTCCACGCCCGGAGCCTACTCACCCGCGACGGAGCGGTGACAAACGCCGGCTATCTTCTTTTTGCCGCGCATCCCCAGCAAGAGTTCCCCGAGGCGTACATTCGCGTATGTGTCGCCGTTCTTCATTTCGTGAACGCGTTCGCCCGGCTCGATACGAAACACCAGGAGCGTGTCAGGGACACCCTCGGAGTTAATGCACTCGACTTCCTTGCAGGTAGCCCGCACAGGCGGGGAGTGTGGTCGATTGACGCCTGCCGGAGCTCATTGATCCGCTTAACGCCTTGGGCGTTCATCCCCTCGACAACGCCACCGTGGACACCAACCACGATGGCGCCCCCTCCGCGTACGCGAAAGCAACGAAGGCCTGCGCGAGCGCCTGACCGCTGATCCTGGCTCCCTTGCGTTCAAACCACTGATCCTCACCAACGCGGGCGATCTTGGTTCCGCTCTCAACTGGCGAGGTAGCAGCAAGGATTGCGTCGATCTGATTAGCCGTCGCGGGTCTACTCTAAAAGTTTTACAGTAGCGGCAGGGGTATTCAGGAGCGCCCAGCACTACCGTTCGATGACGGCCACCGCTCCGGCTACGAGCAGCTCCTGCCTACGCTGCGGCGTCTTCGCCAGACCGATAACTCGCACTCCCGCCGCCCGGCCGGCCTCGACGTCGGTGACCGAGTCGCCAACGAAGACGCAGCGGCCTGCGTCAACGCCGAGTCGTTCGACCGCTGCCTGAACGAGATATGGGTCCGGCTTGAGCCTCAGCGCCGTCGCCGGCGTTCGGCAGGCGAGTACGTCAATCGGTGCCGTCCAGCTGAAGCGTTGCAGGAACTCCTCAACCGCAGATTGGCTGTTGTTGCTGACGACCGCCACGGGAATCGCTTTGCGGTGCGCATTGCTGAGCATTGTCCGTATCTCCGGGCTGGGCTGGCTGCGTTGCGCGCAGGCGATCTCTGCAGCGGAGCAGGCGTCCTCCACGAGGTTCAGTTCATCGGGCATGTACGTTGCGACATAGCGCAGAACTGCCAGGTGATCCGTGGTTGTACGGATTTCTCCCGGAAGCGAAACATGTTGCAGCGCAGCGCGTGCCAGATCGGCGGCCTCTGCATTACGTGGCGCCGGCATGAGGGCAGTGATCGGCCCATCGAAATCAAGGAGCAGCGCGCCAGCGCTCGCGATGATTGTCTCAACGCCGGTCATTCCACGGGCCGTGCGATTGAGTCCCACATGCTGTTGAACCAGTTGCGGGTCTGAGTCACGAACTGGGTTGAGGTCGAATCTGGATCGCCGTCGTCGTTGTAATGGAACATCACAGCGTCTTTGCCCATTGGGTCGTATATCGCGACGCTCTTGCGGTTGATCGTCACATCATGGCGCATGACGGGGTAGTAACCGAAGAATGCCTCAGTCTCGTTAATGATGTAGACCTTGAATAGAGGAGCTGATTCATAAAGGCGCACATCAAGTTTCGCGTCGGGAACAAGATCAAGTCCGACGAGCTCTTCGATTGCCGCCCGAATCGCGCCGACATGGCGATCGGTGATGGTGGTCATTCGTTCGCGGGCGAGTCTCGACTGGTCGGCGTCAAGATCGGCAGCGATTGGAAGTGCCAACGGGACCGCGAGGTCTGGCAGTAGAAGTCGCAGTCGAATCGACTCGGGCAGCAACTCGCCATCGCGGATTCGGTCTAGTGGCTCGGTGAGGATGCCGTTGAGTGTCTCCGCCGTGTAGCCGGCGAAGTCGATTCGGACATGGGGGTTTCGGAACGCCTGTTCGATATGGGGTCGCAGTGCGATTGGCCTCGCAGCTCGCTGCCGCACGAACATGCCACTTCCCTGGCGAGTCGCGATAAGACCATCGTCTCGCAGGAGGCGCAGCGCCTGTTGGATCGTCATCCTGGCGACCCCATACGTCTTGGACAACTCGACTTGCGTTGGCAACCGTTCTCCTGGCGCGAGCTTGCCCGTCAGAATCGCCGCGCGCAGCTTGGTCGCCACCTGCTGATAAGGCGGTCGCGGGTCGTCGGGGTCGATGCTCATACCCCCAAGCCTACAGAGTTGAACAGCCTACTCGGTGCGACACTAGCCCAATCCCTTGACATGGCCACCACACATGGTCAAACTGGAGTTGGCTACCCTGCCTGGCTAGCCAACTTGAAAGGAAAACCGTGATCCAGAAGCGAATCCCCCTCACCCACTCGGCCGTGTTCCCCAGCGGCGCTTACCTGAAGGGCGGCATCGAGCCCGTCCTCGATTTCAACTCCCCGATCGGACCGGACGGCGTTCGGCCCCAGGCGGTCGAGAAGGAGTCCGGGCTGCCGCTGTGGCAGGCGACCGTCCTCGACGCCGATCCGGACGCCGCCAAGCGCGACACCGCCGTGACGGTGAAGTTCCTGTCCAAGACTCAGCCGGTCGTCCCGGCGAACAAGACACCGTTCCCGTGGACACCGATCGAGTTCGCCGGCCTGACGGCGCTGCCCTACATCGACGAGACCGGATCGCGACCCCGAATCGCGTGGTCCTTCCGCGCCGACGGCATCTTGGCTCCGGGTAGCGCAGCGGACAAGGGCGCCGCGTAGTCTGCCGCCGCAATCCGGATCGGTACCCACGTGCGCACATCGGCGGTGTCCCCGAACTCAGGGTTTCCCGGGTTCGGGGACACCGCACCGCTTGACATCGCCGAGTTCAGTTCGGCTACCACCGACGCGATGGTCCAACGGATCGGGGACGGATCCTTCGACGCATGGGCGGAGACCGCCGCGAGGGTCGGCTACTGCGCAAACCCCGTGCGCCTGGTCGGAGGCTCGACCACCGTGGACGCCGCGACAGGCCAAGTGCTGGATACCTTTTCGTCTGACCAGTCCCCGCTCGGCGTCGTCTACCGCCCCTGCGGCAACAGACGCGCCGACGTATGCCCGTCCTGTTCCCGGGTCTACGCCCGCGACACCTTCGAGATGCTTCGAGCGGGTCTGGTCGGTGGCAAATCCGTATCGACCGGCGTGGCCAGTAATCCAGTGCTCTTCGCGACGGTCACCGCTCCCTCGTTCGGCTCTGTTCACGGGCCGCGGCCGGTGGGAGGTTCTAATGTCGGTGGCCGGTGCCGACCCCGCGACACGTCAGAGACATGTCGACACGGACGGCCGACGAGCTGCATGGCCATTCACGACCCCCACGACCCGCACGGCGGCGCCCCGCTTTGCGACGAGTGCTACGACTGGAAGAGCGCGGTCGTCTGGAACTGGTGGGCCCCTGAACTCTGGCGCCGGACGGTCATGGCACTGCGCCGGGCGATCGCCGCGAAGTTGGGTGTATCCGAGGAATCGCTGGGGGAGTCTGCGTCGCTCCAGTACGCGAAAGTGGCCGAGTTCCAGACACGAGGCCTCGTCCACTTCCATGCCCTGTTCCGCCTCGACGGACCTTCCGGCCCGGGATCACCATCGCCCTTGGACGAGGCCGAGCTGGCGGAGATGTTCCGACGCGTGATCAGCGATGTCGAGTACTTCGCGCCTCCCATCGACGCAGATGACACCAGCCGACTCGTCCAATGGGGCACCCAGATCGACATCCGACCGGTTCGCGGGGCCAAAGGCTCTGACTACCAAACTGATTCGCTACATGCCGAACAGGTCGCCGGCTATCTCGCGAAGTACGCCACCAAAGACGTCACTGCACTTGACCACGGGCAACTCCGCAGCCCTCATCTGCGAATGCTTGAGCAGACGTGCAACGAACTCGCCGCCCGCGGCATGGCGGAAGGTGAGGATTCTCCCTATCTGCTGCTGTTCAAGCGGAACCGGACCCTTGGCTTTCGCGGTCATTTCTCGACCAAGTCGCGGCGGTACTCGATCACCCTCGGAGCGCTGCGACGTGCCCGCCATCGCTTCCAACTCCTGCGAGCCGACCTCAAGCGACGCGGCGAGCAGCTGGATCCGGCGGGGCTCGAAGAGCGGCTACTCGCGGACGAGGAGAGTTCGACGCTGATCGTCGGATCGTGGGCGTTCCAGGGGAGCGGCTGGACACGCAGCGGCGATAGGGCCCTCGCGCTTGCGGCGGCGGCGCGGTCACGGGAGTACGCGCAGTGGCGGGCTGAACAGACGCGAAATGCAATCACCCAGAGGAGGGCCAAATGACGAACGACAGCATTACGTTCCCGCGGCTGCTGACGGTCAAGAACGTCGCCGAGATCCTGTGCGTGCCGGTGTCGACCGTCCATCACTGGGCGGTCCACGGTGATGGGCCGCCGTCTTTCAAGATCGGCAAGCATCGCCGCTTCGACGCGGCCGCGGTCCTTCGCTGGATCGAAGAGACGAAGGGGGCCGCGTGATCGAGAAGCGACTCAACGCCACGGGCCGGGTGCGTTGGCGCGTCCGCTATCGCACCCCGGATCAGCGCCAGCGTTCACGAACCTTCGACCGCCGCCGCGACGCCGAGGACTTCGAAGCCGAGTTGCGTGGTCGGATGCGCCGTGGCGAGTTCGTGGACCCGCAGCGCGGTCGGATGACACTGCTCAGCCTCTGGCAGGAGTACGAGCGAACCACTCTGACCCACCGCCGGAAGACAACGCAGCAGAACTACCGCGTCGCAATGCAGCACGCGCTTAATCAGTTCCAGCTGTGGCCGATCGGCAAGATCGAGCACGGCGACGTCGCCGACTGGGTCGCCTCGCTGTCGAAGACCAAGGGAGCCGAGACCGTCAGATACGCCCACCGAGTCCTGTGCCTCGTTCTCGAGCACGGGGTCTCTACCCGCCGGCTCCCCCACAACGTCGCACGGGGCGTCGAACTCCCGGCCCGCCCGCCGGCCCGGGAGCGAATCCTGACCGCGGCGGAGGTCGACGCCCTCGCCGACAAACTCGGCGAGCACGGAGACATCGTGCTGTGCATGGCCTATCTGGGCCTGCGGTGGTCAGAGGCTGCCGGGTTGCGGGTCCGTCACGTTGATCTAACGCGTAATCGGGTACGGGTCTTCGAGCGTGCGACCGAAGTCGCGGGCCACATGGACGTCGATGTCCCCAAGAGCGTCGCCTCGACTCGCGATATCGGCATTCCCGCGTTTCTCCGGGACATCCTGAAGGCCAGGATCGAGGGGCGCCGCCCGAACGACTTGGTTTTTCCGGCACCCGAGGGCGGCCACCTCCGGAACGGGAATTGGCGTGCCCGGTCAGGATGGGACAAGGCGATCGAGTCGCTGGGTCTGGAGGGCGTGACACCGCACGACTTGAGGCGGACATTTGGCAGTCTGGCTCGCTTAGCCGGTGCGGACCTCCGGTGGATTCAAAAGGCGATGGGGCATGCCTCCATCACGACCACCGCACGCATCTACGCGCACCTCTACGACGACGAACTCGACACTGTTGCCGACGCCCTGAACGACCTGAGGAAGCCGAAGTGAGACACCCCGGGCACCGGTCGATGTGCCCAAAGCGTGCCCACGATCGGGGCGCGATAGCCGGTCCGAACGTGAAGGCCAGCCATAAGAGCCGGGCTGACGTGCGTGAACAAACTGGAGCCGCCTGGGGGAATCGAACCCCCGACCTATTCATTACGAGTGAATCGCTCTACCGACTGAGCTAAGGCGGCGTTGGCCTGCCGATGAACGCTCGCGGCCGGGCCGAGCGCTGAGTCTACAGGTCGGAGCGCAGGGCCTGCCCCACGGTGGCCACCATCGCATCGACGGCGAACTTGGGTTTGACGTTCGTCGCCAGGGCCTCGCGACACTCCAGCACCGCCTCGATGCAGCGCAGCAGCCGCTCCGGGGACGCGTGTGCGGCCAGCGCCGCCACCCGGTCGGCCATATCGGGGTGATTGGCGGTCACCGCGCCGGCCCCCTCGGCGACCAGCAGAGCGTCCCGGAAGTATGTCGCCAGGTCGATCAGTGCCCGGTCCAGGGCGTCCCGCGAGGCCCGGGTCTGGCGGGACTTCTGCCGCTTCTCGAGGTCCTTGATGGCCCCGGCGGCCCCCCGCATGGTGCCCGCGGTGCCCTTGCCGGTGCCGCCGGCTCCCAGGGCGGTGCGCAGTTCGTCGGCCTCGGCCTCGTCTCGGCCTATGTTGAGCGCCTTGGCCTCCGCCTCGGCCGTGGCCACCAGCTCCTCGGCCGCCGAGTAGGCCCGCGACGGGGTGGCCGCGTCCCGGGCCAGTTCCAGGGCCCGGGCCCGGCGCTGGCGGGCGTCCGGGTCGGTCGCAAGCCGACGGGCACGGCCGACGTGGCCCCCGCTGACCGAGGCGGCCCACCGCGCCTGCTGCTCGTCGAGCCCGTCCCGGTCGATCAGCACTTGGGCGATCGCGGGCGTCGACGGGGTGACCAGCGCGACGTGCCGGCACCGCGACCGCAGGGTGATCGCGATATCCTCCGGATCCACCGACGGGGCGCAGAGCAGGAAAACCGTGGACGGCGGCGGCTCCTCGACGACCTTCAGCAGCGCGTTGGCGGCGCCCTCGGTGAGCCGGTCGGCGTCCTCGACCACCACGATCTGCCAGCGGCCGGTGCTGGGCCGCCGGGAGGCGATCTGCACGATGGCACGCATGTCGTCGACCCCGATCGACAGGCCCTCCGGGATGATCCGGCGCACATCGGCGTGGGTGCCCGCCATGGTGGTGGTGCAGGCCCGGCACTGTCCGCAGCCCGGCGTCCCGTCCGACGTGCACTGCAGGGCGGCGGCGAAACACAGCGCCGCCACCGAGCGGCCGGAGCCCGGCGGTCCGGTGATCAGCCAGGCATGTGTCATGGTCCCGGTGACGGCCGCATCGTGAGCGGAATCACCCCGGGCGGCACGGGCCGCGGCCACCAGCTCGGCTTCGACCGCGCTTTGGCCGACCAGCCGCGTGAAAACCCCGGACATCACTGGCCAACACTAGTGCGCGGCGACGACAACGCCGGTGCGCAGTGCCTCGTCAAGGTTCAGATCCGACGCCGCGGACCGATACGGTGAGCAGGTGAGCACCGCCTCCACCGCCCCGGGCCGAGTCAGCGGATTCGTCCGCTGGGTCGCCCGCACGCCGTGGCCGGTGTTCTCGCTGGGCATGCTGCAGGCCGACATCATCGGCGCCCTGTTGGTGCTGGGGTTCCTGCGGTTCGGGCTGCCGCCCGCCGACCGGATCATGCTGCAGGATCTGCCGACGCTGAACCTCACCATCTTCCTGAGCTACCTGTTCGTCTCGTTCGGGATCGGCGCATTCATCAGCCTCAAGCTGCTGGTCCCGGTGTTCCGGTGGCAGCGCCGCGACGCGTTGCTGTCCGACGACGACCCGGCTGCCACCGAGGCCGCCCGGCTGCGTGCCCTGCGGATGCCCACCTACCGGTCGATGATCAGCATGACCAACTGGGTGTTGGGTGCGGTGGTGTTCATCGCCGCCAGCTGGCCTGTCGCCAGCCACGCCGCGCCGGTGCTGGGCGTGGCCACGCTGCTGGGCGCGACCGCCACCTCGATCATCGGCTACCTGCAGGCCGAGCGGGTGCTGCGACCGGTCGCCGTGGCCGCGCTGCGGGGCGGGGTACCGGAGAAGTTCCGCCGGCCGGGCGTGGTCCAGCGCCTGGTGCTCACCTGGCTGCTGTCCACGGGCGTTCCCCTGCTGGCCATCGTGCTGTCCATCGTCGCCAACAAGTTCTCCCTGCTGCAGGGCTCAGCGGACAGTTACTTCACCCCGATCCTGCTGATGGCCGTCGCCGCGCTGCTGATCGGGTTGGCCGGCAACGTGCTGTCGGCGATGTCGATCGCCGACCCGTTGCGCCAGCTGCGCTGGGCGCTCGGCGAGGTCCAGCGCGGTAACTACAACGCGCACATGCAGATCTACGACGCCAGCGAGCTGGGCATGCTGCAGGCGGGCTTCAACGACATGGTGCGCGACCTGTCCGAGCGGCAGCGGCTGCGTGACCTGTTCGGCCGCTACGTCGGCGAGGACGTGGCCCGCCGGGCCCTGGAGCGGGGCACCGAGCTGGGTGGCCAGGAGCGCGACGTCGCGGTGCTTTTCGTCGACCTGGTCGGCTCCACCGAGCTGGCGGCCACCCGGCCGCCGAGCGAAGTGGTGGGGCTGCTCAACGAGTTCTTCCGGGTCGTGGTCGAGACGGTCAAGAAGCACGGCGGTTTCGTCAACAAGTTCCAGGGCGACGCCGCGCTGTGCATCTTCGGAGCGCCGATCGAGCACCCGGACGCCTCCGGGGCGGCGCTGGCCGCCGCCCGGGAACTGCACGACGAGCTGGTGGAGGTGCTGGGCGCGACCGACTTCGGGATCGGCGTCTCGGCGGGCCGCGCCATCGCCGGTCACATCGGCGCGCAGGCCCGCTTCGAGTACACGGTGATCGGCGACCCGGTGAACGAGGCCGCCCGGCTCACCGAACTCGCCAAGCTCGAGGGCGGCCACGTGGTGGCCTCGGCCATCGCGGTCAGCGGGGCCCTGGACGCCGAGGCGCTGTGCTGGGACGTCGGGGAGATCGTGGAGCTTCGGGGCCGCGCGGCGCCCACCCAGCTGGCTCGCCCGTCGAAGCTTGCGGTGCCCAGCGCGCCGAGCGAAATCCCCAGCGAGGTCTGACTAGCCGCGTTTGGCGGCCTTCTTGGCCGGCGCCTTCTTGCGCACCACCTTCTTGGTGGTGCGTTTGGCCACCGGGCCGCGGGCCCGGCGCTCGGCGAGCAGTTCGGAGGCCCGCTCGTCGGTGATGCTCAGCACGTCGTCGCCCTTGCGCAGGCTCGCGTTCGTCTCGCCGTCGGTCACGTACGGCCCGAACCGGCCGTCCTTGATCACCATCGGCTTGCCGGAGGCCTGATCGACGCCGAGTTCGCGCAGCGGCGGCGTCGCGGCGCCCTGGCGGCCCCGGCGCTTGGGCTCGGCGTAGATCTTCAGCGCCTCCTCCAGGGTGACGTCGAAGAGTTGCTCCTCGGTAGCCAGCGAGCGGGAGTCGGTGCCGCGCTTGAGGTATGGGCCGTAGCGACCGTTCTGCGCGGTGATCTCCTCGCCGGACTGCGGGTCCACCCCGACGACCCGCGGAAGTGACAGCAGCCGCAGCGCGTCCTCGAGGGTGACGGTCTGCAGGTCCATCGAGCGGAACAGCGAACCGGTCCGCGGCTTGGGCCCGGTCGGCTTCTTGCCCTTCTTGGCGGCGACGCCGTCGCCGTCGTCACCGCCGGAGTCCGGCGGCGGGGGCAGCACCTCGGTCACGTACGGCCCATAGCGGCCGTCCTTGGCGACGATCTCGTGGCCGGTCGCCGGGTCGACGCCGAGCACGCGGCCCTCCTGCGGTGTGGCGAAAAGGGTTTCGGCCAACTCGAGGGTCAACTCGTCCGGGGTGATCTCGTCGGACAGGTTGGCGCGCTGCGGTGTCGGTTCACCGTCGTCGCCGGTGATCATCCGCTCCAGGTACGGCCCGTTCTTGCCGACCCGCACCACGATCGCGCGGCCGTGCTCGTCGTCGAACAGCTTGATGGAGTTGACTTCCCGGGCGTCGATACCTTCGAGGTTCACCCCGACCAGCTTCTTGAGCCCACCGGCGCGGGCGATGGAGTGCGCCACCCCGTGCTCGCCGCCGAAGTAGAAGTTGGACAGCCAATTGTCGCGTCGCTCATGGCCGTTGGCGATCTCGTCGAGCTCGTCCTCCATGGCGGCGGTGAAGTCGTAGTCCACCAGCCGGCCGAAGTGCTGTTCGAGCAGGCCGGTGACGGCGAACGCCACCCAGGACGGCACCAGCGCGCTGCCCTTCTTGTGCACGTAGCCGCGGTCCTGGATGGTCTTGATGATCGACGAGTACGTCGACGGGCGGCCGATGCCGAGTTCCTCGAGGGCCTTGATCAGCGAGGCCTCGGTGTAGCGGGCCGGCGGGTTGGTGGTGTGCCCGTCGGCGGTCAGCCGGTTGGCGGCCACCCGCTGGCCCTGCCGCAGTTCGGGCAGCCGGCTCTCGGCGTCGTCGGCCTCGCCGCCGGCGAGTTCGTCGACGGTCTCGACGTAGGCCTTGAGAAAGCCGGGGAAGGTGATGGTGCGGCCGCTGGCCGTGAAGGTGGCCTCGCGGCCGTCGGCGGCGGTCCCGGCGATCCGCAGGCTCAGCGTGGTGCCGCGCGCGTCGGCCATCTGCGAGGCCACCGTGCGCTGCCAGATCAGCTCGTAGAGCCGGAACTCGTCACCGTCGAGCTCGCGATGCAGCGCGCCGGGGGTGGCGAAGGTGTCGCCGGCCGGCCGGATGGCCTCGTGTGCCTCCTGGGCGTTCTTGACCTTGCGGGTGTACTGCCGCGGCGACGGGTGGACGTACTCCTCGCCGTAGAGCTGGGCCGCCTGGGTGCGCGCGGCGGTGATCGCCGACTGCGACAGCGTGGTCGAGTCGGTGCGCATATAGGTGATGTGGCCGTTCTCGTACAGCCGCTGCGCGACGCTCATCGTGCGCTCGGAGCTGAACCGCAGCTTGCGGCCGGCCTCCTGCTGCAGCGTCGAGGTCATGAAGGGCGGATAGGGCCGCCGGGTGTAGGGCTTCTCCTCCACCGAGGCGACGGTCAGTTCGGCGCCCTGCAGGCCGGTGGCCAGCGTCCCGGCCGCCGTCTCGTCGAGGACCAGCACCTCGTCGGGCTTGCGCAGCACGCCCAGGGAGTCGAAGTCGCGGCCGGCGGCCACCCGCTTGCCGTCGACGGCGACCAGCCGGGCGGTGAACAGCGGGGGCTGCGCGGCGGGGTCGGACACGCTGGCGTCGAGCTCGGCGATGATGTCCCAGTACGAGGCGCTGCGGAACGCCATCCGGTCGCGTTCGCGCTGGACGATGATCCGCGTCGCCACCGACTGCACGCGGCCCGCCGACAGCTTCGGGGCGACCTTCTTCCACAGCACCGGGCTGACCTCGTAGCCGTACAGCCGGTCCAGGATGCGGCGGGTCTCCTGCGCGTCGACCAGGTGGTTGTCCAGGTCGCGCGGATGCTCGGCGGCGGCCCGGATGGCCGGTTCGGTGATCTCGTGGAACACCATCCGCTTGACCGGGATCCGCGGCTTGAGCGTCTCCAGCAGGTGCCAGGCGATGGCTTCGCCCTCCCGGTCACCGTCGGTGGCCAGATAGAGCTCGTCGACATCTTTCAGCAGGCCCTTGAGCTCGCTGACGGTGCTCTTCTTCTCCGGGCTGATGATGTAGAGCGGTTCGAAGTTCTCCTCGACGTTGACGCCCAGCCGGGCCCAAGGCTCCGATTTGTACTTCGCGGGCACGTCGGCGGCGTTGCGGGGCAGGTCGCGGATGTGGCCGCGGGAGGACTCGACGATGTAGTTGGACCCCAGGTAACCGGCGATTTTGCGCGCCTTGGTGGGCGACTCGACGATGACGAGCCGTCGGACCCGGCCATTGCCGCCGCCGCTGTCGCGGGTTTCCTCGTCAGCCAACTGCGCTTACGCTCCACTTCTGTCTCGCCCACGGGTACCCCCGGGTCCGCAGGCAACTGACAATTTCGCACCCCGGACGTGCAGACGCAAACCGGCCCCCCGGCCACAACATGTCAGATCCGGGGCCACGCGGACAACGCCTCGATCTCGTCCGGAGGTTCCCCCACGTTCTCTACCAGGCGCGATAGCCGCCGGCGGCCACTGATCCGCAGGGCCGGCCGATGGCCCCTCGTGCCGATCAGGGTCGGGGCGATACCGACCCGCATCAACGCCGACGCCAGCGGGGAATGGGTGTCGGGGGCGTGTGGATCCAGCCCGAGCAGGTAGCGGTCGGCTTCCGGGACACCGGCGGCCAGCGTCCAGGCCCGCAGCTCGCGCGGGCCGGGCAGCCACTGCGGGGGGACGGTCTTCACCGCGCCGCGGGTCCAGTCGGTGGCGATCCCGGTAAGCCGCACGTCGACGGCCGTGCGGACCAGCGGCGTGTCCTCTTCGGTGCGGGTGATCTCCGGTTCCAGCCCAGCCTCGCTGATCATCTCGGCCAGCGCCCGGGCCCGCCACAGCTCCTCGACCACCACCGACAGCCGTGCGCCGCCGCCGATGAGCACCACCTGGCCGGGCCCGGCGAGCATCCCGGTGAGGTCGGCGACCGCAGGGGGCACCGACTCCGCCGAGAAGAAGGACAGCTGGCTCACGATTCGACAGTAAGGCAGTCGGCGACCGGCGACACGACGCCGAGCCGTACCAGGGGGTCCGGGACGGGCAATCGGGGGCCCGGACCCGAGACGAAAGCACCCCCGGCGCTTCCCGGTGTCGGGACGCTCGGGGGTGTTTCCTCAATCGTCGTGGATCAGACGGCGCGCACGCCGGTGGCCTGCGGGCCCTTCGGGCTCTGGCCCACCTCGAACTCGACCTTCTGGTTCTCCTCCAGGGTGCGGAAGCCCGAACCCTGAATCTCCGTGTAGTGGACGAACACGTCGGCGGAGCCGTCCTCGGGTGCGATGAACCCGAAACCCTTCTCCGCGTTGAACCACTTCACAGTTCCCTGTGGCATCTTTCGTACTTTCCTTCTCTTGCAACCGGGTGCGGCCGGCCGAGGTGTTCGGCAAACCGGGCCCGTTCCGACCGCACCCCTTCGGGGAGTCGCCGGAACCAACCCGACCTACAGACCCTCGCAGGAACCGCGATCGCAACGTTGATCCTGCGAGTGTTTTCGACACGAACACAGAAGCTGCGACCGCACATATCCAATCACGTTCAGCGCACTTGCGACAGTCTCGGTGCTACCAACTGGTGAACAATTCGATACGGGGTCGTGGCGGCGTCGGCCGCCGGGCCGAGATGGCGGTGCAATGCCGCGAGGAGGGACAGCGGGAGATGGTGAGCTTCGGCGGCGAGCTGCTGACCGCAGCGATCGCGGGCGCCGAGTCCTCCCCGGCGGCCCTGCGGCACGTCGCCGAGCTGCCCGCGCGGTCGGCACGGCCGGCCGGCTGGCCGGATTGGGCCGAGCCGGGGGTGGTCCGCGCGTTCGTCGACCACGGCGTCGAGACCCCGTGGTCGCATCAGGTTGCCGCGGCGGACCTGGCCCACGCCGGGCAGCACGTGGTGATCAGCACGGGCACCGCGTCGGGCAAATCGCTGGCGTTCCAGCTTCCGATCATGGACGCCCTTGCCCGCGACCCCCGCGCCCGGGCGTTGTACCTGTCCCCCACCAAGGCGCTCGGGCACGACCAGCTGCGCACCGCCCACGCGCTGACCGCCGCCGTATTGCCCGACGTCGCGCCCACCTCCTATGACGGTGACACCCCGGCGGAGGTACGCAGATTCGCCCGGGAACGCTCGCGGTGGCTGTTCTCCAACCCGGACATGATCCATCTGTCGCTGCTGCGCAACCACGCCAGGTGGGCGGTGTTCCTGCGCGGCCTGCGCTACATCGTGGTGGACGAATGCCATTACTACCGCGGCATTTTCGGGTCCAACGTGGCCATGGTGCTGCGTCGGTTGCTGCGGCTCTGCGAACGCTACCGACCGGCGGAGGGTGCCCGGCGCGCAGCGGAGCGACCCGGTGCGGTGATCGGCCCGACGGTGATCTTCGCCAGCGCCACCACCGCCGCCCCCGGCGCCACCGCGGCCGAGCTGATCGGGCAGACCGTCGCGGAGATCACCGAGGACGGCTCGCCGCACGGCGCCCGCACGGTGGCGCTGTGGGAACCGGAGCTGCGCACCGATCTGCTGGGCGAGAACGGGGCGCCGGTGCGCCGATCCGCGGGCGCCGAGGCGGCGCGGATGATGGCCGACCTGGTGGCGGAGGGCGCGCGCACGCTGACGTTCGTGCGCTCGCGGCGCGGTGCGGAGCTGACGGCGCTGGGCGCCCGGGCCCGGCTCGACGACATCGCGCCGGAGTTGACCGGCACCGTCGCCTCCTACCGGGCCGGCTACCTCGCCGAGGACCGCCGCGAGCTGGAACGGGCGCTGGCCGACGGCCAACTGCGCGGGCTGGCCACCACGAACGCGCTGGAACTCGGCATCGACATCGCCGGGCTGGACGCGGTGCTGCTGGCTGGGTTCCCCGGCACGGTGGCGTCGTTCTGGCAGCAGGCGGGACGGTCGGGCCGGCGTGGGCAGGGCGCACTGGTCGTCCTGATCGCGCGGGACGACCCGCTGGACACCTACCTGGTGCACCACCCGGAGGCGCTGCTGGACAAACCGGTCGAGCGGGTAGTCATCGACCCCTCGAACCCGTATGTTCTGGGACCACAATTGCTCTGCGCGGCAACCGAACTGCCGCTCGAGGAGGCGGAGGTGCGGCGCTGGGAGGCCGGGCCGGTCGCCGACGCACTGGTCGATGACGGGCTGCTGCGCCGCCGCGGCGGGCACTACTTCCCGGCGGCGGGGGTCAACCCGCACGCCGCCGTCGACATCCGCGGGTCGGCGGGCGGCAACGTGGCGATCGTCGAGGAGGGCACCGGGCGACTGCTGGGCAGCACCGGTGCGGGGCAGGCACCCGCCACCGTCCACCCCGGCGCTGTCTACCTGCACCAGGGCGAGAGCTACGTGGTGGACTCGCTGAGCCTGGACGACGGGGTGGCGTTCGTCCACGCCGAGGATCCCGGCTATGCCACCTTCGCCCGGGAGATCACCGATATCGCCGTCACCGGCCTCGGGGAACGAGCGCACTACGACGCGGTGACACTGGGCCTGGTGCCGGTCTCGGTGAGCCACCAGGTGATCGGTTACCTGCGCAGGCGGCCCTCCGGGGAGGTGATCGACTTCGTCGAACTCGACATGCCCCGGCACCGCCTGGAGACCACTGCCGCGATGTACACCGTCACCCCGGAGGCCTTGCAGGACAACGGAATCAGCGCACCCCGGATACCCGGCTCCCTGCACGCTGCCGAACACGCCGCGATCGGCCTGCTGCCGTTGGTCGCCAGCTGCGACCGCGGCGACATCGGCGGGCTCTCCACCGCGATCGGGGAAGGGGGCCTGCCCTCGGTGTTCGTCTACGACGGACATCCCGGCGGTGCCGGCTTCGCCGAACGCGGCTACCGGCTGGCGAGCACCTGGCTCGGCGCCACCGCAGCAGCGATCGAGGCGTGCGAATGCCCGCAGGGCTGCCCCTCGTGTGTGCAGTCACCCAAATGCGGGAACGGGAACGATCCCCTGGACAAGCCAGGGGCGATCCGGGTCCTCACCCTCGTTCTCAACGAACTCGCCACGGCGAAAAGGTGAACCGCGGGCGCCGACCGACCCCTCGAACGGTCGACCGCCCAATGCGGCATCACCGGAGCCCCGGTGCTGTGACTCGCCCCGCTTGCTGGAGGCCAAAAAATCCGCAGTGGCAAAACTGCGGGCGACCACGGTCGGACAACACGATCCGTGCGCAGGCCCGACGAGTCGGGCGTAGCGGAAAACTACCCGCACCACGGGCACCGAAGCAAGGCATCGCGCACCGCTGCGCCGGAGGGATTCCTGTCACCTGCGGATTGCGCACCGAGGCCGCGGCCCCACGCGGGGGACCGTCGTTAAACTCCGAGCCATGAACCGTGACTGGCTGCTGGTGGAGACACTCGGCACCGAGCCGGTCGTGGTGGCGCAGGGACGCCAGATGAAGAACCTGGTGCCGATCAGCACCTTCCTGCGCCGCAACCCCAACCTGGCCGCGATCCAGACCGCGATCACCGAGACGGTGGCAACCGCGAAGAGCCTGGCCAGCATCACCCCGCGAACCAACCGGGTGATCCGCACCGAGCCGGTCATCATGTCCGACGGGCGCATTCACGGAGTACAGGTGTGGAGCGGGCCGGCCGAAGCCGAGCCACCCGAGCGGCCGGTTCCGGGCCCGCTGAAGTGGGATATGACCACCGGCGTCGCCACCGACACGGCCGAATCGCTGACCAACGCCGGGATGGACCCCGCGGTGGAGGCCACCCACGGCCGGGCGTTCGCCGAGGACCTGCCCAGCCGGGTGCTCAACCGTGACGAGGCCACCGTGCTGGCGCTTGCCATCGACGCCGCACCTGATCGCACCTACTGCACGACCTGGGAGTACACCGACGATCAGGGGGTGCTGCGGCGGGTGGGCTTCGTCGCCCGCACCGCGATGGAGACCGTCGAGGACGGTACCGAGCACATCATCGCGCGGGCGATGAACCTGCAGGGCGACCCCGACGCGGCCGGGGCGCCGACCGACCACCTGGCCCAGCGCATCCTGAACGGCCTGTCCCAACCGGGCATGTACCGGGCGCTGCTCGACCTGAAGAACTGGAACCTGTTGAAGTGGCTCGACGAGCCGTGCCCCTACTACGACTGGCGGGCCACCGCGCAGTTCCATCCCGATGACCAACCCAAATTGGATGGGATGACACAGGACTTCGAGAGCGGCGCGGCCAGCCGGGTGCTTCGGCTGCCCGGCAATGACGGCGGCTGGGTGCCCATGCACGTCACCATCAACCGCATCGAACTCGACAAGGGCGTCAAGGCCGGACTGCTCACCCTGCGACTGCCCACCGACGACGAACTGGCCGACTCCGGCCTGGCGGGCGCCGGCGGCGCCCGCTGATCGACCGGGCCCGCGCGTGCCGCCGCGTATGCGTCGTTGCGGGGCCACGCCCGGGTCGCCACGGCCACGGTCAGCACGACGTCCAGACTCTCAATCCTGCAGTCCCGCAACGATGCCCCCAACGCGGTGCTGACCTCGATGGCCTCGGCGCAGGCCGCCGCGGCACCGGCAGGCACCCGGGCGGCCGCGGCTAGGGCCGCCAGATCGGCGGCGGCCTGGGCGCGATGGCGTGCCACCACCGCGCCGCCGATGTGCACGCCGGCCACCGCGACCGCCACCACGGCAGTTATCAGGACAGCACCCAAAACCGTTGCGGCACCATACTCTTCACTGACCGGGCTCGACCGCGGCGACGGCTTCGGCGGTGATGAGCACCCCGGGCAGCAGCGGCGAGCGGCCGCCGACCCGGGCCACCACGAATCCGCCGTCGCGCCGCAGGCCCACCGATGCGCCCCGCGGCGCCACGGCGCGGGCGGCGGTCTCCGCCGAACCGGTGTCGCCGCGCGCGGCCAGTCGCGCGGCCTCGCGGGCCGCATCGATGCAACGCACCTGCATCGACACCGCGGTGACACCGGCCAGGCACAGCACGACCACCACCACCAGTGCCGCGATCGCCAGAGCGGCCTCGACGGTGCTGAACCCGGCGTCACCGGCTACACGCTGGTGTTGAGCGCGCGGTTGATGATGTTGGTCAGCGCGCCGACGATCGAGTCGCCGGTCACCACGCTGTAGAGGATCGCGCCGAACGCGGCGGCCGCGATGGTGCCGATCGCGTACTCGACGGTCGACATCCCGGCCTCGTCGACGGCGAGCACGGTCAGCCGCGCCTTGAGGTCTCGAACAATTCGATGCATGCGATGAATTCCTTTCGTTGCGTTGGTGATTCGGGACGGCGGTCACAACAGCCCCGCAGTGAAGACGGCGCCGGCCAGTCCGGCCACCACCGGCACCACGCCGAGGCAGACGAAGGCCGGCAGGAAGCACAGCCCGAGTGGCCCGGCGATCAGGACCGAGGCGCGCTCGGCCGCCGCGGCGGCGGCGTGGGTGGCGTCCTGGCGGGACTGTTCGGCAAGTTCCGCCACCCCCTCGGCCAGGGCGGTGCCGGACGCCGCCGACCGGCGGGCCAGCCGCATCAGCGCCTCGCACCCGCCGTCGCCCGTCCCGTCGGCCGCCGACCATGCGGTGTCGGGGTCGGCACCGAGGGCCAGCAGGTCGGCCGCGCGGCGCAGCACCACACCGAGATGTGCCGGCGCCGATGCCGCCGTCGCTGCGGCGGCCGCGGACACCGTCATCCCCGCGCCGAGGCAGACCGCCAGCACGTCGAAGGCCGACGCCTCGGCCAGTGGATCCGCACCGGCCGGGCGGGATCGGGCCGCACGCGGTGCGGTGGCGATCACCCCGGCCCGCCGCCGGGTGACGGTGGGCCCGGCGGCCGCCAGCAGCGCGGCGGCGAGCAGCACCGCGGCCGCACTCATGCCGTCAGCTGTCCGGTGATCCGCTCCGACCACGCCAGGCCGAGGCAGATCAGCAGCACGCCGAGCACCAGCAGGGCGCCGCCGATCCCGCCGCCGAGCAGGAACGCCAGCGGCCGCGCACCGATCAGTTGTCCGAGCAGCACCCCGAGCACGGGTAGCCCGGCCAGAATGGCGGCGGTGGCGCGGGCGCCGGCCAGGCCGGCCTCGACCCGCGCGGTGAACCGCTGCCGTTCGACGATGTCGCGCTGAGCCGCGCGCATCAGCGTCGACATCGCCAGCCCGTGCTCGGCCGCCAGCCGCCAGCACACCGCGAGCCGCTCCCAGTGCGTCGGCGCCGCCGCGGCGGCGGCCATCGTCTGCAGTCCGCCGGCGACGTCCGCACCGAGCAGTGCGCGCGCCGCCACCGCGCGCAGCGAGCCGCCGACCGCACCGCCTGCCTCGTCGGCCGCGATGCCAAAGGCCCGCACCGGATGCGCCCCGACCCGCAACTCGCCCACCAACACCTCCAGTGCGGCCGCCAGCGCCTGGCCCTCACCGGTGCGCTGGCCGGCCCGCCGCCGTCGGCGGCGCCGCAGCGCCGCCATGCCGATCAGCAGCGCCACGGCCACCGCGGCGCTCAGCGGCAGCAGGATCACGGCCGGCACCGCTGCACCGACCATCACCAGCGCCGGCCGCGGGCGGCGCCGCGATACACCGGACTGCAGCCGCCATCGCGGAGGCGGCGGCATGGTCAGCAGTGCCACCGCCAACAGCACCGCCCCGACCGGCGGGCCGCTCACCGCCCGCACCGATCACGGATCACCTGCAGCAGCGGTTGGTAGCCATGCTGTTCGCCGCGGTCGACGTGCCAGGCCGGCAGCGCGGACACCCGTCCGCTGTCGTCGCGGTGCAGCAGCGCGATCTCGCTGAGCCGCCGGCGGCCATCGCCGCCGCGGCTGACGTGCAACAGCACCTGGACGGCCGCGGCCAGCTGACTGTGCAGCGCCGCGCGGTCCAAACCGCCCAGTGCCGCAAGCGCTTCCAGCCGGGCCGGGACCTCCCCGGGGCTGTTGGCGTGCACGGTGCCGGCGCCGCCGTCATGCCCGGTGTTGAGTGCGGCCAGCAGATCCACCACCTCCGCGCCGCGCACCTCACCGACGACGATCCGGTCCGGCCGCATTCGCAGTGCCTGCCGGACCAGTTGACGCACCGTGATCTCGCCGACGCCCTCGACGTTGGCGGTGCGGGCCACCAGCCGGACCAGGTGCGGGTGCGGCGGCGCCAACTCCGGGGCGTCCTCGACGCAGACGATGCGCTCGTGCGGTGCGACCGCACCCAGGGCCGCCGACAGCAGGGTGGTCTTGCCCGCGCCGGTTCCCCCCGACACCAGAAAGGCCAGCCGCGCGGTGATGACGTCGGCCAGCAGGCGCGCCGCCTCGGGGGTGATCGCGCCGGCGGCCGCCAGCGCCGCGAGGTCCTGGGTGGCCGGCCGCAGGACCCGCAGCGACAGGCAGGTGCCGGCGGCGGCGACGGGCGGCAGCACCGCGTGCAGCCGGACGGTGAACCGTCCGGAGCCGACCCCGCTGAGTTGACCGTCCACCCACGGCTGGGCGTCGTCGAGGCGGCGGCCGGCGGCGACCGCCAGCCGCTGGGCGAGCCGGCGCACCGCGGCCTCGTCGGTGAACCGCAGCGCGGTGCGGCGCAGTCCGGCGCCGTCGTCGACCCACACCGCGTCGGGGGCGGTGACGAGGACGTCGGTGGTGCCCTCGGCCCGCAGCAGCGGCTCGAGGACGCCGGCCCCGGTGAGTTCGGTCTCCAGGACGCGCAGGTTGTCGAGGACCTCGGTGTCGCCGAGCACGCCACCGGATTCGGCGCGGATGGCGGCGGCGACCACGGTCGGCCGAAGCGGGGCGGACTCCGCGGCGAGGCGCTCGCGGACCCGCTCGATCAAAGAGTCGTTCACGCCGCCCGCACCCCGGTCCGGCGCGGCAGCAACTCGAGCACCTGCCGGGCGGCCGCGGCGAGCGGGGAGCGGCGGCGCAACCGCAGACCGCCCTGCTCCAGCCGCTCGGCGAGCATCGGCTCGGGCCGCATGGCCGCCAGCAGGGGCACCTCCGCCACGTCGGCCACCTCGGCGGCGCGCAGGCCGCCGGGGGATGGCCCGCGGACGACGAGCCCGACGTTCGGGTTCGCGGCGCGCAGCGCCGGCACCACCGCCGACGCGGCGGCTACCCCGCGGACATCGCATGTGGTGACGGCGACGATCAGGTCGGCGCAGCCGAACGCGGCGATTTCGGGGTCGGTCATCCGGCGGGGCACATCGCAGATCACCGCCGCGCCGCCGCGCCGGCCGGCGTCGAGGACCGCCTCCACCGGGCCCGCCCCCGGTTCGTGGCTGTGCCGCGCGCCGGACAGCACGCTGACCCCGCGCAGGTTGGGCAGCGCGTCGCGCACCGCGCTCCAAGCCAGCCGGCCGCCCTGCAGGCTGAGGTCGGGCCATCGCAGCCCGGGCACGGACTCGCCACCCAGCAACAGATCGATGCCGCCGCCCCACGGGTCGAGGTCGACCAGCAGGGCCTCGGTGCCGGTCTGACCCAGGGCCGCCGCGAAGACCGAGGCTCCGGCCCCGCCCCGGGCCGGGGTCACCGCGACCACCCAGCCGTTCCGCTCTGCGCCGCGGGCCGCCTCGGCCACCTCGGAGAGGTGTCGGACGAAGTCGGGCTCCTGACCGGGCAGCACGCAGATATGTTGCGCACCAACGGCTACCGCCGCTTGCCACACCGAGGGCTCCGGTTCGCCGGCGGTCAGCAGGATGATCCCGTCCCGGCGCGGCATGCCGTCCCGCCGGCAGCGCCGGGCCGCGTCTTCGTCGAGCACCACCGCCGCTGCGCCCAGCCAGGCCTTTCTGGTCAGCACCGCCGGCCCGGGTGTGGTGCGGACCCTGACCGCAGCGGCCACCCGCTCGGCGTTGTCGCGCAGTTCTGCGCCGGTGAGCAGGGTCAGCGCGACGGCGGCGGTTCGGGCCATCCCTCCACGGTGCGGCTGCCGCCCGGATCGCACCAGCGCCCGCACCCGGGCCTGGGGATGGCGGCCGATCTGGGGATGCCGCCGACGCCAACCAGCCGAATCTGCACGCGCGTGCGATTTTGGCAACGTTTCGACCCGGGCCGATTCGCCGTTGCGAGATTCTTGCCCCACAAAAGGGACGACCCCCGCCAGGGGGGGAGGAGGCGGAGGTCGTCGTGAATCAGTCCCGGGGGGTCGGACTGATGCACACCCGGCATAAGCCGAGTGATGCTCACTATACACACGACGACGCCGCGTCGCGCAAGTACTTGCCACACTTGAAAACCGTGTTTTAGCTGTGAATGTGCAGCGACTGTCAGCTGGCTTGATCTGCCATTTTGGCCTCGGCCGCCGGACGGGGACGCGGCCGCACCTATCCTGGGTGGCGTGTCCGTCCCCAACCCGGCCGCCGGTCAGCTAACCGCGCCCTGCAGCGACGCCGTGGGGGCGACACCGGCCAGGACGGCGGCGTTCTTCGACCTCGACAAGACCGTGATTGCCAAGTCAAGCACCCTGGCGTTCAGCAAACCTTTCTTCAATCAGGGTCTGCTCAACCGGCGGGCGGTGCTCAAGTCCAGCTACGCCCAGTTCCTGTTCCTGATGTCGGGCGCCGACCACGACCAGATGGACCGGATGCGCTCGTACGTGACGAGCATGTGCGCCGGCTGGGATGTCGAACAGGTCAAGTCGATCGTCAACGAGACCCTGCACGACGTCGTCGACCCTCTGGTGTTCGCCGAAGCGGCCGAGCTGATCGCCGATCACAAACTGTGCGGCCGCGATGTCGTGGTGGTCTCCGCGTCGGGCGAGGAGATCGTCGCGCCGATCGCCCGCGCGGTCGGAGCCACGCACGCGATGGCGACCCGGATGGTCGTCGAGGACGGCCGCTACACCGGCGAGGTGGAGTTCTACTGCTTCGGCGAGGGCAAGGCCGCGGCGATCCGCGAGTTGGCAGCGCACGAGGGGTACGCCCTCGAGCACTGCTATGCCTACTCGGACTCGATCACCGATCTGGCCATGCTCGAAACCGTCGGCCATCCCACCGTCGTCAACCCCGACCGGGGCCTGCGCAAGGAGGCCGCCGCGCGGGGATGGCCGGTGCAGACCTTCTCCAGGCCGGTGCCGCTGCGCGATCGTCTGCCGGCGCCGTCGGGCGCGGCGATGGCCACCACGGCGGCGGTGGGACTGAGCGCGCTGGCGGCCGGCGCGCTGACGTACTCACTCACCCACTCGCTGCTTCGGCGCTTGTCCGACTGACTATCCGACCGCGTCCAAAACGTTGCCGACAGACCCTTGATGTGACGCCGGTCACGGAGTACAAAGGAACGTACGGACGCCCGGTGAGGCCAAGCTAGTGCCGGAAGAGAAGGCGCTAACTCCCGACCCGAGCGGCCCAGCACGGTTCCCGGCACCCACGCGGAGCACGCCGCGATATGGCAGAAGTGTTGCGGGCCTGCGTTATTGCGAAAAGCGGATGGACCGGTCGACTCCTTGGGTGGAGTCACCCCCGAAGCGCAACGCAAGACCGCCGAGGCCAACCCACGCAACCCACGTTGCACGCCTGGTAACCGGGTGACCGTGCTAGCGGGCGGCGAGCCGAATCATTCGGATCGCCGCCCGCTTCATGTCCGGGACCGACTATCCTGCGGCCTCGGCGATCGAAACCGCCTCCCGCGCACCGTCTTCGAGCGCACGACAACACATCAGCAACCAGGGTCCCAACCCCTCGGGGGTTCCCGTCGCGAAGCCGGCGGCCGCCGTTCGATACTCCTCGGCGCGGCGCAGCCAGTACACCTCCGGCACGCCGAGGCCGTGCGGATCCAGGCCGGTGGCGATCGTCACCAGCCGCGACACCGCGCGCGCGATGACGCCGTCGCCGCTGCCGAACGGCGCGAGGGTGAGCAGCTCGCCGTGCACCACGGCCGCCAGCACCGGCGCGGGTGCGGCGCTGGCCCAAGTGACCAGCCGGGTGACCAGATCGAGCCGCGGCGATACTTCGGGGTCCTGCCGGGGACGTCCCAGCAACTGCTCGTCGACGAGGTCGGCGGCCGCCAACGCGTGCAGCCGCGCCAACGCCTGCAGCGGTGCCCGCTGCCACACGCCGACCAGGGTGGTGGCCCCGCCCTCGAGGGCCTGACCGACGCGCAACGCACCGGCCAGCACGGGATCGTTCGGCTCGACGCCGGCCGCATCGAGTTGCACGGCGCCGCCGTCGAGCGCCGAGGAGGACCGGGCGCCGCGGATGGCCGACTCGGCCGCGGTGACCGGCCAGTTGCGCAGATTGGTGCGGTGCCGGTGCGCCCGCGCCAGTGCGTCGCGGGCGGACTCGGCGGCGTCGGCGACCCCGGGCAGGCCGAGCAGCGGAGCCAACAGGTCAGTCACGTTCGGTCACGCTATCGGCGCGGGTCGCGGCGCGCCGCGGTGGGTCGCGTCGAACGTTGCGGCACACGAATCGGACCAGTCGTCGAAGATTGTGACCCGCGACGCCGACGCAACCCCCAGTGACTACGCTCACGGCTATGACCGAGACGCACACCGAGGTTCCGTCGTCGTATCCGCCGCCGGCTCAATTCGCCGAGAAGGCCAATGCGACAGCCGATCTGTATGACCGGGCCGATGCCGACCGGTTGGCGTTCTGGGCCGAGCAGGCCAACCGGCTGTCCTGGGACACCCCGTTCACCGAGGTACTGGACTGGTCGGAGGCGCCGTTCGCCAAATGGTTCGTCGGCGGCAGGCTGAACGTCGCCTACAACTGTGTGGACCGGCACGTCGAGGCGGGCAACGGCGACCGGGTCGCCATCCACTGGGAGGGTGAGCCCCTGGGCGACGCCCGCGACCTCACCTATGCCCAACTCAAGGACGAGGTGTGCCGGGCGGCCAACACGCTGGCCGGGCTCGGCCTGGTGGCCGGGGACCGGGTGGCCATCTACATGCCAATGGTTCCCGAGGCGATCGTGGCGATGCTGGCGTGCGCGCGGCTGGGCCTGATGCACAGCGTGGTCTTCGCCGGGTTCTCCGCCTCGGCGCTGCGCGCCCGCGTCGAGGACGCCGAGGCCAAGCTGGTCATCACCACCGACGGCCAGTACCGGCGCGGAGCCGCGGTGTCGCTCAAGGACGCCGTGGACGAGGCGGTCTCCGATCAGCCCTCGGTCGAGCACGTTCTGGTGGTGCGCCGCACCGGCATCGACGTGAACTGGACCGAGGGGCGTGACCTGTGGTGGCACGAGACCGTCGCCGAGGCCTCCTCGGAGCACACGCCCGAGGCGTTCGACTCCGAGCACCCGCTGTTCCTGCTCTACACCTCCGGCACCACCGGCAAGCCCAAGGGCATCATGCACACCTCCGGCGGCTACCTGACCCAGGCGTCCTACACCCACTACAACGTCTTCGACATCAAGCCGGAGACCGACGTGTATTGGTGCACCGCCGACATCGGCTGGGTCACCGGGCACACCTACATCGTGTACGGCCCGCTGTCGAATGGGGCCACCCAGGTTGTCTACGAGGGCACCCCGGCGTCACCGGATGAGCATCGTCATTTCCAGGTGATCGAAAAGTACGGCGTGACAATCTATTACACCGCGCCCACGCTGATCCGCACCTTCATGAAGTGGGGCCGGGAGCTCGCCTTCGAGCACGACCTGTCCAGCCTGCGGCTGCTCGGCTCGGTCGGCGAGCCCATCAACCCGGAGGCCTGGCGGTGGTACCGGCTGGTGTTCGGCGCCGAAGCCACCCCGATCGTGGACACCTGGTGGCAGACCGAGACCGGCGCCGCGATGATCTCGCCGTTGCCGGGCGTGACGGACTGCAAGCCGGGTTCGGCGATGCGGCCACTGCCGGGCATCTCGGCCAAGATCGTCGACGACGACGGCAACGAGCTCGAGCCGAGCGCCGACCACGGCGAGCACGTCACCGGTTACCTCGTGCTGGACAAGCCCTGGCCGGGGATGCTGCGCGGAATCTGGGGCGACCCGGAGCGGTTCAAGGAGACCTACTGGTCCCGCTTCGCCGAGCAGGGTTGGTACTTCGCCGGCGACGGGGCGCGGTACGGCAGTGACGGCGAGGTGTGGGTGCTGGGCCGGATCGACGATGTGATGAACGTGTCCGGGCACCGGATCTCGACCGCCGAGGTGGAATCGGCGCTCGTCGGGCATGCCGGGGTGGCCGAGGCGGCCGTCGTCGGCGCCACCGACTCGCATACCGGGCAGGCCATCTGCGCGTTCGTCATCCTCAAGGCCCATCACGCCGAGATGGCGCGCGACAAGATGGTCGAGGAGTTGCGCGCCGAGGTCGCACGGGAGATCTCGCCGATCGCCAAGCCCCGCGAGATCCACGTCGTGCCCGAGTTGCCGAAGACCCGCAGCGGCAAGATCATGCGCCGGCTGCTTCGCGACGTCGCCGAGGGCCGCGAACTGGGCGACACCTCGACGCTGCTGGACCCGACCGTGTTCGAGGCGATCCGGGCCAGCAAGTCCTAGGGCGGCTCGCTACGCCGGTCCCGGCGACGGATTCGAGGTCGGCACGAAACCGGCACCCGGCCGGTCGCGTGCGGTCAGGTCGGCGAGGATCGAGTTGATCGACATCGTGACCGCCGGGGTGTGCAGCGGGATGAACTTGACGATGCAGGTCGGCAGGTCGTCGCTGAAGGCGCCGTGGATCATGCCGACGAGTTTGTTGTTGACGGTGACCGGGGCCCCGGAGTCCCCGGGCTGCCCGCACACCTGGTTGAGGATGGTGCCCGGGTCCTGACCCGGGCCCCAGGTGACACCGCACGAATAGCCGGTGGTGCGGCCCAGCTTGCAGGCGACCTCACCGAAGGCCGGGTCGGGGCCGATGCCGTCGATGGCGAAGCCCTTCCAGTTCGACACCGGCTGCACCTTGGCCGGGTCGAACCGGATCACCGCGTAGTCCAGGCCGTCGTTTCCGGTGACCATCGTGCCGACCACCCCGGCATCCGGGGCGGACTCGGAGGCAACCTGGGCGCCCGGGCCGCCGCAGTGCGCGGACGTGAAACCGATCAGGGCGCCGGTCTTGTCGGTGCCGATGGTGGTCAGCGTGCAGTAGGTGTCGCCGTTGACGACGATCCCGGCGCCGCCGCCGAGCGGGACCTTGTCGTCGGCACCGGCGGGGGACGCGGGGGTCGGCAGCAGCCCGGCGAGGGCCAGGACCGTGGCCCCGACCATCACCCGCACACGTTGCGCGGTCGTCACTGCCACCTCCATCTGCACCCCGCCCGAGTAGGAAGTCTAGCCCGATCACATCAGTAACTCCGGTAACAGCTCGGTGGGTATCCCGCTGCGAGTCGGGCATGGCAACATGAACCGCGACGCACAGCGACACCAGGAGGACAGCCGTGAGCAATGGCGATCGCAAGAACGGGGTGCCCACCACCGTGACCTCGATACCGCTGGTGGACCCGAACGCGATGCCCGCCAATCCCTCCATCGGCGACCTCGTCAAGGACGCCACCACCCAGGTGTCGACGCTGGTGCGCGCCGAGGTCGAGCTGGCCAAGGCCGAGATCACCCGCGATGTGAAGAAGGGCCTGACCGGCAGCCTGTTCTTCGTGCTGGCCCTGGTGGTGCTGTTCTACTCCACCTTCTTCCTGTTCTTCTTCCTCGCCGAGCTGCTCGACACCTGGCTGTGGCGCTGGGTGGCGTTCCTGATCGTGTTCGTCCTGATGGTCCTCACCACCGCGGTGTTCGCCCTGCTCGGCTATCTGAAGGTGCGCCGCATCCGTGGACCGCAGCAGACCATCGAGTCGGTGAAGGAGACCCGCGACGCCTTCACCCCGGGTCACGAGAAGGCGGTCCCGGCGCCGGTGGCGCCGACCAGCGGCGCCGCCCCACCGGCGCCGGCCGACCCGTCCGGCTGGTGAGAGCCCAACCGGATCCGTCGGTCGCCCGCATCGACGGGCCATGGCGTCACCTCGACGTCCATGCCAACGGCATCCGGTTCCACTGCGTGGAGGCGTTGCCCGGGCCGGACGACACCATCCCGATGACGGCGCGCCCGCTGGTCATCCTGTTGCACGGCTTCGGCTCGTTCTGGTGGTCGTGGCGCCACCAGCTGCAGGGGCTGAGCGGCGTCCGGGTTGTCGCCGTCGACTTGCGCGGTTACGGCGGCAGCGACAAGCCGCCCCGGGGCTACGACGGCTGGACGCTGGCCGGTGACACCGCCGGGCTGGTGCGTGCGCTCGGGCACAGTTCGGCCACCCTGGTCGGGCACGCCGACGGCGGGCTGGTGTGCTGGGCCACCTCGGTGCTGCACTCGCGCATGGTGCGCGCGATCGCGCTGGTGAGCTCACCGCATCCGGCCGCGCTGCGCGCCTCCGCGCTGACCCGCCGCGACCAGGGTCGCGCGCTGCTGGCGCCGATGCTGAGCTATCAGCTGCCGATGTGGCCCGAGCACGTGCTGACCCGGCACAACGCCGATCATCTCGAGAAGCTGGTCCGCAGCCGTGCGTCGGCGAAATGGCTTGCCTCCGAAGATTTCTCGGAGACCATCTCGCACATGCGCCGGGCGATCCAGATCCCTTCGGCGGCGCACTGCGCACTGGAGTACCAGCGGTGGGCGGTGCGCAGCCAGTTGCGCAGCGAGGGCTGGCGCTTCATGAAGGCGATGAACCGTCAACTCGACGTGCCGCTGCTGCATCTGCATGGCGATGCCGACCCGTACGTGCTGGCCGACCCGGTGGACCGCACCCAGCGCTACGCCCCGCGCGGTCGTTACGTCGCGCTCGCCGGTGTCGGGCATTTCGCGCACGAGGAGGCGCCCCAGGAGGTCAACGAACACCTGCGCCGGTTCCTGGCCCAGGTGTACGGCCCGGCTACGTGACGCAGGCCCCGGTCGGCACCTTCTCGGTGTTGCCGATCTTGGCGAGCTGCCGGGACACCTCGTTGGCGGTCAGCACGAACCCGGTGTCGGTGTCGTCGACGGCCGCGCCGAACACGACGCCCAGCACCTTGCCATCCTTGTTGATCATCGGCCCACCCGAATTGCCTTGGCGCACCGTGCCTCTGATGGTGTACACCTCGCGGTTGACGGTGGTGCTGCGATAGATGTCCGGACCGTTGAGCTCGATGGTCTCGCGGACCCGCGCCGGGGTCGCGGCGAACTCACCGCCGCCGGGATAACCGAGCACCACCGCGTCGGTACCGCTCTTGGCCGGGCTTTCGGCGAACACCAGTGGGGACACCGGCAGATTCGGCACGTCCAGGATGGAGATGTCCTCGTTGGGGTCATAGGACACCACGATCGCGTCGTAGTTCTGCCCGCCGGACTCCACGGTGACGCTGTCGGAACCGGCCACGACGTGGGCGTTGGACATCACCCGGTTCGGTGCGATGACGAATCCCGTTCCCTCCAAGACCTTCTGGCAACCGGGCGCGACACCGCGGATCTTGACCACGCTCTCCCGCGCCTTGGCCACCACCGGGCCGTCGGCCAGGGCGGCGTCTGGGGCGTCGACGGCCTGAATCGGGGTGCGGCCGAACGGCTGCAGCACGTCGGGCAGACCGGAGGTGCGCAACAACGTTGACATCCGCTTGGGCACCGACTTCAGCCACTCCGGGGCGTACTTGTCGACCTCGGCGAGCACCTTCGACCCGCGCACGGCCGCGGCGAGGTTGGGCTGATCAGACGACGTCAGCGGCGCGGCCAGCAGCCAGGCGGCGACGAGCACCACGACGATCTGCAGCACTACACCGATCAGCGAGTCGACGGTGCGCACTACCCGGCTGCTGATGGCCCCGCGCACGGCCCGGCCGAGCACCACGCCTGCCACCTCACCGATCACCACCAGGGCGAGGATCAGGAACAGCGCCGCGAACAGCTTTCCGCGCGGCGACTGCAAGTGGCTGACGATGTGCGGGGCCAGCATGACCCCGGCCACCGCGCCCAGCACCACCCCGACGAATGACATGAGCGATCCCAATGCGCCCGAACGCCAGCCCGAGATGGCCGCGACGAATGCCACGCCCAGCACGGCGATGTCCAGCCATTGCGAACTCGTCACAGCGGCTCCTCACTGTCGTCGCCGACGAGTGCCATGGCCTCGTCCAGTTCCCGGACATCATCGCTGTCCCAAGGTTGCGCCCACCCGGCGACATCGAGCATCGCCGAGATCACGTGTCCGGTGAAACCCCACACCAGCATCTCATTGAGGAGGAAGGCGGGACCGGCGAATCGGGTACCCGCGCCGGTGCGGTACACCATCAGCCGGTTCTGCGGATTGATGAACGCGCGCAGTGGAACCCGCGCGACCACCGCGGTCTCGGCCTCGTCGACCACCGAAACCGGGCCGGGGTCGGGTGAGTACGCCAGTACCGGGACGACGTGAAAACCCGAGGGCGGGATGAACATTCGCTCCATCGTCGCCAGCGGATGCAGGCGGTGCGGGTCGATGCCGGTCTCCTCCCGGGCCTCCCGCAGCGCGGTGGCCACCGGCCCCTCGTCGCCCGGGTCGGCGGCACCGCCGGGGAAGGCGGCCTGGCCGGCGTGGTGGCGCAGGGTGCCCGCCCGCACGGTCAGCAGCAGATCGGCGTCGTCGGGAAATTCCCCCGGCCCGTGCTCGGAATGCGGCCCGGAGAACAGCACCAGCACGGCCGCGTCACGGCCGGGCCGGATCCCGGGGCCGGTGACCGCCGCCAGCAGTTCCGGCGGTACCTTGCGCCGGTAGGCGTGCGGCACCCGGTCGACGTTGTCCACCAGCGGCGCCAGCCATGGGGGCCTGATCTCCGGGGCCAGCCGGATCGTCGGCAAGCGGGAGGGACCCCCAGCGCTCACCAGGCCACCCCCATCGTTCGACGTCATCGAAGTGCATTCTCCACCGCGGCGGCGATTTCGTCGGCGCTGGTGAACGCCTGCGGCAGGATCTTGGCAACGCTACCGTCCGCCCGCAGAACCACCGTCGCGGGCATCACGTTGGGCACCCCGAGTGCGGCGGCGACGCGACGCTGACCGTCCTGCAGGGTGGGCAACCGCACACCGAGGTCCGCCAGTCGGGCCAGCGCGGCGGCCTCGTTCTCGTCCTGGTGCACCGTGACCACCGAGACGCCGCCGCCGGCCCGTCGCTGGTATTCGGCCATCGCGGGAAGTTCCACCGCGCACGGCGCGCACCAGTATGCCCACAGATTGAGCACCGCCGGACGCCCGGCCAGCGCCCGGGCCACGTCGACCGTGGATCCGTCGGTGGCGCACTCGACCACGACACCGCGCAGCTTCGGCGGGCCGGGATTGTCCGCGCCGACCGGGCACGGCGGCAGGTCGGCGCGCTTGCGGGGCCCGGCCAGCGCCTCCGGGGTGTCGGCCTCGCGGTGGGCCCGCGGGCTCTGGGCGGCCGGCTCCGTCGCGGTGCCGGGCTGGTCGCGGCCGATCTGGGCCGCCAGCGCGGCGATCAGCACCGCCGCCACGGCGAGCAGCGCCAGCGTCCAGCGGGTCGATCGCGTCATCGACTCAGCGCATACCCGGCGGTCACAGCCCGGCCAGGCCGAGCAGGTGTTCGGTCTCCGGACCCTTCACCAGCGGTGCGGCGACGAGCGGATCGGTGGGACCCAGGCCGTAGGACGGACAGTCCCGGGCCAGGACGCACACCCCGCAGGCCGGTTTTCTGGCGTGGCACACCCGGCGGCCGTGGAAGATCACCCGGTGGCTCAGCAGGGTCCACTCCCGGCGCTCGATGAGTTCGCCGACCGCGTGCTCGACCTTGACCGGATCCTCCTCGGCGGTCCAGCGCCAGCGCCGCACCAGCCGGCCGAAGTGGGTGTCGACGGTGATGCCCGGGATGTCGAAGGCGTTGCCGAGGATGACGTTGGCGGTCTTGCGCCCGACGCCGGGCAGCGTCACCAATTCGGCCATGGTGCGCGGCACTTCGCCGTCGAACCGGGCGACGAGTTCCTGCCCGAGCCGGATCAACGAGTTGGCCTTGTTGCGGTAGAACCCGGTGGGCCGCACCAGTTCCTCGAGTTCGACGCGGTCGGCGCGAGCGTAGTCCAGCGCGGTGCGGTACCTGGCGAACAGCGCCGGGGTGGTGAGGTTGACGCCCTTGTCGGTGCTCTGCGCCGACAGGATCGTGGCGACCGTCAACTCCAGCGGGTTGGTGAAGTCCAGTTCGCAGTAGACGTGCGGGAAGGCCTTGGCCAGGGTCCGATTCATCCGGCGGGCCCGGCGGATGAGACCGAGATGTGTTTCCCCATCCCATTCGGCGGCCCACTTGGCGGTCGACTTGGCGGCCCGCTGCGTATCCGGCTTCGTGGCGCCCGCCTGCCCGCCGGCCTTGCGCCGCGTCGATGAACTGCCCGTTGTCACCCTTGTCAGGGTACTGACGGCGGTTCCCAAGCCGGGCACAGACCGGTGGCAACTCGTGATCGCGCTGAGACCTTCCGCCGGTTTACTTCTCCGGGTGTCCTGGTTGCTGGCGGCGTGCATCCCCGGGTTGCTGATGCTCTCCACCTTCGGGTTGGAGCGCCTCGAGACCGGCCTGCATCGCGGGCCCGGCGCCGCCCAGGAGGCCGCCACCTTCCTGGAGCAGGCCGTCCGCGCCGCCCGGGAGGAGGCCCAGTTGCGTGCCGCCGAAACCGCGCCGAAGCGACCCGACACGCACTTCGGCCTGCTCACCGAGGAGCCGGGCCTGCCCACCCGGACGTACGCGCACGCGAACCCCAATCCGCAGTTTCACCGGACTCGATACGCCAATCGTGTGTAGCGTTGGCTCGTTGCGCAACGGGCTGCCTCTAGACTGACGTCGCCACGCAAACAGAGGCTGGCCTGCGCGTTTCACATCGACGATGAGCTGAAGAGGGGCAACGTGGACGAGATCCTGGCCAGGGCCGGAATCTTCCAGGGGGTTGAACCCAGCGCCGTTTCCGCGCTGACGAAACAATTGCAGCCGGTTGATTTCCCCCGCGGCCACACCGTTTTCGCCGAGGGCGAGCCGGGCGACCGGCTCTACATCATCATCTCCGGCAAGGTGAAGATCGGCCGCCGCTCCCCCGACGGCCGCGAGAACCTGCTGACGATCATGGGCCCGTCGGACATGTTCGGCGAGCTGTCGATCTTCGACCCCGGGCCGCGAACCTCCAGCGCCACCACCATCACCGAGGTGCGCGCGGTGTCGATGGACCGCGACGCACTGCGGGCCTGGATCGCCGACCGCCCGGAGATCGCCGAACAGCTGCTGCGGGTGTTGGCCCGCCGGCTGCGGCGCACCAACAACAATCTCGCCGACTTGATCTTCACCGACGTGCCGGGCCGGGTGGCCAAGCAGCTGCTGCAGCTCGCCCAGCGCTTCGGCACCCAGGAGGGCGGCGCGCTGCGGGTCACCCACGACCTGACCCAGGAGGAGATCGCCCAACTCGTCGGCGCCTCCCGGGAGACGGTCAACAAGGCACTGGCCGACTTCGCCCACCGCGGCTGGATCCGCCTGGAGGGCAAGAGCGTGCTGATCAGCGACTCCGAGCGGCTGGCCAGGCGGGCCCGCTAGGCCCGCAGGTAGTCCAGCTGGGCGCGCACCGACTTCTCGGCGGCGTCCCAGAGTTCCTCGTCGACGTCGGTGTAGACGTGCTCGACGACCTGCCGCGCGGTCGCGTCCTCACCGAGCGCACGCAGGGCCGAGCGGACCTGGTCCAAGCGCTCCTCGCGGTGCGCGAGGTACATCGCGCTGACGGCCTGCAGATCGTCGAGTTCGGGTCCGTGCCCCGGCAGCACGGCCCGGCGCCCGAGCCCCTGCAGCCGGCGCAGCGACTCCAGATAGTCGGTGAGACTGCCGTCTTCGTCGTCGATGACGGTGGTGCCGCGGCCCAGAACGGTGTCGGCGGTGAGCACCGCGTCGCCGACAAGGAACGACAACGAGTCCGCGGTGTGTCCGGGGGTGGCCAGCACGGTGATGCGCAGTCCCGCCGCCTCGATCACCTCTCCGTCGGTGAGTGGACCGCCGAGCCCGCGCAGGAACCCGCTGCCGACCGCCCGCACGGTGGCGCCGGTGGCGTCGACGATCTTGTCGATGCCGTCGGTGTGGTCGCCGTGCTTGTGACTGATCAGCACCAGCGGGATACGGCCCAGGTCGGCCAGCCGGCCGAGGTGCTCGTCATCGTCGGGACCGGGATCTACGACCACCATCTCGTCGCTGCCCGGCCCGCGCAGCACCCAGGTGTTGGTGCCCTCGAGCGTCATGATCCCGGGGTTGTTGCACAGCAGCACCGAGGCCACGACCGCGTCCGTTTCCAGGACCGGCCGCAGCACCCCGTAGGCCGGATGGCTCACGCGACCTCCGCCTCATCGTCGCTCACGCGACCTCCGCCTGATCGTCGCTCACGCGACCTCCGCCTGATCGTCGCTCACGCGACCTCGACGATGAGCTCGACCTCCACGGGTGCGTCCAGCGGCAGTTCGGACACCCCGACCGCCGACCGCGCATGCTGGCCGGCCTCCCCGAACACCTCGCCGAGCAACTCCGAGGCGCCGTTGATCACCCCGGGCTGTCCGCTGAAACCGGGGGCGGAGGCGACGAAGCCGACCACCTTGACGATGCGGGTGACGTTGTCGATGCCGACCAGCGCGTCGATGGCGGCCAGCGCGTTCAGCGCGCACGTGCGGGCGGCGACCCGGGCGTGTTCGGGGCTGACCTCGGCGCCGACCTTGCCGGTGTGGGTCAGCTTGCCGTCGACCAGCGGCAGCTGGCCCGCGGTGTAGACCAGATTTCCGGTGCGGACCGCGGGCACGTAGGCGGCCAGCGGCTTGGTCACCGCGGGCAGCGCGATGCCGAGTTCGGCGAGCCGATGGGAAGTGCTCACTTCGGCCGCTTCAGGTAGGCGACGTGTTGTTCACCGGTCGGACCCGGGAGCACGGCGACGAGTTCCCAGCCGTCGGCTCCCCACTGGTCGAGGATCTGCTTGGTGGCATGGGTCAGCAGCGGCACGGTGGCGTACTCCCATGTGGTGGGTTGACTCATGACCGAAGCCTATCGCTGCGGGCCAATCGTCCAGGGCCTTGTCCTCCCTTGGCTAGCATGCATTGATGGCGACCACATCGACCGACGGCAGCGCCGTCGGCTGGCCCTCCCGGCTGACGAAGGCGCGGCTGCACTTCGTCAGCGGCAAGGGCGGCACCGGCAAGACGACCGTCGCGGCCGCCCTTGCGCTCACCCTGGCCGCCGGTGGCCGCCGGGTGCTGTTGGTGGAAGTCGAAGGGCGCCAAGGGATTGCGCAGTTGTTCGACGTTCCGCCGCTGCCCTACGAGGAGCTGAAGATCGCCACCGCTGACGGCGGCGGGCACGTCAACGCCCTGGCAATCGACATCGAGGCCGCGTTCCTGGAATACCTGGACATGTTCTACAACCTCGGCATCGCCGGGCGGGCGATGCGCCGGATCGGGGCCATCGAGTTCGCGACGACGATCGCACCAGGGCTGCGCGACGTGTTGCTGACCGGCAAGATCAAGGAGTCGGTGGTCCGGCTGGACCGCAACAAGCGGCCGGCCTACGACGCCATCGTCGTCGACTCCCCCCCGACCGGGCGGATCGCGCGGTTCCTCGACGTCACCAAGGCGGTGTCGGATCTGGCCAAGGGCGGCCCGGTGCACTCGCAGGCCGAGGGCGTGGTGAAGCTGCTGCACTCCGATCAGACCGCCATCCACCTCGTCACGTTGCTCGAGGCGCTGCCCATCCAGGAGACCATCGAGGCCATCGAGGAGCTCGAGTCCCTCGGCCTGCCGATCGGCAGCGTGATCGTCAACCGCAACATCCCGCCGTTCCTGCCGCCGGAGGATCTGGCCAAGGCCGCCGAGGGTGACATCGACGCCGACGCGGTGCGGACGGGGCTGTCCCGGGCGGGTATCGCGCTGAGCGACGCCGACTTCGCCGGCCTGCTCACCGAGACCATCGAGCATGCCAGCCGGATCTGGGCCCGGGCGGAGAGCGCCGAACAACTCGACCAGCTGCACGTGGCACGACTGGACCTGCCCACGATCCCCGACGGCGTGGATCTCGGCAGTCTGTACGAACTAGCGGAAACGCTTGCACAGCAGGGGGTCAGGTGATGAGTGGCGCACCGCCGACACTGGACATGAAGGCCATCCTTCGCGACACCTCCACCCGGGTGGTGGTGTGCTGCGGGGCCGGCGGTGTCGGCAAGACCACCACCGCCGCGGCGATCGCGCTGCGCGCCGCGGAGTACGGCCGCACCGTGGTGGTGCTGACCATCGACCCGGCCAAGCGACTGGCCCAGGCGCTGGGCATCAAGGAGTTGGGCAACGAGCCGCAGCAGGTTCCGATCGGCAACGGGGCCACCGGCCAGCTGCACGCAATGATGCTGGACATGCGGCGAACGTTCGACGAGATGGTGATCGAACACTCCGGCCCCGAACGCGCACAGGCGATTCTGGACAACCAGTTCTATCAGACGGTGGCCACCTCACTGGCCGGCACGCAGGAATACATGGCCATGGAGAAGCTGGGCCAGCTGCTGGGCCAGGACCGCTGGGACCTCGTGGTGGTCGACACCCCGCCGTCGCGCAACGCGCTGGACTTCCTCGACGCCCCCAAACGGCTCGGCAGCTTCATGGACGGCAGGCTGTGGCGGATGCTGCTGGCGCCCGGCCGCGGGATCGGCAAGCTCGTCACCGGCGTCGTCGGGCTGGCCATGAAGGCGATGTCGACGATCCTGGGTTCGCAGATGCTCTCCGATGCCTCGGCGTTCGTGCAGTCGCTGGACTCCACCTTCGGTGGCTTTCGGGAGAAGGCCGACCGCACCTATGAATTGCTCAAGCGGCGCGGCACCCAGTTCGTGGTGGTGTCGGCCGCCGAACCGGACGCCCTGCGCGAGGCGTCCTTCTTCGTCGACCGCCTCTCCGGGGAGGGCATGCCGCTGGCCGGCCTGATCCTCAACCGCACGCACCCGACGCTGTGCGCCCTGACCGTGGAGCGCGCGGTCGACGGCGCCGAGGAGCTCGACGGGAGCGGCGATGCCGCGGGCGAGCTGACGGCGGCGGTGCTGCGTATCCACGCTGACCGTGCACAGACCGCCAAGCGTGAGGTGCGGCTGCTGTCGCGATTCACCGGCGCCAATCCGCACGTACCGGTGGTGGGCGTGCCCTCGCTACCGTTCGACGTATCCGATCTCGACGCCTTGCAGGCGATCGCCGATCAGATCACCGGCGAGACCGGCTGACCCCGTGCGGGGCCGGCCGCTCGACGGTTTTAGCTAACGCTGCGGTGTTTGCGCTGAGCGGCGAAGAATTCGCTCCAGGACACCACCTCGGGGTGCTGCTTGAGCAGCGCGCGGCGCTGGCGCTCGGTCATGCCGCCCCAGACGCCGAACTCGACGCGGTTGTCCAGGGCGTCGGCGCCGCATTCGGCGATGACGGGACAGTGCCGGCAGATGACCGCGGCCTTGCGCTGGGCGGCGCCGCGCACGAACAACTCGTCGGGATCGGTCGCACGGCACAAGGCCTTCGACACCCACGCGATTCGGGCTTCGCCCTCTGCTCCGTGGATTGAACCGTGCAACGGTACTGCGGCTGTCCTGCGGGCAGCGGGCCGAATACCTGACACCGGCGGTCCCCTTCGTACGGGCCGCCCGAGGCGGCACATTCCCCGTGTAGATCGTGTTTGCGACCTACGCCACATTGCGCCTCGAGGTGTTACCTGAATCGCACTGTGTGTTTAAGTTAGGTGGTCAGGTATCGTTTGCGCAACACTTGGATCACAGCTTTTTTGGGACGACCGTCCCGACCGATCTTGAACTGCGCTTATCTGACGCCCCCGAAAATTCCCGGCCTCATCTTCGCCCGGGTCGGCTCCGTCCGCAAGGGCCGATTGACCTCAGTACTCTGTATGCATGTCGGAACGCCCCCCGGCCGGCGCCACCTTCATCAAGTTGGCCTGGTGCTGCCTGTTGGCCAGCGTGATCATGGCGGCGCTGCTGTTCCCGGTGGTGGGTGGTCTCGGCCTGGTCTCCAACCGGGCCTCCGACGTGGTGGCCAATGGCTCGGCCCAGCTCGTCGAGGGTCAAGTCCCGGCCGTCACGACCATGGTGGACGCCAAGGGCAACACCATCGCCTGGCTGTACTCGCAGCGTCGTTTCGAAGTCCCCAGCGACAAGATCGCCGACACCATGAAGTTGGCGATCGTCTCGATCGAGGACAAGAGGTTTGCCGAGCACAACGGCGTCGACGTCCAGGGCACGCTGACCGGTCTGGCCGGTTTCATCAGGGGTGACGCCGACACCCGTGGTGGCTCGACCATCGAGCAGCAGTACGTCAAGAACTACCAGTTGCTCGTGCTCGCGCAGACCGACGCCGAGAAGCGGGCGGCGGTCGAGACCACCCCGGCGCGCAAGCTGCGCGAGATCCGGATGGCGTTGACGCTGGACAAGACGTTCACCAAGCCGGAGATCCTGACCCGCTACCTGAACCTTGTGTCGTTCGGTAACGGCGCATTCGGCATTCAGGACGCCGCGCAGACCTACTTCGGCATCGACGCGTCGGCCCTGAACTGGCAGCAGTCGGCGCTGTTGGCCGGGCTGGTGCAGTCGACCAGCACGCTGAACCCGTACACCAATCCCGACGGGGCGTTGGCACGCCGAAACCTGGTGCTGGACACCATGATCGAGAACCTGCCCGATCGGGCGGACGAGTTGCGGGCGGCCAAGCAGGAGCCGCTGGGCATCCTGCCGCAGCCCAACGAGTTGCCGCGCGGCTGCATCGCGGCCGGGGACCGGGCGTTCTTCTGCGACTACGTGCAGGAGTACCTGGCCCGGGCCGGCCTCAGCAAGGACCAGATCGCCAAGGGCGGCTATCTCATCAAGACCACCCTGGACCCCGACGTGCAGGGTTCGGTGAAGTCGGCGGTCGACTCGCTGGCGCCGCCGGACATTAACGGCATCGCCAGCGTGATGAGCGTGATCCTGCCGGGCAAGACGGCCCATCCCGTGGTGGCCATGGTCAGCAACCGGACCTACGGGCTGGACACCGCGGCCGGGGAGACCATGCAACCGCAGCCGTTCTCGCTGGTCGGTGACGGGGCCGGCTCGATCTTCAAGATCTTCACCACGGCGGCAGCCATGGACATGGGGCTCGGGATCGGCGCCAACCTCGACGCCCCGGTGCGTTTCGAGGCCAAGGGGCTGGGCAGCGGTGGTGCCAGGGGCTGTCCGAGCAACACCTGGTGTGTGCAGAACGCGGGCAACTACCGCGGCTCGATGAGCGTCACCGATGCGCTGGCGCAGTCACCGAACACCGCCTTCGCCAAGCTCATCTCGCAGGTGGGGGTGCAGCGCACGGTGGACATGGCGGTGAAGCTGGGTCTGCGTTCCTACGCCGAGCCCGGTACCGCCCGGCCCTACGACCCGGAAACCAACGAGAGCCTGGCCGACTACATCAAGCGGTACAACCTGGGTTCGTTCACCCTGGGGCCGATCGAGGTCAATGCGCTCGAGTTGTCGAACGTCGCGGCCACCCTGGCCTCGGGCGGGGTGTGGTGCCCGCCCAACCCGATCGACAAGGTCTATGACCGCCTCGGTAACGAGGTCGCCGTCACCACCGAGACCTGCGATCAGGTGGTGCCCGAGGGTCTCGCCAACACCCTGTCGAACGCTCTGAGCAAGGACGACACCAACGGCACCGCGGCCAACTCCGCCGGTTCGGTGGGCTGGGGCCTGCCGATGTCGGGTAAGACCGGAACGACCGAGGCGCACCGGTCCTCGGGGTTCCTCGGCTACACCAACCGCTACGCGGCGGCGAGCTACATCTACGACGACTCCCCCAACCCGACCGACCTGTGCTCGTGGCCGTTGCGCCAGTGCGGTGACGGCAACCTGTACGGGGGCAACGAGCCCGCCAAGACCTGGTTCAGCGCGATGAAACCGATCGCCGAGAGCTTCGGCGACGTCACCATGCCGCCGACCGACCCGCGCTACGTCGACGGCGCCCCCGGCTCGCGAGTGCCCAGCGTGTCCGGGTTGAGCCAGGACAGCGCCCGCGAACGGATCAAGGAATCCGGCTTCCAGGTGGCCGATCAGGCCAACCCGATCAACAGCGCGTCGCCCTACGGGACGGTGGTGGGCACCTCGCCGGGCGGGCAGACGGTGCCGGGGTCGATCATCACGATCCTGATCAGCAACGGCATTCCGCCCGCACCGCCACCGCCACCGCCGGGCACCCCCCCGCCGCCCCCGGACGGCGAGCCGCCGCCTGCGGGTTCGACGGTCGTCGAGATCCCGGGCTTGCCGCCGATCACCGTCCCACTGCTGGCGCCTCCGCCGCCGCCGTAGCTGTCACGGTTCGGACACCACTGTCACCCGGCTCCGGGCACGCGATGGCAGTACGCTGCCCTGTATGGCCGCCGCGTCTCCCGCCTTGAAAACCTCGGCCCTCGCAGCCGCCGGCTCGGCCGCACTCGCGGTCGGTTATGCCGCGGCGATCGAGCGCAACGCCTTCGTGGTGCGCGAGGTCACGATGCCCGTGCTGACCCCGGGCTCCACCCCGCTGCGGGTGCTGCACCTCAGCGACATCCACATGCGCCCCACCCAGAAGCACAAGCAGGCCTGGCTGCGCGAGCTGGCCCGCTGGGAGCCCGACCTGGTGGTCAACACCGGTGACAACCTGTCGCACACCCGCGCCGTGCCCGCGGTGGTCCAGGCCCTGGGTGATCTGCTGTCGGTACCGGGCGTGTTCGTCTTCGGCAGCAACGACTACTTCGCCCCGCGGCTGAAGAACCCGGCGAAGTACCTGACCGACCGCGACCACCGGGTGTTCGGCAAGCCGCTGCCGTGGCAGGACCTGCGCGCGGCCTTCACCGAGCGGGGCTGGCTCGATCTCACCCACACCCGGCGCGAGTTCGAGGTGGCCGGGCTGAGCGTCGCCGCGGCCGGCGTCGACGACCCGCACCTGCAGCGGGATCGCTACGACACCATCGCCGGACGGCCCAGCCCGATCGCCAACCTGACCCTCGGCGTGACGCACGCGCCCTACACCCGGGTGCTGGACCGCTTCGCCGCGGACGGCTACCAGTTGGTGCTGGCCGGCCACACCCACGGCGGCCAGCTCTGCCTGCCGTTCTACGGCGCGCTGGTCACCAATTGCGATCTGGACCGATCCCGGGCCAAGGGGGTGTCGCGCTGGGGAGCCGACACCGCGTTGCACGTCTCGGCGGGCATCGGGACCTCGCCGTACGCGCCGTTGCGGTTCTGCTGCCGACCCGAGGCCACACTCCTGACGCTGGTCGCCTCGCCGACCGGTGGCCGGGACGAGAATCGCAGCGTGGTGCGCTCGACCCCGACCGCCTCCGTCCGCTGAGGCGTGCGGACGCCCGAAGTCCGCACCGCCGCGCGCCCGACACGATGTAATAGCAGGCGATGACCACCGCCATGCTCGACAGCACCCACGATCGGCCCCGGGGCTGGGTCGACGACGCCGTCCGGCTGATCGAGGCCGACGCCCGGCGCAGCGCCGACACCCATCTGCTGCGCTATCCGCTTCCGTCCGCGTGGTCCGAGGGCGTCGACGTCCAGCTGTATCTGAAGGACGAGTCGACCCACATCACCGGCAGCCTCAAGCACCGCCTGGCCCGTTCGCTGTTCCTCTACGGGCTGTGCAACGGCTGGATCGATCAGCACACCACGGTGGTGGAGGCGTCCTCGGGCTCCACGGCGGTGTCCGAGGCGTACTTCGCCGCCCTGCTGGGGCTGCCGTTCGTCGCCGTGATGCCGGCCTCGACCAGTCCGGCGAAGGTGGCACTGATCGAATCACAAGGTGGCCGTTGCCATTTCGTCGAACGATCCAGCGAGGTCTACGCCGAGGCGCAGCGCATCGCCGACCAGACCGGTGGCCACTACCTGGATCAGTTCACCAACGCCGAACGGGCCACCGACTGGCGCGGCAACAACAACATCGCCGAGTCCATCTATGCGCAGATGAGCGAGGAGTCGCACCCGATCCCGTCCTGGATCGTGGTCGGGGCGGGCACCGGCGGCACCAGCGCCACCATCGGCCGCTACGTCCACTACCGGCGCCACCACACCAGGTTGTGCGTGGTCGACCCCGAGAACTCGGCGTTCTTCCCCGCCTACTGCGAGGGCCGGCCCGACATCGTGACAGGGATGTCGTCCCGCATCGAGGGGATCGGCCGGCCGCGGGTGGAGCCGTCGTTTCTGCCGGGCGTGATCGACCGGATGATGTGTGTGCCGGATTCGGCCTCGATCGCCGCCGCGCACCACATCTCCCGGGTGCTGGGGCGACGGGTGGGCCCGTCGACCGGAACCAACGTGTGGGGCGCGTTCGCGTTGCTCGCCGAGATGGTCGCCGCCGGGATTGGCGGCTCGGTGGTGACACTGATCTGCGACGCCGGCGATCGCTACGCCGACACGTACTACAACGAGGACTGGCTACGCGCCCAGGGTCTGGACCCGAGTCACCACGCCGACGCGCTGGTCGGGTTCGAGCGCTCCTGCGGCTGGCCGCTGTCGACGTCGTCCGGCGAGTCGTAGTCGCCGGTCACCACCAGCCACAAGGCGGCGAGCAGGAAGAATCCCCCGTACACCACGGCCCCCAAAGCAGTCATCATCCGCTCCACCTTCCGAACCGGCGAGGTCCACGCCGTTAGTGTGCACAACACCACCGACACCCCAGATCCATCCCGGCGGGCGTGTCGAGTTTCGACCGGCGGCGCCGCGATAAGCCGGTTGGCTTCGCGGCCAGCGGCTGCGATAGGCTGTCGACGCTTCACGCGGGGTGTGGCGCAGCTTGGTAGCGCGCTTCGTTCGGGACGAAGAGGTCGTGGGTTCGAATCCCGCCACCCCGACTGTGAGAGCAACGCCCCGACTCGCGGGTATGCGGTCGGGGTGTTGCCTTTCAGTAGGCGGCAGGAGCGGATTCAGCGAAGTCGTCGATCGCGCGGCCGCTTGTCCTTTGATACCGTTCAGGGCGCGCGGTCTGCGGACTCCTCAGCCTAGGCCCACGTGCCCTTTCGACGGTGGGCCGTGGCCCGAAGCTCGAAGATCAGCTTGGTGATGGATGGTCTCAAAAAGAGCCGAGCAGATGCGTTGTAGTTACGAGTCCAGTCGAAAGCGAGTTGGAAGTCGCGCTGGCTCCCCTGATACGCATCGAGAATTCGGTCCAATGCGACGGTGTCGACCGGCTCGTCTTGGGCTGCCGCACTCAGGATCTCGTACGTCTTGGAAATCCAGTTGGCGCCGAAGCGATCGGCGACGGGTCCGCTGTGCTTTTTGTGCCGCAGGGCCGACGTCAGAAACTCGTCAATCGCCCCGCCGTTGGCGGTACTGAGCCCGATGCTGAGGGCCGCCGAGATTCGCTCAACTTCACCACGCCAATCATCCATCAGGTTGCGGTATTCCACGAATACCCTTGGCACACTGCGGCTGTTTCGTTCGGACAACAGGTTGGACTTGAGCCATAAGGCGCTGGCGAATGCAGGGTTGGCCTTGATGTGATCCTCCATCGATGCCGTGACTTCGTCCGGATTTCGAACCGCGATCACGGTTGCTACCCTGAACCCGGACTGGACAGCCGCGTCGAACCACAATTCTGCCGAGGGAACGATCTGAACATCCTTGATTACCACCAGAGGGGCGGCAGGCAACGTGGCGAGATAGGCCTTGACATCGGCTGTATTGGCATCATGCTTCGCCGTGTCGATCTCATCCCCATTCGGGATTGCGAGATCCCACCAGCCACTTCCGCGTTCTCGAAGGATACGAAGGTTGAGATAGATGGATTCGCGCGGCTCCCAATATCCGCGCTCGTTTCCCTTGTTCGCCCCCAACATTCCAGCTGGTAGGGCCGCGCCGCAAAGCGAGAGAACCCGTGTTAGGGCCGATGTTCCGGAGCGGGCCATGGCCAACACGAACAGGATAGTTGGGCGGTTATCCGTCCCCTCACTGGTCTCAGCCAATTGCCTTCCCTTCTCGCTCACAAACCTGGACTGCGATACGCCTCATGAATAATTGGACCTTCTATAAGCCATAGGGCTAACGTTTGTCCGATTGATTCCCCACGAACAGAACGGATTTCATTTCGGGCTTAACGACGCATCGTGCCACGATCCGCCTGCCCCCGCCGCATGACGGCGACCTCGGCGACGATGAAGATCACCAGCGCGAGGATCACCGCGGTGATGATGTTCAGATAGCGCCCGCCGAAGCCCTCGGCAGGGGAGGTCTGCCGGAGCAGGATGCCCAGGTAGGCCCAGATCAGCACCAACCCGTAGGCGACGTCGCGATTGCGCAGCATGGTCGCCGTGCCGATGAGCATCCCGACCACCACGATGATGGTCGCCCACGTCGACTCGGACAGGCCGAAGCCGTTCCAGTGCAGGCTGACCAGGAGCACGGTGATGTTGGCGATGGTGGCCACAGTGGTCCACCCGAAGTACACGCTGAACGGTACCCCGACCAGCCACCGCTCCCGCCAGGTCAACCCGGCCGCCCGCAGCGTGTTGGTGATGAGGATCAGGCAGACCAGGATCACCACGAGCAGCGCCGCGGACAGCGGGATGATGTCGTAGTGCCAGGCGAACACCCAGGCGGTGTTGGCCAGCGACGAGATCGAGAACAGCAGGCCGACCCGGTTCAGCAGGGCGTCGCGATCGGCACTGCGCTCGCCGCCGCGGAAGAGCCCGAGTTGGTAGAGGACGTGCAGCCCGAGGAGCAGATAGATCACACCCCAGATCGCGAACGTCAGACCGGCCGGGGTGAACAGGCTCGGGTAGGCATCAGACACGTCACCGGTGCGGCGGCCGTTGAGCGGCAACGCATTCGCGAGATAGTTCACCGCGACCATCGCGACATAGGTCACCACCACCAGTGCCTTGATCGGCCCGCGCGCCGTCGTTGCGGTCATGCCCGCTCCCCTCGCCGTCTGTGTTCGTCCACCAGTTCAGCACCGCCGCTTGCCATTGCGCCTCCCAATGGGCAGCTCGCGGGCCGGCGTCAGTAACTCGTCATACCTCAGTTCAGGTAGTCGAAGGTGTTCGCCATGCCCGCTTCGGCGTGATAGGTATTGTGGCAGTGCAGCGGCCAATATCCGGGGTTGTCGGCGACGATGGCGATCTTGACAGACTGGCCGGGAAGCACGACGACGGTGTCCTTGCGGGCGCCCAACTCTCCCTTGTCGTTCAGCATCTGGAAAGTGTGCCCATGCAGGTGCATCGGGTGCCACATCCGGGTCTTGTTGGTGAACGTCATGGTCGCCTGCTGGCCCTGTTTGACGGTGAAGGGCTTGTTGTCCGGATAGAACCCGTTGACCCCCCACTGGTAGCCGGTCGGGGCGGCCGTCAGTTCGGCGGTGTAGTCGGTGTCGGCCTTCGTGAACTTCAGCCGGGCCTCGGGCGGCGCGGTGAACATGTCGACGGTGCCGATCCGACCGTTGAGTTCGGCGGGCCGGAATCCGGGTTCGGGCATGGCGCCGGCCCCGGTGGACAGCAGGGCCCGCGCGACGGCATTCTTGCCCTCGGCCAGCGCCACCAGCGGGAACACCCCGTCGCCCGCGGTGACGATGACGTCGTAGCGCTCGCCCATACCCAGCAGCAGCGCATCGACCTCGGTGGGCACCACCGGAAAGCCGTCGGTGTGGGTGACTGTCATCTTGTGCCCGGCCAGCGCAACGCGGAAGGCGGTGTCGGCGCCGGCGTTGATGAACCGGATCCTGATCCGTTGTCCCGGCTTGGCCGCGAAACTGGTTGGAGCGTCTGGGATCCGGCCGTTGATGATGTAGTACGGATAGATCACGTCGCCGGGATCGCCGCCCAGCAGCTTGCTCTCACCGCCGCCGCCCATCGCGCCCATGCCACCCTTCTTCAGATCCTCGAGGATCGTCTGCGGGGAACGTCCGACGCCGTCGGTCCAGTCGTCCATCATCACGATCCACTCGGCGTCATAGTCGGCCGGCGCCTTCGGGTCGTCGATGATCAGCGGCAGATACAACCCGGTGTCGGCCTCCACCCCGGTGTGGGGATGCGCCCAGTAGGTGCCCGCGTCCGGTACCGAGAACTTGTAGGTGAACTCCGCACCGGCCGGGATGTTCGGGGTGGCCGGCATAGCGCCGTCCATGTTGTTCTGCAGGGCGATGCCGTGCCAGTGCATCGAGGTGGGCTTGTCGAGTTTGTTGGTGACCGCCACCTGGAGTTCATCGCCGACGTTCGCGCGGATCACCGGAGCGGGAATGGTGTTCGCGTAGCCGAGGGTGTTGACCACCCGGCCGCCCAGATCGGCGGTCACCGGTCCGGGGGTCAGTGTTGCGGTGACCATCCGGCCGGTGTGCGGACGCACCGACTCGGCGGCCTGGATCGCCGCGTCCAGGCTCGACGGAACGCCCGTCGGCTGGGTCTGCAGCGGTTCCGCCGTGGTGGCCGTGCGACCGCACGCGGTGAGCGCGGCGCCCGCAGCGATCGTGGTGGTGGCGATGAATGCACGCCTGCTGAACTGCCGCTGACCGAGATTGGATTCCACCGTCATGTCCGTTCCGTCACCACCGCGAGTTCGGCCTCGCAGTTCCCTCGGGATTTCGTACACCTCTTCGCGGGAAGATCAGCCTGAAATCGCCGTATTGACGGCGCCGGCAAATTCCACAGGTTCGGTACCGCACCCGCAGCCGCCGCGTTACCGTCGGACACATGACCGAATTGCGGTACGAACGCTGGTTCCTACCTTTGTCGGTGCCGCTGGGCCTCGGGCCGGGCAACAGCTCGGTGACCGTCGACGGCGACACGCTCCATGTCGCGATGGGCTGGGGCTTCTCCGCGGAGATTCCGCTTGCATCCATCAGGACCGCCGAACCGAACACGGACCGGGTCCTCGGCTGGGGTGTGCACGGCTGGCGAGGCCGGTGGCTGGTGAACGGATCATCGCAGGGCATCGTGAAACTGACGATCGACCCGCCAGTCCAGGCGCGGGTGCTGGGTGTCCCGACGACGCTGCGGACTCTGCTCGTCAGCGTGACCGATCCGGAGGCCTTCATCATCTCCGTTCGCCGTGGCTGATGTGACACACGGGGTTTAGCTCGCGCCGGGCGCGGGAAGAAGCCCTAGGTGTCATTTGCCCCCATCGCTCTCGAGCCGGCCCTGCCGACCGCTCGGGGACCGTTGTCGATGGCTGTGCTGGATCTGCTCACCGAGCGCGCTCCGCGCACCCACCTCAACCGCATCGAGGCTTCGATTCACGACTCGGATCCGTACGGGATCGACGTCCAACTGACGCTGTACGTGTGCTACGAGTTGCACTACCGCGGCTTCGCCGGAGTGGACGACGGCTGGGAGTGGAACCCGGGCCTACTGCACTTGCGCGCCCAACTGGAGGACGCCTTTCTGGGCGGCGTGCAGCGCGATGTCGGCGAGATCGAGACGGAAGCAACGGCCGACACCGAGATGGAACGCCTGTCGATCGAACCGATCGACGGGTCGGGCCCCTCGTACTTCCTTCGCTCGCAGGGCACCTGGGAGCAGATGTGCGAGTACTTCGTGCACCGCTCCCTGTACCACCTCAAGGAGGGCGATCCGCATGCCTGGGCCATCCCCCGGCTGATCGGGCAGGCCAAGGCGGCCTTCGTCGCCGTCGAGTTCGACGAGTTCGGCGGCGGCCACGGGGATCAGGTGCATCAGCAGTTGTTCGTCGACCTCATGCTCGCCGCGGGCCTCGACGCCAACTACCTCGGCTACATCGACGCGGTGCCTGCCGAAACCCTTGCCGTGGTGAACCTGATGTCGTTGTTCGGCCTGCATCGTGCCCATCGGGGCGCCGTGATCGGCCACTTCGCTTCCACTGAGATCACCTCGTCGCCGGGCTCACGCCGGTTGGTGGACGCACTCGAGCGGATGGACGCCCCCGAGGCGTGCGTTCGGTTCTACCGCGAGCACGTGGAGGCCGACGCGGTGCACGAACAGGTGGTGCGCACCGACGTGGTCGGGGATCTGGTTCGCCGCGAGCCCACGCTGGACCGCGATGTGGTGTTCGGCATCCGTGCCCACGAGGCGGTGGAGAGCCGGTTGGCCGATCACCTGATGCGGTGCTGGCGCTCCGGTGAGACCTCGCTACGCCGGCCGCTGGGCTGAATCCTCGCCGCGACGTCGGCGGCGGTGACTGGTGTCGCACAGCGGATAGCTCTTGCTGCGCCGGCAGGTGCAGATCGCGACCATGAACCGGTCGGATTCGACCACGGAGCCGTCCGGCAGTTCGATTCGCGCCGGTCCCTCGACCATGACCGGCCCATTGGCCACGATCCGTACCACGCGTACCTCGTTGGCGCTCATGGCTTCTGGGCCCGGATCACCACGAGCCTCTCCTCGCGACGGCCGACCGGCAGCCGGCCGGTGCTCTCCAGCCAGGCGGCACGCGCGTGCAGTACCGGACCGAACGGGATCAGCTGCGTCATCAGCACTTCGGTGCGAAGACCGCGGCGTCGGAGGCGACGGACCGTCTGGTCGGCGTCGGCGAATTCCGACTGCACGATCAGCATGGTGCCGCCGTCGTCGAGCAGTGCCGGTGCTACGTCACACAGCGGATCGAGTACCAGCCGCCCGTCCATTCCCGCATTCCAGGCCCAAGCCGGTCCCACCGCACCGGGGATCGCCTCGAGATGAGCGTCGGGACCCGTTGGCACATAGGGCGGATTGGACACGACGAGGTCATACGGACCGGCCCGCAGCGCGGATTCCCAACTGCCCAGCCGGGTATCGACGGCGACATCGGCCACCACGGCGTTGGCCCTGGCGCAACGCACCGCATCCGGGCAGATGTCAAAGGCGGTGACGTGCCGGGCTCCCAGGCGCGCGGCGGTGATGGCCACCACACCGCTTCCGGTGCACAGATCGAGAACGGCCCGCCCGCGAACCGTGTTGGTCTGTTGCATGGCCTCGATCAGGAGCAGCGAATCATGCTGTGGGGCATAAACACCGGAACCCGCGGCGACTGGCTGCTGCAGGTCGGGATACAGGGTGGTCAACATTGGCCTTTCGGGAATCCTGCGCCACTGTGCTGCGCAGTCGCTTCGGATACATGCCCGAATTGGGCTCTGCTAAACCCACTTGGTCTCCGCCTGCTCCCAGGCGCCGCGTTTGGCGGGCCCACTTACCGGGAAGTTGAGTCCCAGTGAAAGCTTGCGAAATCCCCGCCCCGACGCCTCAGTCCGGCGGTTCCTGATCGGGGCTGGCCTGCACATCGGGCGTCATCTCACCGATGGACTTTCTGCTGTCCCGCGCCTTGCCGACGGCGTCGCTTTTCGGCGCGTCCTGCTGGTCGTCGGTGTAGTCGGCGAGATCATCCTCGTCTGACGTCGGGTCGGTCATGGGCGACGGGGTAGCCCGGCAGCCACCATCTCAACCGCACCAGACCGGCATCGGTGCGTGACTACCGTGGGCTCGCAATCGCTAGACGCCTTCCTGGACAACAGGAGATCGGCCCAGGGCCCCGCGACGCCGAGCCCGTTCAGCAGCCCGGCGGTTCTACAACCGGTCGCGCACCGCCGCGGACAGCCGTGCGCCGTCGGCCTTGCCTGCGGCGATCGCGGTAGCCGCCTTCATCACCAGCCCCATCTGCTTGGTCGACGGCCGCTCCCCGATCTCCTCGGCGACCTGAGCGATCGCGGTATCCACCACGTCGGCCACCTCCGCCTCGGTGAGCGGGGTCGGCAGGTACTCGTCGATGATGCGGGCCTCGGCGTGCTCCTCGGCAGCCAGCTCGCCCCGGCCGTTCTGGGTGTAGATCTCGGCCGCCTCGCTGCGCTTCTTGGACTCCTTGGCCAGCACCTTGAGCACGTCCTCGTCGGTGAGTTCGCGCGCCGCCTTGCCGGAGACCTCCTCGGTCTGGATCGCCGCCAACAGCATGCGCAGCGTCGCTGTACGCAACTTCTCCTGGCTTTTCATCGCCTCGGTGAGATCGGATCTGAGCCGGTCTTTGAGCTCCGCCATGGGGCAGACGCTACCGGTCGAAGATCGCAGAACGTTGAGAAATACCCCGCGCGCCGACAGGATGGGCTGATGAGCATCGACGTCGGGGGCGTCGGCCGGTGACCCAACCACCCGCCGGCCCGCCGCAACCACCGGCCCGCTGGCCCGGCCAGCCGCAGCAGCAGCAGCCGGCGTATCCGCCGCCCGCGCCGCCCGGTTACCCGCCCCCGGGATATCCGCCTGCCGGCTATCCCCCGCCGGCGTACCCGCCACCTGGCTACGGCGCGCCCGGCTACGCGGCGCCGGGTTACCCCCCACCGGGGTATCCGCCACCGGGCTACCCGCCGCCCGGCTACGGCGCCCCGATGTCCTGGGCACCCAAGCCGGGTGTCATCCCGCTGCGCCCGCTGTCGTTGAGCGACATCTTCAACGGGGCGGTCGGCTACATCCGCGCCAACCCGAAGGCGACGCTCGGGCTGACCACGATCGTCGTGGTGATCACCGAGGTGCTGGCGCTGCTGCTGCAGACCGCCCCGCTGGCGCTCACCGGAAACCTGCGGGTACTGCGGGGCGAGGCGGCCTCGACCGCGGCGGTGGTCGCATCCTCGCTCTCGGCCGCCGCAGGGGCGCTTGCCACCGTGCTCGCAGCGATCCTGCTCTCCGGCATGTTGACCGTGGTGGTCGGCCGCGCCGTCTTCGGCTCCAGCATCACCATCGAAGAGGCCTGGCACAAGGTCCGCGGCCGATTGCTGGCCCTGATCGGCCTGACCGCTCTGGAAGTCGTTGCGGCCGTGGTCTTGACGACGGTGGTGGTGCTGATCATCGTCGGCGTCGCGTTGGCCGGCAACGGCGTCGTCGCGTTCATCGTCGGCCTGCCACTGGGACTCGGGCTGCTGGCCGGTCTGGCCTACCTGTTCACCGTGCTGACCTTCGCGCCGGTGGTGATCGTCCTCGAGCGCAAGCCGGTGATGGCGTCCATCACCCGGTCGTTTCAGTTGGTGCGCAACCACTTCTGGCGGATCTTCGGTATTCGGCTGCTGGCCTCTGTGGTCGCCGCGGTCATCGCGGGCGCGGTGTCGGTCCCGTTCACCATCGCCGGACAGATCATGCTGACGAGTGCGACCTCGTCGGCGATGCTGCTGTTCGCGGCGGCACTCGGTGCCGTCGGCCGGGCCGTGAGCCAGATCGTCACCGCGCCGTTCACCGCCGGCGTCGCGGTGCTGCTCTACACCGACACCAGAATCCGGGCCGAGGCTTTCGACCTGGTCCTGCAGACCGGCGCCGCCGGCGGACCGGCCGCCACCGAGTCCACCGACAATCTCTGGCTCACTCGCTGAGGACCGATCGTCATGCCCGCCATCGACATTGACCGGGAGGCCGCGCGCGAAGCGGCCGAACGGGAGCTGGCCAAGCCGATCTACCCAAAGGCGTCGCTCACCGACCGGATCGGTGAATGGATCGACGAGTTCCTCAACCGTCTGGTCGCCAAGGGCTCCACGGTGCCCGGTGGCTGGCTGACCATCAGCGTGCTGGTCATCCTGGTTTTGGTGGCGCTGATCGTGGGCGTGCGGATAGCCCGAAACACCATGCGCACGAGCCGCTCCGGTGATTACGGACTGTTCGGCGCCCACGAGCTCACCGCGGCCGAACACCGGGCCGCCGCGGAACGGGCCGCCGCCCAGGCCGATTGGGCGGCCGCCATCCGGCACCGTCTGCGGGCGGTGGCCCGACAACTGGAGGAGGCCGGGACACTCAACCCGGTTCCCGGCCGCACCGCTACCGAGCTCGCCCGCGACGCCGGTGGACTGCTGCCCGGGTTCGCCGGCGACTTCGCAGGCGCGGCAACCACATTCAACGACGTCACCTACGGCGAGCGACCCGGCACCGAGCCGGGCTACCGGATGATCGCCGACCTCGACGACCGGCTGCGCAGCCACGCCTCGGCGGGTGCCGGCGCGGTGCGGGCTGCCGAGCCGGCCGACACCTGGACGCCGATTCGGTGAGCACCGTCACGCAACGCTGGCGCACCGGACGCTGGATCGCCCTGGGCGCCGTGGTGATCACGGCGCTCGCACTGGTCAGCACCTACCTGACCGCTCCGCGGCCGGGCGGCCGGATGGACCCCGTGGCGACCTCCCCCGACGGCGCCCACGCGCTGGTCTCCTTGCTCCGTGAGCACGGGGTCGACGTGGTGGTCGCCCAGACCGTCGCCGACGCCGAGCGAGCCGCCGGTCCCGACACCCTGCTGCTGGCCGCCGAGATCTACCAGGCCCGCACCGGGCAACTCCTGGATCGGCTTTCGGATCTGCCCGGCGACCGGCTCGTGCTGGAACCCACGGCGCGGGCCCGCGAGATGCTGGCCCCCGGCATCAGGATCAGCACCGAGGACATTCCCACCGACGATCCCGGTTGCGACCTGCCGGAGGCGAAGCGGGCCGGGGTGGTCGCCCTCGGCCCGACCGACACCTACCAGAAGGTGGGCGACACCGCACTGACGCGCTGCTACGGCGGGGCGCTGGTGCGCTACGAGTCCGGCGAGCGCACCATCACCGTAGTCGGCAGCGCCGATTTCATGACCAACGGCTCGCTGCTGAAAGAGGGCAACGCCGCGCTGGCGATGAATCTGGCAGGCAACCGGTCGCGGCTCATCTGGTACGCCCCGCAGCAGCCGGAGGGTGAGTCCGAAGCCGACGCCGAGATCTCCGATCTGATCCCGGACGCGGTGGTGCCGGTCGTATGGCAACTGTGCCTGGTCGTGCTGCTCCTGGCGGTCTGGCAGGGCCGGCGACTGGGTCCGCTGGTCGCCGAGAGACTCCCGGTGGTGGTGCGCGCCTCGGAGACGGTCGAGGGCCGCGCCCGGCTGTACCGTTCGCGGCGCGCCCGGGACCGCGCCGCGCAGGCGCTGCGGACCGCCACCCTGCAACGGCTTTCGCCTCGGTTGGGGCTGGGTCCGAATGCCGATCCGGCCGCGGTGGTGGCGGCGGTGGGCAGGCGCTACGCCGGCGGAAACCAGGCCGCGCAGTACACCCTGTTCGGTCCGCCGCCGATCACCGACAATGATCTGCTCCACCTCGCACACGCGCTCGACGACATCGAAAGGCAGGTCACCCAGTCGTGACACACTCCGCCGCGCCAATGCCCGCCACGGCGCAACACGATGCCGCCCGCGCCGCGCTGCTGGCCCTGCGCGCCGAGATCGCCAAGGCCGTCGTCGGGCAGGACGCGGTGGTCAGCGGGCTGGTGATCGCCCTGCTGTGCCGCGGGCATGTGCTGCTGGAAGGCGTTCCGGGCGTGGCCAAGACGCTGTTGGTGCGCGCCACCGCGGCCGCGCTGCAGCTGGACTTCAAGCGCGTGCAGTTCACCCCGGACCTGATGCCGGGCGATGTGACGGGCTCGTTGGTGTACGACGCGCGCACGGCCGCGTTCGTGTTCCGGGAGGGCCCGGTGTTCACCAACCTGATGTTGGCCGACGAGATCAATCGCACCCCGCCGAAGACCCAGGCGGCGCTGCTGGAGGCGATGGAAGAACGTCAGGTGAGCGTCGACGGTGAACCGAGGCCGCTGCCGGACCCGTTCATCGTGGCCGCCACCCAGAACCCGATCGAGTACGAGGGCACCTATCAGCTCCCCGAAGCGCAGCTGGACCGCTTCCTGCTCAAGCTGAATGTGCCGCTGCCGCCGCGGGATCAGGAGATCGCGATCCTGAGCCGGCACGCGCACGGCTTCGACCCGCGCGACCTGTCGGCGATCCGGCCGGTGGCCGGCGCCGCGGATCTGCGCACCGCGCGCGAGGCCGTCCGGCAGGTTCTGGTCGCCGACGAGGTGCTCGGCTACATCGTCGACATCGTCGGCGCCACCCGGAACTCCCCCTCCCTGCAGCTCGGTGTCTCACCCCGCGGGGCGACGGCACTGCTCGGCACCGCGCGGGCGTGGGCGTGGTTGTCCGGCCGCAGCTACGTCACCCCCGATGACGTCAAGGCGATGGCCCGGCCCACCCTGCGGCATCGGGTGGCCCTGCGCCCCGAGGCCGAACTCGAGGGCGCCAGCCCGGACGGGGTGCTGGACGGCATCCTGTCGGCGGTTCCGGTGCCGCGCTAGTGATCCTCACCGGCCGCGCCGGTCTGGTCGCCCTGATCTACGTTCTGCCGATCGCGGTGTCACCCTGGCCGGCAACCACTTTCGTGCTGATGCTGGCCACACTGGTCGCCGGGGTACTCGTCGATGTGCTGCTGGCGGGCAGCCCGCGCGCCCTGCGCTTCACCCGATTCGGGGAGACCGCGGCGCGACTGGGCCAACCGGTCGAGGCGCACCTGCGGGTGCACAACGAGGGCTCCCGCCGGTTCCGCGGCATGCTGCGCGACGCGTGGCCGCCCAGTGCCGGCGCCGAGCCACGCAGCCTTCCGCTCGTCGTCGGCGCCGGCCAGCCCACCACCGTCACGAGCGTGCTGAATCCGCTGCGCCGCGGCGATCAGGAGTCGGCGGTGGTGACCGCCCGCTCGATCGGGCCGCTGGGCCTGGCCGGAAGGCAACGCTCACATCCGGTTCCGGGCCGGATCCGCATCCTGCCGCCGTTCCTGTCGCGAAAGCACCTGCCGTCCCGGCTGGCGAAGCTGCGCGAGATCGACGGCCTGTTGCCGGTGTTGATCCGCGGCCACGGAACCGAATTCGACTCGCTGCGCGAGTACGTCGACGGTGACGACGTGCGCTCCATCGACTGGCGGGCCAGCGCCCGCCGGGCCGATGTCGTGGTGCGCACCTGGCGTCCCGAGCGCGACCGCCGCGTGGTCATCGTGCTCGACACCGGGCGGACGTCGGCCGGCCGGGTCGGGGTGGATCCCACCTCCCGCGACCCTGGCGGCTGGCCCCGGCTGGACTGGTCGATGGACGCCGCGCTGCTGTTGGCGGCCCTGGCGTCGCGGGCCGGTGACCATGTGGATTTCCTTGCTCACGATCGGGTTTCGCGTGCCGCCGTGTTCGGGGCCTCGCGCACCGAACTACTGGCGCAGCTGGTCGAGGCCATGGCCCCGCTGGAGCCGGCGCTGATCGAATCCGACGCCACCGCGATGGTGGCGGCGGTGCAGCGCCGGGTCCGCCGGCGGGCCCTGGTGGTGCTGCTGACGGATTTGAACGCCTCGGCCCTGGACGAGGGCCTGCTGCCGGTACTGCCGCAGTTGTCCAGCCGGCATCAGGTGATCGTCGCCGCGGTCACCGATCCCCGCGTCGACCAGTTGGCGGCGGGCCGCGCCGACGCCGCGCAGGTCTACGACGCCGCGGCGGCCGAGCAGGCGCGCAATGACCGACGCGCCATCGCATCCCGGCTGCGGCACAGCGGTGTCGGGGTGGTCGACGCGCCGCCCGATGAGCTGGCGCCCGCGCTGGCCGATCGCTACCTGTCGATGAAGGCCACCGGCCGGCTCTGACCGCCTCAGCGCGTCGGGACCACGTCCGGGGCGTCCTCGATGTCGCCGGTCTCGCCGGCCCGCACCGCACGGCGCCCGAAATAGATTACGTAGGCCAGGAAACCGGCCTCGGCCGCGAGCCCGATGCCGATCCGCATGAAGGTCGGCAGCGGCGACGGGGTGACCATCGCCTCGATCAGCCCCGACACCAGCAGCACGACGACCAGGCCGACCGCGGCCGCGACCACCGCGCGACCCTGTTCGGCCAGGACCTGCCCGCGGGGCCGCTCACCCGGCGCGATCACGGTCCAGCCCAGCCGCATGCCGACCGCGCCGGCCAGGAACACCGCGGACAGCTCGAGCAGGCCGTGCGGGATCAGCAGGCCGAACAGCACGTCGGCCTTGCCGGCCTGGAACATCAGGCCGCCGATCACGCCGAGATTGGCGGCGTTCTGGAACAGCACCCAGGGGATCGGGATGCCCAGCAGGATCGAGAAGGCGATGCACTGGGCGGCCACCCACGAGTTGTTCACCCAGACCTGCAGCGCGAACGATCCGGCCGGGTTCTCGCTGTAGTACGACGCGAAGTCGTGGTTGACCAGTTGCTCGATCTCGGCCGGGGTGCTCAGCGCGGATTGCACCTCGTGGCTGCCCGCCACCCAGAACCCGATGGCGAGCACGACCGCGAAGAACAGCACGGCCGTCGCCAGCCACCACCGCCAGGCCCGGTACGCGACGACCGGAAACGACACGGTCCAGAACCGGGCGAACTCGCTCCATAGCGGGGCGTGCGCTCCGGTGACCGCCGACCTGGCCCGTGCCACCAGCGTCGAGAGCCGGCCGACCAGCACCGAATCCGTCGACGCCGACCGCACCATCGACAGGTGGGTGGATACCCGCTGGTAGAGCTCGACGAGTTCGTCGATCTCGGCGCCGGACAGCTCGCGGCGGCGCTTGACCAGCTCGTCCAGCCGCTTCCAGGTGTCGCGGTGCGCCACGACGAAGGCGTCGACATCCACCAGGCGATCCTAGTTGGGTCATGGCCGGACCCCGGCGCGTCGTCGCGGGTAGCGTGAGTCGTTATGGCTGCGGCGCCCGAGACGGTGGTGACCGGGGACGCGGTCGTCCTCGATGTGCAGATCGCCCAGCTTCCGGTGCGTGCCGTCGGGGCGTTGATCGACATCGTGGTCGTGGTGCTCGGCTACATCGTCGGAGTGATGTTGTGGGCGGCCGCGGTGACGCAGTTCGACGACGCGCTGAGCGCGGCCACCTTGATCATCTTCACGGTACTGACGCTGGTGGGCTATCCGATCGCGATCGAGACCGCCACCCGGGGACGCTCGCTGGGCAAGATGGTGATGGGCCTTCGGGTGGTGTCCGACGACGGCGGCCCGGAACGTTTCCGCCAGGCCCTGTTTCGTGCCCTCGCCGGTTTCGTCGAGATCTGGATGTTCTTCGGCGGGCCGGCGGTCATCTGTAGCCTGTTGTCGGCCAAGGGCAAACGGATCGGTGACGTGTTCGCCGGCACGGTGGTGATCAGCGAGCGCGGCCCCAAGCTACCGCCCCCGCCGGTGATGCCACCGGCGCTGGCATGGTGGGCGGCCTCGCTGGAGCTCTCCGGCCTGAGTTCCGAGCACGCCGAATTGATCCGCCAGTTCCTTTATCGCGCACCACAACTGGCCCCCCGGGTTCGCGACGAGATGGGTTACCGGATCGCCACCGACGTGTCCGCGCGGATCTCACCGCCACCGCCGCCCGGCGTGCCGCCGCAATACGTGCTGGCCGCGGTGCTTGCCGAACGGCACCGCCGGGAGTTGGCGCGACTGCGGCCGGCCGGGCCACCCGCCCGGTCGGTGCCGCCACCACCGCCGCCGCCGACGATGCCCGGCCCCCCGCCGCCGGGCCCGGGATTCGCCCCGCCCGCACCGGCGCCCGCGCCGACACCGCCCGGATCGGGGTTCGCCCCACCGCTCTAATTGAATGTCGCCGTGAGCACTCCGACGTCGATGATGATCAGGGCCCAGGCCACCAGCGGCACCAGGTATCCACGCCGATGCCCGGCGGTGAAGATCGTGACGACGGCCGTGGCCACGGCGATCATCGGCGGGGCGTAGGTCAGCAACCCGTACACGAAACCGCTGGGCTTCGGGCAGTTCGGGGTGCTGCAGGCAGCGGTGCCCATCACCGCGCCGATGGCGAACAGTTCCACCGCCGCCGCGCCCAGCACCGTCGACAGCGCGAGAATCCAGTTCAGCCAGCGCCGGGACCGGGGCGGGGAATCCGACCGGGTATCGCTCGACGCACTGGCCCGTGAAGTAGTCATGTTCCCCGGACTACCCGCGGCCCGCGACCGACACACCCGTCAATCAGTCGCCGGCCGCACCCAGCCGGCGCCGCAGGACGTGCAGCGGGTCGTCGGCGTCACGGCGGCCGCGGGGACCCGGACCCTCGGGTGCGACGAACACGTCCCGTCGGGTCCATTCCCGTACCGCCCACCGTTCGGCGATCGCCCATTTGCCCTCGCGGCGCTCCATCAGGTCGACGTAACGAACGCCGGTGGTGAAGTTCAGTGGTTCGTGCTCGCCCCAATGTGCGGCGTTGCAATAGGTCTCGCTGATCGCCCGGTCGGCGCCGACGAACTCGACGTGGTGGTTGCCCATCATGTGCATCGAGCCGGTGAGGTGTTGCAGATTCCTGCCCAGCCACCGCACGAAGTCGTCGACACCGCCGTCGAAGCCGGTGTGATGGTCGACGGCGTCTGGGTGGTAGGCGCTTCGCACCAGATCCAGGTCGAGCCGATCGACGCCTCGGCAGTAGGAGCTCACCACCTCGCGGATCGCGTGCAGATCCACGAGTCGCGCGGCTGGTTCGGACACCGGAGTCCCCTAGGCGCCGATCCAGTTCCCGTGGAATCCGTACGGCACCCGCCGCGGTAGCCGGACCCGGGCGACCGGGTCACCGACGAAGTCGGAGGCGTCCAGGATTACCAGGTCGCTGCCGTCCCGGGTCGGGTCGTAGACGTAGCCGAGGTACCAGCCGTTGCTTTCGTCGGCGGGACCGGACGGCGACGGCACGAAGGCGAACTCCCCGGGGCCACCGGGGGCATCCGGTGTGCCGAACCGATGCTCGACGGCCGCTCCGGTATCGAGGTCATGGCGCACCAGGCTGGCGTCGCCGACCGAGACCGAATAGCGGGCCCGCGAGCCGGCCAGCCGGTCGTCGATACGCGGAAACTCCACCGCCAGGTCGTCGAGCTGACGCTCGCGCACCGTGCCGTCGGCCAGGTCGATGGTCCAGTCCCACAGCGCCCCGCTGGCCTCGAAGCCGCCGTTGTCGCGCCACAGCTCGGGGTATCGGACCGCCTGCAACACGATCGATTTCCCATCCGCACCGTCGTAGGCGTTGGCGACGTGGAACACGTAGCAGGGGTCGATGTCGAACCAGCGCACCTCGCCGAAGGGGTCGTCGCGGCGCAGCACTCCCAGGCGGGCGCCATAGTCGTCATCCCAGCGGAACGGCATGTCGCCCTTGCCGTTCGCGGCGACCTCGAGGTTGAAGACGATCGGCAGGTCCATGAAGATGACATGACCCTCGGTGAGGGCGAAGTCGTGCATCATGGTCAGGGCCTTGACCTCCAGGGGCCGGTTGACGGTCAACTCGCCGTTGGCGTCGACCCGGTGATAGGTCACATGCGGCTGAAAGAGGTTGCCGTATCCGAAGAAGTGCAGCTCCCCGGTGGTCGGGCAGATCTTCGGGTGCGCCGTCATCGAGTCGTCGAGCTTGCCGCCGAAGTCGTAGCAGCCGACCGTCTCCAGGTCGTTGGTGATCTCGTAGGGCAGCGACGATTCCACGAGCGCCAGCGTCTTGCCCGCGTGGTTGACGATGTGGGTGTTGGCCACCGCCGCCCGCAGGTTCCGGGTGCCGTCGGGGTTGTAGAGCGGGAACGGCTTGTCGAAGCTGTCGGTGCGCACCCAGCGGTTGCGGTACCACTTAGCGGCGCCGCCGGAGATGCGCACCCCGTGGATCATTCCGTCGCCGGCGAACCAGTGGCCGACCGGCTTGCGCGGATTGGGCCCGTTGCGCAGATACCAGCCGTCGATCTCCGGCGGGATGGCTCCCTCGATCGGTAGGTTGTGCTCGGTGATCTCGTCCGGCACGGGCGCGTAGTTGCCCACCTCGAAGAACTGTCCGGTGCTCGGCAGGTTGGCGGAGTCGGTTGTGACGTCGGTCATGCCACAACTGTGACAGTCCATAGCTGACATGTCAAGAGTGAAATATTGTGCCGCGGCGCGCCGATTCCGACCGTCGACATTCCAGTAGTGACATGTCAGTTCTACGATGGACGGGTGAGTCTCCGGTATGCAGCACTCGGCTTGCTGGCCCAGCAACCGGGCAGCGGGTACGACCTGCTCAAGCGGTTCGAGAATTCGATGGCGAACGTGTGGCCGGCGACGCAGAGTCAGCTCTACGGCGAGTTGAACAAGCTGGCCGACGCCGGCCTGATCGAGGTCGGCGACATCGGCCCGCGGGGGCGCAAGGAGTATCGCGTGACCGAGGCCGGGCGGCAGGACCTGCTGCGCTGGCTGACCGATCCCGGCGCCGACCCGCCGTTCCGCAGCGCCGGTCTGCTGCGCATCTTCCTGCTCGGCGAGATGCCCCCCGACCAGGCGCGGCAGTACCTCGAGGCGTTCGCGCACCATGCCGACGCCGAGTTGGCCCGCTACCAGACGATGCGGGACACCATCCCGTGGCGCGAAAGCGACGCGGACTTCTACGCCAGGGCGGCGTTGGAGTTCGGTATCCGCCGGGAGGCGATGGAGGCCGACTGGGCCCGGTGGCTACTCGAGGAGACTCACCGCCGATCCGCCGGCTGAACGTTGCATCGCGATAGTTTCCGATATATCGTTACTGTATCGGAAGCGTAGTCAGCGCTTTCTGTCGCAGAGAGAGAAGCCCCCATGGATACCCCATTTCCCCAGTTCAACGGCCCGCAACAGGGCCACCCCGGCTTCGGCTTCGCGCCGCCCGGACCCGCACGTCGGCACGCCCGCCGGCACTTTCGTGAGCACCTTCGCGAGCAGATGGCCGCCGGCGGCCCCCCCGGGATGGGCCCGGGCGGCTTCGGCCCCGGGTTCGGGTTCGGTCCCGGCTTCGGCCCGGGGTTCGGATTCGGCCCCGGTGGACGCGGAGGCCGCCGCGGGCACGGCCGCGGCCGGGGCCGGCGCGGTGACGTCCGCACCGCCATCCTCGCCCTGCTGGCCGAACGGCCGATGCACGGCTACGAGATGATCCAGGAGATCGCCGAACGCACCGACGGCGTGTGGAAGCCGAGCCCCGGCTCGGTCTATCCCACCCTGCAGTTGCTGGTCGACGAGGGCGTGATCGTCGGCACCGAGACCGAGGGCAGCAAGAAGCTTTTCGAGCTCACCGAGGAGGGCCGCGACGCCGCCGAGAAGATTGCCACCCCGCCGTGGCAGGAGATCACCGAGGGCATCGAGCCGGGCCACCGCAACCTGCGGGCCGCGGTGGGCCAGCTGTTCGGGGCGGTGGCGCAGTCCGCGCACACCGCCAGCCCCGAACAGCAGCAGCGCATCGTCGACATCGTGAACAACGCGCGCCGCGAGATCTACCAGATCCTCGGCGAGTCCGAGTAACCGAGCAACTGGGCTGGGCCGAGGTCGCTAGACCTCCACCCAGTCCAGCGTGCGCTGCACCGCCTTGCGCCAGCCGGCGTAGCCGGCGGCGCGCTGCTCCTCGCTCCACGACGGCGACCACCGCCGGCTCTCCTGCCAATTGGCCCGCAGGTCATCGGGATCCGCCCAGAAGCCGGTCGCCAGCCCCGCCGCGTACGCCGCCCCGAGCGCCGTCGTCTCGGCCACCACCGGGCGCACCACGTCGACGCCCAGCACATCGGCCTGGATCTGCATGCACAGCTCGTTGAGCGTCACACCGCCGTCGACCTTGAGCACACCGAGGTGCACACCGGAGTCGGCCTCCATCGCATCGACCACATCGCGGCTCTGGTAGCAGATCGCCTCCAGCGTCGCCCGGGCCACGTGCGCATTGGAGTTGAAGCGCGACAGCCCGACTATCGCCCCGCGGGCGTCGGACCGCCAGTACGGCGCGAACAGCCCGGAGAAGGCGGGCACGAAGTACACACCGCCGTTGTCCTCGACCTCGGCGGCCAGCGTCTCGCTCTGCGCGGCGCCGCTGATGATCCCGAGCTGGTCGCGCAGCCACTGCACCGCCGAACCGGTCACCGCGATCGAACCCTCGAGGGCGTAAACGGGTTTGGCGTTCCCGAACTGGTAGCACACCGTGGTCAGCAATCCGTTGTCGGAGCGCACGATCTTCTCGCCGGTGTTGAGCAACAGGAAGTTACCGGTGCCGTAGGTGTTCTTCGCCTCACCGGGCGCCAGGCACACCTGGCCGACCATCGCCGCCTGCTGGTCGCCGAGGCTGGCCGTCACCGGGACCTGGCCGCCGGTCGGACCGTCCGGGTGCGTCATGCCGTAGGGCTCCGGTGAGGACGACGGCCGGATGTCCGGGAGCATCGCGCGCGGAATCCCGAAGAACGACAACAACTCCTCGTCCCAGTCCAGCGTCTCGAGATTCATCAGCATGGTCCGGCTGGCGTTGGTGACATCGGTGATGTGCACCCCGCCCAACGCACCGCCGGTGAGGTTCCACAGCACCCAGGTGTCGGGCGTACCGAACAGCGCGTCGCCGCGTTCGGCGTCGGCGCGCACCCCATCGACGTTCTCCAGGATCCACTGCAGCTTGCCGCCGGAGAAGTAGGTCGCCGGCGGCAGTCCGGCCTTGTGCCGGATCACGTCGCCGCGGCCGTCCTTGTCCAGCGCCGACGCAATCCGATCGGTGCGGGTGTCCTGCCAGACGATGGCGTTGTAGTACGGCCGCCCGGTCTTGCGGTTCCACACCAGCGTGGTCTCGCGCTGGTTCGTGATGCCCAGTGCGGCCAGGTCACCGGCCGTGAGCTTGGTGGTGTTCAGCGCCGACTGCACGACGGTCTGGGTGCGTTCCCAGATCTCCACCGGGTTGTGCTCCACCCAGCCCGCCTTGGGCAGGATCTGCTCGTGCTCGAGCTGGTGGCGACCGACCTCCAGCCCGTTGTGGTCGAAGATCATGCAGCGCGTGCTGGTGGTGCCCTGGTCAATCGATGCGACGAAGTCGGCCAACGGTGCTCCTAGAAAGGTGGCGGTCAGTCGTCCATGATGGCCTACGTGGCGCGACAGGTGGCGAACATCGCCAACATGCCCCGGGGCGGCCCCGATGCCTCCTGCCTGGACCGGCTGTTGCAGACCGATCGTCCGGAATACCTCGACCGCGACGACGTGGACGAAGAGGTCAAACGCGGTGTGGTCCGGGCGCTGGCCCGGATGGGCACGCTGTTCAAGGAGAACGACCGCATCGCCGAACTGGTGCTGCGCGAGGTCGCCGACATCCCCGATCCGCGCATTCTCGAACTCGGGGCCGCCCACGGCGGACTGTCCCGCACGATCCTGGAACAACACCCCACCGCGACCGTGACGGTGTCCGATGTTGACCCGGTGTCGGTGGCCGCGCTGGCCGCCTCCGATTTGGGCGGCAACCCGCGGGCGGAGGTGCGGACGGTCGACGCGACGGCCATCGCCGCCCCTGACCGCTCCTTCGACCTCGCGGTCTTCGCGCTGTCCTTCCACCATCTGCCGCCCGAGGCCGCCGCACGGGTGTTCGCCGAGGGCACCCGGGTCGCCGACACCCTGCTGATCGTCGATCTGCCCCGCCCGCCGTCCCCGGTGCACCTGGCCAAGGTGCTCAGCCTGATCGCCCCCGCCCTGGTGTGGCCGTTCGCCCATGACGGCCTGATCAGTTCGATGCGCGCCTACAGTCCGTCGGCGCTGCGCGCCCTGGCCGCACACGCCGACCCGGCGATCGAGGTGGAGATCACCTCCGGCTCGGGACTCGGCCAGTTCCTGGTGGCCGCGCGCCAGACGGTGGTGGCCCGCCGCCCCCGGTGATCTCGGCGATTTCCTTGCGCGCCGATCACCGACCCTGTTGCATCGTCGAGGTGGGCGACGAGGTCAAGCACGCCAGCTACAACCGGGAGCATCGGCAGGAGTACCGGCGCAAGGTGCAGCTCTGCCTCGACGTGTTCGAGACCATGCTGGCGCAGTCCAGTTTCGAGTTCGACCGTCCGATGACCGGCATGGAGATCGAATGCAACCTGGTCGACGCCGACTACCAGCCGGCGATGACCAACCAGGAGGTGCTGGCGGCCATCGCCGATCCGGCCTACCAGACCGAATTGGGCGCCTACAACATCGAATTCAACGTCCCGCCGCGACCGCTGCCCGGCCGCGCGGCGCTGGACCTGGAGGCGGAGGTCCGGGCCAGCCTCAACGCCGCCGAGACCAAGGCCAACACCGACGGCGCCCACATCGTGATGGTCGGGATCCTGCCCACGCTGATGCCCCAACACCTGACCGGGCACTGGATGAGCCCGAACATGCGCTACCAGGCACTCAACGACTCGATCTTCACCGCCCGCGGCGAGGACATCCTGATCGACATCGCAGGCCCGGAACGGCTCAGTGTGCACGCCGAGACGATCGCCCCCGAATCCGCCTGCACCAGTATGCAATTGCACCTTCAGGTGTCGCCGTCGGAGTTCGCCAACAACTGGAACGCCGCGCAGGTGCTGGCCGGCCCGCAACTCGCCCTCGGCGCCAACTCGCCATACTTCTTCGGCCACGAACTGTGGGCCGAGACCCGCATCGAGTTGTTCGCCCAGGCCACCGACACCCGGCCCGACGAACTCAAGGCCCAGGGCGTGCGGCCCCGGGTGTGGTTCGGCGAGCGGTGGATCACCTCGATCTTCGATCTGTTCGAGGAGAACGTGCGGTACTTCCCCTCGCTGCTGCCCGAACTGTCGGAGGAAGATCCCGTCGCGGAGTTGGCGGCCGGACGTACCCCCCGGCTGCCCGAACTACGGTTGCACAACGGCACGGTGTACCGGTGGAACCGGCCCGTGTATGACGTCGTGAACGACCGGCCGCATCTGCGGGTGGAGAACCGGGTGTTGCCGGCGGGACCGACGGTCGTCGACATGATGGCCAACTCGGCGTTCTACTACGGCACGCTACGCACGCTGGCCGAGGACGAGCGCCCGCTGTGGACCAAGATGAGTTTCACTGCGGCACATGACAATTTCCTCGAGGCTGCCCGCAGCGGGATGGGCGGACGGCTGTATTGGCCGGGCCTGGGCGAGGTGACGCCGGACGAGTTGGTGCTGCGGACGCTGCTGCCGATGGCCGACGAGGGGCTGCGCCGCTGGGGGGTGGCCGCCGAGGTTCGGGATCGCTACCTGGGCGTCATCGAGGGCCGGGCCAAGACCGGCCGCAACGGTTCGGCGTGGCAGGTCGCCACCGTCCGGGCCCTGCAGGAGCAGGGCCTGCCCCGCCCGCAGGCCCTGGCCGAGATGCTGCGCCGCTACTGCGACCTGATGCACAGCAACGAGCCGGTGCACACCTGGGCGGACCTGGACTAGACGGTCCCGGCTGACGCGTCTGAGCCACGCCGCGGCGCGGAGTACGTTGGATGCCATGGACTCTGAGGTGATGGACTGGGAAGGGGCCTACCGGCAGGAGGGGGTGTTTCCCGGCCCGCCGCCGTGGAACATCGGTGAACCGCAGCCCGAACTTGCCGCGATCATTCGCAGCGGCGCGGTCCGCAGTGCGGTGCTCGATGCGGGGTGTGGGCACGCCGAATTGTCGTTGGCGTTGGCCGCGCAGGGCCACACCGTCGTCGGCATCGACGTGGCGCCGAGCGCGATCGCCGCGGCCACCAGCGCCGCGCAAGAACGGGGCCTGAGCACCGCGACGTTCGTCTGCGCCGACATCACGTCGTTCACCGGCTACGACGGCCGGTTCGCCACCATCATCGACAGCACCCTGTTCCACTCCCTGCCGGTGGAGGGCCGCGACGGGTACTTGCGTTCGATCCATCGGGCCGCCGCACCCGGGGCGCGCTACTACGCGCTGGTGTTCGCCAAGGGCGCGTTCCCTGCCGAGTTGGAGACCAAGCCGAACGAGGTCGACGAGGACGAACTGCGGTCCACGGTGTCGAAATACTTCGCGATCGACGAGATCCGCCCGGCCACGATCCACTCCCACAGGCCGGAGTTCCCCGACGTGCCGGCCGGCGTGACTATGCCGATCGACCTGGACGAAAAGGGCCGGCTCAGAATGCCCGCCTACCTGCTAAGCGCACACAAGGCCGACTGAAGCCGGTCCGCTCGGTATGCGCGATCGCAAGAACCGACTTAAGATCCCCCGGACCGCAACGGAACGATCTCAAGCCGGGGGCTCAGGTGAGCGACATCAGCGAGCGCCGCATCGTGTGCCTGTCCTGCACCCAGACGATCGACGTCAGCGTCCTGGTTGTCGACGGGCGCGAGACCATCGCCGTGCACGCAGTCGAAGAGATACTGGTCGACTACGGCTGGTTGCCGACACCGCGCGGCAGCTATTGCCCCCAGCACGCCCGAAGCGTGCGTCACGACGCCGGCTGAAGCACCTCGGCCAGGAACGGCTCGACGGGTTCCTAGCCCGTCACCGCCGCCAGCGCGACCGCGAACGCCTCGAGATCCTCGACGGTGTTGTCGACGTGCGGGGACACCCGCAGGACCGGGGTCTGCAACTCCAGTGGGGCGCGTTCGACTCCCGCGGCGGTGGTGACGATGCGGTGCTCGGCGATCAGGCGCGCACGCACGGTCGCGGGATCGGCTCCACCGCTGGGCGCCAGCGTGGTGATGGCCGTCGGCTCGTCGACCGGTTCGACGACGCGCCAGCCCGCGACGTCGGCCAACACCGCCCGGCTGGTGTGTCCCAACTCGGCGAGGCGCCGCCGCACCGGCACCGGGCCGGCCGCCAGATACTCACCGATCGCGACCGAGAACCCAACCCGGGCAGCGATGTTCGCCTCGCCGAGTTCAAGGCAGGCCAGCGCCGACAACGACTGCGCCCACGGCGGGGGCCTCAGCAGGTCGGCCAGGGCGGGGCGGACGGCGAGCACGCCGACCCCGCGCGGGCCGGCCAGCCACTTGCGCGACGAGAAGTAGATCGCGTCGGCGTCGAGGACGCAGTCGATCTGGCCCAGCGCCTGCGCGGCGTCGATCACCAACGGCACACCGAGGTCACGGCACATCGCCGCGACCGCCGCAACGGGTTGCGCCACACCACGATGGCTGCCGACCGCGGTCAGGTGCACCATCCCCGGCGGGTCGGCGCGCAGCGCGGGGGCCGCCGCGTCCACATCCACCCGACCCAGGTCGTCGACCGGCAGCGGGTGCGCGTCGAAGCCGTGGGCGGCGAACTGGGCCAGGTTCGGTCCGTATTCCCCGGGCAGACAGGCCACCGTCGCCGTCAACGGCCACACCCCGAGCAGCAGCCCCAGCGCGTTGCCGGATCCGGTGGTGAAGACGACGTCGCCGGGCGACATTCCGGTCAGCGCCGCCACCGCGGCGCGTCCGGCGTCGAGCACCGGCGCGGCGGCCTCGGCCGCGACATAACCGCCGACCTCGGACTCGTGGCGGGCGTGGCGGGCGGCGGCCTCGATGGCCGCCAGGCTCTGCCGTGAGCAGGCGGCGCTGTCGAGGTGCATACCGGCGACCGCGGGCCGGGCCTCGCGCCAGCGCTGCGCGAGGTGCTCGGCACTGCTCACCTGACCGCCAGCGACAGGCCGAAATCACCGGCCGGGTCGGTCCACCAGCGGGTGGGCCGCAGCCCGGCCCGCGCCAGTTCACCGGCGACCGCGTCGGGCCGGAACTTGCAGGACACCTCGGTGAGCATCTCCTCGCCGGCCGTGAAGTCGACCACGAGATTCAGGGCGCCGATCGTGACGTGCTGGGCGGTTCCGGCGCGCAGCCACATCTCGATGCGCTCCTCGTCGGCGTTCCAGCGGGCGACGTGCTCGAAGGAGTCCACGTCGAAGTCGGCGGCGAGTTCCCGGTTCACCACGGCCAGCACGTTGCGGTTGAAAAGTGCCGTCACCCCGGCGCCGTCGTCGTATGCGCGGACCAGCCGTTCGGTGTCTTTGACCAGGTCGGTGCCCAGCAGCAGGCAGTCGCCGGGCTGCAGCGTCTCGGCAAGCGCGGCGAGGAACCGGGCACGCGGTTGCGGGGTGAGGTTGCCGATGGTGGAACCGAGGAAGGCGAACAACCGCCGGCCGCCGCCGGGCACCTTGGCCAGGTCCTCCTCGAAATCACCGCAGACTGCGTCGATCTGCAGGCTCGGGTACTCCCGCTGCAGCGCGGCCCCCGCCGACTCGAGCACACCGGCGTCGAGGTCGAACGGGACGAACCGCGATAACGATCCGGCGTCGCGCATGGCGTTCAGCAGCAGCCGGGTCTTCTCCGATGTCCCGCTGCCCAACTCGACGAGGGTGTCCGCCGCGCTGGCCGCCGCGATGGCCGATGCCTCGGCCCGCAGGATCTGCGCCTCGGTCCGGGTCGGGTAGTACTCCGGCAGCCGGGTGATCCGGTCGAAGAGTTCACTGCCCACCGAGTCGTAGAACCATTTGGGCGGCAACGATTTCGGGTTCTGCCGCAACCCGTGACTGACGTCGTCGCGCAACGCCCGGGCGGCCGAGTCGGCGGCGAGGTAGTTCGACAGGGTGAATCCCATCACGATCCTTTCAGCGCGGTGATGCCGACCTCGCCGCGGCACACGTCCACCAGGTGGCGGTCGGGAATGTCACGCCAACCGGGATGGTCGTCGTAGGGCTCGCTGGCGAGCACCACGCCGTCGTCGCGGTGCAGTACCGAGAGGGTGTCCCCCCAGGTGGTGGCCAGCAGTCGGGAACCGTTGGCCGCCAGAATGTTCAGCCGCGCGGCGGGATCGGCGGCGCCGATCTCCACGACGGTGTCGCCCAGCGCGTCCAGACCACGCTCGAAGATCAGCGCCGCAAGCAGCGCACTGTCGACGGTCGATTCGGCGTTGGGAGACAACGGAAGTACGGCACGGTCGACGATGCCGTTGTGGGAAAGCAACCAGTGGCCATCGCTGAACGGGGCCGACGCGGTGGCATCGATCGGCATGCCGACCGTCGCCGAGCGCACCGCGGCCACCACGCAACCACTGCGCAGGGCGGGTGCCACCGAGGCGAACGAGGCGTCACCCCACAACGGGGACGCGCTGCGCCATCGGCGCGGCTCCGGACCGTCGAAAAAGCCGACGCCCCAGCCGTCGGCGTTGAGCAGGCCGTGTTTCTGCCGGCGCGGCGCATACGACTGCACCAACAGCCCGCACGGCGGGTCGAGCACCAGCGACGCGATCGATACCGGCTCACCCAGCCAGCCCAGGTGGCGGCACATCAGGCGTCCCAGGCCAGGCGCACACCGGAGAAGATCTGGCGCCGGATCGGGTGGTCCCAGTTGCGGAAGCTGGGCCGCAGGATGTCCGGGCTGACGGCCCAGGAACCGCCGCGCAAAACCTTGTAGTCGCCAGCCCCACTGCCTTCGAAGAACGGCTCGGTGTACTGCCGGTAGATCATCGGGGTGAATCCCGGCCATGGCCGCAGTGGCGAGCTGGTCCACTCCCACACGTCGCCGAGCATCTGTTCGGCGCCATACGCCGACGCCCCGTCCGGGTAGGCGCCGACCGGGGCGGGGCGCAGCGCGTCGCCGCCGAGATTGGCGTGCCGCGCCGTCGGGGGTTCTGAACCCCACGGGTAGCGGCGGCGAGCGCCGAGCACCGGATCCCAGGCACAGGCCTTCTCCCACTCGATCTCGGTGGGCAGCCGCCCGCCCGCCCAGGCGGCGTACGCCTCGGCCTCGAAGAACGTGATGTGCTGCACGGGTTCGTCATCGGGGATGTCCTCGACCCGACCGAACCGGGTGCGGCTGCCGTCGGCGTTCCAGAACTGCGGGGCGGTCAAGGCCGCCTGCCGGCGGTACTCCCAGCCCCGCGCCGACCACCACCGCGGCTGCCGGTATCCGCCGTCGGCGATGAACTGCCGCCATTCCGCATTGGTCACCGGCACCGTACCGATCCGGAAGGCCGGCACATCCACCACGTGAGCCGGGCGCTCGTTGTCTAGCGACAGCGGTTCGGTGTCGGGGTCGACGCCGAGCACGAACGGCCCACCGGGAACCGGCACCGATGTACCCGCCACGCCGGATCGACCGTGCGGCAGCACAATTCGCGGCTGAATCAACGGTGCCCCGGTGCGCAGGTTGATCGCCTGCAACATGGTTTCGTCGTGCTGGTTCTCGTGGCTGATCACCAGTCCGAACCGGAACGCGATCTCGTTCTCGTCCCGTTCGGGCAGGGCGTCGAGTACGTCGAGGGCGGCCGAGCGCACGCTGCGGCAGTAGGCACGGGACTCCGCCGGGGACAGCAACGGCAGGTCGACCCGGCTGGCCCGGCTGTGCATGAACGCGTCGTAGAGGCCTTCGATATCGGCCGGCAGCATCCCCGGCCGCTGCGGGTCGCCGTCCCGCAGCAGCCACAGCTCCTCCTGCTGGCCGATGTGGGCCAGGTCCCACACCAGGGGGCTCATCAAGGGGTCGTACTGACGGCGCAGTTCGGCATCGTCGAAATCGGTCAGCGCCAGCGTGCGCCGCCGGGCCCGCTCCAGGCTGTGCGCCAGCGCCTCGCGTCCGCTCACCGTGGCTCCCCCGCGGCGGCCAGGACGGTCGGCGCGATGCCGGTACCGATCACCTGATCGGAGAAGTCGTCCCCCGCGCAGCGGCCGCGTTCCACGTTGTGCACCAACTGCTGCATCGAGCCGGTTAATTCCGCGGGCACCCGTCCGGCCACCGCATCCAGGCATCTGGTGGCCGCCGTGCGCAGACGCGCGTCCGCCAGACCGACGCGGGCCGCGACGTTCCAGGCCGTGGCGACGGGTTCGACGGCCTCGGCGGCCATCGATGCCGCCGCCGGGTCGTCGAGCAGGGTGGCGAGCAGGAACACCACGGCCGGCCACAGCGAGTCCGGCAGGCTGTCCAGGTAGCGGATCTCCAGGAATCCGCGCGGCCGCACCGGCGGGAACAGTGTGGTCAGGTGGTAGTCGAGGTCCGCCGCGGTCGGGCGGCGGCCGCCCAGGACCGCCCGGCCGTCGGCCCAGTCGGCGAAGGGGACGTGTTCGGTGAGCGGCTGGGCGCCGTCCGGGGTGTGCACCAGCATCACCGGCGCCTTGAGCGCATACCGCGCCCAGTCGGTGGCGGGGTCGGTGCTGGCACCCAGGATCGGACCGCACCGCGCGGAGTCCAACTGGCCCCACACCCGCTGGCGGGTGGAGACCCAACCGGTGAACTTGCCCGCGAGCATCGGTGAGTTGGCGGCGATCGCGATCATGGTCGGGCCCAGCGCATGCGCGAGGCGGACCCGCTCGGTCCAGCCGGCGCGCGGACCGGCGTCGAGGTTGACCTGTACCGAAGCCGTCGACGTCATCATGGCCGCCCCTGCGCTGGCGGTGCGGGTCGCGACGAAGTACCGCTCCATCGCGGCGTAGCGGCCACCGGGATTGACCCGCCGCGCCGGTCGCAGCGGATCGGTGCCGAGCAGCGCGAGCCCGAAACCGGCCGCGGCGAACGCCGAGCGCAGTACCTCCCGGTCGGCCGCCAGCAGGGCGATGGCGGCCGCCGCACCGGGGGCCGGTGGCGCGGACAGCTCGACGGCGCCGCCCGGTTCGACGGTGATGGCGCTGCCGCCGGGCAGGGCGGGCACGTCGGCGATCACCGCGGTCAACTCGGCCCATTCCGGGCGGCGGGCGGGATCGGCCAGGTCGTAGCAGTGCGCCTCGAGTTCCAGGCCCACCTGGCCCAACGGGCCATCGGAGAGGCAGGCGTCGGCGATCCGAAGCCCGGCCGACGTGGAACTGGCCAGCGCGCCGTCGTCGTCCCCGGACCCGCAGGGCGCGGGTTCGGGTTCCGACGTGACGACGAACGTCATGACACCAATCTTCCAGACGGCACCGACAAGCCCTCCCTGATCGCAGACCCGTATCGGGTGTCGCGAGCTCTCTACTGACCGAGCGTGTTCTCCATGGCGCCGGCGAGCACGTTGACCGCGGGCCCGCCGTTGCCGGACTGGCAGACCTTTGCCTGCAGCAGCACGTTTTCCCGCAATCGGGTCTGAGTGAAACAGCGCCGGTCGACACCGGCTTCCTGCTTGACCCAGACGGCGTCGGTGGCGGTGGGCGCGGCGCCGCCGAACGACCACACCTCGGTGGTGCCGTCCTCCAGATGCATGGCCGTGGTCTGCCCAGCGCAGCCGACGGTTCGGTCGGTGACGCGATGGAACGCGCGGCCGGCGGCATCGTTGGTGGCGAACACCCCGACGGCCTGCTTGACCAGGTGACCCTTGTCGGTCGCCGAGGTCTGCGTGATCGCGCCGTTGAACGAGGCCAGGTCCGGGTCGTTGTAGACCTCGGGCAGCCCGATGTCGGCCCAGTTGTTGCAGGCCGGCAGGTCCACCCAGAACCCCTGGAACGGATCGGTGAACACCGACTCCCAGGTCATCGGCGCGCCGACGATGTTGCCGACCGACCCCTTGCCGAGCACCGCGTAGGACACCACCCCAGGGTCGGACGGCCGCGCCGCGGCCGGAGCGGCCAGTGCGATCCCGACGATCAGCGCGCCGGCCAACCCCGCGAGCCTGGGCACGGTCAGACCTTGGCGGCCAGCGTCACGTCGATGTTGCCGCGTGTGGCCTTCGAGTAGGGGCACACCTGATGCGCCTTGAGCATGAGGTCCTCTGCCCGACCCTGTTCCAGCCCGGGCAGGTAGCCGATCAGGTGGGCGTTGATCCCGAATCCGCCGTCTGAGTCCTTGCCGAAGCCCACCTGGGCGGTGATACCGGTCGCGCCGTCGAGGGCCACCTTCTCGCCGCGGGCGATCAGTTGCAGCGCGCTGAGGAAACAGGCCGCATAGCCGGCCGAGAACAGTTGCTCGGGGTTGGTTCCCTCGCCGCTGCCCCCGAGCGCCTTCGGCGGCCGGGTGTCGAGATCGATGCGATTGTCCGAGGACTTCACGTGACCGTCGCGGCCCCCGCCACTGGCCGTTGACTCTGCGGTGTAGACGACGTCAATACTCATGAAATCGATCATGCCAGTCGGCACGCACAGCGCAACAGGCCTCAGCCGCCGTTGCCGTCGAGGTTGGCCCGCACGCCTTCCTCGATCTTCTTGCCGAGGTCGGCGTCGATGGCGCGCCAGTACTCGAAGACCCGGGACAGCACCGGCTCCCGAACACCTTTCGATACATGGCCTATCACGTTGTGCGCCAACCGGTCCCGGGCGGCGTCATCGAGCACCTCACGCACCAGCGTCCCGGCCTGCCCCCAGTCGTCGTCCTCGGGACGAAGGGAATAGGCGGTGCGCACCATGTCGCCGTCGGATGCCCAGTGCACCTCGGCCGCCCGCAGCGGATCCGCCTGCGGGCCGCCCATGGAGTTGGGCGCGTACACCGGGTCGGTGACGTTGCGGATGCGCATCGCACCGTCCTTGGAGTAACTGCGGACGTCGACCTTCGGGGTGTTCACCGGGATTTGCTTGTAGTTCACCCCGAGTCGGTGCCGATGCGCATCGGAGTAGGAGAAGCCACGCGCCAACAGCATCTTGTCGGGACTCAGGCCGGTGCCGGGAACGACGTTGTTCGGCTCGAACGCGGCCTGCTCGATCTCGGCGTGATAGTCGGTGACGTTGTGGTCGAGGGTCATTCTGCCGACCTCGTGCAGCGGGTAGTCGCTGTGTGGCCACACCTTGGTCAGGTCAAAGGGATTGAACCGGTAGGTCTTTGCATCCTCGAAAGGCATGATCTGCACCTGGAGTGTCCAACTCGGGAAGTCGCCGTTCTCGATGGACTCGTAGAGGTCGCGCTGGTGCGCGTCGCCGTCACTGCCCGCCAGCTCGTCACCGGATTCCTGGGTCAGGAACTCGATGCCCTGGTCGGTCTTGAAGTGGTACTTCACCCAGAACATCTCGCCGGCCGCGTTCAGCCAGCTGTAGGTGTGGCTGGAGTAGCCGTTCATGTGCCGCCACGTCTTCGGAATGCCACGGTCCCCCATCAGCCAGGCGACCTGGTGCGCCGACTCGGGCACCAAAGTCCAGAAATCCCATTGCATGTGGTGGTCGCGGAGGTTCGACGACTGCAGCCGCTTCTGGCTGCGGATGAAGTTCTGGAACTTCATCGGGTCACGGATGAAGAAGACCGGCGTGTTGTTGCCGACGAGGTCGAAGTTGCCCTCGGAGGTGTAGAACTTCAACGCGAAACCCCGCGGGTCCCGCCAGGTGTCTGGGCTGCCACGCTCACCGGCGACGGTGGAGAACCGCGCCACCATCTCGGTCCTGGTGCCCGGCTGGAACACCGCGGCGCGGGTGTACTGGCTGACGTCGCTGGTGACTTCGAAGTGGCCGAAGGCGCCCCCGCCTTTGGCGTGCGGCTGCCGTTCCGGGATGCGCTCCCGGTTGAAGTTCGCCATCTGCTCGATCAGGTAGTGGTCCTGCAGCAGGATCGGCCCGTCCGGTCCGACGGTCAGCGAGTGTTCGACGCTGGGTACCGGCGCACCGGAGTCGGTGGTGGCGTACTTGTCGGTCATCGGAGTCGTCCCCTGTCATCGGCCGGTCTGTAGTCGATGACAGGGGTACCCACATCGGCCGTCACATCACGGCGGTGAGGCCGTCAGGGTCGGGTGGGCGCGGTGCTGGGAGCCTGCGGTGTGCCGGGGTTGGTCGGCGCACCGGGCCCACCGGGGCCCATGCCCCGACCCGGCTCGGGCCATTCGCCGGGCCCCATCGGACCCGGGTTCAACGGCATCATCCGCGGCGGAGGCAGGTGAAACTCCGATTGGTCCAGCCGGTGGTGGCGCGCCTGCCCGAAGCCGCCGCCGTGGCGGCCGAGAAAGAATCCGGTAAAGAACACCGCACTGACGATGAAGACGATTCCCGCGACGATCGCCACCCAGGCGGCGGCCTGGTACAGCCGCGGTGGGCGCACGGGCCGGGGCGCCGGCGGAGGCGGGGTGTCGACGGGGCTGGTGACGGGCTCGTCGGCCCGCTGGGGTGTTTCGGTCATACCGCCGATCATGGGAGCCGTTTGCGGGCGCCAGTTAGGTACCGGATGTGAACCCGCTGTGAATGCCAATCGGCCCCGGGCGGGCCGCCGGCAGGCTAGACATTCACCATCGCCTAGTGATCGGACCGGATGATGAAGAAGCTGCTCAGTTCCCTGACCGAGAAGGAGTACCTCCTGATACGGCAGACCGCGACGGATGCGATCGCCGGCCTCGACGAGGACGCCCTGATCGATCTGCACGACAAGGTGCGCCGGGCCCGCAAGAAGTACGTCACGCTCTACCGGCGCAAGGGCGCGGCGAAGGTCGGCGCCAAGGGTGCCCGGGGAGCCGCCCGCTCGGCCAACGAACGCAACGGCGCCAAGGCGGAGATCTTCGAGGACGCGCTGGCGCGGGTGAGCAGGCAGCTCAGCGTGGCGGCCCGGCGCAGCGCCCGGGATCTCAAGGACGAGCGGCTGGCCCGCGCCCGCGGTGACGCGGCTCCGGCCAAGCCGGCGAAGAAGTCGGCCGCCAAGGTCAAGGGTGTCGCCCGGGTGCGAGTCGCCGACACCCGGAAGTCACCCGCGCGGAAGAAGCGCGACGCGAGCACGCTGGCCAAGGGGGCGCGGCGGCAGGCCAAGCGGGACAGCCGCCGGGGCTGACCCCCGGGCTACAGGAATCCGCTGACGAGGTGGATCACCTCGATCAGCAGCGCCGCGATCAGCAGCCGGAACACCCACTTCGCCGCGTTCGGTCCGAGCGCCAGCCGCGCTCCGAGCAGCGCCCCCACGATGCTGCCCGCCGCGAGCAGACCCGCCACCCGCCAGTCGACCTGACCCTGCCCCGAGAAGATCAGCAGCGAGACCAGTGCCGCCAATCCGAGCGTGGTCACCTTGATGGCGTTGGCCTCCCGAATCGAGAAGTGCGCCAGCAGAACCAGCACCGCTAGGGCATAGGTTCCAGAGTCGACGGCGATGAGGCCGGCCCACGCCCCGACGCAGCCCATCAGGAACAGCACCAGCGGACCCTTGTCGGGCTCCTGATCGGTCCGGTCGGCGTGCAGCCATCTCCCCGGATTGGCCAGCAGGATGATGAAGGCCGCGACGATGGCGAACGTGACGAGTTCGGCGGTGCGGACGTTGTCGAACACCGAGGCCAACGAGGCGCCGGCGGTCGCGCCGACGATCGCTGGAATCGCGAAGCGCACGGCGTCGCGCCAGGGCAGTTCCCCGGCGCGGTGGAATCTCCACACGGCGGTGGCGCAGCCGACGACGATCGGAAGCCGGTTGGAGGCGTTGGCGACGACCGGGTCGACGCCGATGGCGATCGCGATCGGGAGGATCACCGCGGATCCACTGGAGGCCACCGTGTTCAGAAACGCGCCTGCGACTCCGGCGAGGATCAGGATCAGCGCGTCGGTCACGGCGCGGCCCGGTGGGCGGAGGGCATCGTCCTTATTAACACAGCGGTCAGAAACCGGTGGGTTCCCGATCGGCGCGACGGCGAGCGGTTCTTGCAGTGCGCGGCGGTTACCCGTCAGCCGGCGGTGTCGCCGCCGTTGCGCTCCGCCCACTGGGTGAGCGCGTCCTCCAGGGCGTCCGCGACGCTGACCCCGGCCACCTGGGCGGCATGTTCGAAACGCTTGACCACCTCCGTCGGGACGGAGGTGTGCACCCTGGAGCGCTGCGGTTCGGCCTTCGCCGGCGGCTCGGTGTAGGCGACGGGCACATGCTGGGTGACCGTCGCGTCGATGGTCGCCCGCAGGGCGGGGATCTCGTCGAGCAGTCGGGCGAGATCGTCGCGCCCGATACGCAGCACCTCGGCCGCCCCGGTTGTCGTGACGGTGGCCGAACGCAACCTCCCCGTGCGGAGCGCTGATTCGCCGATCACCTCGCCCGGTCCCAGCGTTGCGATGCGGTCGTGGCCGACGTACACACCCACCTCCCCGCTGAGCAGGATGTAGCACGCGTCGGACGGGGTGTGCTCGTGGATCAGCGGCCACGCCGTAGATGTCGAATGGTGGTGTGAGGCCTGGGCTAGGCGCAGCAACTCACGATCAGAGAAATTGTCGAAGGCGGCGAAGGCGCGCAGGCGCGCGGCGTCTTCGCGCTGGTGTTGTTCGGTCAATGCCTTCTGGCGACGATTCGGAGGTCGCGACGCTGACGTCGCAGTGGCGTTGACGGCATCCCGGATTGTGGCCATGGCGACGGCTCCTTGCCTCGTGGATGCCGCCCCGAGCGGCACCTGCCTTTTCAAGCATCGACCAGCGGGGTCGGCACGTCTAGAGTGGCGGGCTACTCAGCATTCCCGACCTGTCCGGCCGGTCCCGGTCGACCACGACCCGGCAACGCCGGAACGCTGCGATAGACACCGCCAAACAGCGGTGGAACCATATCGACGTGAACCCCGGTGGGGTCGAGCTGACGACGGTCGGGCTGTCGTGCGCGTCCTGCGGCACACAACTGCCGCCGGACTCACTGTTCTGCAACAAGTGCGGTGCGCCGGTCAAGCCGGTGACCCCGGCGGCGGAGTACAAGCAAGTCACCGTCTTGTTCGCCGACGTCGTCCATTCGATGGACATCGCCAAGGCGGTCGGCGCCGAGCGGCTCCGGGAGATCATGGCCGGCCTGCTCGACCGAGCCTCGGCGGTGGTCGGTCGCTACGGCGGGACCGTGGACAAGTTCACCGGGGACGGGGTGATGGCCGTCTTCGGCGCCCCGGTGGCCCTCGAAGACCATGCGGTGCGCGCGTGCCGGGCTGCCCTGGAGATCCACACCGCGATCGTCGATCTGGTCGACGAGGTGTCTCACCGAGACGGTATCGACCTTCGGCTGCGGGTCGGGCTGAACTCCGGACAGGTCATCGCCGGGGAGATCGGCTCGCGCGGAGCGGGTTACACCGCGATCGGCGAACAGGTCGGCATGGCCCAGCGGATGGAATCCGTCTCCCCTCCCGGCGGGGTGATGCTAAGCGCCTCCACCGCTCGGCTGGTCGAGCCCTTGATGAGCCTGGGTGACCCCGAACTGGTTCAGATCAAGGGAACACAGCAGCCGGTTGTCGCCCGTCGGTTGTTGGGTGTGCCCGACCGCGACCATCCCGTCGCGGGCGCGCACTCGACCCTGGTCGGTCGACGGCGGGAGCTGAGTGCGGTCGAGGATCTGTTACAGCATGCGACGGAACGTCACGGTGCGGTGGTCACCGTGGTGGGCTCGCCGGGTATCGGCAAGAGCCGTCTGACGCGTGAGGTCACCGTACTGGCCGCCGCCCGGGGCATCGAGGTCTTCACCTCCTACTGCGAGTCCCATACCACCCAGGTGCCGTTTCACGCGGTGGCACGACTGCTTCGCGACGTGACCGGGGTGCGCGGTCTGGACGATTCGAGCGCCCGCGCCCAACTCCGGGCGCGAAATCCCGGCGTTGATTCCGACGACCTGTTGCTGCTCGAGGATCTGTTGGGCATCGCCGACCCCGATGTGGAGTTGCCGAGGATCGATGCCGAGGCTCGGCGCCGGCGGTTGACCGCCCTGGTGAACGCCGGCTCGCTGACCCGGGAAGCGCCGGCCGTCTACGTCGTCGAGGATGTGCACTGGATCGACGAGGTCAGCGAGTCGATGATCGCCGACTTCCTCGCCGTGATCCCGCGGACGCGATCGCTGGTACTGATGACGTTCCGGCCTGAATACCGTGGCGTACTCAGCCAGGTGGATGGCGCACAGACGATCGCCCTGGCCCCGCTCACCGATCCGGAGACCGCGGCGCTGGTGACCGAGCTCATCGGCCGCGATCCGTCGGTCGACGGGGCCGCCGCAATGATCGTCGAGAGGTCGGCGGGCAACCCGTTCTTCGCCGAGGAGATCGTGTGGGAGTTAGCGGAGCGTGGTGTTCTTCAGGGAGCTCCCGGCGACTATGTTTCGACGCGTGACGTCGCCGGCGTCAGCCTGCCCGCCACGGTGCAGGCCACCATCGCCGCCCGTATCGACCGGCTGGATCCGGCGGCCAAACGCAGCTTGAGTGCGGCCGCGGTCATCGGGGCGAAGTTCAGCCGCGATCTGCTCCAAACACTCGGTATCGAACCGGCTTTGGAGGAACTGGCGCGCGGCCAGTTCATCGATCAGGTCGCCGCGCACGCCAACATGGACACCCCCACTGCCGAATTCGTGTTCCACCACCCGCTGATCCGCGCCGTCGCCTACGAGTCGCAACTGAAATCGGATCGCGCCGAGCTCCATCGGCGGCTGGCCGCCGCGATCGAGCAACGTGATCCCGCCTCGGCGGAGGAGCACGCCGCGCTGATAGCCGAACACCTAGGGGCGGCAGGCGATTTGCACGCGGCCTACGACTGGCACATGCGGGCCGGACGATGGTCGACCTTCCGCGACATCGGAGCGGCCAAGACCAACTGGCAGCAAGCCCGCAAGATCGCCGACCAGCTTCCCGCCAACGACCCCAAACGGGTGGAGATGCAGATCGCGCCGCGCACCCTGCTCTGCGGCAACGCCTACCGCATCGGAGGTACGGTCGCCGACACCGGGTTCGACGAGTTGCGCGACCTGTGCGCCGCCGCGGGCGACAAGTCGTCCCTGGCCATCGGCATGACCGGGTTCCTGATGGCGCTGACCTACAACGACCGCATCACCGAATCGGCGCGGCTGGCCGGCGAATGCGCCGCACTGATCGATTCGACGGGCGAGCCCGCCCTCGTCGTCGCGCTCCTGCCGGGGCCCCTCCTGGCGCACTACCAGTCCGGCCAGGCTGATGAGGCGATGCGGTTGGCGCAACGCATCATCGACCTCGCCGAGGGCGATGCCACCATGGGCAACCTCGTATTCGGATCACCCTTGGCGTTCGCGCAGATCTATCGCGCCGCCGCCGAACGCTCACTGGGACTGCCCGGATTCCGCGAACACATCGACGAGGCCCTGGCGACGGCCCGACCCGTGGATCCGACCCTTTTCGCATCGGGTGTGATGGTCAAGTCCTCGTGGATTGCGCTCGGGGTGTCGCTATCCGACGACACCGCGCTGCGCGACACCGCGGACGCCCTGGTGATCGCGAAGCAGTCCGGTGACCCCGTGGCGATCGGCTGCGCGCTGATGGCCCAGGGCATGGCCCTGGTGCACCGCGACGGCCCGGACTCGGAGGCCGGATACGAATTGCTCGCAAAGGTCCGCGCCATGGCGACGGCCCACCAACTCTCGCTAAACCTGGCGCACGTCATCGACGTCCACAACGCGATGCGCATGACGCAGCGGGCAGACGTCGGCGAAGCGATCGAGCTGGCCCGGACTGCCCTGGACAACCTCGTCGCCTCCGGCGAACGCGTCTGGCGCGGGCTGGCGACCACCGTTCTCGTCGAGGTCCTGCTGCGTCGCGGCACCGCCGGTGACATCGCCGAAGCGCACACCGTAATCGAGACCCTGGCCGCCGTCCCCACCGCATCCGGTCACGTCATGCAGGAACTCGTTCTGCTGCGGATGCGGGCACTGCTGGCGCGTGTGCACGGTGACGACAATACCTACCGCCGGTTCCGGGATGGTTACCGGAAGATGGCCGGGGACTTGGGATTTGCCGGACACATCAGGTCGGCCGCAGAGCTGCCGTGACCCGCAACCGCTACGGTTCAGACCACGGCTTGAACGGGTTCACCGCGAACTGGATCACCCGGTAGGGCGTGCGATCCCGCGGCGCGGTGTTCCACTGGCTGACGAACACCCGCACCTCGTCGAGCGTCGAACCCGGCGAGATATAGCCCCCGTAGGGCTGCGCGAGCCGGTTGTCCTCCGGCGGGGGCAGGCTCTCCACCGGATCGGGCCACTCACCGGCGCGCACCACTGTCGTGGCCGGCGCGGTGCCCAACCCGGTCGGGTCGTAGGCCACCCGCACCTCCATGTTCCCGGTGCTGGCGTTGAAGTACGACAGCACGGCCTTGCCGTCGATCTCGCGAATGTTCATCTCGCCGACCCGATCCGGCCACAGCGGCGTCGGGGGCTGGTTCCAGCCGCCGCCCGGCCCGGCCGCCCAGCCCTGCCAGCTCGAGCGGTCGGTGAACGACTGCGGCGTGGCCCGGTAGAGCACCACGGGCCCGGACCGGTCGAAGTTGTTGGCGACGACGTAGACCCAACCGGTCTGGGATTCACCGGTCGGGATCGGGTTGTAGTAGCCGCTGATCTGGGTCTGCCTGCCGTCGGCGTACCCGGCCCTGCGCACAGATCCAGGCACCGTGGTCCAACCGCCCTGGCCGGCTTGGGCTTTCACCAACCGCGACGACGCCGGGACGAGATTCTTGGTGGTCGTCACCAGGAGGTAGTTCTGCCGATTGATCTGCACGACGCCCGCGGGAAGCTGGGACGAGCCGGGCGGGGCCGGATCGGCCAGCAGCGGCCGGTCCACCCCCGTCACACCGGTGTAGCGCACGCCCTCCGGGTCGTCGACGGAATCACCCGCCACGTGCAGGGCGACGGGGGCGAACCAGCCGCCGAACCCCACGCCCGGTCCGGCGAAGCTGTCACCGCAGATCTGCAGCAGTTCGGTTGGGAATTCCATGAACTCGCACAGGTCGGTGGCACCGATGCCGTAGTCGCGGGTCGGGGTCCCGGTGCCAGCGACGGGACCGATGCGGACCACCTGCCCCAGGGCCAGCGGCGGCAGGATGGGATCGGGTGCCGGGCTGGGCGGGTCGGCCGAGGCGGGACAGGCCAGCACCCCGGTCAGGCAGGCGACGGCGACGGCGCCGACCGCGCCGCGGATCACAATTCGGCGGCCAGCAGCTCGGCGATCTGAATGGTATTGAGGGCGGCGCCCTTTCGAAGGTTGTCGCCGGAGATGAACAGCGCCAGACCGCGGCCGTCGGGAACCCCCGGATCGCGGCGGATCCGGCCGACCAGCGAGTCGTCGATGCCGGCGGCGGCGAGCGGGGTCGGCACGTCGACCAGCGTCACACCGGGTGCGGCGGCCAGCAGTTCGGCGGCGCGCTCCGGTGAGATCGGCCGGGCGAACTCGGCATTGATCGACAACGAGTGGCCGGTGAACACCGGCACCCGCACGCAGGTCCCGCTGACCGGGAGGTCGGGGATGCCCAGGATCTTGCGACTCTCGTTGCGCAGCTTCTGATCCTCGTCGGTCTCGCCCGAGTCGTCATCGACCAGGGCGCCGGCCAGTGGGATCACGTTGAATGCGATTGGCGTGACATACTTCTCCGGCGCCGGGAAGTCTACCGCGCCGCCGTCGTGCACCAGGTCCTCGGCGCGGGAGATCACCGCGCGCGCCTGCGAGGCCAGCTCTTCGACCCCGGCCAGGCCGCTGCCGGACACCGCCTGATATGTCGAGGCGATCATCCGGACCAGCTGCGCCTCGTCGTGCAGCACCTTGAGCACCGGCATGGCGACCATCGTGGTGCAGTTCGGGTTGGCGATGATGCCTTTGGGACGATCACCCGCATCCCGGTGGAAGTTGACCTCCGAAACCACGAGCGGCACATCGGGATCCTTGCGCCAGGCCGAGGAGTTGTCGATGACGACCACGCCGGCTTCGGCGAACCGCGGCGCCTGCACCCGCGACATGGTGGCGCCCGCGGAGAACAGCGCGATGTCCAATCCGCTCGGGTCGGCGGTGGCGGCGTCCTCGACCTCGATCTCCTGCCCGCGGAACGGGAGCTTCTTGCCGGCCGAGCGGACCGAGGCGAAGAACCGCACACTGCTCACCGGGAAGTCGCGCTCCTCGAGCAGCGCGCGCATCACCTGGCCGACCTGACCGGTCGCACCCACCACTCCGATGTTGACCATGGCTAGCGTCCCGTTCCCGCGTACACGACCGCCTCCTCGTCGCCACCGAGGCCGAACGCCTCATGCAGCGCGGCCACCGCCTTGTCCAGCTCGGAGTCCTTGACCAGCACCGAGATTCGGATCTCCGAGGTGGAGATCAACTCGATGTTGACGCCGACCTCGGCGAGCGCCTCGCAGAAGGTGGCGGTGACGCCGGGATGGCTGCGCATGCCCGCCCCGACCAGCGACACCTTGCCGATGTGGTCGTCGTAGAGCACCTTGGTGAAGCCGATCTCGTCCTGCAGCGAGGCCAGCTTCTGCACCGCGGTCGACCCGGCGTCCCGCGAGCAGGTGAAGGTGATGTCGGTCTTGCCGTCCTCGACCTTGGAGATGTTCTGCAGCACCATGTCGATGTTGACGTCGGCTTCGGCGACCGCGCGAAAAACCTTGGCGGCGTAGCCCGGTACGTCGGGCAGGCCGACGACGGTCACTTTCGCCTCGCTGCGGTCGTGCGCGACTCCGGTCAGGATGGCGTCTTCCATGGGGATGTCCTCGATCGATCCGGTGACGATGGTGCCGGGTTTGTCGGAGTACGACGACCGGACGTGGATGGGAACGTTGTAGCGGCGGGCGTATTCCACGCAGCGCAGCATGAGCACCTTGGCCCCGGCCGCCGCCATCTCGAGCATCTCCTCGAAGGTGACGGTGTCCAGCCGGCGGGCGTTGGGCACGATGCGCGGGTCGGCGGTGAAGATGCCGTCGACGTCGGTGTAGATCTCGCAGACATCGGCGTTCAGCGCGGCCGCCAGCGCGACGGCGGTGGTGTCCGATCCGCCGCGGCCCAGCGTGGTGACGTCCTTGCTGTCCTGGCTGACGCCCTGGAACCCCGCGACCAGGACGATCTGCCCCTCGTCCAGCGCGGAGCGCAGCCGGCCCGGGGTGACGTCGATGATCTTGGCGTTGCCGTGCGTACCGGTCGTGATGACACCGGCCTGCGAGCCGGTGAACGAGCGGGCGTGCGCGCCGAGGGACTCGATGGCCATCGCGACCAGGGCATTGGAGATCCGCTCCCCCGCCGTCAGCAGCATGTCGAGCTCGCGCGGCGGGGGCGCCGGGCATACCTGCCGGGCCAGGTCGAGCAGGTCGTCGGTGGTGTCACCCATCGCGGAGACCACCACGACCACGTCGTTGCCGGCCTTCTTGGTCTCCACGATGCGCTCGGCGACGCGCCGGATCCGCTCGGCGTCGCCCACCGAGGATCCGCCGTACTTCTGCACGACGAGCGCCACTGTCTGCCCTTTCGAGAACGCGGGGAGGTCGCCCATAAGGATAAGGGGTGGACGCACCTGCTTTTTGCCGCGTAACCGGCGGTAACGTCCGGTCTGTGGCAGACAGTCCCGCCGACCGCACCGCCGACACCCGGGTGCCGATCCATCCGCCGATCGCCGCCAGGTGGAGTCCCCGGGCGTTCGATCCCGACGCCGTCGTGGACACCGAGCAGCTGACCGCGCTGCTTGAGGCCGCCCGCTGGGCCCCGACCTGGGGCCATCGCCAGCCGGTGCGCTTCGTCGTGGGGGTTCGACGGGACCCGACCTTCGCCAGGCTTTCCGGCCTGCTCAGGCGCGGTAACAGCTACGCGAATGCGGCCGGCGCACTGATCCTGGTGTGCGCGGATGAGGGCGAAGACGAGCGGACCGCGCTCTACTCGGGGGTCGACGCCGGCGCGGCGATGGCCGGACTGATCATCGAGGCGGTCGCCCGCGGCCTGATCGCCCATCCGATGGCCGGCTTCGACGTCGACGGCGCCCGGCAGGCCTTCGGCCTCGACGCCGGACTGCGGCCGCTGATGATCATCGCGGTCGGCTCCCTGGCCGACTACGCACAGGTCAGCGAAGAGATCGCCGAGCGTGACCGGCGTCCCCGCGAACGGCTGCCGCTGGAGCAGATCGTGCTCAACCGGTCAGGATTTGCAGGCCTGGGATAGCTGCTGCAGCTGGTCGGCGATGCGCTGGTTGAGCGCGAACATCCCCAATACTTCTGGTGGTGGCGGCGCCCCCGGCGCCCGGTGCTGCACCGCGGCCCGCACCCCGGGCAGCCCGGCGGCGAACTCGGAGGCCAGCTGGGCCAGCTGAATCGCCTGCACCTGCAGTCCCGGGTCGCTGACTTTCTGCGACCGCTCGGCCAGGCCGTCGGCCCACTGCTGGTAGATCAGGTCCTCGGCCTGCGTGGGCACCGGGTTGTTCGGGTCGGCGGGTTGCTCGCTGACCTTGGCCGCCTGCGCGTGGTTGAACTCGAGGATGTCGACCACCGGTTTGCACTTCTCCGACGGTCCACGGAAGAACGCGGCCCAGATGCCGAAGGCGACCGCGATGATCAGAACGGACGCGGTGAGCGGCCAGCGGAATCGGCTTTTCATCGTGGCATCAGCCTAGCGGGCCTGGTCCCGGGCTTTGGCCTGGTGCTGCATCGGGAGTACAGTACGTCCTTGTGCAGCGGGTGCTCCTCCTCGGACGCCGCGACGGGGTCTGATCCAGACTGGCCTCCCGTCGCGGGAGTTCGCGATGCGCCGGTCTGAAGTCCAAACTCAAGACACCCGGAGCCCGATCGTGAACACCCATTCCCCTTCGTTCGATTCGCTGGATGCCTACGTGTCCGCGCGCACCATCAAGACCCCCGCCGGTCCGCGCCAGGACGGCCAGCCGGCGTACAACACCCAGCGCAACACCGCGATGCCGGTGTCCCGGTACCGGCCGTTCGCGCAGGAAGTCGAAACCGTCACCCTGGCCGACCGCACCTGGCCCGACAAGGTCATCGACCGGGCGCCGGCGTGGTGCGCCGTCGACCTGCGCGACGGCAACCAGGCCCTGATCGACCCGATGAGCCCGGCCCGCAAGCGGCGGATGTTCGAACTGCTGGTCAAGATGGGCTACAAGGAGATCGAGGTCGGTTTCCCGTCGGCCAGCCAGACCGACTACGACTTCGTCCGCGAGATCATCGAGCAGGGCGCGGTGCCCGAGGACGTCACCATCCAGGTGCTGACCCAGTGCCGTCCCGAACTGATCGAGCGCACCTTCCAGGCCTGCGACGGCGCACCCAACGTGATCGTGCACTTCTACAACTCGACCTCGATCCTGCAGCGCCGGGTGGTGTTCCGCGCCGACCGCGACGAGATCAAGAAGATCGCCACCGACGGCGCCCGCAAGTGCCTGGAGGAGGCGGCCAAGCATCCCGGCACCCGGTGGCGCTACGAGTACTCCCCGGAGTCCTACACCGGCACCGAGTTGGAGTACGCCAAGGAGGTCTGCGATGCGGTCTCCGAGGTCATCGCACCGACCCCGGACTGGCCGCTGATCGTCAACCTGCCCGCCACCGTCGAGATGGCGACCCCCAACGTCTACGCCGACTCGATAGAGTGGATGAGCCGCCACCTGGCCCGCCGGGACTCGATCATCCTGAGCCTGCACCCGCACAACGACCGCGGAACCGCAGTCGCCGCAGCCGAATTGGGCTATCAGGCCGGTGCGGACCGGATCGAGGGCTGCCTGTTCGGCAACGGCGAGCGCACCGGAAACGTCTGCCTGGTGACGCTGGGCCTGAACCTGTTCTCCCGTGGCGTCGACCCGCAGATCGACTTCTCCAACATCGACGAGATCCGTCGCACCGTGGAGTACTGCAACCAGCTGCCGGTGCACGAGCGGCACCCCTACGGCGGCGACCTGGTCTACACCGCGTTCTCCGGTAGCCACCAGGACGCCATCAACAAGGGCCTGGACGCGATGAAGATCGCCGCCGACGAGGCCGACTCCGATGTGGACGACATCCTGTGGCAGGTGCCGTATCTGCCGATCGACCCCAAGGACGTCGGGCGCACATATGAGGCCGTGATCCGGGTCAACTCGCAGTCCGGCAAGGGCGGGGTCGCCTACATCATGAAGGCCGACCACGGCCTGGTGCTGCCGCGCCGGCTGCAGATCGAGTTCAGCCAGGTGATCCAGAAGATCACCGACGGCGAGGGCGGCGAGGTGTCCCCCAAGGAGATGTGGGACGCGTTCGCCGACGAGTACCTGGCGCCGATCCGGCCGCTGGAACGGATCAAGCAGCGGGTGATCGGCTCGGAGGTCGACGGCGGGATCGACGTCATCGAGGCCACCGTGAAGATCGACGGCGTCGAAACCGAGATCCGCGGCGAGGGTAACGGCCCGCTGGCGGCGTTCGTCGACGCCCTGGGCACCGTCGGCATCGACGTATCGGTGCTGGACTACTCCGAGCACGCCATGTCGGCCGGTGAGGAGGCCGCGGCCGCGGCCTACGTCGAGGCGTCCGTCGGCGGCCGCACGGTATGGGGCGTCGGCATCGCCACCTCGATCACGACTGCGTCACTTCGGGCGGTGGTCTCCGCGGTGAACCGGGCGGCCCGGTTAAGCTAACCGCCGCATACCGGACAACCGTAAGGAGTAGGCCGTGAACTGGGGTTCGACCTGGGATTTTCTTTGGCACTTCCTGATCATCTTCGCCTGGATCGCCTACCTGCTGGTGCTGTTCCAGATCCTGACCGACCTGTTCTGGCGCGACCACAAGACGTCGGGCTGGATCAAGGCGGTGTGGGTGATCTTCCTGATCGTCTTGCCGTGGCTCACCGCGGTGGTCTACCTGATCGCGCGCGGTCGCGGCATGACCGAGCGGGCGCGCGAGGCGGCGCTGCAGGCCAAGAAGGAAACCGACGACTACATCCGCGAGACCGCGGGCCGGTCGCCGGCGCAGGAGATCGAGCACGCCAAGCAGTTGCTGGACTCCGGCGCGATCAGCCAGGCCGAGTTCGACTCCCTGAAGGCCAAGGCCCTCAGCTAGGGCTCGAGTGCGCGGATCGCCGCCACCAGGCGGTCCACGAACGCGTCGACCTCGGCCCGGTCATAGCCGCGGCTGAACACCGACGACGTGCGCAGCTTGGCGGCGCGCACGTCGTCGGCGCGCAGGTAGCCGCGACCGTCGAGTCGGCGCGCGGCCAGCTGCAGCAGCTCCTGCACCGATTTCGGGTCGTAGCCCCGCCTGCCGACACCGGATTTGGCGAAGACCACGCCGCGCACGTCATCGGCACTGAGTTCGCTGCTCATCGTCGGCGTCAGAACAGGGCGAACTGTTGGCCCTGGTCCACCGACTGGACGAAGTCGTCGATGCCGGTGCCGAGGGCGACCGACCCGACGTTGTCCATGAACTGCTCGTCGGAGACCACCGGCACACCGAGTTCGCGGGCCTGGTAGCCCTTGCCCTGCTCGGGCGCGGGCTCGTTGCACACCACCAGGGAGGTCTGCGGGTCGACGGCCTCGGTGTAGGCCAGCCCGGCGTGCAGAATCCGCTCCACCAGCTCCTCGTGGGTGCGCTGCACCTCGCTGGACAGCGCGACCCGCATGCCCTGCACCAGCTGCGTGCCCTGATAGCGGCCGGGGTTCAGGTACGGGCACGGCATCCGGGAGGCCAGCGTTTTCAGCGGCCGCAACTCGTCGTGGGTGACCCGGCCGTTGGGCCAGCGCCGCCGGGTGACCGGCCGCACCGGCAGCCAGATGTCGTGCTCGCGGGCCCGCTGCAGGGCCGGGCTGAGCACCCGGGACAGCACCAGCGCGTCGTCGAACGCGTCGTGGGCCCGCGTCTGGGAGATGTCCCAGTGCCGGGCCAGGGTCTCCAGCCGCAGGTTGTCCAGGCCGAGCTTGAGCCGGCGGGCCAACTCGACGGTGCACATCACGGTGTCGATCGGCAGCGCGGTGCCGGCCAGTTCGGCCTCGGTGGTCAAGAACGCGTAATCGAAGGCCACGTTGTGGGCGACCAGCGTGCGCCCGTGCAACAGCTCGATCACCTCGTCGGCGATCTCGGCGAAGGTGGGCTGGTCCTCCAGCATCTCCGCGGTGAGCCCGTGCACATGGGTGGGGCCCGGGTCGACGCCGGGGTTGAGCAGGCTGACCACCGAGTGCTCGACGTTGCCCTGGGCGTCCAGCGCCAGCGCGGCCAGGCTGATGATACGGGCATGACCAGGGCGGAAGCCCGAGGTCTCCACGTCGACGACGACCCAACCGTCGCCCGACTCGGAGGCTGGTCTGCCCCAGGACTGACTCACACAGTCAGGATGGCATGCGCCCCCGACAGCACCCGGCACATCGGATCCGTGTCGGGCCGCCCGCGGGAGGTCCGCATAAACTGCGTTCCGATGCCGAGGCCGACAATGACGATCCGGGGGCGGGCCGCGTTGGCCGCCGGTTCCGCCGCGCGCTGGGCCTCCCGGGTCACCGGACGCGGGGCGGGCGCCATGATCGGCGGCCTGGTCGCGATGACGCTGGACCAGTCCATCCTGGGCCAGCTCGGCGCGGGCCGGCGCACCGTCGTGGTCACCGGCACCAACGGCAAGTCGACCACCACCCGGATGACGGCCGCCGCGCTGGCCACCCTGGGTGCCGTCGCGACCAACGCCGAGGGCGCGAACATGGACGCCGGCCTGGTGTCGGCGCTGGCGTTGTCACCGGATGCCGCCCTCGCCGCCCTCGAGGTCGACGAGATGCACGTCCCGCACGTCTCCGATGCGGTGCACCCCGCGGTGATCGTGCTGCTGAACCTGTCGCGCGACCAGTTGGACCGGGTCGGTGAGATCAACCACATCGAACGCACCCTGCGGGCCGGGCTGGCCCGGCACCCCGACGCAGTCGTCGTGGCCAACTGCGACGACGTGCTGATGACCTCGGCGGCCTACGACTGCCCGCACATCGTGTGGGTGGCCGCCGGCGGCGGCTGGGCCAACGACTCGGTGAGCTGCCCGCGCAGCGGCGAGGTGATCGTGCGCGACGGTTCGGACTGGCATTCGACCGGCAGCGATTTCAAGCGGCCGACGCCGCAGTGGTGGTTCGACGAGGTGAACCTGTACGGCCCGGACGGCCTGACGCTGCCGATGCGGCTGTCGTTGCCGGGCAAGGTCAACCGCGGCAACGCCGCGCAGGCGGTGGCCGCGGCGGTGGCGCTGGGTGCCGATCCGGCCGCCGCGGTGGCCGCGGTGTCGACGGTCGACGAGGTCGCCGGGCGATATCAGACCGTTCCGATGGGTGAGCACACCGCGCGAATCCTGTTGGCCAAGAACCCCGCCGGTTGGCAGGAGGCGCTGTCGATGGTCGACAAGAGCGCCGACGGGGTGGTGATCGCGGTCAACGGTCAGGTGCCCGACGGCGAGGACCTGTCCTGGCTGTGGGACGTCGACTTCGAACATTTCGAAGGAGTGCCGGTGGTCGCGGCCGGCGAACGCGGGACGGACCTCGCGGTGCGGCTGGGCTACGCGAGTGTGCCACATACGTTGGTGCACAACACCATTGACGCCATCACGTCGTGCCCCAAGGGGCACGTCGAGGTGGTGGCGAACTACACGGCATTCCTGCAGTTGACCCGGACTTTGGGACGCATGCATGGCTGACCGTGTGCGGATCGGACTGGTGCTGCCCGACGTGATGGGCACCTACGGTGACGGCGGCAACGCCGTGGTGCTGCGCCAGCGGTTGCGGCTTCGCGGCATTCCCGCCGAGATCGTCGAGATCACGCTGGCCGACCCGGTACCGGACTCGCTCGACCTCTACACCCTCGGCGGCGCGGAGGACTACGCGCAGCGGCTGGCCACCAAGCATCTCCTCACCCATCAGGGTTTGCAGCGCGCCGCCGCGCGCGGCGCTCCGGTGCTGGCGATTTGCGCGGCGATCCAGGTACTCGGCCACTGGTATGAGACCTCGGCCGGCGAACGGGTCGAGGGCGTCGGTCTGCTGGACGTGACGACATCACCGCAGGAGAAGCGCACCATCGGCGAGGTGGTGTCCAAGCCGCTGGTCGAGGGTCTCACCCAGCAGCTGACCGGCTTCGAGAACCACCGCGGCGGAACGGTTCTGGGTCCCGATGCCCGGCCGCTTGCGGCGGTCGTCAAGGGCGCGGGCAACCGCGACGGTGACGGCTACGACGGCGCGGTGCAGGGCAGCGTGGTGGCCACGTATCTGCACGGACCGTGCCTGGCCCGCAATCCGGAACTGGCCGACCTGTTGCTGTCCCGCGTCGTGGGTGAACTGCCGCCACTGGAGCTGCCCGAGGTCGAGCAATTGCGCCGCGAGCGGCTGGCCGCCCCGCGGCGGGTCTAGGTCAGGACGCCGGCGGTGTCGCGGCGACGGTCGGCGGCGGGGCGTTCACCGCTACGTAGCCGGGCGGCAACGGCGGCCGTGCGGGCGCCTGGGCCGGTGCCGCGTCGGTTGCCGGTACCGGACCGGTACCGGGCGGCGGCGAGTTCAGGGACACGTAGCCGGGCGGCAGCGGCGGGTGCGGCGGCGCCTCCGATGGAGCCGGGGCGGTGGCCGGCCGCGGCGCGGTCAGCGAGATGTAGCCCGGCGGCAGCGGCGGCGGCGGACCCGCACCGGGGGGCGGCCCCGGCGCGACGTCCGCCGGGGAGGCCAGCGCGCCCATCGGGTCGTCACTGTGCGCGGCGTGCCAAAGATCCCGCAGGGTCCCGAGTGGACCCGACGACTGCCCCGAGCCGTATTGCGGGTTCTGGATCTCCGGGACGGTGCGGGTGCCCACCGGCGGCGGCGGTGCGGGAGCCACCGATAGGTTGCCCGAGCCCATCACCAACTGGCCCGGGGCCGGTGCGGCAGCGGCGGCGGCCGGATCGCCCTGAATCACGGTCAGCGTGGGGGTCGGCGGTGTCCCCGGGGTGGGCACGGTCGGGTCGGGCACCGCCGGGTCGGCGGCCGCCTGACCGGCGACGCCCAGTGCGCCACCCGCGACCAGCGCGGCGGCGAGGGCCATCCGGTTTCGTCGGCTCATTGCCAGCACGCTACTGCCTTCGCGTGCGATGCGTCGGTCGTTACCCCGACCGACGACCCGCCTAGACCATCTGACGGCGCCCGGACAGGGCACGGCCCAGCGTCAACTCGTCGGCGAACTCCAGGTCACCGCCCATCGGCAGACCCGATGCGATGCGGGTGACGGTCAGCCCGGGAATGTCCCGCAGGATCCGCACCAGGTAGGTGGCGGTGGCCTCGCCCTCGGTGTTCGGGTCGGTGGCGATGATCACCTCGGTGATGTCGACACCGTCGACCCGTTCACCGATCCGGTTCAGCAGTTGACGGATGCGCAGCTGCTCGGGCCCGATGCCGGACAGCGGATCCAGCGCGCCGCCCAGCACGTGGTAGCGCCCGCGGAACTCGCGGGTGCGCTCGACGGCCTGCACGTCCTTCGGTTCCTCGACGACACACACCTGCGAACCGTCGCGGCGGGCGTCGCCGCAGATCCGGCACCGCTCGGCATCGGAGACGTTGCCGCACACCTCGCAGAACTGCACGCCGTCGCGCACCCGGGCGAGCACCGCGGTGAGCCGGTCGATGTCCGGCGGCTCGACCGAGAGCAGGTGGAAGGCGATGCGCTGGGCACTCTTGGGCCCGATACCCGGCAGCTTGCCGAGCTCGTCGATCAGATCCTGGACGGGTCCCTCGAACACGGCGGCGCCTCTAGAACCCGGGCGCGCCCAGGGCGCCGCCCAAACCGCCGGCGAGCGGGCCGAGATGGCTCTGCATCATGATCGTCACCTGCTTGGACGCATCGGAGAGCGCACCGAGGACCAGGTCCTGCAGGGTGTCGACGTCCTCGGGATCGACGACCTTCGGGTCGATCCGGATCGCCACCACCTCGCCGCTGCCGCGAACGGTCACCTGCACCAGGCCCCCGCCGGCCTGCCCCTGCACCTCGGCGTTGGCCAGCTTCTCCTGGGCCTCCATCAGCTGCTGCTGCATCTGCTGGGCCTGCGCCAGCAGCGCCGACATGTCGGGCGGACCTTCGGGTTGCATGACGGTCCCCTTGCATCTTGGTCTCGACTTGGTTTCGCCTGGGGATTCAGGCGTTCAGTGACTTCAAGCCTAGACGGCACAGGGGTTACCGTGGCGCCCGTGCCTATGTCCGCCCGCATGCGTGTCGCGGCCGCCGCTGCCACCAGTGTGCTGCTCGCCGCCTCGACGCTGACCGCATCGGTTTCCCACGCCGCGCCCTCGAACATCGCCGGGATGATCGTCTTCCTCGACCCCGGCCACAACGGCGCCAACGACGCCTCGCTGACCAGGCAGGTCCCCACCGGTCGCGGCGGAACCAAGGACTGCCAGACCAGCGGCACCAGCACCGAGAGCGGCTTCCCCGAGCACACCTTCAACTGGGACACCGTGCTGCTGATCCGCCAGGAGCTCACCCAGCTCGGGGTGCGCACGGCGATGTCGCGCGGCAACGACGACCAGGTCGCGGCGTGCGTCGACGAACGTGCGGCGATGGCCAACTCGCTGCGGCCGAACGCCGTGGTGTCGATCCACGCCGACGGCGGTCCCGCCACCGGCCGCGGCTTCCACGTCAACTACTCCAGCCCCCCGCTGAATACCGCCCAGGCCGGCCCGTCCGTTCAGTTCGCCCGCATCATGCGCGACCAACTGGCCGCGTCGGGAATCCCGGCGGCGAACTACATCGGGTCGGACGGCCTGTACGGCCGCGCGGATCTGGCCGGGCTGAACCTGGCGCAGTACCCGTCGATCCTGGTCGAACTGGGCAACATGAAGAACCCGGCCGACTCGGCGCTGATGGAGAGCCAGGAAGGTCGGCAGAAGTACGCGGACGCCGTGGTCAAGGGCATCGCGGCCTACCTGGCGACGCAACCGCCGCGAACCTCCTGAGCTAGCTCCGCTCGACCTCTTTCTTCAGGTTCGCCAGCACCTCGTCCTGGATGCGGCGCAGCCCCAGCGGAGCGAACGTCTTCTCGAAGAAGCCCTTGACGCCGTCGGCGCCGTTCCAGGTGGTCTTGACGGTGACGCTGGAGCCAGGCCCGGCCGGGGCCACGGTCCAGTTGGTCACCATCGAGGAGTTGGCGTCCTTCTCGATGACGGTGTGACCCGCGAGATCGACGTTGGCCTGCACCTCGCGCACCCGCGACTTGGTGGCCTGCAGCTTCCACTTGGCCACCGTCCCCGGGCCGTGGCCGCCCTGCAGCACCCGGTACTCGCTGTACTGCGGCGACAGAATCCTGGGCCGGACGCCCTGGTAGTCGGCGACCGCGTCGAGCACCTTCGCGGGTTCGGCGTCGATCAGGATCGTGCTGGCCGCGCTGACCTGTCCCATGCGCTGACAACTCCCATCATCGTGGCGGGTGAGCAGCCGTGCGGTCGCACCGACTGCGGCTGCGGACTAGCGTAGTCATGTGCCCGATTCCGCAGCCCGGACCGCGCACGCCGACGGCGTCGAGCGGCTCCTCGCCAGCTACCGCGCCATACCGTCGAACGCCTCGGTGCGCCTGGCCAAGCCGACGTCGAACCTCTTCCGGGCCCGGGCCAAGCGGGACGCCCCCGGCCTGGACACCTCCGGGCTCACCGATGTCATCGCCGTCGACCCGGATTCCCGCACGGCCGACGTCGCCGGCATGTGCACCTACGAGGACCTCGTCGACGCGACCCTGCCGTACGGGTTGGCGCCGCTGGTGGTTCCGCAGCTGAAGACGATCACGCTCGGCGGCGCGGTCACCGGGCTGGGCATCGAGTCGACCTCGTTCCGCAACGGTCTGCCGCACGAGTCGGTGCTGGAGACGGACATCCTGACCGGGGCGGGCGAGATCGTGACCGCCAGCCGCACCAACCACCCCGATCTCTTCCGCGCCTTCCCGAATTCCTATGGCACCCTTGGCTATTCGGTACGACTGCGGATCGAGCTGGAGCCGGTTCGACCGTTCGTCACGTTGCGGCACCTGCGCTTCCATCGCCTGGGCGACCTTGTCGCCGCCATGGACCGCATCATCGACACCGGCGGCCACGACGGTGTGCCGGTGGACTACCTGGACGGGGTGGTGTTCAGCCCCGACGAGAGCTACCTGTGCGTCGGGGTGCAGACCGCCACACCCGGCCCGGTCAGCGACTACACCGGCCAGGACATCTACTACCGCTCGATCCAGCACGCCGACGGTGTCAAGGACGACCGGCTGACGATCCACGACTACCTGTGGCGGTGGGACACCGACTGGTTCTGGTGCTCGCGGGCGTTCGGGGCGCAGAATCCCAGGCTGCGCCGGTTGTGGCCGCGGCGCTACCGGCGCAGCAGCTTCTACTGGAAGCTGATCGGCTATGACCAGAGGTTCAACATCGCCGACCGGATCGAGGCCCGGCACGGCCGGCCGCCCAGGGAGCGAGTGGTCCAGGACGTCGAGGTGCCGATCGGGCGCACCGAGGAGTTCCTGGCCTGGTTTCTGGCCAACGTCGACATCGAACCGCTCTGGTTGTGCCCGCTGCGGCTGCGCGACGAGGGCGGCTGGCCGCTGTACCCGCTGTCGGCGGGCCACACCTATGTCAATGTCGGCTTCTGGTCGTCGGTGCCGGTCGGGCCGGTCCCGGGCCACACCAACCGGCTGATCGAGGCCAAGGTCAGTGAGCTCGACGGCCACAAATCGCTGTACTCGGACGCCTACTACGGCCGCGATGAGTTTGACGACCTGTATGGCGGAGAAACCTACAAGACCGTAAAGAAGACCTACGATCCCGACTCACGGCTGCTTGACCTTTACGCAAAGGCGGTGCAAAGACGATGACGACGTTCTCAGACGAACGGGCGACCTCCGGCAAGCTCAGCTTGGCCGAGATCCTGGAGACCTTCGCCGGTGGTGGCGAGCTGCCGCTGAAGTTCAGCGCCTACGACGGCAGCTCCGCCGGACCGGACGACGCCGAGCTGGGCCTGGATCTGCTCACCCCGCGCGGCACCACCTACCTGGCCACCGCGCCGGGTGACCTGGGTCTGGCGCGGGCCTACGTCTCGGGTGACCTGGACGTGCACGGTGTGCACCCGGGCGACCCGTACGAGCTGCTCAAGGCGCTCGACCAGTCGATGGACTTCAAGCGGCCGCCGGCCCGGGTGCTGGTCGACATCGTGCGCTCGATCGGCATCGAGCGGCTCAAGCCGATCGCCCCGCCGCCGCAGGAGGCGCTGCCGCGCTGGCGGCGCATCGCCGAGGGTCTGCGGCACAGCAAGAAACGCGATGCCGAGGCCATCCACCACCACTACGACGTGTCGAACGCGTTCTACGAGTGGGTGCTCGGGCCGTCGATGACCTACACCTGCGCCTACTACCCGAACGCCGCGGCGACGCTCGAAGAGGCCCAGGAGAACAAGTACCGGCTCGTGTTCGAGAAGCTCAACCTCAAGGCCGGCGACCGGTTGCTCGACGTGGGCTGCGGCTGGGGCGGGATGGTGCGCTACGCCGCGCGGCGCGGGGTGAAGGTCATCGGGGTGACGCTGTCCCGCGAGCAGGCCGCCTGGGCGCAGAAGGCCATCGCCGATCAGGGCCTGGCCGATCTGGCCGAGGTGCGCCACAGCGACTACCGCGACGTGCGCGAGTCCGGCTTCGACGCGGTGTCCTCGATCGGGCTGACCGAGCACATCGGGGTGGCCAACTACCCGTCGTACTTCGGTTTCCTGAAGTCGAAGCTGCGCACCGGCGGCCTCCTGCTCAACCACTGCATCACCCGGCCGGACAACAAAACCACCTCCACCGGCGGGTTCATCGACCGCTACGTGTTCCCGGACGGCGAACTGACCGGCTCGGGCCGCATCATCACCGCCGTGCAGAACGTCGGCCTGGAGGTGACGCACGAGGAGAACCTGCGCCACCACTACGCGCTGACCCTGCGGGACTGGTGCCGCAACCTCGTCGACAACTGGGACGAGGCCGTCGCCGAGGTCGGCCTGGCCACCGCCAAGGTGTGGGGGCTGTACATGGCCGGCTCGCGGCTGGGCTTCGAGACCAATGTCGTTCAGCTGCACCAGGTTCTGGCCGTAAAGCTGGACGGCAAGGGCGGCGACGGTGGACTGCCGTTGCGTCAGTGGTGGACGGCCTGATCGAGGCGCGCCGCTATAGCGCCCCTAGCGGGCGGAGTGGCGAGACGAGCGTGACCGATCAGCTCGTGTCGTTCTGTGCCCGGCGACTTTTGACGCGTTGGGCACGGTCAGCGGCCCGAGTTCGATGACGCCGCGGCATCATGAGGCCGCGGTTCTCCGATGTTGGCTTGCCTGGGCATGGCGGGGGCAGTTGAGCGGTCGTGACGTTCCAGGCGGGCAGGAACAAGCGGCTCCCGGGGTGGGTGATGTAGGTGCGTCCGGTCGGCGCAGTCCAGACGATCGTGCCGTCGGGCGATTGGCGATCGGCCCAGCCGTCGACGTCGGTCCAGAATGTGCGCAACAGGTGGTGCTTGCGGCATAGGCAGCGCAGGTTCGACGGGTGGGTCGGCCCGACCGGGTAGGCGATCGCGTGGTCGATATCGCAGTGCTCGGCCGGGGCGTCACAACCGGGGAACCGGCAGGTCATATCGCGGCAGCGGATGAACCGCTGCAACGCGATTGACGGCCGGTACTGCTGTTCGGCTTGTGCACACGGGGTGCGCAACTGCGCCACTTTCGCACCGTTGCGGATCATTTGCGCCAACAGTGGGGTCGGCACCACACCACCCGCGGTCATCACTGCGGCCGGCGCCCGCACAGCGGCATCGGCTGTGGTGGTGGTAGTCACGATGTCCGGTTTGTCGGTCACGACATCGGATTGGGTACCGGCCTCGACAACAGCAGCCTCGTCGGCGACCACGTGAATGACGACACTGCCCGCCAGGGCAGGACTGGTCGGGGTGGGGCACTCCGGCGACCCGCACTGGCAGGCGATCCCGTCCGCCCCGGCGAACACCGCGGCCATCGCCTCGGCGCGACGCTGGCCGACCGTGCGCGGGTCATCGGGGCACACCGCGCGTGCGATGGCGGCAAGCCTGCGTTCGATCAGTTCGGCATGCGTCGAATACAACCGGCCCCACATGGATCGAGTTCCGGTGTCATCCTCCGGCTTGCCGAACTGGACGTCCATGCCGCACTCGGCCGCGCGGAACCACTCGCGAGCCTGCGGATCATGCTGTTCGACCAGCGCGTCTATGGCCTGCTCAACCTTGGCATGGGACAGCAACCCCCACCGGGTCGCAGCCGCCGCGATGCCGGTGTCGATGGCCGCCATCGCGGCCGGGTCGAGGACCAGATGGGTGCGCCACGAAATCGTGGATACCAACTGAGTCCCGATCCTGCCCGCCAAGAACACGGCATTGACCTTTGGCAGTCGTTCCCGCAGCGATCGGGCCAGATACATCTGAGAGGAAGCCCGGCGCGCGCTCAGGTTCAGCGCCGCGCCCACCTCCGCGGCCGTGGCGTCCCAGCGATCACAGGACCACAGCCGTCGCTCGTCTCCGGGATCATCCTCGGTGCCGCACCGCCGCTCGACCAGTTCGGCGATCGCCGCCAATCGCCGCGCCGCACCTGCGACCTCGGCACGGCCCCAACCCTCGACGGCACCCACCACCGCGTGGTCGTCGGCCGTCGCGAGGTCGGCCGGATGCAGTCCATCGAACATACATTCGATTGTGCCATGCCCGTGTGACAAGAATGAGTTTGCCGACGGACGTCACCCGTCGATGCGCCGGGCGCCCAACTCGCTCTGCAACAACTCCAGCGCCACTTCTTCGGGATCGCGGCGCGGCGCGGGGTCCTCGGCATCCCGATCGACCTCAGCGATCATGCTGTCCTCTTCGGCGCGCTGCGGGTCCACCACATCGGGCGCGGGTTCGGCCGGCGTGGGGTCGGCCTCGGCCGTCGGCGCACCGACACCCGGCTCGCAGCGCACCCGCCAGTCCACCCCGAGCGCGTCCTTGAGCGCATCGCGGATGACGTCGGCGTTGCGCTGCTCGGACAACCGCTTGGCCAGCGGAGCGGACTCGTGGCCCAGGACCAGCGTATTGCCCTCCACCGCGCGCACGATCGCACCGGCCAGCATGACCTCGGTGGTGCGGCTGCGCTCGCGCACCTTCTCCCGCACCGTCGACCACATGCTGCGCACGGCGGCGGCGCCGGGTTCGCCGGATGCGGCCGGTGCCGGGGCGGGTTCTGGTGCGGGCCGGGGCGCAGGGTCCGGTTCGGCCGCCGCGGCGGGCGCCGGCCTCGGTGCGGGGACGGGCTCCGGCTTGGCCACCGGCTCGGGTGCGGCCACCGGCTCCGGCGGGGCCGGTGGCTCCGCGGCTGCGGCCGGTGGCCCCTGTGTCTTGCGGACGTACTGCCGGGCCGGTGCCGACGCCTCGGTGTTCATCGCCGCCTCGCCCGCGGGCAGCGAGATGTCCAGCCTGGTCTCGATGCGCTCGATGCGTTGCAGCAGCGCCGACTCGGTGTCGCTGGCCGACGGCAGCAGCAGCCGCGCGCACACCACCTCGAGCAGCAGGCGCGGGGCGGTCGCCCCGCGCATCTCACCGAGCCCGGCGTGCACCACCTCGGCGTAGCGGGCCAGCGTGGCCGAACCGACCCGGGCGGCCTGGTCGCGCATCCGGTCCAGCACGTCATCGGGGGCGTCGACCACGCCGCGACTGGCCGCATCCGGAACCGCTTGCAGCACAATCAGATCGCGAAAGCGATCCAACAGGTCGGTGGCGAACCGCCGTGGGTCGTGGCCGGCGTCGATCACCGACTCGACCGCACCGAACAGGGCGGCCGCGTCACCGGCCGCCAGGGCGTCCACGGCGTCATCGATCAGCGCCACGTCGGTGGCACCCAGCAGGGCCAGCGCCCGCTGGTAGTGCACCTGGTTGCCGTCGGCGCCGGCCAAAAGCTGGTCGAGCACGCTGAGGCTGTCGCGGGGCGACCCGCCGCCGGCCCGGATCACCAGCGGGAAGACAGCGTCATCGATCTGGACGTCCTCGGCCGCGCAGATGCGTTCGATCAACGCGCGCATGGTGCGCGGCGCCAGCAGCCGGAACGGGTAGTGGTGGGTGCGCGACCGGATGGTGGGCAGCACCTTCTCCGGTTCGGTTGTGGCGAAGACGAAGATGAGGTGCTCCGGCGGCTCCTCGACGATCTTCAGCAGGGCGTTGAAGCCGGCCGTGGTGACCATGTGCGCTTCGTCAACGATGAAGATGCGGTAGCGCGACTGCGCCGGTGCGTAGAAAGCCCGGTCGCGCAGTTCCCGGGTGTCGTCGACACCGCCATGGCTGGCCGCGTCGAGTTCGACCACATCGACCGAGCCGGGCCCGTTGGGTGCCAGCGCCACACACGAGTCGCACACCCCGCACGGCGTCGGCGTCGGGCCCTTCTCACAGTTCAACGACCGGGCCAGGATGCGCGCCGACGAGGTCTTGCCGCAGCCGCGTGGACCGGAGAACAGGTAGGCGTGGTTGATCCGGCCAGCCGCCAGCGCGGTGCACAGCGGTTCGGTGACGTGCTCCTGACCCACCACCTCGGCGAAGGTCGCCGGCCGATACTTGCGGTAGAGCGCCACGTCAGCAGGCTACCGACAGCCACCGACGGACGCGACGGTGCGTGTCGGTACGCCGACACGCCGCCGTGGTGGTCAGTTCACGCACATTCGTGGCGGGTGAATGGGCGTGGACAGCTGCTCATCGCAGCAGCGACTCGGTGGCCGCCAGCAGCGCACAGGTGGCCAGGCCGTCGATGGCCTCGCCGAGATCCGCAATCGTCGGGAAGGACGGTGCAATGCGAATGTTCTTGTCTTCCGGGTCTTTTCGATACGGGAACGACGCCCCGGCCTCCGTGACGGCGATCCCCGCGTCCTTGGCCAGCGCGACGGTGCGTTTGGCGGTACCGGGAAGCACGTCGAGGCTGATGAAGTAGCCGCCCTTCGGCTCGGTCCACGACGCGATCTTGGACTCTCCCAGCCGCCGGTCGAGGATCTCCAGGGCAAGCGCGAACTTGGGCGCCAGGATCTGCTGGTGGCGCTGCATCTGCAGGCGCACACCGTCGGCGTCACCGAAGAACTTCAGGTGCCGCAGTTGGTTGACCTTGTCGGGCCCGATCGACTTCTTGCCCGCGTACTGCAGATACCAGGCGATGTTGCCCAGTGACCCGCCGAAGAAGCTGACCCCGGCGCCAGCGAAGGTGATCTTCGAGGTCGACGCGAACACGTACGGCCGGTTCGGGTGACCGGACTGCGCCGCCAGCCCCAGCACGTCGACCTGGCGGAGGAACTCGTGCGTCAGGGTGTGCACCGCGTAGGCGTTGTCCCAGAACAGCCGGAAATCCGGTGCGGCGGTGTTCATCTGGACCAGCCGCCGCACCACCTCCCAGGAGTAGGTGATGCCGGTGGGGTTGGCGAACACCGGCACGCACCACATGCCCTTGATGGCCGGATCCGCCGCGACGAGCTCCTCGATGAGGTCGACGTCCGGGCCGTCCTCGCGCATCGGCACGGTGATCATCTCGATGCCGAGGCTCTCGGTGATGGCGAAGTGCCGGTCATAGCCCGGGGAGGGGCACAGGAACTTGACCACCGGCTCCTGGCTCCACGGCCGCGGCGAGTCGACCCCGCCGTGCAGCAGCGAGAACACCACGGTGTCGTGCATCAGCTCCAGGCTGGCGTTGTTGCCCGCGATGAGGTTGGGCACCCCGATGCCGAGCAGTTCCCCGAAGATCGCCCGCAGGCCCGGCAGGCCGTGCAGGCCGCCGTAGTTGCGGGTGTCGGTGCCGTCCTCGTCGCGGTACTCCGGCCCGGGCAGGCTCAGGAGCTCGTTGGACAGGTCGAGCTGCTCGCTCGAGGGCTTGCCCCGGGTCAGATCCAGGGACAGCTTCTTGGCCTGCAGGTCGGCGTAGTTGTGCCGCTGCACCTCGTGCTGGGCTTGTAGCTCGTCACGGCCCAGGGACTGGAACGACACCATGCGCCTTTCGAAGGGGACCCCGCGCACCCGCCAGAGCCCATTGACCCTTGCTGCCTTCCGGCCCTGGGGGAGTTCACAGGATAGACGCCGCGCGGGGTCCATCGCGAGTGTAGTACGCGGCCTGATAGACAGCCTCAGCCGCTCGGACAGCCAGCCGAAACGGCGGCCGGCTGCGGTCGGTTACCATTGCCGACGGAGGATTCGCCTAGTGGCCTATGGCGCTCGCCTGGAACGCGGGTTGGGTTAACGCCCTCGCGGGTTCAAATCCCGCATCCTCCGCCAGCAAGGGTCTGATCGCAGTTCGGACCACAACCCCGAGAACCGCAGCTTTGAGGAGGGGAATGGGGCGCGCCGCCGCAACAGCAGTACACCTGACGTTGTCCGCGGTAGCCGGCGTCCTGTACTTCCTGTTCGTCCTGCCCCGGTGGTGGGAGTTGATGGGCGACACCTCCCACACCCTGGGGACCGTGCTACGCCTCGTGACCGCGGCCCTCATTGCTCTGGCCGCGCTGCCAGTGGCGCTGACACTGGTGCGCACCCGACGCCCTGAAATGGCGACGCCCGAGGTGGCGCTCCGGCTGCGGCTGTGGTCGGCGGTGGCGCACGTGCTGGCCGGTGTCTTGATCGCCGGAGCGGCGATCGCCGAGATCTGGCTGAGCCTCGACAAGGCCGGCCCGTGGCTCTTCGGGGTGTACGGCGCCGCGGCGGCGGTGGCGATCCTCGGCATCGGGGCGTTCTACCTGTCGTTCGTCGCCGAGCAGCCGCCCGCGCCGCCGAAGCCGCCCAAGGAGAAGAAGCCCCGGAAGCGCCGTGGGAAGACCGACGAGGCCTCGGCCGAGGAGACAACCGACAGCGACGAGGGCCCGGCCGAGGCCGAGGGTGCGGCCGAAGAGAGCGCTGACGAGACCGAGGCCGACGAGCCGGCTGCGCCCGCCGCGGAGGCCAAGCCCACCGAGAAGCCCGCCGAGCCCGCCGCGGAGGCCGAGCCCGCCGTCGAGGACGGCGCGCTGCGCAACAAGCGCCCGACCGGCAAGGCCTCGCACCGGCTCCGTCGCCGCAACCGGGGCGGCGTCGCCACCGACGAATAGATCTGGAGTCACCGACGGCTCGTCCCTATGCTGAGCGAGTGCCCAACACCCCGTATCGGGTCGTCCAATGGACGACCGGCAATGTCGGCAAGAGCTCGGTCCAAGCCATCGCCGCCAACCCCACCCTCGAACTCGTCGGCTGCTATGCGTGGTCGCCGGACAAGGCCGGCCGCGACGTCGGTGAGCTCGTCGGGATCGAGCCGCTCGGCGTCACCGCGACCAACGACGTCGACGCGCTGCTGGCGCTCAAACCCGACTGCGTGGTCTACAACCCGATGTGGAACGACGTCGACGAGCTGGTCCGCATCCTGTCGGCCGGCGTGAATGTCGTCGCCTCGGCATCGTTTGTCACCGGCCACAACCTCGGCGAGGGTCGCGAGCGCATCCTCGAGGCGTGCAGGACCGGCGGTTCGACGATGTTCGGCTCCGGCGTGAGCCCCGGCTTCGCCGAACTGCTGGCGATCGTGGCGACCACGGCGTGCGACCGCGTCGACAAGGTGACCATTGCCGAGTCCGCCGACACCACCCTGTACGACTCCCCCGACACCGAGAAGCCGTGCGGCTTCGGCATGCCGATCGACGATCCGAAGCTGCCGGGAATGGCGGCCCAGGGAACCGCCATCTTCGCCGAGGCCGTGCGGTTGGCGGCCGACTCGCTCGGGGTGGAACTCGACGAGGTCGTGTGCGAGGCCGCGTACGCGCAGACCACCGAGGATCTGGTGATGGCGTCCTGGACGATTCCGGCGGGCTGCGTGGCCGGCGTGTACGCGAGTTGGCAGGGCCGGGTCGGCGAGAAGACGGTCATCGACCTGAACGTGCGCTGGCGCAAGGGCCAGACCCTGGACCCGGACTGGAAACTCGACGGTGACGGCTGGAAGATCACCATCGACGGGCGCCCCACGGTCACCATGAACATCGGCTTCCTGCCGCCGCCCGATCTCATCGAGAACGCCACGTCGATCGAGGACTTCTTCGTCCTCGGGCACATCATGACCGCGATGCCGCCGATCCACGCCATACCGGCCGTCGTCGCCGCTGCGCCGGGGATCGCGACCTACAACGATCTGCCGCTGCCGAATGCGCGCGGGGTGACATCGACGTAGCCCTTTGGGCCGCGATCACCGGTGTTTTATACCCAGGTTATCCGGTTGGCATTGAAAATAGACTGATGCTCTAATCCCGGGGTTCCCGTCGGCCCGGGGGTATCGCATGTGCGGGATCGACTGGGTCAGCGGAAGGTAAAACCGCTGTTCCACTCCCTGAGCGGACCAATCGCGAAATGTACTCATCGCCGAAAAGGAACCTGGTTATTCATCCACTGGGACGAATTGAATTTCGAAACAAGCAATGGGAATACATCGCCGAAATTCATTGCCCGTGATGTGCTGAAATGCTAAATTCCTGACACCTACATAAGTGGACATATGGAGTGCCATGTCTGAGATCCAGCTCTACGCCGCGTTAGCCGTGGCCACCGCCGGCGTCTGCTGGTATCTCAATCGACGCAACCAGAGCCGGGGCGTCCTCGCGACGGCGTCCGCGGCCGCGGGACTGCTCTGGCCGATCCTGGCCGTCGGTCTCCTGCAACTCGGCTTGTTCATCGCCGTCAAGCGCCTGGTTCGCGCCCGCCGCACCTCCCCTGAGGTGACCGCGGTCGGCGACGACGCGGTTGCCCCGACGCCGGCCCGGATGCCGGAGGCGAGCGTCGCCGCGTTCCAGGCGGGCCCCACCCGGGCGACCCGCGCACCTCGGACCGCTGACTGTCGGGCCGATTACGCCGCGGCCCTGGCCCGCGTTAGGGCCGTACTCGTCAAGTAGCCGATTCGGCGGCTAGATGCAGAGGCTGCCACTGACGTAACCGAACGGGCCCGATGCGCTGATGCATCCGGCCGGTGCCCCGTAGTAACCCCGCCCGTAGTCGGGGCCGCGCCACTTGCCGCCGTCGTTGTCATCCCAGTTCCAGTCGCTGTGTCCGTGGCCATGCCCGTGCCCCGGATCGGCGGACGCGATCCCGGTGCCCACGCCCAGCCCCGCCATCCCCAACGCTCCGGAGACAAGAGCCGCCGCTGCGATCTTGGCGAATGTCATCGTGCTCATCCCTTACGACCTCTTCAGCCCCGACCTGTTGGCGACTCTACCGGTTCTTTCGGCGCCGATCATCCTGGCCTGCAACGGCTTTGGCGAAACTGCCGGTGTTGAACACTTAGGGCAAACAGGGGCACACTTGCCGTATTCGTCAATCGGGCTCCCCACTCGCCGGAATGCGCTGCGAATTGCCCCGCACGGTGCAGTGACTCGGCTCGCTCATCCGTTCCGCGCAAAGACTGGTGTGGTCAACAACGGCTACCGGCGACCGCGACGACCCCTACACCATTGTGGGCGTTAAGGGTTTTCCCGCTTGGGGTCAGCCCACACGCGGCTCGGACTAAGGCCGGCTATCGCTCAACCCTTGTCCAGCAAGAATTCGATGTTGTTTGCGCCGGGGTTCGTGTTTGGACTGACCTTGTCGCTGTTGAGGACGATCATGCCGCTGCACGTGTTGGGAGCACATCCGGTGACGAGCATGGTTTGGTTCCGCATCTGCACCTTGAACGGCGTAACGATGTCGTCGTTCAGATGCTTGAACAGGTTGTGATTCAGCGTAGCGACGTTCCAGGCGCGGAACTTCTTGCCCAGCACGGTGATCACGCTGTCCTTCCACTTGCTTTCGTCGGTGGCGATCGCCTTCCATTGCTTGTCGATGTCCTTACGGGCATCCGGAATCAACCTGCTGATGTGAATATGCAATTGATCTCTGCTGCGGTTGTCCGCCGACTCGATGCCCAGCGCCCAATCAGTCCCATTCGGGAGCCAATTGGCATGCTCGTTGTAGGCGTCCAAGAAATACTCAGGCGCCCCGGACTGCAACAGGGTCGAGCATTCGATGCCCTGCTGGCGGACAGTGGCCAGAAGCAACCAGTTGTACTTCGCGCCGCCCTGCGCACCGTTGTGGATCGCGTAACCGCGAGATTGATCATTGTTGGGCCAGACGACCACCCTGTTGCTACCGGGTTTGGCGGGTGTGGCGTCCTTGACGTCATTCCACAATCCATCCGGGGATTTGGGATCGCCGCAGGCAGGGAATGGCGTGGGGCCCGACGGCCACTGCGGGGCCGGGGGTCTCGCTCCTGCTAGTGCCCCGCCATGACCCCACAAGGCCGAGCCGGCGAGGACTGCGCATATCGTCGCCACGACCATGGCGCGCGCGCTGCTGCGACACCAGCGATTGGCGGTCGACGCGGCCATTGCACTCCTGCTCATATTCACCCGGGGGACAGTACCGACAGAATCAGGGGTTTCGCCCGAAATCGCGAACAAGATCGGCCCAGTGGCCCGCTGTTGGTGTCCGCGTGGTCGCGCGTGGGGAGTTACTTGTCTCTATTCTTTCGGTCGGTATCCCGGCTCGGCTGCACGCGCTTGGGCTCGCCCGGCATCTTCGGGTAGTTCGGCGGGTAGGGAAGGTCACCGAGACCCCGGTCCTCGTCTGCTGCGACCATCGCCAGCAACGGATCGATCGACTGCGCAACCGAATCCAGCCCCGCCATCGGGTCGCCGCGCTCGGCCACCAGCGCGGGCACGGTCGCCATGGTGTAGTCGTCCGGATCGGCGCCAGCCAGTTCCTCCCACGTCAGCGGCGTCGACACCGTGGCGATCGGGGTGGCACGCACCGAGTAGGCGGCGGCGAACGTGCGGTCGCGGGCGTTCTGGTTGTAGTCGATGAACAGCCGCCGGCCGCGTTCCTCCTTCCACCAGGAGGTGGTCACCAGTTCCGGCGCGCGCCGCTCGATCTCACGGGCCAGCGCGATGCCCGCCCGGCGCACCGCGACGAAGTCCCAGTCCGGACGGATGCGCAGGAACACGTGGACACCCCGGCCACCAGAGGTCTTCGGGTAGCCGACCAGACCGAGTTCGTCCAACAGCGGCTTGAGGACGTCGACGGCGACGGTGCGAGCCTCGGCGAATCCCGTTCCCGGCTGCGGGTCGAGGTCGACGCGCAGCTCGTCGGGGTGGTCGGAGTCCGGGCAGCGGACCTGCCAGGGGTGGAAGGTGACAGTCCCCATCTGCGCCGCCCACGCGATCGCCGACGGGTGGGTGACCTTCAGCGCGTCGGCGGTGCGCCCGGATGGAAAGGTCACACGGCAGGTGTGCAGATAGTCGGGATGCTTCTCGGGAACCCGCTTCTGGTAGATCTCCTCGCCCTCGATGCCGTCTGGGAAGCGCTGCAGATGGGTCGGGCGGTCGCGCAGCGCGGTGAGCAGCGGGCCTGCCGCCACGGCGCGGTAGTACTCCATGACCTTGCCCTTGGTCCCGGCTGCACCCAGTTTGGGGAAGTACACCTTGTCCGGATTGGTGAAGCGCACCGCGACGCCGTCGACGTCGATCTCGGTGGCCTTCTGGGAGGCCCTGGTCGCCATCAGCGGGTCTCCAGCACGTCGTAGAGGTCGTAGTTCAGCGGAACATCGAGTTGGTCGAAGGTGCAGTCGGCCGGGTCCCGGTCGGGCCGCCAGCGCACGAACCGCACGGTGTGCCGGAAGCGTTGCCACCCGGCGTTACCCTCCATCTGGTCGTAGGCGACCTCGGCGACCTTCTCCGGTCGGATCGGGATCCAGCGCTTGTCCGCCGCGGAGTTCCACCGGCTCGGTTCTCCGTCGTTCACGACGTCGGCGCCCTTGCGCAGCGGCTCAAGCTCGGCGAGCAGCTTGATCCTGTCCTTGACCGTGAATGATGCTGCGCCGCCGACCATTTGGATCTCGCCGTCTTCGCGGTACAGGCCCAGCAGGATCGAGCCGACGCCCTCCCCGCTCTTGTGGATCCGATAGCCGATGGCAACACAGTCGGCGTCCCGGGCGTGCTTGACCTTCACCATCTCGCGCTTGCCGGGTACATAGGGTCCGTCCAGTCGCTTGGCGATCACCCCGTCCAAACCGGCGCCCTCGAAGGTGGTCAGCCAGCGGGCCCCTTGCTGGGGATCGTCGGTCGTACTGGTGACGTGGCACCACCGCGTGCCGGCGATCGCCTCCGAAAGGGCCTCGCGCCGTACCCGGAACGGTTCGGCCAGCAGCGATGTGTCACCGGTGGCGAGCGCGTCGAAACCGATGAAGTGTGCCGGCGTCTGCTCGGCGAGCATTCGGACTCGACTTTCAGCGGGGTGGATGCGCTGCGACAGTGAGTCCCAGTCCAGCCGGATGCGGCCGTCGATCTGACGCGGGACGACGACCTCTCCGTCGAGCACGCAGCGCGGCGCCAGTTCGTCGCGCACGGCCTCGATCAGTTCCGGGAAGTAGCGGCCGAGTTCCTTGCCGTTGCGCGACTGCACAACCACTTCGTCGCCGTCCCGGAACACCAGCGCACGGAAGCCGTCCCACTTGGGTTCGTAGGACCACACGCCGGCCTCGTCAGGCACCTTCGCCTGCGCCTTGGCGAGCATCGGTTCGACCGGCGGCAGCACGGGAAGGTCCACGATCTCCATACTCACGTAGACCGCCGCGCCGCGGCAATCTCACCGCAATGCACGAACCCGCCGGGGCCCATCGCGGGATCAGTCCGGGGCCGATCGCGTTAGTTCGCCTCGCAAGTAAGTCTCGGTTTGCCTACGATCGTCTCAGCAAACATTGAGCGAAGGAGCAACCGTGCGTTTCCGCCCTCTTGTCGCCACCGCGATGGCGTTCCTGTTACTGCCCGTGATGTCACCCGGCGCGGCGAAGGCCGATGCCTGCGGCGACGGCGGAAGCCTGCCCGACACTCCGGAGACAACCGAGTTCTATGAGAGCAACTTCCTGCTGGGCCCCGCGAAGCTGCCCAAGGAAGGCCCCGTCGGTGCCGTGGTCTCCGGGTACGAGCGGTTCGGCGACTTGAAAGCCGACGCATTCAAGCAGGACTACATCGTCGACGGAAAGAAGTGGAACTGGCCGCCCTCGGACGGGTTCGCACTCAAAGATGGCGGACCGTACGGGCAGGTCGACCGCGCGAAGATCACGCTGAAGCCCGGCACCCAACTCGATCGGTTCGGCTTCGCCGCCGGGAAGTTCCTAGCCCCCAAGGGCACGCCGTTCCCCGAGCGCGCGCTGCCGCCGCAGGCCCTCGAAACACCGTCCCACACCCGGCCGGACTACGAAGGCAAGATGTGGACGGAGAACACCATCGTCCCGCCAAGCAACTACCACGCCTACTGCGTGCAGAACGCGTTCGACGTGGACGCCGGCGCCATCGCGCCGTGGTTCGGTCAGCCCGGCCGCGGTATGCAGTACATGCTGATGCCCGGCTACGTGCCCGATCAGCCCTCCGACAAGCTCAGCGTGCAGTGGTTGTTGAGCCACGGGCCGGCCAGCGGCGGCAAATACCTGGTGGAGCAGCTGCCGTAGATTGCGGGCGTGAGGAGCCCAGCCCCGGGCGCGGGCCGGTTCGCCCCCAGCCCGTCGGCCGATCTGCACATCGGCAACCTGCGCACCGCGGTGTTGGCCTGGCTGTTCGCCCGGTCGACGGGGCGGCGGTTCCTGCTGCGGGTGGAGGACCTCGACGATCGCACCCACGACGACATCGCCCGGCGCCAACTGGCCGATCTGGCGGCGATCGGAATCACGTGGGACGACGAGCCGCAGTGGCAGTCCCGACACCGCGACCGCTACGACGCCGTGGTCGATGATCTGATCACCCGGGGTCTGGTCTACGAATGCTATTGCAGCCGAAGGGACATCCTCAGCGCTCCGCGCGCACCGCACGCCCCCGAAGGTGCCTACCCGGGCACCTGCCGGGATCTCGGCGAGAAAGTGCGGGCCACCAAGCGCGCCGGCCGCCCCCCTGCGCTCCGATTACGTTCCGACACGGACAAATACACGGTCACCGACGTGTTGCACGGCAACTACACCGGTGTGGTCGACGATTTCGTGCTGCGCCGCGGCGACGGTGTGCCCGCCTACAACCTCGCCGTGGTGGTCGACGACGCGCTGACCGGTATCGACCAGGTGGTGCGCGGTGACGACCTGCTGGCCTCGTCGCCCCGGCAGGCCTACCTCGCCGGGCTGCTGGGCCACCCGCCGCCGGTGTACGCCCACGTGCCATTGGTGGTCAACCACGAGGGCAAGCGACTGGCCAAGCGTGACGGCGCCGTCACACTCGCCGAACTGGGCATCGAACGCGCATTCGCACTGATCAGCGCCTCGCTGGGCTGGCCATCGCGCGACATCACCGAACTGCTGGGCCGCTTCGATCCGGCCCGGCTGCCGCGCGAACCCTGGATTTATCAACCCGTCTGATGCGAACCCTTGGCTCTAGGGCTTCAACTCCATCTGCCCCCACGGCGAACCGTAGGCGGTCAGCAGTTCCAGGAACGGCACCGAGTCGAAGCACTCCGGCCCGAGCACGCCGACACCGCTCCAGGTTCCGTTCGCCAGAAGCTCCAGTGCCACAACCGGATTGATTGCGGTCTGCCACACCACGCACTGGTGGCCGTACTCCTTCATCGACCACTCGTTGTCCACCACGTGGTACAGATAAGTCGAGCGCGGGTTGCCGTCCTTGTCCTTACCGGTCACCCACAGCCCGGCGCAGGTCTTGCCCTTCATCTGCGGGCCGAGGGTCGCCGGGTTGGGCAGGCAGGCCGCCACCACGTCACGCGGGCTGACCTCAGCCCCACCGACCTTCACCTTCTCGGTGCGGTCCAGGCCGAGCTTGTGCAGCACCTTGAGCACCTCGATGAACTCGTCACCGAGGCCGTACTTGAAGGTCGCGCGCTTGCACTCGATCCAGCGCGGCATCAGCAGCACCTCTTCGTGCTCGACGTTGACGCACTCGACCGGGCCGATGCCCTCGGGGAAGTCGAACACCTCGGGCTCGCTGAACGGCGGCGTGGTGAACCAGCCCCGGTCCTTCTCCCAGATGACGGGCGGGTTCAGGCACTCCTCGATGGTGGTCCAGATGGAGAACGACGGCGCGAACTCATAGCCCTCGACGGTCAGGTTGGCGCCGTCGCGCACGCCGAGTTCGTCGATCTCGCCGAACAGGAAGTCCGATGCGTAGCGCGCGAAGACGTTGGCCAGCCCGGGTTCCACCCCGAACCCGACGAGCGCCAGCCGGCCCGCCGCGATCCAGTCCGGCTCGGACTCGAACTGTTCGTCGCCCAGCTTCACCCCGGTCTGCTCATACGGGTTGTCCGGGTGGCGCTGCGACAGGCTCATCGCCATGTCGAGATAGTCCGCACCGCCGGCCAGCGAGCCGTTGAAGATCGGCATGTCGAACCGCGGGTCGACGGCGTTGACCACGTGGGTGATGCCGTGCTCGCGGATCAGCGCGGCGACGTCGTCGGCCGAACTGGCGTCGACACGGGTCGAGGAGAACCGCGAGTCCTTCACCGCCTCCGCGGCCTCACGCGCCTTGGCCTCGTCGTAGTCGGCCACCACGATGTGTTCGAAGAAGTCCCGCCGCGCCGCGATCGCGCAGAACGCCGAGCCCACGCCACCCGCGCCCACCAGCAAAATTTTCATGCGCGAAATTTACACCGAGACGCCCAACTCCGACATCCCGCGCAGCGTCACGTTCGGCTTATAGGCCGGTTCCCTGTCCAGGCGAGCGTCGGGGAACCGCCGCGCGGCGGCGGCGAGTGCGACCGCCGCCTCCATCCGCGCCAGCGGCGCACCGAGGCAGAAGTGCGGTCCGTGCCCGAACGCCAGATGGCGGATGGCGGCCCGGTCGGGGTCGAACTCGTCGGGTCGTTCGGTCACCGCGGGATCGCGGTGGGCTGCGGCCAGCAGCAGCATCATGGTGTCGCCCTTGGGGACTTCGATGCCGGCGCCGCCCTCGGAGCCGATCACCATGTCGGCACCGGCGATTCGGCCGACGAGTTGCACCGGTGGGTCGAAGCGCAGTGTCTCCTCGATGACCGCCGCGGCGCGACCGGGGTCGGCGCCGAGCGCCCGCCACTGGTCGGGATGGCGCAGCAAGGCCAGCACCGCGTTGGCGATCAGGTTCACCGTCGTCTCGTGCCCGGCGATCAGCAGCAGGTTGCAGGTGGCGATGATCTCGGACTCGGTGAGTTGGTCACCGGCCTCCTCGACCGAGATCAACCCTGACATCAGGTCGTCGGCGGGCTCCGCACGCCGGCGCTCGAGCAGGTCGCGGAGGTACCCCCGCAGCCACTGCCCCGCCTCCAGCCGCTCTTCGAAACCATGCGACTGCCCGGTGAACGCGATGAACGGGTCCAGGCCCTGGGCCAGCAGCGCCGAGGCCCAACTGAACTGCGGCTCGTCCTCGATCGGCACGCCCAGCAGCCGGCAGATCACCGCGACCGGCAGCGGATAGGCGAGATCGGCGATGACCTCGAACGAGCCCGCGGCCGCCACCTTGTCCAGCAGCCCGTCGACCATCGCGACGATATCGGGTTCGAGGGCCTTGACGACCCGGGGCGAGAACGCCTTGCTGACCAGCTTGCGCAGCCGGGTGTGGTCGGGCGGGTCCAGGAAGAGAAACCCCGGCGTGCCGAACGGTCGCGGCTCCTCGCCGGCGGCGATCGCGCGCTGGGCGACCGTCGACTTGAGCCGGTCGCTGCACGAGGAGGGGTGGCGCAGCACCTCGTCGCAGTGGGCGAAGCCGGAGAAGACGTGCAGGTTGGATTCGGGCATCTGCAGCGGGCCCTGTTCGCGTACCTGCCGGTACAGTGGGTAGGGGTCGGCCCGGTGCGACGGGTCGAGCAGCTGCACCAGCAGCGCCTGCGGCTCGGCGGGAGCGGTCATCTCCCTATTCTGCAGGCGTCGGGTAGTACCGGCCTAAGACGTCGTCGCGCAGTTCGTCGAACTCGTCGGCGACGATCGCCGCCCGGATCCGGTCCACCAGCCGGATGACGAAACGCTCGTTGTGGATGGTGCACAGCGTGGCCGACAGGATCTCCTTGGACTTGAACAGGTGATGCAGATAGGCCCGGGTGTAGTGGGCGCAGGTGTAGCAGTCGCATTCGGCGTCGATGGGGCCGAAGTCGCGGCGGTACCTCGCGCCGGTGATGTTGAACCGGCCGCCCGCGGAGTACACGGCGGCGTTGCGGGCGACCCGCGAGGGAGAGACGCAGTCGAAGGTGTCGGCGCCGGCGGCGACGGCGGCGAACAGGTCGTCGGGCTCGCTGATGCCGAGCAGGTGCCGGGGTTTGGCGTCCGGCAGCTCGTCGATGCACCAGCCGACGATGGTCGCCAGGTTCTGCTTCTCCAGCGCACCGCCGATGCCGTACCCGTCGAATCCGCGGCCCTGCGCGTCGACGATGGTCTCCAGTCCTCGGGCGGCCTGCCTGCGTAGGTCCTCGTACTGCGCGCCCTGCACCACGCCGAACAGCGCCTGGCGGGGCCGGTCGGGTCGCGCGGCGGTCAGCCGCCGGTGTTCGTCCAGGCAGCGCTGCGCCCAGGCGTGGGTGCGGGCCACCGACTGCTCCTGATAGCCCCGGGTGTTGACCAGGGTGGTCAGCTCGTCGAACGCGAAGATGATGTCGGCGCCGATCTGGTGCTGGATGCCCATCGACACCTCCGGGGTGAACCGGTGGGTCGAGCCGTCGAGATGCGAGGTGAACGTCACGCCGTCGTCGTCGACGTGCGCCAGCCGCTGTTTGCCCTCGGCGATGATGTCGTCGGCCTGCACCCGGTCGACGTCCATCGCGAGCACCTTGCGGAAACCCGCGCCGAGGGAGAGCACCTGGAACCCGCCGCTGTCGGTGAACGTCGGGCCCGGCCAGTTCATGAACGCTCCGAGGCCGCCGGCCTCGTCGACGATGTCCGGGCCGGGCTGCAGGTAGAGGTGGTAGGCGTTGGCCAGCACCGCCTGGGCGCCGAGGTCGCGCATGGTCCCGGGCAGCACCGCCTTGACGGTCGCCTTGGTGCCGACGGCGATGAAGGCCGGCGTGTGGATGTCGCCGTGCGGGGTGTGGATGACGCCGGTTCGCCCGCGCCGGCCGCGCAGTTCGGCCTCGACGGTGAAGAACGGGCGCTCAGTCACGCAGGTATTCAACCAAGGCCCCGGGAGTGCGCTCGGGGCCGCACCGACCTAAGAAACTTCTCATCTTCCTCGCGGCACCACCGTTGACCTCGCAAAGGCGTGGCCGACAACGGTTTCGGCACAGCTGCGATTGTCCGACGGATTCGCCAATTTCCAGGACCGTCGGCGAACGGCGAACGATACTGCTTTCGATGATCCGGCATTGACGGATCACTTCAACAAAGGAGAAATCGGTGAAGCGTGGCTTTGTGGTCGCGGTGGCCGGCGCCGCTGTTGTGGTCGCCGGAATGTCCGGGTGTTCCAAGGAGGAGAAGAAAACCGAGGCGACGAGTTCGGCAACGTCGGCGGCCAGCGAGACCTCGGCCGTGACCGCCAGTTCGGGCACGGCGACCGCCAGTGCCGGCGCGGGCAGCGCGAAGGTCACCATCGACGGCCAGCCGCAGAACATCAACGGCCAGGTCGTGTGCGCCACGGCGGGCGGCAACTACAACATCGCCATCGGCGAGGCGGCCACCGGCATCGCCGTCGTGATGGCGCCGGATGCATCGGTCGTGCATTCCGTCGGCCTGGGCAACGTCAACGGCGTGACGCTCGGCTACCAGGAGGGCGTGCCCGGCGGGGCGGCCGCCACCGCCACCAAGGACGGCAACAACATCAAGGTGAGCGGAACGGCCACCGGTATCGACATGGCCAACCCGATGGCGCCGGTCACCAAGCCCTTCGAAATCGAAGTGACCTGCCCGTAGCGGTACCCCCCAAGCGAAACGGCGGCGACCTGAGGGGTCGCCGCCGTTTCCGTTTGTGCTAGATCCCGACCGCTTCTTCCAGGCCGGTGAGCGCATCCTCGAGGTGCCCCAACAGCCGCTGCAGGTGCGGCACGCTGCGCCGGCACCCGACCAGTCCGAAGTCGAGATTGTCGGCGTTGTTCGACAGCGTGATGTTCAGCGCCTGACCGTCCAGGGCGATCGACATCGGATAGTTGCCGTCGAGGCGGGCGCCCTTCCAGTACAGCGGTTCCCGGGCCCCGGGCACGTTGGAGATCACGATATTGAACGGCGGCTGGGCTGCCGCGGCCAACGGTGGCACCAGCGCCAGCGTCAGCGGCGCCATGTTGAAGGCGGACAACGCGAACTGCTGCAGCCGTGGGAGCTGGGAGAACACTTCCTTGTTGCCCCGCGCCGACGCGTGGATGGTGTCCAAACGTTCGGCCGGGTCCTCGACGTCGGTGGCGAGGCTGCACAGGATGGTGCCGACCATGTTGCCTCCGCTGGAGGTGTCGTTCTCCGAGCGCAGGCTCACCGGAACCATCGCGATGAGCGGCCGGTCCGGCAGCGCATTCTGCTCGATCAGGTAGGCGCGCAGCGCGCCGGCGCACATGGCGAGCACGACATCGTTGAGGGTGACGCCGGTGGCCTCCTTGACCGCGACGACCCGCTTGATGGGCCAGGACTGCGCGGCGCATCGACGCGCACCACCGATGGGCACGTTGAGCATGGTCTTGGGCGCCTCAAAAGGAAGGGTCAGCTGCTGTTCCAGCAGCGCGGCCCGGGCCAGGGTGAGCGCCGAAGGACCAAGTGCGGCAACCGATCCCGCGATCCGCGCCAGCTCACCCAGCCGGGACGAGCGCGGCTTGGCCTTGCTGCGGGTGCGCGGGGGCAGCCCCCAGGGCACCCGAAGGTCGGTGTCCTGCGGGTCGGTCGACAACGCTCGGCGCATGGTCTTCATCGCCGTGACGCCGTCGAGCAGCGCGTGGTGCACCTTGGTGTACACGGCGAACCGACCGTCGGCCAGACCCTCGACCAGGTGCGCCTCCCACAGCGGCCGGTGCCGGTCGAGCAGGGTGCCGTGCAGCCGCGAGGTGAGCTCGAGCAGTTCGCGGACCCGCCCGGGCGACGGCAGCGCTGAGCGGCGCAGGTGGTATTCGAGGTCGAGGTCGCGGTCGAACGACCACGCGATGTTGGCGATGCCGCCGAGCAACTCGGCGGGATGTTTGCGGAAGGTCGGCTGGACGTCCTCGCGGGTGATCAGCGACTCGTAGATCTCCCGGACGAAATCCGGTCCGGCGCCCTCCGGCGGTTCGAATAGCTGCAATCCGCCCACATGCATCGGGTGCTCACGCGACTCGGCCAACAGAAACATCGAATCGGTCGGCGATATCAGTTCCATGAGTCCCTCCCTCCAGCTTGTCCCGGTGTGCCCACTGCACCGGTTTGCTACGCGGACACGCGGGAACCGACCGAATCCGACCGAAGTGCCAACTGAGCGTGCTGCGGCCGCTCGTCATCGGCTCGACACATCGATTACTGGCTGCCGTGGCCGTGTTCCCCACCGGGCCCCGAGTTCCAGCCGGGCTGGGCGACCTCCGCCTCGGTCAGGTTGTCGCTGGTGTCGGGAATGACGGTCGGGGCGCAGTTCATCGAGAAGCTGTCCTCGGTCTCGGTCTCCTGACATGCCAGCACCCGCGGTGCCGGGGCGCCGTAATTGGCGAAGACGGCGACCGCCGGGGTGAGCGCAATAGCCAACGCGACCGCGCCGTAGATCAGCGTCCGACCACGAATCGACAAGGTCGTCATCTCTCAAACCTCCAGCGGTTATCGATAGTGCAGACCCGCAGGCGCAGGCCCGGTGAAGACACCAGGGTAGGCCAGGTGGGCCGCAAAAGCTCATCTTTACCTTGGGACTACCAGGGCATTCGCTTGGGTAGAAAGCCCTGGGAGCCCGACCCTAGAGCAGTCCGAGGAGTTTGAGGTCGGTGACGTATTTGATAATGATCTCCGGGGTGACGTGCGGAACGACGCCCTCGGCGCCGATGTGGGCGGCCCGCACGGCAGCCTCAAATCTGTCGGTGGGGGCGAACGAGGCCAGAGTGGGCTCGGGCGCCTGCACGTCATGATTGCCGTGTAGCAAGATCAGCAGCATCTGCAGCGCGCTGTTTTGCCGCTGCTGTTCGGGTAGGGCCGCCAGGCCCGCGTGGAAGCGCTGCACCCACTCGCCGAAGTCCTCGACTCGTTCGATCGGGTAGCCGGCCTCGATGAGCCAGTCGACGTACTCGTCGATGCCGATGCCGTCGTCGTGTGTGTTCATCACGTGGTAGGTGGTGAAGCCCTCCTTGGCCTCAGCACCCAATGTGGTGACGGCCTCGGCGACGAAGCCCACCGGCAGCCCGTCGAAATGCGCCCGCCGCCGCTGACCGTCGGCCCCGCGCTGATAGAACGAGGCCGGCGCCACCCCGGTCAGCATCACGCTGTAGATCATCCGAGTCACCATGTCGGACAGGTTGAGCTGCCCGGTGAACCGCGGGTCGGCCATGATCATCCCGGAGCGGAACACCGCCACCGGCAACCCGCACAGATCGTGCGCCTCACGCAGCAACACCTCACCGGCCCACTTGCTGTTGGCGTAGCCGTTGGAGTAACCACCCCCGTTGGTGCGGGACGGTGCGACGATCCTGATGTCGGCGTCTTCGGTGAATGCCCCCTCCTCAATCTCGTCGCCCACGCTGGCGGTCGAGACATAGGTGAAGGCCTTCAGCTTGGTGGTGATCGCCAACCGGATCAGCTCGGCGGTGCCCACCACGTTCGGGCCGAAATGCTCGCGGTAGGGCAGCACACCATTCACCAGAGCCGCGCAGTCCACGATTAGATCGACCTGCTCGGCGAGTTGATCCCATCGCGCCTCGTCCACGCCCAGATTCAGCTGGCCCTTGTCGCCGGCGATCACACGCAGCCGGCCGTCGGCGGCCAGGGCCCGGAACTGGGCCAGCAGGACAGCGTCTCCGGTGTCGAAGACACGCTCGAGGCGCCGACGTGCGGCCTCGTCGGAGTCACCACGCACCAGGCAGATCAGCGTCCCGCCGACCGGCGCGAGCCGCTCCAGCCATTCCAGCACCAGGTAGCGGCCCAGGAACCCGGTCGCCCCGGTCAACAGCACCGTGGACACCTCACCGATCGATGCCGGCAGGTTCGAGGCACCCAGCAGGGTGGGCGCGTCGATGAACTTCTCCAACCTCAGATCGCTGGCGTAGACCTCGCTGGGCGCCACACCGTGCACCTCGGTGAAACTCGGCCAAGACCCGGTATGGATCGTCATCCATTGCGCCAGCCCCGCCACTGTCGGTGCGTCGAACACCGCTTGGATCGGAACCTCGATATTCAGCTCCGCCCGGACCTGCGCTGTCATCCGCATGGCGGATAGGGAGTGTCCACCCAAATCGAAGAAGGAGTCGTCGATCCCGACCCGTTCGATGCCCAGGATCTGGGCGTAGATCCCGGCCAGGACCTCCTCGATGGCCGTGGACGGGGCCCGGTAATGGCCCGCACCGCTGTATTCCGGGGCGGGGAGGGCCTTGGTATCCAGCTTGCCGTTGACCGTCAACGGCAAGGTGTCCAGGACCACGATCGCCGCGGGCACCATGTAGGCCGGCAGGTGTTGCCCGAGCACGCTGCGCACCTCGGCGGCGCGTTGAATCGCCGAGGGGTCGTTGACATAGGCGGCCAGCGAGCCGAACCGCGTGCAGGGCAGATACACATCCGAGAGCGCCGCACCCGCAGCGACCTGACCGACACCGGTGTAGATGACGTCGACCAGACCGGGGGTCGATGACCAGGTCAGCGTGGCGGTGTAACCCCATTGCTGACCCAACGCCGCACACTGGTGCGGCAACACCGCATCGGTGACCGACACCCCAGCACGCACCTCAGCGACCGCTACCCGATCCCCGGCGCCCTGCACGGCCTCGGCCAACGCCACATCCGGTGCTATCCCGGCATGCGGCACCCCAGTGACACGTAGCTCAGGCAGTTGCTGCGACTGCAGATACTCCCCCAACCGGGCAAGACTTCCGAACCGCCCCCACGGTTGAGCCGGGACTTGCGCCAACGAGTGCACCCGCA